>Ga0206117_100069_pt1 | contig 199006 bp, 181 predicted proteins | sample 3A5Ametagenome_FD_177997 | JGI IMG/M metagenome (GOLD analysis project Ga0206117, IMG submission 177997) | Enriched microbial communities from leaf-cutter ant dump, University of Wisconsin, Madison, United States - 3A5A | ecosystem: Environmental > Terrestrial > Nest > Insects nest > Nest dump...
GGCCGCAGGCCTTGCACTTGTACCGGCCATCGGCCAAGGCCCAGAACCGGGCACGTCCACAGGCAGTGCATTTGCGCATGAGAACCAGCCTAAGCTGGTCCAGAACCTAGGGGAATTACCTAAAGAAAACCGGAAAATTTGTACACGATGAAATGGACGTGTATAAAAAACCCCTGTTTCTTTTAGCCACCGGCTAACGGGGGAATCATGGGGCTGCCACCCCTGTCACGGATTGATCCCCGCCGTTTTGAAACGGTGCCCGTGTTCCGTGCCTTGGTATCGGCCAACCGTGCGCTGGCCGAACTCAAGAGGGTTGGCCGCCAGCATTCCCAACCAGAACATCCTGATCAACACGCTTACCTTGCAGGAAGCGCGTGACAGTTCGGCCATCGAAAACATCGTCACCACCCAGGATGACCTGTATCGCGAGGATGACCCCGCCGAAGCGGTTGGCACTGCCACCAAGGAAGTATTGCGCTACGGTCAGGCACTGCGAGCCGGCCATCAACAGGTACGAGAGAGTGGCCTGTTGACCCTCAACACCGTCCTCGGCATCCAGCAGCAACTGGAATGCAACCAGGCCGGGTTCCGCCGGTTGCCGGGCACGGCGCTGCGCGATGGCGGTGGTCGCGTGGTGTATGAACCGCCACAGGACGCCAATGAAGTGCGTCGGTTGATGGAGGAGCTGGAGCGCTTCATCCATGACGACCCGCCCTGCGCGGTCGATCCACTGGTGAAGATAGCGCTTATCCATCATCAGTTTGAAAGCATCCACCCGTTCTACGACGGCAATGGCCGAACCGGTCGCATCGTCAATGTGCTCTATCTGGTCAAGGAAGGCCTGCTGGATATCCCGGTGCTGTACCTGAGCCGTCATATCGTGCGTACCAAGCCGGACTACTACCGCCTGTTGCAGAGCGTGCGTGACGATGACAACTGGGAGGAGTGGGTGCTGTACATGCTGCGGGCGGTGGAGGTCACCGCCACGGAGACGCTTGGTACGGTCCAGGCGATCAAGACGCTGCTGCAGCAGACCAAGCAACGCATCCGTGGCGAATACAAGTTCTACAGCCAGGACCTGATCAACAACCTGTTCAACCACCCCTATACGCGGGTCGATTTCCTGCGCCGCGATCTCGGCGTTTCCCGCCTTACCGCGACCAAGTACCTCGATACGCTGGCTGCTGACGGCGTGTTGGAAAAAGTACGATCGGGGCGCAACAACTACTACATCAATCACGCCCTGTTCGAACTGCTGGCGCGTGGTGATGATCCCGCCGGAACCGGAACCGGAACCGGAACCGGAACCGGAACCGGAACCTGACGCGAGGCGAGGTCTGGGACGCACTGGACACGGGGCTGGAACGCGCCGGGCGAGCGCGGAATCTGCGCGGGGCGGACAGGCCGGGGATGCAACCCCGGCCCGGTGTTACGCGTTTGGGCAGGCCGGGGCTCCCTTGCCCGGCATTGCGGGCAGGGCAGGCCTGCGCCTGCTCAGTTCAGCCCGCAGCACTTCTTGTATTTCTTCCCGCTGCCGCAGGGGCAGTCGTCGTTGCGGCCGGGTTCCGCTTCACGGCGGATCGGCACGCGCGGGGTCAGGGCGTCGACGCGGTGGTGGTTGAGGTCGGCCAGCATCGCCGGCAGCTCCATGCAGATGTCCAGGCGTTCGCGGTAGGTGACCCTGGCCGGCGGGGCCTCCGGGTTCTCCGGGTCGATCCGTTCGCCGCTGGCCAGCTGGTCGAGCAGGTCGAAGATCTCCTCGATCCACGCGTGTTCGTCCAGCCAGGTGTCCCATTCGGCTTCATGCAGCATGACCGCGGTGAAGAAGCCCATCGCCCAGTCCCGGCCGACATCGAGCTCGGATTCGGCCAGGGCCTCCTCGGCCTGCTCGGGGTCTTCCGGCAGCCACATCAGCGGCGCGAGGTGGTCGGGAAGGTCCTCGCCTTCGAAGCACGCGCGTGCGGCGCACATGTTCCAGTGGCCCATCAGCAGCTGCTGGACCTGGAGGGCTTCGTCCTCGTTGTTCCAGCGCGGCGGCTGGCCGCCCCAGACCTGCGGCTGCCATTGGCTGGGTGGCGCCGCCGCCGGCGCCACCACCAGCGCCGAGAGGAAGCCGTCCAGCGCTTCGAGGTTGAGGCCCTTGAACGGCACCGCGCGCTGCTCGAGCAGGCTGGACAGCCGTTCGATCTGGTTGTCGTCGAGGAAGGAGGGAGGCGTGGACATGGCGGCCGCTGGATGGGTGGGGCGTGCATGGTAGTCGCTGCGGGCCTGGATCCCGCATCCGCGCGGATCGCAGCGGATCAGATCGGCAGCGACGTTCCGCTTTGGCGGTATCCGGCGCTGGCCAGCATGGGGATCGCGGTGCTCGGCCGGCTCAGCCGGCCAGCGCGTCGGCCACCCGCGCGCGCAGTACCGGCAGCAGCTCACTTTCGAACCACGGGTTGCGCGCCAGCCACAGCCGGTTGCGCGGGCTGGGGTGGGGCAGCGGCAGCACGCCGCGCTGCAGGTGCTGGCGCCAGGCCTGCACGGTCCCGGTGAGCGTGCGGTCGCGCAGGTCGCCGAGCAGGCTGGCCTGCGCGTACTGGCCGATCGCCAGCGTGAGGCGCAGTTGTTCCAGCCGTGGCAGCAGCTGCGGGTGCCACGTGGGGGCGCATTCGGGGCGTGGCGGCAGGTCGCCGTTGCTGCCGGTGCCGGGGAAGCAGAAGCCCATCGGCACGATGGCGACCCTGGCGGCGTCGTAGAACGTCGGCCGGTCGATGCCCAGCCAGTCGCGCAGGCGCTCGCCGCTGGGATCGTTGAAGGGAATGCCGGTCTCGTGCACCTTGCGCCCCGGCGCCTGGCTGACGATGAGCAGGCGCGCGCCCGGCGAGGCCTGCAGCACCGGCCGGCAGCCCAGCGGCAACTGCGCCTGGCAGAGCCGGCAGGCGCGGATGCGTGCCATCAGCGCATCGAAGTCGTGCATGTTTTTCTTCCTCTGCCATGGCTGGAGGCGTGCGCGGGCGGTACGCCTGTGCCTGGATTATGCTCGGAGCGCGAAGCGCGCTTGCCGGCTTCGCGCTATCGAGCCATCAGGGGGGCGTCATGGAAAACAGGGACAACGACAAGGGTGCTGCGGTGGAGAAGAGCGATCCGCCGGCACGGCAGGGGATGGTCCGGCGCGCGCTGGGCTGGTACTGGGGGCAGCGCGACAGCGCGAGCAAGGGCGAACCGGTCAAGCGCACGCTGGTGGCGCTGGCCCTGCTCGCGGTGGGCGTGGCGGGCAGCGAGGCCTATGGCCATGTGCGCGACAAGTTCCGCGATCCGGACGCCTACCTGGTGCGCATGAAGGAAGACCAGGACGCCGCGTTCAAGAAACTGCAGGACAGCCTCGGCGCGCTCGGCAGTTCGGTGGACGGCGGCGGACGCGCGGCGCTGGCCGAGGTGAAGGGAGCGGTCGGGGAGATGAAGGCGATGAACGCGGGCCTGTTCGCCCAGCTGTCGCTGGCCAGGCAGGAGAACGAGCGGCTGTCGCAGGTGGCCGGCCGGCAGTCGGGGGTCCAGGGCGGCTACGACATCATCCTGTCCGAGAACACCGGGATGGCGCTGGATGCATCCTCGGTGCTGGGCGTGCAGACGATCCGCTCCTCCAGCGCCCAGGTCAGCATCAGCGCGGGTGGGCAGGACGACCAGACCAAGTGGCTGAAAAGCGGGGATTCCATCGCCTACCAGAGCGCGGCCGGGCAGAGCTGCCGGGTGATCCTGCTGTCGATCGGGTCCGCCTCGTCGGCGTCGTTCAAGACGAGCTGCGGCTGAGCGGCGCGTCCGAACTGGTCAATCCGGCGGTTTGGCACGACAATCTGCCGCGCCCGCAACGGGCCATTCGTCCATCGTCCGCCGCCGGCAGCGTCCGCGGCGGACGTATCCGATCCAGACAGGTCCGCGCTTGAACTTTCCCGGTTACCCCGCCACCACCCACCGTTTCGAGGTCCGTCCGGGCCTGTCGATGAACTACATCGACGCAGGCCCGCGCGATGGCGAGGTGGTCGTCATGCTGCACGGCAATCCGTCGTGGAGCTACCTGTGGCGGCACCTGGTCAACGGCTTGAGCGATAAATATCGCTGCATCGTCCCGGACCACATCGGCATGGGCCTGTCCGACAAGCCGGATGACAGCCGCTACGACTACACGCTGCAGTCGCGGGTGGACGACGTCACCGCGCTGCTCGACCACCTGGGCATCACCGGGCCGATCACCCTGGCGGTGCACGACTGGGGCGGCATGATCGGCTTCGGCTGGGCGCTGTCGCATCACGCCCAGGTCAGGCGGCTGGTCATCACCAATACCGCCGCCTTCCCGCTGCCGGCGGAAAAGCCGATGCCGTGGCAGATCGCCATGGGCCGGCACTGGAAGCCGGGCGAGTGGTTCATCCGCACGTTCAATGCGTTCTCGGCCGGCGCCTCGTGGCTGGGCGTTTCGCGCCGCATGCCGGCCTACGTGCGCCGCGCCTACGTGGCGCCCTACGACAGCTGGGACAACCGCATCGCCACCATCCGCTTCATGCAGGACATCCCGCTGTCGCCGGCCGACAGGGCCTGGCCGCTGCTGGAGCGTGCGGCCGCGGCGCTGCCGTCCTTCGCCGACCGCCCGGCGTTCATCGCCTGGGGCCTGCGCGACATCTGCTTCGACCACCACTTCCTCGTCGGCTTCCGCAAGGCGCTGCCGCAGGCCGAAGTGATGGCCTTCGAGGACGCCAACCACTACGTGCTGGAAGACAAGCACGAGGTGATCGTGCCGGCGGTGCGGGCGTTCCTGGAGCGCAATCCGATCGGCTGAGCCTCGGCTCCGATCCCGTAGGGGCGCACTTCAGTGCGCGATGAGGCTTTACCGGTGAATCCCCATCGCGCACTGAAGTGCGCTCCTACCGGTTGGGCGACGCGACGGAACCGCAGCGGGCTGCAGTCCATGAAGGCGTGGCGCGGTTCAGCGCTTACGCCGCGACGGGGGTGTTCGGCGGCGAGGAAGGGCTGTTGCCGCTATCGTCCGGGTGGTCGTCGTCGTTGTCCGCTTCGTCGCGCCAGCGCCAGTCGGCCACGGTGAGCGGCGCCATGCCGTGGGCGATGCGCGCGCGGTCGCACTGCGAACTGGCCTTGCCGTACTCCCACGAGGCATCGACCTCGCGGCACACGCTGGGCCGGTTGGGGTGGATGCTGCAGCGCGAATACACGCCGATCTCCGAATCCAGCGCCACGCAGCGGATCGGGTCCGAATAGGTGCCGCGCATGCACAGGCGGTGCGCGTCCAGGCGCTCGGTCAGTTCGTGCGGCACGCCGCCTTCGGTGACCTCGTCCGATTCCATCCAGTGGAAGGCGACGCGGTACTGGGTGCAGCAGGCGCCGCAGGTGAGGCAGGGATGGAGCATGGGGGCCGGCCTTCGGGCGGCTGATAAGGGCAGGGGAGGCGGAAAATTTTCCACGCGCCCGGGCCGCGCGCAAGAATTTTCTTCAGCGGCGACAATAGGAAGATGAACGAACCGTGCAACATCGCCGCGCGCCTGCCGCAACTGGCGCGCGAACGGCCCGACCAGGTCGCCATCCGCTGCCCGGGCCGGCCCGGTGCCGGCGGCATGGCCGCCTACGACGTCACCCTGGACTACCGCAGCCTGGACGCGCGCAGCGATGCCGTCGCCGCCGGCCTGGCCGCGCACGGTATCGGCCGCGGCGTGCGCACGGTGGTGATGGTCCGCCCGGGGCCGGCGTTCTTCCTGCTGATGTTCGCCCTGTTCAAGATCGGCGCGGTGCCGGTGCTGGTCGACCCCGGCATCGACCGCCGCGCGCTGCGCCAGTGCCTGGACGAGGCGCAGCCGCAGGCTTTCATCGGCATCGGGCTGGCGCATGTGGCGCGGCTGCTGCTGGGCTGGGCGAAATCCGCCACGCGGCTGGTCACGGTCGGCACGCGCTGGGGCTGGGGCGGCACCACGCTGGCGAAGATCGAGGCCGCCGGGGCCGGCGCCGGCAGCCAGCTGGCCGATACCGCGCCCGACGACGTGGCCGCGATCCTGTTCACCAGCGGCTCCACCGGGGTGCCCAAGGGCGTGGTCTACCGCCACCGCCACTTCGTCGGCCAGGTCGAACTGCTGCGCAACGCTTTCGGCATGGAGGCCGGCGGCGTGGACCTGCCGACCTTCCCGCCGTTCGCGCTGTTCGACCCGGCGCTGGGCCTGACCTCGGTGATCCCGGACATGGACCCGACCCGGCCCGGCAGCGCCGACCCGCGCAGGCTGCACGACGCCATCGCCCGGTTCGGCGTGACCCAGCTGTTCGGCTCGCCGGCACTGATGCGGGTGCTGGCCGAGTACGGCCGGCCGCTGCCGACGGTGACGCGGGTGACCTCGGCCGGAGCGCCGGTGCCGCCGCAGACCGTGGCGAAGATGCGCGAACTGCTGCCGGAGAACGCGCAGTTCTGGACGCCCTACGGCGCCACCGAATGCCTGCCGGTGGCGGTGATCGAGGGCCGCGAACTTGTGGACACCCGCGACGCCACCGAGGCCGGCGCCGGCACCTGCGTCGGCCATGTGGTGGCGCCGAACGTGGTACGCATCATCGCCGTCGACGACGCGCCGATCGCGGACTGGAGCGGCGTACGCGAACTGCCCGCCGGCCAGGTCGGCGAAATCACCGTGGCCGGCCCCACCGCCACCGACAGCTACTACAACCGCCCGCAGGCCACCGCCGCGGCCAAGATCCGCGAAACCCTGGCCGATGGCGGCGCGCGCATCGTGCACCGCATGGGCGACGTCGGCTGGTTCGACGACCAGGGCCGGCTGTGGTTCTGCGGGCGCAAGACCCAGCGCGTGGAAACCGCCGCCGGGCCGCTGTACACCGAACAGGCCGAGCCGGTGTTCAATACCGTGCCCGGCGTGCGCCGTACCGCGCTGGTCGGCGTGGGCGAACCGGGCTGGCAGCTGCCGGTGCTGTGCTACGAGCTGCTGCCCGGCGCCGACGCGGCGGCGGTCGAACCGCAGCTGCGCGCGCTGGCCGCGCGCCATCCGCACCTCGCCGCCATCGGCCATTACCTGTGCCACCCGGCGTTCCCGGTCGACATCCGCCACAACGCCAAGATCGGCCGCGAGAAGTTGGCGGCGTGGGCGGCGGGTCTGGTGTGAGGCAAAAAGCACCCCTCCCCGGCCCTCCCCTGCGTTGCGCGCAAGGGAGGGGGTAGGAACAGTACGCGGCGAACTGTGAGCGTTTCTCCTTCCCTTTCGCCGAAGGCGAAGGGGAAGGTCGGGGAGGGGTTAGCTTTTACTCCCGCTTCCCAACGGAAAGGCCATCATGGACGAGCTTCGTCATCGCGTCCGGCAGCTACGCAACAACGCCACCGATGCTGAGCGCCATCTGTGGCGGTATCTGCGCAACCGCCATCTCGGTGGCCATCGTTTCCGCCGGCAGATGCCGATGGTCGGTTACGTGGCGGATTTTGCCTGTCCAAGCCTGAAGCTCGTGATCGAGCTGGATGGTGGGCAGCATCTCCAAAACAGCGGATACGACAAGGTGCGTACCGCCATGCTGGAGAGCTTGGGCTACCGGGTGTTGCGCTACTGGAACGATGACGTGCTGATGAGGACGATGGCGGTGCTGGAGGATATCCTGCGTGCGATCGAGCAGGGCAACGGCGCCCCTCCGCTGCCTTCCCCCTTGCCTGCGACAACAGGGAGGGGACGTACGCCCTCCCTGCGCGCGTTGCCGGGGGACAAGTCGCGGAGGGGGCCTTCAAGACAGCAGGACGACGAAGACGGATGAAGATTCTTGTAACAGGTGGCGGCGGTTTCCTCGGGCAGGCGCTGTGCCGCGGGCTGGTCGAACGCGGCCATGACGTGTTGAGCTTCAACCGCGGCCATTACCCGGCGCTGGCCGCGCTGGGCGTGGGCCAGATCCGCGGCGACCTGGCCGACGCCAATGCGGTGCGCCATGCCGCCGCCGGCGTCGACGCGGTGTTCCACAACGCCGCCAAGGCCGGCGCCTGGGGCAGCTACGACAGTTATTTCCAGGCCAACGTGGTGGGCACCCGCAACGTGCTGGACGCCTGCCGCGCGCACGGCATCGGCCGGCTGGTCTACACCTCCACGCCCAGCGTGACCCACCGCGCCACCCATCCGGTGGAAGGGCTGGGCGCGGACGAAGTGCCCTACGGCGAGGACTTCCAGGCGCCGTACGCGGCCACCAAGGCCATCGCCGAGCAGGAAGTGCTGGCCGCCAACGGCCCGGAGCTGGCGACCGTGGCGCTGCGCCCGCGCCTGATCTGGGGGCCGGGCGACAACCAGCTGGTGCCGCGCCTGGCCGAACGCGCCCGCGCCGGGCGCCTGCGCTTCGTCGGCGATGGCCTGAACAAGGTGGACACCACCTACATCGACAACGCCGCGCAGGCGCACTTCGACGCCTTCGACCACCTGGTGGCGGGCGCGGCCTGCGCCGGCAAGGCCTATTTCATTTCCAACGGCGAGCCGCTGCCGATGCGCGAACTGCTCAACAGGCTGCTCGCGGCCATGGGCGCGCCGGCGGTGGAGAAGTCGATCTCGTTCAAGGCCGCCTACCGCATCGGCGCGGTCTGCGAAACACTGTGGCCGCTGCTGCGCCTGCGCGGCGAGCCGCCGATGACGCGCTTCCTCGCCGAGCAGTTGTGCACGCCGCACTGGTATTCGATGGAGCCGGCGCGGCGCGATTTCGGCTATGTGCCCAAGGTGTCGATCGAGGAAGGGCTGCGCCGCCTGCGCGCCAGCGCCCGGGCGGCGGGCTGAGGCGCGCCGGCGCCCATCATCTGGCGATCACGTCCCCGTCACCATGCCGCCACCGCGGTTTGCCGAGGATGGAGCCCGAGTTCTCACACACGGGAGATCCCAATGCTTCACTACGCCATCGTCTTCTTCGTCATCGCCATCATCGCCGCGCTGCTGGGCTTTTCCGGCATCGCCGGTGCGGCCAGCAACATCGCCTGGATCCTGTTCGTGGTGTTCCTGATCCTGGCGGTGATCTCGCTGTTCCGCAGGAAGGGATGACGCACGCCAGCGCTGGAGCCGGCAGGCGCATTGCGCCGTCGGCTCCGGCCGACCACCGGCTCAGCCGCCGGTGATCGAACTGCGCAGCGCCTTGTCGGCGGCGTGGCGCTCCAGCGCCAGCTCCACCAGGCGGGTGATTAGCGCGGTGTAGTCCAGGCCGCTGGCGCCCCACAGCTTGGGGTACATGCTGATGCGGGTGAAACCGGGCAGGGTGTTGATCTCGTTGATGACCACCTCGCCCGCCGGGGTCAGGAACACGTCCACGCGGGCCATGCCGGCGCAGTCCAGCGCCTGGTAGGCGCGGATGGCGATCTGGCGGATGCGCTCCTGCGCCTCGGCCGGGATGTCGGCCGGGATCACCGTCTCGGCGCCGTTGGCGCTGATGTACTTGGTGTCGTAGGCGTAGAAATCGTCGTGCACCACCACCTCGCCGCAGACGCTGGCCTCGGGGTGCTCGTTGCCCAGCACCGCGCACTCGATCTCGCGTCCGACGATGGCCGATTCCACCAGCACCTTGTGGTCGAAGGACAGCGCCAGCGCCATCGCCTGGCGGAACTCCTCCGCATCGCGCACCTTGCTCACGCCCACCGACGAGCCCTGGTTGGCCGGCTTGACGAACAGCGGCGTGCCCAGCTGCGCGACCAGCGCGTCGTAATCGGCCTTGGCCGCGCTGGCGCGGTTGAAGCACACGCACGGCGCCACCGGCAGGCCGGCATCGCGCAGCAGGCGCTTGGCCACGTCCTTGTCCATCGCCACCGCCGAGCCGAGCACGCCGGAGCCGACGAAGGGCAGGTTGGCCATGCGCAGCAGGCCCTGCAGCGAACCGTCCTCGCCCAGCGTGCCGTGCACGATCGGGAACACCACGTCGATCTGCGCCAGCGCCGTGGCCGGGTCGCTGGGCACCAGCTGCGCCTGCTCGCGGCCTGGCAGCACCGCCAGCGCGTTGCCGGAGCGGTTCAGCGCGATCTTCGCCGGGTCGCCGGGGTTGAGCAGGAACTGCTGCGGGTCGCTCAGGTGCCAGTGGCCCTGCTTGTCGATACCGATCAGGCTGACGTCGAAGCGCTCCTTGTCCAGCGCGTCGAGGATGTTCTTCGCCGATTGCAGCGAGACCTCGTGCTCGGCCGAACGACCGCCGAAGATGATGCCGACCCGGGTCTTGCCCATTGCCTGTTGCTCCTGCCGATTGCGCTGATGCGGGTGTGCATAGCATGGGGGAATGGCCGGGAATGGGGAACAGGGAAAGGGGAGGGTGGGTTTGCCGGCGCTGCGTGCGTTCACCTCTCCGCCCGGAAGCAAGGCAAGGCCCGGCGAACGGGAATCCGTCATTCCCCGTTCCCCATTCCCGCATCCCCGCTTCGGTAGAATGCCGCGCATGCCTGCATCCCCCTTCAAATTCATCAAGCCGCTGGCCGGCCGCGCGCTGGAAACGGCGCTGAACCGTGCGCTGGCGCTGGACCCCGACACCCGCGCCGCGCTGGCGCCGCTGGACGGCCAGCGCATCGCCCTGACCCTGGAATCGCCGTCGCTGGCGCTGCAGATCGGCGTCGACGGGCAGCGCCTGACGGTCGGCCCGGTGGACGCCGCGCAGGAGCCGGACCTGGCCGTGCGCAGCACGCTGGGCGGGGTGCTGGCGCAGTTGCCGTTCCTGGCCAACGCGCGCCGCAGCCCGGGCGCGGCGCCGGCCGGGCGGGTGAAGGTGTCCGGCGATGCCGAACTGGCGCGGCGCCTGCAGCAGCTGGCCACGCGCTTCGATCCGGACTGGCAGCAGCCGTTCGTGGCGGTGTTCGGCGAGGTGCTGGGCGTGCAGGTCGCGCAGACCCTGCGCGCGGCGCTGGCGCAGGCCCGCCGCAGCGCCACCGACCTGGTGCAGACCGCGGCCGAATACGTGACCGAGGAATCGCGCGACGTGGTGCCGCGCGCCGAGCTGGACGCCTTCCACGACGACGTCGATGCGATCCGCGACGACGTCGAGCGCCTGGCCGCGCGGGTGGCGCGCCTGCGCAGCGGAGGCCGCGCATGAAGGCGACCCGCGCGATGTTCCGCGCCAGCCGCATCGGCCGGGTGATGCTGCGCTACCGGCTCGACGACCTGTTCGACGGCACCCCGGCCGAGCGCTGGCTGCGCATCGCCAGGCCGTTCGTGCCGCGCGCCCGCGGCGACGTCGCCTCGTTGCCGCGCGGCGCGCGCCTGCGCCTGGCGCTACAGGAGCTGGGGCCGATCTTCGTCAAGTTCGGGCAGATCCTTTCGACCCGCCGCGACCTGGTGCCGCCGGACGTGGCGGTCGAGCTGACCCTGCTGCAGGACCGGGTCAAGCCGTTCGACGGCGAGCGCGCGCGGCAGATCGTCGAGCAGGCGCTGGGCCTGCCGGTCGCCGAGGCGTTCGCCAGTTTCGACACCGCGCCGCTGGCCTCGGCCTCGATCGCGCAGGTGCACGCGGCCACCCTGCACGACGGCCGCCAGGTGGTGGTCAAGGTGCTGCGCCCGGACATCGAGCGCCAGATCGATGCCGACATCGCCCTGCTCAGGTCGCTGGCCGCGCTGGTCGAGCGCACCCATCCGCGCGCGGACAAGATCCGTCCGCGCGAGGTGGTGGCCGAGATCGAGACCACGCTGGCCGCCGAACTGGACCTGCAGCGCGAGGGCGCCAACGCCAGCGTGCTGCGCCGCTTCTGGCAGGATTCGGACGACCTCTACGTGCCCGAGGTGATCTGGACCCACACCGCCGAGCGCGCGCTGACCCTGGAGCGGGTCTGGGGCATTCCCTCCGACGACATCGCCGCGCTGGACGCGGCCGGCATCGACCGCCGCGCGCTGGCCGCCAAGGGTGTGCGCGTGTTCTACACGCAGGTGTTCCGCGACAACTTCTTCCACGCCGACGCGCACGCCGGCAACATCTGGGTCGATACCGACCCGGCGCGCCGCGACAACCCGCGTTTCATCGCGCTGGACTTCGGCATCATGGGCCAGCTCTCGGAAGAGGATCAGTACTACCTGGCCGAGAATTTCATGGCCATCTTCAACCGCGACTACCGCCGCATCGCCGAACTGCACGTGCAGGCGCGCTGGATGCCGGCCACGGTGCGCATCGACGACCTGGAGGCGGCGGTACGCGCGGTGTGCGAGCCGTACTTCACCCGCCCGCTGTCGCAGATCTCGCTGGCCGAGGTGCTGCTCAAGCTGTTCCGCACCGCGCAGCGCTACCAGCTGACCCTGCAGCCGCAGCTGATCCTGCTGCAGAAGACCCTGCTCAACATCGAGGGCGTCGGCCGCCAGCTCGACCCGCAGATCGACATCTGGGCGGTGGCCAAACCGGTGCTTGAGCGCATCCTGCGCGAACGTTACAGCCCGCGCCGCGCGCTGCGGGAACTGCGCCGCCGGCTGCCCGAAATCATGACCCGCACGCCGGACATGCCGGTGCTGGTGCATGCCTGGCTGCGCCAGCAGGTCGAAGGGCAGCATGAGCTGTCGATGCGGTCGCAGGACATCGTCGACCTCGACCAGACCCTGCGGCGCATGCAGCGGCGCGTGGTCACCGCGGTGGCCGGCGCCGGCCTGCTGGTGGTGGCCGCCCTGCTGCACGGCCTGCACGCCGGCGGCCCGCAGTGGGCGACGGTGCCGCTGTGGTCGTGGATCAGCGGCGGCGTGGGCGCGCTGGCGCTGGCCTCGTCGTGGCTGCGGCGATGAGCGCCGGGGCCGCCGCGGCGCCGACGGTCGTCAGCAACGAACGCATCGACAAGGACCGCTTCACCGGCGCCCGGGTCGCCAACACGCATTTCCGCAACTGCGATTTCTCCGGCGCCGACCTGACCGGTACCGAGTTCGTGAGCTGCGTCTTCTACGACGCCGACACCCAGACCGGCTGCCGCTTCAACGGCGCGCAGCTCAAGGAAGCCAGCTTCCGCCAGTGCGACCTGAGCCTGTGCGTGTTCGCTTTCGCCAAGGCGCTGGGGCTGGAGATCGCCGAGTGCAGGGCGCAGGGCGCGGATTTCTCCAACGCCAGCTTCATGAACCAGATCACCGCGCGCACCGGGTTCTGCAGCGCCTTCATCAAGCAGTCCAACCTCAGCTATGCCGATTTCTCCGGCGTGACACTGGAGAAATGCGAGTTGTGGGAGAACCGCTGGGTCGGCGCCAACGTATCGGGCGCGAACTTCAGCGGATCGGACCTGTCCGGCGGGGATTTCTCGTCGCTGGACTGGCGTTCGGCCGATTTCACCCATTGCGACCTGACCGGTTCGGAACTGGGCGACCTCGATCTGCGCGTGGTCGATCTGGAAGGCGCCAGTCTCGACACCCTGCAGGTCGCGCAGCTGATGCTGCGCATGGGCATCACGGTCGAACCGCTGAAGTCCTGATGCCCACGGGCCCCGCCGCTCCACCGCGCGGGGCTTCCACGACATGGGCCGACGCATGGCAGGCCCGAACAGGTATAGCCGAACCATGGATCACGAAACGACGACATCGCTGCCCGACCGGACGTTGCCGGTGCTGTACGCCGACGACTGGCTGGCGGTGGTCGACAAGCCGGCCGGGCTGATGGTCCACGACAGCAAGCTGGCGCGCGGCGAGGACGATTTCCTCGCCGACCGCCTGCGCGAACAGCTGGGCCGGCCGATCTTCCTGATCCACCGCCTGGACCGCGCCACCAGCGGCTGCCTGCTGCTGGCCTTCGACCGCGACACCGCCAGCGCGCTGGGCAAGACCCTGATGGGCGGCGATGTCGGCAAGGACTATCTGGCGGTATGCCGCGGCTGGCCCGCGGAAGACGCCTTCACCGTCGACCATGACCTCGACGGCGGCCCCGGCAAGCCGGTGAAGAAGCCGGCCATCACCCACTTCCAGAAACTGCTGACCAGCGAACTGCCGCTGCCGTCCAACGGCTTCCCGACCTCGCGCTACGCGCTGCTGCGCTGCCAGCCGCAGACCGGTCGCTTCCGCCAGATCCGCCGGCACCTGAAGCACGTGTTCCATCACCTGATCGGCGACACCAGCCACGGCGACGGCCGCCACAACCGCACCTTCCGCATGCACGGCGTGCACCGCATGCTGCTGCACGCGCAGCGGCTGTCGTTCCCGCACCCGCAGGACGGGCGCCGCATCGACGTGGAAGCGCCGCTGGATGCGGAGTTCCGCAAGGCGTTCGCGCTGCTGGGCTGGGACGCGGATCTGCAGGCCGGCGATGCGCGCACGGCGCAGGCCCATTCCGCGCGCGACTGAAGCGCGCGGGGGCGGTTCGCCCCGTCACTGGCACTGGAAATCGTCCGTGCCCACCGCCCGGCAGCCGTCGCCCCAGCGGCCGGTCTGCCGCCAGTAGGCGGCCACGCCGGTTTCCACCAGCAGGCGCTTGAAATCCGGGTGCGCGCGCACGCCCGAATACGGTGAGTTCCACAGCGCCACGTAGGGCTGCTGCGCCATCGTGCCGGTTTCGAAGCCAGGCTGGCTTTCCAGGTCGCGCCGCATCGCCGCCACGGCCAGGTCGGCATCGCCCAGCGCGTCGGCCACGTTGGTCCATACATACGCGGCGCGGGCGCCGCCGCCATAGGTTTCGTCCGCGAGCGCCCTGCGCACCAGCGCCAGCATCGCCGCGCGGTCGTGCAGCGCCGCGCCCAGGTCGCGGAAGAACGGCGTGCCGAAGACCGCGTCCTGCTCCTGCAGCAGCCGGCGGTGCAGGTCGCGCAGCTCGGCCAGGCCGCCGGGCCGCTTGCCGGCCAGCTGGCCGATGAAGGCCACGTAGTCCGGCTCGCGCTGGTTGCCCTGCAGTTCCCGGCCGCGCCGGTACTCGACTTCGGCATCCGCGGGGCGCCGCGCCGCGGTGTAGTCGTACTGCAGGTCGCGGGAGAGGAACAGCGCCCGCGGCTCCACCGCGCGTATCCGTTCGACCAGCGCCACGGTGTCGTCCAGGTGGCCCACGGCGTAGAGCATGTAGGTGTAGTCCCAGACGCGCTCCTTGACCAGCGGCCCGGATTCGGCGACCTGCCTGGCCAGGGCGATGGCCTCGGCGCGCCGGCCTTCGCGCCACAGCGCGTTGGCGCGGTCGAGCCGGGCCAGCGCGCTGTCCGGCGCGATCGCGGCGATGCGCGCGCGCACCTGCCGCGCTTCGCCGCGCAGCTGCCCGGCCTGCGTGCCGCCGATCTCGTGCGCCACCGCGTCCAGCGAATCGGCCAGCGCCTCCAGGCACAGCGCGCAGCGCGGATCCAGCGCCACCATTTCGCGCGCCAGCTGCAGGCGTTCCTGGTCGTGGGCGAAGTCGAACCGTTCTTCCATCGCGATGCCGCGCCAGCGCAGGTAGCGCTCGTAGGCCTCCACGCTGGTGGTGCCGCCCTGCCCGCGGTTGAACGCGGCCACGTCCAGTTTCACGCTGAGTGCCCGGGCGACGTCGCGTGCGATGTCCTCCTGGATCGCGAACACGTCGCGCAGTTCGCGCGCGTAGGTCCTGGACCACAGGTGGGCACCGTCGGCGGCATGGACGAGCTGCGCGGTGACGCGCAGCGCATCGCCCTCGCGGCGCACGCTGCCTTCCAGCAGGTAGGCGACGCCGAGTTTGCGGCCGATGGAACGCAGGTCCTCGTTCCTGCCCTTGAACGAGAAGCTCGATGTGCGCCCCACCACCCGCAGCGCCGGCGACTGCGCCAGCTGGTCGAGGATTTCCTCGGCCAGGCCGTCGGCCAGGTAGTCCTGGTCGCGCGCGCGGGAAAGGTCGGCGAACGGCAGCACCGCCAGTGACGGCCGCGCGGTGGTGTCGGGCGCGGACGCCGCCGGGTCGTTCCCGCGCGGCAGCCAGGCGAGGGCGGCCGCAAGCAGCAGCACCGCGGCGATGGCGACGCGCCAGGGGACGCGCGCGCGCGATGATCGCGCAGCCATGGTCGCCATGCGCGTGGCTGGCGACGCGGCGCCGGTATCGCTCCGCGGTTCCGGCATCGCCGGGGCCGGCGCTCCGGGCGCGGGCAGGTCGAAGCGGTAGCCGATGCCGTACACCGTGTGCAGCAGGCGCGGGTGCAGCGCGTCCTCGCCCAGCGCCTGGCGCAGCAGGCTCATGATCCGGTTCAGCACGCCGGGGGTGACGTGGCGGTGGCCCCAGACCGCATCCAGGATTTCGTCGCGGGTGAACACCCGGCCGGGCGCGGCGGCCAGCAGCGCCAGCACGGCGAAGGCCTTGGGTTCCAGCGCCCGTTCGTCGCCGCCACGCCACAGCCGCCGGCCCGCGAAGTCGATGACCAGGTCGTCGAAGGCAAGGTGGTCCGGCGCAGGCTGCGGCATACGGTCCCCGGCGGGTGGCCCCGGTCGCGGCGAGTATAGGGCGCAACCCGGGGCGGCCGGTGGCGGCTTGCCCGCCGTTTCCCGGCCATCCTGAGGCTCGCCCAAGGTTGCCCTAAAGATCGGCCGGCGCCGGGGGAGCAGGCTGGCGGCACGCCCTGCGCCCGTTGCGGGCGCGTCGTTCCGGCCTGCTGACACCTATCGGGGAACCGCCATGAACACGTATTCGTCCCGCCTCATCCTGTTGTCCGTCGGGTTGGCCGGCGCCTGCGGCTCGGCCAGCCTGCTGGGCCGGCCGGAGGAGGCGCCGCTGGCCTACGACCCCGTGCTCGACCCGCGCGGCGCCCTGTGCGCCGCGCCCGTCGCCGGCCGTCCGGCCCTGCTCGATGCGCTGGTGCTGGCGCAGACCGCCGAAACCCGGCCGTTCCCGGTGCTGCCCATGAAAGCCGCCGACGGCGCGGTGCCGCTGTACGACAACCTCGGCGCGCTGAGCCTGAAGGTCGGCACGCGCAACGCGCGGGCGCAGGCGTACTTCGACCAGGGCCTGCGCTGGGCGTTCGCGTTCAACCACGCCGAGGCGCAGCGCGCGTTCCAGGCCGCGCAGCGGGAAGACCCGGCGCTGGCGATGGCGTACTGGGGCGAAGCCTTCGTGTTGGGGCCGAACATCAACGCGCCGATGCTGCCCGGTGCGGTGGCGCCGGCGTTCGCGGCGCTGTCGCGCGCGCTGGAACTGGCGCCGGCCGCGCCGGAGAAGGACCGCGCGCTGATCGCGGCGCTGCGGCAGCGCTATTCGGCCGATCCGGCGACCGAGCGCGCGCCGCTGGACGCGGCCTTCGCCGACGCGATGCGGGCCGTGGCCGCGCGCCATGCGGACGACGACACGGTGCAGGCGCTCTACGCCGAAGCGGTCATGGACACGCAGCCATGGGACTACTGGGAGGCGGCCGGAACCCGGCCCAAGGGCCGCGCCGGCGAGATGCTGGCGGCGCTGGAGACGGTCCTGGCCCGCAACCCCGACCACCCCGGCGCGATCCACCTCTACCTCCACGCGGTCGAGGCGTCCGCCACGCCCGAACGCGGTCTGCCGCACGCGCGGCGCCTGGCCGCGCTGATGCCCGGCGCCGGACACATCGTGCACATGCCCGCGCACATCTACTACCGCGTGGGCCTGTTCAAGGAATCGATGGAGATCAACAGGCGCGCGATGGCGGTGGACGAGGCGTACTTCGCGACCTCGCCGTCCGACCCGCTGTACAAGGCCGCCTATTACCCGCACAACATCCACTTCGTGCTGGTGTCCGCGCAGATGGGTGGCGACGGCGCGACCGCCATCACCGCCGCGGACCGGCTGGACGCCGCCTTGGCCGACGAGGTCGTCGCGCAATACCCGCTGCTCGAGCCGATCAAGGCCGCGCCCTACCTGGCGCACGCCGTGTTCAGCCCGCCCGCGGACATCCTCGCGCTGCCGGCGCCACCGGAAAACCAGGTGATCGTGGCGGCGCTGGCGCACTACGCGCGGGCGCTGGCGCATGCCACGCGGCGCGAGTTCGGCGACGCGCAGCGCGAGATCGACGCCATCGCCGGCATCGAACGCAGCGCCGACTTCCAGCCCTACCTGGACTGGTACATGCCCGGGAAGGAGATCGTGCAGACCGCGCGGCTGGTGGCCGGCGCGCGCCTGGCCGATGCGCGCGGCGACCTGGCGGCGGCGGCGAAAGCGTACGAGGCGGCGGTCGCCGTGGAGGACTCGCTGGCCTACATGGAGCCGCCGTACTGGTACTACCCGATCCGCCAGTCGCTGGGTTCGGTGTATCTGCGCCAGGGTCGTCTCGACGCGGCCGAGCGGGTGCTGCGCGAATCGCTGCTGCGCGCGCGGGGCAACGGCTGGGCGCTGGCGGGGCTGGTGGAGGTCTACAGGCGCAAGGGCGACACGGGAGCGGAAAAGGCGGCGCGGCAGGCGTACGACAACGCGTGGTTTGGCGGCAGGGCGCCGGACATCGCGCGGCTGTGAGGCCGCGCGGGTGCGCGGTTCCGTCGCCGGGGCGCCGTCCGTGATCGACGCTCCAAGGTCGGGGCGCAGCGGGAGCGATGCCGTCCGCTTCCGGTGCGCGGCAGCGTGGGCGGGTCAGCGGCCGCGCAGGGCGCCGTGCCGGGCCGGGAAAGGCGCGGGCCGATTCAGCGGCCGGCCGTCAGTGCCGCCAGCACGATCAGCGCGGCCACGCAGGCAAAACCGCCCAGCCACGACAGGCTGCGCAGCAGCGGCTTGTCGCCGACGTAGAGCACGCCGTGCAGCACGCGGAACACCACGAAGGCGATGGAAAGTGTGTTGACCGTCGCCGCCTCCACGCCGGCCAGCTGCGCCAGGACCACGCCGGCGGCGAAGGGCGCGAAGCTCTCGAAGGCGTTCAGGTGCGCCGCGTTGGCGCGCTGCACCAGGTAGTTGTCGCTCTTTGCGACCCACGCGCGCGGATTGCGGTTGTTGTAACCGGGCCGCGCCTTGGCGACGGCAATCCAGAGGTAAGGCAACAGCGCGGCGATCAACACGCACCAGTAAGCGGTCGACATGGGCAGCTCCCTGCGGAAGGAGCCCGCAGCCTAGCAGCCGCGCCCGCGCGCCGGAAAGGCGCCGCGCTGCCTGCACGCGCGGGCGACGGGCCGGGCCGATACAATCCGCAGCCATGGCCACCCCCTCGCTCGCCGTCGACGCGTCGCTGGCGATCCCGGAAACGGAGATCGTCGAGCGTTTCGTGCGCGCCAGCGGCGCCGGCGGGCAGAACGTCAACAAGGTATCCAGCGCGGTCGAGCTGCGCTTCGACGTCGCCGGTTCGCCGTCGCTGCCCGAACCGCTGCGCGCGCGCCTGCTGGCGCGGCGCGACCGGCGCCTCACCGACGACGGCGTGCTGGTGATCGACGCGCAGCGTTTCCGCACGCAGGAGCGCAACCGCGCCGACGCGCGCGAGCGCCTGGCCGATTTCATCCGCGCCGGGCTGGCCGTGCCGAAGGCGCGGGTGGCGACCAAGCCGACCTACGGCTCCCGGCTGCGGCGGCTGGACGAGAAGAAGGGGCGGGCGCAGATCAAGCGCGGCCGCTCGCAACGGAACTGGGAGTAGCGCTTGGACAACCCGTCGCCGGTCGTGCCGCCGGTCCCGCCGAACGTGCCCCAGGTGCGTGGCAGCGCCTTCTCCCGCTGGCTCGGGCGCAGCTTCCTGCGCCTGGGCGGCTGGCGCGTGGTCGGGCCGATCCCCGACCTGCGCAGGGCGGTGGTCATCGCCGCGCCGCATTCGTCCAACTGGGACGGCATCTGGGGCCTGGCGGCGAAGATGGCGCTGGGCGTGGAGGCGCGCATCCTCGGCAAGGACAAGCTGTTCTGGTGGCCGCTGGGCGCGGTGCTGCGCCGGCTGGGCGTGGTGCCGCTGGACCGCAGCTCGCCGCAGGGCACGGTGGGGCAGGCGGTGGCGATGATCCAAGGCAGCGAGCGCATCTGGTTCGCGCTGGCGCCGGAAGGCACGCGCAAGCCGGTGAAGGAATGGAAGAGCGGTTTCATCCGCATCGCGCGCATGGCGCAGGTGCCGATCGTGCCGGCCTATTTCCATTACCCGGAAAAGATCATCGGCTTCGGCGCGCCGATCCACACCAGCGGCGACGATGCCGCCGACATGGCCGTGGTACGCCAGTGGTACCGGCCGTGGATCGGCCGCAACCGCGGCACGGTGTAGGCGATGGGCATCGCGCTGGTCTGGCTGCGCGACGACCTGCGCCTGGACGACCAGCCGGCGCTGCGCGCGGCGCTGGACCGCGGCCTGCGGCCGCTGCCGGTCTACATCCACGCGCCGGACGAAGAAGGCGCCTGGGCGCCAGGCGCGGCGTCGCTGGCGTGGCGGCGGCGTTCGTTGGCGGCGCTGGCCGACGCGCTGGAGCGGCGCGGTTCGCGGCTGCTGCTGTTGCGCGGGCCCACGCTCGCCGCCCTGCAGGCGCTGGCCGTGCGCACCGGCGCCGAAGCGGTGCTGTGGACGCGGCGCTACGAACCGGCCATCGAGCAGCGCGACGCGCAGATCAAGCGCAGCCTGCGCCAGGCCGGCCTGCACGCGGAAAGCTTCAACGGCGCGCTGCTGTTCGAGCCCTGGGAACTGGCGACCCGGCAGGGCGACCCGTACCGTGTATTCACGCCGTTCTGGAAATCGGCGCGCGCGCACTGGCGGACGCCGGCCACCTGGGAGGCGCCGTCGCGCCTGCCGTCGCTGGACGCGGTCGACCTGCCCGCGGGCGAGCGCCTGGACGCGCTGTTGCCGGCACCGCGCCCGGCGTGGGACGCCGGCTTCTGGCAACGCTTCACGCCCGGCGAAGACGGCGCGCGCGCCGCCCTGCTGGGCTTCCTCGACGGCGCCGTGCACGGCTACGCGCAGGGCCGCGACTTCGCCGCGCAGGCGGGCACCTCGCGGCTGTCGCCGCACCTGCACCACGGCGAACTGTCGGTGCGGCGCATCGCTGCCGCGGTGCTGGACGCCGACGATGCCATCGCCGATGCCGACCGCGACCGCTTCCTCGCCGAACTGGGCTGGCGCGAGTTCGCCCATCACGTGCTGCACCACTACCCGCGGGTGCCCGACCACAACCTCGACCAGCGTTTCGACGATTTCCCCTGGGCGGCGCCCGACGCGGCGCTGCTCGACGCCTGGCGGCACGGGCGCACCGGCGTGCCCATCGTCGATGCCGGCATGCGCGAGCTGTGGCACACCGGCTGGATGCACAATCGCGTGCGCATGGTGGTCGCCAGCTGGCTGTGCAAGCACCTGCGCCAGCACTGGCGGCACGGCGCGCGCTGGTTCTGGGACACGCTGGTGGATGCCGACCTGGCCAACAACACCCAGGGCTGGCAGTGGACCGCCGGCACCGGCGCCGACGCGGCGCCGTACTTCCGCGTGTTCAACCCGGTCAGCCAGGCGCGGCGGTTCGACCCGGACGGCGCCTACATCGCGCGCTGGGTACCGGAACTGGCGGACCTGCCGCTGCCGGCGCGCTTCGCGCCGTGGGAGCACGCCGAGCTGGCGCGGCGGCTGGCGCCGGCGTACCCGGCCCGGCCGCAGGTGGACCTGGCCGCTGGCCGCACCGACGCGCTGGCCGCCTTCGCCACGCTGCGCCGCGGCCGGACGTCCTGACTCAGCCGACAGGCGATGCGCAGCCACACGCCACCATCGGCACATGCCGGCTGGTGGTGGACGGAGTAGGGTTTGCGCCTGCACGCACCCCGTCCCACAGGAGCACGTTACATGTCGCGCACCGTCATTCTGGCCGCCGCCATCAGCCTTGCGCTGGCGGCCTGTTCCGGCAAGGAGTCCACCGCCCACGTGACCACCGATACCCCGACCGCCGGCCAGCCGGCCGATGCCTCGACCAATCCGTTCCTGGCCGCGAGCACGCTGCCGTTCCAGGCGCCGGCGTTCGACAAAATCAAGGACGGCGACTACCTGCCGGCGTTCGAGGAAGGCATGCGCCAGCAGCTGGCCGAGATCGCGCAGATCACCGGCAACGCCGAACCGGCCACCTTCGACAACACCCTGCTGCCGCTGGAGAAGTCCGGCGCCATCCTCGACCGCACCAGCCGCGTGTTCTTCGGCGTGGTCCAGGCCGACACCAATCCCGAGCGGCAGAAGATCCAGGAAGAGGTGATCCCGAAGCTGGCCGCGCACAGCGACGCCATCCACCTTGACCCCAGATTGTTCGCGCGGGTGAAGGCGGTCTACGACGCGCGCGCCGGCGCCGGGCTCGACCCGGAGCAGCTGCGCGTGGTCGAGGAAACCTACAAGGGCTTCGTCAAGGCCGGTGCCGAGCTCAGCGACGCCGACAAGGAAACGCTGAAGCAGTACAACGCCGAGGAAGCGACCCTCGCCAACGACTTCCACAACAAGCTGGTCGCGGCCACCGCCGCCGGCGCGGTGGTGGTCGATGACAAGGCGAAGCTGGCCGGCCTGTCCGACGGCGACGTCGCCGCCGCCGAGGAAGCGGCCAAGGGCCGCAAGCTCGACGGCAAGTGGGTGCTGGCGCTGCAGAACACCACCCAGCAGCCGGTGCTGGTGTCGCTGCAGGACCGCGACCTGCGCGCGCAGGTGCTGGAGGCCTCGGAGACCCGCACCGAACACGGCGACGCCAACGACACCCGCGCGATCATCCAGCGCCTGGCGCAGCTGCGCGCGGCCAAGGCCAAGCTGCTGGGCTTCCCGAACTACGCCGCCTACAACCTCGGCGACCAGATGGCGCAGACCCCGGCCAATGCGCTCAAGCTGCTGACCGACACGGTGCCGGCGGCGACCGCCAAGGCGCGCGGCGAGCTGGCCGAGATCCAGAAGGTCATCGACGCGCAGAACGGAGGCTTCAAGGCCACGGCCTCGGACTGGGACTTCTATGCCGAGCAGGTGCGCAAGGCCAGGTACGACCTGGACGAAGCGCAGATCAAGCCGTACTTCGAGCTGGACAACGTGCTGCAGAACGGCGTCTTCTTCGCCGCCAACCAGCTCTACGGCATCAGCTTCAAGGAGCGCAAGGACATCCCGGTCTACCACCCGGACGTGCGCGTGTTCGAGGTGACCGACGTCGACGGCCAGCCGCTGGCGTTGTTCTACGCCGACTACTACAAGCGCGACAGCAAGTCCGGTGGCGCGTGGATGGACGTGTTCGTCGAACAGGACGGCCTGGCCGGCACCAGGCCTGTGGTCTACAACGTGTGCAACTTCACCAAGCCCGCCGCCGGCCAGCCGGCGCTGCTGAGCTGGGACGACGTGACCACGATGTTCCATGAGTTCGGCCACGCCCTGCACGGCATGTTCTCCAATACGAAGTACCCGAGCGTGGCCGGCACCGGCGTGCCGCGCGACTTCGTCGAGTTCCCGTCGCAGTTCAACGAGCACTGGGCGTCGGACCCGAAGGTGTTCGCCAATTATGCGAAGCACTACCAGAGCAAGGAGGCGATGCCGCAGGCGCTGGTGGACAGGATCGCCAAGGCCAGGACCTTCAACCAGGGCTACGCCACCACCGAGTACCTGGCCGCGGCGCTGCTCGACCTGGCCTGGCACACCCAGGGCGCCGACGCGCCGAAGCAGGACGTGGACAAGTTCGAGGCCGAGGCGCTGAAGAAGTACCACGTCGATCTGGCGCAGGTGCCGCCGCGCTACCGCAGCAGCTACTTCGACCACATCTGGGGCGGCGGCTATTCGGCCGGCTACTACGCCTATTTCTGGGCGGAGATGATCGACCACGACGCCTTCGAGTGGTTCAAGGAGCACGGCGGCCTGACCCGCGAGAACGGCCAGGTGTTCCGCGACAGGATCCTGTCCATCGGCAACACCCGCGACCTGGCTACCGCCTATCGCGAGTTCCGCGGCAAGGACCCGAGCGTGGAGCCGCTGCTGAAGAACCGCGGGCTGAAGTAAGCTGCGCGGCACGAAGCGGGAGGGGCGACCCTCCTGCTTTTTTTTGCCGCCCTCTTTAGGCGGAGAGGCAACGCCTATCCACACACCGTGGATGCGGGGCTTGCCCCGCATGAAGCTTCACCGGCAATGCCCCATGCGGGGCAAGCCCCGCATTTACGGGCCCGGCGCGCGACGATCGTCATGCCCGACATTGCCGATGCGGACATGCCTGCGTCCGCGAGGTCAGGAACTTTCCGCGAAGGCCGGCAGTCGATGCTGGACCTGCCGATGGAGTCCCGCCATGACCCGCCAAGAACGCGCCGCTTCCGCCCACCCCGTGCTGGCCTGGCTGCGCCGCGAGGCGTTGCCGCTGGCGGCGATGCTGTTGCTGCTGGGCGCGGCGCGCGACACGCTGGCCAACCATTACCAGGTGCCCAGCGGTTCGATGCAGCCGACGCTGCAGCCCGGCGACCACGTCGTGGTGGACATGCGCGCCTATGGCCTGCGCCTGCCGTTCACCGGCATCCGCCTGCTCGATATCGGCCATCCGCAGCGCGGCGACGTGGCCGTGTTCGATTCGCCGGCCGATGGCACGCGGTTGATCAAGCGGGTGGTGGCGGTGGCCGGCGACCGCGTCGAGCTGCACGGCGGCTACCTTCACATCAACGGCCGGCCGCTGAGCCTGGCGCCGCGGCACGAAGCCTTCGGCGCGAAACGGGTGACGCTGGACCTGGACGCCGGCGGCGGCCCGGACATCGACGGCATCACCGTGCCGGAAGGCAAGCTGCTGGTGCTGGGCGACCATCGCGGCGACAGCTTCGATGGCCGTTTCTTCGGCCTGGTCGATGCCGACACGGTGTACGGCAAGGCGCGCGCGGTGTTCTGGCGCCGCGGCGAGGGCATGGCGTGGCGCGCGCTGTAGCGTCGACGGCACCGCCGCGCGGCGAAATCCCCGCGTGGCCGAGCCGCTTTCTTCAAATTGGTCTGTCCAATATCACGGAAAGCGCTGTGTTCTAATGCACTTTCCGCGGGCTGCCTGATTGCATCCGCATCCGCTGGGCCGGTCGCCGCTTTATTGGTAATACCAATGCGGCGCCGTGGCGCACCTGCCACGTGCAGGCGCTGTCCGTCCAATGGGGAACCGACATGCAGCCTTGGCAACAACTGTACGACCCGGCCGGCAATATCTGGCTGTCCAGCCTGATCGCGCTGCTGCCCATCGCCTTCTTCTTCGTCGCGCTGGCCGTGCTGCGCATGAAGGGCTGGTTGGCGGGCACGCTCACCGTCGCCATCGCCCTGGGCGTGGCGCTGCTGTTCTACCGCATGCCGCCGCTGCAGGCGCTGGGCGCGGCGCTGTACGGCTTCGTCTACGGCCTGTGGCCGATCGCCTGGATCATTCTCGGCGCGGTGTTCCTGTACAAGATCTCGGTGCGGACCGGCCAGTTCGACATCATCCGCGCCTCGATCCTGTCGGTAACCGAGGACCAGCGCCTGCAGATGCTGATGGTCGGCTTCGCCTTCGGCGCCTTCCTGGAAGGCGCGGCCGGTTTCGGCGCGCCCGTGGCGATCACCGCCGCGCTGCTGGTCGGGCTGGGCTTCAAGCCGCTGTACGCGGCGGGCCTGTGCCTGATCGCCAACACCGCGCCGGTGGCGTTCGGCGCGATGGGCATCCCGATCATCGTCGCCGGCCAGGTCACCGGGCTGGACGCGTTCGAGATCGGCCAGATGGCCGGCCGCCAGCTGCCGTTCCTGACCATGGTGGTGCTGTTCTGGATCATGGCGATCATGGATGGCTGGCGCGGCATCCGCGAGACCTGGCCGGCGGTGCTGGTGGCCGGCGGTTCGTTCGCGCTCGCCCAGTACCTCACCTCCAACTTCATCGGCCCGGAGCTGCCGGACATCACCGCCTCGCTGGCCTCGCTGGTGTGCCTGACCCTGTTCCTGCGCCGCTGGAAGCCACGGCGCATCTTCCGCTTCGAGAACGGCGCTTCCGCCGCCGCCATGCCGGCGGCGGAAGCGCCGCGCTACGGTGTCGGCCAGATCGTCCGCGCGTGGTCGCCGTTCCTGATCCTCACCGCGCTGGTCACGCTGTGGAGCATCAAGCCGTTCAAGGCGCTGTTCGCCGCCGGCGGCCCGCTGCAGCACTGGGTGCTGAAACTGCCGGTGCCGGGCCTGGACAGCCTGGTGCGCAAGATGCCGCCGATCGTCGATGCGCCGACCGCCTACGAGGCCGTGTACAAGCTCGACTGGTTCTCGGCCACCGGCACCTCGATCCTGCTGGCGGCGCTGGTCGCGATCCTCGTGCTGCGCATGCCGGCCAAGGCCGCGCTGTCGACCTTCGGCGAAACCGTGCGCGAACTGAAGACGCCGATCTACTCCATCGGCATGGTGCTGGCGTTCGCCTTCATCGCCAACTACTCCGGGCTGTCGGCGACGCTGGCGCTGGCCCTGGCCCATACCGGCGACGCCTTCACCTTCTTCTCGCCGTTCCTGGGCTGGCTGGGTGTGTTCCTCACCGGCTCGGACACCTCGTCCAACGCGCTGTTCTCGGCGCTGCAGGCCACCACCGCGCAGCAGATCGGCGTGTCCGACGTGCTGCTGGTGGCGGCCAACACCACCGGCGGCGTGACCGGCAAGATGATCTCGCCGCAGTCCATCGCCATCGCCTGCGCGGCGGTGGGGCTGGCGGGCAGGGAGGCCGACCTGTTCCGGTTCACCGTCCGGCACAGCCTGGCGTTCACGGTGATGGTCGGGCTGATCACCAGCGCGCAGGCCTGGTGGCTGACGTGGATGATCCCGTGAACGCGCCGCGCCGCGAAACCCAGCGGGTATCGGACCGCGTGGCCGCGCAGCTGCGTGCGCTGGTGGAAGAGCGGCAGCTGCAGGCCGGCGACCGCCTGCCGGCCGAACGCACGCTGGCGGTGCAACTGGGCGTGTCGCGCACCGCGCTGCGCGAGGCCATCGCCCAGTTGAGCAGCCATGGCCTGCTGAGCGCACGCGTCGGCGGCGGCACCTATGTGGCCGAACCGGCGGCGCGCGCGCGGCAGGCCATCGACGAACCGCTGGCGCCCTACCTGCCGCTGTTCCAGGGCGATCCGGAATACCGCTTCGACGTGCTGGAAATCCGCCACGCGCTGGAAGGCGCCGCGGCCTGGCATGCCGCGCTGCGCGCCACGGCCGAGGACCGCGAGCGCATCGCGCGCGCCTTCGCCACCATGATGGACGCGCACGGCAAGGACGATCCCGCTGGCGAGGCCAGCGCCGACGCCGACTTCCACCTGTCCATCGCCGAGGCCTCGCACAACCTGGTGCTGCTGCAGGTGATGCGCGGCCTGTTCGACCTGCTGCAGACCAACATCTCGCAGAGCCGCGAACGGCTGTACACCTCGCCGCGCACCTTCTCGCCGCTGTCCGACCAGCACCGCGAAATGATGGACGCGGTACTGGCCGGCGACCCCGCACGCGCGCGCGCCGCCGCGCTGGCCCATCTGGAGTTCGTGCACACCACGCTGCGCACGCTCGACGAAAACGAGGCCCGCCGTGCGCGCGCCTCGCGCCTGCCTTCCTCCACGGTCGACCCATGATCATCTCCGCCTCCACCGACTACCGCGCGGCCGCGCAGCGTCGCCTGCCGCCGTTCCTGTTCCACTACATCGACGGCGGCGCGTATGCCGAGCACACGCTCCGGCGCAACGTCTCCGACCTGGCCGACATCGCCCTGCGCCAGCGCGTGCTGCGCGACATGGCCGACCTGAGCCTGGATACCGAGCTGTTCGGCGAGAAACTGGCCATGCCGGTGGCGCTGGCCCCGGTGGGCCTGACCGGCATGTACGCGCGCCGTGGCGAGGTGCAGGCCGCGCGCGCGGCCGACAGCCGCGGCATCCCTTTCACCCTGTCCACGGTGTCGGTGTGCCCGATCGAGGAAGTGGCGCCGGCGATCCGGCGGCCGATGTGGTTCCAGCTGTACGTGCTGCGCGACCGCGGCTTCATGCGCAACGCGCTGGAGCGCGCGCAGGCGGCGGGCGTCACCACCCTGGTGTTCACCGTGGACATGCCGGTGCCGGGCGCGCGCTACCGCGACGCGCATTCGGGCATGAGTGGACCCAACGCGGCGCTGCGCCGTTACCTGCAGGCGGTGACGCATCCGCGCTGGGCGCTCGATGTGGGCCTGCGTGGCCGCCCGCACGATCTGGGCAACATCTCCGCCTACCGTGGCCACCCGACCGGACTGGCCGACTACATCGGCTGGCTGGGCAGCAACTTCGATCCGTCGATCTCGTGGAAGGACCTGGAATGGATCCGCGAGTTCTGGAAGGGGCCGATGCTGATCAAGGGCATCCTCGACCCGGACGACGCGCGCGATGCGGTGAAGTTCGGCGCCGACGGCATCGTCGTCTCCAACCACGGCGGCCGCCAGCTCGACGGCGTGCTGTCCACCGCGCGGGCGCTGCCGGCGATCGCCGACGCGGTGCAGGGCGAGCTGAAGATCCTCGCCGATTCGGGCATCCGCAGCGGCCTGGACGTGGTGCGCATGCTCGCGCTCGGCGCCGACACGGTGCTGCTCGGCCGCGCCTTCGTCTATGCGCTGGCCGCGCAGGGCGAGGCGGGCGTCGCCAACCTGCTCGACCTGGTCGCGAAGGAAATGCGCGTGGCGATGACCCTGACCGGCGCGCGCCGCATCGCCGACATCGGCCGCGATGTGCTGGTGCGGTTGCCGGCGTGAGCCTCCGGCAGTCCCGGTAGGAGCGCACTTCAGTGCGCGATGGAGCTCTACCGGTAAAACCCCATCGCGCACTGAAGTGCGCTCCTACGAGACAGCAGGCTTCACCAGGAACTCCCATGTCCACGCAACGCTCCCACCACACGCTGCTGACCACCCTGCGCCAGGCCGTCGGCCGCCGCCACGTGCTGACCGGCGACAAGGCCACGCGCCGCTTCCGCAGGGGCTACCGCTTCGGCGAGGGCCCGGTGCTGGCGGTGGTGCGGCCGGGCACGCTGCTGGAGCTGTGGCGCGTGCTGGAGGCGGCGGTGCAGGGCGGTGCGGCGATCATCCTGCAGGCCGCCAACACCGGCCTGACCGGCGGCTCCACGCCCGACGGCGACGACTACGGCCGTCCCGTGGTGCTGGTCAGCACGCTGCGCCTGGCCGGCATCCAGCTGCTGGACGGCGGCCGCCAGGTCGTCTGCCTGCCCGGCGCCACGCTCGACCGCCTGGAACAGACGCTGGCGCCGCTCGGCCGCGAGCCGCATTCGGTGATCGGCTCCTCGTGCATCGGCGCCTCGGTGCTGGGCGGCATCTGCAACAACTCCGGCGGCGCGCTGGTGCGGCGCGGGCCGGCGTATACCGAACTGGCGCTGTTCGCGCAGGTCGATGCCGACGGCCGGCTGCAGCTGGTCAACCATCTCGGCATCGCGCTGGGCGATGGCCCGGAAGAAATCCTGCAACGCCTGCAGGCCGGCGACTACACGCCAGCTGATATCGGCAGCGGCGATGGCCGCGCCGCGTCCGACCCGCATTACACCGCGCAGGTGCGGGAGGTGGATGCGCCTACGCCGGCGCGCTTCAACGCCGATCCGGCGCGGCACTACGAGGCCTCCGGCTCGGCCGGCAAGCTGGCGGTGTTCGCGGTGCGCCTGGACACCTTCGAAAAGGAAGCGACCGAGGTCTTCTACATCGGCAGCAACCGCACCGACAGCCTCACCGCGATCCGCCGCCAGCTGCTCACCGGCTTCGAGCGCTTGCCGATCTCCGGCGAATACATCCACCGCGACGCCTACGACATCGGCGAGCGCTACGGCAAGGACGTGTTCCTGCTGATCGACAGGCTCGGCACCGCGCGCGTGCCGGCCGCGTTCGCGTGGAAGAGCCGCGTCGACGGCTGGTGCGAGCGGCTGGGCCTGCGCGGCGCGACCGACCGCGCGCTGCAGGCGCTGGTCGGCCTGCTGCCCGCGCACCTGCCGCCGCGCATGGGCCAGTTCCGCCAGTGCTACGCGCACCACCTGCTGCTGAAGGTCTCCGCGCAGGACGCGGCGGCGACCGAAGCCTGGCTGCAGGGCTTCTTCGCCGGCCACGAAGGCGGCTTCTTCCGCTGCACGGCGGAGGAGGGGCGCAAGGCGTTCCTGCACCGCTTCGCCATCGCCAGCGCGGCGGTGCGCTACCGCGAGGCGCACCGCGACACGGTGGAGGACATCGTCGCGCTGGACATCGCGCTGCGCCGCGACGACCGCGACTGGTTCGAGCAGTTGCCCGCCGACCTCGACGCACGCCTGCTGCACAAGCTGTATTACGGCCACTTCCTGTGCCATGTGTTCCACCAGGACTACATCGCGCGCAAGGGCGAGGACCCGCTGGCGATCGAGCACGCGATGTGGGCGCTGCTGGATGCGCGCGGCGCCGAATACCCGGCCGAGCACAATGTCGGCCACCTGTATCCGGCCAAGCCGGCGCTGGCCGATTTCTATCGGCGCCTGGACCCGAGCAACACCTTCAACCCGGGCATCGGCAAGACCAGCCGGCAGCCGGGCTGGACCGGTTGCGACTGCGCGCAACGCTGATGCGGCCGAGGCGCGGCGACCGCGCGTGCCGCGATGGGGTGGCTTTCGGGCCATCCCGTTGTCGCGCACAGGGCTTATGCTCGGGCAGGACCCCGCCCGATTGCAGGATGCACCGTGCTCCCAGGTTGTCGTTCCGTGCCCCTGTCGCCGCCCGCCCTGGCAACCCGGTTGAAGGCCGTGGCCTGGCGCTGGCTCGCCGGCCTGTGGCTGGCCGGCGCGTGCGCGACAGCGTGCGCGGGCGACGCGGTGGCCGCGCGGGGCGCGGCGCCGTCCCACCCGCCGCGGGTGCTGGTGCTGCTGTCCTACCACCCCGGCTTCGGCTGGGAGGACCGCATCCTTTCCGGCCTGACCGAATGGGGTGGGGCGACCAGCGACAGGCCGGTGTTCCATGTCGAGTGGATGGACGCCAAGCGTTACCCCGACGCCGGGCAGCGCGAACGCCTGACCCGCTACATGACCGGCAAGTACGCCGGCCAGCGCTTCGACCTGATCGCCACCGTGGACGACGATGCGCTGGCCTTCGTCGTGGCGCAGGCTGGGCTGTTCGGCGATACCCCGGTGGTGTTCAGCGGCATCAACGCCGCGCCGGAGCGCATCGTCGGCACGCGCGCGAACGTCACCGGCATCCTCGAGCGCTTCGATCTCACCCGCACGCTCGACACCGCGCTGGTGCTACACCCGCGCACCCGGCGCCTGCTGTTCATCACCCCCGACAGCGACAACGGCGCCGCGATGCGGGACACCATCGACGCGGCGCTGGCGCGCCTGCCCGGCCACCCCGCCGCCGAGCACTGGCCGGCGCCGCGGCTGGACCAGCTGGCGCCGCGCCTGCCGCGCGTGCCCGAAGGCACGCTGGTCTTCACCCTGGGCAGCATCCCGGTGCGCGACGGCGAGCTGCCGTTGGAACCTGAGCTTGTGCCGGCCTACGTGCGCGCCCGCACCGCGCTGCCGGTGTACAGCGACCTGGACATGGCGGTGGGCCACGGCGCGGTCGGCGGCTACCTCAACAGCGGCCTGGAAACGGGCCGCCTGCAGGCGGCGATGGCACGCCGCATCCTGGCCGGCGAGTCGGCCTCGGCGATTCCGCTGGTGCATGAAACGCCGCTGGCGCTGCTGTTCGACGCCGCCGAGCTGCGCCGCCTGGGCGTGGACGCGCGGCGCCTGCCCGCGGGCAGCACCCTGGTCAACGCGCCGCCGTCGATCTTCGCCCGCGAGTACCGCACGCAGCTGTTCTTCATCGTGGTGGTCGTGCTGCTGCTGGTGCTGGTGGTGGCGGTGCTGATGGTGCGCGGGTTCATGCAGGCCGCGCGCCAGCGCGCGCTGCACCACCAGGCCACGCACGACGAACTGACCGGCCTGCACAACCGCAGCGGCCTCGCCGGGCTCCTGCATTCGCTGCCGCAGCCCGGCGGCGACGGCGAGCAGGTGGCGCTGGTGATGCTCGGCCTCAACCGCTTCAAGCTGGTCAACGACACCCACGGCCACGCGTTCGGCGACCGCGTGCTGGTGGCCGTGGCCGAGCGCCTGCGGCAGCGCTGCGGGGCGCAGCAGGCGCTGGTGCGTTTCAGCGGCGACGCCTTCGTCGTCATGGCCCGGGTGCAGGGCGAGGACGACCTGGCGCGGCTGCGCGGGCTGTGCGACGCGCTGTTCCAGGAGCCTTTCGTGATCAACGGCCGGCGCATCCCGATCACCGCCGCGTTCGGCATGAGCACCACGCCGCTGCAGGGCCTGGCCGCCGAACGCCTGCTGCGCGAGGCCGACGCGGCGATGTACGAGGCCAAGCGCAACCGCAGTACGGCGGTGGTCGCTTTCGACAGCGCCATCCACGAGCGCGCCGCGCGCCAGTTCCAGATCGAGGCCAGCCTGCCGGAGGCGATCGCGCGCGGCGAGATCGAGGTCTACTACCAGCCCATCCACGACGTGCGCCGCGACTGCATCGCCGGCTTCGAGGCGCTGGCGCGCTGGCGGCACCCGGACCTGGGCTGGATCCCGCCGCCGGAATTCGTGCAGGCCGCGGTCGAAACCGGCCACGTCGGCGCACTGACCCAGCGCATCCTGCGCAGCGCCTGCGAGGCGTTCCTGCCGCACCTGGACGCGCCCTGCGAGCCCTACCTGGCGGTGAACGTCTCGGTCAGCGACATCTACGCCAGCGACTTCCCCGCGCAGCTGGCGCAGACCCTGTCCGAGGCCGGCATGCCGCCGCGGCGGCTGGTGCTGGAAGTGACCGAGGACATGCTGCTCGGCGACCAGCAGCATGTCGCCGCCGCGCTGGAACAGCTGCACCGCCAGGGCGTGCGCATCGCCATCGACGATTTCGGCACCGGCTATTCGTCGATGGGTTACCTGTCGCACTACCAGGTCAACCTGATCAAGATCGACCAGTCCTTCGTGCGCCGCATCCTCGACAGCGCCCCGGACCGCAAGATCGTGCGCGCCATCGTGTCCATGGCCGGCGACCTGGAACTGGGGGTGGTGGTCGAAGGCGTGGAAACCGCCGAGCAGATCGAACTGCTGCGCGGCCTGGGCTGCGAACTGCTGCAGGGCTACGCCTTCAGCCGGCCGCGCCCGGCGGCGGAATGGGCAGCGGCCGGCCGCTGAGGCCGCCCGGCGCGCTCCGCGCCAGCCGTAGGAGCGGCTTCAGCCGCGAAGTGGCTTGCCTGGTAAAGCCCGATCGCGACTGAAGTCGCTCCTGCGACAGTGGGGCCTGGCCTCTATCGCTCCGAAGGCCCGGTATCGTCGTACTGGCGCGGCGCGAACAGGTCCGGGCGGATCAGCTCGATGAAGGCGCGCGCCTGCGGCGAGAGCACCTTGCCGCGGCGCACCGTCACCCCGTAGCTGCGCTTGGGGAAGTAGCGCGCCATCGGACGGATCGCCAGCCGCTCGCGGTCGGCGTCGTTGAGGCACAGCGCGGTGACGATGGAGATGCCCATGCCCATCGCCACGTACTGCTTGATCACCTCCCAGCCGCCGACCTCCAGCGCCACCGTGTAGGGCACGCGGTGGCGCTGGAACACCAGGTCCACCAGCCGCCAGGTGATCTGCCGCTTCGGCGGCAGGATCAGCGGCCACGCCGAGATGTCTTCCAGGGTGAGCTCGCGCCTGCCGGCCAGCGGGTGGCCGCGCGGGGCGATCAGCACCTGCTCGAAGTCGTAGACCGGCGCGTAGCTCAGGTCGCCCGGCACATCCAGCATCGAGCCGACGGCGAGGTCGGCGGCGTCGCTGCGCAGCAGTTCGGTGCCGTCGGCGCTGATCGCGTCCTGCAGCACCAGGCGCACGTCGGGATGGCGCCGGCGGAAGTCCTCGACGATCTTCGGCAGCAGGTACAGGATCGTCGACGAATTGGCGGCGACGGTCAGTTCGCCCGCATCCAGCCCACGGACCTTGTCGCGGAAACCGGCCTCCAGCCCGTCCAGGCTCTCCACCAGCGGCTGCGCCATTTCGTACAGCAGCTGGCCCTCGCGGCTGGGCACCAGGCGCCGGCCGCTGCGTTCGAACAGCACCACGCCCAGTTCCCGTTCCAGCGCCTGCAGCTGCAGGCTCACCGCCGGCTGGCTGACGAACAGCGCCTCCGAGGCACGCGAAACCGAGCCCAGGCGGACCGTCTGGCAGAACGCGCGCAGCGGCTTGAGCCGGTCGGACTTGTAGGAAAAACGAGGACTTGCGGGCTTTTTTCCGGACATCGGATCTGATTATTAGCACAACTTATGTGAGGTATTGCAAAAACTGTTTTGATAAATAAGTGACCCCGGCGGCACGGTGGACTCCCCCGACACCTGCAGGGTTCCGCCATGTCCGCCGTCGCCGCCGCCATTCCGTCCGCCCCCGCCCGCCCCACCCCGGGCATCACCGTGACCGCCCGCCACGCCGGCCAGCCGTCGCTGCTGCCGGCCGGCGCGCTGGCGCTGCTGGTGTCGCTGCACCGGGCGGTGGAGCCCGAACGGCAGGCGCGGCTGGCGGCCCGGCGCCAGCGCCAGGCCTTCTTCGACCAGGGCGGCCTGCCGGACTTCCGCGCCGATACGGCGCACATCCGCGCCGGCGACTGGACGGTCGCGCCGATCCCGGCCGCGTTGCAGGACCGGCGCGTGGAAATCACCGGCCCGACCGACGCGAAGATGGTGATCAACGCGCTGAACTCCGGCGCCAGGGTGTTCATGGCCGACTTCGAGGATTCGACCTCGCCGACCTGGCGCAACCTGCTGGCCGGCCAGCAGGCGCTGATCGGCGCGGTGCGCGGCGACCTCGAGTACACGGCGCCGGCGGCGGGTGGCCGGCCCGGCAAGCACTACGCGCTGCGGCCGTTCGAGGAACAGGCGGTGCTGATCGTGCGCCCGCGCGGCTGGCACCTGGACGAGAAGCACGTGCTGGTCGACGGCCAGCCGATCGCCGGCGGCCTGTTCGATGCGGCCGTGTTCGCCTTCCACAACGCCCGCGCGCTGATGCGCCGCGACCGCGGCCCGTACTTCTACCTGCCCAAGCTGCAGTCGATGGAGGAGGCGGCGCTGTGGGAAACCGCGCTGTCGCACATCGAGGGCATGCTCGGCCTGCCGCACGGGCAGATCAAGGTCACGGTGCTGATCGAAACGCTGCCGGCGGTGTTCGAGATGGACGAGATCCTGCATGCGCTGCGCGGGCGCATCGTCGGCCTGAACTGCGGGCGCTGGGATTACATCTTTTCCTACCTGAAGACCTTCCGCCGGCACGCCGGCAAGGTGCTGCCCGAGCGCGGCCAGGTGACCATGACCCAGCCGTTCCTGAAGGCGTATTCGGACCTGCTGATCCAGACCTGCCACCGCCGCGGCGCGCATGCGATGGGCGGCATGGCCGCGCAGATCCCGATCAACCATGACGCGGCCGCCAACGAGCAGGCGATGGCGCGGGTGCGCGCGGACAAACTGCGCGAGGTCAGCGCCGGCCACGACGGCACCTGGGTGGCGCACCCGGCGCTGATCCCGGTGGCGCGCGCGATCTTCGACGAGCACATGCCCACGCCCAACCAGCACCACGTGCTGCGCCGCGACGTGCAGGTCGGCCGCGACGAACTGGTCGCGCCGTGCACCGGCACCATCACCCGCGCCGGCTTCGAGAACAGCGTGGAAGTGTGCGTGCGCTACATGGCCGCGTGGCTGGACGGCAACGGCTGCGTGCCCATCCACAACCTGATGGAGGACGCGGCCACCGCCGAGATCAGCCGCAGCCAGATCTGGCAGTGGCTGCATGCCGGCAACCAGCACCTGGACGACGGCACCGCCATCGACCCTGCGCTGCTGGACAGCACGCTGCGCGCGCTGCCGGCCCGGCTCGGCGACACCGCCGCGCTGCCTGGCGGCAGCCGCATCGCCGAAGCCATCGACCTGCTCGACCAACTCAGCCGCGCCGACGAACTGGCCGAGTTCCTGACCCTGCCGGCGTACCGGCAGATCGACTGACGTTTCCACTGCCCGTCCTCCCGCAGGAGCGGCTTCAGCCGCGACGGGGACTTCCGGGCAATGCCCCTCGCGACTGAAGTCGCTCCTACCGGTCACGTTCCCCCAAGGAGTTCCACATGAGCACCCATCAGCAACAGATCGACGCCCTGCAGCACGACTGGGACAGCAATCCGCGCTGGACCGGCATCAAGCGCCCCTACAGCGCCGCCGACGTGGTGCGCCTGCGCGGCACCGTGCAGCCGGAACACACCCTGGCCCGGCGCGGCGCCGAACGCCTGTGGAAACTGGTCAACGGCGAAGCCAGGAAGGGCTACGTCAACGCTTTCGGCGCGATCAGCGCCGGCCAGGCGATGCAGCAGGCCAAGGCCGGGCTGGAAGCGGTGTACCTGTCCGGCTGGCAGGTGGCCGCCGACGGCAACACCTCCGAGACCATGTACCCGGACCAGTCGCTGTACGCCTACGACTCGGTGCCGACCATGGTCCGCCGCATCAACAACACCTTCCAGCGCGCCGACGAGATCCAGTGGAAGAACATCGTCGACGGCAAGCTCAAGGCCGAGGACGCCATCGATTTCTTCCTGCCCATCGTGGCCGATGGCGAGGCCGGCTTCGGCGGCGTGCTCAACGCCTACGAGCTGATGAAGAACATGATCACCGCCGGCGCCGCCGCGGTGCATTTCGAGGACCAGCTGGCGGCGGTGAAGAAGTGCGGCCACATGGGCGGCAAGGTGCTGGTGCCGACCCAGGAGGCGATCCAGAAACTGGTGGCCGCGCGCCTGGCCGCCGACGTGCTGGGCGTGCCGACCGTGGTGCTGGCCCGCACCGACGCCGAGGCCGCCAACCTGCTGACCAGCGACTTCGACCCCAACGACGCGCCCTTCGTCACCGGCGAGCGCACCGCCGAGGGCTTCTACCGGGTGCGCAACGGACTGGAACAGTCGATCAGCCGCGGCGTGGCCTACGCGCCCTACGCCGACCTGGTGTGGTGCGAGACCGGCACCCCGGACCTGGGCTTCGCCCGCGAGTTCGCCCAGGCCGTGCACGCGGCCAGCCCCGGCAAGCTGCTGTCCTACAACTGCTCGCCCTCGTTCAACTGGAAGAAGAACCTGGACGACCGCACCATCGCCCGCTTCCAGGACGAGCTGGCCGCGCTGGGCTACAAGTACCAGTTCATCACCCTGGCAGGCATCCACATCAACTGGTTCAACACCTTCAGGTTCGCCCGCGACTACGCCCGCGGCGAGGGCATGCGCCACTACGTGGAACAGGTGCAGGAGCCGGAGTTCGCCGCGCGCGGGCAGGGCTACACCTTCGTCTCCCACCAGCAGGAAGTGGGCGCCGGCTATTTCGACGACGTGACCACGGTGATCCAGGGCGGCGCGTCCAGCGTCACCGCGCTGACCGGGTCCACCGAAGAGGCGCAGTTCCAGCCCGGCAAGGCCGCCTGAGCGCCCCTTCTCGATACGCTTTTCACCCTGCGGGTATGGTGCAAGGGCGGCCGCGACGGCCGCCCGTTCCGCGGCACGGCTGAATGGGTGCGGGCGGGGACTGCGACGTCCCGCACGCTTTGCGCCGGTGCTATCCTTCCGCGCTGGCCCCAGGGGACGACGGGGCGGTGGGGCTGAGGGAATGACCAGCGACAGTGCTGCAATCATGGCCGAAGAGCGCGAACTGGGCGTCGCCCGCATGGCGATGGCCGAAATCGTGCATCCCGTCCTGTCGCCCGACGAATTCGCGCTGTTCTCGCGGTTCGGGCGGCAGCGCCAGGTGGCGGCCGGCGACGTCCTGTTCCGCCGCGGCGATTCGGGCGATGCCATGTTCGTCATCGTCAGCGGCATCGTCGATCTCGATTTCGGCGAGGACCTGGTGGTCAAGTACCTCGGCCCGGGCGAATTCTTCGGCGAACTGGGCCTGCTGATCGGCGACCACCGCCGCGGCGCCGACGCCCGCGCCTCGACGGAACTGAGCCTGCTCGAACTGGCCCACCCCGATTTCCAGAAGCTCGTCGACCACGACCCGGGCCGGGTCGCCTACTTCCTGCGCCGCACGATCATGCGCGTGGTGTCCAACGAACAGATGCTGATCCGGCAGCTGCGCCGTCGCAACCACGACCTGGAAGCGGCGCTGGACAACCTCTACACCACCACCCACCAGCTCAACCACACCGAAGAGCTGGTGCGCACCGACGAACTGACCGGCCTGCACAACCGCCGCGGCCTGACCCTCTACCTGCAGGAATGCCGGCAGCCCGCGCGGAACCCGCCGCAGGGCCTGCTGCTGATCGACTGCGACCGCTTCAAGAGCGTCAACGACGAGCACGGCCACCTGGTGGGCGACCGGGTGCTGCAGGCGGTGGCCAACATCCTGCGTTCGGTGGTGCAGCCCGGCGGGCTGGCCTGCCGCCTGGGCGGCGACGAATTCTGCCTGCTGGTGCAGGACGCCGACGCCGAAGCGCTGGAGCACGTGGCCGGCTTCATCCTGCACGCGGTGCACGGCCTGCTGGAACGCTCGCAGCCGGTGCCGCGCGTCTGCCCGGTGAGCATCGGCGCCTGCCTGCTCGACCCGGCGCGCGACTGGAACGACTGGTACGCCCACGCCGACAGCGCCCTGTACGAGGCCAAGCGGCGCGGCGGCAACCGGCTGCAGTGGCCGGTGGACTGGCTGGGCGCGGGCTGACATGCAGCACGAGCCCGCCGCGCACGACAGGGAAGGAACGGCGGGCGCCCCGGCCCCGCGCGTGCACACGCTGCTGCTGACCGACCTGTGCGATTCGGTCGCGCTGGTGGAACGGCTCGGCGACACCGCGGCAGCGGAGCTTTTCCAGGAACACGACCGGCTGGTGCTGCGCCTCCAGCAGCAGTGGAAGGGGCGGCTGATCGACCGCTCCGACGGCCTGCTGCTGCTGTTCGAACGGCCGGTCAACGGGCTGGGGTTCGCGCTGGACTACCGTCAGGGCCTGGAGGAACTGGCGCGCTCGCGCGGCATCGAACTGCAGGCGCGGACCGGCATGCATGTCGGCGAGGTGCTGACCTGGCACAACAGCGCCGAGGCCGTGCAGGCCGGCGCCAAGCCGATGGAAGTCGAGGGACTGGCCAAGCCGCTGGCCGCGCGCCTGATGACCCTGGCGCGGCCGGGGCAGATCCTGCTCTCGGCCGTGGCCGAATCGCTGGTGCGCCGCTCGGCGCGCGAACTGGGCGGGCGCAGCGAGCACCTGCTGTGGAAATCGCACGGACGCTGGCACTTCAAGGGCGTGCCGACCACGCAGGAAGTATTCGAGGTCGGCGAACCGGGCTTCGCGCCGCTGCGCATGCCGCGCAGCACGCCCAAGGCCTGGCGCGACCTGCCGCTGTGGCGGCGCCCGATGGCGCTGGTGGCCGAAGCGGCGCTGCTGGCGGCGCTGGGCGTGGGCGCATGGTTCATCGCACGCCCGGAGCCGGCCATCGCGTTCACCGAGCGCGACTGGGTGGTGATGGGCGACCTGCGCAACCTGACCGGCAATGCCGTGCTGGACGATTCGATGGCGCAGGCGTTCCGCATCAGCCTCGAGCAGTCGCGCTACCTCAACGTGCTCAGCGACATGACCGTCGGCGACACGCTGGCGCGGATGAGGAAAGAACGCGGCACGCGCATAGACCGGGCCATCGGCAGCGAGATCGCGATCCGCGATGGCGCGCGGGCCGTCGTCCTGCCCACGCTGGCCGAAGTCGGCGGGCGGTTGAGGGTGACGGTGGAGGTGGTCGATCCGCAGACCCAGGCGACCGTCTATGTGCTGAGCAGGGATGTCAGGCAGATGGACGGACTGCTGGCGTCCATCGACAGCATCGCCGGTTCCGTGCGCGACCACCTTGGCGAATCCTCCGACACGATCCGGACGTTGTCGCAGCCGCTGCCCGAAGTCACCACGGGCAGTCTCGATGCATTGAAGCTGTATGCCTCGGGTCTCAAGGCCTACAACCAGCGCCGGATGGAAGACGCGCGCGTGTTGTACCAGAAGGCGGTGGACATCGACCCGCAGTTCGCGCTGGCGCTGCTCGGCATCACTCGCACCTACATGTCGCAAGGCAATGCGGAGAAGGCCGAGCCCTATCTGCGCAGGGCGTTGGCGCTGCGTGGCCATCTGCCGATGCGCGACCGGCTTTACATGGAAGCCCTGGCGGCGGAGTTCGAGCCGCAGCCGATGCGCAATGCGCCGGCGAAATGGCGCCTGCTGGGCGAGGTGTATCCGGACTACGCCGCCGCCCACCAGAACTACGCTTGGGACGAGTTCACCAGCGGCAACCTGGACGCGGCGTTGGTGGCGGTCACCGCGGCGACCGCATCGAAAGAGCCGCTGCGCTATATCTCCTGGGAATTGAAGGGCAGGATCCAGCTGGCGCAGGAAAAGTACGACGCAGCGATCGCCAGCTTCGAACGGATGGAACGGATTTCCGGGGCGCCGCCAAACCGGCACCATGCGTCCGCCCTGGCCGCGCAGGGCCGGCTGCCTGACGCCTTGCGCGTGCTGGAGGAGAGCGCGGCACGTGAGCCGTCCAATGCGTTGATCCATGTGCAATGGGTGGCGGCGCTGCTGGCGGCCGGACGGGCCGCGGATGCGGTGCAGGTTGCGGATGCGGGGATCGCCAAGGCGGCGGACGACAGCAATGGGACGCGCCTGTCCCAGCAGTTGGGCGCCCTGGTGGCCCGTTACCGCACCGGCGTGCACCCCGCAGCCGGACCTGCGGATCTGCTCGGACAGGCTATCCGCATGGCCGAATCCGCAAGTGCCGGCGAACTGGACGACCTGGCGGGCAATGCGCTCGCGGCCGCTCGCCTGCAGCAGCGCTACGCGGGGCGTGCGCTGGATGCTGCGGACGAACAACGCCTGGCGAGGCTGGTGCAGCGCTCGGGCGATCCGGGGAACGAGGCCTTGCATGCGGTCGTTGCCGCCGACCAGTGGCGTCTGCGGGGCGACCCGCAACGAGCTGTGCGGCAGCTGCGGGCGGCCGGCAAAGCCACTGGCCTGACCCAGTGGCACGTCGCAATGCGCGATGGACTGCAGGCCGCCGGCGACGTGCAGGGCAGCCAACGGGAGCAGGACTGGATTTCCGGCCATCCCGGCGCCGCCTGGGGTAACCGGATGGCCGGCGAGGCGTGCCTGGTGATGAACGTGGTGGAGACGCTCGCGGCGGCTGCCGCGAGCGTGGGTACCGCCTCAATCGTTGAAGGCGAAAACGACGGTGTGCGGCTGCCCGCAGGTCAGACTCTGCATTAGGCGTTCGCGCGCGGCGCGCAGCGCTTCCTTGCTGGCCAGCGTGGTGGTCACGCGCAGGCAGCTTTCGCCGCACAGCGCCTGCGCGGCCTGCTCGGGCGATAGCCCCAGCTGGATCAACGCCAGTTCCGGATCACGCGCGAACAACTCGCGGAAGACGTCGTCCTCGGACAACAGATCGAGCAGGCGCGTCGCCATTTCCTGGCTCAACGGCGGGTGTGCGGCATTGCCGTGGTGATGGTGGCTCATGGGGTCCCCTGTGGTGTGCGGCCTCCGCCTGATGCGAAGGGTCCGCTGCGAGCATACAGGCCAAACCTGTCGGATTTGAGGGGCCCGCTGCCGCTGGCAGAATGCTCCGGTACCGTGGCGACGGCCAGCCGTTGCCCGGGCGGGATTCGCATGCCGACTGCGCGAGGGCGCCGACCGATGATCGGTGCCCCTGCACCCGTCGAGCCGCATGGAGTTCCGGCATCCTGCAGAACCAGTCGTGAGGAAACAGCGTGCGAGTACGTCGATGCGGTGCATTGGTCATCGAGCCGTGTGAAGTCCCGTCCCTTGATATCGGCGATCTGCTGGCGGGGGGCGACGGGGTACGCACCCGGTTCGAGATCCGGGTATGGGCGGCGCATCTGGACGAGCATCGGCGAGTAAGCCCCGAGCAGGCGCAGTGGCTGCTCCATTGCAGCGCCGAATGCTGGCAGGACATGCCCACGGATGCGGATTCGAGGGCGCTGGTGCTCTCGTTGCTGGAACTGGACCTGCTGGTGGCCGAGGGCGTGCCGGATGGGACATCGGATCCAGTCCCGGCGCAGCGTTCCGCGTCTCAGGACGACCGCTGGTGGCCGTTGGCGGCGATCCACCACCGTCATTCGCGCTGGCAGGGCGTGGACAGCGTGACGGACATGGAGCGGAATCATCTGGTCACGGCCCACGATCTTCGCCAGAGGCTTGGCTCCCCGCCGCCCGCCGTGCCGGAACATCCGTCGGTGGGCCCGCAGATCGGTCTGCCGGAGGTCCCCATGAGCGAACTGGAGTCACTGGGGCGCAGGCGCGTGACCTGCCGCAATTTCGATGCGGGGCGTTCTGTTTCCATGGCGCAGCTGGCGGCCGTCCTGCAACAGACATTCCGCGCGCACGGGCAGCTCGAGCCCGCGCCGGACCTGGTGTTCCTGAAGAAGAACGTGCCCTCCGCCGGTGGCCTGCATCCCGTGGAGGCCTGCCTGCTCGTGCAGCGCGTGGAGGGCCTGGCCCCGGGCCTCTACCGCTATCACCCGCTCCGGCATGCGCTGGCGACGGTGGTTCCGCACGAAGCCTTCGATGCGGACATGGCGGGGCGGTTCCTGGCGGGCCAGCACTGGTTCGCCGACGCGGCGGTACTGGTGATTTTCGTCTGCCGCTTCGAACGCAGCCTCTGGAAGTACCGCAACCATCGCAAGGTCTATCGCGCGATGATGCTCGATGCCGGCCACCTGTCGCAGGCGTTGTACATGGCGGCGACCGAATGCGGGCTGGGCGCCTTCGTGACCTCGGCGATCAATGAAATCGACATCGAGAAGGTGCTTGCGCTCGATCCGCTGAAGGAAGGGCCGCTGGCCATCTGCGGCATGGGCTGGCGCGCGCAGGAAAGAACGACCGCCGAACTTGACCCGCTTGGAAGCGTCTGGCCCGCACCGGGCGGCGCCTGAGGGACGCCGCACCGGCGGGCATGGTGGATCAGCCCGCCTCGAAATCCACCAGCACGGCGCCGTCGCCGACCTGGTCGCCGCTGCGCACGCAGTAGCCGTTGACCACGCCGTCGGCTGGCGCCTGCAGGGTGTGTTCCATCTTCATCGCCTCCATCACCAGCAGTGGCGTGCCGCGCGCGACCTGGCTGCCGGGTTCGACCAGCAGGGCGATGACGCGGCCGGGCATCGGCGCCAGCAGGCTGCCGCCGTGGTCGCCGCTGCTGTCGGCATCGGCGACCGGGTCGTGCAGGGTGAAGCGGCGTTGGCCGGCGCCGCCGAAGACGTGCAGTGTATTGCCGTCGCGCACCACGTCGCCGCGGAACAGCTGCTCGCCGATCTGCAGCGCATAACCGCCGCCACTGGCATGCCCGGCGACCGCCACCCGCTCATCGCCGCTGCGCACCTGCCAGCCGCCCGCCTGGCGATGTACCTGCAGCGTCCGTCGCTGCTGCAGGTGCTCCAGTGCGACCAGGCGCGCGGCCGGACCGGCCAGGCGCCAGCCATCGGCGATGGCCCACGGCGATGCATCGGCCGGCGCGGGTGAAGCGCCTTCGATGGCGAGCACCGCCGCCAGCGCCCAGTCCGCCGTCGTGGCGGCGTGGTGCCCGATATCCAGCGCGTCGCGCTCGCGTTCGATCAGCGCGGTGTCGAGATCGGCCTGGCGGAAAGAGCCGGTCGCCACCAGCCTGCGCAGGAAGGCGGCGTTGGTGACGACGCCGACCGCCTGGCATTGCGCCAGCGCCTGATGCATGCGCCGCAGCGCGCGATCGCGGTCCACGTCCCAGACGATCAGCTTGGCGATCATCGGGTCGTAATACGGCGTGATCGCATCGCCCTGCTCGACGCCGGCGTCCACGCGCACATGGGCGTCGGGCGACGGCAGGCGCAGATGGCGCAGGGTGCCGGTCGAGGGCAGGAAGCCGCGGTCGGCATCCTCGGCGTACAGCCGCGCCTCGATGGCGTGGCCGTGGATGCGCAGCTCGTCCTGCGTCTTCGGCAGCGGCTGGCCGGCGGCGACGCGCAGCTGCCACTCCACCAGGTCGGTGCCGGTGATCATCTCGGTGACCGGATGTTCGACCTGCAGGCGGGTGTTCATTTCCATGAACCAGAATTCGCCCGAAGGCGCGGCGATGAACTCCACCGTACCGGCGCCGACATAGCCGACCGCGCGCGCGGCATCGGTCGCCGCCTTGCCCATCGCCGCGCGTCGTTCGGGCGTCATGCCCGGCGCGGGCGCTTCCTCCAGCACCTTCTGGTGGCGGCGCTGCACCGAGCAGTCGCGTTCGAACAGATGGACCACGTTGCCGTGGCTGTCGCCGAACACCTGGATCTCGATGTGGCGGGGGCGTTCGATGTACTTCTCCACCAGTACGTGCGCATTGCCGAACGCCGACTGCGCCTCGCGCTGGCAACTGGCCAGGGCCGCTTCGAAATCAGCATCGGCCTCGACCTTGCGCATGCCCTTGCCGCCACCGCCGGCGCTGGCCTTGATCAGCACCGGGTAGCCGATGGCATCGGCCTGCGCGCGCAGGAACGCCAGCTCCTGCTGCTCGCCGTGGTAGCCCGGCGTCAGCGGCACGCCGGCCTGCTGCATCAGCGCCTTGGCCGCGCTCTTGTCGCCCATCGCGTCTATGGCGCTGGCCGGCGGGCCGATGAAGACGATGCCGGCCTCGGCGCAGGCGCGTGCGAACCCGGCGTTCTCGGACAGGAAGCCGTAGCCGGGATGGATCGCCTGCGCGCCGGTGCGGCGCGCGGCGTCGAGGATGGCCTCGCCGCGCAGGTAGCTTTCCGCTGCCGGCGCCGGGCCGATGTGGATCGCCTCGTCGGCCAGGCGGACGTGCCGCGCGTCGCGGTCCGCATGGGAATACACGGCCACCGTGGCGATGCCCAGGCGGCGGCAGGTGGCGATGACGCGGCAGGCGATTTCGCCGCGGTTGGCGATCAGGATCTTGTCGAACATGGCGGTGTCCATGACGTGCTGCGCACGCGTAGCGGAAAGAGCGAAAGGCCAGTGCTTCGGCTTTTGCAGTTGTGTTTGCTGTTGCTTCTCAGGGTTCCCTTCCGCAGCGACGGAGCCGACGGGAAAAACCCGAAGGGCGGCGTGCAGGGATGCACGCCGTTTTTCGACGAGACAGGGATGTCTCGTCGAAAAATCCCGGCGGCGGAGTGGACCCGGCGCGCGCAGCGCGCCGGGCGCGGAGGCAGGGCGTGTTGACCAGCCATTCGGCTGTTGGAAAAGCGCTTCTCTTGGTTACCTTCTCTTTGCACGAGCAAAGAGAAGTAACTCGCTCCCCGCAGGGGAGCGAAAGCACTTGATCTGCTTCCTGTAGTCGGAAGACCGAACACGGGAATCACATCCGGAACACGCCAAACCGCGTGTCCTGCGCCGGCGCGTTGAGGCTGGCGGCCAGCGCCAGGCCGAGGACGCGGCGGGTGTCGGCCGGGTCGATCACGCCGTCGTCCCACAGCCGCGCGCTGGCGTAGTAGGGGTGGCCCTGCCGTTCGAACTGCTCGCGGATCGGCGCCTTGAACGCTTCCTCCTCGTCGGCCGGCCACTGCCCGCCCTTGCCTTCGATGCCGTCGCGCTTGACCGTGGCCAGCACGCTGGCGGCCTGCTCGCCGCCCATCACCCCGATGCGCGCGTTCGGCCACATCCACAGGAAGTGCGGCGAATAGGCGCGGCCGCACATGCCGTAGTTGCCGGCGCCGAACGAGCCGCCGATCACCACCGTGTACTTGGGCACGCGCGCGTTGGCCACCGCCATCACCAGCTTGGCGCCGTCCTTGGCGATGCCGCCGTGTTCGTATTTGCGGCCGACCATGAAGCCGGTGATGTTCTGCAGGAACACCAGCGGGATGCCGCGCTGGCAGCACAGTTCGATGAAGTGCGCGCCCTTGAGCGCGGATTCGGAGAACAGGATGCCGTTGTTGGCGACGATGCCGACCGGGTGGCCGTGCACATGCGCGAATCCGGTCACCAGGGTGTTGCCGTAGCGCGGCTTGAACTCGTCGAACCGCGAACCATCGACAATGCGCATGATCACCTCGCGTACGTCGTAGGGCTTGCGCGTGTCGGTCGGAATCACGCCGTACAGCTCGTGCGCATCGAACAGCGGCGCCTCATCGGCCAGCAGCGCAACGCCCGGCGCGGGCTTGCGCCAATTGAGGCTGGCAATGATGGCGCGCACCCGCGCCAGCGCCTGCAGGTCGTTGTCGGCCATGTGGTCGGCGACGCCGGAGATGCGCGTATGCACGTCGGCGCCGCCCAGTTCCTCGGCGCTGACCACTTCGCCGGTCGCCGCCTTCACCAGCGGCGGGCCGCCGAGGAAGATGGTGCCCTGTTCCTTGACGATGACCGTCTCGTCGCTCATCGCCGGCACGTAGGCGCCGCCGGCGGTGCAGCTGCCCATCACGCAGGCGATCTGCGGGATGCCCTGCGCCGACAGGTTGGCCTGGTTGTAGAAGATGCGGCCGAAATGGTCGCGGTCCGGGAACACCTCGTCCTGCAGCGGCAGAAAGGCGCCGCCGGAGTCGACCAGATAGATGCAGGGCAGGCGGTTCTGCTGCGCGATTTCCTGCGCGCGCAGATGCTTCTTCACCGTCATCGGGTAATAGGTGCCGCCCTTGACCGTGGCGTCGTTGGCGACGACGAGGCACTCCACGCCGGCCACGCGGCCGATGCCGGCAACCATGCCGGCGCCCGGTACCGGATCGTCGTACATGCCGTGCGCGGCCAGCGGCGCGATCTCCAGGAACGGACTGCCGGGATCGAGCAGGGCGTCGATGCGCTCGCGCACCAGCAGCTTGCCGCGTGCGGTGTGCTTGGCCCGCGCCGCGTCGCTGCCGCCGCGCGCGGTGCGTTCCAGCGTGGCGCGCAGGTCATCGACCAGCGCCTGCATCGCCGCGCGGTTGGCTTCGAAGCTGTCGCTGCCGGGTTGCAACTGGGAGGTAAGGGTGGTCATGGCGGCGGAATCCTGGGAAGTCGTTGAGCGCCTGCAGGGGATGTATGCAAGGCCGTTCGCATCCCTTCTCCCGCACGCGGGAGAAGGTGCCCCGAAGGGGCGGATGAGGGGGCGCTCTTCGGACGTTGAGTCCGCGTGCTCGGAGCTTCCCTTCACCCCAACCCCCTCCCGTGAACGGGAGAGGGGCTCAAACGGCATCATGCGGTCTTCTGGAACAGCTCACGCCCGATCAGCATGCGCCGGATTTCCGAAGTGCCGGCGCCGATCTCGTACAGCTTGGCGTCTCGCCACAGGCGCCCGGCCGGGTACTCGTTGATGTAGCCGTTGCCGCCGAGGATCTGGATCGCCTCCCCGGCGGCCCAGGTGGCCTTCTCCGCCGAATACAGGATCGCGCCGGCCGCGTCCTGGCGGGTGGTGCGGCCCTGGTCGCAGGCGCGCGCCACCGCATACACATAGGCGCGGCAGGCGTTGAGGCCCACGTACATGTCGGCGAGTTTGGCCTGGATCAGCTGGAACGTACCGATCGCCTCGCCGAACTGGCGGCGTTCGTGCACGTAGGGCAGCACCACGTCCAGCGCCGCGGCCATCAGCCCGAGCGGGCCGCCGGATAGCACCACGCGTTCGTAGTCCAGGCCGGACATCAGTACCTTCACGCCGCCGCCCACTTCGCCCAGCACGTTCTCGGCCGGCACTTCGCAGTCCTGGAACACCAGCTCGCAGGTGTTGGAGGCGCGCATGCCCAGCTTGTCCAGCTTCTGCGCGGTGGAAAAGCCCTTCATGCCCTTCTCGACGATGAAGGCGGTGATGCCGCGCGAACCGGCCTCCGGGTCGGTCTTGGCGTAGACCACCAGCACGTCGGCGTCCGGGCCGTTGGTGATCCACATCTTGTTGCCGTTGAGCACGTAGCGGTCGCCGCGCCGGTCCGCGCGCAGCTTCATCGACACCACGTCCGAGCCCGCGCCCGGTTCGCTCATCGCCAGCGCGCCGACGTGTTCGCCGCTGCACAGCTTCGGTAGGTAGCGCTGCTTCTGCGCCTGGCTGCCGTTCTTGCGCAGCTGGTTGAGGCACAGGTTGGAATGCGCGCCGTAGGACAGGCCGATGCCGCCGGACGCGCGCGAGATCTCTTCCATCGCCACCACATGGGCGAGGTAGCCCATGCCGCTGCCGCCGTATTCTTCCTCCACGGTCATGCCGAGCAGGCCCTGCTCGCCTAGCTGGCGCCAGAGCGGGTTGGGGAAGTGGTTGGTCGCGTCCGCTTCGGTGGCCAGCGGCGCGATGTGCGCGGCGGCGAACTGGGCCACGCTGTCGCGCAGCATGTCGATCTCTTCGCCGAGATCGAAGGAAAGGGTGGGGACGTGCATGGGGGCGGCTCCGGTACGGCAGGGCGAGAGGGCGCTCCGGGAGGGGATGACGGATTGGGCCGTCAGCACGGGCGTTCGCGCGCAGCCTAGCGGGTCTCCACCAAAAAGTGAATACAAATTCAAAAATTGAACCTAGAATCACTCCATGGCCTACAAACGTTCGGAACTGATGGAAAAACGCCTCGCCGGCAACCGCGAGGCGATCCTGGCCGCGGCCCGCCGGCTGGTCGCCGCGGGCGGCTACCGCAATGCGCCGGTCACCGCCGTGGCGGCCGAGGCGGGCGTGTCCACCGGGCTGATCTACAGGCATTTCCCGTCCAAGGCCGACCTGTTCGTGGAAGTGCTGACCGCCGCGGTCGAGCATGAACTGGACATCCTGTCGGCCATCGCCGACGAAGCCGCGCCGGCGTCGCAGCGCCTGCAGCGCGCGGTGGCTTCCTTCGTGCGCCGCGCGCTGGCCGGGCCGGCGCTGGCCTATGCCTTCATCGCCGAGCCGGTGGACCCGGAGGTGGAGGCCGAGCGCATCCGCTGCCGGCGCCTGTTCGGCGACGTGTTCAAGCGCATCCTCGACGACGGCGTGCGCGGCGGCGAGTTCGCGCCGCAGGACCTGGACGTGGGCGCGGCCTGCATCGTCGGCGCCTTCACCGAGGCGCTGGTCGGCCCGACCGCGCCCAGCCGCGACGGCCTGCGCGACGGCGAGCCGCTGGTCGAGGCGATCTGCGCGCTGTGTCTGCGGGCCGCCGGCATGCGCACGCCGACGGCAACGGGCTGAGCCCGGGCCGCCGCGCTTCCGCCCGTCGGGCCGTTGCCGGTGGGTGGGGGCGCTGGTCTATACTCCGCCGGTAGCTGTGGTCCTCCGACTACTTGCCAGGGGTGTTGATACGTGCGGAATTACGACCTTCAGTTCCTGAAACGCTTCTCCATCGTGATCGCCATCTTGGCCGTCATCACGATCGGCCTGATCATCCTTGCGTCGTTCCTGCAGCGCGCGATTCCCCGCGAAGCGTCGGCCACGGCCACGCAGCGCCTCGAGCAGCGCATCGCGCCTGCCGGGGCGGTCTACGCCGGCAGCACCGGCGCGGCGGCGCAGGCCGCGGCGGCGGAAGCGGCGGCCGCCAAGGCCGCGGCGGCGGGCGGCGCCTACGGCGGCACGCTCGACGGCAAGGTGATCTTCGACAAGCTGTGCACCGCGTGCCACCTGACCGGCGTGGGCAACGCGCCGACGCTGGACCACGCGCACTGGGACAAGCGCATCGCCCAGGGCACCGAGACGCTCTACAAGCACGCCATCGAGGGCTACACCGGCCCGGACGGCGGCGTGATGCCGCCGAAGGGCGGCAACGCCGGCCTGAGCGACGAGCAGATCCACGCCACCGTGGACTGGATGCTCGCCAACCTGAAATAAAACGTCCCCCATCATGGACACACGGCGCCGCCCTCCCGGGCGGCGCTTTGTTTTCTGCCGTTCCGGAGTCCACCCATGCGCCACCTTCCCTCGCTGCTCGCCCTGTCGCTGTCGTTCGCCCTCGTTGCGCCGGCCATCGCCAAGGGGCCGGCCGTCACCGCCATCGGCCAGGTGCAGGGCAGCGGTGGACGCAGCCCGCTGGAAGGAAAGCCGGTCACCATCGAGGGCGCCGTCACTGCCGACCTGCGGGCCGGACTGGGCGGCGTGTTCGTGCAGGATGCCGGCGACGGCGATGCGGCCACGTCCGATGGGTTGTTCGTGCAGCTGGACCCGGCGCAGAACGCGTCAGTGGGGCAATGGCTGCGCATCACCGGCACCGTGCAGGAACTGCCGGCCGGCAAGGGCGGGCAGGCGTTGACCGTATTGAAGGCGGAGACGGTCGTCGCGGCCCGCGCGCGTCCGGCGCCGCCGGTCACCGTGCTCGAAGGCGTGCCCGCCAGCTGGGAAGCGCTGGAAGGCATGCGGGTGCGCGTCGCCGCGCCGTTGACCCTGGCCGGCCAGGACCAGCTCGCGCGCCATGGCGAGCTCACTGTCGCCTTCGATGGCCGGTTGTGGCAGCCGAGCGAACGGGCCGCCGCCGGCAGCGCGGAGAACGCCGCGCTGGTGGCCGACAACGCGCGCCGCCGCCTGCGACTGGACGACGGCAGCGGCAAGCGCGATCCGGGCGGCGTGCCGTACCTGCCCGACACCGCGGTGCTGCGCACCGGCATGGTGTTCAACGACGTCGAAGGCGTGGTGGACCAGCGCTACGACGGCGGCTACCGGCTGCAGCTGACCCGGGCGTTGCAGGTGCCCGCCGTCGAGCGCCCGCAACCGCCGGTGGTGGCCGGTGCGCTGCGCATCGCCGCGTTCAACCTGGAGAACTATTTCAACGGCGACAACCACGGCGGCGGCTTCCCGACCCTGCGCGGCGCCAAGACGTTCGCGCAGTTCCAGGCGCAGCAGGCCAAGCTGGTCGCCACCATCCGCGGCCTGGATGCGGACGTGGCCGCGCTGATGGAACTGGAGAACGACGGCTACGGCCCGGATTCGGCGATCGCCGGGCTGGTGCGCGCGCTCAACGATGGGCAGGGCAAGGGCGGCGACTGGGCGTTCGTCGACGCCGGCAAGGGCCCGGGCGACAACCCGATCCGCGTCGGCATCGTCTACCGCGCCTCGCGCGTGGCGCCGGTGGGCAGGCCCGCGGTGCTGGAGCAGGAACCTTTCGGCGAGCGCAGCCGCGTGCCGCTGGCGCAGGCCTTCCGCATGGGCCGCAAGGGCCGGCCGTTCGTGGTCGTGGCCAATCACTTCAAGTCCAAGGGCTGCAGCGAGGCGACCGGTGCCGACGCCGACCAGAACGACGGCCAGGGCTGCTGGACGGCGACCCGCGTGGCGTCGGCGCGGCTGTTGAACCAGTGGCTACAGCGCGACCCGACCGGCAGCGGCAGCCGCGATGCGGTGCTGCTGGGCGACTTCAACGCCTATGCGATGGAAGCCCCGATCCGCCAGCTGCACGCCGATGGCTGGACGGATGCGTTCAAGGTGGCCGGCGTGGAGCAGCCCTACAGCTACGTCTACAACGGCCTTACCGGCCGTCTCGACCACGCCCTGCTCAACGCCGGCATGGCGGCGCGCCTGAAGGGCGCGGCCGAATGGCACATCAACGCCGACGAGGCCGACGAAACGGGCTACCAGGGACGCAACGTGCCCGGCCCGTGGCGCAGCTCGGACCACGATCCGCTGCTGCTGGGCTTCGATCCCTGAGACGGGGCGAACGGCGCGCGGGCGCCGCGTCCCTTGGTGCCCGCGACCGTCAGTGCGCGTGCCGCCGCGCCGCGTTCCACAGGTGGGCGCTGGCCAGCGCCAGGCTGCCGGCGATGGTCAGCGGCGTTTCGGCCCGCTCGCCCAGGCTGCCGGACGCACCGGCCAGCAGCAGCGCCAGCCCGGAGCCCGCCAGCAGCCACAGCGCGGCGGGCAGCGGGCGGTGGCGGTGCGCGCGCCACAGCGCGTAACTGGTCAGCGGCGCGGCGATCAGCACGAACACCCCATGCACCCATTCGGCCTCGCTCCAGGCGCCGAACAGCGGCAGCAGCGCGGCCAGCAGCGGCAGCGCCAGGCAATGCAGCAGGCACAGGCCGGACAGGGCGACGGCGGAGGCATCGAACAGGGCGGCGGCATTCTTCATCGTATCGGCTCCAATTTTGTTATACAGTAACACTTGATGGCCAAGAATCGCCACTTGGCGAGGAACCCATCCTGGAAGCTCAGCCCTGCGCGCCGCGCGCGATCAGCGCGATCGCCACCACCGCCAGGCCCAAGCCCAGGCGGTTCCAGCGGCTGGTCTTCTCGCCGAAGGCAAGCACGCCGACCAGCGCCCCGAGGCAGACCACGCCGATGTTCATGCCGGCGAAGATGGTGGCCGGGCTGTGCGGCATCGCCTGGTGGGCGCGCACGTAGAACAGGATGTTGCCGAAGTTGATCGCGCCCAGCAGCAGGCCGAAGCCGAAGTTGCGCGCGTCCAGCCGGCAGCGGCCGCTGGCATGGCGCTGCAGCTGCCAGCCCAGCATCAGCACGAAGGCGAGGGCAAAGCTGACCAGCAGCGCGGCGGTGGAGGGCGTGCCCGACAGCGCCACCTGCTTGAGCAGGATGTCGATCAGCGCGAAACCGGCCCATACCGCCAGCAGCCAGCGCCAGCTCGATGCCGTGGCGTTGCCGCGCTCGCCGCTGCGCGCGCTCACGCCGACGATGGCCAGCAGGCCCAGCCCCAGCCCGGCCAGCTTCCAGCCGTTGGCCTGCTCGCCGAACAGCACGAAGGCCGCGCCCAGCGACAGCAGCAGCGACAGGCGCTGCGCCACGTCGCTGCGCACGATACCGGCCTCGCGCACCGCGCGCGCCAGCACCAGGAAAATGCCCGGCAGCGCGATTGCCAGGCCGAGCAGCGCCGGCCACGGCGCATGCCCGCCCTGCAGCGAACCCAGCGATGGCCTGAGCAGCAGCAGCGACAGCGCGCTGGCGGCCAGGTAGTTCCAGGTCACGGCCTGGGCGATGTCGATGCCGCGCCGCGGCGCCAGCTTGAGCAGCACCGAGACCAGCACGCTGCAGGCCACGCTCAGGATCAGGAAGTGCATCGCGTTCGCTCGCTACCGGTGACGGGACGGCGATGAAGCCGCCGGACGGGGCCGGTATCATGCCCGAATGCAGACTCCCCCATTTCCCCAAGCGTCGGCGACGCTGATGCTGGACGGCCCGGCCGGACCGCTGGAAGTCGCCGTCGATCCGCCCGACGCCGGCGCCGTGCCGCACCCGGTCGTCGCCGTCATCTGCCATCCGCTGTCCACCGAGGGCGGCAGCATGCACAACAAGGTCGTCACCATGGCGTCGCGCGCCCTGCGCGAGCTGGGCGTGACCACCGTGCGCTTCAACTTCCGCAGCGTCGGCGCTTCGGCAGGCAGCTACGACAACGGCGAGGGCGAGCAGGACGACCTGCGCGCGGTGGTGGCGTGGGTGCGCGCCCAGCGCCCGGACTGCGCGCTGTGGCTGGCCGGCTTCAGCTTCGGCGCCTATGTCTGCCTGCGCGCCAGTGGCGCATTGCAGCCGCAGGCACTGATCTCGATCGCGCCGCCGGTCGGCCGCCGCACGTGGGATTTCGACAGCCTGCAGCCGCCGGCGAACTGGCTGGTGGTGCAGGGCGACGCCGACGAGGTGGTCGACGCGCAGGCGGTCTACCAGTGGGTGGAATCGCTGCCCCTGCCGCCGCAGTTGGTGCGCATGCCCGACACCAGCCATTTCTTCCACCGCAAGCTGATCGACCTGCGCGGCGCGATCCAGCACGAAGCGCGGCGCTGGCTGCCCGACGGCAGCTGCTGAGCATGGACGCGACGACTCCTTCGCAGCGCTACGCCGCCGGCGTGGCCCGTAGCGACTGGCGCGACGATCCGGCCCAGCACGCGGCGCTGGCCGAACTGGACCGCATCCACGCGGCCATCGTCGATTCGGCGCAGGACGGCTGGCTCGACCGTCTGTCGGCGTTCTGGAAGAAGCCCGAGCCGGTCAGGGGCCTGTACTTCTGGGGCGGCGTCGGTCGTGGCAAGACCTTCCTGGTCGACCTGTTCTACGACGGCCTGCCGATCGAACAGAAGTACCGCACCCACTTCCACCGCTTCATGCGCGGCATCCACGAGCGGCTGCGCGAACACCAGGGGCAGAGCGACCCGCTGGCGAAGATCGCCCAGGAATGGCGCAACAACCTGCGCGTGCTGGTACTCGACGAGTTCTTCGTCACCGACATCGGCGACGCCATGCTGCTGGCGCGCCTGCTCGAACGCCTGTTCGCCGAGGGCGTGACCCTGGTGACCACCTCCAACACCGCGGTGGAGAACCTGTACCTCAATGGCCTGCAGCGCGACAGCTTCCTGCCGGCCATCGCCCTGCTGCAGAAGTACTGCGTGGAGCTGTACGCCGAAGGCACCGAGGACTACCGCATGCGCGCGCTGACCCGCTCGCCGGTGTACCGCGCGCCGCTCGCCGACGACAGCGATGCCTGGCTGGGCGGACGCTGGAAGGAACTGAGCGGCGGGCAGGACGCGCGCGCCGGCAACATCCAGATCGAGGGCCGCAAGATTCCCGTGCGCGGGCGCGGCAAGAGCATCGTCTGGTTCGACTTCCCGGCGCTGTGCGAGGGCCCGCGCGGTCCGTCGGACTACATCGAGATCGCGCGCGAGTTCAACACCGTGCTGCTCGGCGGCATCCCGCACTTCGACCGCATGAACGAGGACGCCGCGCGGCGCTTCGTCAACCTGATCGACGAGCTGTACGACCGCCAGGTCAACCTGGTCTGCACCGCGCAGGACGCGCCGCCGCTGCTCTATTCCGGCATCCGCCTGGCCGGCGCCTTCGAACGTACCGCCAGCCGCCTGATCGAGATGCAGAGCGCCGAATACCTGGGCACCGCCCACCGGCTTTGAACCCGCAAACCCGCAGGAGCGCAAGGTCCTCAACCCCGTTTGTCGTGATCATCCGTTCTCCTTTCCGCATGCCGCCCCCGGCGGCCCACCCTGCAAGAAACGGAGCGCGCAGATGAAGCACACAAGCATGGCATCCCGGCGCCTGCCGGTACGTTCGATGGCATTCGCGTTGACGGTGCTGGCCGGCCTGCCGGCGCTCGCCGGTGAGCCGTTGTGGCCGGAGCCGGCCACGGTCGTCGTGGTGCCCGACTTGAAGGCGCCGGCGCTCAAGCGCACGCGCCAGACCGCGCCGAACTTCCGCGCGCCGGTGGCCACCGTCTGCAGCGATGCGCCGCGCATGCGCGAGGTGCAGGATCCGCAGCCGCCGCAGCGCGTGCGTGACATTCCCGCGCTGGTGGGCAAGGTGGGACGCGACAAGCTGCTGCGGGAAGCCGCGCCGCCCGCACCCCCGGCTCCGGTCGCCGCTACCGACGCGATGAGCGTGACGGTATCGGGCTCGCGGGCCGACCTGGCGATGCCGTACGCGCCGGCGCCGGTGCGGCAGCAACCCGCCACGCCGGTGACTGCCGGCGTGGTCGACGACAACGCCGACTTCGGCGGCTTCCAGCAGTTCCTGCAGCGCCATGCCGAAGCGGCGCAGCTGGGCCGCGACGTCTCCGTGCGCCAGCGCCTGCGCGTGCTCGACGCGCAGGGCCGGCCGGTGCCCGATGCCGAGGTCGCGGTCTCCGCTGCCGATGGCGCGCGGATGTGGGCGCGCACCGATGCCGGCGGCCAGGCGTGGCTGCACCTGAACGCCTTCGACGACCGCGACTCGGCCAGCTACCGGGTGGACGTGCGCCGCGACGGCCGGCAGGCGCAGGCGCAGCTGCGGCGCGGGCAGAAGGACGTGCTGGAAGTGCGGTTGCCCGCTGCCACGCCCGCGGCGCGCGCGCGGCTGGACCTGGTGTTCATGGTCGATGCGACCGGTTCGATGGGTGACGAGATCGACAAGCTGCGCGCCTCGCTGCGCGACATCGTGCGTGGCATCGAGCAGCTGCCGTCGCGCCCGGACGTGTGCCTGGGACTGGTCACCTACCGCGACCGCGGCGACGAGTATTTCGTGCGCAGCTGGGACCTGACCGGCAACGTCGCCGCGTTCCAGCAGGTGCTCGATGGCGTGCGCGCCGGCGGTGGCGGCGACATGCCCGAGGCCATGAACGAGGCCTTCGACCATGCGGTGCAGGCGCTGGCCTGGCGCGGCCCGGCGACCACGCGCCTGCTGGTGTCGCTGGCCGACGCGCCGCCGCACATGGACTATCCGCCGCCGCATTACGACCAGACCATGCTCGCGGCGCTGGGCAAGGGCATCAAGGTGTTCAGCGTGGCCGCGTCGGGGCAGGACACCACCGGCGAGATCGCGCAGCGGCAGATCGCCCAGTACACCGGCGGGCGCTTCATCTTCCTCACCTACAAGGACGCGTCCGACCCGGGCAGCGGCCCCGGCCGCGAAACCGTGCACGACGTGGCCGACTACTCGGTGGATACGCTGGACACGCTGGTGGTGCGGCTGGTGCGGGAGGAACTGGCGCAGTTGCCCCAAGGGTGAGCGGAGCGCTGGCGGAGTGATCCTTCTCCCGCGGGAGAAGGTGCCCGAAGGGCGGATGAGGGGACGGCGCCGACGACGGTGAACCATCCGGCTCCGTCTGCCCTCACCCCAACCCCTCTCCCGCCGGGAAAGGGGCCTATGGCAGCTCGATGCTGTTGTCCGGTGCCTGTTCTTTCGCCACCGGCGCCTCGCCGCGCTCGCCGCTGACGTTCATCATCCGCAGGGGCTGGCCGTCGTAGCGGAATTCCAGCGCCGACTGCAGCCGGTCCAGCGCCAGGACCTGGGTGCACAGGGACTGCGCATGTTGCTCCAGGGCGCGGGCGCGCGCTTCGATCTTCGGCTCGAGTTCGGCTTCGATCTTCTCGCTGCGTTTCTCGATGCGTTCCTCGCCGCCGGTGAGCATGGTCCACAGCAGGCCGCGGGCGATGGAGCCCTTGAGCGATTCGGCCGACGCCTGCACGCGCTGCTCGAAGCCCTCGCCGAACAGATCCTGCTCCCAGCGCCCGCGGCCGATGGTCGAGGCGACGAAACGCTCGGCGTCCCTGCGCAGCGCGCGTACCTTGCGCGAATCGAAGTTGCCGGTCATGGAGCCGTACACCACGTCCAGCACGTCGAAGCTGATCCCCACCGATTCGTTGGCGATGCCGGTGACCGCCGGCATCAGCTGGCGCACCCCGGCCTCGAGCACGCGCAGGCGCTGCGCGTCGTCGGCACTGACCGCCTGCATGCGCCCGTCGATGCTCAGTTCGCCGTCGTGGAACACGATCTCGCGCGGCGTGGCGTCGTGCCGGCGCAGCCAGATGCCGCCGCCATCGACCAGCACGTCGTAATCGGTGCTGACCCCGCACTGGGTGGACGACAGCGCCGGCGACTTCACCGTACCGGCCTGCGCGGCCAGGGGCGACAGGGCGAGCAGGGCGGCGGCGAGGGCCAGACGGCGCATGGCGGGAATCCGTTCGAAGGGCCGACAGGATCGCCGGCCGCGCCGTGGGCGGGCGCCGGCCGGAAGTCATGGCCCTGCAACCGGGGTATCGCAGGATGAATGCGTGAGGCGTTTTCCTACCCGCCAATCGGCTACCAAAGGGTTGACTGCGCAGTCCTGATGAGCAGTCGGCCGTGGGCCCACCCGCCGCCAGGGAAGCGATCGCTTGTGCCACAAGGGGAGCGCGGCCACCCACAATATTTGGCGTTGACCGGGCCGTTTGCCCCCACTATCTTGTGGCTCGTCGGTTCTGGCGGGTTGCTCCCCGCCGGATTGAAAGGGAAGCCGGTGACGCCTTCGATGGCCATTCCGGCACTGCCCCGCAGCGGTAACTGGGAACGAACCCGCCACAAAGCACTGAGGCCCGATGCCTTGGGAAGCGGCGGACTAGGAGAAGCAGGAACGAGTTCAGAGAAACGAGAAACGAGAGATGGCCGGCGCTGCCGCTTTACTCGTTCCTCGTTCCTCCCCACTCGTTCCTCGCTTCAAGCCCATGAGTCCGAAGACCTGCCGACAGCCGCGCGAAGCACAGCGCGCGGTGCCGGCTGCGGAGTCTTCGAGGGGAAGACGGCTGGCGACGCGGCAGCGCCGGTGGCGACCTCGGGTCGCGCCCGTCGCGGATGCTGCGACGCCGTCCTTCCATGCTCGTCGCCCGCCACCGGCCCTGGTTCCTGCGAGGGCAGGCGCCGCGTGCACCACGCCATGAGGACGCATTGCCGTGACCGCCACCGATACCGCCGTTGTCCCGACCGAGGCCGGCTTCGAACTTACCCCGCCGCCGACCGCCACCGCCATGAGCGTGACCAAGCGCAATGGCGGCACCGAGCCGGTGGACCTGAACAAGATCGTGCGCGCCATCCAGCGCTGCTGCGAAGGCCTGCACGCCGTCGATCCGATGCGCGTGGCCACGCGCACCATCTCCGGCCTCTACAACGGCGCGACCACCCAGGAACTGGACGAACTGTCGATCCGCACCGCCGCGCTGCTGATCGGCGAGGAACCGGAGTACGGCCGCCTGGCCGCGCGCCTGCTGGCCAACTTCATCGCCAAGGAAGTGTCCGGCCAGGAGATCCACGCCTTCTCGCAGTCGGTCGGCCGCGGCCACGAAGTGGGCCTGATCAACGACCGCCTGCTCAACTTCGTGCAGGTCAACGCGCGCAAGCTCAACGACGCGGTCAACCCCGAATACGACCTCAACTTCGACTACTTCGGCCTGCGCACGCTGTACGACCGCTACCTGCTGCGCCACCCGCACACGCGCAAGGTGATCGAGACGCCGCAGCAGTTCTTCCTGCGCATCGCCAGCGCGCTGAGCGAGGACGTGCCCGAGGCGCTGGCGCTGTACCAGCGGCTGGGCAACCTGGACTACCTGCCGTCCAGCCCGACCCTGTTCAATGCCGGCACCAGCCACGAGCAGCTGTCGTCCTGCTTCCTGCTGGATTCGCCGCAGGACTCGCTGGAATCCATCTACGCCAGATATGGCGACATCGCGCAGCTGTCCAAGTTCAGCGGCGGCATCGGCGTGAGCTATACCCGCGTGCGTTCGCGCGGCTCGCTGATCAAGTCCACCAACGGCCACTCCAACGGCATCGTGCCGTGGCTGAAGACGCTGGATTCCTCGGTGGCCGCGGTCAACCAGGGCGGCAAGCGCAAGGGCGCGGCCTGCGTCTACCTGGAAACCTGGCACGCCGACATCGAGGATTTCCTGGAGCTGCGCGACAACGCCGGCGACGATTCGCGCCGCACCCACAACCTCAACCTGGCCAACTGGGTGCCGGACCTGTTCATGCAGCGCGTGGAGGCCGACCAGGCGTGGTCGCTGTTCGATCCGCGCGTGGTGCCGGAGTTCACCGACCTGTACGGCGAGGCGTTCGAGCGTGCCTACCTGCAGGCCGAGGCGCAGGGCAAGGCGGTCAAGACGCTGCCGGCGCGCAAGCTGTACGCGCGCATGATGCGCACCCTGGCCGAAACCGGAAACGGCTGGATGACCTTCAAGGACAAGTGCAACAAGGCCAGCAACCAGACCCTGCGCGCCGGCAACGTGATCCACCTGTCCAACCTGTGCACCGAGATCCTGGAGGTCACCTCGGCCGAGGAAACAGCGGTGTGCAACCTGGGCTCGATCAACCTGGGCAACCACCTCGACGCGCACGGCGATTTCGATTTCGACAAGCTCGCCGAAACCGTGCGCCTGGCCGTGCGCCAGCTCGACCGGGTGATCGACCTGAACTTCTACCCCATCGAGACCGCGCGCCGCGGCAACCTGCGCTGGCGCCCGGTGGGCCTGGGCTGCATGGGCCTGCAGGACGTGTTCTTCCGCATGCGCCTGCCGTTCGATTCGGAGGACGCGCGCGCGCTGTCGGCCCGGATCGCCGAGGAAATCTATTTCCACGCGCTGGAAACCTCGTGCGAACTGGCGCAGGAACGCGGCCGCCACCCGTCGTTCAACGACACCCGCGCCGCCAGCGGCGAGCTGCAGTTCGACGCCTGGAACGTGGCGCCGGCCGACGCCGCGCGCTGGGACGCGCTGCGCGGGCGCATCGGCCAGCATGGCCTGCGCAACTCGCTGATGATCGCCATCGCCCCGACCGCGACCATCGCCTCCATCGCCGGCTGCTACGAGTGCGTGGAGCCGCAGGTGTCCAACCTGTTCAAGCGCGAGACCCTGTCCGGCGACTTCCTGCAGGTCAACCGCTACCTGGTGGGCGAGCTGAAGCAGCTGGGCCTGTGGACGCCGGAAATGCGCGATGCGATCAAGCTGGCCGACGGCTCGATCCAGAACCTGCCGCGCATTCCCGAAGCGCTGCGCGCCGTCTACCGCACCGCGTGGGAGCTGCCGATGCGCTCGCTGATCGACATGGCCGCCGACCGCGGCGCCTTCATCGACCAGTCCGCCTCGCTCAACCTGTTCATGGAAAGCCCGAACATCGGCGCGATGTCCTCCATGTACATGTACGCATGGAAGAAGGGCATCAAGACCACGTACTACCTGCGCTCGCGCCCGGCGACCAGGATCGCCAAGACCACGGTCAGCAGCTATACGCCCACCGAAGCCATCGCCTGCTCGCTGGAGAACCCGGAGGCGTGCGAGGCCTGCCAGTAAATGCTTTGAAGCCCCTCTCCCTCCGGGAGAGGGATTGGGGTGAGGGTACGGCGATCAGCATTGCCGCCTCACCGAACCCTCATCCGGCCCTTCGGGCCAACTTCTCCCGTAGGGAGAAGGAAAAGGAGTCATCCATGTCCGCACAACCCCGCCAGATGCTGCTCGATCCGGGCTTCGAACTGACCCTGCGCCCGATGCGCTACCCGGACTTCTACGAGATGTACCGCAACGCGATCAAGAACACCTGGACGGTGGACGAGATCAACTTCCAGATCGACATCACCGACCTGCACCACAAGATGACGCCGGCCGACCGCCACCTGATCCACCGGCTGGTCGCCTTCTTCGCCACCGGCGATTCCATCGTCTCCAACAACCTGGTGCTGAACCTGTACCAGCACCTCAACGCGCCGGAAGCGCGCATGTACCTGTCGCGCCAGCTGTACGAAGAGGCGCTGCACGTGCAGTTCTACCTGACACTGCTGGACAACTACCTGCCCGATCCGGAGGAGCGCTTCAAGGCCTTCGCCGCGGTGGAGAACATCGCGTCGATCAAGAAGAAGGCCGATTTCTGCTTCCGGTGGATCGACTCCATCCAGGGCATGAAGCGCATCGAGACCCGCGAGCAGCGTCGCCAGTTCCTGCTCAACCAGATCTGCTTCGCCGCCTGCATCGAGGGCCTGTTCTTCTTCGCCGCCTTCGCCTACGTGTACTTCTTCCGCTCGCGCGGGCTGCTGCCGGGCCTGGCCTCGGGCACCAACTGGGTGTTCCGCGACGAGAGCTGCCACATGGAGTTCGCCTTCGAGTGCGTGCGCACCATCCGCGCCGAGGAGCCGGACCTGTTCGACGCGGCGATGGAGCAGCAGGTCTACGAGATGCTGGCCGAGGCCATCGAGTGCGAAGTGCAGTTCGCCGAGGACGTGCTGTCCGGCGGCGTGGCCGGCATCTCCACGCGCGACATGCGCCAGTACCTGCAGCACTGCGCCGACAACCATTTCGTCAAGCTCGGCATGGCAAAGAAGTACAACGTGCGCAACCCGCTGCCGTTCATGGAGCTGCAGGACGTGCAGGAGCTGACCAACTTCTTCGAGCGGCGCGTCTCGGCCTACCAGGTCGGCGTGCAGGGCGAGGTCGCCTTCGACATGAACTTCTGACCGGTTCCCCACAGGAGCGCGCTTCAGTGCGCGATGGAGCTTTACCGGTAAAACCCCATCGCGCACTGAAGTGCGCTCCTACCGGATTCCGTCGCGGTGACGTCACGCCGGCTACGTCCGCCGCTGCGTATCATCCGCTCCTGCTTCCAACGCCGCGAACGCCGCCATGAACACCACGCCCGCCATCGTCCCGCCCACCGAAGTCCGCATGGTGGAGATCGTCTTCCCCAATCACACCAACCACCTGGGCACCCTGTTCGGCGGCCAGGCGATGGCGTGGATGGACAAGGCCGCTTTCCTCGCCGCGGCGCGCTACTCGCGCCGTACCGTGGTCACCGCGCATTCGGACCAGGTGGATTTCAAGCTGCCGATCCGCATCGGCGAGATGGTCGAAACCGTGGGCCGCGTGGTCGAGGTCGGGCGCAGCTCGATGACGGTGCAGGTCGAGCTGATCGCCGAGGACCTGCACAGCGGCGAACGCAAGCTGTGCACGCGCGGCCACTTCGTGATGGTGGCATTGGATGCCGAGGGCCGGCCGGCCCCGGTGCCGGCGCTGCCGACGCAGGCCTGATCCGGGAGCGCGGGCAGTGGCCGTGCGGCCGGAGGAAACCGGCATCCCCTCCATGGCGATGGATACGCGCCTGGCGGAGTTCGTCGCCAGCCACCGCCGCCTGCTGCTGCTCACCGGCGCCGGTTGCAGCACCGATTCGGGCATTCCCGACTACCGCGATGCCGACGGCCAGTGGAAACGCACGCCGCCGGTGGATTACCGCGCGTTCATGGCCGATGCCGCGGTGCGCCGGCGCTACTGGGCGCGCAGCCTGGTCGGCTGGCCGCGCTTCGGCCAGGCCCGGCCCAACGCCACCCACCACGCGCTGGCCGCGCTGGAGGCGGCCGGCAGGGTCGAACTGCTGTTGACCCAGAACGTGGACGGCCTGCACCAGCGCGCCGGCAGCCAGTGCGTGATCGACCTGCACGGCCGGCTGGACGAGGTGCGCTGCATGGGCTGCGGGACGCGCTCGTCGCGCGAGGCGCTGCAGCAGCGCCTGCTCGACGCCAATCCCGCCTGGGCGGCGTTGCAGGCGGCGCAGGCGCCCGATGGCGACGCCGACCTGGAAGGCGATTTCGGCGGCTTCGTGGAGCCGGACTGCACGGCCTGCGGCGGCCTGCTCAAGCCGGACGTGGTGTTCTTCGGCGAGAACGTGCCGCGCGAGCGCGTGGCCGCGGTGCATGCGCACCTGCAGCGTGCCGACGCGGTGCTGGTGGTGGGGTCGTCGTTGATGGTCTATTCCGGCTTCCGCTTCGTCGATGCCGCCGCGAAGGCCGGGTTGCCGGTGGTGGCGGTCAACCTTGGCCGCACCCGCGCCGACGCCCTGCTGTCGCTGAAGATCGAACAGCCCTGCGCGCAGGCGCTGGCCTTCCTGCTCGGCGGTGCGCCGGCAGCGGCCAAGACGCAGTGATCCACCACGCCGGTTGAATCGACCCGGCGCGCGGGAGTGCAATGGGCGCCCCCAAAACCGGATCACCCCCACGTGAGCCACCTGTTCTCGCCGCTCTCGCTCGGCCCGTTGCCGCTTTCCAACCGCATCGTCATCGCGCCGATGTGCCAGTACTCGGCCGACGAAGGCCGCGCCACCAGCTGGCACGCCCAGCACCTGGGCACGCTGTCGCAGTCCGGCGCCGGGTTGATGATCCTGGAAGCCACCGCGGTGGAAGCGCGCGGCCGCATCAGCTGGGCCGACCTCGGGCTGTGGGACGACGCCACCGAAGCGGCGCTGGGCGAGGTGCTGGCCTCGGTGCGGCGCTGGTCGAAGATGCCCATCGGCATCCAGCTCGCCCATGCCGGGCGCAAGGCCTCCACCGCACGGCCCTGGGACGGCGGCGGCGCCATCGCGCCGGACCAGGCGCACGGCTGGCAGGTGGTGGCGCCGTCGGCGCTGCCGTTCAACGACGGCGACCCGGTGCCGCAGGCGCTGGACGCGACCGGCATCGACGCGGTGGTGGAGGCGTTCGCCGCCGCCGCGCGCCGTGCGGTGCGACTCGGGCTGGAACTGATCGAGATCCATGCCGCCCACGGCTACCTGCTGCACCAGTTCCTGTCGCCGCTGAGCAACCGGCGCGAGGACGATTACGGCGGCGCGCTGGAGAACCGCATGCGCCTGCTGCTGCGTGTGTTCGATGCGGTACGTGCCGCGGTGCCGGCCAGCGTCGCGGTGGGCGTGCGCATCTCCGCCACCGACTGGGTGGAGGGCGGCTGGGACGTGGCGCAGAGCGTCGCCGTGGCCAGGGCGCTGGAAGCGCGCGGCAGCGATTTCATCCATGTCTCCAGCGGCGGGCTGGACCCGCGCCAGCGCATTCCGGTCGGCCCGGGCTACCAGGTGTCGCTGGCCAGCGCGATCAAGGCGCAGGTCGCCACGCCGGTGATCGCGGTGGGCCTGATCACCGAACCGCGCCAGGCCGAAACCATCCTGGCCGAGGGCCACGCCGATGCCATCGGCATCGCCCGCGGCATCCTCTACGACCCGCGCTGGCCGTGGCATGCGGCTGCTGAACTCGGCGCGCAGGTGCACGCCGCGCCGCAGTACCTGCGCTGCCAGCCGCACGGCCTGCGCGACCTGTTCGTGTAGGTGCCGGGCTCGCCCGGCACGGGGCTTTCCCGGCAGGGGCTCTGCGGGGCGAGCCCCGCAGCTATGGTGGCCTTGTTTGGTTTCCCCGGAAAATTTCGTGCGTCGCTAGACTCCCGCGATGCGCCCCGACTACATCCTCACGCTTTCCTGCCCGGACCGTACCGGCATCGTCTACCGCGTTTCCGGCCTGCTGTTCGAGGCCGGCTGCAACATCCTCGACGCCCAGCAGTTCGGCGACGAGGAGAGCGGCCGCTTCTTCCTGCGCGTGCACTTCGACATGGCCGCGGCCGCCGAGGAGCCCGCCGTGCGCGAGCGCCTGCAGCGGCTGGGCGAGGCGTTCGCGATGGACTGGCAGCTGCACGACGCGCGCCGCCGCGCGCGGCTGCTGGTGCTGGTCAGCAGGCAGGGCCACTGCCTGAACGACCTGCTGTTCCGCGCGCACAGCGGCCACCTGCGGGTGGACATCGCCGCCGTGGCCTCCAACCACCAGGATTTCGCCGCGCTGGCCGGCTCCTACGGCGTGCCGTTCCACCATCTTCCGGTCGGCGTGGAGAACCGCGCGCAGCAGGAGCGGCAGCTGCTCGACCTGGTCGAACGCGAGCGCATCGACCTGGTGGTGCTGGCGCGCTACATGCAGATCCTCTCGCCGCAGCTGTGCGCCGCGCTGGCCGGCCGTGCTATCAACATCCACCACAGCTTCCTGCCCAGCTTCAAGGGTGCCCAGCCCTACCACCAGGCGCACGCGCGCGGGGTCAAGATCATCGGCGCCACCGCGCACTACGTCACCAGCGACCTGGACGAAGGCCCGATCATCGAGCAGGACGTCGCCCGCGTGGACCACGCCATGACGCCGCGCGACCTGGTGCGGCTGGGTAGCGACACCGAATCGCTGGTGCTGGCCCGCGCGGTGCGCCGCCATGTCGAACACCGCATCCTGCTCAACGGCCACCGCACGGTGGTGTTCCGGTAAAGGCCAGGAACGAGAGGGGAGGAACGAGGAACGAGAGAACGGCGGTTTTCCCGCCTCTTCTCACTCCTCTTCACTCACTCCCCGATCCCGATCCCCGCCTCGATCAACGCAATCCGCGTGGCTTCATCGCTGTCGGGCGACACCGGCCGCGTCAGCTCCCACAGGAAACGCACGCGGAAGCCGCTGATGGCCGCGTCCTGCGCGCTCCACAGCACGCAGTAGTCGCGCGCCAGCCCGCACACGTGCACCTCGGCGATGCCGCGCTCGTGCAGCCAGCCGGCCAGGCCGGTGGCCGGGCGGTCGCCGCGCGGGCCGACGTTCTCGCGGAACGCGCTGTACGAATCCACCTGGCGGTCGCTGCCCTTGCGCAGGACCAGGTCGGCGCTGTTCCAGTCCACCTGCGGGTGCAGCCCCGCGCCCGCGCTGCCCTGCACGCAGTGGTCCGGCCACAGCGTCTGCGCATGGCCGTGCAGCTCGATCGACTCGAACGGCCGGCGCCCGGCGTGCTGGCTGGCGAACGAGGCATGGTCGGCCGGGTGCCAGTCCTGCGTGGCGACGACGGTGGCGTAGCGGCGCTGCGCCAGCAGCGCGGCGATGCCCGGCACGATGGCGTCGCCCTGGTGGCAGGGCAGCGCGCCGCCGGGCATGAAATCGGGTTGCAGGTCGATCACCAGCAGGGCTGTGTCATGGCCGTACATCGCATGTTCCGGTGCGGGGGAGCCCTGGAGTTTAACGCCGTGCCGGCCGGCGCCGGTCCGCAGCGCTCGCGGCGCGATGCGGCGTGGCGCGCGCATCGGCCTACACTGCGGCAACGGCACGCGATAGGGAGGCGGCAATGATCCAGTGGTGGGAACTCGGCCTGCGGCTGCTGCTGGCGGCCCTGCTCGGCGCGGTGATCGGCATCAACCGCGGGCGCCTGGAATGGGCGGCGGGGCTGCGCACGCACATGCTCGTCTGCGTGGGCTCGGCGCTGGCGATCATCGTGTCCGCGTTCGGTTTCGCCGACGTGCTGGGGCAGCCCAACGTAGTGCTGGACCCTTCGCGCATCGCCGCACAGGTCGTCAGCGGCGTCGGTTTCCTCGGCGCCGGCACCATCCTGTTCCTGCAGCGCGAACAGGTGATCCGCGGCCTGACCACCGCGGCGGGACTGTGGGCGGTGGCGTCGGTCGGCCTGGCCGCCGGCTCCGGCCTGTACGCGGCGGCGATCATGGCGACGGTGCTGACGTGGGCGATCCTGGCGCTGCTCAAGCCGCTGGAACAGCGCTACCTGCGCCGCCGCGCGCGCAGCGGCCGGCTGCGGCTGCGCGTGGCGGTGGGCACGCCGCTGGCGCGTGTCGAGGCGGCGGCCAGCGACGCCGGCCTGCCGGTGAAACGCATCACCCTGCGCCCGCGCGAGCAGGACAACGACATCGTCGACATCGACTGCGATCCGCCGTTGCCGCGCGAACGGCTGCTGGCCAAGGCCGAGGAACTCGGTCGCGTCGAAGGCGTGATCTCGGTGGAACTGCCGGGCCTGGCCATCACCTGACCGTGGAGGCCCGGCGCGGGCCGGGCCTCCACTGCGTTCCTTCAGGCGACGGGTTCGCCGCGCAGCACCTTCGCCGCCGCCACCATCGCTTCCAGCGCGGCGTGGGTCTCGGCCCAGCCGCGCGTCTTCAGGCCGCAATCCGGGTTGACCCACAGCTTCTCCGCCGGCAGCACGTCGGCCGCACGGCGCAGCAGCGCGACCATCTCGGCGCTGTCCGGGACGCGCGGGGAGTGGATGTCGTACACGCCGGGGCCGACCTGGTTGGGGTAGTCGAAGCGCGCGAACGCGTCGAGCAGCTCCATGCGCGAGCGCGAGGTCTCGATCGAGATCACGTCCGCGTCCAGCGCCGCCACCGCGTCGATGATGTCGTTGAACTGCGCATAGCACATGTGGGTGTGGATCTGGGTGGCGTCGGCCACGCCGCTGGCGGCGATGCCAAACGCCTCCACCGCCCAGTCCAGGTACTGCCGCCGCTGCGCGCGGCGCAGCGGTAGCCCCTCTCGCAGCGCCGGTTCGTCGATCTGGATGGCGGCGATGCCGGCCGCTTCCAGGTCGGCGACTTCATCGCGCAGCGCCAGCGCGATCTGCCGGCAGGTCTGCGCGCGCTCCTGGTCGTCGCGCACGAACGACCACTGCAGCACGGTCACCGGGCCGGTGAGCATGCCCTTCATCGGCCTGTCGGTCAGCGACTGCGCATAGCGCGACCAGCGCACCGTCATCGGCGCCGGGCGGCTGACGTCGCCATAGATCACCGGCGGCTTCACGCAGCGCGAGCCGTAGCTCTGCACCCAGCCGTTGCCGGTGAAGGCGAAGCCGTCGAGCTGCTCGCCGAAATACTCGACCATGTCGTTGCGCTCGAACTCGCCGTGTACCAGAACATCCAGGCCGATCTGCTCCTGCGCGCGCACGCATTGCTCGGTCTGCGCGGCCAGGAAGGCCTCGTAGTCGGCGTCGGCAAGCCTGCCGGCGCGGTGGCGTGCGCGGGCCTCGCGCACCTCCGCCGTCTGCGGGAACGAACCGATGGTGGTGGTGGGGAAGGGCGGCAGGCGCAACGTCGCGGCCTGCAGCGGCAGGCGCCGTGCATGCGGGGTGGCGCGGCGGGCATCGGCGGCGGTGAGCGCGGCCACGCGCGCCTTGACCGCGGCGTCGTGCACGCGCGGCGAGCGGCGCCGCGATTCGGCCGCTTCGCGCGCGGGTGCCAGCGCCGCTTCGGCGCCTGCGCGCCCGTCGAGCGCGTCGGCCAGCAGCCGCAGCTCGCCCAGCTTCTGCCGCGAGAACGCCAGCCAGCCGCGCAGCTCGGGATCGAGCTTCTTCTCCAGTGCCAGATCCACCGGGCAGTGCAGCAGCGAACACGACGGCGCCAGCCACAGCCGCTCGCCGCCGCGATGGCCCAGCGCATAGCGGGCCAGGACCAGCGCGCCGTCCAGCGGGTTGCGCCAGATGTTGCGTCCGTCGACCAGACCCAGCGACAGCACGCGGCTGGCCGGCAGCGCACGCAGCACGGCGTCGAGCTGTTCGGGCGCGCGCACCAGGTCCACGTGCAGGCCCTGCACCGGCAGCGACGTGGCCAGCGCGAGGTTGTCGTCGAGCGCGCCGAAATAGGTGGCCAGCAGGATGTCCGGATGCCGCGTGTCGGCCAGGCGGGCGTAGGCCTGCTGGAAGGCGGCGTGTGCGGCATCGTCCAGGTCCTGCACCAGCGCGGGTTCGTCCAGCTGCACCCACTGCGCGCCTTCGGCCTTCAAGGCTTCAAGCAATTGCGCGTAGACCGGCAGCAGGGCGTCGAGCAGGTCCAGCGGATCGCTGCCGTCGGTGGTCTTGGACAGCAGCAGGAAGCTCACCGGCCCCAGCAGCACCGGCCGCGTCTCGATGCCCAGCGCCTTCGCCTCGCGGTACTCGGCCAGCGGCTTGTCGCCGCGCAGGCAGAAGCGCTGGCCGGCATGCAGCTCCGGCACCAGATAGTGGTAGTTGGTGTCGAACCACTTGGTCATTTCCAGCGCGGGCACGTCGATGCCCGGTTGCTGCAGGCCGCGCGCCATGGCGAAGTACGCGGCCAGCGGGTCGCGGTCGGCGAGGGCGCGGTAGCGGGTGGGGATGGCGTCGAACAGGAACGCGGTGTCGAGCACGTGGTCGTACAGCGAAAAATCGTTGCTTGGCGGCACGTCCACGCCGGCCTCGCGCTGCAGCCGCCAGTGACGGACGCGCAGTTCCGCGGCGGTGGCCTGCAGCTGCGCGGCATCGCTCTCGCCGCGCCAGTGGCTTTCCAGCGCGCGCTTGAGTTCGCGGCGCGCGCCGATGCGGGGAAACCCCAGGTTGGTAACGCTCGTCATGACTCTTTCCTCATTGCTTGGGCATTGAGGAACGAAGGAACCGCGCGATGCCGCGCCGGCCCTTCACGGCCCGCCCGCCATCCCGCCAGCGACCTTCGCCCCCGCGGGCGAACCGGGCTCCAGGGCGAAGGCAGGCGGCACCGCCGCGCGGCCGCGCGGACGGTTCCGGCCGCCTCCCCGCGGAGACGCCAGGTCGAAACAGGAGGCGACGCGCCTCCCGGCCCAGGCCGGTATTCGGGCTGATGGACAGGGACGCGGCTGCGTCCGCCTAGTGGCCGTCGCTTCCCGGGCCAGGAGCCCAGTGCTGGATGACGGCGGTCGTTTCCATTCACCGCTGCGGGGCAGCTCCGGAATGGCGGGCCTTGCGGGCGCGCTTCACCGGATTCCCGTTTAATTCCATCCCTTCATCCGAATGAAGCGATGGAAACCTTCGGCGCGCACACCATAGGTGGGCGCGCGAAGCCGGTCAAGCGGCGGCGCGTCCAGGCGGGAGGGGCTCAGTGCGCGGTCGAGCGCGAGAACACGTTGATCACCACGACCCCGGCGCAGATCAGCGCGATGCCGATCAGCGCCGGCAGATCCAGCTTCTGCTTGAATACGACCAGGCCGATCAGCGAGATCAGCACGATGCCCACTCCGGACCAGATCGCATAGGCGATGCCGGTCGGCACCGATTTCATCACCATCGACAGCAGCCAGAAGCACAGGCCGTAGCCGGCCAGCGCACCCAGCGTCGGCCACAACCGGCTCATGCCGTCGGAAGCCTTGAGCAGCGAAGTGGCGATGACTTCGAGGACGATGGCGCAGGCGAGCAGGGCGTAGGCGTTCATGGGCGCATTCTCGCCTCCCGCGGCGCCGGGCACCGTGCCGATCGCGGTCCGTACCGTGTCCTGTCTCCACCGGTGGCGCTGGGCGCCGGCGCGGCCCCGTTCAGGCGCTTCGTTTACCCTTGGCATCCCTGCGCAGCCGCTACAGGCCGCAGGTGAAGCCGATGCCACATCCGGAAGAATCCGTTTTGCAGCCGAACCACGACCCGCGCTATGCCGCCTCCCTGCGCCTGTCCGTCGCCCCGATGATGGACTGGACGGACACCCATTGCCGGGTGTTCCACCGCATCCTCGCACCCGGCGCGCGGCTTTATACCGAGATGGTGCACGCCAATGCGGTGATCCATGGCGACCGCCAGCGCCTGCTCGGTTTCGACGCCAGCGAGCATCCGCTGGCGCTGCAGCTGGGCGGCAGCGATCCGGCGCTGCTGGCGCAGGCCGCGCGCATCGCCGCGGACTGGGGCTACGACGAGGTCAACCTCAACTGCGGCTGCCCGTCCGACCGCGTGCAGGCCGGGCGTTTCGGCGCCTGCCTGATGCGCGAGCCGGAACTGGTGGGCGAGTGTGTGGCGGCGATGGCCGCAGCGGTGGACATCCCGGTCACGGTGAAATGCCGGCTGGGGGTGGACGAGGACAGCGACTACGACGTGTTCGCCGCTTTCGTGGACCGCCAGGTGCAGGCCGGTGCGGCCATGGTCGTCGTGCACGCGCGCAATGCATGGCTGAAGGGCCTGTCGCCCAAGGAGAACCGCGAGATCCCGCCGCTGCGCTACGACTGGGCGTGGCGGCTCAAGGCCGAACGCCCGGGCTTGCCGGTGGTGCTCAACGGCGGCCTGGCCACGGTCGAGGCCGCGCAGGCGCAGCTGGCGCACGTGGACGGGGTGATGCTGGGCCGTGCGGCCTACCACGACCCCTACGTCCTGCACCTGCTCGATGCGGCGCAGACCGGCGCCACGCCGCGCAGCCGCGAGGACCTGCTGGAGCAGATGCGCCCCTACGTCGAGGCCAGGCTGCAGGAAGGGCTGGCGCTCAAGCACATCACCCGCCACCTGCTCGGGCTGTATCACGGCCAGCCGGGCGGCCGCGGTTTCCGCCAGGTGCTCAGCGAGGGCGCCCACCGCCCGGGCGCCGACTGGTCCCTGGTCGAGCAGGCCGTGCAGGTCACCCGCGAGCAGGCAGCGCGCGCCGCCTGAAGACGGCAGTGCGTATTCATTTTGCTCAGGTAGCTGAACGGAGCGGGTCGCGGGCCGGGAGAGTTCAGATCGGATTCACCCCTAAAAATCAAGAATTTGCCTCGATTTCGTGAGTCTCGTGAAAATTCCCGTGGACGCCCGTTTCACGGATTTTGAACGATCCGCCGCAGTCCGATAGGATCACCCCATGCTTCCGGTTCCGCGTCACATTCTTGTCCTTACCGCTGCCGCCGCCCTCGCGGCCGGCATGCCGATGGCGAAGGCCTGGGCCCAGGATGCGGCCATGCGCGAACCGCCCCGCGCCGTCGAGCGCGAAGCCCGGCGTGTCCGCACGCAGGACGCCGGTTCGCTGTCCGACGCGGTGCGGCGTGTGCAGCGCGAGACCGGCGGTCGTATCCTCGGCGCCGAGCGCGTGCCGTATGACGGCCGCGACATCAACCGGGTCAAGTACATGGACGACCGCGGCCGGGTCCGCTACATGGACGACACGCCGCGGTCGCCGCGGGCCCCCCGGGCACCGCGCCAGGTCGAGCTGCCACCACGCGGCGATAACCCCTGAACGGCGATAGTTGTCCCGCAATCCGCTTACACATGCCGGTTTCCGCCGGCCAAGCAACTAGGGAGAGTTCATGCGTATCCTTCTGGTCGAAGACGAAGCCCCGCTGCGCGAAACCCTGGCAGCCCGGCTCAAGCGCGAAGGCTTTGCCGTCGATGCCGCGCAGGACGGCGAGGAAGGTCTGTACATGGGCCGCGAGGTGCCGTTCGACGTCGGCATCATCGATCTGGGCCTGCCCAAGATGTCGGGCATGGAGCTGATCAAGGCGCTGCGCGACGAAGGCAAGAAGTTCCCGGTGCTGATCCTGACCGCGCGTTCGAGCTGGCAGGACAAGGTCGAGGGCCTGAAGCAGGGCGCCGACGACTACCTCGTCAAGCCATTCCATGTGGAGGAACTGCTGGCCCGCGTCAACGCGCTGCTGCGCCGCGCCGCCGGCTGGTCCAAGCCCACCCTGGAGTGCGGCCCGGTCGCCCTGGACCTGGCCGCGCAGACGGTCAGCGTGTCCGGCAGCAACGTCGACCTGACCAGCTATGAGTACAAGGTGCTCGAGTACCTGATGATGCATGCCGGTGAACTGGTCTCCAAGGCCGACCTCACCGAGCACATCTACCAGCAGGATTTCGACCGCGATTCCAACGTGCTGGAAGTGTTCATCGGCCGCCTGCGCAAGAAGCTGGACCCGGACGGCGAACTCAAGCCGATCGAGACCGTGCGCGGGCGCGGCTACCGCTTCGCCATCCCGCGCAACGAGGGCTGATCCGCCGCGCGCGGTACGGGCATGATCTACGGCCGTCTGTGGTTCTTCCGGCGCTGGCGGCCGCGTTCATTGCAGGCGCGCCAGCTGCTGGCCGCCTCGGTGGGCCTGGTGGCCTTCCTGGCGCTGGCCGGCTACGCGCTGGACGCGGCCTTCGCCGGCACCGCGCGTGCCAATCTTTCCGAACGGCTGAAGAATTACGCCACGTCCTACGCCGGCGGCATCGACTTCACCCGCGACCGCTCGCTGTACATCCGCGAGCAGCCGCCGGACCCGCGCTTCGACGTGCCCGGCAGCGGCCTGTACCTGCAGGTGGTGATGCCGGGCCGTTCCGGCAACTCCATGTCCGCCGAGGGGCCGATCCTGCCGGACGTCAGCGCGCGCATGCTGGAGCCGCGCGAGGAGATCTTCGAAGGCCCGCTGCCGATCACCCAGATCGACGGCGCTCCCGGCGAGGTCTACCGCTACGGCATGGGCCTGGTCTGGGGTGGCGACGGCACCCCGGAAAGCGAGTTCCCCTACACCATCTACGTGCTCGAGGATTCGCGCGCGCTGGGCAAGCAGCTGCGCGTGTTCCGCAGCGCGGTGTGGTTCTGGCTGGGCGTGACCGGCCTGATCCTGCTGCTGCTGCAGACCCTGGTGCTGCAGTGGAGCCTGCGCCCGCTCAAGCGCGTGATCAACGAACTGACCAAGGTGCAGCGCGGCGAGCGCGAGCGCATGAGCGAGATGCACCCGCGCGAACTGGAACCGTTGACCGACAGCATCAACGCCTTCATCGAGAGCGAGCGCGAGAATCTCGAGCGCCAGCGCAATACCCTGGCCGACCTCGCGCACAGCCTGAAGACGCCGATCGCGGTGCTGCGCACGCAGCTGGACAGCGGCGCCGGCGACGGCGCGCTGCGCGAGGAACTGGACGTGCAGCTGCAGCGCATGAACAACCTGGTGTCCTACCAGCTGGCGCGCGCGGCTTCGTCCGGGCACAAGCTGTTCTCCGCGCCGGTACCGATCGAGGCCAGCGCCGAGGAGATCGTGCGTGGGCTGGAGAAGGTCTACGCCAGCAAGGGCGTGCTGTGCGAGTTCGAGCTGGAACCGGGCGTCAAGTTCTACGGCGAGCCGGGCGACCTGCAGGAGCTGCTGGGCAACCTGCTGGAGAACGCCTTCAAGTGGGCGCGCCGCCGCGTGCTGCTGACCGTGCGCGCCATTCCCTGCGCGCCAGGCCGCCGCACCGGCCTGGAGCTGGCGGTGGACGACGACGGCCCCGGCATCGCCGAGGAGAACATCGCCAAGGTCCTGCAGCGCGGCGTGCGCGGCGACGAGCGCGTGCAGGGGCACGGCATCGGCCTGTCGATCGTGCAGGACCTGATCCGGGACTACCGCGGCGAGCTGCAGGTCAAGCGCTCCACCGAACTGGGCGGCGCGCGCTTCGAGGTGACGCTGCCGCCGGGCCTGTGATCCGCGCGCCGGCAATCGGCGGTCCCTGTAGGAGCGACTTCAGTCGCGAACGGGGCTTCACCGGGAGAGCCTGTCGCGACTGAAGTCGCTCCTACGGAATCTGCGTCGCGGCAGCGAACGGCGACGGGCCGTAGAAGCGGCGCAGGTGCGCGGCGACCGCCGGCATCTCCTGCTCCAGCAGGCGCGGCGCGGAGAAGTGGTACTCGGTGGCCACGGCGAAGAACTCTTCCGGCGCTTCGGCCGCATAGGCGTCGATCGCGGTTTCGTGGCCCGCGTCCACCCGCGCGCAGAAGGCGTCGTAGCTGTGCTGGAAATCGCGCGCCCATTGCCGCTGCCAGTCGCGCGGCAGCGGCGGGGTGCCGTCCAGCGCGCCGTCCAGCACGTCGATCTTGTGCGCCATCTCGTGCACGGCCACGCAGAAGCCCGCCTGCGGGTCGGCGATGTCGGCCTGCACGTCGGCCCACGACAACAGCAGCGGGCCGCTGTCCCAGGCCTCGCCGATCAGTTCGTCATCCCACTCGTGCAGCACGCCTGCCGCATCCACGTGGCTGCGGCGTACGCGGAACGCTTCCGGATATACGACCAGCTCGGACCAGCCATGCAGGCCGTCGCGTCCGAACTCGAGCAGCGGCAGGCAGCACAGCGCCGCCAGCAGCAGGCGTTGGCCGGCGTCCAGCTCCAGTCCCGCCACCGGCGTGATGGTCTTGCGCTGCAGGAAATACGCCGCCAGTTCGCGCAGCCGCTGCTCGCGCGCGCCGTCCAGCGCATGCAGCCACGGGCAGTCCCGGCGCATGTCCTGCCAGAGCGTTTCGTCGACGGGGGGAGGCGTGCGCCGCCAGCGGCGCAGCAACGACTGGATCAGCGGAACATCCCGGGCAGCAGCCGGTGCCACTTCGGCGCGCGCAGCCGCGGGATGATCTCCTCGTCGCTGCCGCCGCCGGCCTGCGGCGGCGCCGGGATGGCGTGCTTGGGCTGGGACGGGGGCGTGGCGTTGGCCAGGTTCACCGAGGCGGCGGGGACCGCCACGCGTTCCACTTCCCCCGGCACGTAGGTGCAGCCGTTGCGGGCCGGGGTGTCGATCGCCTCCGCGGCATGCGCGGCCACGGGGGCCAGCAGCAGGATCAGGCAATGGGCGGTACGGCGCATCGTCGACATCCGGGGGCGGTTGAACTCCCGATTCTAGCCTGCTTTCCCGGCCGGATTGGAAGGCCGCGGACGCCTTCACGCATAATCGGCCGACCTGTTGCGATCAGAAGGTCCTTCGTGGACGACCGCCAATTGCTGGCCAAACTGGGAGAGGGCGCCCTTTCCGGCGATGCCCTGGCCCGCGGGCTCGGCCAGACCCGGGCCGCGATCTGGAAGCGGATACAGGGCCTGCGGGCCGCCGGCGTGGCCATTGAAGGCCGGGCCGGCGACGGCTACCGGCTGGCGCAGCCGCTGGAGCTGCTGGACCATCCCCAGATCATGGAGCGCCTGGCGCCGGAAGTGGCCGCGTCGGTCGCTTCCCTGGAAATCGCCTGGACGCTGGGCTCGACCAACAGCGAATTGCTGCGGCGCAGCGCGCCTTTGCGCGGCGTCGACATCCTGCTGGCCGAACGCCAGACCGGCGGTCGCGGCCGACGCGGCCGGCAATGGGCCTCGCCGCTGGCCGCCAACATCTATCTGTCGCTGTCGCGCGCCTTCGCCGGCGGCCTGTCGCGCATGGGCGGGCTGAGCCTGGCGGCGGGCGTGGCGGTGGGCGAGGCGCTGCACGCGCTGGGCTTCGCCGGCGCCGGCCTGAAATGGCCCAACGACGTGCTGGTCGACGGCCGCAAGCTCGGCGGCCTGCTGGTGGAAGGTGGCGGCGAGTTCGCCGGCCCGGCGCGCGCGGTCATCGGGCTCGGCCTGAACGTGCGCATGCCCGCTGGCAGCGCGGACGACATCACCCAGCCCTGGGTGGACCTGGACACGCTGGCCGGCGCGCCGGTGTCCCGCAACCAGGTGGTCGCGGTCCTGCTGTCGCACCTGCTGCCGGCGCTGGACCAGTTCGAACGCCAGGGGTTGGCGCCGTTCCTGCCGCGCTACGTGGCGCTGGACGTGCTGGCCGGCCGGCCGGTGCGCGTGGAAGAGGCCGGCACCCTGCATGAAGGCATCGCCCGCGGCCTGGCCGAGGATGGCGCCCTGCGCGTCTGCATCGACGGCGGCGAGCGCCATTTCCATGCGGGCGAAGTGAGCGTGAGGGCGCAATGAGCGACTGGCTGTTCGACCTGGGCAACTCACGGTTCAAGTTCGCGCCGCTGGACGGCGCCGCCGCCGGCAGCGCGCAGGCGTGGGCGCACGGTGCCGAAACTATGACCGCGGCAGCGCTGGACGCCCTGCCGCGCGGCGATACCGCCTGGGTGGCCAGCGTCGCCGCGCCGGCCCTGACCGCAACCGTGATGGATCTCCTGCGCACCCGCTTCGCGCATGTGCAGGTGGCGCGGACCCTGCCGGAATGCGCGGGCGTGACGATCGCCTACGCGCGCCCGGAAAAACTGGGCGTCGACCGTTTCCTGGCACTGCTCGCCGCGGCCACCGCGCGGCGGCCGGTGCTGGTGGTCGGCGTGGGCACGGCACTGACCATCGACCTGATGGACGCGGACGGACGCCACCACGGCGGCCGCATCGGCGTCTCGCCCACCGTCATGCGCGAGGCGCTGCACGCACGCGCGGTGCAGTTGCCGGCCGCTGGCGGCGACTACGCGGAATTCGCCAACGACACCGCCGACGCGCTGGCCTCCGGGTGCGACGGCGCGGCGGTGGCGCTGGTCGAACGCAGCCTGCGGCTCGGCGCCGACCTGCTCGGCGCGGCGCCCGCCCTGCTGATGCATGGCGGCGGCGCGGCGCCGCTGCTGCCGCTGCTGCCGCAGGCGGAGCACCGCCCGGCCCTGGTGCTCGACGGACTGGCGCGCTGGGCCGTGCACCAGCGGCCGCTAGGACGCTAGGATCGCGCCATGCTGATCCGCTTCCTGATCGTCGCACTGGCCATCCTCAACCTCGGTGTCGCGCTGTGGTGGATGGTGCCGCGCCCGGCGCCCGCCGTGATGCCCGAGCCCGCCGAAGCCGGTGTCGCGACGCTGGAACTCGTTCCCATGGAGGCATCGGTAGCCGCCGTACTGCCCCCAGCGGCACCGGCCGTGGCGGCGCCGGCTCCGGAGCCCGCTGCGGCCGGCGCGCCTGTGGAAACCGAAAAGGCCGTCACGGCGGCCGGGCCTGCCGCGGCGGTGCCGGAGCGTTGTGCCAGCTTCGGACCGTTCGACAGCCGGGAGAACGCGCAGTCGGCGGTGACCGCGCTGGGCAAGGACGTGCTCCGTTCGCGGCTGCGCGAAGTGCCGTCCAGGCCGGCGACCAGTTACCGCGTTCTCATCCCGCCGGCGGCCAGCCGCGAGGAAGCGCAGGCGATGGTCAAGCGCATCGTCGAGGCCGGTTTCAGCGACTACTTCATCATCGCCCAGGGCGACGACGCCAACGCGGTGGCGCTGGGCCAGTATCGCAACCGCGAAGGCGCCGAGCGGCGGCTTTCCGCACTGACGGCGGCCGGCTTTCCCGCGCGCATCGTCGACAACGGCGCCGGTGCCGCCGCCGTCTGGTGGCTGGATACGGCCCATGCCGGCACCGTGTCCGCGGCGGACCTGCAGAAACGCAGCGGCGCGGCGCAGCGCCAATCGCTCGACTGCGCCCGCCTGCGCTAGAATGCCGGCCGGATGCGCCGCAACGGCCGCATTCCCGAGCCATCGCCGCTTTAGCTCAGTCGGTAGAGCAACTGTCTTGTAAACAGTAGGTCATCCGTTCGATTCGGATAAGCGGCACCATCGCTCGATCCAGCAGCGCCCGGCATACCTCGGATGCCCGCCCGTTGCCACGCATTCGGCCCCGCTCATCCGAATTCGGCCGGCTTGCCGAACAGGTAGCCCTGGAACTTCCGGCAACCGTAGTTGAGCAGCCGGGCGTACTGGGTTTCGTTCTTGACGCCCTCGGCCACGACCTCTACTCCCATCGACGTCGCCAGCGCCAGGTCATCTCGACGATGGTTGTCGTCCACGACGTTCTGATGTCGCACGCAAAACGAACGATCGATTCCTAACTGCTCCATCAGCAACTGCCGAGATGGCCCAGCGAGGAAAGCGAGAAGCGCACTCCGCGTTTCCGCACGCAGGCTTTGCTCACCGAATATCACCAATACCGACGTCCGGTAGTTCGAGTAATGCTCATCGGTTATCCGGGCCTGCCCCAGGCCCGGCACGCGGGGGCCATAAGTCCATGCGCGTGGAGAGAGATCGCCGGTGCTTCGCCCATTTTCTGCCGGTCGATGCATATGCGAGGCAGGGCGCCGATAGGGGGGATCAACTCAACTTCCATCACCCCTACTGATTAGTCTTCTATTCGCAAAATGCACACTCTGGTTAGTGTGGAAGGGGGAAACCTGCCAGCCGGAGATGAACGCCACTGATCAGTAGGGGTAGTTCCGGGGTGGTTGCTCATTCGAACAAACATCTTGAAAGAGAAGATGCTCAGCCAGGAACAGAAGAACGAAATACACACCCTGTGGGACGAGTTGGCCGACTTTGGCGCGGACCGCGCCGAAGTGGCATGCAGGCATCTTCAAAGCCGGCTGTGCCGCATGACAGGGGCCTTCAACTCGACGTGGGACGGGGCGATCTGCTTCGGCGCCGATCCCGGTCGTCTCGATCCGTTCGAGGGTTGGCGCATCCCGGTCACGCAACTGCTCCATCCCATCGACTCACCGTCGAACAGCGGTGCCTTCAAGGAAATACACGAGCTCTGGAATCGCGGTGTGGAGGCCGACCCCCATTTCATGCTGGCCATGCGAAATGTGGGAAGTTTCCGGGCTTACGGCCTGCGCAGGGACATGCCCCGGGAATGGTTCGACAGCGCGTTCTACCGTAGCCATTTCGCGCGCTTCGGAATCATGGATTCCGTCTGGATCGGTTTTCCGATCAATGCGGATGCCGAATCGCACTTTGGTTTCCATTCCCATGCCCTGTTCACCGACCAGGACGTCGAACTGCTTTCCTATGCGCTGCGCGGGATCAAATGGTTCCACCGCCAGCTGATGATCATCCAGGGCTCGATGATCGCCAAGGCGTCGTTGACGCCGACCGAACGCAAGGTGCTCAGGCTGCTGTTGACCAAGGCCTCGGAGAAGGAGATTTCCGAGCAGCTGGGCCTGGCCGTCTCGACCACCCACCAGCACGTCGTCTCCCTGTTCCGGAAGTTCTCCGTCCGCAGTCGTGCGGGCCTGATGAGCCTGTGGCTGAGCGACTCCGGTAATAGATAGACGTTCACCGGCATAGGCGCATGGGGATATCCCGGTAGGCATCGGCACCGGACCGCAGCTGTCACCGGAGGAAGAATGCCGCGGTCCGGCACGCGTGGGTTTTGAAGACCATAGGGTGCGTTAGTCCGAGGCGGTCGCGGCAAAAAGCGAATCGCTGCTGCCCGGTGGATCATGTCTCCCATCTGCGATGGAAGCCCTGCCATCGCACCCTGCAACGTTTCGGGTGCCGATCAGATGCCGAGCCATCCCGCCTGTGGCGATGGCGCGGCATCCGTCCTTGCTGCCGCAATGTCCGCCTCAGCGCTCCGCCAGCACCGCCTCGATGCCCGCCATCAGCGCCGGGTCGGGAACCATGCCCTGCACCTCGCTGCGTGCGCGTACGCGGCCGTCGGCGTCGAGCAGTACGAGCACGCTGGTGTGGTTGATGCTGCCGTCTTCGCGGAAGCGGTAGCGCACGTCGAGCAGGTTGGCCAGGGCGCGCACGTCGCCTTCGGCCGGGCGCAGGAAGCGCCAGTCGTCGGGAGCGCGGTGGCGCTGCGCGATCTCGGCCAGCGCGACGGGCGTGTCGCGCACCGGGTCGAGGGTGAGCATGGCCACGTCCAGGCGCGCGCGCTGGTCGGCCGGCAGCTGCTTCTGCACGGCCTTGGCGTTCTCGATGATCAGCGGGCACATCAGGTGGCAGTTGCCGTAGAACATCGACACCAGCTGCGGGCGGCCGCGCAGCGACGCCCAGGGTACGGACCGCCCGTTCTGGTCGGTGAGCGCGACCTGCAGATGGTACAGCGACTGGCCGGGCAGGGCGGCGGCGGCCGGGGCGGCCGGCGTATCGGCGGCATGCAGCATGGCCGGCATGCCCAGCGCCAGGCCGAGAAGAAGGGAAACGAAGGATCTGTTCATGGCTGGCTCCTTGCGCAGCGGAAACCGAGATTGCCCAGGGTCGCCCCGGGCGGAAGCGCCGACAGCAGCACGAAGCGCTTGACCACGCCGTAGTCGCCCGGGTCGTTGAAGGCCATGGCGCTGGCGCCGCAGTAGCGCAGGGCGTCGCCGTCTTCCTGGCCGCGGCGGTCGCTGTCGGCCAGCAGCGAGGCGAAGTCCTCGCTCCATTCCCAGTGCGCGCCGTGCAGGGCGTGGATGCCGTAGACGTTGGCCGGCGCGCCCACGGCGGCGTCGGGCGCGCGCGGGGTGCCGTCGTTGACCTGGCGCAGGCGCCAGGCGTGGTCGCCGCGCGCGTCGCGGCGGGTGGCGTCGGCGGCCGCCGCGTATTCCCATTCGAGGAAGGTCGGCAGGCGCGCCTGTTCGGCGCGGCAGTAGGCGTCGGCGGCGTACCAGTTCACGTGGGTCACCGGCGCCTGCGGATCGAGGCCTTCGCCCGGGGCGTCGGCCCGCGCCCAGTGGCCCAGGTAGCCGGGGCTGGAGAACACGGCCGGTACGCGGTCGCGCTGCCATTGCGGGTTGCGCGCCACGAAGGCGGCGAACTGCGCGTTGCTGACCGGTCGCGCCATCAGCGCGAAATCCGCCACGTCCCGCGTGGCGGATGTTTCCTCGAAACGCACGGAGGAACGGAACGGCCCGCCGGGGATGTCGCGGTAGCCGGCATCGGCCTCCATGGCACCGGCCGCGGCCGGTGCCAGGAGCAGCAACAGGAGGAGCGTGCGTTCCATCTGCGTTCGCCTTGGTTACTTGTACTGGCTGCCCTGCGGCTCGCCTTCCTTGTAGTCGATGTCGTGCTGCTGGCCCGTGTAGATCTCCGGGTTCTTCTCGCCATCGACCTTGAGGATGCCCAGCGAGCCCTTGTGGAAGGTGCGGAAGATGCTGTGGTCCACCAGGACGAAGTTGCCGGGCACGTCGGCCTTGAACTCGACGATGGCCGAGCCGCCCGCCGGGATCAGCGTGGTCTGCACGTTCTCCTGGTACTTCGTGCCGCCCTCGGTATAGACCTTGTCGAAGATCTCGCCGATGACGTGGAAGCTGGACACCAGGTTGGGACCGCCGTTGCCGACGAACATGCGGATCGTCTCGCCGGCCTTGGCCGTCAGCGCCTTGTCCCCCTGCAGTGAATCGACCGAGCCGTTGAACACGACGTAGGTCGGGTGTTCCTCGATGGCCTTCTCCAGGCTGAAGGGCTGCAGGCCCGGCTCGCCGTGCGCGCCTTCGGTGTAGAAGTCGCCCTGCACCACGTAGAACTCCTTGTCCACCGGCGGCAGGCCTTCTTCGGGCTCGACCAGGATCAGGCCGTACATGCCGTTGGCGATGTGCATGCCCACCGGGGCCATCGCGCAGTGGTAGATGTACAGGCCCGGGTTGAGCGCCTTGAAGGTGAACTGCGTTTCCTTGCCCGGCAGCGTGAACGTGGCTTCGGCGCCGCCGCCCTGGCCGGTGACGGCATGCAGGTCGATGTTGTGCGAGAAGTGCGAGCTGTGGTGGTTCTTCAGCTTGAACTCCACCGTGTCGCCCTTGCGCACGCGGATGAAGCTGCCCGGCACGGTGCCGCCGAAGGTCCAGAAGTTGTAGCTCACGCCATCGGCCATGCGCATGTCCTTCTCGACCATTTCCAGGTCGACGACGACGTGGGCCGGCGTCTTGCGCGTGATCGGCGGCGGCGCGAACGGCGGCGCGGTCAGCACGGCCTGGATCGTTTCCATGGGTGCTTCGGCGGCGGGTTTCTTCGCCGCGAAGGCGTTGCCGGCGAAGGCGGCGGCGATGGCGCCGGCGAGTGCGCAGGCGACGAGCGGATGTTGCAGGCGCTTCATGACACTTTCCCGTGAATGGCCTTTGGCCGATGGGTTCATGTTCCCGGGACGCCTGTCCGGCAGCGTTGATCCTGATCAATCCATGCCTGGCGGAAGGCCGGAAAACCGCTGCAACCACGCACTGCTTGACTAATGTCAAAATGACCGCCGGCCGGTCATCCGGCGGTCCCGCGACAGGGGCGCGAAAGGGCGCTCAGGGTCGCCAGGCCAGCGCCGACCGCCAGCAGCGCCACAGCGCCCAGGCCGCGCCGAGCCAGCCCAGCAGCACCAGCGCGCCGGCGGTGCGCGCCAGCTCCGGCCGCACGCAGGCCACGACCAGCGACAGCGCGGCGACGGCATGCAGCCACCACACGCGCCGCTTGTGCGGCTCGGCGAACAGGCTGCCGACGCCGGGCACGCGCGTGCCGCGCGGCAGGCGCCGGCGCAGCTCGATCCAGGCCAGGAAGCCGGCGATCTCCATCAGCATGCCGAGCACCAGCGCGGGGAAGCCGACCGCCAGCACCAGCACGCCGGCGAGCAGGCCGCTGCCGGGCAGCGGCATCACCAGCGCCGCCGCGGCGAGCGCCAGGCTGCCCAGCGCCCAGAAACGGCGCAGCAGCGGGCCACGGCGGTGCGGCGCGCGCCGCTGCAGGACGATCACCGCGGCGGCGAACAGCAGCAGCGGCAGCATCGGCCCGATGCGCGGCAGCGGCTGCGGCAGCGCGATGCCGATACCGTCGGCGGCGGCTGCCAGCAGCACGCCGGCGAGCAGGACCAGCCAGCCCCACAACCACGTGGAAGGAACCGGTCGCGTGCCTTGCAGCATCGGCACGACCATCGTGCCCACCGTGGCCAGCAACCCCAGCACCCAGCCCAGCAGGCCGAAACTGGCATGCAGGCCGAGGAGCGGCCTGGCGGTGGGCGTCATCCAGCCCAGCCGCATCGCCAGCAGCGCCGCCCCCAGTCCGATCGTGGCCAGCAGCGCCGTGGCCGCCAGGCCGATGCCGCACCGCACCGCGCGCGCGCCGCTGCCGCGCACCACCGCGACCAGCACCGCGCAGGCGCAGGACGCCAGCGCGCCGACCAGCAACGGTGCGGCGACCAGGCCGCAGGTCGTTGCAGTGCCGACGATGGCCGGCAGCAGCAGGCCCACGCCGAGATTGAAGACCGCATGCAGCAGCGGAACGCCGCGCGCCAGCGGCAGCGGGCTGCACGCCGCCACCGGCAGGAACTGCACCAGGCTGCCGAGCATCGCGTTGCCCAGCACGCCCAGGGCGAAGACATGCGCCAGCGCGATGGTGGCCGGCGCATGCGGCGACACCAGCAATGCGTCGCCGCCGGCCAGCAGCCACGCACCGGCCAGCGCGCCCCAGAGCAGGGCGGTGGCGAGGAAGCGCAGCGGGTGCGACGGCGGCGGCGCCTGGGCGAAGGCCAGCCCGCTCATGGCGCGGGCGGGGCGTCCAGCAGGTGACGGTCGGCGGCGTGGCAGACCACCAGGCAGGCGCCGTCGTCGGTGGCGCGCGCGTCGCAGGCGAACCCCAGCTGTTCCAGCATCGGCAGCAGCGGCGCCGGATACAGCGGCGTCAGCGCCACCAGCCGTTGGCCCGGCCGCAGGGTGTGCAGGCGGGCGAGGATGTGCTCCATCGGCTGCGGGGCCGGCAGGCCGCGCAGGTCCAGATGCAGTGCCGGCGGGTCTAGTTGCCCAGCCACAACAGCCAGCCCAGCGGGTGATGGGCCCGGGCGATGCCATAGATCTGCACGAAGCACAGCAGCGCCGCGGCCACCAGCACCGCACGCGCGGCGGTGCCGCGCCCCGGCCGGAAGGCGGCCATGCCCAGCCCGACGTAGGCCAGCAGGAAGGCGATCTTCGCCCACAGCCAGCCGTTGGCGAACAGTCCGGCGGGCAGGATGGTCAGCAGCATCATCGCCGCCGTCAGCAGCACGGTGTCGACGGTGTAGCTCAGGTAGCGCACCGCGGCCAGCCGCGGCCAGCGCATGCCGGCCAGCAGCGCCAGCGCCCGCAGCGCGAACAGCGTGCCGCTGGTCATCGCCGCGCTGATGTGGACCAGCTTGATGTCGGGATAGAAGGCCAGCATCGCGCTCATCCCGGCCGCCCGTCCGCGCGCGGCGCGAGGTAGATCCGGCCGATCCGCGTCACCCACGGCGCCAGCGCCAGCAGCCAGCCGAACGCTGCCGCCGCCTGCCACGCCAATGCGTCCGGCGCGATGTCGGCGACGATGCGCATCACCGCCACCGCCTGCAGCAGGCCGAAGGCGAACCACGCCACCTTCGGCATCACCAGCGCCCGCCCGGAATGGCCCTGCGTCACCCGCGTCACCATCGCCACCAGCAGGCTGCCGAAGAAGCCGATGAACAGCGCGTGCATCGGCGCGCGGCCCAGCACGAATTCGCCGCTGGCCAGGTAGGTGAAGCTCTGCACCAGGTACAGCGCGAAGGTGACCGGCAACCAGGCGGTGCCGACGAACAGCACCGCCAGCAGCCCGGGCATGCGTCCGCGCGGCCACCAGCACCACACCGCCCAGCCGGTCGACAGCAGCAGCGGCACGTCGGCGAGCCACAGCCAGGCATAGGCGTGCACCAGTTCCAGGCCCAGGTGCGCCAGCAGCAGCGCCCAGACCGCGCCCAGCCACGGCAGCGGCCGCCACGGACGGTAGCCCGGCACGACGTTGCCGGCGAAGAACGGGAACATGCGGTGCGCCACGGTCACGTACACCGGCAGCAGCAGGCCGAAGCCGCCCAGCTTGATGCTGGCGAAGGCCCAGGTGGGCGAGGCGCCGAGCACGAAGGCGACGAACATCGCCAGCCCCAGCCAGCCCAGCACCAGCCCGGCGAAGCACGACCGCGCGTGCCAGGTGCGGCCCTTCTCGTCGGCCACCAGCCGGCCCAGGGTGAACAGCGCCGAGGTCCAGCCGGCCAGCGCCATCCACAGGCCGACGGTCAGCCCGGCCTGCCACCCGGCCGCGCCCAGCAGGATCGCCAGCTGCCCGCCCATCAGGCCCAAGCCCACTGGCACGTAGCGCCAGCGCTCCAGCTCGGGCAGGCCCATCCAGCGCGGGAACACGGTCAGCAGGAAACCGAAGATGAAGCTGGGCAGCACCAGGTACTGCATCACGAAGGCGTGCAGCCAGCCGGCGGGGATCGCCAGTTCCGGCATCGTCCAGCCGCCCCAGCGCGCCGCCGCCAGCCACAGCGCCCACCACAGCATCGCCAGCAGCACGTTGCCGGCGCCGACGAAGAACATCAGCCGGTGCGGGGCGTGGGCGAGCCAGGCGGGCGAGAGGCGGGGAGGGGGCGCGGCTTCGGTTTTCATGGGTGCAGCTTGCTACCGGGCGGGGGGCGGTGCCTTGACGTGGGTCAGGTTTGGGGCCGGTCGCGGGCCGGAGGCTGGCGGCTCTTGCTCTTGCTCTTGCTGTCGCTGTTGATCTTGCCGTTGCCCTTGGCATTTGACTTCCCTTGGCCGTAGAGCGAGCCGAGCACCGCAGCGGGACGAGGGGCGAAGAGGCGCACGTGTTTGAGCGAAGCGAGTTGTGCGCCGTCCCCTCGGCACGCGAGGAGCGCAGGGGACCGGCGGGCGCAGCCCGACGGATCGCGTCCCGGCCCGTGTTTCTTTTGGCTATCTTTTCTTTGCACGAGCAAAGAAAAGTAGCTCGCGCCCCGAAGGGGAGCGAAAGCCTTTGATTCTGTTTCTGCCCTTGTTCTTGCTTCCCCTGGATGTTGTTGCCAAAGCGATAGGCAAAGAGTCAAGGCAGAGGCCAAAGGCAAAGCATGAAAGCGGAAGCTTGAAAGCAGAGCTTTCACTCCTGCTTCGCAGGAGCGAGTTACTTCTCTTTGCTCGTGCAAAGAGAAGTAACCAAGAGAAACACGCCCCTGCCTCCGCGCCCTCCGTGCCTACGGCACTCCGGGTCCACTCCGCCGCCGGGATTTTTCGACGAGACATCCATGTCTCGTCGAAAAACGACGTGCATCCATGCACGTCGCCCCTGCGGGGTCTTGTCCGCCGGCTCCGTCGCTGCGGAAGGGGACCCGAAAGTCAAATGCAAAGGCAAAAACAAAATCACAACAACAACAACAACAACAGGCGTCCGGCTGACGTGCCCAAAAAAGAAGAGCCGCTTGCGCGGCTCTTCCCGTTGCATCGTGCGATGTACCCGATCAGGCCTGATCGGTCTCACCCACCGGCAGCGCCGCCGCCTTGCGCGGCGCCACCCACAGGCGGAACACGAACCAGGCCAGCGCCAGCGCACCCACGCTGAACAGCGTATCGGCGGGCACGCGCATCCATACCAGCATGTCCACGATCGGCTGCTGCATGAACTCGGCCGAGCGCGCGTACCAGTAGCCGTGCTTGAGCGCGGCGCTGAGCTGCAGGATGCCCAGCGGCAGCAGGGTGAAGGCGGCCATGCCGGCCAGGCCCAGGTTTAGCGCCCAGAAGGCGGCCTTGAGCAGCTTCTCGTTCCACACCACGTTCGGCTTGAGGCCGCGCAGGCAGAACAGCATCAGGCCGATGCCGAGCATGCCGTACACGCCGAACAGCGCGGTGTGGCCGTGGGTCGGGGTCAGGTTCAGGCCCTGCATGTAGTACAGCGACAGCGGCGGGTTGATCAGGAAGCCGAACAGGCCCGCGCCGACCAGGTTCCAGAACGAGACGGCGATGAAGAACAGGATCGGCCACTTGTACTTGGCCATCCACGGCGTGGCCTTGCCCATGCGGTAGTTGTGGTACGCCTCGAAGCCCACGTAGGCCAGCGGCACCACTTCCAGCGCGCTGAAGCTGGCGCCCAGCGCGATGACCGCGGTCGGGGTGCCGGTGAAGTACAGGTGGTGCAGGGTGCCGAGCACGCCGCCGGCCATGAACACGATGGTGGCGAACAGCACGGCCACCGTGGCCGACTTCACCTGCAGCATGCCCAGGCGGGTGAACAGGAAGGCGATGACCGCCACCGCGAACACCTCGAAGAAGCCTTCCACCCACAGGTGCACCACCCACCAGCGCCAGTACTCGACCATCGACAGGTGCGTATGCTCGCCCCACATCAGGCCGGCCGCGTAGAACAGGCCGATGGCGACCACCGACAGGAACAGGAGGCTGACGATCGACTTGGATTCGCCGCCGTTCCTGATCGCCGGCCACAGTGCACGGCCCACCAGGGTCAGCCACAGCACCAGGCCGATGAACAGGAACCACTGCCAGAAGCGGCCCAGGTCCACGTATTCCCAGCCCTGGTGGCCGAACCAGAAGTTGTGCTTCAGGCCCAGCTTCTGCATCACCGCGAACCACTGGCCGGCGAACGAGCCGACCACGATCACGATCAGGCAGACCCACAGGAAGTTCACCCCCAGCCGTTGGAACTTCGGTTCGTGGCCGGAGATCGCCGGGGCGATGTACAGGCCCATGCCGAGCCAGGCGGTGGCGATCCACAGCACCGCCAGCTGCGTGTGCCAGGTGCGCGTGAGCGAGTACGGCAGCACTTCGGAGATGGCGAAGCCGTAGGCCTGCTGGCCTTCGACCTGGTAGTGCGCGGTGATGGCGCCGAGCAGGATCTGCGTCAGGAACAGCGCGATCACCACCCAGAAATACTTGGCGGTGGCGCGCATCGACGGGGTGACCTTGATGGCGGCCAGCGGGTCGGTCTTCGGCAGCACCGGCGCCATTTCATCGCCGTGGTTGACCGCGTAGTGCCAGCCGAGCAGGGCCACGCCGGCGATCAGGAACAGCACGCTGAACACCGTCCAGATGAAGGCGCTCGGCGGGGCGGTGTTGCCGACCAGGTTGTCGGCCGGCCAGTTGGCCGTGTACGTGATGTCCGAACCCGGACGCTCGGTCACCGACGCCCAGGCCGCCCACCAATAGAAGGCGGTCAGTTCGCGGCGGTGCTCGGCGTCGGGCACCGTGTCGTTGCGCATGGCATAGGCCTCGCGCAGCTCGGCGGTGGCCGGGTCGGCCGAGAACAGGCTCTGGTAGTGCGCGCCGACCGTGGCGATCGCTTCGGCGCGGTCGTTGTCCACGACGATCGTGCCGTCCACGGCGTCATAGGTGTTGGGACGCAGCAGCGCCTGCACGCGCTTGGCGTAGGCGGCCTGGGTCGCCTCGTCGAGCTGCTTGTGGTTTTCCGCGCCGGCCTCGCGCCTGGCCCAGATGTCCAGGACGGCCTCGGCCTCGCGGTGCAGCCAGTCCGCGCCCCAGTCGGGGGCGACGTAACCGCCGTGGCCCCAGATGGAGCCCAACTGCTGGCCGCCGATCGACTGCCAGACCTGGCGGCCGGTTTCGATGTCCTTGCGGGTGAAAATGACCCGCCCGTCCTCGGTTACGACCTTTTCGGGCAGAGGGGGGGCCTGGCGATGGACCTCGCTGCCGACCCATAGCAGGACGGCGAATGAGGCGATGAGCAGGGCCGCCAGCCCTACCCATAGCTTGCGTGTGGAATTCATGATGCGGCTCTCCTGGGAATACGGCCGCATCATCGGCGGGGCTGCCGGGGGGCTCCATGACGCAGGTCAAGCGTGGGGGCGATTGCGGTCTCGCGGCCCGGTGAGCCGGCTGTTGCTGTTGTCGTTGCTGTTATCTGTTTTGCCTTGGCTTTTGACTTCCGGGTCCCCTTCCGCAGCGACGGAGCCGGCGGGAATAACCCGAAGGGCGGCGTGCATGGATGCACGCCGTTTTTCTACGCGACATGGATGTCGCGTAGAAAAATCCCGGCGGCGGAGTGGACCCGCGGCACGCAGTGCCGTGGGCGCGTAGGCAGGGGCGTGTTTCTTTTGGCTATCTTTTCTTTGCACGAGCAAAGAAAAGTAGCTCGCGCCCCGAAGGGGAGCGAAAGCTTTTGATCCTGCTGCTGCCCTTGCTCGGGCTTCCGCGGGGTCGACAGAGCGAACGATCCGGGTACCTGTGTCAAAGCGATAGCCATAAGGCCGGTAGGCCGAGCCAGAAGCAAGGCAAGAAGATAGAGCGTTAGAGCAGAGCTTTCGCCCCTGCTTCGCAGGAGCGAGTTACTTCTCTTTGCTCGTGCAAAGAGAAGTAACCAAGAGAAACACGCCCCTGCCTCCGCGCCCTCCGTGCCTGCGGCACTCCGGGTCCACTCCGCCGCCGGGATTTTTCGACGAGACATCCATGTCTCGTCGAAAAACGACGTGCATCCATGCACGTCGCCCCTGCGGGGTCTTGTCCGTCGGCTCCGTCGCTGCGGAAGGGGACCCGGAAGTCAAAAGCAGAGGAACAGCAGCAAAATCACGGGCAACGGCAACGGCAACGGCAACGGCAACGGCAACGGCTGCAATGACAAGAGCCCGCACGGGGTGGGCTCCAAGGGGGCTTCGGGATGCGCGGAATCCGTACCGCCAGGCGGACTCAGTCGCGCAGGACCGCCAGCGCCATCGCCTCCAGCCGCGGCAGGTCCAGGATCTCCACGTCGCGCTGCTTGATGTGCAGCAGCCCCTCCTGCTCGAACCGGCGCAGCACCCGGCTCACCGTCTCCGGCGCCTGCCGCAGGTAGTTGGCGATATCGGTGCGGGCCATCGTCAGCTGGAACCGGCGCGGCGAGAAACCGCGCGCGGCCAGGCGCCGCGACAGGCCGATCAGGAATGCGGCCATGCGCTCGTCGGCGCTGTTGTCGCGCGCGAACAGCGAGGCCACGCCGATGTCGCGGCTCATCAGCTTGAACAGGTGCTGCTGCAGGTTGGGCAGGCGCGTGGCCAGCAGGGCGATGCGCGGGAACGAGAAACGGCACAGCATCACCGTGTCCAGCGCCACCGCGTTGCACGGGTAGCGGTCGCCGTGGATCGCGTTCAGGCCGATCACTTCGCCGGGCAGGTGGAAACCCAGCACCTGCTCGTGGCCGTTGCGGTCGGTTTGGTAGGTCTTGACCGTGCCGGCGCGGACCGCGGCGATCGCGCCGAACGGGTCGCCCTCGCGGAACACGTGCTCGCCGGCGCGCAGTGGACCGACGTGTTCGACCAGCACGTGCAGGTCGGCCAGCGCGCCCTTGTCCATGCCCTCGGACAGGCAGGCCTGGGAGAACGCGCAGGTGGAACAGAACGTCAGGGCGTCGCCGTCGTCGGCGACGATGCGCGCGTCGGTGCGCGGGAAGACCAGCGGCGAACTCATTCGGGCACTCCCGTCGGGGTCACACCGTACGCGAGAAGCGCGATGTCGCGGCGGCGGTATCGGCGGTGGGCAGGTGGTTGTCGAAGCACATGGCGATGATACGCAACAGCAGGCGGCCCCGCGAGGTGGCCCGCAGGCCGTCGGCGGACAGCTCCACCAGCCCGTCCACGCGCAGGGCCTGCAGGCGCTGCAGCGCCGTGGCGAAGTAGCCGGCGAAGTCGATCACGTGGCGCCGTTCGATGTCGCGGTAGTCCAGGGCGCCGTCGCACATCAGGCGCTGGATCACGTCGGCGCGGATCACGTCGTCTTCTTCCAGGCGCATGCCGCGCCACACCGGCAGGTGGCCGCGGTCGATGGCCTGTTCCCAGCTGCCGAGGTCGCGGGGATTCTGGCTGAAGCTGGGGCCGATGTGGCTGATGGCGCTCACGCCCAGGCCGATCAGGTCGCTCTCGGCGTGGGTGGTGTAGCCCATGAAGTTGCGGTGCAGGCTGCCGTTGCGCTGGGCCACCGCGAGGCTGTCCTCGGGCAGGGCGAAGTGGTCCATGCCGATGTAGACGTAGCCGGCCTGGCCGAGCCTGTCGATCGCGCACTGCAGCAGGCCGAGCTTGGCTTCGGGGCTGGGCAGTTCGCTGGCGTCGATGCGCTGCTGCGGGCGGAACATCGATGGCAGGTGGGCGTAACCGTAGATCGCCAGCCGGTCCGGGCGCGCCTGCAGGGTGATGTCCAGGGTGCGCGAGAAGCCTTCCAGGCTCTGCCGCGGCAGGCCGTAGATCAGGTCCACGTTGACCGAGCGCAGGCCATGCCGGCGGCAGGCGTCGATGATCGCCAGGGTCTGTTCGACGCCCTGGATGCGGTTGACCGCGCGCTGCACCTCCGGGTCGAAGTCCTGCACGCCGAGGCTTGCGCGGTTGAAGCCGGCCGCGGCCAGTTCGCCGACCTGGTCCGGGGTGATGAAGCGCGGGTCGAGCTCGATGGAGCAGTCCAGGCGCGCGGCCGGGGCGAAGGAGAAGTGCCGGCGCAGCACGTCCATGGCCTCGGCGATCTGCGCCGGCGCGAGGAAGTTGGGGGTGCCGCCGCCGAAGTGGGCCTGCTCGACGTCGCGATCGCGGTCGAACAGCGCCGACATCATCGCCGTCTCGCGGTACAGCCGGGTCAGGTAGGCCGCGCCGCGCGCGGTGTCGCGGGTGATGATGCGGTTGCAGCCGCAGTAGAAGCAGGGACTGGTGCAGAACGGGATGTGCAGGTACAGCGACAGCGGGCGCGGGATCGGGTCGCCGTTGCTGGTCGCCGCCATCTCGCGCAGGTCCGCTTCCTGGAACCCGGGCGTGAACTGCGGCGCGGTCGGATACGAGGTGTAGCGTGGCCCCGGCGTGTCGTAGCGCCGCAGCAGCTCGGGATCGAACAGGGGAGACGGAGTGGCCATTGCGCCAGACTAGGCAGGCCGCGCCGGGTTGTCCTTGACGTGGGTCAACCGCGCCGCGCCCGCGGCGTGGGGGGGGCTGGACCCGGGCCGCAGGGATGGGGGGGGGACGCCCTGTCCGTCCAGTCCGGCCGGGGTTTGCGGGCGGGGAGTGGCGGAAGCCTGTCGCCCGTGCATCCCATCTGATGGAATGGGCTTCCGGACGGGGAATGGACATGGCGGCAGTGCGGCGGTGCGACTACCCGATACAGCGCGGGCGGGGCGGAACATGAACGCGCCGTTCCTGCGCGAGCGCGCCGGCTGGCTGTCGCGCAACGTCCTGCCGCACGAGCCGATCCTGCGTGGCTGGCTGGTCCGCCACGTGCGCAGCCATGCCGACGTCGACGACGTGATCCAGGAGTGCTACGCGCTGCTGATGTCGATGGAGGACGTGGACCATATCCGCGACGCGCGCAGCTACCTGTTCGTGACCGCCAAGTCGGTGATCCTGCAGGGGCTGCGCCGCGCCAAGGTGGTGGATATCGAAAGCATCGGCGAGATCGGGCGGCTGGAGATCGCCAGCGACCTGCCCTCGCCCGAATCGCACGCGTCCGGCGTGCAGGAACTGCGCTACCTGGAGCACTGCATCGGGCAGCTGCCCGAACGCTGCCGGGAGGTGTTCATGCTGCGCAAGATGAAGGGACTGCCGCAGCGCGACATCGCCGTGCGCCTGGGCATCAGCGAGAACACCGTGGAAAAACACATGGTCAAGGCACTCAAGTACCTGGGCCAGGCATTGGCCGTGGACCGATCGACGACAGGCCGCCAGGACAGGCGCGTCCCTGGAGGAAAGGAGGCAACCCGTGAGAAATGAGATCAATGCGGCCGCCGCCGAATGGGTGGCGCGCGAGGACGCCGGCACGCTGTCGCCGGCCGAGGCCGCGCAGCTCGCGGCCTGGCTGGCCGCCGACAGCCGCCACCTCGGCGCGTACGGGCGCATGCGGGCGATCATGTCCAGCTGCGACCGGCTCTACCGGGGCGAACACGTCCCCGGGCCGGCCAGCGCGCCGGCCGTGCGGCCGCGCGCGCGCGTCTGGGCCTGGCGCGCCGCGGCGCTGGCCGCCTCGCTGGCGCTGGTAACGGTGGCGGCGCTACGTTTCCTGGACGACGGCGCCGATACCTACACCACGCGGATCGGCGAGATCTCGCGGGTCGCCCTGGAGGACGGTTCGCTGGTGACCTTGAACACCGACTCGCGCGTGCGCGTGCGTTTCGACGAAGGCCACCGCGACATCGAGCTGCTGCGTGGCGAAGCCATGTTCGACGTGGCCAAGGACCGCCAGCGCCCGTTCGCGGTGACCGCCGGCGGCACCCGCGTCGTCGCGGTGGGCACCAGTTTCAGCGTGCGGCGTTCGCCGGCCAGGGTGAACGTGCTGGTCCGCGAGGGCGTGGTCAAGGTCGACGAGGCCGAGCAGCCGGTACTGCGCCTGCAGGCCGGCGACAAGGCGTCGCTGCCCGAGCGCCGGGCGCCGGTGGTGGCGCGGGTGGACGCGGTGGAGGTCCATCGCGAACTGGCCTGGCGCGACGGCATGATCGCCTTCAGCGGCGAAACCCTGGAAGAGGTGGCGCGCGAGTTCGCGCGCTACAACACCCTGCGCATCCGCATCGCCGACCCGGACGTGGCCGGTCTGGAAGTGGTGGGCATGTTCTCGGCGACCGACCCGATCGGCTTCTCGCGCGCCGCCGCGCAGAGCATGCACCTGGACATGGCGCTGGGCGAAAACGAGATCGTGCTGCGCCCCCGGCCGAAGAAGAAGGCCGCCGCCGGCAGCCACTGACGGCGCCTGCCGGCGCCGCGCGGCGCGTGTACCGGGGTGGCCCGCGCCCGCGTCCATGCCAATGCCGCCGGCCGGGGAAGGCGGGCCGATCGACCCCGTCGGCGGTGGCCGGCACCAGAACAAAAATATTTCAGTCAGCGGTGGCGGAACGCCATCTTCCCTGCATCCCATTTATCAGCCCCTGTCGCTGCGCCTCCATGTCGAACACGTGGAGGAAGGGTCGGACGTCACGCTTCATCCTTCTCCATACGCCATGCCCGCGCCAGGCGCGGGCAGCGGCCCTCCTGCAAGGTGAGACATGAACCACCGGAAAAGCACGCTGTTCAACGCCATCTCCTTCGCGCTGGTCTCGGGCGCCTCGCTGGTCTCGTTCTGCGCCGTCGCGCAGCAGCGGGACTTCAACATCCCGGCCGACGCGGCGGCCAAGACCCTGCCCGAGTACGCGCGCCAGGCCAACGTGCAGATCGTCGCCCCGGCCAAGGGCCTGGAAGGCGTGCGCACCGCGCCGATCTCCGGCAACCAGGACGCCCGCGTCGCGCTGCAGGCGCTGCTCAGGGGCACCGGCCTGAAGGTGGTGCGCGACGACGGCACCGTGGTCACGCTCAGCCGCGAGGACGACGCGCAGGACGAGGAAGCCGAACCTGCCGCCGCGCCCACCCGCGGCGACGTGCACGCCCAGGTCGAGCCGGCGGCGGTGGCCGCGCCCGAAGCGGGAAACGCACGCACGCTGGACGCGGTGCAGGTCACCGGCTCGCGCATCATGCGCACGGTCGACGTTGAGACCGTCCAGCCCATCGAAACCATCTCGCGCGAGGACGTGGACCGCTCCGGCCTGCGTTCGGTCGGCGACCTGCTGCAGTCCTCGCCGGCCGCGGGCGCGCCGGCCGCCAGCCGCACCCGCGTGCAGTCGGACAGCGAGGAGGCCGGCGGCACCTACATCGACCTGCGCAACATCGGCGCGCAGCGCACCCTGATCCTGGTCAACGGCCAGCGCCTGGGCACCACCACCGGCGGCTATGCCGACGTGTCGCTGATCCCGTCGGCGACGGTGGAGCGCGTGGAGATCCTCAAGGATGGCGCGTCGGCCATCTACGGTTCGGACGCGATCGCCGGCGTGGTCAACATCATCACCCGCCGCGGCTTCGACGGCGGCCTGGCCAATGCCTACTTCGGCCAGTACTCCGAAGGCGACGGCGCCACCAAGTCGGCCGACCTGTCGTGGGGCATGAAGCGCGACTGGGGCTGGCTGAGCGGCACCCTGCAATACACCGACGAGGACCCGGTGTGGGCCTCGGACCGTCCGTACAGCGCCTTCCCGAGCACCGTGCGCCACCCCACCACCGGCCTGTCGGCGATCAACCAGCACGGCACCCTCATCGATCCGACGCTGGGCTCGCTGACGGTCAACGCCGGCGCCGACCCGCGCAACATCGCCAACTACCACCGCACCGCGGTGTCCGACTACGCCAACGTCACCGAGCAGCAGACGCTGAAGACCGGCATGGAGCGCAAGTCGGCCTTCGTCGACGGCGGCTTCGAGATCAACGAACGCCTGCTGCTGCGCGGCAGCGCGCTGTACAGCGTGCGCGACACCTTCCGCAACATTCCCGGCTACCCGTACCAGTCGCGGGTGTGGGGCGCGATGAACGCACCGCTATCCATCGACAGCTACTACAACCCGCTGGGCAACCAGAGCGGCGTGGCCAATCCGCGCGCGGTGAACTACCAGCGCCGTACCTGGGAAGTGCCGCGCTCGGGCAACAACAAGGTCACCACCGTGCGCGCCAGCATGATGCTGGAAGGCAACTTCGACTGGGGCGGACAGACCCTGTACTGGGACGCCGGCTACCTGTTCAACCGCCTGCGCACCGACAAGACCGGCACCGGCGACCTCAACCTGCGCAACGTGCAGCTGGCGTCTGGCCCGTCGTACTACAACACCGCCACCGGCCGCGTGGAGTGCGGCAGCGCGGCCGCGCCCATCGCCTATGGCAGCGGTGCCGGCCAGTGCGTTCCGTGGAATCCGCTCGCGCCCTACGGCGGCAGCTATGGCGGCACGCTGGCCGATCCGGTGCTGCGCGCCTTCCTGGTGCCGGACAACCTGGACCGCGGCGAGACCCGCACCCGCAGCTTCACCGCCAACCTGAGCGGCACGATGTTCGCCCTGCCGGCCGGCGACCTTGCCTTCGCCGTCGGCATGGAAGCGCGCACCGAGGAAGGCACCTTCACTCCGAGCCTGCAGAAGCAGCGCGGCGAGACCACCAACTCGCGCAAGGCCCCCACCCGCGGCGACTACCGCGCCAACGAGGTCTACGCCGAGCTGAACATCCCGCTGCTGCAGGACCTGCCGTTCGCGCGCTCGCTGAGCCTGGACGTGGCCTCGCGCTACTCGGACTACGACGTGTTCGGCAGCACCACCAACTCCAAGTTCGGGCTGGAATGGCGCCCGAGCGACGAGCTGCTGGTGCGCGCCAACTGGGGCCAGGGCTTCCGCGCGCCGACCATCAATGATCTGTTCGGCGGCGAGCAGGACTTCTTCCCGGCCTACACCGACCCGTGCGACAGCCGCTTCGGCGTGGCCCGCACGTCGGCGGCGTGCCTGGCCGCGGTGCCGGCCGGCTACCGCCAGGTCGCCGCCGGCGGCGTGCCGGCCGGCAGCCCCAACGTGCAGTCCAACCTGGCCTTCATCTCCGGCTCCAACCCGGACACCAAGCCGGAGACCTCAACCACCACCACCGTCGGTTTCGTCTACAGCCCGCAGTGGGCCGACGGCCTGGGCATCACCCTGGACTGGTGGAAGATCGACATCCAGCACGCCATCGTGCAGAACACGCCCACCGACATCCTCAACGACTGCTACGTGAGGAACGTCGCCAGCGCCTGCGGCGCGTTCAAGCGCGACCCGGTCACCGGCGAGATCACCACGCTCAACTACGCCTTCACCAACGCCGGCTGGCTGAAGACCTCCGGCGTCGACCTGGGCCTGCGCTACCGCCTGCCGTCGATGGCGATCGGCGACATCAAGCTGGAGTGGAACAGCAGCTACACCAGCTACCGCGACATCAAGAGCAACGACCTGGCCACGACCCCGGTCAACCACACCACCGGCTTCGGCGCCAACTTCCGCCTGCGTTCCAACTTCACCGCCGACTGGTCGCGCGGCATGTTCGGCGCGATGTGGCGCGTGCGTTACTACTCCGGCATCAAGGAGGCCTGCGCGTTCGACCTGGGCGGCGGCCCGGAATGCGACAAGCCGGACTTCGTCTCGCCGTACACCGGCCGCCAGCCGCTGCGCACGGTCGGGCCGACGGTGTTCAACGACCTGCAGCTGCGCATGACCCTGCCGTGGGACGGCATGGTGATGCTGGGCGCCAACAACGTGCTGGGCAAGGTCGGGCCGACGCTGTACTCGCGTCCGAACAGCGATTTCTCCTACTACGGCGGCTTCGATCTGGGACGCCTGGTCTACATGCAGTACCAGCAGAAGTTCTGATCGTGGCGGGCGGGGCGCTGCTCCCGCCCGCTTTTCATCCGCTTTATCCGTACATGCAGCAAGGGAGTACACAGTGGACAAATCCAGACGTGGTTTCTGTACGGTGCTGGGCACCGCGGCGATCCTCTCCTCGGCCGCCGGCGTGCTGGCGCCGGCGCAGGCCGCCGCGCGCGCCGCGGACAAGGCCAAGGCCGGCACCGCCACGACGGCAGGCGGGCAGCGCCTGAAAGTCAGGCTGCTGATGAACTCGGCCCTGTCCGGCCCGCACGCCTTTTTCTGCCTGGCCCATGAGCGTGGCTATTTCGCCGACGCGGGTCTGGACATCGAATTCGCCGCCGGCGACGGCGCCGCCTCGGTGGTGCCGCGCATCCCGCAGGAAGGTTTCGACGGCGGCTACGGCGACCTGTGCGCGCTGATCAAGCTGGCCGGGCTGCGCCCGGACAACTGCCCGGTCGCGGTGCACGTGGCCTTCAACCAGACGCCGCTGACCATCGGCGTGCGCAAGGACGGCCCGATCCATTCGCCGAAGGATCTGGAAGGCAAGGTGATCGGCGGGCACCCGATCGACGCCGCGATCGAGGTGTTCCCGGCCTATGCATCGGTCGCGGGCGTGGATGAGTCGCGCGTGTCGATCCTGCGCTCGACCACCAGCATGACCACGCTGGGCGAGGACGTGCTGGGCGGCCACACCGATGGCGTGTTCGGCTTCGTGCACACCATCATCGCCGCGCTGGCGGCCAAGAACATCGACGGCCGCGCCGGCCTGCGTTTCCTCGAATACCGCGACCTGGTGCCGGACATGTACGGCAACGCGCTGATGCTCACCCCGAAGTTCCTCAAGGAACATCCGGACGCGGCGCGCGCGCTGGTGGCCGCGGTCAACCGCGGCATCGTCGAGACCCTGGCCGACCCGCAGGCCGCGCTGGAAGCCACCCGCAGGATGGCGCCGAAGTTCGCCGACCATGTCGACGGCCCGCGCCTGAAGGGCACCCTGGAGGTGGAGATGGCGCATCCGGAAGCGCTGAAGATCGGCATCGGCGACATCGACGACGGCCGCCTGCAGCGTTCGATCCAGCTGATGGCCACGTCCTGCCGCCTGCCGCGCACGCCGAAGCCGGAGGAAATCTTCACCCGCGCCTACCTGCCGCCGCTGGCCGAACGCGCGCGTCCGCGCATCGTCGGAGGGAGCCACGCATGAAGCCGACGATGATCGCCGCCGCGATGGCGGCCCTGCTGGTGCTGGCCGGCTGCGGCCGCAACGACGCGCCCGCTGCACCGGCCGCCGCGGCGCCCGCGCAGCCGGCCACGCCGCACAAGCTGCGCTTCCTGCTCAACTCCGGCTTTTCCGGCGCCAACGCCTGGTTCCTGGTCGCGCAGCAGCGCGGCTACTTCCGCGACGAGGGCATCGAGGTCGAGTTCACCGACGGGCGCGGCGCCTTCACCGCGGCCGGCCGCATGGTCGAGGAGGGCTTCGACGCCGGCTACGGCGACATCCAGGCCACCTACGAGCAGGCCGCGCACAAGCCCGGGCAGGCGCCGGTGGGCGTGTACATGGTCATGGACGTGTCGCCGTCGGTGATCATCCTGCCGGTCGCCTCGCCGGTGAAGGAACCCACCCAGCTGGCCGGCAGGACCATCACCGGCCACGGCACCGACGTGGCGCTGAACACCTTCGAGCAGTTCGCCTCCAAGGTGGGCCTGGACCCGAAGGCGGTGACCATCGTGCCCAACCCCGGCAACTGGAAGGTGCTGATCGGCCTGCTCGACGAGCACAGGTCCGACGCACTGTTCGGCTATTCCTCCACCAGCACCGCGGCCATCGCCACGGCCGGCGGCAAGGTCGAGGAACGGCTGCGCTTCTTCCACTTCCGCGATGCGGTGCCGGAGCTGTACGGCAGCGCGCTGATGGTGTCGCCGAAGCTGCTGCACGAGCAGCCGGAGATCGCCCGCGGGCTGGTGCGCGCGGTCAACCGCGGCGTCATGGACACACTGTGCGAGCCGCAGGCCGCCATCGACATGCTGGTCGCGCATAACCCGGACGAAAGCGCCAAGGTCGAGCTGGGCCGGCTGATGGACACGCTGGACGACATGGGCGGGCGCGAGCGCGTCGCGCGCGACGGCGTCGGCGACATCGACCCGGCGCGCATGCAGGCCGGCCTGGACCTGACCGTCGCCCAGCGCCATCTGCCGCGCAGGCCGGAACTGGGCGAAGTGTTCGACCGCAGCCTGCTGCCGGAAGCGGCCAAACGCCGCCCCTGTCTGTAATCCCCGTCCGGCGTCGCCAGTCCGGCGCCGGCGGGCAGCGCAAGACTCTCTCCCCCTGGCCCGCCGCTTCCCCGGCGGGCCTTTTTTTGCCGCTGTCCCGGGCGGCGCGCCGCCGGGCAGCCGACCGGCGTTTTCTCCGGCACGTGGGCGCGGTGGACGGGCCTGCGCCGGCGCCAAGCTGCTGCGTTGCCGCAGGCGGCTGTCATCCGCGCTCGCTAAACTGCTTTCATTTGCAACGGAGAAAGCAATGGCCACTCATCGTCCCGTTTCGCTGATCGGCGTGCCCACCGACGTCGGTGCCGGCCACCGCGGCGCGCGCCTGGGACCGGAGGCGCTGCGCATCGCCGGCCTGCCCGAGGCGCTGGCCGCGCGCGGGGTGGACGTGCGCGACGTGGGCAACCTGCAGGGGCCGCGCAATCCATGGACCGGTCCGGTGGACGGCTACCGCCACCTGGACGAGGTCGTGGCCTGGAACCACGCGCTGATGGAGGCGACCCATGCCGAACTGCGCGACGGCCGCCTGCCGATCATGCTCGGCGGCGACCACTGCCTGGGCATCGGCTCGATCACCGCGGTGGCGCGCTGGTGCCGCGAACAGGGCAAGCAGCTGCGCGTGCTGTGGCTGGACGCGCACTCGGATTTCAACACCTCCGACGTCACGCCCTCGGGCAACATCCACGGCATGCCGGTGGCCTGCCTGTGCGGGCTCGGCCCGGACGCGCTGACCCGGCTCGGCGGCGACGCGCCGGCGATCTCGCCGCAGCAGGTGCGGCAGATCGGCATCCGCTCGGTGGACCAGGACGAGAAGCGCCTGATCAAGCAACACCAGGTGGACGTATACGACATGCGCTACATCGACGAGAGCGGCATGAAGCGCACCATGGAAGCGGCGCTGCACGGCATCGACGCCAACACCCACCTGCACGTCAGTTTCGACGTGGATTTCCTCGACCCGAGCATCGCTCCGGGCGTGGGCACCACGGTGCCGGGCGGGGTGAATTACCGCGAGGCGCAGCTGGTGATGGAGATGATTGCCGACACCGGGCTGATGGGCTCGCTGGACATCGTCGAGCTCAACCCGCTGCTCGACCGCCGCAACCGCACCGCCAAACTGGCCGTGGACCTGGTCGAGAGCCTGTTCGGCAAATCCACGCTGATGCGCGATTGACGCCGGCGCGACCTCGCTGAATCCGGTCCGGCGGCGTTCACGCCCGCTGCACGTGAATGCCGCCAGATTCCTCTCCACACGCGGCATCGCCAACCGGCAGCCGCCAGTCGAGCAGAGGAGAAACCTGATGAAGCGAGTACTGATGCTGGCCCTGCTGGGAATGTTTTCGGCCGGAATGCTCAGCGCCTGCAACACCGTCGCCGGCGCCGGCAAGGACATGCAGAAGGCCGGCGAAAAGGTCGAGGACAAGGCCCAGGACTGCAGCGACGGCAAGTGTTGATCCCCGCCGCGGCCCGCCCGGGGCCGCGCCATAACCCACGAGCCACTCAGGAGAAAGACATGAAGCGCATGGTTGCCCTGATGATGCTGTCGCTGTTCTCGATCGCAATGCTGTCGGCCTGCAACACCGTGGCCGGCGCCGGCAAGGACGTGCAGAAGGCCGGCGAGAAGGTGGAGGACGCAGCCAAGCGCTGATGCCCGGCGATTGGCGGAAACGGAAGAGGCCGGCGCATTCGCCGGCCTTTTTTGTTGTGCGGCCCGCGCAAGCTGAAGCGCCATTCAAGAAAGTCAGCGGCTCTGCACGAATCGTCGATGCGGCGCCAACATCGGCGACGGCATGCTGGTCGTGCGGCGGAGCTGCCGCCATTCCCCCGAAAGGAGACACGCATGAACAAAGACATCATTTCCGGCAAGTGGAGCCAGCTCAAGGGCAAGGCGCAGGCCAAGTGGGGCGATCTGACCGACGACGATCTCCAGGTTGCCGAGGGCAATGCCGAATATCTGGCGGGCCGCCTGCAGGAGCGCTACGGCTGGGCGAAGGACCGGGCCGAGAAGGAAGTGCGCGATTTCCAGGATACGTTGCACCGGGACTATCCGGACTGGCGCTGATCCGGCGCGGGCCACCCCTGCAGCATCCCGACGGGCCGCATCACGCGGCCCGTTCCGCATGCGCGCGATCAGCGCCCGCGTGCCGGCGGATCGGGCACGAAGCCGCCGGGAAAGGCGCGCGGCGCGGCATGCACGCGATGGCGCGGCAGGACGCCCAGCGCCACCAGGCGCGCACGCGTGTCGTAACGGATCTGGCCGACCTGGACGGGTGCGCGGCTGGCGCGTTCGAAGCGCGCGGCGTGGCTGATCGAGCCTTCGCGCCCGCCGTGGCCGGTGCCGAGCTGCTGGCGGTCGCGGACTTCGCCGCGCGCGCCCGATGCTTCGGCGGCCATCGCGTGGTCGGCGCGCGCATCCTGCGCGATCACCGGCGCCGGCCGGCGCGGCATCGGCGCCGGCGCGATGTAGGCCGGGCGCGTCTCGCGGAACACGGCGATGCCGACCACGCCTACGTTGTCCGGGCGACCGGTACGGCTGGCGTAGCTGTCGCCATGGTCGGTGAATACGAACTGCGCCACTTCCGCGGACGACTTGCGCCAGCCGGCGATCTCGCTGTCCTGCCACGGCTCGAGCACGTAGCCGGCCTGGTCGGGCGCGGCGGTTTCGCCGCTGATGGCATTGACCCCGTCCACCGACAGCACCACCAGCACGCGTTCGCCGGTGAGGTTGCGCAGGCGCACCGCGTAGCGGTGGCCGGGGGCGCCGGCCACCCAGCGGTCGGCGCGATGCGGGTACTGGTCGAGCTCCTCGCCCGTATCGCGGTCGACCAGCGACAGCGCCACCGGTCCGCTCGAAGGGGGCGGCACGGCGCGGAAGCCACACAGGGCCAGGACGGTCAGCAGGCAGGCGGAAAGGCGGTACATGGCGGGCTCCTTGGCGGGGGACGAGGCCATGAACGGACGGGTGCGGGCGGCGGGGTTGGCGCGCGGCGGTTACACTGGGCCGGTTAATCCGTCCGTCACGTCCGTGTTCATGACTACCCGCGTCCTCACCGGCATCACCCCCTCCGGCACTCCCCACCTCGGCAACTACGTCGGCGCCATCCGCCCGGCCATCGCGGCCAGCCGCGCGCCCGGGATCGAGAGTTTCTTCTTCCTGGCCGACCTGCACAGCCTGATCAAGTCGCAGGAACCCGAGCGCACCCAGCGTTCGACGCTGGAGATCGCCGCCAGCTGGCTGGCCTGCGGCCTGGACCCGGACAAGGTGTGGTTCTACCGGCAGAGCGACATCCCGGAAACCACCGAGCTGATGTGGTTCCTGACCGTGGTGGCCGGCAAGGGCATCCTCAACCGCGCCCACGCCTACAAGGCGGCGGTGGACAAGAACCGCGAGGAGCAGCTGGACGACGATGCCGGCGTCACCGCCGGGCTGTTCATGTACCCGGTGCTGATGGCCGCCGACATTCTCATTTTCAACGCGAACAAGGTGCCGGTGGGCCGCGACCAGATCCAGCACATCGAGATGGCGCGCGATTTCGCCCAGCGCTTCAACCACATCTACGGCAAGGACTATTTCACCCTGCCGGAGGTGGTGATCGACGAGCAGGTGGCGACCCTGGCCGGCCTGGACGGCCGCAAGATGAGCAAGAGCTACCACAACACCATCCCGCTGTTCGCGCCGCGCGAGGAGCTGAAGAAGCTGGTGTTTTCCATCGTCACCGACTCGCGCGCGCCCGGCGAGCCCAAGGACACCGAGGGCTCGGCGCTGTTCCAGATGTACCAGGCCTTCGCCACGCCGGAGCAGACCGCCGCGTTCGCGCAGGCGTTTGCCGGCGGCATCGGCTGGGGCGAAGCCAAGCAGCAGCTGTTCGAGCGCATCGACGGCGAACTGGCGCCGCTGCGCGAACGCTACAACGCGCTGATGGCCGAACCGGAGAAGATCGAGGCGATCCTGCGCCGGCGCGGCCAGCAGCTGCGCGAGCAGTTCGCCATCCCGCTGTTGAAGGAACTGCGCCACGCCGTGGGCCTGCGCGATCTGTCCGCCGCCGGCGACCGGCCCGTGGCCGCCGCCGCCAAGGCCGCGCTGCCGCTGTTCAAGCAGTACCGCGAGAAGGACGGCCGTTTCTACTTCAAGCTGCTCGACGGCGAGGGCGCGCTGCTGGTGCAGAGCGCAGGCTTCGACTCGCCGCGCGACGCCGGCCAGCTGATCGCCGTGCTCAAGCAGGCCGAGCAGGGCGACGCGCTGCAGAGCGAGCTGTTCCGCCTGGAGGCCGGCGTCGACGCGGTGCTGGAGGCGCTGCGCCAGTTGCGCGACTAGGCGGAACCGGCGGCAATGCACCCGGCGCGCGACGCTGTTCCTTCCTGCCCGCGGCGAAGCCGCCGCGCGGGCGCGGACGAGGACGGACGTCCGCCAGGACGCGGCCGCGATGTGCTTGCCCGGACCACGAACGCTACAAGGAGCCCGTGATGGCCTGGTTGTCGTTGTTGCTGTTCCTGCCCTGGTTCGGCGTGATGGCTGCGCTGTACTGGTGGTTCCCGCGCCAGCCGCGCCACCGCGCGCGCACTGTGTTCGATGGCGCCATGCTGGTGCTGGCGCTGCTGGTCAGCATCGGCTTCATGCACTGGGGCTACCGCATCGGTGCGGCCGACGTCGACGCCGACAGCCTGTGGAAGCAGATCCTGGCGGTGCTCTACGCCTACGGCGGCTTCCTGGCGGTGATGGTGCTGGCGCTGCTGCTGCGGCCGCGCGTGCTGCACCGCTCGTAGGAGCGGCTTCAGCCGCGAACGGGCTTTCCCTGCGAAGTCTCCATCGCGGCTGAAGCCGCTCCTGCGCGCGCGCCTGCGGCCCCGACGAAAGCCGTATTGCCGCACTGCGGCGGCGGTGACAGCATCGGGACGGACCTCCGGAGCCACCGCATGAGCGCCGAGCACGACATCCACGTCATCGACACCGCCTTCCAGCGCGACCATTTCGATGCCGCCTACCTGCTGGTGGGCGGCGGCCGCGGCGCCTTCATCGACTGCGGCACCAGCCACTCGCTGCCGAATCTGCTGGCGGCGGTGGAACAGGCCGGGCTGGGCGTCGATGCCATCGACTGGCTGATCCTGACCCACGTGCACCTGGACCACGCCGGCGGCGCCGGCGCGCTGATGCAGCGGCTGCCCAACGCGCGGCTGCTGGTGCACCCGCGCGGCGCGCCGCACATGATCGATCCGGCGCGGCTGGTCGCCGGCGCCACCGCGGTCTACGGGCAAGCGGAAATGGCGCGCAGCTACGGGCAGATCGTGCCGGTGGCCGCCGACCGCGTGGTGGTGGCCGAGGATGGGCACCGCCTGTCGCTGGGCGGGCGCGAACTGCTGTGCATCGACACGCCCGGCCATGCCCGCCACCACCTGTGCGTGTGGGACGCGGCCAGCCGCAGCTGGTTTACCGGCGATACCTTCGGCCTATCCTACCGCGAACTGGACAGCGCGCAGGGCGCCTTCGTCGTTCCCACCACTTCGCCGGTGCAGTTCGAGCCGGACGCGCTGCACGCCTCGATCGACCGGCTGATGGCGCGGGCGCCGGAGGCGATGTTCCTGACCCACTACGGCCGCGTGCGCGATACCGAGCGCCTGGCCGCCGACCTGCACGTGCAGATCGACGCGATGACCGCCATCGCCCGCGCCTGCGACGGCCGCGCCGACCGCCACCGCGCACTGGTGGCGGCGCTGGGCGAGTTCTGCCTGGAGCGCGCCCGCGCGCACGGCTGCCGGCTCGACGACGCCGGCGTGCTGCGCGTGCTGGGCATGGACATCGAGCTCAACGCGCAGGGCCTGGAGTGCTGGCTGGACCGTGCGAAGCCGTAGCTGCCGGGCTCGCCCGGCACGGGGCATCGTCGTTGGAGCTTCATGCGGGGCAAGCCCCGCATCTGCGGGTAAAATCCCGCAATCTTCCTGTTGTCTGGTACCGCCGTGAATCCGATGCGCATGCTGTTGTTGTCGTCCTGCCTGTTCGTCGGTGGCATCGCCAGCGCGGCCAACGACCTGCCCGGCGGCGGCATCGACGCGGAGGCGCTGTCGCGGCACGTGCGCGTGCTGGCCTCCGATGAATTCGAGGGTCGCGCGCCGGCTACCGCCGGCGAGCAGCGCACCGTCGATTACCTGGTCGAACAGTTCCGCAAGGCCGGCGTGCAGCCGGGCGGCAAGGATGGCGGCTGGGTGCAGGAGGTGCCGCTGGTGCGCGCGCAGGTGGACGGCAGCATCGACGCCAGCCTGCAGCTGGCCGGCAGCCGCCAGCCGCTGGTCAACGGCGAGGACGTGACCCTGCAGAGCCTGAGCCCGCTCGGCGCCGTGGACCTGCAGGACGTGCCGCTGGTGTTCGTCGGCTACGGCATCGATGCGCCGGAGCGGCGCTGGAACGACTACAAGGACGTGGACCTGCGCGGCAGGATCGCCGTGGTGCTGATCAACGACGCCGACTTCGAGGCCGACGCGCCGGGCGCCTTCGACGGCAGGGCGGTGACCTACTACGGCCGCTGGACCTACAAGTTCGAGGAAGCCGCGCGGCGCGGCGCGGCGGGCGTGCTGATCGTGCACGAGACCGCGCCGGCGGCGTATCCGTGGGCGACGGTGAAGGCCTCCGGCACCTCGCCGCTGTTCGACATCCAGCGCAGCGAGGCCGATGCGCGCGCGCTGCACACGCCGCTGCGCGGCTGGATGCAGCGCGCCCTGGCCGAACGCATCTTCGCCGCGGCCGGGCTGGATTTCGACGCGGAGAAGCGCAAGGCCATGCGCGCCGACTTCCGCCCGGTCGAGCTGGGCGACGCGCGCCTGTCGGCCCGCTTCAAGCTCAAGCGCGAGCCGGTGGTCACCCGCAACGTGGTGGCGAAACTGGAAGGCGCGGCGCACCCGGACGAGTCGGTGATCTTTTCCGCGCACTGGGACGCGTTCGGCATCGGCCAGCCCGACGCCAGCGGGGACCACGTGCGCCATGGCGCCATCGACAACGCCACCGGCGTGGCCTCGGTGCTGGAACTGGCGCGCGTATTCGCCGCCGGCCCGCGCCCGCAGCGCACGTTGTATTTCCTGGCGCTGACCGCCGAGGAAAAGGGCCTGCTCGGCGCCAGCTACTACGTCGAGCATCCGCTGGCGCCGCTGGAAAAGACCGCCGCGGTGCTGAACATCGAGATGTTCAGCCCGGACGGCGAGACCGTCGACATCGCCACCTGGGGCAAGGGCCATGTGTCGCTGGAAGCGGACGTGGACCGCGTCGCCCGGGCGCGCGGCCGCCGCTGGTCCCCCGATCCGAACCTGGAGGCGGGTTTCTTCTACCGCGCCGACCACTTCGCCTTCGCGCGCAAGGGCGTGCCGGCGATCACCGTCGGTGCCGGCCTGGACAAGCGCGACGGTGGCATCAAAGCCGGCCGCGCACTGCGCGATGCCTACTTCGCCAAGTGCTACCACCAGGCCTGCGATGCGTGGTCGCCGCAGTGGGACGCGCGCGGCCTGGCCGCCGATACGCTGCTGGTCTACGACCTGGGCCTGGAACTGGCCAACAGCCGGCGCTGGCCGGCGTGGGACAAGGGCGCGGAGTTCGAGGCCGCGCGCGGCGCCAGCGACGGCGCGCGGCGCTGACCGCCGCGGCATGCGCGCGGACTTACGTCCGCGTGCCGTCCAGCCAGTTCGGCCCCTTGTTCTCCAGGAAGAACAGGTAGACCACCAGCGACACCGCGATCACCGCGGTGACGTAGAACGCGAACGCGCCGACATGGCCGGTGCGCAGCGCGGCCTGGTACAGCAGCGGCGCGGTGCCGCCGAACAGCGAGTTGGCCAGCGCGTAGCCGAAGCCCACGCCGAGCGCACGCACGTGGGTGGGGAACAATTCGGCCTTCACCACCGCGTTGATCGAGGTGTAGCCGGTGAGGATGACGAAGCCTGCCGCCAGCGTCGCGAACGCCGCCAGCGCGTCGTGCTGCTGCGGCAGCCGGGTCACCAGGTACCAGGTGTAGAGCACGCCGCCCACGCCGAAGAACACCAGCAGGCGCTGGCGGCCGACGATGTCCGACAGCCAGCCGCCGACCGGCTGCAGCGCCATCAGGAAGGCGAGCACGCCCAGGTTGATCAGGGTGCCGGTCATCGGGTCGCCGCCGGCGAACGCGCCCTGGATCATCTTCGGCCCGTTCACCGAATACGTGTAGAACGCGACGGTGCCGCCGGCGGTGATCAGGAAACACAGCAGCAGCGGCCGCCACTGGTGCACGAACAGTTCGCGCATCGAGCCGGAGGCGCGCGCGCCGCCCTCGCGCGCGGCGGCGATGGACGATGCTTCCAGCGATTCGTCCATGGACCGCCGCAGCCAGAACACCACGATCGCCGCCACGCCGCCCAGCGCGAAGGCGATGCGCCAGCCCCATTCGGCGATCTGCGGGCGGTCCCAGAACAGCAGCATGACCAGCAGGGTCAGCTGCGCCAGCACGTGGCCGCCGACCAGGGTGACGTAGTGGAAGGAGGACAGGAAGCCGCGGCGGCCGGGCAGGGCGGCCTCGGACATGTAGGTGGCGCTGGTGCCGTACTCGCCGCCGGTGGCGAAGCCCTGCAGCAGGCGCGCCAGCAGCAGGATCAGCGCCGCCCAGATGCCGATGGTGCCGGCGGTGGGGGTGATGGCGACCAGGAACGAGCAGCCGGCCATCATCGAGACCGAGACGGTCAGCGCCAGGCGGCGCCCGTAGCGGTCGGCGAAGCGGCCGAAGTACCACGCGCCGATCGGCCGCATCAGGAAGGTGGCGGCGAAGATCGCCCAAACGTACAGCGTGGAGTTGCGGTCGGCGGCGGAGAAGAAGCGCGATTCGAAATAGACCGCGAACACCGAGTAGACATAGACGTCGTACCACTCGACCAGGTTGCCGGCCGAGCCCTTGAGGGTGTTGGAGACCGAGCGCCGCAGCGCGTTGCCGGAGGTGCGCATGCCGGATGATGTCCTCGCGTGGAAACCGGGCGCCCGCGCCCCTGTCCGCATCGCCGGGACGGCGGCGGCAGGCGTGGCCGGGCGGATACAGCATGCCGTTTTTCGGGCTGATCGCCACCATCGCGGTGCCCTAGAATCCGCATTCCCCCGGATGGCGGTACCTGCCCCATGTCTGCGCCCCCCACCGCGTCGGCTGCTCCACGGAGCGGCCTTGTCGTTCTGGCCCTGTTCCTCGTGTACGTGGTCTGGGGTTCGACCTACCTCGGCATCCACCTGGCGCTGGAAGGCGGCATGCCGCCGCTGTCGGTGATCTCCGGTACCCGTTTCGTCATCGCCGGCAGCGTGCTCTACGCGCTGCTGCGCTGGCGCGGCATGCCGGCGCCGACGCGCGCGCAGTGGCCGACCCTGGCGGTGATGGGCTTCAGCCTGCTGTTCCTGGGCAACGGCATGGTGGTGCTGGCCGAGCGCGACGTGTCCTCCGGCCTGGCCGCGGTGGCGGTGGCCTCGGTGCCGCTGTGGATGGCGCTGTTCTCCGCGTTCCGCGGGCAGCGCGTGACCGCCGGCGAATGGCTGGGCATCGCGGTCGGTTTCGCCGGCGTGTTGTGGCTCAATGCCGGCAGCAGCCTGACCGCGACCCCGGCCGGGCTGGTGTTCCTGCTGGTGGCGCCGCTGGGCTGGGCCGCCGGTTCGATCTGGTCGCGCGGGCGCGACCTGCCGTCGCCGTTCATGACCGCCGCCGGGCAGATGCTGTGCGGCGGCGCGATCCTGGTGGTGGCCGGCCTGCTGCGCGGCGAGCGCCTGGACGGGCCGCCGTCGCTGCAGGGCATGCTGGCGGTGGCCTACCTGTGCGTGTTCGGCTCCATCGTCGCCTTCACCGCCTACGTATGGCTGCTGCACAACGTGCGCCCGGTGCTGGCCAGCAGCTACGCCTACGTCAACCCGGTGATCGCGGTGGCGCTGGGCGCGTGGATCGCGCACGAGCGCTTCAGCGCCGCCGACATCGGCGCGATGGCGGTGATCCTGGCCGGCGTCGTGGTCATCACCCTGGCCCGGATGCGCCGCGCATGACGACGCCCGCCCACGAACACCGCAACGGCCTGCTGGCGACCACGCTGGCCTTCGTCATCTGGGGCCTGTTCCCGCTGTACTGGCGGCTGCTGATCGAGGTGCCGTCGTTCCTGATCATCGCCCACCGCATCGTCTGGAGCGCGGTGCTGCTGGTCGGCGGGCTGGCGCTGCTGCGCGGCTGGGGCTGGCTGCGCGAGGTGTGGGCCACGCCGCGGCGGTTCTGGCTGCTGGGGCTGTCGAGCCTGCTGATCGGCGCCAACTGGAGCCTGTACATCTGGGCGGTGAACGCCGGCCACGTGGTCGAGACCAGCCTGGGCTATTTCATCAATCCGCTGCTGAGCGTGGTGCTGGGCGTGGCGGTGCTGGGCGAGCGCCTGGGCCGGCTGCAATGGCTGGCGGTGGCGCTGGCGGCGCTGGGCGTGGCCTGGCTGACCTGGCAGAGCGGGCGCGCGCCGTGGATCGCCATCGGGCTGTCGATCACCTTCGGCCTGTACGGCCTGATCCGCAAGCTGGTGGTGGTCGAGGCGGTGACCGGGCTCGGCGTGGAAAGCCTGTTCATGGTGGCGCCGGCGCTGGCCTACGCGTTGTGGGCCGAGAACGGCCATGGCGGCGGCTTCATCTCCGGCTGGGGCTGGGGCAACGACGCGCTGCTGGTACTGGCCGGCGTGGTCAGCGCGGTGCCGCTGATCGCCTTCGCCTACGGCGTGCGCCGCATTCCGCTGTCGGTGGTCGGGCTGCTGCAGTACATCGGCCCGACGCTGCAGTTCCTGATCGGCGTGCTGGTCCTGCGCGAACCGTTCGCGGCGGCGCAGCTGGTCGGCTTCGGCCTGATCTGGGCCGGGCTGGCGGTGTTCGCCACTGCCGGCGTGCGCGCCGCGGCACGCACGCGCTCGCGACCGCCGGCACCCACCCCGTAGGAGCGACTTCAGTCGCGATGGGGCTTTCCCGGTAATGCCTTCGCGACTGAAGTCGCTCCTGCGGCATTGCCGGGTTACTGCCGCGGTCGCGTGTCCGGGTGGATAGGTGCGCGGGCGCTCTCCAGCCACAGGCACCTGTCCCGTTGTAGGAGCGACTTCAGTCGCGATGGGGCCTTCCCGGTAAAGCCTTTCGCGACTGAAGTCGCTCCTACGGCATCGTCGAGGTTGCTGCCACGGTCGCCCGCTCAGGTGCGGGCGATGCGGGCGTCGGGCAGGAGGCGCCATCGTTGCCGGCGCGCGCGAACCAGTCGTCGACCACGCCCGAGAGGCGGTCCAGCCGCAGCGGCAGGGTCAGGTGGTCCTCGCCCTGCAGTTCCAGGTAACGCGCGCGCGGCGCGGCGGCGGCCAGGGCGCGGCCCTGCGCGACCGGGATGTGCGCGTCGTCGCGGCCATGCAGCAGCAGGACGCAGGCCGGTACCTGCGCCAGCGCTTGGCCCACGTCCACGCGGTCCAGGTCGATGCCGAGCCGGCGGTCGGCGGCGGCGATGGCCTCGTCCAGCCCGCTGCCGCCGTACTGCCAGCGCGCCAGCGGCAGCGCCAGGTAGTCGCCCAGGCGCTCGGGCGGGCGCGACAGCATGTGCGGCACCATCGCGCGGATCGCCTGGCCAGCGTTGTCGAAGGATTCCATGGCTACCACGCTGCGCAGCCGCGGGCCGAGTTCGCGCGCGGCGAAGATGGCGGTGGCCGCGCCGTAGGACACGCCGAGCAGGTGCACCGGCCCGCTGATTTCGCCGCGGGCCTCGAGCGCGCGCAGCGCGGCGGCGACGTCGTCGCCCTCGCGCGTGCCATAGCCGGAGGGTGCCTGCCCGGAGCGGCCATGGTTGCGCAGGTCCAGGGCGATGGTGCGGTAGCCGTCCTGCGCCAGCTGCAGCGCCCACGGCAGCAGCGAGCCGCCGTCCATCATCCAGCCGTGCAGCAGGATCACCGTGCCGCGCGGTGCGGTGCGGGCAGCCTCCGCCGCCGGCGCGGTGGCCTCCAGCGAGAACTCGGGGAAGCGTTCGCCCTGGCCGAGATAGCGGTAGCGCAGGCGGTAGTCGCCGGGGTCGAAGGCCAGCCAGTGCAGCGCCACGCCGCCGCTGCCAGGCACCGTGCCCTGGCGGTGCGGCAGGCGCGCGAGCAGCGCGTCGATGCGCGCGGTGGGCACCATCGGCGAGGTGCCGCCGGGCGCGGCCAGCCGCGCGCTGAGCGACAGCGGCGGCATGGGCGGGGACAGGGCGAAGCCGGCCAGCATCACGCAGACGCCGGCCAGCGCCAGCGAACGCAGCATGGCGGTGATCCGGAAAGAGGAGGGGCGCCACGGTAGCGCCTGCGCCGCCGCGGCTCTACCGCGCGGGGATGACAGGAAGATGACCGTTGTATGCCGTTCGGCCTGGCGGCGGCCGGGCGCAGGAAAAAGCAAAGGCACCTTGCGGTGCCTTTGCCGGTGGAACGCCTGGCGGTCAGGCGATCAGAAGCGCTGCTGGTACTTCATGTACAGGAAGCGGCCGATGTCGAAGCCGCCGTAGTAGGTGAAGCTGCTGTTGGGCTGGCTGTACATCACCGGGCCGACGTGCTTGAAGACGTTGTTCACGCCCAGCGACACGGTGCCGTCCCACGGCAGGCTGTAACGCACCTGCAGGTCGTGGAAGGTGTTGGAGCCCAGCTTCCTGCTCGGCTGCACGTCGGTGTACGACGAGCGGAAGTCCGGCAGGTTGCATTCCGGGCCGCCGTCCAGGTCGTAGGAGCACTTCTCCTTCATGCTGGAGTAGTAGCGGGTGCTCCAGGTCAGGCCGAAGTTGCCGCGCTGCCAGTCGGCGCTGAAGTTCGAACGCACGCGGAAGTCGCCGCCCCAGCCGGTGTACTGGTCGACCGGCGTGGTGGCTTCGCTGTCGCTCTTGCGCTCCAGGTAATCGACGTAGGTGGCGTTCAGGCGCAGCGAGATCTGGCCGATGGCCAGCTCCGGCAGGCGATAGCGCACGCCGACATCGTAGCCGGCGGTTTCCTGGTAGCCGGCGTTGTTGAGCGAGCGGTTCATACCGCTGACCTGGCCCTTGTTGGTGCCGGAGGCGTAGCGGGTGAAGCGCGAGCACGCCGAGGCGATGCCCTGCACGTAGCACTGGTTGAGGATGTCGGTGGCCGATTCGCCGACGATCACGTTGTCGATGCGGATCTTCCACCAGTCAAGGCTCAGGTCCAGGCCTGAGACGAACTCGGGGCTGTAGACCAGGCCCACGGTCCAGGTCTTGGCGGTTTCCGGCTTCAGGTCCGGGTTGGAGCCGGAGGTGAAGTCGGTCACTGCCTGCACGCCGGAGGTGCTGGCCAGTTCGCCGTCGCCGGTCTTCTGGCGGAAGCCGCTGCCCAGGCCGGCGGCCGTGCAGCGCGCGGCCACTTCGCTGTTGCGTGCCGCCGCGCCGAAGGAGCGGTCGCACGGGTCGGTGATGCGGTCGCGGGTGGTGACGGTGCCGCCGTACAGGTCGTCCACGGTCGGCGCGCGGAAGCCGGTGCCATAGGTGGCGCGCACCAGCAGGGTGTCCACCGGCTTCCACTTCAGGCCGAACTTGCCGTTGGTGGTGCCGCCGAAGTTGTTGTAGTCCGAGTAGCGCCCGGCCGCCTCCAGCGACAGCTCGCGCGCGAACGGCAGGTCGGCCAGCAGCGGCACCTGCAGTTCCAGGTAGACCTCGTCCAGCTTGTAGTCGCCCTGGGTCGGCTGGCCGCTGGTGCCGGCGATCTCGCCGTTCTGCACCATCAGGTCCGGGGTGTAGCGGGCTTCCTCGCTGCGGTGCTCCACGCCCATCGCGGCCATCACGTCACCGGCCGGCAGGCTGAACAGCGAGCCGGAGATGTTGGCGCTGACCACCTTGGTGGTGCTCTGGATGTCGTCGACGAAGCTGCGGAACAGGTAGTCGCGCACGGCCGGATCGCCGCTGAGCGAGCCGGGGCTGTTGCTGCCCATCGGCGCCAGCGGGTTCCACGGCACGCAGTCCTGGATCACGTTGTCCGGGGTGCCGCAGCGGGCCACGCCGTTGGCGTCGATGAACGAGGCGCCCACCGACTTGTTGACGTTGGGCTGGTACATGCTCTGCAGCGTGCGGCGCTCGCCTTCGTTGCGGTTGAACATGTAGCCCACGTTCCAGTCCCAGAAGCGCGAGCCGGTTTCGAAGCTGCCTTCCAGGCCCAGGCTGGCGCGCTTGGTGGTCAGGCTGTTGTTGGTCGCGCGCGGGAACTCCTCGGTGCGGTGCGAGAACAGCACGTCCTTGCCCCAGTGGTTGAACGCGCTGTCCTTGGACAGCATCGCGCGCGTGCCGCTGGCCGCCTGCGCCGAGGACACCGAGTACGGGTAGCCGGCCAGCTGCTTGAGCGATTCGCGCTCGCTGTACAGCACGTCGGCGACCACGCGCAGGTCGTCGGTGATCTGGAAGCCGCCGTTGGCGAACGCCGAGCGGCGCTCCAGGCCCGACAGCAGGGTCATGTTGGTCTTGGTGTTGGCGTAGGCCGAGCGGTCCAGCGGCTTGAAGTCTTCCACCTTGGACGGATCGCCGCCGGGCCCGACGCTGATCACCTTGCCATCGACGGTGACCGAGCCCCATGCGGTGGTGCCGTTCAGGCCGTCGGTGGGGTGGTACGGGCCGTTCGGATAGGCGGTGAACTCGCGCGCGCCGCCCAGCACCGGATCTTCCTTCACCTTCTCGGCGCCGACGGTCACCCAGCCGCGCTCGAAGGTCTTGCCCCAGGTGGCGCTGTAGGAATGCTTCTGGCCGTCGCCCTCGCTGTACTGGCCGACGTAGGCGTTGGCCTGGCCGCCGTCGAAGTTCTTGCGGGTGATGATGTTGACCACGCCGGCGATGGCGTCCGAACCGTACAGCGCCGAGGCGCCATCGGTCAGCACTTCCACGCGTTCGACGATCGCCGAGGGGATCGAGCCCACGTCCGAGTAGCCGCCGGCGCTCACGCCCATGCGGCGGCCGTCGACCAGCACCAGGCTGCGCTCCGGGCCGAGGTTGCGCAGACTGACGAACATGCCACCGTAGTCGCGCGCCGAGGACAGCGCCGAGGCGCGGCTGAGCGCCGGCGAGCCGGCCGCGGTGACGTCCTGCAGGATGTCGGCGACGTTGACGTAGCCCTTTTTTTCGATCTCGGCGCGGCTCAGCGCGATGACCGGCTTGGCGGTCTCGACGTTGGCCTGGCGGATGCGCGAGCCGGTGATCTCGACGCGGTCCAGGGTGGTGGTGCCGTCATCGGACTGCGCGAAAGCGGGGGCGCTGCACGCGGTGGCAAGGGCCAGCGCGATCGCGGAGCGGAGTGGGGTCGACTTCAGATACATCGTTTCGTGTTTCCTTTACTGCCTACGAAAAAAAGCGCCCGCGAGGGGCGCCATGAACAGATGCGATCACCGTTGGGGGAGGGACGCAGCATCCGCTGTCACGCAGCTGCGCTGCCCGCCGGGTTTCCAGCGGGCGCGCATCATGGACCAAACGGATCGATGCGTGAAGGGGAAAATTCCGCCATCCCGCCGGCGGATCGCCGTGGCAGGGGAAGGGCGGCGGCACGTCGGCCGCGCCGCCGCGACGGCCGTCAGGTCTCGCGCAGGGCCGTGGTGATCGGCAGCCGCGCCGCCCGCAGCGCCGGGAACAGGCCGCCGACCAGGCCGATGCCCAGCGCCCACTTCAGCCCGCTCCACAGCAGCTCGGGCGAGACGTGGAACTTGAACACCACCGCGCTGAAGTTGCTGCCGATGGTGGACACGCTGTAGCCGTTGAACACCAGCCACGCCACCGCGCAGCCGAGCAGGCCGCCCACCAGCGCCAGCAGCATGGTCTCCAGCATCACCGCGGTCACCACCGGCAGGCCGCGGAAGCCGATCGCGCGCATGGTCGCGATCTCGCGGGCGCGGGTGGCCACGGCCGCGTACATGGTGTTGAGCGCGCCGAACACCGCGCCGATGGCCATGATCGCGCCGATCACCTTGCCGAGGATGCTGATCAGCATGTTCAGCCCGCCGCCCTGCTTGCGGTAGTAGTCGCGCGTGGTTTCCACGTCCAGCTTCAGCCGCGGGTCGGCCGCCACCGCCGCCTTGAACTGCTCGAAGCCGGGCTTGCCTTCCGTGCGCACGCTGATCGACTGGTAGGCGCCGCGCTGGTAGGTGGTGGCCAGGGTCTGCACGTCGGTCCACAGCTCCGAATCGTGCGCGTCGCCGGAGGCGAACACGCCCACCACCGTCCAGGCCTGGTTGCCGAGGGTGAGGGTCCTGCCGACTTCCATGTCGCGGAACTGGCCCTGCGCGCCTTCGCCGACCACGATCTCGCGCAGGCCCGGCTTGAACTGGCGGCCCTTCACGATCTTCACCTTGTCGTGCACCGCCCAGGCCATGTCGCCGACGCCGCGGAACTGCGCGTTGACGTCGGTGCCGTCGGAGCGGGACACCAGGTTGACCACCTGCGACAGCTCGGCCGACAGCAGCGCACGGCCCTGCGCATCGCGCGCCACGCCCGGCAGCGTGCCCAGCAGCGGCACCTGGTCGCGGGTGATGACCGAGTTGGTCTCGGCCTGCGAGCCGCCGCGCAGCACGATGGCGGTGGTGTCATCGCCCGTGCTGTCGAGCGTGGCCTGGAAGCCTTCGCCCATCGCCAGCATCGCCACCAGCACGCCGACCACGCCGGCGATGCCGACCACGATCACCGACGAAGCGCCCCAGCGCTGCGGCAGGCTGGCGATGCCGATGCGGGTGGCCGCCAGCGCCAGCCGGCCGGTTCGGGTGAGCGGCAGCCACAATGCGATGGCGACGGCCACGGCCAGCACGCCGACCCAGGGCAGGGCGATCCAGGCGGCCAGGCCGATGGCGAGCAGGAGAATCACCAGTGCGTTTGCAATGAACTTCTTCATGGTCTTCTCCTCAGCGTCCGGCCAGCGCGTCGACGATCTTCAGCCGCTTGGCGCGCAGCGCCGGCAGCACGCCCACGACCAGGCCGATCAGCACGATCAGCCCCAGCCCCACCAGCCAGGTCTGCAGCGGTACCTGCGGCGGCAGCATGCCCATGGTCTTGGGCGCCATCGCCGGCAGCGCCAGCGCCGCCAGGCCCAGGCCGAGCGCGCCGCCCAGGCCGACCAGCAGCACCGACTCGACCATCACCAGCATCAGCACCGTGCCGTCCTTGAAGCCCAGCGTCTTGAGCGTGGCCAGCTCGGGGATGCGCTCGCGCACCGCCTGCGCCATGGTGTTGCCGGTGAGCAGCAGCAGGGTGAAGAACACCGCGCCCATGATCGAGGTGACGATCATGCCGATGTCGGCGAACTGCTTGATGAAGGCCTGCTGGAACGCCGACTCGGTCTGGCTCTTGGTCTCGTGGTCGGAGTTGGCCGATATCGCATCGATGGCCTGGGCCACGCGCGAGGCATGGTCGGCGTTGTCCAGCGTCACCGTGTACCAGCTCACCTGGTTCTTGATGTAGTCGTTGGATTCGTCGAAGTACTTCCAGTTCATCATCAGCTGGCGTTCGTCGTTGGCGGCCGTGGCGGTGTTCTTCGAATGGAAGATGCCCACCAGCTGCAACGGCCAGTCGTTGCTGCCGCCGCGCGGGAAGATCGTGGCCTGCAGCGGGATGGTGTCGCCGATCTTCCAGCCGAACTGGTTGGCCAGCGTCGCGCCGACGATGGCGCCGGTGCGGGTGTTGTGGAAGGCGTCCAGCTGCTCCTTCGGAATCTCGAACTCGCGGTAGACGTCGAAATAGTTCGGCGCGACCGAGAAGTTGGGGAAGAAGTTCTTCGGGTCCTGGTAGATGCCGCCGAACCACATGCCGTAGGTGACGTCGCGCACGCCCTGTACCTGGCGGATCTGAGGTTCCAGGCGGATCGGCAGCGACTGGGTGATCGACAGCCGCGAGGCGACGACCAGGCGGTTGGCGCCGGCCACGCTGCTGCCGCCGCTGCTGAAGGCCACGCGCACCGAATCGAGCATGCCGAACAACAGGAACGCGGTGACCACCGACAGCAGGGTGAACAGGGTGCGGGTGCGGCTGCGGAACAGCTGCGCCCAGATCAGGGAGAAGTACTTCATGCCGCGCCCCCTTGTGCGCCGCCCTGCGGGCGGTTTCGCCGTGAAGAACACCTATCGTGTTGTTTGTTCATGGCCGCGCTCCTCAGTGTACCGGGGCGTCGACCAGCTCGCCCTTGTCCAGATGCACGGTGTGGGTGGCGTATTCGGCCGCCTTCGGATCATGGGTGACCATGATGATGGTCTTGCCGTGCTCGCGGTTGAGCAGCTGCAGCAGGCCCAGCACTTCCTCGGCCGAGTGGCGGTCCAGGTCGCCGGTGGGCTCGTCGCAGATCAGGAAGGTGGGGTCGGAGACGATGGCGCGGGCGATGGCCACGCGCTGCTGCTGGCCGCCGGACAGTTCGTTGGGGCGATGGTCGCGGCGCTCGGCCAGGCCGACCAGCGCCAGCGCGATCTGCGCACGGCGTTTGCGCTCGCCGGCCGACAGGTTGGTCAGCAGCAGCGGCAATTCCACGTTCTTCTGCGCGGTCAGCATCGGCATCAGGTTGTAGAACTGGAACACGAAGCCGACGTGGTGGCTGCGCCAGGTCGATAGCTGGCCAGCGCCGAGCTGGTCGATGCGCTGGCCTTCGATGGCGATCTCGCCGCCGCTGGGCGTATCCAGCCCGCCGATCAGGTTGAGCAGGGTGGTCTTGCCCGAGCCGGACGGGCCCATCAGGGCGACGAAGTCGCCGCGGGCGATGTCCAGGTCGATACCGTGCAGCACCTGCACCTTCTCGGGGCCGCGCTGGTAGGTCTTGGTGATGTTGCGGAGGGTGACTAGGGCGGTCATGGGTGGTCCTCTGCGGTGGTGCGGTGGGTGGCGCTGCCGCGCCGTTCTGCTTTTTCCTCCCGCGTGGGCGGGATGAGTGAGTGGGGTGCGTTGGTGGTTCCGGTCTGCTTTACGTGCTGTGGCTGTGTGCGGGTATCCGCCGGTTCTGCACGGAGCGCGGGGACGGGCGCTGGAGTAGAAGCAAGAGCAAGAGCTTTCGCTCCCCTGCTGGGAGCGAGCTACTTTTCTTTGCTCGTGCAAAGAAAAGTAGCCAAAAGAAAGCACGCCCCTGCCTCCGCGCCCTCCGTGCTACGCACTCCGGGTCCACTCCGCCGGCGGGATTTTTCGACGAGACATCCCTGTCTCGTCGAAAAACGACGTGCATCCATGCACGTCGCCCTTCGGGTTTTTCCCGCCGGCTCCGTCGCTGCGGAAGGGGACCCGGAGGATCAAAGGCATGAGCAAAAGCAACAGCAATAGCAACAGCAGAAATCGGGGTTTAGCCCCTCTCCCTCCGGGAGAGGGGTTGGGGTGAGGGTTGGGCGAAGGCCCATGGCTGAACATGCCGGACGCTTCGCCTACGCCCTCATCTCTTCGGGGCATCTTCTTCCATTGGAGAAGGGACGCTCTCGTCATCCGTCGTACGGCGCCAATAGCCACGCAGCCTGTTCGATGCCAGTCACTGCTCCACGTCACCAGCCAGCGCCACCTTGTCGCCATCCTTCAGCGTCGCCGGCGGGTCCACCACCACGGTCTGTCCCGCCGACAGGCCCGACAGCACCTGCCGGTCCTTGCCCATTTCCATGCCGGTCTTCAGCGCCTGCGCCTGCACCGTGTCGTCGTCGCCGACCACGAACGCCACCGCGTCCTGGCCGCGCTGAACGATCGCCGCCGCCGGCACGCGCACGCCTTCGGGTTTCTTCTGCCCGGCTTCGGCCGGCTTTTCCAGGAAGCTCACGCGCACGCCCATCTCCGGCACGATGCGCGGGTCCTTCACCTTCAGCGCCACGCGCACCTTCACCGTGGCCTTGCCGCGGTCGGCGGTGGGGATGATCGCGATCACCTCGGCCGGGATCTTCCAGTCCGGGTAGGCGTTGAGCACCGCTTCCACCGGCATCTTCGGCTGTACGCGGCCAATGTAGGCCTCGCCGACCTCGACTTCGATCTCCAGCGAATCCATGTCCACGATGGTGCCGATGCCGGTACGGGTGAAGCCGCCGCCGGCCGACAGCGGCGAGACGATCTCGCCCGGCTGCGCGGCCTTGGCGGTGACCACGCCGGCGAACGGCGCGCGCACCACGTTGTTGTCCACGCCCAGGTCGGCGATGGCCAGCGCGTCCTGCGCGACGGTGGCGTTGTGGCGCGCGGTGGCCAGCTGCGCGCGCAGGCTGTCGCGCTGGGCCACGGACTGGTCGTACTGCGAGCGCGACACCAGCTGCCGGCCGACCAGCTGCTGCAGGCGCTGCGCATCGGCCTCGGCCTGGCGCAGCTGCGCCTGCAGGCCGTCGACCTGGCTGCGCGCGGCGGCGAGCTGGGCGGCGTTGAGCGCTCGCTGCGCGTTGGCGTCGATCGGGTCGAGCGTGGCCATGACCTGGCCTTCCTCCACGCGCATGCCTTCCTCGATCATCACCTCGCGCACCTTGCCGGTGATCTTGGCCGAGACCGTGGCCATGCGCCGCGCCACCACGTAGCCGCTGGCGTCGAGCACCGAGGCGCTGGCGCTGTCCTGGCCGATGGCGACCACCGGCGCGGTCTGCACCACCACCGGCTTGCCGCCGCTGAAGAAGATGCCGGCCACGATCGCCAGCACCAGCACCGCCAGCAGGCCCAGCACCCACCACAGCCAGCGGCGTGGCGAGGACGGGCCGGACGGCGGCGGCGCCGAGCGGTCGATGCGGAGTTCCTTGAGCAGGTCGGCGGAGGTGTTCATGGGCACCAGGACGGAGAAAGCGGGAAGAAGTGACGGAAGGTAACCCAAACCGGTCCGGCGGGCCTCCCGGCGACGGGGACCGATTCTAGGCAGTGCCTGTCCGCCGCGCAGGTGACGGGTGTCACCCGCTTGACCTGACCGCCCGCACTGCAGGGCGAACGCGCGCCTGGCTACCGTGGCGTCATTCCCGACTGGAGGCGACGAGATGGGCGCGAACGGCGAAGTACTGGCGAGCCTGCGCGGCGTGCACAAGCGCTATGGCGCGCTGCAGGCGCTGGCCGGCGTGGACCTGGACCTGCATGCCGGCCAGGTGCTGGCCCTGCTCGGCCCGAACGGCGCCGGCAAGACCACCACCATCGGCCTGCTGCTCGGCCTGCTGCGCGCAGATGCCGGCCAGGTGCGGCTGTTCGGGCAGGACCCGCAGCAGCTGGCCGCGCGCCGCGGCATCGGCGTGATGCTGCAGGACGCGGCGCTGCCGCCGACCCTGAAGGTGGGTGAGCTGCTGCGGCTGACCGCCAGCTACTACCCGGCGCCGCGGCCGCTGGCCGAGAGCGCGGCGCTGGCCGGAGTCGAGGACCTGCTCGACCGGCCCTACGGCAAGCTGTCCGGCGGTCAGCAGCGGCGCGTGCAGTTCGCCATCGCCCTGTGCGGACGCCCGCGGCTGCTGTTCCTGGACGAGCCCACCGTCGGGCTCGACCTGCCGGCGCGGCAGCGGTTGTGGACCACCGTGCGCGCGCTGGCCGGCGAAGGCGTGGCGGTGGTGCTGACCACGCACTACCTGGAGGAGGCCGGGCACCTGGCCGACCGGGTCTGCGTGCTGATGCGCGGGCGCATCGTCAGCGACGGCAGCGTCGATGCGCTGCGCGCGCGGGTGGAAACGCGCCGCATCCGCTGCGTCACCACGCTGGACGCCGATGCCGTGGCCGCCTGGCCCGGCGTGCGCCAGGCGCAGCGCGAAGGCGCACGGCTGGACCTGTCCAGCGACCAGGCCGAAGCGGTGGTGCGGCGCCTGCTCGACGCCGATCCGGCGCTGGCGGGGCTGGAAGTGCAGGCCGCCGGGCTGGACGAAGCGTTCTGCGACCTGACCCGCGACGACAGCGTCGCTTCCTCCCTTCTGCGCGAGGCCGCCTGATGGACACCCTGCCTGCTTCCTTCGCCGCGCAGCCACCGATGCCGCGCGGCCGCGTGTTCGCCGCCTACCTGCAGGAGACGCGCGCCGAATGCCTGCGCTACCTGCGCAGCCCGTCGTTCCTGCTGCCCACGCTGCTGTTCCCGGCGGTGTTCTTCCTGATGTTCGGCGTGGTGCTGGCCGGACGCAGCACGCCGGAGGCGCCGCGCTTCCTGCTGGCGTCGTATTCCACCTTCGGGGTGATGGCGCCGGGCCTGTTCGGTTTCGGCATGTCGCTGGCGCTGGAACGCGACAACGGCCTGCTCACCCTCAAGTGCGCGCTGCCGATGCCGCCGGCCGCGTACCTGGCCGGCAAGATGGCGATGGCGATGCTGATGGCCGCGCTGATCACCACCCTGCTGCAGACGCTGGGCCTGACGCTGGCGCACGTGCAGCTGCAGGCGGCGCAGGTGCTGCGGCTGGCGCTGGTCTGCGTCGCCGGATCGGTGCCGTTCTGCGCGCTGGGCCTGCTGCTGGGCACGCTGGTCAAGGGCCAGGGCGCGCCGGCCATGGTCAACCTGCTGTACCTGCCGATGGCCTTCCTGTCCGGGCTGTGGTTCCCGCTGCAGATGCTGCCGCCGCTGGTGGCCGCGCAGGCGCCGCTGTGGCCGAGCTACCACCTCAACGCGCTGGCGCTGTCGGCGGTCGGCTTCGATACCGGCAGCGCCTGGCCGCACCTGCTGTGGCTGGCCGTATTCACCCTGGTCGTCATGGCCATCGCCGTGCGCCGCCTGCGCCGGCATGGCTGATGGCATCATCGACGCCTGCGCGACAGGAACCGCCCCGTGAACCACCGCCACCTCCCCGCCTGGCTGAAGCCCGCCTCCGATTCGGTGGTGGCCGACAACCTCAAGCTCGGCAAGTGGCCGTGGATCGATGCCGTGCACCTGCTGTGGACGGTGTGGGTGTTCATCACCCCGATGTTCGGCGCCGGCTTCACCCTGCGCTGGGTGCTGATCACGCTGTGGTCGTACCCGCTGTTCATCCTGTTGTACGTGATGACCCTGGTGGCGTCGCGACGCAATGCGCCGATCTTCGCGCTGGCGATGATCGTGCTGTCGATGGCGCTGCTGCGCAGCTATCCCTCGGGCATGAACTACTTCGTGTTCGGCTGCGTGATGCTGCGCACCAACCGCTGCATCGGCGTGCCGCGCTACCTGCTGGAACTGCTGCTGCTCAACGCCGGCTTCGTCTCGCTGGCGTGGTGGATCGGTTATCCGTGGCAGGTCGTGGCCTGGATACCGGCGCTGACGGTGATCATCGGCCTGATCGTCAACGTCGAGCGCGCCAGCAGCGAGAAGGACGCGGCGCTGCGCCTGTCGCACGAGGAAGTGCGGCGGCTGGCCGCCACCGCCGAGCGCGAGCGCATCGGCCGCGACCTGCACGACCTGCTCGGGCATACGCTGTCGCTGATCACGCTGAAGATGGAGCTGTCGCGCAAGCTGTTCGAACGCGACCCGGCGCGTTCGCAGCGCGAGCTGGCCGAGGCCGAGCAGATCGCGCGCGACGCGCTGGCGCAGGTGCGCAGCGCCGTCACCGGCTTCCGCGCCGCCGACATGGCCGCCGAACTGGCCTCGGCGCACCTGCTGCTGGAGTCCTCGCGCGTGCACCTGCGGCATTCGCCGCCGCCGCCGATGCCCGGCTGGATCGAATGCGGGCTGGCGATGGTGCTGCGCGAGGCGGTCACCAACATCGCCCGCCACGCGCAGGCCAGCGAGGCGATGATCGCCCTGCGCGTGGAGGCCGGCGCGGTGGTGCTGGAGGTGGCCGACGACGGCCGCGGCGGCGTGTCCGCCAACGGCAACGGCCTGGCCGGCATGCGCGAACGGGTGGCGGCGCTGGGCGGCACCCTGCGCATCGATTCGCCGCGCGGCGCCGGCACGCGGCTGACGGTGACGGTGCCGCTGGGCGATGGCGACGCGGCCATGACCGCCGCCGTACCGGATGATCCAGGGCTGCCGGCCATGGAGGCGCGCGCATGATCCGCATCCTGCTGGCCGAGGACCAGGCGATGGTGCGCGGCGCGTTGTCGGCGCTGCTGAACCTGGAAAGCGACATCGAGGTGGTCGGCGCCGCCGCCGACGGCGAGAGCGCGTGGCGCGAACTGCAGCGGCTCGCACCGGACGTGCTGGTCACCGACATCGAGATGCCCGGCCTGACCGGGCTGGAGCTGGCCCAGCGCGTGCAGCGCCACGGGCTGGCGACGAAGGTGGTCATCGTCACCACCTTCGCCCGCACCGGCTTCCTGCGCCGCGCGCTGGACGCCGGCGTGCAGGGCTACCTGCTCAAGGACGCGCCGGCGGAAAAGCTGGCCCAGGCCCTGCGCCAGGTGCAGCGCGGCGGCCGCGCCATCGATCCGCAGCTGGCGGTGGAAGCCTGGTCCGAGGCCGATCCGCTCAACGACCGCGAGCGCCAGGTGCTGCGCCTGGCCGGCGAGGGCCGCTCGGCCAACGAGATCGCCGAACAGCTCGGCCTCTCGCACGGCACCGTGCGCAACTACCTGTCCGAATGCATCGGCAAGCTCGGCGTCGCCAACCGCATCGAAGCGCACCGGCTGGCGCGGCAGAAGGGCTGGCTGTAGCCCGCGATCGCCGCCACGGGCCGAGGCGGCGGGAGGAACGACTTTCCGGCGTGGAGCCGCGCCGCCGGACGTGGCCGGCGGCGGAACGTCAGTCCCTGCCGCGCGCCATCGCCTGGAACACGCCGTCGCGGCGCACCCACAGGTGGAACAGCGCGGCGCCGACGTGCGCCAGCACCGTGGCGAACAGCACATAGGCCAGCACGCCATGGGCGCTGCGCAGCGCCGCGTACAACATCGGCGTATGCGGCACGATCGGCGGCAGGTGCAGGCCCTGCCACAGCACGATCGGGTAACCGCCGGCCGACAGCATCGCCCAGCCGATCAGCGGCATCGCCAGCATCAGCGCATACAGCAGCCAGTGCGACAGCCTGGCCGCCGTTGCCTGCCATGCCGGCAGATCGGCCGGCAGCGGCGGCGGGCGATGGCGCAGGCGGTTGTACAGGCGCAGCAGCGCCAGCACGCCGATGGCCACGCCCAGCGGGCGGTGCAGGTCGATCAGCAGCGGCCGCAGGTGCAGCGAGGCGACCATGGTCACGCCGATGAACAGCATGGCCAGGATCATCACCGCCATCGACCAGTGCAGTACCCGGGCCAGCAGGTTGAAGTGGCCGTTGCCGGTGTTCATCGCGCGGCCTCCTGCGGCTGTGCCGGGGCGCCGGCGGCGCGTTCGCGCTCGCGGCGGTTGAACGATTGCGAGTAGATCGCCGAGCGTGCCGCCAGCACCGGGTCGTCGCTGCCGCGCATGCCGGCGGGCAGGATCAGCGGATCGAAGTTCAGTTCGCCGCAGGCGCCGTGCTCCTGCGGCTGCATGCGCTCCAGGCTCAATACGCCGGCTACCACTTCCTGGCGCGACGCCGGCCACGGGATAGAGGGATCGTCGATGGCGTCGCCGGGCCCGGCGATGCTGACCACCAGGTTCCAGCGCACCGGGCCGTCGGCCAGGCGGCGCTGCAGGTCCTGTTCGAGGAAGTCCGCGTCCGCGCGCCTTCGTGCGTCTGCATCGAGTTCGGCCACCGGCGCCTGCGGCTGCCAGCGCCAGCGCACCGCGCGCTTCTGGCCCTGGGCGTTGGTGAACCAGAAACTGTTGACGCTGTTGAACGTGGTGTTGGCCCAGCTGTCGGTCCACGGCGCGGTCCTGGCCCATTGCTGGAACGCCCGCGCGCTGGGGTAACGGGCCAGCAGCGCCGCCATCTTCTGCGGATCGGGCTTGCCGGTGGCCGGGTCGGGAACCTGTGCCCGGGTCTGTTCGAAGAAGGCCTCGGGCGTCGGCACCGCGAAGAACGGGAAGCTGTTCATCGCCATGCGCCATTGCTGGCCATCGTCGCTGACCAGCTGCAGGGCGATGCTGCGTACCCGTGCGTTGCCGTCGGCGCCATGCGGGTCGCCGCCGCCGATCGACAAGCGGCCGAGCACCGGCACCTTCTGCTGCGAAAACACCCGCGCGCTGGACAGCGCCGGCGCCTGCGCGCTGGGAGCGAACCAGCCGCTCACGCAGACGCCCTTGCTGTGCGCGCGGCGGAAACCGGGATGGGCCGGGCCGGTGGCCTCGATGGCGTCGGTGAAACGCTGCGCGGTCAGCCGGTCGCGGCCGATCCAGCCGGCCAGCCACGCGAAGGCGAGCGCGGCGGCGCCCAGGATCAGCGCGATCAGGGCGATCCATGGCAGCGGCGTGTGCCTGCGCGGAACCGTCGGTTCCTGGCCGGCGCGGGTATGGCGGAACAGTGGCATCGGCGGACTCCTGCCTTCACGGAACGCGTCGGACGCGACGTGCAGATCCTCGCAGAACCCGGCCGGGTGCGAAATTCAATTTTTCGTGAAGCCTGCCGCGGCGTGCGCTGCCGGTCGGGGCCGGCACGCGCCACGCCGCTCGCGTCAGCCGTAGCGGACCTTGAGCATTTCCCAGGCCGAACGCAGCGCCAGCGCTTCGCCGCCGGCCGGCCGGCCCGGGCGTTCGCCGTCGTTCCAGGCGTAGACGTCCAGGTGCGCCCATTTCTGGCCTTCCTCGACGAAGCGCTCCAGGTACAGCGCGGCGGTGACGCTGCCGGCCATGCGCGAGCCGGCGTTGGCCATGTCGGCGATGCCGCTGTTGAGGTAGCGCAGGTAGGGACGCCACAGCGGCATGCGCCACACCGGGTCGCGGGTGCGGTCGCCGGCGTCCTGCCACTGCTGCGCCAGCGTGTCGTCGTTGGCGAACAGCGCCGGCAGGTCAGGGCCGAGCGCGATGCGCGCCGCGCCGGTGAGCGTGGCGAAATCGACGATGGCGTCCGGCCGCAGTTCGCCGGCGTAGGCCAGCGCGTCGCACAGGATCAGGCGGCCCTCGGCGTCGGTGTTGTCGATCTCCACGGTGATGCCCTTGCGCGTGGTGATGACCTCGCCCGGACGGAACGCATCGGGGCCGACCGCGTTTTCCACCGCCGGCACGATCAGGGTCAGCCGCACCGGCAGCCGCTGCGCCATGACCAGCCCGGCCAGCGCCAGCGCATGCGCCGCGCCGCCCATGTCCTTCTTCATGTTGCGCATGCCGTCGGCCGGTTTCAGGTCCAGGCCGCCGGTGTCGAAGCACACGCCCTTGCCGACCAGCGCCAGGTGCGGGGCGGTCTCCTCGCCCCAGCGCAGCACGATCAGGCGCGGCGCGCGGTGCGAGGCGCGGCCGACGGCGTGGATGGTGGGGAAGTTGCGCTCCAGCAGTTCGTCGCCGGCGATCACTTCCAGCGCGCCGCCGTGGGCGTCGGCCAGCCCGCGCGCGGCGTCTTCCAGCTGCTGCGGGCCCATGTCCTCGGTCGGGGTGTTGACCCAGTCGCGCACGCGCAGGCAGGCGGCGAGCACGTCCAGCACTTCTGGCGAGGGCGTGGCGGCCAGCTGCGCCGGCGGCCGCGCCGGCTTGCGGTAGCGGGCGAAGCGGTAGCTGCCCAGGCCCCAGCCGAGCTGCAGGTTGGCGATGTCCGCCGCGTCCAGCGCAGTGGCCAGCCGCCAGCTGCTGCCGGCCGGCAGCGCGAACGGCGCATGCGCGTAGGCATAGGCATCGGCGCGGTCGCCGACGCCCAGCACCGCGCCGGCCAGCCCGTCCTCGCCCGGCAGCAGGGCCACGCTGCCCGGCGCGGCGACGAACTGCTGGCTGCCGAGCCAGGCGCGGGTCGCGGCCGGCTGGGTGTCCAGCCAGGCGGCGAAGCCCGCCTTGTCCAGCACGTACAACGGGCGCGCGCCGGCGGCGTCGGAGGTGAAACCAGCGGGAGACGATGAAGCGGACATGGGGTCATTCCTGAAGGTAGGGGCCGGCCGCTCGCGATGACCGGCTGCAGGGGGTCAAGCTGCTGTTCCGATCCGCGGAAGCAGCCAGTAAAGGGCGGCGCAGTTCAGCGCCACGGTGATCCAGAACCCGGCCTGGAAGCTGATCTTGCGGGTCTTGTGGCGGAATGCCTGCTGGGCCAGCAGGCCGCCCGGCCAGCCGCACAGCAGGTCGAAGGCGTGCAGGGTGCTTTCGCGCGTGCGCCAGCGGCCGCTGTCGGCGGCCTTCTTGTCGATGGCATAAGCGAAAAACGACACCGTGCCCATGGCCGCATAGGCCAGCGTCACCACCTGCGGCCACAGCTCCAGCACGCTGCCGGCCACGAGCGCGAGCAGCGCGCCTGCGATAACGAAACGCTGCACGGAATCGACCAGCGCGGCGGAGGCGCGGCGTTGGCGCGTGGCGGTTTTCGTTTCGGCGCGACGCTGCGCCTGGGCGCGCATCATCCCGGCGTTGACGAAGGACACGTTCACCGCGTTCAGGCGGCCGCGCGCGTCGAGTTCGCCGTCATAGCGGACGAGATCGCCATCGGCGGGGCGGCGGCCGGCCCTGGTGATGGCCTTGATGTGGACGAAGGCGCGCGCTGCATCGCCGGCGCCGGCCTGCGATTGGAGCGGGCGCACGAAACCGTAGCCCTTGCCGTCGTTCCACTGTTCGATGCGGCCGAGCTGCGGCATCGCTTCAGTCCTGCGCGTCCAGCCAGTCGGCCAGCCCGGTGAGGGTGTCGAACTGCAGGTCCGGCGGCGGCGCGGTGTGGCTCCAGGCCAGGGCTTCGCGGTTGATCCAGCAGCCGCGCAGGCCGGCGCGCATGGCGCCGGCCACGTCCATCTCGGCGTGGTCGCCGACGTGCAGGACATGGGTGCGCTCCACGCCCAGCCGGGCGCAGGCGGCGTGGAAGATGCCCGGATCCGGCTTGGCCGCGCCGAACTCGCGCGAGCCCAGCTGGAAGGCGAACAGCTCGCCGATGCCGATGCGCGCCAGGTCGGCGTTGCCGTTGCTGACCGCGGCCACCGGCACGCGCGCGGCGATGCGGCGCAGCGCGTCCAGCGCGTCGGGATAGAACTCCACCTGGTTGCGTGCGGCGTAGAACGCCTCGTAGGCCGGTTCCAGCAGGTCCATGCTGGCGCCGCTCTTCTCCAGTGCCTCGGTCAGGGTCAGGCGGCGCAGCGCGCTCAGGTCGTAGTGCAGGTGCGGGTTGTCGTCGAAGGTGCGCACGCGCAGTTCGCGCATGGCCTCCACCGGGTACATCGCCGCGGTGGCGGGGCTGTGGACGCGCATCCAGTCGTGCAGCACCTGGTCGATGCGCGCGCCGATGGGCGCGAACGGCCAGAGCGTGTCGTCCAGGTCGAGGGTGATGGCTAGGACAGGAAAGTTCACCGGGCCATTTTACGGCAGCGCGGCGGGCCGCGCCTTTGCCTATTCCAGCAGCCGCGCCCAGCCCTGCATGCCGTCCAGCCGCGCCAGCACCAGCTTGGCGCAGACCAGCAGCGGCACCGCCAGCAGCAGACCGACGATGCCCCACAGCCAGCCGGACACCATCAGCGCCAGCACCAGCATCAGGGGCGAGATCGCCATGCTCCGGCCCAGCACGATCGGCGTGACCAGCTGCCCTTCCAGCGTGTGCAGCGCCAGGTAGGCCAGCGCCGGCAGTGCCACCGCCAGCGGTTCGCGGAACTGGGTCAGGCCGACCAGCAGCATCAGCGCGATGCCGATCAGCGGGCCCACGTAGGGCGCGAAGTTCAGCAGCATCGCCACCGTGCCCCACAGCAGCGCCTCCGGCAGGGCGATGCCCAACAGCACCAGCACGCCCGCCAGCGCCAGCCCGACCAGGGCGTTGATGATGGTGATGGTCAGCACGTAGCGCGAGATCTCGCGCTCCATCGCGCGCAGGATGTCGGTGGTGAAGCGCTTCTGCTGGCGGTTGGGCAGCAGCGCGATCACGTGCCGCTGCAGGGTTTCGCCGTAGATCATGAAGAACAGCGTCAGCAGCACCACCGCCAGCGCCGAGGCGGCCAGCCGCGGCGTGCGCACCAGCACCCGGTACGGGTCGTCGAGCCGGGTGCGGATCACTTCCACCTTGCGGTTGTCCTCGCCGCCGGCGGCGCGGGCGAAGCTCTCGGCGGCCTGGTTGGCCTGCTGCACCGGCCGCACCAGGTCCCGCACCTTGCGCGAGACCTGGCGCAGCTGCTGCGGCGTTTCGGCGAACCAGTCGGCCGCCGGCCCGGCCAGCTGCACCGCAAGCGCGCCGGCGCTGGCCAGGCCCATGGCCAGCACCAGCAACGCGGCGAGGAAACGCGGCAGGCGCAGTTTCTGCAGCAGGCGGATGATCGGGTTGCCGACCAGGGCGAAGAACATCGCCAGCAGCACCGGCAGGATCACGTCCTGCGCGGCCCACAGCGTATAGCCGACCGCCAGCGTGGCCAGCACCAGCACGGCGGCGGAGGCGCGCGGGCGCGGCGCCGGCGCGGCGGGTTCGGTGGCAGGCGCGGGGGCGGACGTGTCGGACGGCAGTGCGGACATCGGGCGGCACTCCGGAGCGGGAAGGGCGCGGCCGGCGGCCGCGCGGATCAGGATTCTGACAGTTCGGTGGCCGCTTCGGCGGCCCGCGGCGGCGTGCCGGGCGGCGGTTCCGGCGCCGTCTGCGGACGCGGCGCCGGCGCATCGTCGTCCGCGTGCGCGGCGGCTTCGCCGGTGGCCGCCCCCGCCGCAGCCGCAGCCGCGGCCAGCCCCGCTTCCTGCAGGGTGGCGATCGAGGCCTGCGCCGAGGCCACCAGCCCGGAGACCGAGCCGATCATCTGCAGCCAGCGCGCGCCGCTGAAGGCGCCGCCCGGTTCCAGCCTGCCGGCCACGAAACCGCCGGCCAGGCCGGCGATGACGATGCGGCCGGGCGTCCAGCTGCGGCGCCAGGTCGTTTCCAGCGCGTCCCAGTGCTGCACGGTCTCGTCCATGCGTACCTGCACGACGGCTTCGGCGCGGCGCACGCGGCGCTGCAGGGCATCGAAATTCATGGCGTGCCGTCCCCCGGGATCTTCACGTCGGCGTCGGGATCGTCCTCGGCCGGTTCGTCGAACAGGCCCAGCCGCGACAGCTGCCGGCGCGTGGCGTGCATGCCGGTGTGGTGGAAGAAGTACGTCACCCGCCAGACCGCGTAGCCGGTGACCGCCAGGCTCGCCACCGAGGTGATCAGCAGCGACACGAACCACGACAGCCCGAGGGCGTGCAGGAAGGCGATCAGCGTGGCGGCCAGCAGCAGCCACGCCGAGGCGCCGAACACGATGGCCACGCCGCTCCAGGCCAGCGCGCGCCCGAAGGCGCTGCGGGCCAGGGCGAAATCGGCCGAGGCCAGCCGCCGCAGCGAGCGCAGCGTGTGCGCCGCCGAATCCAGCGTCCGCCGGCCGGCGCTGCCGACCTGGCGGATGCTTTCCTCCAGGCCCGGCGCCGCCTGGCCGTCCCCGTCCGTGCCGTTTCCGCCCGAGTCCGGCGGTGGCGTGTTTTCGCTCACGCCCGGGTCAGTCGTTGCTGCGGGCGAGCTTGGCGATGATCCAGCCGGCGGCGAAGGCCACGCCGAACGAGGCCAGCGGGCGCTCGCGGATCAGGTCGGCGGCGCTGTCGATCAGGTCCTTGCCCTTGTCCATCAGCGCGTCCATCTGTTCCTTCGCCGCGGCGCCGGAAAGCTCGGCGGCGGCCAGGCCGGACAGCGCGCTGTCGGACAGCTCTGCCTTCACGTTGGCCTTGCCCAGGCGCAGTTCGTCGCCGGCCAGGCCGGCCGCGTCCTTGACCGCCGTGCCGGCCGCGCGCGCGGCCGATTTCAGGTGCGATCCGGCGTCGCCCAGGTGGTCCTTCATGGTGTCGGTGTTCGTGGGGCTCATCACTTCGTCTCCTTGGTTCGGCGGGAACGCCACTGTGGCGGCGCAGGATGCAAGCAATACCAGCGGCCGGGTGTAAGGAACGTTACGAGCGCGCGGCCGTTACCGCATCATCAGCTGGCCGACGCCGTCGCCGCGGCGTATGCGCAGCACCAGCTGCTGCGGCCGCGGGCTGAAGCTCGCGCGCCAGCTGGCCAGGTCGACGAACTCGCCGCTGCTGGCCGCCAGCACGATGTCGCCGCTGGCCAGGCCGGACTGCGCGGCGCGGCTGCCGCGCGCCACCTCGCTGACCAGCACGCCGTTGAGGCCGGACTGGCGCAGCGATTCGGGCAGGTCGACGAAGGTGGCGCCGGACAGGCGCACGTCCAGCGTGTCGCCGGTCACCGCGCGCGGCTGTTCCTTGAGCGTGGCCTTGAGCTGCAGCGGCTTGCCGTCGCGGCGCACGTCCAGCTCCACGGTGCGGCCCACCGGCTGCAGGCCCTCGAAGTTGTGCAGCGCCTGGGCGTTGTCCACGCGCTGGCCGCTGATCGCGGTGACCACGTCGCCGGCGCGCAGCCCCGCCGCGGCGGCCGCCGAACCGGACAGCACGCGCGTGACCAGCGCGCCGCGCGCCTCGTCCAGGCCCAGCCCCTGCGCGATCTGCGGGCTCAGGTTCTGCGTCTCCACGCCCAGCGTGCCGCGCACCACCACGCCCTTGGTGATCAGCTGCTCGACCACGTCGCGGGCGAGGTTGGAGGGGATGGCCAGGCCCAGGCCGATGTTGCCGGCCATGCTGCCCTGCGGGTTGAAGCTGGCGGTGTTGATGCCGACCAGCTGCCCGGCCAGGTTGACCAGCGCGCCGCCGGAGTTGCCAGGGTTGATCGAGGCGTCGGTCTGGATGAAGTTCTGGTAGCCCAGCCCGCGGATGCCGCTGCGGCCCACCGCCGAGACGATGCCCGAGGTCACGGTCTGGCTGAAACCGAACGGGTTGCCGATGGCCACCACGAAATCGCCGGTGCGCAGCTGGTCGCTGTCGCCCAGCGGCAGCGCGGTGAGCCTGTCGGCCGGGATGCGGATCAGCGCGATGTCGGTGTCGCGGTCCGAGCCGAGGAATTCGGCCTTGACCGTGCGCCCGTCGGCCAGCGTCACCTGCACGTCGTCGGCGTTCTCGATCACGTGGTGGTTGGTCAGCACGTAACCCTTGGCCGCGTCGATGATCACGCCCGAACCCAGCGACTCGTTGATGCGCTCGGCCGGCACCTGCGGGAACAGGCGGCGGAAGAACGGGTCGTCGAAGAACGGGTTGCGCACCCGCACCACATGCTTGGTGTTGACGCTGACCACCGCCGGCATCACCCGCTCCAGCATCGGCGCCAGCGACGGCACCGGCTGGCCGGCGACCGAGGCCGACAGCGCGGCGGTGGCGGGCAGCAGGGCGCCGGTGGCGGCCTCGGCGCGGTTGTCCAGGTGGGCATTGATGGCGCTGGCGGTGAAGCCGCCGAAGGCGGCGGCCAGGGCGAGGGTGAGCAGGGTCGGGAGCGGTCGCATAGTGGCCGGGGGTTCCATGCTGGGACGCCGCTCGGGGCGTCCGGTGGGGCGGAAGTTGCTGAACGGGAGTGTGGCGGCAGCGACCTAAATCGACAATGAAATCTGCCGCAGCGCCGCAATCGCCGGGCTGCCAAGCCCTGCGCGGATTGCAAGATCCCCGACACATATTTTTCGTTTGACATCACCCTTATGGTGGGTAAGCTTGGCGTCGCCATCAGCCACTAGATGTTGGGTTGATGTGAAATGCGTCCCCAAGAAGTAGGGTTGAGGCCCGGGGTGCAGGCACCCCGCAGGAAGGCGTGCAATGACGACGGAAGCGATGCAGACCACCGGCCCCCGCCGGACCGATTCCCGCCCGCCCGCAGGCGCGTGACCACGCGCCGGCATCGTCGTCGTTGCAGCCCGGCCCGACCGGGGAAACGGTAAACCGCACCGCAAGGTGCACAAGGAGAGTTCCCACCATCATGAGCACGGTGCGTCTGGAAGTGGTCAGCAACCCAACCCGATCGGACCTTATCCCCCTGCAGCCCGCCTCGCAGGACATCTGGGACAAGAAGTACCGCCTCAAGACCAAGGCCGGACAGGCGCTGGATGCCGACATCGACGGCACCTACCAGCGCGTGGCCCGTGCCCTGGCCGACGCCGAGGGCAGCGACGAGAAGCGCGCCTACTGGTACGAGCGCTTCGTCTGGGCGCTGCGCCGCGGCGCGATCCCGGCCGGCCGCATCACCTCCAACGCCGGCGCGCAGGAACACAAGCCGGCCACCAGCACGATCAACTGCACCGTGTCGGGCACCATCACCGACTCGATGGACGGCATCCTGGAGAAGGTGCACGAAGCGGGCCTGACCCTGAAGGCCGGCTGCGGCATCGGCTACGAGTTCAGCACGCTGCGCCCGCGCGGCGCGTTCGTCGCCGGCGCCGGCGCCTACACCTCCGGGCCGATGTCCTTCATGGATATCTACGACAAGATGTGCTTCACCGTGTCCTCGGCCGGTGGCCGCCGCGGCGCGCAGATGGGCACCTTCGACGTGTCGCACCCGGACGTGAAGGACTTCATCCGCGCCAAGCGCGAGGACGGCCGCCTGCGCCAGTTCAACCTGTCGCTGCTGATCACCGACGGCTTCATGGACGCGGTGGACAAGGACGCCGACTGGCCGCTGGTGTTCCCGATCAACACCAAGGAACAGGCCGAGCTCGACCCGGCCAGCGGCGAGGAAGTGGTCTGGCGCGAATGGCCGACCCACGAGAACTACATCGTGCGCGACGACGGCCTGGTGGCCTGCAAGGTGTACGGCCACATTCGCGCCCGCCACCTGTGGGACATGATCATGGTCTCGACGTACGACTACGCCGAGCCGGGCTTCATCCTGATCGACCGCGTCAACGAGATGAACAACAACTGGTGGTGCGAGAACATCCGCGCCACCAACCCGTGCGGCGAGCAGCCGCTGCCGCCGTACGGCGCCTGCCTGCTGGGCTCGGTCAACCTGACCAAGTTCGTGCGCGACCCGTTCACCGACAAGGCCTCGTTCGACTGGGACGAGTACAAGGAAGTGGTGCGCGTGTTCACCCGCATGCTCGACAACGTGGTCGAGGTCAACGGCCTGCCGCTGGAACAGCAGCGCAACGAGATCATGCGCAAGCGCCGCCACGGCATGGGCTTCCTCGGCCTGGGCAGCACCATGACCATGCTGCGCATGAAGTACGGCTCGCCGGAATCGTGCGAGTTCACCGAGGCCATCGCCCGCGACATGGCCGTGGCCGGCTGGGAAACCGGCCTGGAACTGGCCCGCGAGAAGGGCCCGGCGCCGATCATGGAGGAAACCTTCGACGTCACCGCGGCGATGCTCCGGCAGCGCCCGGAGATGCGCAAGGACGGCTGGAAGGCCGGCCAGAAGATCCAGGGCAAGGTGCTGCACGCGCGCTACAGCCGCTACATGCAGCGCATCGCCACTGTCGCGCCGGAACTGGTGGACGAACTGGCCGAGACCGGCGCGCGCTTCACCCACCACAGCTCCATCGCGCCCACCGGCACCATCAGCCTGTCGCTGGCCAACAACGCCTCCAACGGCATCGAGCCCTCGTTCGCGCACCACTACAGCCGCAACGTGATCCGCGAAGGCAAGAAGAGCAAGGAGAAGGTGGACGTGTTCTCCTTCGAGCTGCTGGCCTACCGCGAGCTGGTCAACGCCAAGGCCATGCCGTTCGCCGAGGACGACCAGGCGCGGCTGCCGGATTACTTCATCGCCGCCGACGACATCTCGCCCAAGGAGCACGTCGACGTGCAGGCCGCCGCGCAGAAGTGGGTGGACAGCTCGATCTCCAAGACCGCCAACGTACCGACCGATTATCCGTACGAGCAGTTCAAGGACATCTACCGCTATGCCCACCAGCAGGGCCTGAAGGGCTGCACCACGTTCCGCTTCAATCCCGCCGCCTTCCAGGGCGTGCTGGTCAAGGAAGCGGACCTGGAGAACACCACCTACCGCTTCGAGCTGGAAGACGGCCAGGTGGTGGAGGTCAAGGGCAACGAGCAGATCGAGTACGACGGCGAGATGCACACCGCCGCCAACCTGTTCGATGCCCTCAAGGAAGGCTACTACGGCAAGTTCTGAGGTCGCCTTCGCATGCCGTTCCGCCGCGAGGCGGGACGGCGACGGTGGTTCCGCCACCGGGCTGTCGCGCCTGTTCCCTGTTCCATCGGCTTTCGATCCAGCATCGCCAACGTTACGGACCCTGTGCCCCCAGGAGGGCTATATGAGCAATGGCAATGGTGTGACGGCGACCGTTTCCCAGGTTGCCGATAACGTGAAGGAAAGCGCGGCCCACCTGGGCGACGCGATGGCCGCTACCGCCAGCGACGCCGTTGCCGCGGTCAGGAGCCGCGCGCGCAAGGCCGGGGCCGGTGCGAAGAAGCAGGTCGCCAAGGTCGGGAAGGCGGTCAAGAAGGCCGAGAAGGTCGTCGCCCGGAAAGCGGCCGCCGCGAAGAAGGAAGTGAAGAAGACCGTCTCGAGCGTGCGCCAGAAGCTGGAGGCCGCCAAGGCCAACGCCAAGGCCGAAGCCGCCGGCCTGAAGAAGAAGGGCGCCGGCACCCGTGCCGCCGCCAAGAAAGCCGTCGTCGCCGCCGAAAAGAAGGCGGTGAAGAAGGTCGCGGCGGCGAAGAAGACGGTGAAGGCCACCGAGAAGAAGGTCGCCAAGGCCGTCGGCAAGAAGACCGCCGCGGCGAAGAAGGCCATCGGGAAGGTCGAGAAGAAAGTCGCCGGCAAGACGGTCGCCGCGAAGAAGGCGGTGAAGAAGGTCGGGAAGAAGATGGCCGCCAAGGCCGCTCCGGCGAAGAAGGCGGTGGCGAAGAAGGCCGCCACCGTGAAGAAGGCGGCGAAGAAGGCCGTCCGCAAGTAACAAGCCGCACCCGCGTCCCCGTTCCGCAGCGGACGGGGGCGCCGCAACCCGCACCACAACGCATAACCAGGACCCGCACCATGGCCGTCAAGATCGACAAGAAAATCAAGGGTTATTCCGTCATCACCCCGGACGACAAGGCCCGGGAAGCGACGGCCAAGGCTCCGGTCGCACAGGCGCAGGACGATGCCCAGGACAGCAACATCGTGCACATGCACGAGCGCATCGAGCGCCCCGACGTGCTGATCGGCAGCACCTACAAGATCAAGTCGCCGCTGGTGGAGCACGCCTTCTACGTGACCATCAACGACATCGTGCTCAACGCCGGCACCGAGCACGAACTGCGCCGCCCGTTCGAGATCTTCATCAACTCCAAGTCGATGGAGCATTTCCAGTGGATCGTGGCGCTGACCCGCATCATGTCCGCCGTGTTCCGCAAGGGCGGCGACGTCACCTTCATCGTCGACGAAATGAAGGCCGTGTTCGACCCCAAGGGTGGCTATTTCAAGGCCGGCGGCGTGTACATGCCCTCGCTGGTCGCCGAGCTGGGCTCCATCGTCGAAGACCACATGAAGTCGATCGGCCTGCTGCACGACCCGGAAATGAGCGCCCACCAGCGCGCTCTGATCGCCGAGAAGCGCAAGCAGTTCGAAGAGCGCTCAAAAAAAAACACTGACGCCGTAGCCGCCGCCCCCGCCAAGCGCGAGGAAGACGTCGAAGTCACCGGCGAAGGCACCAGCTTCCCGCCCAGCGCCACCATGTGCCACAAGTGCAGCACCAAGGCGCTGGTGATCATGGACGGCTGCCAGACGTGCTTGAATTGCGGGTACAGCAAGTGCGGTTAAGGTGAGGGGCTGACTGCCCGCCTGTGACGGGCGGGCGTGCTGGAACCGCAGTCCAATGGCATGCCGGAGGGTGGATGGAGATCGCATTCGTCGAGGATGCGGCCGCGATCGCGCGCTGTTACCCGCTCATGGCGACGCTGCGTCCGCGTCTTTCGCGCGAAGACTTCCTTTCCGCCGTGCCGCGCATGGCGGCCGAGCAGGGCTACAGGCTGGTCTGCCTCGAAGACGAGGGCGTTCCCCGCGGGCTGGCGGGCATCCGCATCGGCGAATGGCTGCACACAGGGCGTTATCTGGAGATAGAGGACCTGGTCGTCGCCGAAGGGCAGCGGTCCAAGGGCTACGGCCGCGCACTGCTGCATTGGGTCGCCGGGCATGCGCGGCGGCAGGGATGCCGGCAGCTGCGTCTGGTTTCGGGCGTGAAACGGACCGACGCGCATCGCTTTTACGAGCGCGAGGCCATGATATTCGAGGCTAAGTATTTCTCGATGGACCTGGCGTGAGCGGGTTGCCGCGCTGAAGCGATCTGCAGGCGGGGCTGGTCGGATTCCAGTGGCGGCCTCCCTCGATCAGGGCGGAAGCCAGATGAATCGTTAGACGGCGTTCAAGCTTTCCGCCAACGCCCTCTGAATGCCTCGAGGCCGGCTATGGCAGCCACCCACGGATCTGCATCCGCGAGCGTCACAGGCAAGCTCATATGGATGGGTCAATGTTTTGCCCGATCCGCCACAGTACGCCGCTGGGGTCGGTCAACACGAAATCGCGGATTGCCCAAGGACGGTCTTCCGGCGGAAGCGCGTGCACGCCATAGCGCTCGACCAGCTGCTGCGCCTGTACCTGCCGCCACCACGACTCCACGTCGGCGACGAGCATGTGCATCATGAAATTTCCGGCGTGTTCGGCCACGTAGAACTTCTGCAGCAGGAAGCTGCAGTCGCCCGCATGCAGGTAGGCCAGCTCGTCCGACGACCACGGGACGCTGAAGCCCAGGTCGCGGTAGAAGCGCAACGACAGGTCCATGTCGCGTGCCGGAACGAAGGCCTTGATCTCGACGGCTTCCAGGTTCATGGCGTGTTCCGGTGGTGGACGGACCGATCCTGTCGCATCGGTCCGTCGCTTTCCAGCCTCTCCAGGCGCCATGCCGCTGGTTGCGTACCCGCGCGACGAAAGAGGGAGTGACTTTGGACCTGCTTGATCTGCCCATCGTGCCGGTGGAGGCTGTCGGCAACGCATCCGACGATGCAATGCAGGAGATTGCCATGACCAGGAATCGACCCGGATGGCGCGCGCTGGCCGTGCTGTTGCTGGCCCTGCCGCTGGCGGCGACCGCGCAGGACGCCTGCCCTGACCGCTCCAGCTACGCGCCGGCACGCGAGATCATCGCCGACCTTGGTCATATCGTCGCGCCCGATGGCGTGCAGGAGGACTACGCGGCGAAGATCGGCGGCATCCAGCAGTGGGTGAACGTACGCGGGCAGGACCGCGACAACCCGCTGCTGCTGTTCGTGCACGGCGGGCCGGCGTCGCCGGTGATCCCCACGCTGTGGCAGTTCCAGCGTCCGCTGGAGGAATACTTCACCGTGGTCAACTACGACCAGCGCGGCGCGGGCAGGACGCTGCTGCTCAATCCACGGGAGGAGGTGGCCGGCACGCTGCGCATCCAGCGTTACGTGGACGATGCCATCGAACTGGCCGACTACCTGCGCAGGCGCTACCACAAGCGCAAGGTCGTACTGGTCGGGCACAGCTGGGGCACGGTAGTGGCGATGCGGGCGGCGTTGCAGCGTCCGGACCTGTTCCATGCCTACGTCGGCATCGGCCAGGTGATCGACGTGCGCACCAACGAGCGGGTCAGCTTCGATTACGGGCTGCGCACCGCGCGCGAGCGCGGCAATGCCGAGGCGGTGCGCGAGATGGAAGCCATTGCGCCGTACCCGGGCGACACGCCGATCACCCGCGAGCGCATCGTCGTCGCCCGCAAGTGGCCGCAGTACTACGGCGGCCTGAGCGCCTACCGCAGCGAGTCGAATTACTTTTTCCAGGGACCGCGGCTGTCGCCGGACTACGACGATGCCGCGCGCTGCGCGATCGACGCCGGCAGCGTGTTCACGCTGGGGCGGCTGCTGGACGAGTTCCTGCAGGTCGACTACCGCGGGGTGAAGGAATTCCCGATCCCGGTGCTGATGTTCATGGGGCGCCACGACTACACCACGCCCTCGGAACCGACCGCCGCCTGGCTGGCGCAGGTACGCGCGCCCTACAAGCGCGGCATCTGGTTCGAGCGTTCGGCGCACATGATGCCGTGGGAAGAACCCGGCAAGACCCTGGTCAGCCTGCTGGAACACGTGCGCCCGCTGGCGGTGCAAGGCGAGGCCGGCAGCCGGTGACCCGCGCGGCAAGCGCTTCCACTTTGTGGCACGCACCGCGGATTGCGGGCCTGCCGTGCCGGGCTATCATCGAGGTCCACCTCGACAGGAAGGAACGGCGCATGGCAGGGACACGGCGGCATGGACGGTTGTTGGCATTGGCAGGCGCGATGGTCGCATTGGCGGCCTGCGGCGCACCGGACCCTGCGCCCGTGGCCGCGGCACCGCCCGCCACGCCAGAGGCGACGCCCGCCGCTGCCGTTCCGTCCGCAGCCGTGGCACATACACCGGCCGGCGCTGGCGCCACGCACGCCTGCATGATCGCCGGCGAATTCCAGCTGATGGGCCAGGTCATCCGTTCCCGCGACTGCGTGCAGACGGCCGGTGCGACCACCGAGGCGCAGCTGAAGCGCGTATGCGAGGGCCTGGCGCAGACCTCGGCGCAGATGGGCGGCAAGGCCGGCGAGATCACCTACATGGAGGCCTGCCCGGCGCCATCGCAGGGCAGTTGCCAACGCTTGTTCGGCCAGGATTTCGATGGCTACTACTACGAGCGCTCGGCCGAGGACCTGGCCGGCCTGCCGGCCAGCTGTGCGCAGGGCGGCGGCCACTGGAAAGCGGAATAAGGCGATGACGACGGCGCGCCGTCGCCTCGCTGGAGCGTAGCGTCGGGAGTCAGCTGCCGGATTCCCAGCCGCGCACGGTGTCGCGCACGAAGTCCGCGTAGCTGCGCGGTGCGTGGCCGAGCAGGTCCGCCAGCGCCGCCACGTCCGCGACGCTGGCCGGCGAGCCATGTTCCTGGAAACCGCGGAACATCAGGCGCAGGTCGTAGGCGAAGCCGGCCGGTACGTGGCGCGCCATCTGCGCCTCGAATGCATCCAGGTCGTCGCCGCCATAGGCGATGGTGCGGCCGAGCGCGGCGCTCCAGGTGGCGGTGATGCTTTCGGCGGTCAGGTTGTCCGGGCCGACCACGTCGTGGCAGGCCAGCGGCAGCGGCACGGCGCTGGCCTCGCGGCGCAGCAGTTCGCTGGCCGCCAGTTCGGCGATGTCGCGCGTATCCACGTAAGCCATGCCGCGGTGCCCGACCGGACTCCCGTAGAGGCCATGGTCCAGCGCCTGCTTCTGCCGCAGGTCGTTCTGCATGAAGAACGCGGGGCGGAGAACGGTAGCCGGCAGGTCGAGCCTGCGGATCATGCGTTCGGCGACGACCTTGCAGGCGAAGTGCGGCACGTCCGGATGCGCGTCGCACTGGTATACCGACAGGTAGACGATGCCGCGCACGCCGGCGTCGCGCGCCAGGTTCAGCGCGGTCAGGGTCAGGTGCAGTTCGTCGCCGGTGTTGGGCGCCAGCAGGAACAGGGTCGAAACGCCCGCCAGCGCGGCGCGCATGCTGTCGATGTCCGCCAGCTCGCCCGGCATGGCGGCGACACCTTCGGGAAAGGCGGCCCGCGCCGGCGAACGGGTGAGCGCGCGCACGCGTGCGCCCCGCGCGGCCAGCAGGCGCACGGTCTCGCGGCCGGTGTGGCCGGTACTGCCGGTGACGAGGATGGTCATGGTCGGTCTCCAGGGGGTTGCATGCCGCCGCGCCGGGCTTGACCGCAGCGGCGCGCGGCAGAATATTGGCCACGACGATCCGCGTGAAGTACGCACCTGCCGGTAAGTGCCATGGACATACAGCAACAGGACAGGGAAACGCTGACCGCGCGCGTCCGCCGTGGCGATCTGTTCACAGGCGACGGCAACTGCCGTTCGCGCGATGTCTTCGCCCACGTGACCAGCCTGTGGGGCGTGCTGTGCCTGATCGCGCTGCGCGACGGCACCCAGCGTTACAGCGAACTGCGGCGCAAGACCAACGGCGTCAGCGAGAAGATGCTGACCCAGACCCTGAAGCAGCTGGAGGCCGACGGCTTCGTCCGTCGTACCGCCTACCCGGTGATGCCGCCGCGGGTCGAGTACGACCTGACCGAACTGGGCCACGAGGTCGCCGCGCACGTGGCGGCGCTGGCGGACTGGTTCGAACTGAACCTGCCGAGGATCGAGCGCGCCTCGGCGCAGGCCGGCGCGGCTTGCAAGCCAGGCGTGCGCGCCGCAGATTGATGCCGTCGCCGCACCCCGTGGAGCCCGCGCATGCGTGGTCTTGATTTCAGTTCCTGGCAGGCCGTGCTCTCGACGTTGCTGGGGTTGATGGTCATCACCCTGGTCGGCGTGGGCATCCGCCTGCTGGTGATGCAGACGCTGCAGCAGCGGCGCGAGCGTGAGAACCGGCAGATCAACGAGCGCCTGCGCACGCTGATCGCCGCCTACAAGACGCTGGGCGGCTCGTTCACCGGCGACCTCGGCGTGGACCCGAAGCATCTGCGCGACCTGCGCGGGCAGGAAGACGCCGGGGCCCTCGCCGTCACGGCCTCCGACCGTTCCCGCCGCATCCGCGACGCCGTGGAGGCGGCGCTGTCGGACATCCTGCTGCTGGGTACCGACGAGCAGGTGCGGCTGGCGGCGCACGCCGCCACCGAGCTGGCGCAGGGCCGCCCGGTGCACACCGATGCGCTGGTGGTGTCGCTGCGCGATTTCATCCACCAGGCGCTGGACCTGGCGCCGATTCCGCGCGAACTGGCGATTCCGCGCCAGGGGCCGACCCGTCCGGCCGGTGGCGCGGCCAAGGGGCGCAAGGATGAGGGTGACGCCAAGGGCGGCAAGGGCGGGGGCATGGGCGGCGGCATGGGTGCGGGCATGGCGCTGGGCGCGCGCGGCGGCGAGGACCACGAACGCGACGCGTGAGATGAACGGCCGCGCCGCGATTGCACCGGCAATCGGCTTCGCGCAAGCTCTGGGATCCCTCAATCCAGGTGAGCCGCCCATGCAAGACAACATCATCCAGATCATGCCCGCCGTCGGCTGGGTTGCCGTGTTCGATGAAGACGGCGAGGAAAGCGCGCAGGGCGTGGTGTGCTTCGCGCTGGTGGAAAGCGCGATGAAGCGCGAGGTCAGGGCGCTGGTCGCCGACGGCGCGCAGATCGGTTTCGCCGATGCGCTGCCCAACTTCGTGCGCGTGCAGGAACTGGACGCGTTCGAGGACGACGAAGACGAGGAAGAAGAGGACGAGGACGAGGAAGAAGACGAGGCGTGATCGCCGTTTCCGCCGCCGTTCGCGTCTGCGCGGCAGGCCGGGCCGCCGGCCTGCCGTGCTGATGCCGGCCGCTTCCGGCGCGGGACAGCGCATGTTCGACGAAGCCTTCGCCTACAAGCGCTGGGCGATGGAGCGCACGCTCGACGCGGTGCGCTCGGTGGATGTGCAGGCCTTTCCGGCCAGCGTCGCGTTCGTGCGGCAGCAGTTGAACCACATCGTGATCGTGGAAGAACTGTTCCGCGCGCGCCTGCTGGACGAGGCGCCACCGCATGCGGCCACCAACACGGCCGAAGTGCCGGCGCTCGAGGCGCTGGCCACGCGGCTGGCGGCGTCGGACCAGTGGTATGCCGCGCATCTGGCCGGGCTGGCGCCCGCGCAGTGGGACGAAGCGCTGCGCTTCCGCTTCGCCGACGGCCGCGAGGGCTGCATGACGCGGCGCGAAATCCTGTTCCACGTCCTCAACCATTCCACTTACCACCGCGGCGCCATCGGCCACGCGCTGGACCAGGCGCGGGTGCCGCATCCGGCCGACACCTGGACGGTGTTCCTCCACGAAACCCAGCCGCAGCGGCGCGAAGGCGTGCTGCCCGGCGCGGCCCGGGATGCGGGCCCGCAGGCGAAGCGGTAAGGTACGCGCCCGCACGCCGCCGCGCCGGTGGCACGACACACCTACATGCTGACCGATCCATTCGACAGGGAGCATCTCTGGCATCCCTACAGCGCGCTGGGCCATGCGCTGCCGGCGCTGAAGGTGGCGCGCGCCGACGGCGTGCTGCTGGAGCTGGCCGACGGCACCCGGCTGATCGACGGCATGGCCTCGTGGTGGTGCGCGATCCATGGCTACAACCATCCGCAGCTGAACCAGGCGGCCATCGACCAGCTCGGGCGCATGTCGCACGTGATGTTCGGCGGGCTCACCCACGAACCGGCCATCGCCCTGGGCAAACAGCTGCTGGCGATGGTGCCGCCGCTGGACGCGATCTTCTACGCCGACTCCGGTTCGGTGTCGGTGGAAGTGGCGCTGAAGATGGCGATCCAGTACCAGGCCGCGCGCGGCCGGCCGGGCCGGTACAACATCGCCACCACGCGCTCGGGCTATCACGGCGACACCTGGAACGCGATGTCGGTCTGCGACCCGGTCACCGGCATGCACGGTCTGTTCGGCGCCGCGCTGCCGTCGCGCCGCTTCGTGCCGGCGCCGGTCACGCCGTTCGACGGTACGTGGGACGCGGCCGACAGCGCGCCGCTGGAACGCCTGTTCGCCGAACACGGCGACGAGCTGGCCGCCTTCATCATCGAACCGGTGGTGCAGGGCGCTGGCGGCATGCGCTTCTACCACCCGCAGTACCTGCGCGAACTGGCGCGGCTGTGCCGCGAACACGACGTGCTGCTGATCTGCGACGAGATCGCCACCGGCTTCGGCCGCAGCGGCCGGCTGTTCGCCTGCGAGCATGCCGGCATCGCGCCGGACATCCTGTGCATCGGCAAGGCGCTGACCGGCGGCTACCTGACCCTGGCCGCGACGATCACCCGCCGCGACATCGCCGACACCATCGCCTCCGGCGAGGCCGGCGTGTTCATGCACGGGCCGACCTTCATGGCCAACCCGCTGGCCTGCGCGGTGGCGCTGGCGTCCACGCAGCTGCTGCTGGCGCAGGACTGGCAGGGCAAGGTGCAGCGCATTGAACGCACCCTGCGCGAACGGCTGGCGCCGGCGCGCGCGCTGCCCCGGGTGGCCGACGTGCGCGTGCTCGGCGCCATCGGCGTGATCGAACTGACCGCGCCGCTGCGGCTGGAACGCATCCAGCGGCGCATGCTGGAACAGGGCATCTGGATCCGTCCGTTCGGGCGGCTGGTGTACGTGATGCCGCCGTACGTGATCGACGACGCGCAGCTGCGGCGGCTGTGCGACGGCATGGTCGCGCTGGTGGAAGGGCTGCAGGCGGAGGACATGCGCGCATGAGCGGCGAGGCGATTTTCGTCGGGGGCATCGACACCGAGATCGGCAAGACGGTGGTGACCGGCTGGCTGGCGCGGCAGTGGATCGAACAGGGCCGTGAGGTGATCACCCAGAAGCTGGTGCAGACCGGCTGCGTGGGCGCGTCGGACGACATCCTGCTGCACCGGCGGCTGATGGGCTGCGGCCTGTTCGACGAGGACCGCGACGGCACCACCATGCCGGCGCTGTACGCCTACCCGGCCTCGCCGCACCTGGCGGCGCGGCTGGAAGGCCGCGCGCTGGACCTGGACGCCATCGCCGCGGCCACCGCGCGCCTGCGCGCGCGCTACGGCACGGTGCTGGTGGAAGGCGCCGGCGGGCTGATGGTGCCGCTGACCGAACAGCTGCTGACCATCGACTACGTGGCGCGGCAGGGCTGGCCGGTGATCCTGGTCACCTCGGGACGCCTGGGCAGCATCAACCACACCCTGCTGTCGCTGGAGGCCATCGCCGCGCGCGGCATCGCGCTGCACGGCATCGCCTGGAACAGCCGCGACGACGGCAGCGACGAAGTCATCGCCACCGAAAGCCGCCGCTACCTGCGCGAATGCATGCAGGCCCGCTTCCCGCAGGCGCGCTGGTACGACGTGCCGGTACTGGCGCTGGACTGAGCGTCCGCCCCGTAGGTGCGGGGCTCGCCCCGCACGCTCCTGCCGCTATTCATGGGACAGCCCCATGCCGGGCGAGCCCGGCATCTACGAGGGCGCGCCGCCATGGTTGTTGGCACGGCTTGCCCGCGTCCCGCATCGCACCGCGCGGGCGTCGCTGGATCGGTTGTTCGCGGATCGCGTCGTGCGGCAGGAGCGCGACGGGGCCATGACGAGGTCATCGCCACCGAAAGCCGCCGCTGCCTCCGCGAATGGGTGCATGCGCGCTGGTACGACGTGCTGGTACTGGCGCTGGATCGAGCGTTCGCCGCAGGTGCGGGGCTCGCCCCGCACGCTCCCGCCCCCCCGCACGCTCCCGACGCGATTCATGGGACAGCCCCATGCCGGGCGAGCCCGGCATCTACGAGGGCGCGCCGCCATGGTTGTGGGCACGGCTTGCCCGCGTCCCGCATCGCACCGTGCGGGTGTCGCTGGATCGGTTGTTCGCGGATCGCGTCGTGCGGCAGGAGCGCGACGGGGCCATGACGAGGTCATCGCCGAAAGCCGCCGCTGCCTCCGCGAATGGATGCATGCGCGCTGGTACGACGTGCGGGTACTGGCGCTGGATTGAGCGTTCGCCGCAGGTGCGGGGCTCGCCCCGCACGCTCCTGCCGCGATTCATGGGGCAGTCCCATGCCGGGCGAGCCCGGCATCTACGAGGGTGCGCCGCCATGGTTGTTGGCACGGCTTGCCCGCGTCCCGCATCGCACCGTGCGGGCGTCGCTGGATCGGTTGTTCGCGGATCGCGTCGTGCGGCAGGAGCGCGACGGGGCCATGACGAAGTCATCGCCACCGAAAGCCGCCGCTGCCTCCGCGAATGGGTGCATGCGCGCTGGTACGACGTGCGGGTACTGGCGCTGGATCGAGCGTTCGCCGTAGGTGCGGGGCTCGCCCCGCACGCTCCTGTCGCCCTCACGCTCCCGACGCGATTCATGGGACAGCCCCATGCCGGGCGAGCCCGGCATCTACGAGGGCGCGCCGTCCCGCATTGCCCGCGTCGCGCATCGCACCATGCGGGGCGTCGCTGGGCTGGTTGTTCGCCGATTGCGTCGTGCGGCAGGAGCGCGACGGGAGCGCGCTGCCGCCCCTCCTGTTCCTCTTCACTCGTTCCTGCGTCCGCTCCCGTTCCCCAGCCGGTAGGCGAGGACGTAGTCGCCGGGCCGCGTGCCGATCGAGCCATGGCCGCCGGCCACCAGCAGCACCATCTGCCGGCCTTGGCTGTCCAGGTAGGTCATCGGCGTGGCCTGACCGCCGGCGGGAATGCGCACGTTCCACAGCACCTTGCCGCTGGCCAGGTCGTAGGCGCGGAAGTTGTCGTCCACCGCTGCGGCCAGGAAGGCGACGCCGCCGGCGGTGAGCAGTGGTCCGCCGATGCCGGGCACGCCCAGGCGTATCGGCACCGGGATGGGCGAGAGATCGCGGATGCTACCGTTGCGGTATTGATAGGCGACCTTGCCGGTGCGCAGGTCGGCGGCGGCGATGGTGCCCCACGGCGGCACCTGGCAGGGCACGCCCAGCGGCGACAGGAACGGCTTGAGCTCCACCGCGTAGTCGGCGCCCCTGTTCTCGTTCAGGCCGTGCTCGCCGGTGTTCATCGCCTGCCCCTCCTGGAGCTGTGCCTTGGGCACCAGGGTGGAGACGAAGGCCAGGTAGGTCGGCATGCCGAACATCACCTGGCGCTGCGGGTCCACCGCCACGCCGCCCCAGTTGAAGGTGCCGAAGTTGCCGGGGTAGACCAGCGAACCGCGCAGCGACGGCGGGGTGTAGCGGCCCTCGTAGCGCAGGCGGCGGAACTGGATGCGGCACAGCATCTGGTCGACCAGACTGGCGCCCCACATGTCGGCCTCGCGCAGCGGCGGCGGCTCGAAGCTGAGCGTCGAGTACGGCTGCCGCGCGGCTACGGTCTGGCCGGGAATCTCCGTGCCCTGCGGCGCGGCGCGTTCGCCGTCCGGCAGCAGCGCGCGCCCGTCGCGGCGGTCGAGCACGTACACGTCGCCCTGCTTGGTCGGTATCACCAGCGCCGGCGTGCGCCCCTGCGGCAGGTCCAGGTCCAGCAGCGACGGCTGCGCCGGCGTATCCATGTCCCACAGGTCGTGGTGCACGAACTGGTGCACCCAGCGCAGCTGGCCGCTGGCCAGGTCCAGCGCGACCACGGAAGACGCGTACTTTTCCTCGGCCGGGCTGCGGTACATGCCGAGCTGGTCCGGGGTGCGGTTGCCCATCGGGAAGTACGCCAACCCCAGCGCCTCGTCGGCGCTGGCCACCGCCCAGCTGTTGGGCGAACTGGCGGTGTAGACCTGCGTTGGATCGGCCGGATCCAGCGGCGCGGTGCGCGCCGGGTTGCCCGAATCCCAGTTCCACAGCAGTCTGCCGCTGCGCGCGTCGTAGGCGCGGATCACGCCGGACGGCGAATCCACCGCGTAGTTGTCGTTGACCGCGCCGGCCACGATCACCTTGCCGGCGGCCACCAGCGGTGGCGAGGTCGAGTAGTAATAGCCGGCCTGTTTGAACGGCATGTTGTGGGTCAGGTCGAGCACGCCGTGGTCGGCGAAGTCCTCGCAATGGCGGCCGGTGGCGGCGTCCAATGCATGTAACTTGGCATCGGCGCTGGCCAGGAACACGCGCGTGGCGCAGGCGCTGCCGGCCGCGGCGTTTGCGCCGACCGGTTCGGCGAACCAGGACAGCCCGCGGCAGCTCTGGTGCTGGCGCTGCGGCTCCATGCCCGCGCCCGGATCGAAGCGCCAGCGCACCTTGCCGGTGTCCGCGTCCAGCGCCAGCGCCCAGCTGTGCGGCGTGCACAGGTACAGCGTGTCGCCGATCTTCAGCGGCGTGGCCTCGTAGGTGGTCTCGCCCACGTCCTGCGGCAGGCGCATGTCGCCGGTGCGCATCTGCCACGCCAGCTGCAGCCGGCCGACGTTGGCCGGAGTGATCTGCGCCAGCGGCGAGTAGCGCTGGCCGTAGTCGCTGCGGCCGTAAGCGCGCCATTCGCCGGGCGGCGGTGCGTCGTCGCCCAGCCGTGGCGTCGCGGCGACGGCGGTCGTCGGCAGGGTGCCGTGGATCTCATGCAGGTGGCGCGGGATGCCGGCCAGCGCCACCGCCGCCAGCAGCAGCGAGGCCGCCAGCACCGGCCAGCCGGCCGGGCCGGTATAGCCGCGTGGCGCCGAGCGGCGCGCCGCCGGCAGCGACAGCAGCAGGCCGAGCAGCACTGGGACGCCCAGCCGGGTCGCCAGCGGCCACCAGTACAGCCCGGCTTCCCACAGCGACCAGGCCAGCAGCACCAGCAGCCACGCCGCGTACAGCCAGCTCGCCCAGCGGCGGTGTCGCCACAGGCCCCAGGCCACCCACAGCAGCACCAGCCCGCTGGGCAGGTAGAACGCGCTGCCGCGCAGCGCCAGCAGCCAGCCGCCGCCGACGGCCAGCGCCAGGCCGAACAGCAGGAACAGGCACAGAGTCAACACGCGCATGGCGCACCCGCATGCCACGGAAAGTGCGGCCATGGTGCGCGCGGCGATGTCTGCGCCGCGTCACGCGCCGGTGAGGCGCAGGCGCCCGCCGCTGGCATGCGGCGCGCGCCGCGGAGGCTTGAAAAACGGCAGGACAGCCGTTTTCACGGCGAAGCCGCCCGAAGGGCGACGTGCAGGGATATGCATCTTGAAAAAGCGGGTTGGCGCCGCGATATTGCAGGATCGAACAACGATCAAGAGAGGGCTTATGGAAGCCATCACGACTGGAATGGTCCAGTGCATGAAGTGCAATACGGTGTACCAACCCGCGATCAAGGTGCTGGAGAGCGTCTGCCCGATGTGCCTGTCGATCAAGACCGCACCGGTGCCGGCCGAACGCGCGCGCGACGCCGCGGCCACCCTGCGCTGAACCACCTCCACGCATGCAACCCCGCGGGCCAGGTCATCGGCCTGGCCTTTTCATTGCGCGCGGCCGGGCGGCCTATTCGCCCTGGTACTGCTTTTCCTCGACCAGCGCCGAGCCGGCGACGCGGTTGATCTCGTTCTTGACCGCCACGCGCTCGCCGTTGGTGCCGTAGACGCCGCGCGCCAGGGCGATGAAGCCATCGCCGAAATCCTGCGCGGTTTCCTTGGCGCGCAGCTGGTCCTGGATGTCCCACATGCGCTCGTTGATCGCCTTGAGCTGCTGCTTGAGCGCGGCCAGTTCCGGGCGCGCGGCCTGCTGCTGCAGCCACAGCGGCCACAGGCCGTCCAGCTCGGTGCGCACGTTGCCCAGCTTGGCCGCGTCGGCGATGCGTTCGGCCTTGATTTCGAGGATGGTGATCTTGTCGATCAGTTCGCCGATCGATACCGGGGTAAGGATGGTCTGCACGCGCGTGTCGCCGGGGAAGAGTGGCGGCCATGATACCGCCCCGCCGCGCGTGCCCCGGCAGTGCCCCGGAAAGTTGCCGATGAACCGGTGCTGGTGGCGCCGTGCCGCGGCCGCGCACAATGCCGCGTCCCCCACACAGGAGAGCTCCATGCCGATACGCCCGACCCTGCGCCTGCTTGCCGCCACGCTGCTGTGCGCCGGTTCCGTCTTTGCTGCCGGCGCCGCCGACCTGTCGCGCCTGCAGGGCGCCTGGCAGCTGCAGTCGGGCGAGTCCGTCGACGGCGACGGCGCGCGCGTGGATTACGCCAGCCGCGGCCTGGCCGGCACCAAGGTGCTGGCCGATGGCCGCTTCGCCTTCACCACCACCAGCAACGGCGCGTTCTGGGCCGGCGGTTCGGGTACCTACGAGGGCGATGGTTCGCGCTACGTGGAGCGGCCGCTGATGGCGTCCTACCCGCTGGAGAACGGCGGCAGCTACGAGTTCCGCTACACGCTGGAAGGCGATGTCTGGACGCTCGAGCGCTGGGAGGCCGGACGCCGCGTCGAGCGCGAGGTGTGGAAGCGCCTGCCGTAACCCGGATCGATCCGGTGCCGGTCGGTAGATGCGCGGCTTGCCGCGCATGGGACGTCACCGGGAAAGCGTCATGTGTGGCAGGCCCGCCGTTACGGGTCCTGCCGCGCCGGGAAGCCGGCGTCGTCCAGCGCCTGGGTGAAGCGCTCGGCCGGCTGCGCCGATTCGATGCGCACGCGCTTGCCGGGCAGGTCGATCTCGACCGTCGCGGCCGGGTCCACGTCCTTGACCGTGGCGGTGACGCTGCGCGCGCAGCCGCCGCAGGTCATGTTCTCGATATGCAGCTTCATGGCGGTTTCTCCTTGAGGGGAGGGCAGTCTGGAGCTTGCCATGGTGGCAAGGTCAAGGGGCCGGAGACCAGAGACCAGAGACCAGAGGCCGGAGGTCAGAGGTCAGAGGTCAGGAACATGGAAGGCAAAGCCGGGGCCATGCGCTCTCACTGCGTTTCTGGTTTCTGTCCTCTGGTTCGTGACCTGTTGACCTTCCCATGATGGGAAGCTTCAAGATGCCGCCATCATGGACAACCCAGGTGAGCCGGCGATGCGCCAGAACAGCCAGAATCCCGCCCGCGACGGCGGACAGACGCAGGATCTCGCGGTCGTGGGCATGACCTGCGCCTCGTGCGTGGGCCGGGTGGAGCGCGCGCTGGCCGCCGTGCCCGGCGTGGCCAGCGCCGCGGTGAACCTGGCCACCGGCCGCGCCACGGTGCGCGGCGACGGCGTGGACCGGCAGGCGCTGGTGCGGGCGGTGGAGAAGGCCGGTTACGAGGTGCCCGCGCCAGCGCCGCTGGAACTGGGCATCGACGGCATGACCTGCGCCTCGTGCGTGGGCCGCGTCGAACGCGCGCTGGCCAAGGTGCCGGGCGTGCGCTCGGCCAGCGTCAACCTCGCCACCGGCCGCGCGCAGGTGCAGGGCGAAGCCGCGCTGGACACGGCCGCGCTGCTCGCCGCGGTCACCAGGGCCGGCTACGAGGCGCGCGTGCTGGAAGCGGCCGTGGACGGCGACCGCGAAGCGCAGCGCCGCGAAGAAGAACTGCGCGGGCTCCGGCGCGACCTGCTGCTGGCCGCGGCGCTGACCCTGCCGGTGTTCGTGCTGGAAATGGGCGCGCACCTGGTGCCGGCCTTTCATCACGCCATCGCCCGCACGCTGGGCACGCACAACAGCTGGCTGCTGCAGTTCGCGCTGACCACGCTGGTGCTGGCGATCCCCGGCCGCCGCTTCTACCGCGCCGGCATCCCCGCGCTGCTGCGCGCCGCGCCGGACATGAACTCGCTGGTCGCGGTCGGCACGCTGGCCGCCTACGGTTTCTCGCTGGTGGCGACCTTCCTGCCGCGGCTGCTGCCGGCCGGCACGGTCAACGTGTACTACGAAGCGGCGGCGGTCATCGTCACCCTGATCCTGCTCGGGCGCATGCTCGAAGCGCGCGCCAAGGGTCGCACTTCCGAGGCGATCAAGCGCCTGCTCAAGCTGCAGGCCAGGACCGCGCGCGTGCGCCGCGACGGCGGCGCGGTGGAGGTGCCGCTGGCGCAGGTGGCGGCCGGCGACGTGGTCGACGTGCGCCCCGGCGAGCGCATCGCCGTCGATGGCGAGGTCGTCGATGGCGACAGCTACGTGGACGAATCGATGATCACCGGCGAACCGGTGCCGGTGGCCAAGGCGGCCGGCGCGCACGTGGTCGGCGGCACCGTCAACCAGACCGGCACGCTCGGCGTGCGCGCCACCGCCGTCGGCGGCGCCACCGTGCTGGCGCAGATCATCCGCCTGGTGGAGCAGGCGCAGGGCGCCAAGCTGCCGATCCAGGGCCTGGTGGACCGCATCACGATGTGGTTCGTGCCGGTGGTGATGGGCCTGGCGCTGCTGACCTTCGCCGCGTGGTGGTGGTTCGGCCCGTCACCGGCGCTGACCTTCGCCCTGGTCAACGCGGTGGCCGTGCTGATCATCGCCTGCCCGTGCGCGATGGGCCTGGCGACGCCGACCTCGATCATGGTCGGCACCGGCCGCGGCGCCGAGCTGGGCGTGCTGTTCCGCAAGGGCGAGGCGCTGCAGCTGCTGAAGGAAGCGACGGTGGTGGCGGTGGACAAGACCGGCACGCTCACCGAAGGCCGGCCGCTGCTGACCGACCTGCACGTGGCCGACGGCTTCGACCGCGCGCGCGTGCTCGCGCAGGTGGCCGCGGTGGAAGACCGCTCCGAGCATCCGATCGCGCACGCGATCGTGGGTGCCGCGCAGGCCGAAGGCCTGTCGCTGCCGCCGGTGCAGGCCTTCGAATCGGTCACCGGCCATGGCGTGCGCGCGCAGGTGGACGGCGCGCGCGTGGACGTGGGCGCGGACCGCTTCATGCGCGGGCTCGGCGTGGAGGTGGCGCCGTTCGCCGACGTCGCCGCGCGGCTCGGCGAGGACGGCAAGACGCCGCTGTATGCCGCCATCGACGGCCGGCTGGCCGCGGTCATCGCCGTCTCCGATCCGATCAAGGCAGACACCGCCGCGGCCATCGCCCACCTGCACGCGCTGGGGCTGAAGGTGGCGATGATCACCGGCGACAACCGCCGCACCGCCGAGGCCATCGCGCGCCAGTTGGGCATCGACGAGGTCGTGGCCGAAGTGCTGCCGGAAGGCAAGGTCGATGCGGTGAAGCGGCTGAAGGCCGGATACGGCCGCCTGGCCTACGTCGGCGACGGCATCAACGACGCGCCGGCGCTGGCCGCGGCCGACGTCGGCCTGGCCATCGGCACCGGCACCGACGTGGCGATCGAGGCCGCCGACGTGGTGCTGATGTCCGGCAGCCTGCAGGGCGTGCCCAACGCCATCGCGCTGAGCCAGGCGACGATGCGCAACATCGGCCAGAACCTGTTCTGGGCGTTCGCCTACAACACCGCGCTGATCCCGGTGGCGGCCGGCGTACTGTATCCGCTGTGGGGCGTGCTGCTGTCGCCGGTGTTCGCCGCCGCCGCGATGGCGCTGTCCTCGGTGTTCGTACTGGGCAACGCGCTGCGGCTGCGGCGCTTCACCCCGGCGAACCCGTAACTGCCGGTGGAAAGGCGATTCGGACAATGTTCCGGCGGGCAGGCCCCGCCGCTGCGAGGAGAAAGCGATGGAAGACGCCATGAACATCGGCCAGGCGGCCCGGGCCACCGGCATCTCGGCCAAGATGATCCGCTACTACGAGGACAGCGGCCTGATCGGCCCGGTGGCGCGCACCCACGCCGGCTACCGCGTCTACGGCCCGCGCGACATCCACACCCTGGGCTTCATCAAGCGCTCGCGCGACATGGGCTTCAGCGTGGAGCGCATCGGCGAACTGCTGCAGTTGTGGCGTGATCGTTCGCGCCACAGCGCCGACGTCAAGCGCATGGCGCTGGAACACGTGGCGGTGCTGCAGCAGCGCATCGCCGAACTGCAGGACATGGTGACCACGGTCCGCACCCTGGCCGACTGCTGCGCCGGCGACGAGCGGCCGGACTGCCCGATCCTGAGCGACATCGCCACCGGCGCGCCGCTGCACCGCCCGGCCGGGAAAAGCCCGATGAAGGGAAAACGTGGCAAGCCGCGCGCGTGCCAGACAACGCCTGAATAAAGGCCTAAAAACGCCGTTGGTGGGGCGGCGGAACTTCAGGAAGGGTTGAGCTGGATAACGGAAAAATTACATCCGGACGCAGGCAGCCGCACGAGCCGCCGCGCCACAGACAGTAATTTTGAAGGTGTACCCCCATGAAGAATTCCCTGATTGCCCTGGCCCTGGCGGCCGCCCTCCCGTTCGCCGCTTCCGCTGCCGACAATCTTTCCTACAACTATGTCGAAGGTGACTACGTCAAGACCGACGTGTCCGGCCCCGACGCCGACGGCTGGGCGCTGAAGGGCTCCTGGGCCTTCCACCCGAACTTCCATGTGTTCGGCGACTTCACCCAGCAGAAGGTCGACCACACCGACGCCAAGTTCGACCAGTGGCGCATCGGCGCCGGCTACAACCGCGCCATCGCCACGAGCACCGACCTGGTCGCGCGCGTGGGCTACCAGAAGTTCGACCCGCACCACAGCAACCTGGACTTCGACGGCTACAACGCCGAAGTGGGCCTGCGCAACGCGTTCGGCGAGCACGCCGAGGTGTATGCCTTCGCCGGTTACCAGGACTACACCAAAAAGCACGGCGTCAACCCGGACGGCGCCTTCTACGGCCGCCTGGGGGGCCAGTTGAAGTTGAACCAGAACTGGGGCATCAACGGCGACATCAAGATGGACCGCCACGGCAACAAGGAATGGTCGGTCGGCCCGCGCTTCAGCTGGTAAGCAGCCCGCGCGTGGCGAAACGCAGAAAGCCCGGCAATGCCGGGCTTTTTCTTGCATCCGTACAGGAGGGGCTCGCCCTGCATGAGGCTCGACCGGCGACACCATGGCCGCCGCTACCTTGGCCCCCGGCTCATCGTTCCCCACATCCCCCGCCAGTCGGCGTGCCTCCTTGACTCAAGAGAGGCTCTTCGTCGGTCGCACATGGCGCCATGTCATCGCCGTAGGAGCGGCTTCAGCCGCGATGGGGCTTTCCCGGCAAGGCCCTGATCGCGACTGATGGCCCGAGGCCACCCAGAGTCGCTCCTACGGAAGGCTGAGGCACATCGGCGCCCAGCCGATCGGATTACGCGGCGATGCGCCGGTCGGCGCGGTTGCTTTACGCGGCGCGCAGGCGCGCGGTCAGGCCCTTGAGGAAATTGCGCAGCAGTTGGTCGCCGCAGGCGCGGTAGTTCTTGTGGTCCGGCTGGCGGAACAGCGCCGACAGTTCCGGCTTGGACAACGGCAGGCCGGCGGCGGCGAAGATCTCGTGCATGTCCACGTCCTTGAGCTGGAAGGCCACGCGCAGCTTCTTCAACACCAGGTTGTTGGTGATGCGCGTTTCCGGCGCGCGCTGCGGCTGCGACTCGTCGCGGCCGCGGAAGTGGTAGATCAGGCCGTCGAGGAAACGCGCCAGCACGGCGTCCGGGCAGGCCTCGAACAGCGGCTCGTCGTCGCGGCGCAGGAAGTCGTGCACCTGCGCCTGGTCCACGTCGAACGCCGGGTCGGCCAGGTGGATCAGGTCCACCACGTGCCTGTCGCCCAGGTCGAGCATGTAGCGGATGCTGCGCAGTACGTCGTTGTTGATCATCACCACTCCGGAACGGCCGCGGCGCGACTGCCCGGCAGGCGCACAGTGTAACGCCGCCGCCGGGTGCGGCCGGTACAATCCGCTGCGATCCATCCCCCGGGACATGCCATGCACACCCCCGCCTATGCCGCGCTCTCGGCCGGCGCGCCGCTGCAACCCCTGGCCATCGAACGCCGCGCGCTGCGCCCGGACGACGTGGCCATCGACATCCTGTACTGCGGCGTCTGCCACTCGGACCTGCACCAGGTCCGCAACGACTGGGGCGGTTCGCGTTACCCGATGGTGCCGGGCCACGAGATCATCGGCCGGGTGCGCGCGGTGGGCAGCGCCGTCGCGCGGCTGAAGGTGGGCGACGCGGTGGGCGTGGGCTGCATGGTCGACAGCTGCCGGCAGTGCGACCAGTGCGCGCACGGCGAGGAGCAGTTCTGCCGGCAGGGTCCGACGATGACCTACAACGGCCGCGACCGCATCAGCGGCGAGACCACCCAGGGCGGCTATTCGCGCATGATCGTGGTGCGCGAGGAATTCGCCATCGGACTTTCGCCGCGGCTGGACCTGGCGCGCGCCGCGCCGCTGCTGTGCGCCGGCATCACCACCTGGTCGCCGCTGCGCCATTACGGCGCCGGCCCCGGCACGCGGCTGGGCGTGGTCGGCCTGGGCGGGCTGGGGCACATGGCGGTCAAGCTCGGCGTGGCGCTGGGCTGCGAGGTCACCCTGGTGACCGGCAGCGCGGCCAAGGCAGACGACGCGCGCGCGCTCGGTGCGCACCGGGTGCTGTTGTCGCGCGATGCCGATGCGATGAAGGCGGCCGCCTCGTCGATGGACCTGATCATCGACACGGTGCCGGTGGCGCACGAGCTGGACCCCTACGTGCGGCTGCTCGACGTGGAAGGCCGCATCGTCGTGGTCGGCGCGCTGGAGCAGATGCCGGTCAATGCCGCGGCGCTGATGCGCGGCCGCCGGCAGGTGTCCGGCTCGCTGATCGGCGGTATCGCGCAGACCCGCGAACTGCTGGAATTCTGCGCCGCGCGCGGCGTCTACCCGGAGTGCGAGTCGATCCCGATCCAGCGCATCGACGAGGCCTTCGCGCGCATGGAACGTTCGGACGTGAAGTACCGCTTCGTCATCGACATGGCCTCGCTGGCCGGCGCCTGAGCGGCATGGGACTGCGCGCGATCCTGCACCTGTGCCTGCACGCGGCGGTGCCGGCGCTGCTCGCCTGGCTGTTCTGGCGGCCGCGGTTCGCCCGCGCCTGGCTGCTGATGCTGCTGGGCTGGGTGATCGACCTGGACCACCTGCTGGCCGATCCGGTCTATGCGCCGGACCGCTGCAGCATCGGCTTCCATCCGCTGCATACCGCGCCGGCGGCGGCCGTCTACGCGGGCCTGCTGCTGCCGCGCCGCACCCGGCTGTTCGGCATCGGTCTGCTGCTGCACCTGGCGCTGGACGCCATCGACTGCGCGTGGATGCGCTGCGGCGGTTGATCGTTTCCCGGAAGCGGGGCGGCGACGCCGACGGTCACCAGCCGTACCACGGGCCCGGGCCGTAGCCGAACGGGCCGGCGCCCTTGCCCTGGCTGACGTGGATGTTCAGGTCCACGCGGCGGGTCTTGCCTTCGTCGGTGTTGTAGTTCTTGCCGAGGTTGATGTCGGCCGAACTCCAGTGGCTGTTGCCGAAGGCCTTGGAGTAACCGATGCCGGTGCTGAGCGTGCCGTGCACCTGCAGCTTGTCGTCCACCACCGTCGCGGCGGTGGCGTCCCTGCGCGGCGCCGGGCCGCTGTGGTCGCCGTAATAGGTGCCCGGGGCATCGGCCTGGTAGGACGGATCGTTGAGATAGCGCATCGGCGCCTGCGGCACGCTCAGGTCCAGCGAACCCGGCGCGCTGCCAGCCGGCTGGGCCATCGCCAGGGTCGGCGCCAGCAGGCAGGCAAGCATCATGGGGAACCGGTTCATCGCGCTGGCGCTCCTGGCTGGGGCCGTCATCGTGGCAGGTGGGACACGCCGACGCTAGCGCGGCGGCGGTGAACCGGGCCTGTCGTGGCCGGCGCGGCTCAGTCCAGGCGCGCGAACCCGAACAGCCGCGCCAGCCGGTGCCGCCGCCGTTCGATGGCCGCGCGCAGCAGGCCGGCGCCGAGCATCGAATAGGTGATGCCGTTGCCGCCGTAGGCCATGGCGAACAGCACGCGCGGGCCCCACTGCGGGTGCGCGCCGAAGAACGGCAGCCCGTCGCGGGTCTCGGCGAAGGTGCCGGCCCAGGCGAAGGCCGGCGTCACCGGCAGGTGCGGGAACAGCCGCCGCACCTTCGCCGCCAGCCCGTGCGCCTTGCGCTCCACGCGCGCATCGCGTCGCGCCGGTATGTCCACGGCGTCGTCCTCGCCGCCGACCAGCAGGCGCAGGTCGGCGGTGCTGCGCAGGTACAGATAGGGGCGCGCCGATTCCCACAGCATGGTCCGTCGCAGCGGGCCGAGCGCGTCGGCCGGCAGCGGATCGGTGACGAAGGCGTAGCTGCTGCGGTTGCGCGCCACGCGCTGGTCGAGCCAGTGCGCGTTGGCGTAGCCGGCGGCCAGCACCACGTGGCCGCAGCGCACCTGCACGCCGTCGCTGGTGGTCGCGACCACGCCGCGCGAGGTCGGGTGCAGCTGGGCGATGGTGGTGCGGTCGAACACCTGCGCGCCGCGCCGCTGCACGCGCGCCAGCAGGCGGTGCGCCATGCGGTACGGGTCCAGGCTGGCGGCCAGGTCGCTGAGGATGGCCGCCGGCGCCTGGAAGCCGTACGCGGCCAGCAGGTCGTCCGGCTCCAGCCAGTGCACGGCGAACCCGTGCTTCCGGCGCAGTTCGTATTCGTCGCGCAGGTCGGCGCGGTGACGCCGGCGGCTGGCGTAGTAGAGGCTGTCGCCACGGCGGAAGTCGACGCCGCGCACCTCCGCCGCCAGGGCCTGCAGCGCCGGGATCGCCTCCGCGCAGGCGCGGTAGGCCAGCACCGCGGCGTCTTCGCCGTAGCGCGCGGCCAGGTCGATCATGTGCGTGTCGATCTCGTACTGCAGCAGGGCGGTGCTGGCCGCGCTGGAACCCCAGCCGATGTCGCGTTGTTCCACTACCGCCACGTCGTGTCCGTGGCGGACCAGTTCGTCGGCCACCAGCGCGCCGGTGATGCCGCCGCCGACCACCAGGACATCGCAGCGCAGCGCCCGCCGCAACGGCGGGTAGGCGTGCATCAGCCCGTTCCTGACCGCCCAGAACGGATAGCCGCTTTTCAGGTCCATGGGGCGCGGCGCGGTGCCGGGTCAGGCGGTGGGGTGGCCGGTGTGCGGCGTGTGGATCAGGCGTTCCACGTCGAACCCCTGCTGGCGCGCGTAGGCGATGTAGTGCTGGCGCGTGGTCTCGTCCATGCGCGGCTCGCGCGCCAGCAGCCACAGGTATTTGCGGTCCGGGCTGCCGACCAGCGCGGTGGTGTAGCCGCCATCGACCAGGATCACCCAGTAGTCGCCCTTGGTGAACGGAATCCAGCGCAGTCCTTCGGGCAGGAAGCTCACCTCCAGGCGGCTGTTGGAGGCATCGACCGGCCTGGCCTGGCCGATGGCTTCCTCCAGTTCGCCGCCGCGCAGGCAGCGGTTGCGCACGCGCACGCTGCCGTCGTCGTCGAGCGTGTAGTGCGCGCTGACGTCGGTGGCGTCTTCCGGCTCGTGGCGCATCGGCAGGCGGTCGATCTCGTACCAGGTGCCGAGATAGCGCGGCAGGTCGAGGGCGGCGACGGTGGGCAGGGGCGGATGGTCCATGACGGCTCCGGTGGGGGGAGGGCCCTGCAGCTATAGGCCAGCGGCGGTGAATGCGGCGTGCGGGCGGCGGCGCCGTATCCGTCAACGGCGCGCTTGCGCTAGGCTTGCAGGCTGCGAAAACGGGAGAGCCCGATGTACGCCGTGATCCTTCTCAAGGGCCCGGAGCGCTATGCGCGCGAACGCTGGGAGCAGGTGCCGGACCTGGTCGATTACGAGGGCGAAAGCTATTCGCTGCGCGCCGGGCCGCGGCAACCGCTGCCGACCGACCGGCAGTGGGACCCGGTGGCGGTGTACGCGCCCGACGAGCTGACCGAGGAAGAATTCCAGGACCTGTACGAGTCGCTCCGCACCCAGGTCGCCGAGCTGGGGCTGAAGTACTGAGCGAGGCCCGGCGCCGCTGACGCCGCGCCCGCGCCGGGTCGATCCGCCATTGTCGGAGCGTGGACGCGCGCTGATTTATAGTCCGTGCACGCGCGGTGGTCCGCGCCCGTCCATGGATGCGCCGCCTTGTTCTTCCGCCGCCGTTTGCCGCTGTTGCGCGCGTTGTTGCTGGTGTTCCTGCTGGCGGGTGGGGCATCGCCCCTGGTGGCCTCGGCCGCCAATGCCGTCGCCGCCGACGCGGCCTCGCCGCAGGCGCGCATCGGCCAGGCCGAGCGCGCGCTGCAGGCGGTACGCCGCTCGCTGGACGACGCCGACGCGCCCGAGACGCTGAGGACACTCGCCGAACAGGCGCTGCAGGCCAAGCGCGACGCCGACGCCGCGGTGGCCGTGCTGATGCCGCAGCTGGAACAGGTCGATGCGCGCATCGCCCAGCTCGGGCCGCTGGACGACGGTGCCACCGAGGAGCGCAGCATCGGCCGCCAGCGCAGCGCGCTGGACCAGCAGCGCAGCCAGCTCGACGCGGACATCAAGCGCGGCAAGCTGCTGGCCGAGGACGCCAGGCAGCTGAGCGATTCCATCGAGAAGACGCGCAGCCAGCAGTTCGGCGAGCAGCTCGGGCGCAGGGTCGGTTCGCCGCTGTCGCCTGCGCTGTGGCGGGAGTTCGCGACCCGTCTGCCGGACGACCTGGTACGCCTGCAGGGCCTGTACCGGCAGGCCGCCGGCGGCTTGAGGAGCGCCGTGGCCGCGCATGGCTGGACCTCGCCGCTGCTCGGAGCGGCGCTGGCGCTGCTGATGGTGTTCCCGCTGCGCTGGTGGCTGCGCCACCTCGGCCGCCGCTACGCCGCGTCCGGGCATGCGCCGGACGGACGCCTGCGCCGTTCGGGCCTGGCCGTCTGGCTGCTGCTGGTCGGCACGCTGCTGCCGGGTTTCGCCGCGATCGTCCTGCTCGCCGGCCTGCGCGGGATCTCGGCGATTCCGCCGCGGCTGGAATCGGTGGCCGACATCTTCGTCCTGGCCACCTTCGTCGCGGCGTTCTACGCGGCGCTGGCCAGCAGCCTGCTGGCGCCGGACCGGCCCTCGTGGCGCCTGCTCAACATCGATGACGTGGCCGCGCGGCCCCTGTGCCGGTTCGCCTGGGGCGCGGCCGGCGTGACCTGGCTGAGCGCGCTGCTGCGCGAGATCAACCGGTCGGCGCGCACGTCGACCGTGAGCACGGTGACGCTCGACGGCCTGGTCGCCCTGGCCTACGTGGCGCTGATCATGGCGGTGCTGGTGACGCTGGCGCGGCTGCATCGTCGCCGCGCCGCCGAGGCCGCGCTGGCCGAACGGCAGGCCGACGCGGCGACCGGCGCGCGGCCGCCGCGCGCCGCGCGCAGCGGTTGGCTGGTGCTGGCGCGCCTGGGCGGCCACCTGACCGTGCTGTCGGCGCTGGTGGCGACCTTGCTGGGCTATCTCAACTTCGCCCTGTTCGTGGCGCAGCAGATGGTGTGGGTCACCGTGGTGGTCATGGCGGTATCGCTGCTGACCCGCTTCGCCGACGACGCGTCGCTGTGGCTGTTCGCACCGGACAGCGCCTTCGGCCGTACCCTGCGCCTGTCCACCGGCGTGCAGGCCGCGCGGCTGGAACAGGCCGGCGTGCTGCTGTCGGCGGTGCTGCGGATCGGCGTGGTGGTGCTGGGCGCGGCCGCGGTGGCGGTGTGGTTCGGCAACGCCGCGGCCTTGTCCGCCTGGGCCGATACGCTGAACGCCGGCCTGCAGATCGGCGGGCAGGCGCTGCGCCCGTCGGCGGTGCTGTGGGCGGTGGTGGTGCTGCTGCTCGGGCTCGGCGTGATGAAGGTGCTGCAGCAGTGGCTGGTGGATACCTGGCTGCCCAAGACCGGCCTGGATACCGGCGCGCGCAATTCGATCAGCACCGTCGCCCGCTACCTGGGCATCGCGCTGGCGGTGCTGTGGGCGTTGGCCACGCTGGGCATCGGCTTCGAGAAGCTGGCGCTGCTGGCCAGCGCGCTGTCGGTGGGCATCGGCTTCGGCCTGCAGGCGATCACCCAGAACTTCGTCTCCGGCCTGATCCTGCTCGCCGAGCGCCCGGTGAAGATCGGCGACTGGGTGAAGATCGGCGACCAGGAAGGCGACATCCGCCGCATCTCGGTGCGTTCGACCGAGATCCAGGTGGGCGACAAGTCCACGCTGATCGTGCCCAACTCCGAGCTGATCACCAAGACCATCCGCAACATGACGATGGCCAACGCGCTGGGCCGCATCCAGATCCAGTTCTCGGTGCCGCTGGGCACCGACGTGGCGAAGGTGCGGCAGCTGCTGCTGGACATCTTCGCCGGCAATACGAAAATCCTGGCCGACCCGGCGCCGTCGGTATTCATCGACGCAATCGGCGGCGGCCTGGTGGCGCTGAACTGCTTCGCCTACGTATCCAGCCCGCGCGATGTCTACGGCGCGCGCAGCGACGTGCTGTTCGAACTGCTGCGCGCCACGGCCGAGCAGGGCATCGCGCTGGCGACGCCCACCGACGTGCGCCTGGTGCGCGGCGACCCGCAGGCGCCTGGGTCGGCGATGTAGGTCCCCGGCACGTCGTCGTCGTAGGAGCGGCTTCAGCCGCGAACGCTCCTGCGGCCTGCCCGGAAGGCGTTCGCGGCTGAAGCCGCTCCTACGGGAGGTGCGTGCGCGTTGTTGCTTCCTGCTTCCACGTGCCACGCATGGCATGCGCTGCGATCCCGTCGCGCAGAATGATCGCGCTGGTGGCGCCCCTCGACACGCGGCAACCCAGTAATCGCGCGAATCGGAGATGCGGAAACCCCGGCATGTCGTAGGAGCGGCTTCAGCCGCGAACGCTCCTGTGGCCTGCCCGGAAAGCGTTCGCGGCTGAAGCCGCTCCTACGGGGGGCGTTCGACAGGACGACCGGGCTCAGGAGCGCGGCCGGCCGCGGATCGCCGGTACCAGGGCGTAGCTGTCCACCGCCAGTTTCTCGGCGTGGCCGAGCCAGGCGCGGATCTCCAGGTCGTCGATCTCCTCGTCCAGCCCCAGCGGCAGGGTGATGCGGCCGTCGCTGTCGGGCGTCACCCATTGCTGGGCCACCACCACCCTGCGCTGCGAGGACACGGCCTCGACCCAGAACGCGCGCTCGGGGCGCTGGCTGGCGTAGAGCTCGAGCACGTAGTGGCCCGGCCGCGTGTGCTGCGCCTGGCGGCTGATCATGCGCGACTGGCGCACGCTCGGGCGCGGGCCGTGGAACGGTTCCAGCGGCGCGTCGACGGCGATGCCGCGGCGCAGCTGCGCGTCGCGGTACAGGCGCATGCCCTGGTCGCTGTCCACCAGCAGCGCGCACCATTGACCATCGGCCGAGGCGTCCTCGAAGGCGGTGCAGCGGTCCACGTAGGCCAGGCGGTGGCTGGGGTCGGCTTCGTCGAACCGGCGCGAGGTGTTTTCCAGGTACACCGATTCCAGCGCCCACTGCGCGTCGTACTCCAGCAGCACCGGCGGCTGCACCTTCTGCACGCCGACCAGCACCTGGCCGTCGTCCAGGCGCAGCATGCGCGTCTTCTCGCCCAGCCACAGCGAACGCGCGAAGGCGCGGTAGCGCGCATAGTCGGCCGGGTCGGCCTTGAGCGCGGCGACGCTGGCGCTGGCCGCGCGCGGGGTGGCCAGCAGCGAGCGGCCGAAGCCGATCGCGTCGATGGCCGGGTCCAGCAGCTGCAGCAGGGTCGCGCCCGAGTCCAGGGTGGTGCCCGCGCCGGCGGTCAGCTGGCGCGGCGCGATGTCCTTGCCCAGGAACAGCAGCAGGTTCTCGCGCTGCAGGGTTTCCAGCACATGGCTCAGGTCGTTGGGCATGGCCAGATGGTCGGAGGCGACCACCACCAGCGTGTCGTCGCCGAACTCGCTGGCGCGGATGCGGTCCACCAGCCGCGCGATCAGCCGGTCGCTGCACTTGAGCGCATTGAGCAGGCCGATGTCGCCATGCTCGCTGCGGTAGCGCGTGCCCTTGCAGGCCACCGGCAGGTGCCCGGCCGGATGGTGCGTGTCCATGGTCAGCGCGGTGAGCATGAACGGCTGGCCGGCGCGCGAGAGTTCGATGAAGCGGTCGAAGGCGCGCTCCAGCAGCACGTCGTCGTGGATGCCCCAGTTGGAGAAATGCCTGGCGGCGATGCGCTGCTGCCTGAACCAGGCCAGGTCGCGGATGTCGTCGAAGCCATGGCTGGCGAGGAAATCGGCCTTGGCCGCGAACTGGCCGTTGGCGCCGCCGATGTAGTGGTTGCCGTAGCCCTGCTGCTTCAGGTAGTCGCCCAGGCAGACCGCCTCGGGCAGGAAGTGGCCCATGCGGCCCATGCTGTTCTCGTCGCCCTGGGCGGTGGTCAGCGGCACGCCGCACATCGACGAGACCAGCCCGGCGATCGTCCAGCCGCTGCCATCGGCCGACGCGATGCCGCGGAAATCCAGCGCCTCGCCGGCGAGCCGGCGCAGGTTGGGCATCAGCCCGGGGAACACCGTTTCGTCCAGGTAGGTGCGTTCCAGGCTCTCGCCGTAGATCCACACGATGTTCTTCGGCCGCGCCAGCGCCTGCGTCGGGACCACGTACTCCGGCGCCACCGCGCTGTAGTCGACCGGCTTCGCCTGCTGGTACAGGCGGCGCGCGTCGCCATACAGGGGGCTGCCGAGCGTGGTCGCGACCAGCAGCGCGGCGAACGCCGCGGTCAGCGCGCCGCCATGCCGCGGCAGGCGGAAACGGCGCACGCGCACCAGCAGCAGCGGGCTCAGCGAAAGCAGGAAAAGGGCAACGAACGCGGCGATGTAGCCGTTGAAATCAGCGACGCCGGCGCCTTCCATGTCGCTGCGCAGGTGGTAGAGCGTGGCCGAGTTGATGCCGTCGCCGCTGAGCCGGTCGATCAGCCACCAGGCGCTGAAGGCCAGCAACAGCAGCGACAGCAGGCCCGCCTTGAGCCGCGCCAGCGTGGAGGTCGTCAGCAACAGCAGGAACAGCGCGGGCAGGTACAGCCAGAAGGTCCAATGCATGCGGTCGCTTGGTAGTGGAAACGAAGGCGCCCGGTGCGGGGGAGAGGGCGCGGTCCACGGCTTCATGACAGGCGCATGAAACGCGGACGACCGAATCATGCACAGACGAACCTGACTGAAATGTTTGCTGGAAACGGCACAGTGCGCAGCGTGTCGGACACCGTGGAACCGCCGCCGATTCGCGGGCGAAGACCGCTCTGTCGCAACGCATCGCGTGTTGCAGCGTGGTGGAGCGATGATGCGATGCGCCTGCGGAACGCGCCGGATATGGCCGGTTCGCCGCGGCTGTGGCGTGCCTGCGCGGGATGCGGTCAGCGGTGCCCGCGTTCCTCGCGCGCGCGTGCGCGGGTGCGGCGGTCGAACAGCAGCGCGCTAAGGATCAGGCCCAGGCCGATCACCACGCCCACCAGGAACAGCAGCATCGCGAACGCCGGGTAGCCGAACAGCGAGAAGCGGCTGGGCACGCGCATCAACAGCGCCGAGGACAGCAGCAGCGCGGCGGTGATCAGGCCGGCGGCGATGCGGTTGGCGACCTTCTGGATGTTCTCCATCAGCCGCGATTCTTCCAGCCCGGTGACCTTCATCTGCAGGCGGTTCTCGGCCACGAGGCTGAGGATGTCGGACATGCGCCGCGGCCCGGTGCGCAGCAGCTGCTGCAGTTCCATCGCCTCGCTGGCGAGGTTGGCCACCGACAGCGACTTGCCCAGGCGCGCGCGCATCACGTGCTGCAGCTGCTGCTCCACCACGCGGCGCGTATCCAGCTCCGGCGCCAGCAGCCGGCACGCGCCCTCCAGGTTGAGCAGGGCCTTGCCCAGCAGGCTCAGCTCCGGCGGCGTGCGCAGGTCGCAGGCGGTGGCGATGCGCACGATCTCCAGCACCACGCGGCCTTCGGACAGGGTGCCGTTGGCGGCGTAGCGGGCGATCATCTGCCCGGTCAGGCGCAGGTAGCGTTCCTCGTCGTAGTCCTCCAGGCGCGTGCTGATGCCGATGATCTCGTCGGCCACTTCCTCGCCGCGCCCGTCCACCGCGGCGAACAGCACCTTGAGCAGACGCTCGCGCAGGCGCGGCGGCACGTGCGCGACCATGCCCAGGTCGAACACCGCCAGGCGCTGGTCGTCGGTCACGCGCAGGTTGCCCGGGTGCGGATCGGCGTGGATCTCGCCGTGCACGAAGATCTGGTCGAGATAGCCGCGCACCAGCGCCGCGGCCAGCGGCTGCATCGACTGCTCGGTGCGCCGCACCGGCGGAATCGCGTCCACGCGCACGCCGTGCACCAGTTCCATGGAAAGCACGCGCCGCCGGCACAGGTCCCACAGCGGCTGCGGCACCCACAGCTCCGGGTACGGCGCCAGATGCTGGCCGAAGCGCGCCAGGTTCGCCGCTTCCGCCTCGTAGTCCAGCTCCATGCGCAGGGTCGTGGCGAACTCGTCCAGCCAGTCGGCGAAACGCACGCGGCGGCCGACGCGGGTCAGGTGGTCGGCGGCGCTGGCGAAGCTGCGCAGCACGGCGATGTCCGAGCGCAGCTGCGCGGCGACATCGGGCTTCTGCACCTTGATCGCCACCTCGCGGCCGTCGTGCAGCACGGCGCGGTGGACCTGGGCGATGGACGCGCAGCCCAGCGGCTCGGGGTCGAACAGCGCGAACAGCTTGTTGACCGGCGCGCCCAGTTCCTCCTCGATCACCTCGCGGATCTGCTCCACCGGGATGGGCGCGACCTGCTCCTGCATGCGCTCCAGCGCGGCGACGTACTCGGGCGGGATCATGTCCGGGCGCGTGGACAGCACCTGGCCGAGCTTGACGAAGGTCGTGCCCAGCGCCTCCAGGTCGCGCACGAACTGCGCCGGGTCGGCGTCCTCGGGAAGCTTCGCGTTGCGCGGCAGTTCGCCGTCCAACTGCAGCCCGGAGAACACGCCCGAATTGCGGTAGCGCAGCAGCAGCTTCAGGATCTGCTGGCGCCGGCTCATGCCGCCGACGGTCGTGGGCGCGCCCTGTTCGTGTTTCGCAGCAGTCAAGACACTCTCCCCGCTCGGCATGATCGGGCAGTGTCGCCGCCGGGTGGTGGTCGAGGAGTGAACGCGCGCCCCATGTCGCGACGGCCCGCGATGCGGGACAATCCGCGCGTCCCCCTACCCACGGTGCCCCATGGCTGGAGCCGGCCTGTTCGCCCTGCTAGACGATATCGCCACCCTGCTCGACGACGTTTCCATCCTGACCAAGGTCGCGGCCAAGAAGACCGCCGGCGTGCTCGGCGACGACCTGGCGCTCAACGCGCAGCAGGTCACCGGCGTCAGCGCGGCGCGCGAACTGCCGGTGGTATGGGCGGTGGCCAAGGGCTCGCTGCTCAACAAGGCGATCCTGGTGCCCGCGGCGCTGGCGATCAGCGCGTGGCTGCCCTGGGCGATCACGCCGTTGATGATGCTCGGCGGCGCCTTCCTCTGCTACGAGGGCGTGGAGAAACTGGCGCACAGGTTCCTGCACGGCAAGGAGGACGAGCAGCGCCACGCCGAACGCGTACAGGCGCTCGCCGATGCCGACGTGGACATGGTCGCCTGGGAAAAGGACAAGGTGCGCGGTGCGATCCGCACCGATTTCATCCTCTCGGCCGAGATCATCGTGCTGTCGCTGGGCGTGGTGGCGCACGTGCCGTTCCTGCAGCGCGTGCTGGTGCTGGCGGCCATCGCGCTGGCGATGACCGTGTTCGTCTACGGGCTGGTGGCCGGCATCGTCAAACTCGACGACATCGGCCTGTGGCTGCTGCGCCGCGGCCGCGTCGCGGCTGCGCTGGGCCGAGCGATCCTGCGCGCGATGCCGTGGCTGATGCGCGGCCTGTCGATCGCCGGCACCGCGGCGATGTTCCTGGTCGGGGGCGGCATCCTCGTGCACGCGATACCGGCCCTGCACCACCTCGTCGTTGGCTGGATCCCCTCGCCGTCTTGGGAAATGGCGGCCAACGCGCTGGGCAGCGTGGTGGTGGGCATCCTCGCCGGCGCGCTGGTGCTCGCGGCGGTGACCGGCGTGCAGCGCCTGCGTGGCGGCAAGCCGGCGCATTGAGGGTTACGCACCCCATGGGATGAGGATTCCGCAGGGCGCCGTTTCGATGGCGCTTCTCAGGTGCGTGACGTCGTGCGCGCCTCAAGCATCTGCATCACCATCCTGCGCGTGGCCGAGCGGGCGTTGCGGAACGCCAGCAGCAGACGCCGTTCGACAGGATCGTCGACCAGCTCGGCATCGGCGGCCGGCGTCCAGTCTTCGCACAGCGAGGGTTCTCCCCGCCCCGTCGCCAGCCACTCATACGAGACTTCCGTGGCCAGGGCGATGGCGATCAGGCGCGCGCTGCTGGGCGAAATGCCGGTAACGCTTTCCCAGTTGCCGACCGCGCTGCGGCTGACCCGCAGTTCCGCGGCCAGTTGGCCCTGCGTCATCTTCTTCCGTTGCCGCGCCATGCGGATTCGTATTCCCAGGCTTCCCGCCATTTCACTCCTTCCCCCTACAGGAACGTGGTCATTATAGGCATGGCCGGAATTGGGCCGCTTCATGAAAACTCACGCCAGATTCCACGATGGCATGTCGCCAGGTCGAATATGCATGTCAGCGATATTGGCGCATTTGGTCATTAAGGCTGACAGATGTCCCATAAGCCCTGTCGTGCTTGATGTATGAAGCGGCTGTGTCAACGGATGTGGCATGTACCGGGGCTTGCCGCATCGCTGCGGATGGGAAAGAGTCATTCCCGTCCGATAACGACGCATGGGGATGCAATGTCGCAACCGTTGTTCCGCGATGAAGTGCTCAAGGCCCGCCGCACCAGCTGGCTGGGCGGCATTTCGTTGGCGCAACCGCTGCGGCTGTGGGTATTGACGGGGCTGGCGGTAATGGCTGCTTTCGTCATCGTGCTGTTCGTCACCCTGGGTACCTATACCCGTCGTTCCACTGTTACCGGGCAGTTGGTGCCGATGAAAGGACTGGCGACGGTGGTGGCGCCCGCCAGCGGCGTGGTGGCGCGGCTGGATGTCCCGGAAGGTGGACAGGTCGCCGCCGGCGGCACGCTTGCCCTGGTCTCCGTGCCGCGTGCCACCCAGGGCAGCGGCGATACACAAATGGCGTTGGAACAACGCCTGCAACAACGACAGGATGGTTTGCTCGCCACGCAACAGGCCCAGCATGCGCAGTTGCAGGCGCAGGCGCAGGGCATCGCCAGTCAACTGGCGAACGCGCAGCGCGAACTGGCGCAGGTGGAAGCGGAAGTGGTCACCCGCCAGCAGCAGATCCGTATCGCCAGCGAAACCCTCGAACGCCTGCGCCGGCTCGAAGGCGGCCAGTTCGTGAGCGTGCTGCAGATCAAGCAGCAGGAAGCGCTGGTGCTGGACTACACCGGCCAGATGCAGACCCTGCAGCGGCAGGCCATCGGCACCCGCCGGCTGATGGCGCAACTGCAACAGGCCCAACGCGAACTGCCGGGCCAGCAGCAGGCCAGCGATGCTGGCTATCAGCGCGATCTGGCGCAGCTGGAACAGGAGCGCGTGCAGACACAGGCGAGCGGCGCGTTGCTGGTAAAGGCACCGGTGGCGGGCATCGTTGCCACGCAGGTAGTCAAGCCGGGGCAGGCGGTACAGGCCGGCCAGCCGCTGCTGAGCCTGCTGCCGGGCGACGGAAAGCTGGAGGCCGAGCTGCTGGTGCCCAGTCGCGCCATAGGTTTCATCGCCCCCGGCGATACCGTGCTGCTGCGCTACCAGGCGTTTCCATACCAGAAGTTTGGTCACCAGGAGGGGCGGGTGGCGCGCATCAGCCGCAGCGCATTGAGCAGTGGTGAGCTGGGGGCGTTGATAGGCAATGCCCAGCAGGGCGAACCGTATTACCGCATCACCGTGGCGCTGGCACAGCAGGCCATCACCGCCTATGGCAAGCCCGAGCCGCTCAAGCCCGGCATGCTGCTGGATGCCGATGTGATGGGCGAACGGCGTAGGTTGATCGAGTGGATCTTCGAGCCGTTGTATTCGCTTACGGGAAAGGTGGGGGGCGGTTGAGTTGCCCGGCTTGAGAGTGGAAGCACCGGATGTACTCCGGACTCATGGTGCAGGAGCACTGCACGATTCAACGAAGGGGAAGAAAGATGCGCAATCTGGAAAAAATCGAAATGAGTGCGGTCGCGGTAGGTGCAACTGGTGATTTTCCTGGCCAGGATCGGCAGGAGATCGAGCGTTTTCTCCGGGAGCTGGAGGAGCGCAGGATCTGGGAGGAAATCCAGCGGAATCACGGCAGGTAAGGTTTGCCTTGGATATGGCACGAATGCCTGGATGTATATCGGGCTGCCAGCTCATTACGGGAGCGCGGCTTCTGCTTGCGCTATGCATGGCTCTTCTAGTGCTCGTTATTGGTTCTGCCTTGCCGGTAAGTGCGCAGGAGCATCCGCCCGTCGCGCTGTTCTCGCCCCAGGAGGCCATGCAGCTGGCAAGGGAACCTCTATCGCGCATGCTGGATGAAACCACCTGTGAGCGCATCGAGGGAGTCATGTGGTCACAGGGAAATGGCCGCAGCATGTTGAGGCCGGGCGGGATGGTCCTTCTCTATCGAGCTGGGCGTCGTACTCCCTTCATGGAAGTGGCGAGTCGCGAGGACGGGGTTTTTATTGCGCGGTTTCCTGCGAAGCCGGGCGAGGTCATTTACAGCCAGGTCGTTGCCGTGGATCCGGAAACCGGGCAAAGGCAGTACGGCAGGAAGGATTTCCGGTCGGTCTGCATGAATACAGCCGTGCAGGTGGGGGATGTCGTGCCGATCAAGGAAGATGGTTGACGTCACAAGATAAATTTAACTGCCGGGTGTACTCCTGGCCCCTTGGCGCAGGGAATGCGTCGCTGTGAAGGGAGATGTGAAATGCGTGAATTGAACAGCTATGAGTTCAGCTGTGTGTCGGGCGGTACTATTTCCTGTACCGCTGGTGGTAGCGCTAGCAGTAAGGGGGGCGAGGTCAGTGGTAGTTGTTCGTCGTCTGATTTGATGGCGGATGTCAAAGAGTTCACCGGCATGGTTGCAAAAGTTTCGCCATTTTCTCTGATTGGAATAATTGGTATTATCTTGAATAACTGAATTATGGATGGCCTCGTCGGTGATGAGGCCATTTTTCTATGAAGATAAAAAGAAAGATAATTAGTGGATTGAGCGATCGCGAGGAGCTCGTGGTTGTAGGTGTGGGCGGAATAGTTGCAATTGCCGTGGTAGAGCGTGGATTGCAGTGGTTAAATCCGCAATGGGCAACTTTTTTTTCCGGGGTGCTGGTTTTTTCCTTGCTTTCCTGGTTGGCTCCCGAGAAGCTTTCAGGGAGATGGGGATCCGCTCTCGTAGTGGGGTGCCTGATGGCTTTTTGTTATGTTGTGGCTCTTGCTCCTGATGTTGGCTGTGAAGGTAGGAGGGGGGATTTGTATGCTGTTGTTGTCGCGTATCTAACGGCATCAGTAGCATTGCCGTTGTTTGAGGAAAAGGCTGTTCGCGGTTTTCTGCTTTCAGGGGTAAGTGCGTATGTGGGAAACTTTTGGGGAGGGGTTGCTGTTTCTTTGCTGTTTGCTGCGACGCATTACGGAAATTTCGCTGTTGCCTTCTTGTTTTCCGTCGTGTTGTGCTGGCTTTCTTGTGTGAAGGGATTCGGGGTTTGGTGCAGATCAATTATCCATGGGGTTTATAATTTTGTAGTTATTTCATGGGGCTTGGGTTTATTTGGTTGCCAGGATGTTTTTATATGAATTGTAATTGGTCGATTGTTTGTAAATTTCAAGTTTAGACATGTTGTTGATTTTTTTGGTTTGTGAGTTCGGGTTGAAGCGGTGTCACGAGGTTTCTGTGTTTTGTAATTTGAATTTTTATCAGGATTGCTGTGAGGTCAATAATTCAATCCGAAGTAGCTGAATGCGGGCTCGTCTCTTTGGCGATGGTGACCTCCGCTCATGGCTTGCATATAAGCCTGCCGGATTTGCGCCGTTGTTTTCCTCTATCGCTCAAGGGTGCGAAGCTTTCGCACCTGATCCAGGCTGCCCAGCAACTGGGCTTTTCCACCCGCCCGCTACGGCTGGATATGGAAGATCTGGGTAAATTGAAGCTCCCCTGCATCCTGCATTGGGATCTGAACCACTTCGTCGTACTGGCCAAAGTCGGCCGCAGCAAGGCCACCATTCTCGACCCGGCCATCGGCGAACGGGTGCTGTCGCTGGCCGAGGTTTCCGATCATTTCACCGGTGTGGCGCTGGAGCTGTCGCCAAGCGCCGGGTTCAAGCCGCAGAAGGCTGTGCCGGCGATCACCACGCGACAATTGACTGGCCCGGTGCGGGGCCTTTGGCGCGCGCTGGGGCAGATCCTGCTGCTGTCGGTGGCCTTGCAGGTGTTCGTGGTGCTGGCCCCGTTCTTCATGCAGTGGGTGGTGGACCAGGTGCTGGTCTCGGCCGACCGCGACCTGCTTACCGTATTGGGGTTGGGCTTCGGCCTGGCCTTGCTGCTGCAGATCGGCATCGGCCTGCTGCGCGGTGTGGCGGTGGTGCATCTGTCGTCGCGCCTGGGGCTGCAATGGATGGGCAATGTGTTCGCGCATCTGCTCAAGCTGCCGCTGGACTTCTTCGAGAAGCGTCATCTGGGCGACGTGACGTCCCGCCTGTCGTCGGTACAGGCCATCCAGCGCACGCTGACTACCAGCTTCGTGGAAGCCCTGATCGATGGCCTCATGGCGGTGGTCACGCTGGGGCTGATGCTGGTCTACAGCTGGAAACTTGCGCTGGTGACCATGCTGGCGGTGGTTCTATATGCCGGCATCCGCGCACTGGCCTACCGCCCGCTGCGTGATGGCACCGAGCAGCAACTGGTGGCAGGGGCGAAGCAGCAGACGCACCTGCTGGAATCCTTGCGTGGCATGCAGAGCGTGAAGGTCGCCGGGGAGGAGTCGCGGCGGCGCAGCACCTACGACAACCTGATGGTGGAGACCGTCAACAAGGAAGTGCGACTGGCGCACCTCGGGCTGGGCTTCAACGGCGCCAGCCAGCTGGTGTTCGGCATCGAGCGCATCGCGGTGATCTGGATCGGCGCAGTGCTGGCGCTGGGCAATGTGTTCTCGGTGGGCATGTTGATCGCCTACCTGGCCTATAAGGACCAGTTCGCCGGGCGCATGAGCGCGCTGATCGACAAGTGGGTGGAGTTCCGCATGCTGCGCCTGCATGGCGAGCGCCTGGCCGACATCGTGCTTACACCGCCGGAGGAGGATCATGCGCTACCGGAAGCGTTGCCGCCGCAGGACGTACGCATCGAAGTGCGCAACCTGTCCTTCCGCTATGCCGAGGGCGAGCCGTGGGTGCTGCGCGATTGCAGTTTCAGCATCGCGCCGGGCGAGTCGGTGGCGATCATTGGTGCGTCCGGGTGCGGCAAGACCACGCTGGTCAAGCTGCTGCTGGGCCTGCTCAAGCCCACCGAAGGCAGCATCCACGTCGGCGGCCACGACCTGCACAAGCTCGGCGCGCGCAACGTGCGCGCCATCGTCGGCGCGGTGATGCAGGACGATCAGCTGTTCGCCGGCAGCATCGCCGACAACATCGGCTTCTTCGACCCCGAGTTCGATCTTGAGCGTGTCGAGCAGGCGGCGCGGCTGGCGGCGGTGCACGACGATATCGCCGCGATGCCGATGGGCTACCACGGCCTGATCGGCGACATGGGCAGCTCGCTTTCCGGTGGGCAGAAACAGCGCATCATCCTGGCGCGCGCGTTGTACCGGCAACCAAAGCTTTTGTTCCTGGACGAGGCGACCAGCCACCTGGACGTGGGCAACGAGCAACTGGTCAATGCCGCGATACGGCGCCTGGACGTCACCCGCGTGATCGTCGCCCATCGCCCGGAAACCATCGCCAGCGCCGATCGCGTGCTGGTGATGGAACAGGGCCGGATCGTGCAGGAGCTGCGTCAACAGGTTCCGCGGGGAGCAGAGGTAGCGGAACCCGAAGAAGCAGTGCCGGCGTAGCAGGGCGCATTCGTGCATGACGATGCCTCATGTCCACATGCCTGTTCGCAATGGATGCAGGCGAATGGCGATGTGGCCGCATGCCTGTGGCACAGGCGAGCGATGAAGTCGGTGATGCTGTCAGTTCCGACAGTTGCGCACACGTGCGCGTTCCGGCTCAAATCGTCGGGTTTGCGGCGCATGCGCGCCTTGCAGTGAGTGCCGGTGGAGTGCATGCCGGTGTGTTGTATCGATCATCAGACAAGGGGAAATGATGCTGAAGCTGTCTTCCTGTGCCCTGGGCGTAGCGCTTTCGTTCGCGTTGATGCCGGCGGCGTATGCCAAGGGCGGGCCTGCGGCGCTGCCGCGCGCCGTGACGGCCGGGCCGTGCGTCGAGGGCATCTGCGAGTACCGCCTGCAAAATGGCCTGCGGGTGCTGCTGTTCCCCGACGCGAGCAAGCCCACCGTTACCGTCAACCTGGTCTACGGCGTGGGCTCGATGCAGGAGAACTACGGCGAAACCGGGATGGCGCACCTGCTGGAGCACCTGCTGTTCAAGGGCACGCCGAAGCATCCGGACATCCCCGGCGAGATGCAGCAGCGCGGGGTGAACAAGAACGCCACCACCTCGCTGGACCGCACCAATTACTTCGCCTCGTTCCCGGCCAACGACGACACGCTGGACTGGCTGCTGGCGCTGGAAGCGGACCGCATGGTCAATTCCCGGGTCGCCAAGGCCGACCTGGACAGCGAGATGACCGTCGTCCGCAACGAAATGGAAGCCGGCGACAACAATCCCGCCGGCGTGCTGATGAAGCGCATGCGCTCGGTCGCCTACGACTGGCACAACTACGCCAACCTGCCCATCGGCGCGCGGTCGGACGTGGAGAACGTGCCGATCGGCAACCTGCAGGCGTTCTACCGCACCTGGTACCAGCCGGACAACGCGCTGCTGATCGTGGCCGGCCGCATCGACGCCGACAAGGCGCTGGCGCGCGTGGCCGCGCATTTCGGGCCGCTGAAGAAGCCGGCGCGCGTGCTGCCGGCGTTCCATACCGTCGAGCCGACCCAGGACGGCGAGCGCGAGGTGACGGTGCGCCGCACCGGCGATCTGTCGCTGGTGGCCACCACCTACCACGTCCCGGCGCTGGCGCAGGCCGACAGCGCGGCGCTGGCGGTGCTGGGCAATGTGCTCGGGCATACGCCCAGCGGGCGCCTGCACAAGGCGCTGGTGGAAACCAAGCTGGCGGCGGGCGCGGGAGCGGGCAGCGGGAGCATGCGCGATCCGGGGCTGTTCAACGTGATCGCGGTGCTGCCCAGGGACGGCGACGCGGCCAAGGCCGAAGCCGAGCTGCTCCGGCAGGCCGAAGCCATCGCGGCCCGGCCGGTGACCGGGGAGGAAGTGGAGGCGGCGAAACAGCGCATCGCCAACGACCAGGAAAACCTGTTCAACAACGTCAACGCGGTGGCGATGGCGTTGTCGGAGTACCAGGCGGCCGGCGACTGGCGCCTGCTGTTCGTGCAGCGCGACGCCATCGCCAGGGTGACGGCCGCGGACGTCAACCGCGTGGCCGCGGCCTACCTGAAGCCGAGCAACCGCACGCTGGGCCGGTTCGTGCCCACCGATGCGCCGGACCGCGCCGAGGTTCCCGCCGCGCCGGCGATCGCCAGCGTGGTCGACGGCTACACCGGCCGGGCGGCGGTGGAGGCGGGCGAGACGTTCGAGGCGACGCCGCAGAACATCGCCGCGCGCACGCAGACCTTCACCCTGGGCGAGGGCCTGAAGGTGTCGCTGCTGCCGCGCCGGACGCGCGGGCAGACGGTCACCGTCAATGCCAGTTTCGAGTTCGGCAACGAACAGGCCGTCACCGGGCGCGACACCGCCGCGCAGTGGGTGGGATCGATGCTGCTGCGGGGCGCGGCCGGCCAGAGCTACGAGCAGCTCGTCGCCCGTTTCGATGCGCTCAAGACCGAGGCGTCCATCGGCGGCAACCTGCAGGGCGCGCAGATCCGCCTCGCCAGCAAGCGCGAAACCCTGGCCGAGGCGCTGGCGCTGGCCGCGCAGGTGCTGCGCCAGCCGGACTTCCCGCAGGACCAGTTCGAGCAGCTGCGCCTGCAGACCATCACCGGCATCGAGGCGCAGCGCAAGGAGCCGGGCATGCAGGCGTCGATGGCGATGGCGACGTACTTCGATCCGTGGCCGGCGGGCCATCCGCTGCACGCCGATTCGCTGGACGAGTCGTTGGCCAAGCTCAAGGCGTTGAAGCTCGATGACCTGCGCGCCTGGCACCGCGATTTCTACGGGACCGCCAGCGGCCAGATCAGCGTGGTGGGCGACTTCGATCCCGACGCGGTGAAGGCGCAGCTGCAGGAACTGTTCGCCGGCTGGAAGTCGCCAGCGCCTTACGCGCCCATCGCCACGCGCTACCAGCCGCGCGCCGCGCACCGCGAGAGCTTCACCACGCCGGACAAGCCCAACGCGGTGCTGCTGGCGCGGCAGAACGTATCGCTCAACGTGGCCGACGCCGACATGCCGGCGCTGAGCATCGCCGTGGACATCCTGGGCGGCGATCCGCTCAAGTCGCGCCTGGCCGACCGCATCCGCCAGCGCGAAGGCCTGAGCTACGGCGTGAGCGCCGGCCTGCGCGCGGACGACAGCCGCGTCGGCCGCGACGACAACGGCAGCCTCACCGTGCAGGCCATCGCCGCGCCGGAGAACATGGGCAAGGTCGAGACCGCATTGCGCGAGGAACTGGCGCGGCTGGTGGCCGACGGCGTGACCGCGCAGGAAGTGCGCGATGCCGTCGCCGCGCGCATCGTGCAGCGCGAACAGTCGCGCGCCAGCGATGCCGCGGTGGCCGGCCTGCTGCAGGGCCTGCTCGATTACGACCGCACCATGGCGTTCGTGATCGAGCGCGATGCGGCCTACCAGGCGCTGACGGTCGAGCAGGTCAATGCCGCGATCCGCAAACACCTCAAGCCGGAGAGCCTGAGCGTGTTCGTGGCCGGCGACTTCAAGTAACGCCGCTTCAAGCGAAAGGATGCCGGGGCGGCCACGTGCCGCCCCGGTCGTATCGATGGAGGCGCGTCCGCGGGGCCGCGGTCCGCGCCGGTGGTAGGGTCAATCGGCGTTGCCTACCCGGTCGCGGCCGGCCTGCTTGGCCGCGTAGAGCGCGCGGTCGGCGCGCTGCAGCAGGGCGTCGGCGGATTCGCCGGTGCGCCACTGCGCGACGCCGGCGCTGAAGCGCACGTGCACGCGCTGGCCTTCGTGCAGGAACGGCCGGTGGGCCAGGGCTTCCTGCAGGCGCCGCAGTTGCGCGTCGGCCTGCTCCTGCGGCATGCCGGGCAGGACCAGCACGAACTCGTCGCCGCCCAGGCGCGCGACCTGGCCGTGGCTGCCCAGGCGCGTCTGCGCGGTCGCCACCAGGTGGCGCAGGGCATGGTCGCCGCCGGCGTGGCCGTAGTCGGCGTTGGTCTGGCTGAAATGGTCCAGATCCAGCACGGCGACGCTGAGTCGCGCCTGCGCATCGCCCATCGCCTCGGCGAGCAGTTCCTGCAGGCCGCGCCGGTTCAAGGCGCCGGTCAGCGGATCGGTACGCAGCTGGCTGCCGGCTTCCTCCAGTTCGCGTTCGAGCTGCTGCACGCGCTGTTCGGCCGCCATCGCCTCGGCGCGCGCGCTGGCCAGGCGGTCGCGCGCGCGCAGCGCCTGCGCCTGCACGCGCGCGGTGTCCTGCAGCACGTTCTGCAGCAGCTGGCCGAGATCGGCAAGGCTGCGCGCCTGGCGCACGGCGATCGCGTAGCTGGCGATGCGGTCGTGGTATTCGCCGGTTTCCGAGGCCATGCCTTCGACCTGCTCGACGAAATCGACCATCAGTTCCTTCATCGCCTCCTTGGATTCCTCCAGGCCCTGCCTGAGCACGCCCTGCCGGTAGATCACCTCGCGCAGGTCGCTGCGGGTGCGCTCGAGCGAGGTGCGGTCCAGCGGCCCGGCCAGCATCTGCCGCACGTTGCCGATCTGGCCGTGCAGCCAGCTGCCGCCGTCGATCAGCTCGGCGATGTTCTGCAGCAGCAGATCGAACAGGTTCAGCAGCAGGTCGTGCTGTTCGTGCAGCACGTCGTTGCGCACGCCGACCTGGTGGCAGAGTTCGCGCAGGTGCTGCTCCACCGGTTCCAGCGGTTGCCCGGAGCGCCAGCCGCGCAGCTCCTCGCCCATGCGCCGGGCCTGGGTTTCCAGTTCCGGCGCCTGCTGCAGCAGGCTGGACAGCACCGCGCCGAGGGTATTGCGCAGCATGTCGCGCAGGCGTTCGGCCTCGCTGTTGCCATCGGGCGCGGCACCCAGGTCGATGGTGCGGATGTACTTGTCGATCAGCTGGCGCAGCAGGCGGCCGTAGCGCTCCCATTCCTGGCGGTCGTGCGCGCTCTGCAGCAGGCGGCCGAGGTCGCCCAGTTCGCCGGGCAGGGTGGACATGCCCTCGGCGAAGGCGTGCAGCAGCGCTTCCGGTCCGTGGGCGCTGCCGAACACGCGCTGCAGCGGCGCGGCGCCGTGTCCGTGCGGTGTCTTCGCCTTTGCCGCAGCTGGAGCCCGGGCCGCGGAAGCGGACGGCGGCGTGTCGGCCATGGCTTGGCGGCGTGACAGGATGCGCCCCAGTCCGGCAGGCTTGGGCGGCGGTGTGTCGGTGCTGTCGGCCATCGCGGGGCGGTTCCGGGCGGGAGGCGCGGCCGGGCCGCGGGCGGGGATCGATGTCCCATTATCGGCGAGGTGGATGCCGGCTTGAACAGCCCGGCGCGGAGGAGGAACGACATGCGCGTACTGCTGGCCGGCGCGACCGGACTGGTCGGTTCACAGGTCCTGCGGCGGCTGCTGGCCGACCCCCGCTGCTCGGCGATCGTCGCCCCGGTCCGGCGGCCGCTGGCGCTGCACGCGCCAAGGCTGATCGCCCCGGTGCTGGATTTCGAGCGCCTGCCGGAGGACGCGCCGTGGTGGCAGGTGGACGCGGCGATCTGCGCCCTGGGCTCGACCCTGCGCCAGGCCGGTTCGCGCGAGGCGTTCGGGCGCATCGACCACGATTACCCGCTCGCCATCGCGCGCGCGGCGCGGGCGCGGGGCTGCGCGGTCTTCGCGCTGAACTCGGCGATGGGCGCCAACCCGCGTTCGTGGTTCTTCTACAACAGGGTCAAGGGCGGGCTGGAGCGCGACCTGCGCGCGCTGGGCTTCCCTTCGCTGGCGCTGGTGCGGCCGGGATTGATCGGCGGCGAACGCGCCTCGCCGCGGCCGGGCGAACAGGCCGCGGCGAGGGTGCTGGGCGCGCTGGCGCCGGTGCTGCCGAAGGCATGGCGCATCAATCCGGCCGGGCGCATCGCCGACGCTTTGGTGGAAGCGGCGCTGGCGCCGCAGCCGGGCGTGAGGGTGATCGGGTCGGCGCAGCTGGTGTAGGCGCGGCGCGCGCCGGCCTGTCGCACGCCGGGTCGGACGGCGCGTCGCCGCTCAGGCCGGCAGCGACTGGCCGCCATCCACGGCCAGCACCTGCCCGGTGATCCAGCGCGCGGCGGGCGAACACAGGAACACCGCGGCCGCGGCCACGTCGTCGGCGTCGCCGAAACCGCCGAACGGAATCCGGTCACGGATGCGCGCGTACAGCGCCGGCTCGGCGGTGCGGCGCTGGTCCCACAGGCCGCCGGGGAACTCGATGGAGCCCGGAGCGATGGCGTTGACGCGGATGCGCTCGCGCGCCAGCTCGGTGGCCAGGGTGACGGTGTAGTAATCCAGCGCCGCCTTGGCGGTCGAGTAGGCGGTCGCGCGCGGCGTCGGCACGCGCGCGTTGATCGAGCTGACGTTGAGGATGGCCGGCGCCGCGCTGCGCCGCAGGTAGGGCAAGGCCAGGCGGTTGGTGCGCACGGCGGCCATCAGGTCGATGTCGAAGCCGGCCTGCCAGCTGGCGTCGTCATCGCCGTTGCCGAAGCCGGAGGCATTGTTGACGACGATGTCGATGCCACCCAGCGCGGCGGCGGCGGCCTCGACCCAGGCCTCGATCCGCGCCGGATCGGCCAGGTCGCAGGCCTGCACGTGCACATCGGCACCGCCGGTCCGCAGCGTTTCGCGCGCGCGTTGCAGCCCGTCGGCGCCGCGCGCGCACAGGCTCAGCCGCGCGCCCTGCCGCGCGAACGCGGCGGCGATGGCCAGGCCGATGCCGCGGCTGCCGCCGGCGATCAGGACGCGGGCATCGCCCAGGTCGGTAACAGGCATCAGGGTTCTCCGCAGGGACAGGCGGGCATTGTCGCGCAATGGCCGCGGCCTGCTCGCAGGTCGTGGCGGGCCACCCGTCGCCGCCTGCTTCATGAAAAGCCCCTCTCCCACCGGGAGAGGGGTGGGGGAGAGGGTCGGGCGACGCCTTCGAGCACGACGCGGAAGCGGTGGCCGGTCGTTGCTTTCATCACCGCCAGCGTTTGATGAGGCCTGCGCGGCGCGCGCCCAGCGCTTCGCGCCGGGGCCGTTGGCCCTGGGCAGGCACGTTCCGTCGCCGGAAACGTGGTTTCGTCGCATGGCAGCTTCCGTCGGCGCGCCGCCCGGCTATCCTCGCCGCAGTTCCGCGCACTGCCGTCTTCGATGCCCAGGACCCTGTTCGATCGATCATCTTTCGTCCTGTGCGTTGCCAGGGGGTTGATGGTCGGGAGTTTCGTACCCAGGCGCGGCCCCGCGCGCCCGGAGCATCGCAGCGAAGCCTTGGCGGCCAGTCGTCGTTCAAGCCCATGACCGGAGCAATGCCATGACCACGATAGTCTCCCTGCCCCGATTGGTCGTCCTGCTGCAGTTCCTGGCGATGTTGTCCGGCTGTTCGGTGGGCGGCACCACCTTCACCAGCGAGGTGGATTCGGATGCCGAAACCCTGAGCAGCAGGGTCCGCGTGCAGGATGACGTGTCCCGCTTCGACTGCCGTGCCAGCAGCAGCGGCCGGTGCTACTACACGCTGTACCCCCATGCCTGCAACGGCAAGGCCGACTGCAGGCTCGCGCCGCTGCGGCGCTTCGCGGTAGCGCGTGGCGACAGCAGGCAGATCGTCGGGCTTGGCGATTTCCGCCCGTGCGTGAGCGCCCGGGACGTGAGGGTGGGTGCGGATTGTCAGCCTGCGGCAAGCGTGGCGCGCTGATGCGGCTGCGCCGCTTCCTGCGCCCGTTGCCGAGGGTGTTGCTCTGGCCAGCTATCGCCGCGCGGCCAAGGCCATGGGCGCGCGCAGGAGAATGTCGCCGCACAACCACATGGCGGCTTCCATTCCAGCTGCTACGTTCACATCCCGGTCCCGCTGCACCGCGATGCCGACGGACGCACGATGGTGCGGGTGTCGTCGAAAGGACGCACCTCAGGCGACTTCGCCGCACACCGACGCGACGCGCGCAGAGCTGGCTTCGAGCGCAAACGCATCGCCGAAGCTGGACCGATTGATGGTGTCGCCGCACAGCTCCGGGAGCGCGATGCTGCGACCCTCAACCTGCGCGCGGCCTATTCCCAGGTCGTGGCGGGCCGCCCGTCGTCGGCCTGCTTCATGCGCACTACGCAGAAGCGGTGGCCGGTGGGCGCTTCCATCACCCACCAGCGCTTGACGAAGCCGATGCGGCGCGCGCCCAGGGCTTCGAGCCGGTCGGCTTCGGCGTCGATGTCGTCGGCCTCGATGTCCAGGTGCACGCGCGAAGGGTGGCTCACGCGCTGCACTTCGACGTGCAGCCCGCCCGGCGCATCGCGCAGTTCGGCGTACTGCGCGCCGTCGGTATCGGTTTCGGCCGGGCGCGACGGCAGGCCGAGTGCCGCGCTCCAGAACGCGGCGGCGGTGTCGCTGTCGGTGTCCTGGCAATCGATGATGAAGCCGGCCAGGCGGCTGCGATGGGCCATGGGAGCGCTCCTGCGTCGGGAACGGCGAGCTTACGGCCGCGCCGTCGAAGCGCGTGTGTACGCGTCGCCACGCGCCGCTCCGCCGAGGCGCCACGCGGCGGCGCACAGCGCGCCGTAGACCAGCCATTCGGCCAGCCGCTGCAGCAGGCCGCGCCAGGGCTGCAGTTCCGGTGCGGCCATCAGCACGAACAGCAGCAGCCATGCCGCCGCCAGCACGATCCACAGCAGGCGGAAGCCGGTGCGCAGGCGTGGCGCGGTCGCCAACAGCAGCAGGCCCAATGCGGTTCCGCCGTAGGTGAACACGCCCAGCAGCGTATGCAGCTGCTGGCTGGCGCTGCCGCCCGGCGGGCAGCCGAGGTCGCAGGGCGCCAGCGCCGAGCCGATCCAGGCCAGCGGCTCGCACAGCAGCAGCCAGTAGCCGAACCGGCTGGCGCCTTCGACGGGCGCGAAGCGCGCGGTGGCGACCAGCAGCCACGCGGCGATCAGCCCCACCGGGACGAAACCGGCCAGGCTGATCAGCCGCGCATGCGCGCTGCCGCTGGCGCCCAGTTCGCTGATGTACTGCGCCAGGTGCGAATAGCCCGGCTTGAGCAGCCCGCCGCCGAACAGCATGCCGAGGTAGACCAAGGCGAACAGTACGACGATCCGGCGGGGATGGCGCATGGCGGCTTCCGGGTGGGTGCGCCGCGCCGGATCAGCGCGGCGCGTTGCAAAGGAACAGTTCGACCTTGCCGCAGGACGGGCAGGCATGCAGGTCGAATTCCTCGCGGTTGACCAGCAGTTCGCCGACGCCGCCGAGCAGGAACGGCATGGCCTGCGAACCCTCGTGGAAGCGCTTGCGACCGGCGTACACCAGGCGCGTGCCGGGGCAGCGCAGGCAGTCGAGCAGGCGCGGCGGCCAAGCCAGCGGATCGGCGTTGTCGGGCCGGAAGGCCAGGTCGGCGCTGCCATCGGCGCGCGTGCCGCATTTCCAGCATTGCTCGAAACCGTCCTCGTTGCTTTCCCTGCAGTTCGGGCAGATCCAATGGGTCATGGCGGTATCGGGTGGAGACGATTCCGCATCGTAGCTCGACCGGGCTTCGCCGCGATGGCCGGAGTTTCAATCGATGCGCTTCCCGGCAGCACCGGGCCGGCGACACGAAGACCACCCCCGCGGAACCCGGCAACAAAGGAATCGCCGGGAGCGATTCCTGACATCGCGTGTCGATGGCCCGCAGGGTTGCCGCCACGGAGGGCGGCAACAAAAAAAGCCCGCATCGCTGCGGGCTCAAGTCTTGCTGCAGAACGTCCGCCGTCGGCGTCAGTCCGGCCTGGCCAGGTCGTCGATCAGCACGCGCAGGAAACGCGCGGCCTCACCGCCGGTGCAGGCGCGGTGGTCGAAGGTGACCGACAGCGGGATGACCTTGTGCGTTTCCACGCCGCCCATCACCGGCGTCACCTGGAAGCGGGCGCGGCCGGCGGCGACGATGGCCACGCACGGCGGCACCACCACCGGAGTGGCGTAGCGGCCGGCGAACATGCCGAAGTTGGACAGGCTGATGGTGTAGCCGCTCAGTTCCGACGGCGCGATGCTGCGGTCTTCCACCTGCTGGCGCAGGCGGTTGATGCCTTCGCGCACGCCGCGCGCGTCGAGCATGTCGGCGTTGCGCAGCGCCGGCACGAACAGGCCGTCGTCTGTGTCCACGGCGATGCCGATGTCCACCTGCGCGTGCAGGGTGCGGGTGAGGTTGTCGCCGTCGAACCAGGCGTTCATCGCCGGCACCGCCTGGCAGGCGGTCACGATGCCGCGCACCAGGCGCGAGGTCATGTCGTTGCCCGGCGCCCAGGCATGGATGTCGGCGTCGTCGGTCAGCGTGGTCGGCACGACCTTGCTGTGCGCGTCGGCCATCACCCGCGCCATGTTGCGGCGCACGCCCTTGAGCGGTTCCGGCTGGCCCTTGGCGACCACGCCCGGGGGCGCGGTGCGCATCGGCTTGCCGGCGGCCGAGAGCGGCGTGCGCGCGGCTTCACCCCTTCCACCGCCTGCGGGGGAAGGTGCCCGCAGGGCGGATGGGGGAGCGCCCTCACCCGGCGCACGCTGTGCGCCGACCTCTCCCGCATGCGGGAGAGGTGCGCCGACGCGGGCGGTGCCGGCTTCTGCCGCCTGCTTCACATCGTTCATCGTCACCGCGCCGTCGGCGCCGGTGGCGCGCACCCGCGCCAGGTCCACGCCGAGCTTGCGCGCCATCGCGCGCACCGCCGGCACTGCCTTGACCCCGCCCACGGCCACGGCCTGTTCGGTGTGCACGGCGTTGGAGCTGACCATCGCGCCGACCACGGTGCCTTCGTCGGCGCGTTCGGCAGCGGCGGCGGCAGGCGCCGGGGCGGGAGCCGCCGCGGGCGTCGGCGCCGGCGCGGCCGCAGCCGGGGCGCCGTGGTGATGGCCGGTGTCCTGGCCTTCGGCGCGCTGCGGCAGGTTCGGGTCGATCTCGAACTGGGCCAGCATGTGCCCGGTCACCACGATGTCGCCGGCGGCGCCGGCCAGTTTCAGCACCTTGCCGGAGACCGGCGAGGGCACTTCCACCACGGCCTTGGCGGTCTCCATCGACACCAGCGGCTCGTCCAGCTTGATCACGTCGCCTTCCTTGACGAACCACTCCACGATGGTCGCGTCCGGCAGGCCTTCGCCCAGGTCGGGCAGGTTGAAATTCTTGGTCTGGCTCATTTCAGGGGGTTTCTTCCAGTAGTTCCAGGTCGCGTGCCGGCAGCCAGCCAAGCGCGCCGTTGGCGCGTTCGGCCCACCACCAGCCGCCGTGTTCGTGATGCAGTCGCACCATCTCGCCGCTGTCCACGTCCAGCTCCTGCGCGGTGTAATCGCGCAGCGCTTCGGCGCGGCCGTCGCCGAGCACGCGCAGCCACGCCACCGGCGCCCAGCCGGCGCGGTTGTCGGCGGTGCGCACCCAGGCGAAATCCGGCCATTCCTCGTCGCGCACGCCGAGCTGGACGATTTCCCCGGCGCGGAAGCGCAACGGCACCGGGTACTGGCTGCGGTAGGCGCTGAGCAGTCGCGCGCGCATGTCAGCCCGCCGCCACCGCGCGCCTGGCCGCCGCCACGATCCGCTCCACGCTCGGCAGGTACTTCATTTCCAGGCGGAACAGCGGGATGTGGGTGTCATAGCCGGTGACGCGCTCGACCGGCGCCAGCAGGTCGTACATCGACTCCTCGGCCAGGCGCGCGGCGATCTCGGCGCCGAAGCCGGCGGTCTTGGGCGCTTCCTGCACGATCACGCAGCGGCCGGTCCTGGCCACCGATTCGGCGATGGTGGCGAAGTCCAGCGGGCGCAGCGTGGCCACGTCGATCACTTCGGCGCTGATGCCTTCGCCGGCCAGCTTGTCGGCCGCTTCCAGCGCTTCCTTGACCTGCGCGCCCCAGGCCACCAGGGTCACGTCGGTGCCGTCGCGCAGCACGAAGCACACGTCCAGCGGCAGCGCCTCGCCGTCGTTGGCGACCACTTCCTTGTACTGGCGGTAGATGCGCTTGGGCTCCATGTAGATCACCGGATCCGGCTCGCGGATCGCGGCCAGCAGCAGGCCGTAGGCGCGCTGCGGGCTGGACGGCAGCACCACGCGCAGGCCCGGCACGTTGGTGAAGATGGCTTCGTTGGCCTCGCTGTGGTGTTCCGGCGCGCGGATGCCGCCGCCCCACGGCACGCGCAGCACCATCGGGCAGTGCAGGCGGCCACGGGTACGGTTACGCAGGCGCGCGGCGTGGCAGATGATGTGGTCGACCATCGGGTAGACGAAGCCGTCGAACTGGGCTTCGGCCACCGGCTTCATGCCCTGCGCGGCCAGGCCGACGGTCAGGCCGGCGATGGTGGTCTCGTCCAGCGGGGTATCGAGCACGCGCTGCGCGCCGAACTGCTGCTGCAGGCCGGCGGTGGCACGGAACACGCCGCCGTTGACGCCCACGTCCTCGCCCAGCACCAGCACCGACGGGTCGTGTTCCATCTCCCAGGCAAGGGCCTGGGTCACGGCTTCGATCAGGGTGATGGGAGTGGCGGTCATGGGGGTTTCTCCGCTGGCGCCTGCGGCGCCGTGGTCGCTGACGGGGTCGTGGCCGGCGTGCGCGCCGGCGCCGCGCTTCATGTCATCCATGGCGCTGCTCCAGGGCGATGGCGGCGGCGCGCTGGGCCAGCAGGTCCGGCGGCGGATCGGCGTACAGGTAGTCGAACATGGCTTCCACCGGCTGCACCGGGCAGTTGAGGTAGGCGTTGACCTCCTCGTCCACGCGCGCGCCGCATTCGGCGATCCAGTTCCTTTCTTCTTCCTCGCTCCACACGCCCTGCGCGGTCAGGTACTTGCGCAGGCGGATCAGCGGTTCCTTCAGCCACGCGGCCTTGACCTCGGCGTCGTCGCGGTAGCGGCGGGCGTCGTCGGCGGTGGTGTGGTCGGACAGGCGGTAGGTGAGGAACTCCAGCACCGTGCCGCCCTGGCCGGACAGGGCGCGCTCGCGCGCCTGCTCCATCGCCGCCAGCACCGCGATCAGGTCGTTGCCGTCCACCTGCAGGCAGAACAGGCCGCCGGCCAGGCCCTTCTGGGCCAGGGTTTCGGCGCCGGTCTGGGCCGCGCGCGGCACCGAGATCGCCCAGCCGTTGTTGACCACGCACAGGATCAGCGGCAGCTGGTAGGCGCCGGCCGAGTTCACCGCGGCGTAGAAGTCGGTCTTGGAGCTGCCGCCGTCGCCGCATACGGTCACCGCCACCTGCGGCTTGCCCTGCAGCTTGAACGACAGCGCCGAACCGGCCGCGTGCAGGCACTGGGTCGAGATCGGCACGCAGATCGGGAAGTCGCGTACCGCGTCGCTGCTGCGGTCGTAGTCGCTGCCGCGCTCGTCGCCGCCCCAGTACATCAGCACGTCGCGCGGGCGCACGCCGCGCATGAACATCGCGCCGTACTCGCGGTAGCTGGGGGCGAACACGTCGCCGGGCTTCATGGCCGCGCCGATGCCGACGTGGGCCGCTTCATGGCCCAGGCAGGAGGCGAAGGTGCCGAGCTTGCCGGTGCGCTGCAGCGCCACGGCCTTGGTGTCGAACACGCGGGTGGCCAGCATCTGCCGGAACAGGGGCAGCAGCGCGCGCGCATCGCGCAGCGAAGGCGGCAGGTCGTCGCGCACCAGGGTGCCGTCGGCATCCAGGTACTGCAGGTATTCGATGTGGAACTGGGCGGAAACCGTCATTGCAGCAACACCTTGGACAGATGGTTTCAAATGATAGGAATTGCGCATGGTAAGGACTCGGCGCGAAAAAGCCGTCCTGCGCCGCAACACGAAATTCCGCGCGCCGGCCGATCCGCGGCCGGGACGGCGCATGGATGCAGCGCATTCAGCCGGTCGCGGCGGCCGCGGACGGATTGTCGCGCCGGTTGCGCCTGCAAGTGTTGGCATTCCGTTTGCGCGGGAGCGGCGGCGCCCCGCCGCGCTGCGTTACCCTTTGCGCCCCGCGCAGATGGCAAGGCCGATGACCGTAGAACAGAACCAGCGTGAGCTCGAAGCCGGTATCCACACCGACCTGCACGGCAGGCTCACCTATGGCGGCTACCTCTGCCTGGACCAGCTGCTGTCGGCGCAACAGCCGCTGTCCAATCCGCCGCACCACGACGAGATGCTGTTCATCATCCAGCACCAGACCTCGGAGCTGTGGCTGAAGCTGCTCGACCACGAACTGCGCGCGGCCATGGGTTTCCTGCAGCGCGACCAGGTCTGGCAGTGCCGCAAGGTACTGGCGCGCGGCAAGCAGGTGCTGCGCCAGCTGACCGAGCAGTGGTCGGTGCTGGAGACGCTGACCCCGTCGGAGTACATGGGTTTCCGCGACGTGCTCGGCCCGTCCTCGGGCTTCCAGTCGCTGCAGTACCGCTGCATCGAGTTCCTGCTGGGCAACAAGAACGCGGACATGCTGCTGGTGTTCGGCCACGACCCGGCCGGGCAGGCGAAGCTGCGCCAGGCGCTGGAGGCGCCGAGCCTGTACGAGGAGTTCCTGCGCTACCTGGCGCGTTTCGGCCATGCGGTGCCGCCCACCTACGAAGGCCACGACTGGACCCTGCCGCACGTCAGCGACCCGGCGCTGCGCCCGGTGTTCGAGAACATCTACCGCGACACCGACCGCTACTGGCGTGAATACTCGCTGTGCGAGGACCTGGTGGACCTGGAGAGCCAGTTCCAGCTGTGGCGCTTCCGCCACATGCGCACGGTGATGCGCATCATCGGCTTCAAGCGCGGCACCGGCGGCTCCAGCGGCGTGGGCTTCCTCAAGCAGGCGCTGGAACTGACCTTCTTCCCGGAGCTGTTCGAGGTGCGCACCAGCATCGGCGTGGCGTAAGCGCGCCGGAGCGCGGCCCTCGTAGCCCCTCTCCCCGCGGGAGAGGGGTTGGGGTGAGGGCAGGGGCGAAGCCCGGCAATGCCCCTCGAAGCAGCGCACCTTGGTCGTTCCCTCGGAAGCATGCCGACACGTTCGTCATCGCGGCCGAGGTTCCTCGCGGCACGGCCGCGCTCCTGGGTTCCGTCCATGCCTGGCTTTCGTGCTGCCTCGTCAATCTGCCCACGGGCAAGGCGCAGCAATCCCTATTCCCGCGCCTTCCTATACGCGGCTCCGCAGTACCGTCCGGCCTCCCTCCCAGCCAGAGAGGAAGGAACGCTCAGGCTGCCGGCTCCAGCTCGCCGATCACCGTGCAGTTGCGGCCGGCGTGCTTGGCCCGGTACAGCGCGCGGTCCACGGCGTGCAGCTGTTCGCGCGGCAGGCGCGCCTGCCGCACGGCGATGACGCCGGCCGAGAAACCGGGCGTCAGCCGGGCGCCGGTGTTCGGCAGTTCGATTTCGGGCATGCCGGCGCGGATGCGCGCCAGCAGGGCGTCGGCCTGCGCCGCGTCGGTGTCGGGCAGGACCAGCAGGAATTCCTCGCCGCCGTAGCGGCCCAGGAAATCCGCCGGCCGCATCCGCGACTGCGCGTGGCGCACGAACCGCCGCAGCACCTCGTCGCCGGCGTCGTGGCCGTCGTTGATCAGCTTGAAATGGTCCAGGTCCAGCAGCACCAGCGCGTAGCCGCGCCCTTCGGCGGGCAGGCGGACGCAGGCGTCCTCGAGCGCGGCGAGGATGCCACGCCGGTTCAGGGTGCCGGTCAGTTCGTCGGTGCGGGCCACGCGCATGGCGATGTCCCGGTCCAGCCGCGCCTGCCGTTCCTGCCCGGCGTGCGCCGAATAGGTCACGTCGGCGGCGACGGTCAGCATCCAGCCGTCGGCCTCGATGACCTCGGTGATCCACAGCCAGCGGCCGTCCTTCAGGTCCACCTCGAACGCGCGGAACGGCTGCTTGCCGCGGCGCGACAGGGCGGCGGTCAGCCATTTCTCGAAATCGTCGGTGTGGGCGAGGGGACCGCCGGGGTTGTCCTGGTTGCCGCGCATCATCTGCGCCCAGCCCACCGCCTGGCCGGGCTCGACGCCGAGGGTCCGGCGGAAGGCCGGGTTGGCGTACCGCAGCACGTCGCCGGCGTCGAACAGCGCCACCAGCAGGCCGCTGCCGGCCAGCAGGTCCAGCAGGCGCACGCCGTGAATGCCCAGCCGGCCCGCGTCGTCGTCCATCCCTGCCTCGTCCTGCGTCGTCTGCCCGACACGATACCGCGCGCGGGCCGACACCGGCAGGGCCGGCCGGCGCCTGTTCAGCGCAATGGTTGCAGATGAGCGAAATTTGACGCCGGGCCGGGCCGTCGGTGATCCTCCCCGCGCCCCGGCCCGCGCCGGGGTCCCGCTTTTTTCACCGTATCTGCCTTAACTGGGGGAACCCCGCATGAGCGCTGCCGCGCCGAATTCCGCAACGACCCCGGCGCCCGTGCCGGAGTTCAAGAACCTCCTCGGTCACCCGCGTCCGCTGTGGATGCTGTTCATGACCGAGTTCTGGGAACGCTTCGCGTTCTATGGCATCCGCTGGGCGCTGGCGCTGTACATCGTCGCCCAGTTCTCCGAGAGCCAGGCCGGGGCCAGCAAGCTGTACGGCGCCTACCTGGCGCTGGTCTACGCGGCGGCGCTGTTCGGCGGCTTCGTCGCCGACCGCATCATCGGCTACCAGCGTTCGATCCTGATCGGCGCGGCGGTGATGTCGCTGGGCCTGTTCCTGATCGCCATTCCCGACGACCGCGTGTTCCGCATCGGCCTGGCGACCATCATCGCCGGCAACGGCCTGTTCAAGCCCAACATCTCCAGCATGGTCGGGCAGCTGTACGGGATCAACGACTCCCGCCGCGACTCGGGCTTCACCATCTTCTACATGGGCATCAATGCCGGCGCGCTGGTCGCCCCGGTGCTGACCGGCATCTTCGCCGACAAGCTGTTCGGCACCGAGGCCATGCCGGCCTACAAGTACGTGTTCATCGCCTCGGGCATCGGCATGTTGATCAGCCTGGTGTGGTTCTGGATCGGCCGCCGCCAGCTCGGCAGCGTCGGCGCCGCCCCGGCCGGGGCCGGCATCGGCCGCACCATCGCGGTGCTGATCGGCGCGCTGGTCGCCGTGCCGGTGGCCTACGGCCTGCTGTCGATCGACGCCGGCATCCTGGGTTGGATCCTCGGCGCGCTGTTCACCGTGCTGTGCGTGATGATCCTGGTCGAGGGCGTGCGCGAGGGCAAGATCGCACGCGACCGTTCCATCGCCATGCTGATCATCTTCGTGTTCAACGTGCTGTTCTTCATGTTCTTCGAACAGGCCGGCAGCTCGTTCAACTTCCTGGCGCAGAACATCGTCAACCGCGACCTGTCCGGCTGGATGTTCCCGGTGGGCTGGTTCCAGTCGGTGAACTCGGTGGCCATCCTGGCGCTGGGCCCGGTGTTCGTGTGGCTGTGGACCGCGCTGGGTTCGCGCAACCCGTCGATCCCGCGCAAGTTCGGCCTCGGCCTGATCTTCAACGGCCTGGCCTTCGCGCTGCTGATGTACGCGCTGTCCTCGCTGGTCGACGATGCCGGCAAGATCCCGTTCTGGACCCTGTTCATGGTCTACGTGATCCAGACCGTGGGCGAGCTGTGCCTGTCGCCGATCGGCCTGTCGATGACCACCAAGCTGGCTCCGGTCAAGGTCGTCGGCCTGGCGATGGGCGGCTGGTTCCTGTCCACCGCCATCGGCAACAACCTGTCGGGCATCTTCGCCGCGGTGGTCAGCGGTGAAAGCGGCATGACCGTCGAATCGGCCCTGAAGGGGTATACGTTCGGCTTCTGGTCGCTGCTCGGCGCCGGCGTGCTGCTGTTCCTGATCGCGCCGCTGGTGCAGAAGCTGATGCATGGCGTGAAGTGAGGAAGCAACGATGAAGCGGATGTCCGGTGGAATCTCCCTGCTGCTGGCCGCAGCGCTGGGCGGCTGCTCGCAGCCGCCGGCGCAACCGGCGGAGAAGGCGCAGCCGCTGGACACCTCCGAGCAGAAGGCGCCGGTGGCCGACACCAGCCAGCCGGTCGCCTCGGGCAATACACCGGCCGCGGCGGACATCGCCGCCGTGGCCGCGCTCAACGCGCAGTTCGACCCGGCGCGCGACCCGGTCGCCGATCTGGAGACGGCCAAGGTCGAGGCCCAGCGCGGCGGCAAGCGGATCGTGCTGGACGTGGGCGGCGAGTGGTGCTCCTGGTGCCACCTGATGGACGCCTTCATGGAAGGCGACTCGGAGATCCGCCGCTTCCGCGACGCCCACTACGTGTGGATGAAGGTCAACTACAGCGAGGACAACGAGAACGCGGCGTTCCTGTCGCGTTTCCCGGCCATCACCGGCTACCCGCACCTGTTCGTGCTCGATGCCCAGGGCCAGCTGCTGCATTCGCAGTTCACCGGCGAGCTGGAGAAGGGCAAGGGCTACGACCGCGGAAAGTTCTTCGCCTTCCTCAAGGAATGGGCGCCGCCGCCTTCGCCCTGAGCGGGCGATGTGGACGAAACGGCGCCGCTTGGCGCCGTTTTCGTTCGCGGGCTTCATTTCCGCCGCCGGTGGCCGCTAACGGGAGCATTCCCATGCTCGCGGGGTCCGTTCCCCATGCCGTTTCCTTCCGACGCCACTCCCGACGCCGCCGTCCAGGCCGCCGCCGACGCGGCCGGCACCGGCCTGCCCACGGTGGATGCGCTGATGGACGAGCAGCCCGCCGCCGACGGCGACTGGCCGCCGCCGCGCTACCGCCTGCCGCAGGCCGCGGTGCCGCCGAACATCATGCTGCAGGCGGCGGTGGCGCGGCTGGTCGAGCAGAAGGAGCGCATCGACCGGCTGGCCCGCGAAGGCCTGCTGGACGGCCTGTTCCCCGCCGAGTGGAGCGCGGTGCCGGGCAACGAGCTGCGCGCGTTCGTGGCCTCGGTGGTGCCGTTCGCCTCGGACAGCGTGCGCGGCGAGACCATCGCCGCGCGCGTGCCGCTGAAGTACCTGCTGGGCCAGTCGCACCGCTGGGGCAAGGACGACGTCGCCGAGCCGCGTTCGCTCAGCGCGTTCCTGGCCAGCGACGAGCGCGCCGGTGCCGGCGCGGCCGACGCGGCCGAAGTGATGCTGCTGGGGCCGCTGGGGCTGGGCTGGGCGCAGGTGGGCCGCAGCCGGGTCGGTTTCCTGCGCGCGACGGGGGCCGAATCGCTGGCCGCGCGGGTCACCGCGCTGCCGTATCCGGCGCCGGAACAGCTGGCGCTGTACCACGTGACCGTGGCCGGCGCGTCGCAGGTGTGGTGCGTGCTGGACAACCGCCGGCTGCGCGCGCTGTCCGCGCCGTCGCTGACGGTCCCGCTGCTGACCGCCTATGGCGTGGCCGCGCCGCAGCCCTGGCCGGCGCAATGGCCCGACCCGGTCGAGGTGGATGCGGAAATCGGCCTGGCCCGGTCCGGCAAGGGGGCCCACGAGGTCGACCTGGTCAGACTGGTGGACAAGATCCAGCGCAGCCGGGCCGGCGAGGCCTGGAGCAGCGCGAGCCTGATGCAGCTGCACACCTGGGTGCCGCGCTGGCGCTTCTTCCTGGCCTCGTTCATCGGCCTGCCGGTGGCGCTGCTGCTGATCGCGGCGCTGGCCCTGCCTGGCCGCGTCGAGGCGGCCGCGGTGGCTGCGGCGCTGGGTTTCGCCGGTGGCGCCATCGCCGCGCTGGCCGCGCCGTGGATCTATGCCCGCCGCAAGTTCCTGAGCTGAGCGGGGCGGTGGATGCGGGGCTTGCCCCGCATGGGCTCCGCCGGGACCGTCTCATGCGGGGCATGCACCGCAGCTACGAGAACCTCCGGGGTTTCAGTCCAGAGCCATCTGCGCCAGGCCGACATCGGCCAGCCGGGTGATGAGCCGCTCCAGCACCTGCTCTTCTTCCTCGGTCAGCACCGACATCAGCTTGCGGGTGATCTCCATCACCATCGGCGCCACGGTCTCGTAGACCTCGAAGCCCGCCGCCGACAGGGCCAGCACCGAACGGCGGCGGTCGTCGCCATGGGTCTCGCGGCGGATGAAGCCGCGTTCCAGCAGGCGCGCCACCGCGCGGCTGACCGCCACCTTGTCCATCGCCGTGCGGTCGGACACCTCGCTCGCCGACGAGCCCGGGTACAGCGCCAGGATGGTGATCACCCGCCATTCGGGGATCGACAGGCCGTAGCGTTCGCCATACAGCCGCGCGATGTTGGCGCTGACCCGGTTGGACAGGACGCTGATGCGGTACGGCAGGAATTGTTCGAGATCGAGCAGCACGTGCGAGGCACGGATGCTGGTGGACTTGCTGTAGTCGGAAGAGCTCATGCTGCAGTGCACCTTGATGGTGGTTTCATGTGAAACTATAACCTTCGGTCCTGACCCGCGTTCGCCACGGGTCTTCCTGTCCCCCGCCGCCGGCATCGGCGACGGCCCCACTTCCGGAGGCAACCCATGAATTCCCAAGTCCACGCCGCATCCAACGCGCCCAACCTGGGCATGCAGGTGACCACCTTCGAGAACCCGATGGGCATCGACGGCTTCGAGTTCGTCGAATTCGCCGCGCCGGCCGGGCAGGCGGCACAGCTGCACGACTACTTCAGGAACATGGGATTCACTGCCGTGCTCCGCCACCGGCAGCGTGCTATTACCGTCTACCGTCAAGGCGGCGTCAACTTCCTCGTGAACGAGGAGCCGGACTCCTTCGCCGCCGACTTCGCCGCCAAGCACGGCCCCTGCGCCTGCGGCTTCGCCATCCGCTTCCAGAAGCCCGCCGCCGAAGTGCTGGCCGCCGCGCTGGGCAACGGCGCCGAGGAAGTGACCCTGCTGGCCGACACCCGCGCCGTGCCGGCGCCGGTGATCAAGGGCATCGGCGACTGCATGCTGTACCTGGTGGACCGCTACGGCGCGGCCGGCAGCATCTACGACACCGACTACGTGCCGGTGGAAGGCGCCGAGCAGAACCCGAAGGGCTTCGGCCTGACCTTCATCGACCACCTGACCCACAACCTGTACCTGGGCAACATGCAGCAGTGGTCGGACTACTACGAGCGCCTGTTCAACTTCCGCGAGATCCGCTACTTCGACATCAAGGGCGCCAAGACCGGCCTGGTGTCCAAGGCGATGACCGCGCCGGACGGCATCGTGCGCATCCCGCTCAACGAGTCCTCCGACCCGAAGAGCCAGATCAACGAGTACCTGGACGCGTACAAGGGCGAGGGCATCCAGCACATCGCCTGCTTCACCGACAACATCTATGAAACCGTCGAGGCCATGCGCGAGCGCGGCATCGAGTTCCTGGACACGCCGGACACCTATTTCGACGTGGTCGACCTGCGCATCCCGGACAATGGCGAGGACGTGCCGCGCCTGCGCAGGAACAAGATCCTGATCGACGCGGACCCGGAAACCAAGCAGCGCAAGCTGCTGCAGATCTTCACCCAGAACTGCATCGGTCCGATCTTCTTCGAGATCATCCAGCGCAAGGGCAACGAAGGCTTCGGCGAAGGCAACTTCCAGGCGCTGTTCGAGAGCATCGAACGCGATCAGATGAAGCGCGGCGTGCTGTAAGGAAAAGCCCCTCTCCCCTTGGGAGAGGGGTTGGGGTGAGGGAAGACCGTGTAAAACACACGAAGTCTGCAAGGAAGCAGCTTCATGGATCGTCCGGTCGCGACCTCGCTCCCGTTGATTGTTCTGGAACGCGCCAGGATGCTGCGGCGGGGCATGACCGATGCCGAACTGAGATTGTGGTCCCGGTTGCGGGGACGACAGCTGGATGGCATGAAGTTCCGTCGCCAGCATCCCGTTCCGCCTTACATCGTGGATTTCTACTGCGATGCAAGGAAGCTCGTGGTGGAGCTGGATGGCTCGCAGCACGACGAAATGGTCGATCGTTGCCGCACCGGCTTTCTGCGGCGACGTGGCCTGACCGTACTGCGCTTCTGGAGCAACGAGGTTCTGCTACAGACGGATGCGGTGCTCGAGGTCATCATGGCGGTGGCCCGGAGTCTTCCCCTCACCCCAACCCCTCTCCCGCCGGGAGAGGGGCTTTGACAGCAAGCAAGGCAGGTCCGAGATGCTCAGCAACGCTTATCAATCCGGCTTCGGCAACGAGTTCGCCACCGAGGCGGTGCCCGGCACCCTGCCGGTGGGACGCAACTCGCCGCAGCGCGTCGCCCACGGGCTGTACGCCGAGCAGCTGACCGGCACCGCGTTCACCGCGCCGCGCGGCAGCAACCGCCGCAGCTGGCTGTACCGCATCCGCCCGGCGGCGATGCACGGCGAATTCACCCCGTTCGCGCAGCCGCGGCTGCATGGCGATTTCAGCCACGGCGCGGTGTCGCCGAACCAGCTGCGCTGGAATCCGCTGCCGCTGCCGGACGCGCCCACCGATTTCGTCGAGGGCCTGTACACCATGGGCGGCAACGGCTCGCCCGAGGCGCACGCCGGTGCCGGCATCCACCTGTACGCCGCCAACGCCGACATGCGCGGCCGCTATTTCTACGATGCCGACGGCGAGCTGCTGATCGTGCCGCAGCTCGGCCGGCTGCGCCTGCGCACCGAGCTGGGCGTGGTCGAGATCGAGCCGCAGCAGATCGCGGTGATCCCGCGCGGCGTGCGCTTCGCGGTGGAGCTGCCGGACGGGCAGGCGCGCGGCTATGTCTGCGAGAACTTCGGCGCGCTGCTGAAGCTGCCCGACCTCGGCCCGATCGGCAGCAACGGCCTGGCCAACCCGCGCGATTTCGAAACCCCGGTGGCCGCGTACGAGAACGTCGAGGGCGATTTCGAACTGGTCGCCAAGTTCCAGGGCCGGCTGTGGCGCGCCGACATCGGCCATTCGCCGCTGGACGTGGTGGGCTGGCACGGCAACTACGCGCCGTACCGCTACGACCTGCGCCGCTTCAACACCATCGGCTCGATCAGCCACGACCATCCGGATCCGTCGATCTTCCTGGTGCTGCATTCGGCCAGCGACACGCCCGGCACCAGCAACCTGGACTTCGTGATCTTCCCGCCGCGCTGGCTGGTGGCGCAGGACACGTTCCGCCCGCCGTGGTTCCACCGCAACATCGCCAGCGAGTTCATGGGCCTGGTCCACGGCGCCTACGACGCCAAGGCCGAAGGCTTCGTGCCCGGCGGCTGTTCGATCCACAACTGCATGACCGGTCATGGCCCGGACGCGGCCACCTTCGACAAGGCCTCCCATGCCGACCTGTCGCGGCCGGACGTGATCACCGACACCATGGCCTTCATGTTCGAGACGCGCGGCGTGATCCGCCCGACCGAACAGGCCATCGCCGCCGCGCACCGCCAGCGCGACTACCAGGCGTGCTGGAGCGGGCTGCGCGGCAACTTCGTGCCGCCGCAGGCGTGAGTCAGGCCGGCAGCGGCGTTTCCAGCACCGCTGCCAGGTGCGATTCGGGCAGCACTTCGCGCAGGCGGTCGCGCACGCGCTGCACGTAGCCGTCGGAGGCCATCGCCGGCAACTGCGCCAGCGCCAGCCGCAGCGCGTGCAGGGTGTCGGTTTCCTCGCGCGTGGCCTGCAGCAGCTGGTGCAGGCGCGCAGCGGTCGGATTGCGCTGCAGCGCGAGCATGTCCAGCAGGTAGATGCGCGCGGCGACCAGCGAACGGCGCCGCGCCGTCGCGGATGCCGCGTCGGACGCCGGCGTCGGCGCCGGCTGCTCCGCGTACAGGTAGCCGTCGCGCTGCAGCTGCGCCACCAGCGCCGGCGCATCGTCGCCGAGCAGCGCGCGCAGTTCGCCAAGGCCGCGCCGGCCGTCGCACAGGATCAGGGCACGGCGCTGGCGCAGGTCCAGCGGAGCGCGGTGGGCCTGGAGGGCGGCATGCGCGAGGTCGGTCTTGCGCGGTTGCATGGGCGGGAAGGACGATGCGGCGCGGAGCCCCAAGCCTGCCGGCCGCAGGTGAAAGCGTGATGACAGCGGGCAGCCGCGCCGGCGGGCGACGCCGGCGTGGCGGCGCGCGGCCTTCAGTCGCCGTCGCAGCCTTCCGGCGGCGGCAGCTGTTCCTTGCGCGCGCTGCTGTCGCCCGGCACTTCCGGCCGGCTTTCCATCATCAACGACAGCGCCGCCTTGGCCATCATGTGCGCGCTGATCGGCGCGGTGATGAACAGGAACACGGTGATCAGCAGCTCGCGCGGCTGCGGGTCCTCGCCGAGGAAGATGTGGTAGGCCACCGAGCACACCAGCACGCAGCCCACGCCCAGCGTGCTGGCTTTCGTCGGCGCGTGCAGGCGCTTGAAGAAGTCGGACAGGCGCACCAGGCCGAGCGCGCCGACCAGGATGAAGAAGCAGCCGAACAGCAGCAGCGCCGACAGCAGGATCTGGAAGAAGGCCATCATTCGACGATGTCCCGGCGCAGCACGAACTTGCTCAGCACCACGGTGCTGCAGAAGCCGAGCATGGCGATCACCAGCGCGGCCTCGAAGTAGACCGCCGAGTTGATGTACATGCCGAACAGCATCAGCTCGGCGATGGCGGTGACCGAGAGCGTGTCCAGGGCGAGGATGCGGTCGGGCACGGTCGGGCCGCGCAGCAGGCGCCACAGCGCCAGCAGCATGGCCACGCCGACCATGTGCATGCACACCACCAGGGTGGTCTGGAAAACCAGGTGTCCGGTCACGGGAAGATCTCCATCAGCGGCGCTTCGTAGCGGGACTTGATCTCGGCGATCAGGGCCTGCGGGTCCTCCAGGTGCAGCACGTGCACCAGCAGGTAGCGGCGGTCGTCGGACAGGGCCGAGGACACCGTGCCCGGGGTGAGGGTGATCAGGCTGGTGAGCGCGGCGATGCCGTGGATGTTGCCGATGTCCAGCGGCACCCAGATGAAGCCGGGCGTCAGCCGGCGCTCGGGTCCCAGTACCTGCGCGGCGACGCGGAAGTTGGACAGCAGGATGTCCCACAGCATCACGCCCACCAGCCGCGGCAGCGGCCGCAGCGTGCCGATGCGGGCGAACTCGCGGTCCAGGCGCGCGGCGAACAGCGGGATCACCACGCCCAGCAGCATGCCCAGCAGCAGCTGGCCGAGGTCGAAGCTGGCCGACATCACCATCCAGAACGCGACCACGATGATCGACAGCGCGGGCGACGGGAACAGCCGCCGCAGCAGGGGCCGGCGCGCGCTCATGGCTGCCTCGACTGCGGCGCGGTGCCGCGCACGTCATGCAGGTACTGCTGCGGCGCCAGCAGCTGCGCGGCGATGGCGTCGGTCTGCCGCATCAGCGGCGCGGCGAACACGCTCATCGCCACGGCGAAGGCCAGCAGCAGGGTGGTGGCGGCGGTCTCGAACGGCCGCGCCGGCGCGTCGGGATCGGGCGGCGGCGGGGCATCGTCATCGCCGGGCACGTGCCAGAACAGGCGGATGCCGCTGCGCGCCAGGCCGATGATCACCAGCAGGCCGCCGCCCAGCACCACCGCCCACACCAGGGCCGTGTGTGCGTCCGGCACCGCCGACAGCAGCGCGGCCTTGGCCAGGAAGCCGGCCAGCGGCGGCAATCCGGCCACCGCCACCGCGCCGACCAGGAACAGCAGGCCGGGCACGGTCTTGCCCGGCAGCGCCGCGGCCAGGTCGCGCTCGCCGCGTTCGCCGGCGCGGAAGCGGCGGCGGCGGATCAGGTCGGCCACCAGGAACAGCGCGGCGGCAGTGAACGTGCTGTGCGGCAGGTAGTACAGGCCGGCGGAGATCGTGCCGGCGTTGCCCAGCGCGAAGGCGATGAACAGCGTCGCCGCCGAGACCACCACCAGGTAGGCCACCTGCACCCGCAGCCGGGTCGCCGCCAGCGCGCCGAGCGCGCCCAGCAGCAGCGTCGCCGCGCCGGCCCACAGCAGCCAGTCGGCACCATAGCCGGCCAGCGCGCCGGCGCCTTCGCCGAACCACAGCGTGCCCACCCGCAGCACCGCGTACAGGCCGACCTTGGTCATGATCACGAACAGCGCCGCCACCGCCGCCGGCGCGCGTGCGTAGGACTCGGGCAGCCACAGGTACAGCGGCAGCAGCGCGGCCTTGGCGCAGAACACCACCAGCAGCAGGCCCAGCGCGGCCTTGGCCAGCTTCAGGTGCGAGGGCGGAAGTTCGGCGATGCGCTGGCCGATCTCGGCCATGTTGAGCGAGCCCAGCGTGGCGTAGAGCATGCCCAGTGCGACCAGGAACACGGTGGAGGCCGAGACGTTGAACACCACGTAGTGCAGGCCGATGCGCAGGCGCAGACCGCGGCCGCCGGACAGCAGCAGGCCGTAGGAGGCGATCAGCAGCACCTCGAAGAATACGAACAGGTTGAAGATGTCGCCGGTCAGGAAGGCGCCGTTGAGGCCGACCAGCTGGAACTGGAACAGCGCATGGAAGTGCGGCGCGCGCCGGTCCCAGCCGGTGCAGGCGTGCAGCAGGCAGGCCACGGCCAGCAACAGGGTGGTGCCGAGCATCCAGCCGGACAGGCCGTCGGCGACCAGGGCGATGCCCAGCCGCGCCGGCCAGTCGCCGAGCAGGTACACCATCACCTCGCCCTGGCGGGTGGCGCCGATCAGCAGCGCCTCGACCAGCGCCAGCAGCGCCAGGCTGGTCCACGCCACGCTGCGCTGCACCTTGGGCCCGTAGCGGCGGTGCTCGACGAACAGCGACAGCGCCGCGCCCAGCAGCGGCACCAGGATCGGCAGGATCGGCAGATGGTTCATGCGCCGCCCCCGTGGCCGGCGTCGGGCTCGTGCGCGTCGACGTGGTCGCTGTGGTTGTCGCTGCGGCTGCGCATCGCCAGCACGATGCTGACCGCGGTCATGGCGAAGGCGATGACGATGGCGGTGAGCACCAGCGCCTGCGGCAGCGGGTCGGTGTAATGCGCAAGGTCCGAGGCCACGCCATCCTTGAGCACCGGCGCCTTGCCGCTGACCAGCCGCCCGGCGCTGAAGATCAGCAGGTTGGTGGCGTAGGACAGGAAGGTCATGCCGAGGATGACGTCGAAGCTGCGCGCGCGCAGCAGCAGGTACACGCCGATCGCGGTGAGCACGCCGATCGCGCTCGCCAGGGCCAGTTCCATCAGTGCATCTCCCCGGTGCGCGCCGAACGGCGGTGGATGTCGATCTCGCCATGGCGCGCGCTGCGCGTGCGCGACGGCTTGACGGTGCCCATCATCGACAGGATGAGCATCACCCCGCCGAACACCACCAGGTACACGCCAGTGTCGAAGCCCATCGCGCTGGCCAGCGGCACCTCGCCGATCAGCGGCAGGTGCAGGTCGAGGTGGCCGCTGGTCAGGAACGGCACGCCGAACAGCATCGAGGCCACGCCGCTGAGCAGGGCGATCAGCAGGCCCAGGCCGATGCAGCGGATGTAGTCGAAGCCGAAGCGCGATTCCACCGACACGGTGCCCTGGATCACGTACTGGATCAGCAGCGGCACCGCCAGCACCAGGCCGGCGATGAAGCCGCCGCCCGGCGCGTTGT
>Ga0206117_100074_pt1 | contig 188514 bp, 175 predicted proteins | sample 3A5Ametagenome_FD_177997 | JGI IMG/M metagenome (GOLD analysis project Ga0206117, IMG submission 177997) | Enriched microbial communities from leaf-cutter ant dump, University of Wisconsin, Madison, United States - 3A5A | ecosystem: Environmental > Terrestrial > Nest > Insects nest > Nest dump...
GGCTACGTCACCAACTGGATGATGGGGCCGGAGGATCAACGGGCGACGGCGATCATCGACGCGCTGCGCCCCTTGGTGTGAGGAGGCCGCCGCGCCCGAGCCGAGGAGCCGGGCGCGCGGATGGAACTTGCAGAAGCAGCGGCCTGCCGCCGCTTGCCCGCGTATAAGGAGGAGATGATCATGAGAGCCAGACTTTCCATAAGGCTGATGTTCGGCGTCGCCCTTCCGGCAACGCTGCTGTCCGGCGGCGCCCTCGCCGCTCCCAGCTGTGGCGCCGACCCCGTGGTGCTCAACGCCTATTTCGAGACGGGCTTCCCGCTGCCGACCAAGCTGGCGGAAGAGTTCACCCGGCAGTTTCCGAACGTCACCTTCAACATCAAGGAAGATCAGTTCGCCAACCTCTTGGAGAACAGCCCGCGCACGCTGTCGGAGGACGACGCGCCGGACCTCATCCGGTTGCCGACGATGAGCGACCTCGTCGCCAACGACCTGCTGGCCAATCTCGACCCGTATTTCCAGGCCTTCGGCTGGGACAAGTTCCCGCCCTCGCAGCTCGTGCAGTTGCGCGTCGAGCAAGGCGGACGGCCGCGCGGCAGCGGCTCGCTTTACGCCATGGGCATCAACTATTCGATGACCGGCGTGTTCTATAACAAGGAGCTTGCCGCCAAGGTCGGCATGACCGAGCCGCCGAAGTCCCTGGCCGAGCTCGACGCGGCTCTCGCCAAGGCCAAGGAAGCCGGCGTCCAGCCGATCATGCAATGGAACAAGGCGACCGGCGGTCTCGCCTTCCCGCTGCAGAACCTGATGGGCGCCTATGGCGCACCGGAGCCGATCAACGACTGGATCTTCCAGAAGGAAGGCGCCAGCATCGACACGCCCGACAATCTCAAGGCGGCCCAGCATCTCGAAGGCTGGATCAAGGCGGGCTACTTCCCCAAGGATGCCAACGCCATCGAGTATTTCCAGATGATGAGCCGCTTCATCGGCGGTGAAGGCCTGTTCATGTTCAACGGCGACTGGGAGTCGGGCAACCTCGACAAGCAGGCGGCGGGCAAGTTCGGCTTCTTCCTGATGCCGTCGGCGGAAGCCGGCGGTCGCCACGCCACCATGTCGGCGCCGCTCACCTTCGGCATCGCCGCCAAGGCGGCCCATACCGACTGCGCCGCCTTCTTCCTCAACTGGGTGGCGACCAACGCCGACGCGCGCAAGATCAACGTCGAAGTCGGCGGCTCCAACCCCGGCGGCCCGGCCGACATGCCGATCCCCGCGGTGACGCCGGGCTCGGTGACCGAAGCGACGCTGACCGCCGGCCAGGTGCTCGCCAAGGACAACGGCGCCATGGACTTCATCGCCAACGCCACCGGCGCCATCTTCGCCGCCGGCTGGACGCCCGAGCTTCAGAAGATGATCGGCGGACAGCAGACGGCCGACGGGCTGCTGAAGGCCGTTCAGAAGGAATACGAGACCGAACTCTCCCGCTGACGCGGCGGGATTCCACAGAGACGAGCGGAGCCCGAGATGAACCACGGAACGCCCTCCGGAGACACCCGGCTGCGGATGTCGCGGCTCTTCCCCGGCGGGAAGAGCCAGAAGGCCCGCGCCACGGCCCTATTGTTCGTGTTGCCGGCCTTCACGGCCTATGCCGTGTTCGTGCTGGCCCCGCTCGTCATGTCCCTCTACTACTCGACGCTCCGTTGGGATGGCATCGGCAAGGCCCGGTTCACCGGCCTTGCCAACTATGTGACGGTGCTGACCGATCCCGACCTTCTGTCCATCATCGGCAACGCCTTCGAGCTGGTGCTCTATTTCACGGTGATCCCGGTCCTGCTCGGTCTTGCCGTAGCGTCCGCCATCCGCGGCCACATGGCCGGCACCTTCGGCACGCTGACGCGCACCGTGCTGTTCCTGCCGCAAGTCATTCCGCTGGTCGCCGCCGGCATCGCCTGGAGCTGGATGTTCGCCTCGTCGGGTCTCGTCAACCAGGCGCTGACCGCCGTCGGCCTTGCCGACTGGACGCGCGGCTGGCTCGGAGACTTCGATTTCGCCCTGCCCGCCGTCGGCATCATTGGGGCCTGGGTCCTGCTCGGCCTTTGCACCATGCTGCTGGTCACCGGCATAGCCAAGATCGATCCCAGCCTCTACGAAGCGGCGCGGCTCGACGGCGCCAGGCCGTGGCACGAGTTCCGTTACGTCACGCTGCCCGGCCTCCGGCAGGAGATCGGCGTCTGCATCACCGTCACGGTCATCTCCGCGCTGGCCAGCTTCGACATCGTCTATATCGCCACCGGCGGCGGCCCTGGCATCACCACGATGGTGCCCGGCCTCGAAATCTACCGGCTCGCCTTCGCCCATCGGCAAGTCGGCCTCGCCTCGGCCCTCGCCATCGTCCTGATGGTGCTGGTGCTGATCGCCATCACTCCCATCCAGTGGTACGCGCGAGAGAAAAAATGACGGCTGCCAAACCCAAAACCTGGCTGGCGCGCCTGCTGCTCGCCCTGCTGATGACGGTGACGCTGCTGCCCTTCCTCAGCATGTTCACGGCGGCGCTCGCCCCCTCCGGCAGCTATCCGAACGGCCTAAGCTGGCCGGACGACCCGCAGTGGAGCAACTTCGCCAAGGCCTTCGAGGTCGCCAACATGGGCCGGCTGCTGGTCTCGAGCACGCTGATCGTGCTCGGCGTCGTGCCGGTGTCGGTCCTGGCGGCCACCATGGCCGGCTACGGCCTCGCCAAGCTCACCGGCGGTCGCAACAAGTGGATCTACCTCGTGTTCGTCGCCGGCCTCACGCTGCCGTTCGAAGCGGTGATCACGCCGCTCTACTACGAGGTTCGGGCGTTCGGCCTGCTCAACACGCGATTTGCCATCATCCTGCCGCTGATCGGCCTCTACATGCCGTTCTCGGTCTACTGGATGCGCGCCCATTTCCTCAACGTGCCGAACGACCTCACCGAGGCGGCGCAGCTCGATGGCGCCACGCGCTGGAAGGAATTCTGGCTCGTTCAGGTGCCGCTCGCCCGGCCGGCGATCATGTCGCTGACCATTCTTCTGTTCCTGTGGACCTGGAACCAGTTCCTGCTGCCGGTGGTGTTGGTGAGGGATCCGAGCCTGCGCACCATGGCCGGCGCCCTCGGCGCCTTCCAGGGGCAATGGGGCACCGACGTGCCGCTGCTCTGCGCCGGCTCGCTGCTCATCCTGGCGCCGACCGTGCTCCTGTTCCTCGCCTTCCAGCGCCACTTCGTCGCGGCGCTCCTTCAGGGCTCGGTCAAGGGATGAGGAGCCGGTTCAGGCTAAAGGGGCGTTAGCCCCGCATCGGAGATACGTCTATGGCTGGACTGAAACTTCAGGACGTGCGCAAGAATTTCGGCGCCGTCGAGGTGATCAAGGGCGTGGATCTCGACGTCGAGCACGGCGAGTTCGTCGTCTTCGTCGGCCCGTCCGGTTGCGGCAAGTCCACATTGCTCAGGATGGTCGCGGGCCTGGAGGAGACGACCTCGGGCCGGATACAGATCGGCGGACGACTCGTCAACGATGTTGAGCCGCGCGACCGTGGCGTCGCCATGGTGTTCCAGTCCTACGCGCTCTACCCGCACATGACTGTCTACGACAACGTCGGCTTCGGCCTGAAGCTCGCAGGCACCCCCAAGGATGTGCACGACGCCAAGATCCGCTCGGCGGCGCGGGTGCTGCAGATGGAGCATCTGCTCGACCGCAAGCCAGCCCAGCTCTCGGGCGGCCAGCGGCAGCGCGTCGCCATCGGCAGGGCCATCGTGCGCGAGCCCGACGTGTTCCTGTTCGACGAACCGCTCAGCAACCTCGATGCGGCCCTGCGCGTCGACATGCGGATGGGACTCGCCCGCCTGCACACCGACCTCGGCGCCACCATGATCTATGTGACGCATGACCAGGTGGAAGCGATGACGCTGGCCGACAAGATCGTCGTGCTGCAGGGCGGCATCGTGCAACAGGTCGGCTCGCCGCTGGAGCTCTACAACCGACCGGCCAACCTGTTCGTCGCCGGCTTCATCGGCTCGCCCAAGATGAACTTCATCGAGGTGACCGTCGATGGCGTCACCGACGATGGCGTCCGTGTCGCAAGCCCGCTGCTCGCCTCTCCTGCCATCGTCGGCCAACGGCAAGGCATGGCGCCGGGTGACAGGCTGACCCTGGGCGTCCGGCCCCACGCGCTCCAGCTTGACGACACCGGGCCGATCGGCGGCGTCGTGACGCTGGTCGAGCGTCTCGGCAACGAGACCATCGTCCGCGTCCGTCTCGATGGTGCGACGGAGATGACCGCCGCCCTGGCCGGCCAAAGGGACGTGGCATTGGATGCGCCCGTTCGCCTCGGCTTCGCGCCAACCGACGCGCACCTATTTGCCCCCGACGGAAAGCGGCTTTAGCGGCGCGGCTAGGCGATGCCATCGGCCGAAGCAGGTTGGATGGAGGCCGCGTCACAAGCTGCCATCAGCGCTTGCCCCTCCGATGTCGAGTTCGGCGCCGGATGCCAAGTGCGCGCCTTTCAGGTGGGAGCAGGTTCGCTCCACAAGGATCATGGCCACCTGCAAGACAGGTAGCCACGTAGAGAACGACTGGGCAGGACGGCGTGAGACGTCATATGGTCGGGACGCGCCAGCGCTCCGGAAACCGCATACCATCCGCTCTCTGTTCGCCGGTGCCGCCTTCGGCTCGCTCCATACCGATTTGGCGACGATGCCTCCCGGCCGACCGCCCCGAACGCGTCGTCACCCTTCCTCGCCCCCTTGTCTTCAAATGGTTTTGCCGACAAAGCCCTTTTTCCCGGCTTCCGTTTGGGCCGCTTTGCCACACGGGCTTTTTTGCCGTTCAATTTCGTGCCGATGGGGTTGCACGGCTGAACGAACTGTGGCAGGAGAACGCCCGTCCCCGACGATCGGTCGCGAGGCCAATCGGCGGACGAAGATGCTGCGGTAGCTCAGTGGTAGAGCACTCCCTTGGTAAGGGAGAGGTCGAGAGTTCAATCCTCTCTCGCAGCACCATTAATCCCTTGAAATTGCTGGGCTCCCCCAAAGTCCGGCGGCCTTCGGACAAAAGCGCGCAAGCACACTTTTGCCACGCACCTGAAGTGGGAAGCTGCCCAGGACATTCGTGCGATCCTTGATCGCGTCCGCCATGGCCCATACTCCGTCGAGGACAGACCATGGCGGGGTGGGTTTTCAGCAGGCTACTTTTCGAACATTCCTTTGGCGTGATCGCCATCGAGAAATGGCTTGATGAGGCCCATCAGCAGATCGGGTTGCCGAATAATTGCCGTATGCGAACTTGCAGGCAGAACAGCGAAGCGGGACTTTGGAAGTTTGCGCCCCAAGTCGCCCATGGCTCCGCCGCTCAGCAGACGAAACAGCTCGACCGAGTGCTCAAGCGTGACCACGTCAGCATCGCCCGTAACCAGCAACGTCGGGCTTTTGAGCTGTCTCACCCGCTCCTGCCACGAGACCGGTTCGTGTTCGAGCGCGATCATTTTCTCGACGAACAACACGAACCGACCGGGATGGGGCGAAAGAGTCTTCCATTGCTTCTCGATCGGGCTTCCGACGAACATCTCCGGCCGCATCTGTGGGATCACTTTCAGATAGTCGGGCTGCATGCCTGAAAGATCGTAAGCCATAGACAAGGCAACGAGCTGATCCACCTTGTCCGGGTGGTCGGTGGCGAGGAAGAAGCCAACCGCAGCCCCCATGGAGTAGCCAACCACGTCCGCCTTGCGGATCCCCATCTGGTCCATGAACGTCGAGACGTCGCTCGCGAGATACTGATACCGGATGGGTCGATTAATGTCGTTGGTCCGCCCATGCCCCTGCAACTCCACCGCATAGACCATGCGCTCTTTCGCGAGCTGCGGGATGATCTCCCCCATGCTCGGAATATCCATGTACGCACCGTGGAGTACGATGACCGGCTCCGGGTTGCCCTCCCCATGAATCTCGTAATACATCTTGAGGTTACCGACAGTCGCATAGCCCGAACTTTCGCTATGGGCTTTCGACCCCGGTATCAGAACCAGCGCAGCAGCTACAATTCCCAGTAGTCGTCTCATTTTTCACCTCCGTTGGGGTTCAGAAATAAGACGTTCGTGCTGGGAAAAACCCGACATGGGCTCCAGCTTTCATATGTCGACGGCCGCTTGCCGAGCCCTGGGGATGCCGACAGACACATAAAAGAGGATCATGATGTCGGGAACCTCCGCTCCCGTTCGTTGAATACATGTCGGCCTCGATGGAGGAACGACTGCCAGAAACTGAACAAGGAGACCTGAAATGCGTGTCATGGTGATGGTAAAGGCCACATCCGCGAGCGAGGCGGGTGAAATGCCCACCTCGGACGTGCTGGAGGCCATGGGCAAGTTCAACGAGGACCTTGCCAGGGCGGGCGTTTTGCTTGCAGGGGAAGGATTGAAGCCGTCGCGGCAGGGCAAGAGAATGGAGATTGAAAAGGGCAAGCGACGGGTGATCGACGGCCCGTTCGCGGAAACCAACGAGCTGGTTGCCGGGTTCTGGCTTTGGGAAGTTCGGGACATGGACGAGGCCATCGAGTGGGCGCGACGTTGCCCGGCACCGATGCCCGAGCGAAGCCAACTCGAAATCCGCCCGGTGTTCGAAGCCGACGATTTTGGAGACGCAATGACGCCCGAACTTCGCGAACAGGAAGAGCGGATCTCGCGGCAGATCGACAGGACGAGCGTCTAGGGACGAGTACCTTGTGCCATCGATGGTCGTAGAAGTCTCCCGCGAGGCTTTCCTAGAGCATGGCCGGCGAACCCCGGTTCGCCAGACATGCTCTCGTTCCGTCGCATTGTTTGTGCGGAAACCGGCCTCCACTTTCCGCACAAGGCTCTAGCTGAAGAGCAACGGCATGACTGCGCCCGCCATCACCAGCCGTGAACTTGAAGCCGTGTTTCGCATCGAGCGACCACGGCTCATCGCCGCGCTGCTCCGCTACTCACGCGACGTCACGGACGTAGAGGACCTGGCGCAGGATGCACTGCTCAAGGCGTCGATGGTCTGGTCATCGGATGGACTCCCGGCAAATCCTGGCGGATGGCTATTTACGGTCGCGCGCAATCGTCTGATCGATCGCGCGCGACACGGCCGCCTGGCCACGGACAAGCTGGGCGACCTCACGCATTACCTGGAGCTGACCAGACCTTCCTCGCAAGCTTCGTCCTCGGATGCAGTATCCTACCCGGAAGTCGGGGACGACATGTTGGCCATGATGTTCATGACCTGCCATCCGGCCCTTTCGCAAGATTCACGGGTTACTCTCACCCTGAGACTGGTTGGTGGCCTTTCCGTCGAAGAGATCGCGCGCGCTTTCCGGAGTGGCGTAGCGGCAATCGAGCAGCGAATTGTTCGGGCCAAACGGGAGTTTCTGGCTCAAGGCATCAGCCGCGAACTGCCAGGGGAATGCGAGAGAGACCAACGGCTTCACTCCGTGATGGAGGTCATTTATCTCATCTATAATGAAGGCTATGCAGCAACGGAGGGAGCGAACCTAACCCGCCCGCCCCTCTGCTCTGAGGCGCTTCGGCTCGGACGCACGCTCGCAAATCTGAAGCCGATGGAGCCCGAAGTTCTTGGGTTGCTTTCACTGATGGAACTGCAGTGCGCAAGGTTGGCCGCGCGCCAGGATAAGTCCGGGGTGCCGATACCGCTGGACCGGCAGGATCGCGCCTCATGGGACAGGCTGCTCACTCGCCGCGGTTTGAAGCTGCTGGATCGTGCGGATCACCTGACACAATCTCCGGGCCGGTACTTGATCCAGGCGAAGATCTCCGCATGCCATGCACGCGCGCTTTCCTTCAACGACACCAACTGGGCCGAAATAAAGCGCCTATATGACGCTCTCTTCGATCTATCCCCGAACTATGTGGTCGCACTCAACCGCGCCGTTGCGATATCTTGGACGATTGATCCAGCTGCCGGCATGGCTGAACTCGACGCAATCGCTGAGACATGGGACGTCGATGGCTACTCGCTGTATCACGCGTCTCGAGCGGATTTCCTGGCTCGGCTTGGCCTTGAACAGGAGGCCGCCGCAGCGTTTGGTTTGGCCGCAAGCCTGAGCGCAAACGTTCCACAAAAGCTGTATCTGGCTGGTCGCGCCGAGGAGTGTCGCCAGAGAGCGAGGCACAAAGCGGAGGGCACTGGAGCTAGCCCGACACGACTGTAGGCTCGGCAGCGCCCGCATATTTTGAAGGGCCATCGGCTGTGCAAACGTTGAACCCAACTGAGGGTAAGGATCTCGTTTCGCCTGAGGACGATGCGCTCCTCCTCAGGCGTCCTGTCGCGAGAGATCTCGATTTTCTTTCAACCTATTCTCCCTCGGCGGACATCGCCCGCATGGCGGGCTACGCATGCACTAAGGAATGGGACCCGGAGCTTGAAGGCTTGAGGCTTCTCGACCGCATCAAGGCAAGCCCCTATGGGTGGCTCGCAGAAGTGAACGGGCGACTTGTCGGACATGTGAGGCTCTCGGAAACCGAAATGAGCCAGCAGCGTGGGCGGCTCGCCACAGGGCTTTTCGAAGACGCAAATCTTGGGCGCGGGTACGGCAAGCGCGCCGTCGCCCTGGCGCTTGATCATCTCTTTCAGTCGGAAGGGTTTCATCGCATCGACTTGCGCGTCCTCGCCTACAATCGCCGAGCAATCCGTTGCTATCTCGCGTGTGGCTTCAGTTTCGAGGGACTGGAGCGAGAGGTCTTCAATGTCGAGGGCGTTTGGCACGGAGACTGGATCATGTCGATCCTCGAGCACGAGCCGAGGCTGATGCCGCATAGCGCCGATCGGTTGCTCGCGTGACCGAACCTCACCCCCGAATGAACAGTCCGACGTTTCGCGGTGCCTTTGGCACGAAACAGCGAACCGACTGGGAAACAACTCTCGTGATGGGCAGGTGACGCCCAGATTTGGCGAGCTATACCCGGGGCCGAAGGGCATTGAGTATAAGCACCGTGCGAAAGCTTGGACACCGCCTTGCCCGTCCGTTGCCTCGCTCAGGCGCCCCATCAAATAATTCAACAAAGCAAGACTTTTGGCGTCGGGTGCCCTTGTCATCTCGGCGATTCTATACAGATAAAGCTACACCGATATGGAGATGATCCATGGATTCTGACAGCGTGTTTGGATTTCTCGCGGGGCGCTGGACTGGCGAGGAGCAGGTTGCCCCAAGTCGGTGGATGCAGGGCGGCGTCTCACAGGCCACGATCGAAAATGAAACTCGCTTCGGCGGCGCGGCCCTCGTCCACGAATACCAAACAGAACGCGATGGACGCGTTTGGTTTTCAGCCCACGGGATTCTCACGAAAGGCGCCACGTCCGACGCAGTCAGTCTTTTCTGGTTCGACAGCTTCGGGTTCCTCCCGACAGAAGCGGCGCAAGGCACATGGGACGGGCGATCGCTGATCTTCACGAGAAACTCCAGCCGGGGCAGCGCGCGCCACACCTACACGTTCGTCAATCCCGACGAATATCTCCTTCATCTCGAAAGTTCGGCCGATACGGGGACAATGAAGACGATCCTTGAGGGCGTTTACCGCAAGCTGACCTGACATTTCCGCTCGACGATTCACCCTCCTCGACGCAGCTGTCTTGAGCGGCCCGTCGCTCTACGCTGCGGGGTATCGCTCTGCCACGTCCGAAAGCGGCGAGGCCCTGCGAAGCAGCGCCTCGATAGCCGTTCGCTATCTTCCAGCGTAGCCTCGGTGCCTGATGCAATGCACCGTATCAAGCGCCTCAATGTAAACTGCGGCCAATAGACGCGGCTCCACACGGGCGGCCTGCGTTTCATCCTCACATCCGAGCGCTTCCGCGACACAAGAGCGCTACACAATGGCTCTTCAGATGGCGCGCCCTGGCAGGCAACCTACGAGAAAGATGCCACTGCCTTTTCCATCAGCGCTTAGCCTTGGCACCTCAAACATTGCAAACTCTATATACGAGCTATAATTTCTATCACTCACCGATAGTTGCGATTGACATCGTCAATTCTATCTGTGTTCTAGATTGTGAGAGTCTGATTTTGGTTGGAGTCGAACTGCCAGACAGTGAGCGACTCTACGAAAAGGTGTTGTGATGACTGCCGCTGTTCCCCGAGCCCTCCCTTTCTGCTCCCACTCCGACCAATTTTTCGCCCGAAAGCGCCTGCTTCTCGCTTCGACGGCGCTGATGATGACGCTTGCACAAGGGGCCATGGCCGACGAAACCATTGATGAAGTCCGGACCATCACAACGGGCACGATCTACTCCGGCAAGATATTCATCGGCCATACGACGGCGGGTGACCTGACCATCCGCGACGGCGGAACTGTAGAAAACACCGAGGAAAACACGATTGGATACGACACTGGCGCCAGTGGCAGGGTGACGGTTACCGGAGCCGGATCGGCGTGGACGAACGTTATGGATAGCGTCGTAGGATGGTCCGGCGCGGCTGAGCTGCACATCGAGAATGGTGGCGCGGTTTACGATCGGAACGGCACAGTCGGATACGCAGCCAGCGGTACGGGGTCGGTGACCGTCACCGGGGCTGGTTCAAAGTGGATAAACTCGAATCAGCTCGCCATCGGCTGGAGTGGCCAGGCCGATATGACCATCTCCGATGGTGGTTTTGTCAGCAATGGTACGAACGGCTTTCTCGGGGCGCGCGCCGGAGGCGTCGGAACGGCGGTTGTCACTGGCCCGGGTTCGACGTGGACAATTGGCGAGCAGCTCATACTCGGTCTTGAAGCCTCCACGGGCACGCTGTCCATCGAGAATGGCGGAACGGTCATCAATACGGATGGTCGTATCGGCTTGAGCACCGGCAGCACCGGCACCGTCACCGTCACCGGGGCCAACTCGACCCTGACCGATTACGGCACGATGCTTCGTGTCGGCTGGCAGGGCAACGGCACGCTGACCATCGCCGATGGCGGCTTGGTGACGGTCGGCGCCGTGACGAACGGAGTGCATGGCGGCACCCTCAACATTGCTACGCTCACCGGATCGACCGGTACGCTGAACATAGGCGCCGCGGAAGCCTCCTCCGCCGAGGCGGCAGGCCGGCTCCAAGCCGCCTCCGTTACCTTCGGCGACGGCACCGGAAGCGTGGTGTTCAACCATACCGACATGGGCTACGACTTCGCCTCGGACATCTCTGGTCATGGAGCCATCAAGGTTCTGTCCGGCGAGACGACGCTGTCGGGCAACAACTCGGCCTTTACCGGCTCGACGACCGTCTCCTCTGGCGGAGCGCTCAATGTGACCGGGTCGCTCGGAGGCGGAGCGACCGCCGTCACGCTTGATGGCGGGGAGCTGACGAACAGCGGCGTCATCAAGGGCGGCACGACCTCGGTGTTCTTCGCCACCGGCGGCAACACGCTGAACGTCCTGCCGACAGCCGTCTTTGACGGTGTCGTCGACTACAACAGCAAGATCGGCAACACGACCACGTTCGGCGCCGGCAGCTACAGCATCGATGCGTCCAACTACAACGATGCCAGCAATACCATCAGGCTGAACAACTCCCGGCAGATGGTGGTCCTCAAAGACGCCGATACCACAGGCACGATCAATGTCGTCGCCGTTCCGGCTGCCAGCCAGACCGCGAAGCAATACACCGCGTCGGTCTCGGATGTCGTCGGCAGCATCCTGGCGCTCGACGTGGCAAGGCCCGACCAAGTCGTGGTCGGCGGCTCCACCATCTCCGCCCTGCAGTATGGCGAGCAGAAGGGGGAAACGTCCGAGTCCAAGGCATTGAGAACCCTCGGCGACGGCATCGCCGTCGATGGCTACGGCAACCTGTTCTGGGCGCGCGCCTTCGGTGGACTGCGCTACCAGCCTTCGGGCGATGGCGATCCGTCCAGCCACACCTCGCACTACGGCCTGATTTCGGGCGTCGATCACCAGTTCGAGAACTATCGCCTGGGCTTCTTCGGTGGCGCTGGCAGCGTGCGCAGTGTCGCCGATGACAGCTCATCGAAGACGACCGGCGTAACGGGCTTCCTGGGCCTCTACGGGGCGATGAAAACAAACGGCCTGCAGTGGAACGCCTCGATCACCGGCGGCGCCATCGACAACGAGGCCACCCGCTGGGTCAACAACGGCGCCAGCAAGGCATCCGGTGACTTCATGGGCTGGTACGTCTCGCCCGAGATGTCGGTGAGCACGACCTATGAGATAGCGCCGGAATGGGAGCTGACGCCGAGCATCAAGGCCCGCTACACCGGCGCTTTCTATGACGGCTACTCGGAGAGCGGGCCGTCTTCGCAGAACCTCTCCTATGATTCTCGTCAGAGCCACTCCATCGACGGCCGGCTGCAGATCGAACTCAAGAGGAAGATAACCCTGAGCTCGGGCGTGCCGGCGACGATCTCGGCCTCCGCTTCGGTGCTGGACACCCAGTATCTTGGTTCGGACGCCACTCATGTCCGCCTGGAAAACAATGAGTTCAGCGTCTCGAACTCAGCGGACCGCAATGTCGTCGGCGCCAGTATCGGCGTCGGTTTCGATGCCATGGTGTCGGAGCGCACCTCCGTCTATGGCGGCATCGATGGGACGATCTACAGCGACGACTCCGTGTCGGGCTCCGGCCGTCTCGGGCTGAAGCTCGCCTTCTAGCGTGGAGAGGCGAGAGCCTCGATCCGCATAGCTTTTCCGCCTACGGTTCTCCTGTTGCCTGAAAACAGGGTTGCCGTAGGCGGAGATGCCCTGAGCACCACGGCTCCGTTAGGATCTGTGACAATCGGTCTGTAAGGGAGCTAAAGCTTACGGCCAGGATCGGTCTTTCCCACCGCCTCGTCGACAGGCCGCGGCGATCGCACCACGTCGGTGCGAGGGGTAGCGGCACGCGAAAGCGTGAGAGGCTCGTACTCGCAAGTACCTTCCTTCCAAACAATCCCGAAGGGCAGAACAGCGAGCCTCGCGCTTGCGAAGCTCGCCGTCGTTTCCGGATACTGCTTGGGAGTTACCAGCGCCCCTCGTTCACTGCACCTTCGGACGCAAGCAAGGCTCGGTTTTGCTGAGGCTCTAGACGCCCAGAGCCTCTTTGAGGCTTCGCATGTCGTCTTTGAACTCGGCTTCCGTCTTGGTTGAAAGCCATTCGAGCGCGAGGCTGCCGACGATAACGCCATCCGCGCCTGCGGCGCGCATGTCCCGGACATGATCGGCATTCGAGATGCCGAATCCGGCGCAGATCGGAAGATCGCCGAGATGTCCGCGCAGTGCGGAAATGCGATCGCCAAGGCCGGGCATGACGTGATCGCGCTTTCCGGTCACGCCGGGCGTCGCTTGCATGAAGACGTACCCCGATAGCGGCGCAGCGGCGAGCGCCCGGGCATACTCATCGGTGAAGTCATACGGAGACAGTCCCAACAGATCGATGCTGCTGGGGAATGCCGTCGCTTCGTTCGCCAGCCATGCCGGTTCCGCGCCGACGATCAGAACCGAGTCGACGCCGTTGTCGGTGCACAGGCTCAGGAACCGGTCCGGGCCCAGCTCGGTCACGGTCTCCCTGTAGGTAAAGACTTCCAGGGGCTTGTCCGGATATTTCGTGCGGATGCGCAGAATTTCTCCGAAGCACTTCTCCACCGTATATCCGTCTGCCAAGGCTTGCGACATCGCCTTGGTAACGGTCTTGCCGTCCATATAGGGATTGGCGGTTGGCAGCCCGATTTCAAGTACGTCGACGCCGCAGCTGTCGTAGACATCGGCCAGATGAACGCTGTCGAAGCCGACTCCGATCGGAAAGTAGGTAATCATCGCGCCGCTGCGTTCCTGTTTCAGCCTCTGAAACATCTGCTGCAACGGGTGGGAGGCGATCGCCGCCGATTGGTCGTTGGTCAACTCTAGTTCCTTTATGTGAAAGCTAAATGCGCCGCATCCTGGCAAGGGCGGTGTTGGCCTGGCGAAGGGCCGGATGCAGGCTGTGGTAGATGTCGACGATTGCTTCGAAGCGGGCGCGTGTGCGCTCGTTCGGATAGAAGGTGCGGTCGACGTGAACCAGACGGGCGGCCGCATCGGAGATGCTTGACGTCGTTCCGGCCGCGATGGCAGCGATGAGAGCCGCCCCCAGCATTCCGGTATTCCTGACCTTCAGGCGCTCCACCGGCCGGCCGAGAATGTCGGCGCGGATCTGGCAGGCGATGTCGGACTGGGATCCCCCTCCGCTGAGGCGAACCTTGGTGGCCCTCCGGCCGCTGGATTCCTCGGCGGCTTCCAGAACCGCCCGCCCGGTGATTGCGACACCCTCGATCACGGCGCGGGCCATGTCGGCCCGGCTGTGACGCCCCGTCAGGCCGATGAAAAGTCCGCGGACATCATCGTCCCACAAAGGCGCGCGCTCTCCCTCGAGATAAGGCTGGAAGATGAGCGGATCGGCATCCTCGCGACTGTCGGCCGCCAGTGCCATGAGCTCGGGCACCGACACTCCCAAGACGGAAGCGAACCACTGCACCGCCGAACCGCCCGACTTGGTCGGCCCGGCATAGAGGCGCAATCCATCGACTGGTGGAAACTTCACCACGCCACGAGGTTCTTGATCGAGCGGACTGAGGATGCCGGCAATTTCGCAGGTGCCGGCGACCTCGATGGCAAAGCCGTCGGAATCCGCGCCCGAGCCGAACAGGTTCCCATAGACGTCCATGTTGCCCACGCCGACGACCGCTCCCGCGAGGGCCGCATCGAGCGCCGGATCTCCGATGGGCATCACCTCGCCAAGCGGTTGCCGGAAATCTCGGATTTCCGGAAGGATCCGGACGACGCCCGGCACCAGTTCGTCCAATCCAGCAAAATAGCTGCCATCGTCATAGACGAGGCCATATTGGCTCATGCCGTCCGTGGCAATGGCGCCGGTCAGACGCAGGTTGAGGTAGTCCTTGGGGTTGAGCAGATAACGGACCCTCCCCCAGAGTTCCGGCTCGTGCTCCTTGAGCCAACGCACTCGCGCAAGCGCCGACGCGTTGTCGATCTTGAAGTTGGGCGGAAGACGGCCGGCATCTATGGTCGCCGCTCGTGCATTCAACTCCGCGACAACCGGCTGGCAGCGGCTGTCCTGCCACAACCAAGCCCTGGTCGCCGCCTTTCCTTCTGAATCGACGAAGACATGCGATCCGACCTGGGCGCAAATCGCAATGCCGGCCACCTTGGCGTTGGGGGAAGACTGGATCAGGGCGGACAGGACGCTTTTCAGCGCCTCCCACCACATGTCCGGGTCCTGCTCGACCCGGTCGCGACCCTCTCGCTGCATGGGGAGAGCTTCCTCTCCAGTGGCAAGCTGAGTGCCATGGGCATCGAAAAGCGCCGCTTTCAGGTTGGTGGTGCCCAGATCGATGCCGATCGTACAACGGTCAATGATGGTCTTCGATGGAGTCGCGCTCATGATCGAGCCTCCGCAACGGTTTCGGTCAGGGAATGATGTATCCACCATCGATCGGCAGGACCGCGCCGGTGATGTAGGCGGCGCCGTCCGATGCCAGCCAGGCGATGGCCTCGCCGATCTCGCGCGGCTGTCCGACGCGCCCCAGCGGATGCAGGGCGATGAACTGTTCCCGAGCCTTGTCGTCCTTTTGCCAATCGTTGAAGATGGCCGTATCCACAGCGCCAGGGGCGACGACGTTGACGCGGATCCCGGCGGGGGCCAGATCCAGCGCAGCGGACTTCGACAGCCCGATCACGGCATGCTTGCTGGCGCAGTACGGCGCGATGCCCGGGGCGCCAACCAGTCCGCCGACCGACGAGACGTTGATGACGGAGCCGCCCTTGCGCTTGCGGATTGCCGGAACACCTGCCCGCATGCCGTTCCAGACGCCTTTGAGGTTCACGTTGAGAATACGGTCGTAGTCTTCTTCCGGAATCTCGTCGATCGGGTGCGGAGCAACGTTGATACCGGCGTTGTTGACGAGAATGTCGAGCCCGCCCCATTCGGAAACCGCGAGGTCGACTGCCGCCTGGACCTGCGCGAAGTTCTGTACGTCGACTTCCGCTGCCAGTGCGGCACCACCGGAAGCGCGGATCGTTTTCACGAGCTCATCGAGCGCAGCGATATTCCGGCTGGCGGCGACCACTTTCGCGCCCGCGCCGGCGAGAATTTGCGCGGTGGCCGCGCCAATGCCGACGCTGGTGCCGAAAACGACCGCGACCTTGCCGTCGAGCGCCGGCGACGTACCAGAGATTGCTGATTTCATGGTCTTCCTCACTCCCGCCCCGCCAGGGGCATTTCTTGTCCGGATTGCCAGATCACCAGGGCAGATGTTCAACTTGAACAAACGTTCATCAGTGAACGTATGATCAGGCTAGCACTCCTGATCGCACCTCGCAAGTGGATCGGCGGGGCTTTCCCGTCGCGCTACCGCCTAGCGGCACAGGGACGCTGCCGCGACAAGCCGCTCCGCGACCATGCCTTTTGGTCGGCGCGTTGAGAGCCCGGAGCGCCCGTTGCAGCCCTGCCGACGATCAACGTGAAGGAACGCGGCGAGGATGGATATGGACTTCTCATCCTGCCTGCCCGTCGTTATGAAAGGGTATGGCTCGGGCCGCACCTTATGCGCGTATGAGCCGGAAGACTGGTGGCGGGAGAAAGGACGAAACGCCGATCGGGTATGCCTCATTGCCCGAAGAACTCCACTTGTCGTCAACGAGTTGGTGCGTTCGGCTTTGCAAGGAGCCCCTTGTCGAAGCCTATGGTCGGGAGGTCCTGTCGTGCGAACATCCGTCGCAAAGGCGGGATCCAGTGACGGGCAAGCGACAGGTTCTTGCGCAACGTAGGGACGGGAAAGGAAGAGGCGGCTGTGATGCTTCTTGATGACGAGCGTATGCGGCTACTCGTGAGAGTGGCGACGATGTATTACGTTCGGGGACGCAACCAGGAGCAAATTGCGGCGGAGCTGAAGCTCTCGCGGCCCAAGATCAGTCGCCTTCTGGCCCAGGCGCAGAAGGCTGGGATCGTCCACATCAGCATCCATGATCCGTTCTCATCGAAGAGCCAGATCGAGCGCCATCTGACGGAGCGGTTCGGGCTCCGCGAGGCGATCGTCACGACTTCTGCCACCGAGGTCAATGCCGTACAGGCAAGCGTGTCGGTCGCGGCAGCCGGGTTACTCGAGCGGCTGATCGAGGACGGAGATTCGATCAGCATAAACGCAGGCGTCACGCTGAACGACACCTGTGAGGCGGTCCGCAGCCTGCCGCGCGCCAACTGTGTGGTTATCCCGCTGGTCGGCGGATGGGGGCCTAGCGGCTCGCGCTGGCAGGCCAACCTGTCGGCGAGGACCTTGGCGCAACGGCTCGGCTGCTCCTATCTGCAGCTCAACGCTCCGGCTTTCGTATCCAGCGCGGCGGCAAAGCAGGCCTTGCTGGCCGAGTCCGAGATTCAGCTCGTGCTATCCCGAGGGCGGACGAGCGACCTGGCGCTGGTCGGCATCGGACAGATTTCGATGTCGTCGACTCTGTTCAAGGCAGGCTTTCTCGATGCCGAACATCTCGAAGAGCTGTGGAGCAGAGGCGCCGTGGCGAACATCTGCAACTCGTTCATCGATCGGACCGGCGCGCTCGTTCCGTTCCCCCACTACGACCGCATGATCGGCCTTTCGACGGACGAACTTGGTGCCATCCGCACCATCGTCGGAGTGGCCTCGGGAAGCAGCAAGGCCGAGGCCATCCTTGCAGCGCTGAAAGCCGGCCTGCTTCATTATTTCGTCACCGATTCAGCCACCGCCAAGGCCATTCTCGCCTTTGACGAATAGGCTTCGTGGTCCAGCAGCCGGTCTACGCACCGGCTGGCTCGCCCCTCCAGGCTTCGCCTAGCCGGCACCTCCGCTCGTCGCAGTTCCTCTCGGACATCGTTTCGCCGCTTGCGGCAGCGTTTGCTCATGCTTATATTGATCTATTGTTCAGCCATGAACAAACGTTCAATCATGTTCGAAAGCATCGCGGAGCCAACCCGTGTCGCGAAGCCGCTGCGCTCTTCAATGAGCCATTTGCTCAGCCTTTGCCGGAGGAACCTCCTCCGGCAAAGGCTGAGGGTTTCCGATGGAGGGACATGGAGGAGCGCCCGCTGCCGCTTCAAGGGAGAGAGTGCCAATGTCTATGACAACCACCGCCTCGACGCAGAAAGCCGCCTCCGGCGCTCTTCTCGTCGTCGTCGGGTCCATCCTGTTCGGAACGCTGGGAACCGTCTCGGTTCTGGCCTACCAGCACGGCATGACCCCGCCTGCCTTCGCGGCCTGGCGCGAAACGATCGGCGCCCTCGGGCTGCTGCTCATTCTGGCCATCGGGATCGGCCGCCCACGCGACGGCAGCAGCTTTTCCTGGAAAACGTTGGAAGCGAGCCAGAAGGTCCGTCTGGGCATCGCGGCCGTTGCCTTCATGACCTTCAGCCTCGCCATCTTCTACGCGTTCAATCTGATCACGGTCGCCCTGGCGCTGCTGATCTTCTACCTGTACCCGGCCTTGGTGACGTTGGTCAGCGGCATGACCGGCAAGGAGCGCTTCACCGTTTCGAAGGTCATCGCGCTCATTCTCGCCTTGAGCGGCAGCGTGCTCGCCGTCATGGGCGGGTATTTCGGGCCCGGCGACGTTCAGGTCAACCTGTTCGGCGTCGCATTGGCAGCTCTGGCGGCGATCGCCGACACCGTCTATTTCCTAGTCGCCCGAGACGGTTATCGCGACGTGCCGCCGGTCTACGCCACCACCTTCTTCCTGGTGGCCGGCGCCATCGTTTTTGCGCTGATCAGCCTGGCAACGAGCGGACTGGAGTCCCTGATCTATCCGTTTGCCAATCCAAGCGTTTTCCCGATCCTGCTGTTTGCGGGAGTCTTCGGAGCGGCCGTTCCCACCGTGATGATCCTGGCTGGCATCCGGATGGCGGGCTCTTCGCGCGCCTCGATCCTGGCCTTGACAGAGCCGGTCGCCGGAATGGTGATCGCCGGCGTGGTGCTGTCGCAGACCATGCTGCCCATCCAGATCACCGGCGGCGTACTCGTCCTCGTTGCTCTCGTTCTGCTCCAACTGTACACGGACAAGGAAAGTCAGTCCCAGAGCTGACCCACTCGCAGCATTCTTACGCTCAAGCCTCAAACCATCTGAGGTCTATTCACTTGGGCCGCCCCGCAGGACTGGAGGTGTTTCGCCCCCGGCCTTGCGGAGAGGTTCAAGTGAATACCTGTACCAACCACCATTGATCGTGACAGCCGCACCGCGTCTCCGATCGGCAAGGGAGGCCGAGTCCTGTTCCTCGGCATCGCCACCGAACCCATTTGGCATTTCCACCTCTAACTGCATTGGCACCATGTTTGCTCTGAATGAGCGCATGGCATGTCCATGTGTTTCAAAGGGAGGCGTTTTAAATGCTTGATCGGCGCAGGGAGCATCGGGGCCGTACCTATTTGGGAGGCAAGATCGCTTTCAACAACCGCTGGTGCACCATCGACTGCCTGGTTCGGAACATGTCCGAGGGCGGGGCGAAGCTCGAGTTTGCCGAACCGGTGCAGGTGCCCGGCGAGCTGGACCTGATCATCCCGATGAAGGGCGATAGCCGCCGGGTGCAGGTCGTCTGGAGGCGGGCGAAGACCTTGGGCATCACGTTCGTCGACAAAGCGGGCACCGTGATCCCGATCGATGCGGCACGCAAGATCCGAAAATTGAAGGAAGAACGCGACATGTTGGCGCGACGGGTCAGAGAGCTGAGTGAATCGCCGATATGATCAGAAGGGCGCTGGTTTTCATCGCGTATCGCTTCATCTTCATGGCACTCTTCCTGCTGGCTTTGAACGTTTTCTCGCAGAGCTCCGGCTACGGCACCCCGAAGGACGCCATGCGGGCGCTGGCCGGCATCGCCAAGGCGCTCGACACCTTGAGCAACTCATTCCGGTGATGTGAGGCAGTCGCGCTGAGCGCATCGACGGCATGCCGCGCAAGCGTGCTCCCGCATGATAGCGGCACTCGCCGTTACGGCGGAAATAGCGGATCGCCGTTCGCCATGGCTTCTTGTGCGCCCGTCCGACGCGTGCCGCCGTCCCGGCGGCCCCGGTGTCAAGGCTGCTCTCCCACGCCTCGAACTACGCCCCGGTGACGAACTCTTATTTCACTCTTTCATGTCATCGTCAGTACATGTCTTGTCTGGGCGGAAGCTATTACCCTCCCCTCGACCGGAGGGGCATTGAAATGCCAGACCACCAAAGTCAGGCTCAAAGCGTGTTGCTGCGTGTATCTCACCATTGAGTAATGTCGTCGGAGGAGCACGAACCGTGCCGAGACAGAATCACGACGTATACGACAGGGCCATGACGCGATGCGCGCTCTGATCATCGACGACAGCAAGTCGGTGCTGCTATGGATGGGCGCGGCGTTGACCGAAGTGCCGGGCCTCATCCTCGACCTCTACGAAAGCCCGGAAGAGGCACTGGCCCAGGCATCGACACGGCAATACGATCTTGTCGTGGTCGACTATCTCATGCCCAATCTCACGGGCATCGACGTGACCGTGGCCCTTCGCCTGCGTCCCGAATACCACGCCATTCCGATCGTCATGATCACCGCCGAGCGGGATAGCGAAATCAGGCTCAAGGCGCTTCTCGCCGGCGTCAACGACTTCCTCAACAAGCCGTTCGACCCCATCGAGCTGCGGGCCCGGGTCACCAATCTCATGTCGCTTCGGCGCACCCAGGTGGAGCTTGCCAATCAGGCCCACCGCCTGGAAGAAGCGGTGAGCCAAGCTACCGCCGATCTGGTGTTGCGCGAGGAAGAAATGATCTGGAGGCTGGCGCGAGCCATCGAGATGCGCGATGGCGGCACCGGTGCGCACATATCGCGCGTAGCGGCAATTAGCCGGCTAATAGCCGAGGGCTTGTCGCTTGACCCGCATTTCTGCCGGATGATTTATCTCGCGTCTCCGCTGCACGACATCGGCAAGATCGGCGTTCCCGACGCGATCCTGAACAAGCCGGGCCGGCTCAACGCCGAGGAGATGACGGCGGTCCGCGAGCACGTCAACTACGGCGCAAGAATGCTTGAAAACGGCACCTCCGACCTCATTCGGGTGGCGGCGGCCATCGTCGGCGGTCACCACGAGAAATGGGACGGCAGCGGTTACCCGCGTGGTCTCTCGGGGACGTCCATTCCCATCGAGGCGCGCATCACCGCCGTTGCCGACGTGTTCGATGCCCTGAGCTCGGCAAGACCCTACAAGGAAGCCTGGAGCCCCGAGCGGGCTTATGCCGAGATCGTCCGCGGCGCGGGCAATCATTTCGATCCGGATTGCGTTCGGGTTTTCTGCGAGAAATGGTCGGAGATCGAGGAGGTGGCCCGCACCCTCCGCGACGAGGAAGAAGGACCGACGGCCTGGTCGAAGCAGAGTGCAGCTCCTCTCGCCGACGCGTGAGCCAAACGCCCGACTAAGCCCAAACAAGCTCATCCTAAAGATGCCGTTCAATCGAGCCGGCCAGAAGCCGCCGTCGGTTGCCCGCGCGCGCCCAAACGGGTGCCCCCAACCGCGTCAACACTCAAGCCGGGGCGGGAATTTGGCGGCAAAATCGATGCATCCGAATGCGTAGGTGTTTATGCGTATGTCAATCATTTCACCCGGAAAAATCAGTATACGTTCTAACAACTCACACGAGTCCGGATTCAATCGAGGCGAAACATTTTCATACGCGTTGCGCGCGATTCCGGCTGTTTGACGCCACCCTAAATACTCGCAAAACGAGTCTCGCGGTTTCCGAGTATTAAGACTTGGATATGCTCTTTATTGAATTTAATGCGCGCTTTTTGATTCAAAATCGCACTGTAAAAAACCAGTTTATGGAAATTTAGTATTTGCATTCCACAACTTCATGGTCAGCAGGAGCTGCTTCCATGGAGAACTCAATCGTCATTCGGATGCATTCAAGTCTATGTGTTTCTGACATCCGGACGTCTTACTCTACCTTGGTCGAAGCGATGGATAAATTTCCCAGTATTCGCCTCGCCATTCCGACCGACGCAATCGTCGATCTCAGCTTCCTTCAGCTCATCGAAGCCGGAAGGCAACGAGCTGCCGAACAGGGCAAATCCCTGTCTCTTCTTGAACCGGCCAACGGCGAGCTACGGCGCGCGCTGGACCGAAGCGGCCTCATGACGGCCGCGACAGCTGCCGATCGTTCATTCTGGCTCCACGAGGAGACCGCCCAGTGACCGCGAGTATTCTGACCGTCGACGACTCGGTTTCGGTGCGCATGACGACGCGTATCGCCCTGACCGGTGCCGGCTACAAAGTGACGGAGGCCGTCGACGGCCTCGACGGCCTCAACAAGGCCAAGGCGACCCGCTTCGATCTCGTCATCACCGATCTCAACATGCCGAACATGGACGGCCTGCGCATGATCGAAGAGGTCCGGCGCCTGCCGAACCAGATCGGCGTTCCGATCCTGTTTCTGACCACCGAATCCGATGCCGCGCTCAAGGGGCGCGCCAAGGCCGCCGGAGCCACCGGCTGGCTGACCAAGCCCTTTGAATCCGACCAGCTGGTCCGCCTCGTACAGAAGGTGCTGGCCAAATGAGCACTCCCGACCCAGCAGACATCTTCCGCATTGAAGCGGCCGAACTGCTCGAGCAGATGGAACAGGGGCTGCTCGACCTCGAACATCGCCTCGACGACCGGACGCTGGTCGACGCCGTCTTCCGCGCGCTTCACACCCTCAAGGGGTCGGGCGCCATGTTCGGCTTCGATCGCCTCGCCGCCTTCACCCATCACTGCGAGACCGCTTTCGACCGCGTTCGCAAGGGACTGGCCGACGCGACACCCGAACTGGTGTCCGCGGTGCTCAACGCTCGCGATCACATGCGCGCGCTCGTCGAAAATCCTGACAGCGATCATGCCGACGAGGAGCGCTATCTCCTTGAGTGTCTCCAGGCGGCCGTTTCCGGAGCCGCCCCCTCGCCGGTCGCGGCAATCACCGCCGAGGTACCCGCCGCCGTAGTGCCGGAAGCGTCGGATGCGACGACAACCTGGCGCATCCGGTTCGGCCTGCCGGAGAACACCTTCGTCAACGGCACCAATCCCCTCAGCTTCCTCGACGAGCTGAGAGCGATGGGCGAGTGCCGCGTCGTGCTCGACCGGTCGGCCCTGCCGCCGCTTGAGAAACTGGATCCGACGGCGCTCTACTTCACCTGGGACGTGACGTTGACGACCAGCAAGAGCCGCGCCGACATCGAGGACGTGTTCCTGTTCGTCATGGACGAGATGACGCTGGATATTGAGGAGACGACCCTCAGCGCGCCCGCACCCGTGGCGGCTCCGCCGGCAGCTCCGATCGTCGAAGCGTCCCCGGTGCCTCCGGTCGCGGAGATGCCGGCCGAGAGGCAGACGCCGGATGCCGCCGCTCGTCCGGTCCCGGACGTGGCGGATCCCAAGCTGCGTCGGAAGGTGGAAAGCGTCCGCGTTCCCGCCGAACGGCTCGACGAACTGATGGACCGCGTCGGCGAACTGGTGATCGTCCAGTCCCGCCTGCAGCAGATCGCCGCCAGCAGCGCCGACATCGGACTTAGGACCGTCAGCGAGGAGATGGAGCGTCTTTGCAGCGAGCTGCGCGTCACCATGATGGTGTTGCGCATGGTCCCGGTGGCAACGCTGTTCGACCGCTACCGCCGCCTCGTGCACGACCTCCAGCGCGACACCGGCAAGAAGATCGAGCTTTCGACCGACGGAGAAAGCACCGAAATGGACAAGACGGTGATCGAGCGCCTTGCCGATCCCCTGGTTCATCTGGTGCGCAACTCGGCCGATCACGGCCTGGAGTCGAGCGAGGCGCGCGTTGCCGCCGGCAAGCCGGAAACCGGCAGCATCCGTCTGTCGGCCCGCCAAACCGGCGGTGAGGTGATCATCTCGGTCACCGACGACGGTCGCGGCATCGACCGGGCCAAGGTGCGTGCCAAGGCGGAAACGGCGGGACTGATCCAGCCGGGGGCGACCATCCCCGACCAGGAGCTGCTGCAGCTGATTTTCCAGCCGGGTTTCTCGACGGCCTCGTCGGTCACCAACCTCTCGGGCCGCGGCGTCGGCATGGATGTGGTCAAGAAAGCCATCGAGTCGCTGCATGGCTCGATCGACATCGCCAGCCGTCCTGGCGAGGGCTCGACCGTTTCCCTGCGCATTCCGCTGACACTAGCCATCATCGACGGCCTGCTCGTCAGGGTGGGCGAAGGTCACTACGTGATCCCGCTGCCGGCCGTCGAGGAATGCATCGAGATCAGCCAGGAGGAAGACCTGCGCTCGCGCGGTCGCGCCTTCCTGTCGCTCCGCGACACCTTGGTGCCATTCATCCGCCTGCGCGAACTGTTCGTCACCGGAACGAAGCCGGACCCCTACCAGAAGATGGTGGTGGTCTCGACCGGCGAAGAACGCGTCGGCCTGATCGTGGATCAGATCATCGGCCACCACCAGACCGTCATCAAGTCGATGTCCAAGCTGCACGACGATGTGACGACCTTCTCGGGGGCCACCATTCTCGGTGACGGTTCCGTTGCGCTCATCCTCGATGTGGCCAACCTGGTATCGCTCGGCCAGGAGCAGGAGGCGCAGTTGCGCGCGATCGCATGAGTGACTTAGCCCTCAAGACCAAAGCCGTCCAAGACTCACCGGCCGATGAGATCGAGGTCCTGACCTTCGAGATCGGCGGGGAAACCTTCGCCCTCGAGGCGGCCATCGTACGCGAGATCCTCGATCTCCTGCCGGAGACGATCGTTCCGGGGAGCCGGCCGTTCGTCAACGCCGTGATCAACTTTCGCGGCAAGGTGATCCCGCTCGCCGACATCCGTGTCGCCATGGGCATGCCGATGGCGGCGACCACCATCGACAGCCGCATCGTCGTGGTCGAACTCGACCTCGACGGAACGCCTTCGCTGATCGGCCTCAGGGCCGACAGCGTCAACGAAGTCACGGCGTTTTCCAAAGCGAGCGGCGAGCCGCCGCCACGCGTCGGCCTCAAATGGCCGCCGCAGTTCATCGAATGCCTGATCCAACGGGAAGGAGCCTTCATCATCTTCCCGGATCTCAAAGCCATATTTGCTTCCAAAGGCCGGACGAGCCAGCCGGACTAAAAGCAAATACCCGCCTCCTCCAAATAAAGCTCAAGCCAAACGCTAAGGCACTGGACCGGAACAGAACATCATGCGCATCACGATAAAGCTGAAGCTTGCGTTATCCTTCGTATTCATCATCGCCCTTGTAGGCGGCATGGCGACGCTCGCCATCACCAACCTGTCGTCGCTCAACATAGCCATAACCAACATGGTTCAGGGCCCCGTGTCCGACCTTGCTGATGTGCGATCCCTGACACAGGTCTTCTATGATGGCATTCGTCACGAAAAGAACGCCATCATGACGACGGATTCCAGCGAAACTAGGCAGTTTGCCGATTTCGTGAAGAAAGCAGACGAGTCAGTTCTTACCGGTATTGCTACGCTCAAGGAGTCGACGGACCCCAATATCCGCGATCTGGCAGCCCAGTTCGAAGGGATCAACAAAGAGCTGGCCGGCGTTCGGGGCCAGATCATGGACTTGGCTGTCCAGAACACCATGGATAGCAACGCCTCCGCCGCCAGGCTCAGCATGGGGCCAGCCCGCGCAATCACCGGTAAAGCTATCGATGTGCTCAGCAAGATGACGGACGCCATTGGCGCCAACGTCAAGGAAACGGATGCGGAGACCAACGCGCTTTACGACACGTCGCGCACAGTGTTGCTGACCTTCATCACAGTCGTGACGCTCTTCTCGATTGTCATCGCCTTCTGGATGTCGCTTTCGATCGCCCGCGGCCTGAAGCGTGGCGTCGAGCTGGCCGAAGCCGTGGCCATCGGCGACCTGAACCACGACGTCGCTCACAAGTCCAATGACGAGATCAAGGATCTGATCTCGGCCATGCAGAGGATGACGGCCAATCTTCGCGAGACCGCCGAAGTGGCGGCCGAGATTTCGAACGGCAACCTCACCGTCACGCCGAAGCCGCTGTCCGAGAAGGATACGCTCGGCAAGTCGCTGCTCGACATGGTTGAGCGTCTGCGGTCGGTTGTGAGCGATGCGCTGGTCGCGTCGGACAACGTGTCGGCCGGCAGCCAGCAGCTGTCGTCTGCCTCCGAGCAGATCGCCCAGGGCGCCACCGAGCAGGCTTCGTCGGCCGAGGAAGCCTCCTCGTCGATGGAGGAAATGGCCTCCAACATCAAGCAGAACGCCGACAACGCCGCCCAGACCGAGAAGATCGCCCGTCAGTCCGCCAAGGACGCGGAGACCTCCGGTCAGGCCGTTACCCAGGCCGTCGCCGCCATGCAGACCATCGCCGAGAAGATCGGCATCGTCCAGGAGATCGCTCGCCAGACCGACCTTCTGGCCCTCAATGCCGCCGTTGAGGCTGCCCGGGCCGGTGAACACGGTCGTGGCTTCGCCGTCGTCGCCTCGGAAGTGCGCAAGCTCGCCGAGCGGTCGCAGGCTGCCGCCACCGAGATCTCGCAGATGTCGGTCGACACGGTTGCCTCTGCCCAGCAGGCCGGCGACATGCTGAACCGTCTGGTGCCGGATATCCGCAAGACCGCCGAACTGGTGTCGGAGATCTCCGCCGCCTGCCGCGAGCAGGATATCGGCGCCTCCCAGATCAACCAGGCGATCCAGCAGCTCGACAAGGTGACCCAGCAGAACGCCGGCGCCTCCGAAGAGATGTCGGCCACCTCCGAAGAGCTGGCCGCCCAGGCCGAGGAGTTGCAAGCCTCGATCGCCTTCTTCCGCGTCGACAACGCAGCCTCCGGTTCCAAGTCCGCCCAGCGCAAGGCACCGCAGGCTACCCGGCAGACCGCCAGCCATGCCCCCGTTCGGGCATCGCAGTCCGCCGCGCCCGCCAAGAAGGCCGCCAGCGCCAACCGGTTGCAGCGTCCGACCGTCAAGGCCCAACAGGAGGCGGCGCGCGGCTTCGCGCTCGACCTCGACATGGGCGGTCCGGATGCCGACGACGCCGACTTCCGGGAAAGCGCCTGATCATGACGGCTCGCTCTTCGGAGACCCAATACGTCACCTTCGCCCTCGGTAGCGAGGTGTTCGCGGTCCCCGTCGCCGTGGTGCGGGAGATCCTCGACCATGAGGAAAGCTTCCGCATCCCGAACGGCCCGGACTATCTGATGGGCCTGCGCGACGTGCGCGGACAGGGCGTGCCGGTGATCGACCTCAGGCTGAAGCTCGGCCTCAGCCGCACCGTGCCGACCCCCCACACCCGCGTGCTGGTGGTCGACATCACCCTGGGCGAGCGCCAGTTGACGCTCGGCTTGGTCGCCGACCGCGTGTTCGAGGTCGCCGCCTTCCGCGGCGACCAGTTGGAGGCGGCGCCCGACATCGGCGTTCACTGGAACTCCGACTACATCGACGGCGTCGTCCGGCGCGATCAAGGCTTCGTCGTGGTCATCGACCTCGCAAGACTCCTGACCGCGAAAGACCTCGCCGCTCTCGGCGGAGCCGAAAAGGCAAAGGCCGTCGCCTAAGAGGAACGCGGGGCAGCAGTTTCTGCTGCCCCGCCGAATCGTTTGTACATGCAGCATGGTCTGCTCGCCCAGTACCAAGCCCTATTTCGCGCTGGCGTTGTCAGTACAGAAAAGGACTGGGGAGCTCCTGCCGAACAAGAGATCGAAACGCGCCAGCGTAAGGGAAATAGGGGATGAGTTCATGCGTATCACCATCAAAGCAAAGCTAGGGTTAGCCTTCGGCTTCGTGATCATGCTCACGGCGGCGATGGCGGGCCTTGCCGTTTCCGACCTGTCGTCGCTCAATACTGCCGTCACCAACCTGGTCAACGGACCGACCGCCGACCTTGAGAACATCCGGGTTCTGACCAACGAGTTCAACGCCATCGTTCGCAACGAAAAGAACGCGGTCATGAGTTCGGATGCGGCCCAGATCGCGTCCTTCCGGGAGAAGGTCGATCAGAGCAGCCAGAAGATCCGCAGTGTCTCGGACCAGATTGCGAACTCCACCGATCCGAACGTCGTCGCCGAAATTGCCAAGTTCAAGCCGCTGTTCGACCAGCGCGCGCCGCTATCGGAACAGACCCTCAATCTGGCCGCCATCAACACCGACGATGCCGATGAGCAGGCCTCAAGACTGAGCATGGGCAAGGCCCTTGAGGTCAGCTACGCCATTTATGCCGTGCTCGACGACATGGCCAACATCGTCAGCACGAACCTCCAGGCGACCGACGAAGCCACGGGTGCCGAATACATCACCTCCCGCAACCTGCTCCTCGGCTGCATCGGCTTCCTGTCGCTCTTCTCGGTAACCGTTGCCGTGCTGATGTCGGTTTCGATCAGCCGCAGCCTCCGGAACGCCGGCACCGTGATGGGCAGGGTGTCCGACGGCGACCTGACCTGGAAGGCGGAAAAGCTTCCCAACGATGAAATCGGCGACATGCTGCGGCTCGTGGATACCATGGTCGAACGTCTGCGGTCGGTCGTGAGCGATGCGCTGGTCGCCTCCGACAACGTGTCGGCCGGCAGCCAGCAGCTGTCGTCGGCCTCCGAGCAGATCGCCCAGGGCGCCACCGAGCAGGCTTCGTCGGCCGAGGAAGCGTCCTCGTCGATGGAAGAGATGGCCTCCAACATCAAGCAGAACGCCGACAACGCCGCCCAGACCGAGAAGATCGCCCGCCAGTCCTCCAAGGATGCCGAGACCTCCGGTCAGGCCGTCGCCCAGGCCGTCGCCGCCATGCAGACCATCGCCGAGAAGATCGGCATCGTCCAGGAGATCGCCCGCCAGACCGACCTCTTGGCCCTCAACGCCGCCGTCGAAGCGGCTCGGGCCGGCGAGCATGGCCGTGGCTTTGCCGTCGTCGCCTCGGAAGTGCGCAAGCTCGCCGAGCGTTCGCAGGCCGCCGCCACCGAGATCTCGCAGATGTCGGTCGACACGGTTGCCTCTGCCCAGCAGGCTGGCGACATGCTGAACCGTCTGGTGCCGGATATCCGCAAGACCGCCGAGCTGGTGTCGGAGATCTCCGCCGCCTGCCGCGAGCAGGACATCGGCGCCTCCCAGATCAACCAGGCGATCCAGCAGCTCGACAAGGTGACGCAGCAGAACGCCGGCGCCTCCGAAGAGATGTCGGCCACCTCCGAGGAACTGGCCGCCCAGGCCGAGGAACTGCAGGCCTCGATCGCCTTCTTCCGCGTCGAAAACGCAGCCGCCAACGCCAAGGCACCTCAGCGGAAGGCACAAGGACGAGTCACCCGGACGGTCGCCCACGAGCCCGTGCGGAAGCCGGCCGCGCTCGTCAAGAAGACCGCCAGCCGTTTGCAGCGCCCGACCGTCAAGGCCCAGCAGGAGGCCGTGCGTGGCTTCGCGCTTGACCTCGACATGGGCGGCCCGGACGACGACGACGCCGACTTCCGGGAAAGCGCCTGATCATGACGGTTCGCTCTTCGGAGACCCAGTACGTCACCTTTGCCCTCGGTAGCGAGGTGTTCGCGGTCCCCGTCGCCGTGGTGCGGGAGATCCTCGATCATGAGGAAAGCTTCCGCATCCCGAACGGCCCGGACTATCTGATCGGCCTGCGCGACGTACGCGGACAGGGCGTGCCGGTGATCGACCTCAGGCTGAAGCTCGGCCTCAGCCGCACGGTGCCGACCCCCAACACCCGCGTGCTGGTGGTCGACATCACCCTCGACGAGCGCCAGCTGACGCTAGGCCTGGTCGCCGACCGCGTGTTCGAGGTCGCCGCCTTCCGCGGCGATCAGTTGGAGGCGGCGCCGGACATCGGCGTTCACTGGAACTCCGACTACATCGACGGCGTCGTCCGTCGCGACCAGGGCTTCGTCGTCGTCATCGACCTCGCCAGGCTCCTGACCGCGAAAGACCTCGTCGCCCTCGGCGGGGCGGACAAGGCAAAAGCCGTCGCGTGAGAAAATCGCGGGCGGCGATATTTCGCCGTCCGCACCCCACCCCTTACATGAGGACCGAAACTTGTCGTCTGTCGAAGCCCTACAATATGATCGTTCGGCCGACCGCCTCAGCGCGAAGAACTTCCGTCGGCTGTCGGGTTTCGTGAGCAGCTACAGCGGCATCAAGATGCCGCCCGGCAAGCAGACCATGCTGGAAGGCCGTCTCCGCCGACGCCTGCGGTCGACCGGATTCGCCTCGCTCGACGAGTACTGCACCTATCTCTTCGACAACGATGGCCTGGACGTCGAGGCGGTGGCGCTGATCGACGCGGTCACCACCAACAAGACGGACTTCTTCCGCGAGCCAAAGCATTTCGAGTTCCTGAAGCGATACGCGCTGCCGGCGCTCGTGCGAAACGGCCGCACCTCGCTCCGGCTGTGGAGCGCCGCCTGCTCGGTGGGAGCAGAACCCTACACGGCGGCCATGATCCTCGCGGACTTCGCCGAGAGTTCCGGCCCCCTCAACTACGTCGTCCTCGCAACCGACCTCTCCACCGAGGTCCTGGCGTCCGCCCGCAAGGGCATCTATCCCGCCTCCATGCTCGCCCCGGTCCCGGACGACTACATGCAGCGCTTCGTCCATCGCTCGACCGACCCCAAGAGCAACCTGGTTCGAATAGCGCCGGCTCTTCGGTCCAAGGTCGGGTTTGCCCGCATGAACTTCATGGACGAAACCTACCCGATCGGCGAGCCGGTCGACATCATCTTCTGCCGCAACGTGCTGATCTACTTCGACAAGCCGACGCAGGCCAAAGTTCTGTCGCGCCTGTGCGACTGTCTGACGCCGGGGGGCTATCTGCTCATCGGCCACTCGGAGTCGATCACCGGCTTCAACCTGCCGGTTCGGACCGTGGCCAACACGATTTTCCAGAAGCTCTGAGACGCTTCCACTCGGCTTTCGCTTGCTTCCACCCGACAAGCCGCTGCATCCAAAGCCGACTTGCCGCTTCGATCACCCTCATGTTAGGCCAAACAGGTCCAGCGTGGCGCCGCCAGACGGCGGGCCGCCACCAAGTGAGACCCACCGCCGGAGCGAGATGACGTTGCCCTCCCAGAAACGCGTCCGCGTCCTCATAGTGGACGATTCCGCCTCGGTTCGGCAGACGCTGGCCACCATTCTCGGAAACGATCCGGAGATCGAGGTGATCGGCGTCGCTGCGGACCCCTTCGTGGCCGCCAAGCGGCTTCGGGAAGACATTCCCGACGTGATCACCCTCGACGTCGAGATGCCGCGCATGGACGGCATCACCTTCCTCAAGAAGCTGATGGCCCAGCATCCCATTCCGGTGGTGATGTGCTCCTCGCTGATCGAAGAGGGCTCGGAAACCTTGATGCAGACGCTGGAGGCCGGCGCGGTCGACGTCATCCTGAAGCCGAAGATCGCCGCCGCCGACCACCTTGCCGAACAGGCCCTGCTGATCTGCGATACCGTGAAGAGCGCCGCCCGCGCCCGCCTGGGCCGTCGGAAGACCGACAAGCCGGCCGCCGCGCCGGGCGTGAAGACGCCGGCGCCGAAGCTGACGGCCGATGCCATGCTGCCGCCCGCCGCGCATGGCGCAATGGCCAAGACCACCGAGATCATCGTCGCCGTTGGGGCATCGACGGGGGGAACGGAAGCCCTGCGCGAGTTCCTGATGGCCCTTCCGGCCAACGCGCCCGGCATCGTCATCGTCCAGCACATGCCCGAACATTTCACCGCCGCCTTTGCCAAGCGGCTCGACGGGCTGTGCCAGGTCAGCGTCAAGGAGGCCGAGGACGGCGACCCGGTGCTGCGCGGCCATGTGCTGATCGCGCCCGGCGGACGGCATCTGCTGTTGGAGCGCCAGGGCGCCCGTTACCATGTCGCCGTGAAGGATGGTCCGCTGGTGTCGCGCCACCGGCCGTCGGTCGACGTGCTGTTCCGTTCGACCGCCAGGGCGGCCGGCCCCAACGCCATCGGCGTCATCATGACCGGCATGGGCGACGACGGCGCTCGCGGAATGCTCGAAATGAAGGAAGCCGGCGCCTACACCATCGCGCAGGACGAGGAGAGCTGCGTGGTGTTCGGCATGCCGAGGGAGGCCATCGCCCGCGGCGGCGTCGACACCATCCTGTCGCTCGAAGACATCGCGCCGCACGTCATCCTGCAGCAATCTCGGCGGTGACCGGACGGCGCCAACCGCTTCCGGGTGCCACCGGCGTCTACGTCCGGCCGCCTTCCGGGACGGGCGGCCTTGCCGGCGCCGTCTCGACCCTGGCGATGACCGACATGCCGGGCCGCAACCGTTCCGCCATCGGCTGATCCTCCGCCAGGCGGATGCGAACCGGGATGCGCTGAACCACCTTGGTGAAGTTGCCGCTGGCGTTATCGGCCTTCAGGACGCTGAACTCGGATCCGGTGGCCGGGGCCAACTCCTCGACCGTGCCCTGCAAGGCCGCGCCATCGAGACCATCCACGTCGATCGTGACGGGCTGCCCCACCTGCATGTGGGCGGTCTGCGTTTCCTTGTAGTTGGCAACGATCCAGCGGGTGGTCGGCACCAGGAACATCAGTTGCGTGCCGGCCGTCACATATTGCCCCTTCCTGACCGAACTTTCGCTGATCTGCCCATCGGCGGGAGCGGTGATCACCGTGTTGCCGAGATTGATGCGGGCAAGGTCGACGGCCGCCTCGGCGGCGTGCACCTGCGCCGTCAGGCCCGAGCGCGATACGTCGGTGGCCCGCACCTGCGCCTCGGCCAGGCTGACGTTGGCCTCGGCCGCCGACACGCCGGCCTCGGCAACCTTGAGGGCGGCCACGGCACTGTCGAGATCCGTTTCGGCACGGATCCCCTTCCGGGCAAGCGAGCTGACACGCTCGTAAGCCGCCTTGGCCTCGGCAAGCTGGGCGGCCGCCTGATCGAGTGAGGCCTTGCGGACGGCGACCGTGGCGACATTCTGAGCCATTGTCTGATCGACGTTGGCAAGCGACGCCTTGGCGATGTCGAGCTGCGCCACGGCCTGCTCCAACTGCTGGCGGTAGATGCGGTCGTCGACGCGGACCAGAGGATCGCCGGCCTTCACGACTTGGAAGTCGCGCACCGGCACCTCGGTCACGTAACCGCTGACCTGGGAGGCCAGCGCGGTCACCTGTCCGCGCACATAAGCGTTCTCCGTCACTTCGACGGTGCTGGTGAACGGCCAGAGATGCCAGGCCCACAACACGGCCGCCGTGCCGGCAAACGCCACGAGCAGCATGCCAAAGACCGTTGCGACGCCGGCCTTGGCAACCTTGGGCGGCGGCGCCGGCCGCTGCGGAGAGGGGGCCGCATCGGTGGTCTCGGTATCCATGCTGCGGCGAGCGTGGCTGGTGACGGCGGTTGTCGCCTCCGGCGACGGTGGGCGGATGGGCTGGTTCATTGCGGCGTGGTCCTGAGTTTGCGTGACTGCCGGTAGCGGGCGACAGACAGGCGTCGGCGGGTCAGCCGCCGGGCCTTTTCGATGCCGCCCGTCAGGACGCGGAAGATGTCACTGGCGAAGGTCCAGAAGAGGAAGCAGAAGGCGATCACGCTGTTGAGAAGCGAGGCATCGTTGTAGGCCCGGACATTGGCCTCGCGGGTGGCGGCCTGGGCGAGCAGCGTTCGCGCCTGAACATCACGCCGGGCCGGGTCGACGATCGCCTTGGCGTAGGCGCCTTGATAGAGCTTGATCCTCTGCGCGACCTGGGGATCGGCCGGATCGAGCGCATCGACGAGGACAGTCGAGTATTCATGCTCCCGGTAGAGCTGATAGGTCCCCAGCACCGCCGGGCCTGCAAGGCCACCGATTCCTTGCGACAGACTGAAAAGCACCGAGAAGGTGACGATATGGTCGGTACCGCGCGACAGGGCCTTGGTGATGCCCATGAGCAGCAGCGGCCCCATGAACATGCCGGTGGCAAGCGAGATCATCAGCTGGCTGAGATAGACATCGTGAGGCCGGGTGAGATTGGTGGCGTTATGCTCGAGATAACTGCCGGCGATCACCAGCCCGATCGAGATGCCGAGGATTGCCAGCACGCGCTTGGGGCCGAACATCAGCGCCGAGATCACGGCTCCGGCGATGGTGGCGGCGAAAATGACGGCATAGAGAGGCTGCAACTGATCGGGACCCATGCCGAGCGTGCGAAGAAGCCCTGGCGCCGTGTAGCTCTGCTCGGACAGCAGAAAGCGCATGCCGACCGCTCCCATGCCGAAGCGGAAGGCATCGCTGGTTCCGAGCCAGCGCGTCATGATCAGAGGACGGGCCCGATGATGCTCTATCAGCACCGCCGCCAGGGCCATGGCCATGGCCCCGATGATGGCGTAGGCCATCCATGGATTGTCCTCCCACCACTCGTAGCGCATCTGGGCGAACACGGCGCCGACCAGGGCGATCGCCGGCGCCATCAGGGCAAAGGACAGGAAGTCGAGCGGCTCGAAAACGCGGATGCGGATGCCCTGCGGCAGCTTGACGATGACCATCGCCGCAAGGCTGAGGAGCGCCATGCCGAGTTCCAGACGGTAGATCTCCCGAAAGTCGCCGGTGCTGGCGAGGGATGGCGAGAGGACCCAGGCGAGCGGCGTCATCGCCTGCATCAGCCCCAGGGCGAGGCAGAGGGCGCGGCCGAGGTGCTTCAGCGGGAAGGCCTGCATCAGATAGAACATGCCGAGCGCGCTCATCGGCGCAGCCGCGAAGCCGGCCACGGCGCGCAGCAGCAGCGCCGTCGGATAATCGGCGACCACGAGATGCAGAACGCAGAGCAGGACATAGGCGGCGATGCCCGCCTCGGCGAAATGGCGGATACCGAAGCGCTGCCGGCACTTGAAGAGGATCAGGTTGGCCGACGCGTTGAACATGACGTAGACGGCGGGCAGCCAGGCCGCCTCGGATGGCGTCAGGCCGAGGTGCCCCTGAATGTTCTGGAGGTTGGCTGAAACGAGACCGGTGCCGAGCCCGCTCGTCGTGATCACCAACAGGCCGACGAGGCCATAGGCCAAGCGGCGTCCGGGCGAGTGCTTGACGAGGGCCGGCGACCCCGGCATGCGGGGGCGCTCCTCGGGATCCCAATCGGGTAGCGGATCGAGCGGTTGGGGGCTCATGTCGCCGCCCGCGCGTGCCCAGCCGGCCGCGGGCGAAGCCCTTCGACCAGGAGCTCGAACGCCCTGAGGCTGAGCCTTGCCTGCTCCTCGGCCGAGCGACCGCGCAACGCGGAGCCGAGCATGCTGACCAGCAGCGTGACATCCTCGACCTGAATGTCGGGGCGGCAGGTCCCGGCTTCGACGGCCCGAAAGATCAGCGGCGAGAAGATCTGGTGAAAGCGTTCCCGGACACGCCGCACCTCCGGCGCGCCACGATCGAGTACCCGCCAGTAGTCGACCAGCGATGAGCGGGAATGGATCCGTTCGGCGTGGAACCGCAGCAGAACGAAGAAGGCATCCTCCCGGTCACCGAGTTCGACCGCCTTGGCTGCGGTCTCTTCCAGCCCTCGCTCGAGAAGAGCGACGATCAGGTGATGGCGATCCGGAAAATGCCGGTAAAGCGTCGCGCGGCCAACCCCCGCCTGCTGGCAGACGAGGTCGAGCGGCACCGTGATGCCATGGCTTGCGAAAACGAGGTCGGCCGCCGCGAGGATGACCGCACGGTTCTCCTCCGCGTCCCTTCTGAGCTTTGTCATGCACTCCAAATCGGACAAAAATGTCCGTTCGTCAATGCATGTCGCTCGCATCTGCAGGAGAACCCGGTCAAACTTAGGTGATGGGACCTACTTCGCGGCAACACAGCCGCAACGGCCCCTCCACCATCCCAAACCGCCTGTTCAAATGGACATAAGTGCCCGGAGACCTCATCTGCTGCCAGCGGCGGCATCGACCGGCAGCGAGGCGAGACGGCAGCAAGAAGCTTGCCTGCGCTTGCAGCCGTCAGTTCGGCCGCCTGCTCGCCCAGTCATTGGCCGGCCACGATGAGAAGAGCCGGAACCAACGCACGGATCGCCGCGACGGCGTCGCGGTCGAGCGCCTTCAGCCAACGCTTTGGGATCGCTTCGATGCCGTAGGTCGCGCCGGCCAGCGCGCCGGCAATGGCGCCGGTGGTGTCGGCATCGCCGCCGTGGTTCACGGTGCGGATCAGACACTCCTCGAACGAGCCTGTCGCGAAATAGCCATCGAAGGCGGTTTGCAACGTATCGACGACGTAGGCCGACGACAGCCCGCGGTAGGGAACGAAGCGGAAGGTCGGATATCGCCCCACCAAACCGTCGGCGAAGCGCGCGGCCGCCCCGCGCCCTCTCCCCGATATCAGCGCAACGAGCATGCCGGCGAGCGTGTCGCAGGCAGCGTCCGACAGCGGATGGTTGTGGGTGACGCGCCCCTGCTCCACAGCCCAGCGACGGGCACGGACCGGATCGCTCCAACTGGCGATCGCTGCCGGCAGGACGCGCATGGCGGCGCCATTTCCCGCATCGCCCTCGTTCGGCGGCCCGGTGACGATCCCCCGCTGGATATAGCGGCGAATGCCACGACGGCAGGTATTGCCGACGTCGGGCGGCCCCGACCTGAGCCAGGCGGCGAACTCCTCGCAGAGGTCGACCAGTTCGAGCGTTCCTCGGCGGGCAAGCGAACGTCCCAGGGCGAGCGACATCGCCGTGTCGTCGGTCACAGCGCCTGCCTTCAGATGCAGCCAGCCACCGCCGACGATGTCGCGTAGCACGCCATGCTCGACGGCGATCTCACGCGGCGTCATGAACTCGACGGCGGCGCCGAGCGCATCGCCAATGGCAAGGCCCAGGAAGGCGGCGAGTGCCCGGTCCGCGACGGCGGCGTCGGTCATGCCGCCCTCCCGCCGTCTGCCGATCCTTCCGGGAAGACGGCCCGGTTCATCGCGACACGCTGAGTTCGTAATCGCCGCCGATCACCAGATACTCCCCTTCGCCCTTCAGAGGGTGAGAGGTCATCAGCGTATTGAAGAACAGGATCTTCTCGCGCGGCACCTGCGCCGTCAGGATGACGTCGCCGAAGCAGTCGGCAATGTCGCGCTCGGCCGTGAAGGACGACAGGCTGTTGAGACGCATGACGATCCGGCGCCGGTCGATCCGCTGCCGGATGGGATGTTCGTCGAAGTCGTTGATGCCGCGATGGAGCGTCAGGTGGCTCTCGGCCGGGGAGGCGAAACGGACGAGCGCCCACTGGCAGAACTCGTACAGCAGGTCGAGCTGGGCCATGATGGCGTTGTTGTGGAAGCGGCTCGACATTTTCTCGGCGACATAGACCGCCCAGGCGGTCGGCGCATGTCGGACAAGGCGTTCGCGATGAAACGTCGGGAAGATGCCAAAGCGGCTCTCCACCCAGCCCTTCAGCACCGCGCCCTCGGGACCGTTGCTGTCATACCCCCAGCCCTTGATGAGCCTCAGATAGGACGAGCGATAGCGCCGCCGTCCCGCCGCGATCCCCGGCTCGCGCTGCTCGCGGTCGATGCCGAACATCGCCATCATGTAACTGGCGAAGGCATCGCCGGCCTCGGCGAGATCGGCGGCGAGCCCGAGCATCTCGAACAGGCCGCCGTTCATCTCGCGCACACCGGAAACGTGGACCGGCACCGGCCGGGCATTGAAGGCGACATCGGCGAGAAAGGCGGTCGACAGCCCGACGAGATTGGTCGAGTGGCCGATCAGGCCGCCGTCCGGCGTCCCTTCTTCGCTGACCGTCGTTTCACACACGATACAGGCCGCTCCAAATCGCGAGGCTCAACCGCCGTCCAGCGGCCGCAGGACTTCGTCGAGCGGCACGAAGGGCCGGCGCGGGGGCGCGGCGGGGCGGGCCGGATCGCGATCCTTCAGCACCTTGAAAAGACGCCTTTCGAGCGGCGAGGCGCCTGCGAACTCCCGATAGGCTCGCTCCAGCATGGAACGAGCGCGGGCGGCCGCTGTGGCGTCCGGCAGGTCTTCAAGATCGTCACCGGCCAACATCTCGCCCATGCGCTTCATGACGTGGAGGCGGCAGACCGCAAGGCGCTCGGGCTCGAAGCGGACGCCGAGGGCATCGAAGAAATCCTCGGCTGAGGAAAGACGCCGCATCCGCTCAAGGATGCCGGCGGGATCTGGAACGGGGCGGTCGATGGGGCAGTTCATGGCACCTCTCATACAAACTTGCGAACAGGCTGGCGTATCCGCTCGTTGAGGTCGCTGGACCAGCGGCATGTTCGGTGCGGCTTGGCCTCAGCAGAAGGACTTGCCGCAGGAGCAGCGGGATGCGGCGTTGGGATTGTCGAAGACGAAACCGGACTGCTCGACACCATCGACGAAATCGACCACCAGGCCGCCGACATGCCGCTGGGTGAGCGCATCGAGGTAGAGCCTGATGCCGGCCTGCTCCAGCACCAGGTCGCCGGGCCGCTCGTCGCGTTCAAGACCCATGCGATACTGAAGGCCGGCGCACCCTCCGGCTTCGACGATAATGCGCAAGCCCTCAGCCCGCTCGCCGGCACCCGCGAGCGCGGTTCGTACGGCGTCGGCGGCGCTTTCGGTGAGTTCGATCATGATCTTGTCCTTCGTACTCGTGAAACGAAGAGGTCGCATTTGAGACTGCACGGCTCATGCCAAGACCTAAGTCTTTGAGAATTCAGCCGGTCAGAGGAGGCATGTCGGAAACCCGACATATCGCCGAGCGCGCTTCACGCGGCTTCTTCCAGGCGTCGGCGAAGGCCGGCGAGCCGGCTAAGCCCATCTTCCGCGCCGAAGCAGTCGTTGAAGTCGGTGCAGACGGCACAGGACGGCGCCGCGCAGAGCGAAAACCCCTCTGCCTCGCAGAGCACGCGATAGAAGTACTTCTTCCAGCGCATGTTGCCGGTATTGCCGGCGTGCAGGCTGCGGAAATGGCGGGCGAGCAGACGATTGAGCTCGCCACGGTCGTTCAGCCCCAAATCCTGCCAGAGATGATCGGGCCGCATGGCCCGGCGCGCGATCATAACGGACAGCCAGGTGGCGACCGGCTCGGGTCCGGAGCGATGCGCCATCAGCAGGTCGACGAGGAGAACCTCCTCTTCCGATGGCCCGTTCGGCGGAAGAGTGCGAAACGTCGGGGCGGCGTAACCTGGAAAACAGCTACCCAGGAGCCGATCGACGTCGGCGGGCGAAAGACCGAGGCCATCGATGGGGGGACTGCCGGATATCTCCGCCTCGGCCAGCGCAGCCGCAAGAATGGCGGCAAGGACATGGCTGTCGAACGCCTCGGCTTCGTCCCGCGCCGGGCGGACCGCGGCGCGGAGCGCAGAGTAATGACGGGCAAAGGCCGGCATGTGGCACCTCCTTCAGCTCTGTCGGGAATCCGACAAGGCGAACGCCGCTTTGTCGGATCCGAGAGTGTCTGAAGGAGATCAGCGCAAGGGCCGTGCCGGCTCAGTCGGCAAACAGCCGGACCGCGACGTCGCGGGGTCGGGCGGTATAGGGCCAGGACGTGACGATGAGGTCGGCGCCAGCCGCCACATAGGCGGCCGCGTTGCTCGGATCGATGCCGCCCGCCGCAGCGAGGCGGGCCCTTTTCCCCCGCTCCGGCAGACGCCCGACCAACTCGGCCACGGCGTCTGGCGTGAACTTCTCGAGCTGGACCACGTCGAAGCCCGAGACGGCGGCCTCGACCGCTTCATCGATCGTGCCGACCTCGACGGTCAACGCCTTCTCGGGCTGGGTTCGCCGGAGGCGGGCAGCGATGTCGGGCAGACTCTCGCCACCAAGGAAAGCTCGGTGTTCCGGGAAGACGAGGATGGTTTCCGACAGACCATGGCGGTGAAGAATGCCGCCACCGGCCCGGACGGCCAGTTGCGAAAGGGCTCGAGCGCCCGGCACGGTCTTGCGCGTGGTCGCCACCGGAACGGGGGCCGCCGCCTCGGCCAAGGCACGGGTGGCCGTCGCAATGCCCGACAAAATTTCGAGAAGCGTCTGCGCCGCCTTCCAGGCACGGTGCAACTCGCCGGCTCGCCCGCTTGCCTCCAGGATCGGCGTCCCGGCGGGCAGCCAATCGCCGTCGCTGGCGTTGAGGCTGACGGCGAGCGCATCCATCATCTTCGTCGCCACTTCGACGCCGGCGAGCACCATGTCATGGCGCGCCGTGAAGGTCATGCGGCCAGAGCGATGCCCGATGCCCAGGGCCTCGGTGGTCAGATCGCCGGCCGGCACATCCTCGGCCAGCAGGCGCTCGATCTCGGCGCGAGAAATCACAACTCGACACCGATCATCACGTCGGACGCCTTGATGATGGCGGCGGCGTCCGCGCCGATCGCCAACCCCAGATCGTCGGCTGCCTCATTGGTGATCGCGGCGGTGACGACCAAGCCGTCCACGATCTCCACCTTGACATGCGTGGTGGTGGCGCCACGTGTGAGGGCCACTACCTTGCCCTTCAGGATATTCCGCGCCGAGAGCCGCATAACCATCTCCGTAAGTGCGTGTCGGGTCTCCTCGTTATATAGCTGAAACAATAACGTTCAAGGCGGTTGGCCCGGCACTTGCGAGGCACCGGTCATTGACGCCCGCATCCGACAAGGAGCCCCTTCATGACCCGTCGCCTGCTCGACCGCTTTCCGGCTCTCGACCCTGCCGGCATCAATGCTTCCGAGCTGGCGGCGATCGTTTACGACGAGGGAGCTTCGGTGGACCATCTCATCGCCTTCTTCGCCGGCGAACTCCGGGACGCCGGGCGCCGGGTGGGTGGCGTGGTCCATCTCCCGGACGACGAGGAGCCCGCGAGCAGAGACGTGACGCTGGCCGATCTGGTCGCCGGCGATCGCTGGCGGCAATCGCACGCGCTCCCCTCCCCGGCCGAAGCCGCCGTGACGAGGCGGCGCATCCTCGCGGCCATCGAGGCGCGAGCCGATCTTGCGATCATTCCACGTTTCGGCGCGGCGGAAATCATCGGCGGCGGCCAGGCCGACACCTTCGGCACGCTGGCCGCCTTCGGCCTGCCGATCCTGACGGCGGTCCGCCGGGACGACGTGGAGGCCTGGTTGCGGTTCACCGGCGGCATCGGCACCCTGCTTGCCTGCCGCCTGCGCGTCGTGCGCGCCTGGTGGCAGGAGACAGACGGCCGGCGGCAGAAGATGCTTGCCCGCGTGAGCGCGGAAAGCGGCAACGTCGTGCCGCTTCTGCCGACCTTCTGACGGTGGAGAACAGGCTCACGCCGCGAGCTTGTCGGGCTCGGCGTGGCTCTGGCAGTTCTTCGGACAGACGCGGGCGCAGGCATTGCAGCCGATGCAGGCGCCATCGTTGTCGGCGACCATGATCTTGCGGTTGAGCTCGCCGTCGAAATCGTCGTCATCGTCCTCGACGACTTTGCCGAGGATTTCGCCCTCGTCATCGACGCCATAGAGATGCATGACGTCGCGGTCGCAAACCTTGAAGCAGCGGGCGCAGCCGATGCAGGCGCCGCCGTCGATCGAGACGAGAAACAGCGGCGTCCAGGGACTGCCGTCGCGGGTGGTGTAGTCGGCCATCAAATGTCTCCAGCACGGATGGTTCGGGGAGTGTCGGTGTCAGAAGTCGGCAACTTCGGGAAAGCGCTCGACCATGGCGACGGCTTCGTCGACCAGCTTGCCGCCGGCGGCGGCCAGTGCCTCGAAATCGTCGAAGCCGAAGCGGTGGACGTCACGCAACGTCCTAGAGATCACCACCAGGCGGCCGGCGGTGAGCAGCACGCGGCCGAAGCCCTCGTGGTTGAGTTTCAGCATCGGCGAGGCCAGCCGGCCGGTCGCCTGCTCGATGGCTAGCCCGACCGCGCCATAGAAGGCCTCGACGCGATCGATGATGTCGGGATCGGGATCGTCGATGATCGGTCGCGACCGTCTTTCCTCGCGGCTGACGACGAAATCGGCCAGCACCTCGGCATCGGGCTTGCGCTCCCAGACGCCGTGGCTGTCAGCGGCGCGGACCAGACGGGCCAGCGTCTTGACGAAGGGATGATCGACGGCGGAGGCAGGCGCGGCGATGTCACTCATGGCTCAATCGTCCTCGAAATCGGGGCGCGGCGCGGCAACGCCGGCCGCCTCAAGCACCTTGCGAAGCCAGGGTGGCGGGCTGCCGGTCAGCATGGCGCGCACCTTTTCCAGCACGTCGTCAATGGCCGCCGGCTGTGCCTTGATCGGGTGGATGCGGCTTGCCACCGCCTTGGCGGCGGCCGGCCCGCCGATGGCCAGGCAGAACAGCAGATGGCAGCCGGCGAGTGCATCGACCTTGGGCGTGATGCGGTCGTCGCCATCGGTCCGGTGCGTGCCGTCGCCCTCGGTGTTGCCCTCGAACTCAACGGCTTCGACGAAGCTCCAGCCGGACGGCGTCACATCGTAGACCGCGAACTTGGGCGCCGAACCGAAGTGGGCGTTGAGCCCCTTGAGATCGGAAGAGGCGATGGCGACCCGTACCGCACCGGGCGGCGAAGCGGGTTTCGTTGCCGTGTCAGTGTCGACGAGGCTGAGGCGACGGACGGCTGTCATGGGGTGTCTCCCGGTTGCGGAGAGGATTGAGGCTGTCGGGGGTCGGATGGTGATGGTCGGATGCGATCAGAGTGTTCGCGACCTCGAAGATCAGGTCGCGCGTGCCCTCGTAGAGAACGCTGCGCCGGTGCTGCGCGCCGAGCCGGTCGAAGATCGGAAAGCCGACGCGAAACAGCGGGACTCCCAGCCGTTCCGACGCCTGCCGCCCATGAGCGTGACTGACCAGGAGATCGACGCCGGCCGCCCGCTCCTCAAGGTCGCCGAGATCGCCCACCGTCACCTCGGCCGGGACGACGGCGAGAATGGGATTGTCCGGCGTCGCGGCGATCGCCACGGTGGTTTCGGCGCCCATTTCGGCGAAGAAGGCGGCCATCTGGTAGAGGAGGTCCGGCTCGGCGGCGACGGCGACCTTGCGGCCGCCGAAGTGGAAATGACCATCCAGCATGGCGTCCTGCAGCTGCGAGCGGCGGCGACGGATCGCGGCCGGCACCGGCCGGCCGGACAGGCGTGAGAGCAGCGTCACCAGGCGGTCGGCGGCGGCAAGGCCGGTCAGCGTCGGCAGGAGCGTGTAGGCAAGACCAGTCTTCCGGTGCAGCGCCTTGGCCGGCCGGCGCATGTGCTCGCCGATGGCGATGCAGTGGCAGGCACCGCCGAGGGACTCGATGTCGGCAATGGGCGTGCCGCCGTAGGTGGAAGATATCCAGCGATCCGGCACCGTGCCATCTAGCGAGCCGGAGATGTCCGGCAGGATCACCGGTTCGAGACCGAAGGCGTCGACCGTCTGCCGCACGGTTTCGATGTCGCCGACCGTGAAATGGCTGGGAGCAAGGATGACGAGACGCTCGGGGTCACGGCGGGTCGTTTGTCGGGTCAGCGTCTCGATCATCGCCGTGACCGCGGCGCTCCAGCCTTCCTCGATCGAGCCGCGGAAATCGGGAGTCTCGGCCAGCACCACGCGGCAATCGCCGAGCACATCGGCGCGGCGACCGGAGATCGAGGCGAGATCGGCGGCGAAATCCTCGCCGCGCGTTTCCACCAGCGCCGTGGTGCAGACGCCGATCAGCTTCGGGTTGGCGCGGGTCCGGATGTTGAGAAGAGCCTCTTCGAGGTGATCGGCACCGCCGAGCACCGTCGATATCTCGTTCATCGCCGTCGTCTGGATCGGGATGGTTTCCTTGAAATGGCGGACGAGCAGCACCAGCGCGAAGGCCGTGCAGCCTTGGCTGCCATGGAGGAGCGGCATGGAGCCTTCGATGCCGAGAAAGGCATAGGCGGCGCCAAGCGGCTGCGACGACTTCAGCGGATTGGTGGAGAGGGAGCGGATTTCACTGACCGGCATGACCGTCTCCTCAGCAATCGTCGGCGTCTTCGACGACGCCGCTGGCAAACTTGCGAAAGCTGTGAACCACCTCGACCATAGGAACATCGGTGTCCGTGAGCCGGCCCGCCTCGTCCCAGGGCGCCGGCTGGCGCAGGGCGGGGAACACCGGGCTGTTGACGGCGAGGTCGATCCGCTTGAGCAGTTCGACGATGCCCTCGTAGCCGGCATAGGGGTGATGGCGCTCCTGGTTGACGTCGAGCCAGGGCGTCTTCGCCTTCAGGGCGATGAACTGGGTGCGGCTGCCGGACAGCATGATGTCGGCCTCGCCATCGGCCAGCATGCGGTAGATCTCGCGCGGCGCCAGGCGGTCGAACAGGTGCTTCTCGTCCTTCAGCGCGGCGAGCGCCCGCGCCTTGTCCTCGTCGGTCGACTTCTTGATCGAGGTACGGATCACCTCCATACCCGCCTCCTGAAGGGCATCGACCATCGACCAGCTCTTGACGCCGCCGGTGTTGAGCAGCACCCGCTTGCCGGCAAGCCGCCGTTTGAAAGGCGCGATGCGCTGCCAGGCGATTGCCTCCTCACGGACGATCAGCGCGTCGGCCCGGTCGAGGAGGTCGGCGGGCGCGCCCTGTTCCACCAGCAGCCGGCAGAGGCCACGGATGGCCGCAGAGGTGTCGGAGATGCCGTAGAAGGAGCCCTCGAAATAGGGGATGCCCCAGCGCTCCTCCATCCGGCGGGCCAGCGCGATCAGCGCCGACGAGCAGACGATCATGTTGGCCTTGGCGCGATGGGCGGTGGCGACATCGCGATAGCGGGCGTCGCCGGGAATGACGGCGCGCAAGCGGATGCCGAGCTCTTCGAGCAACGGCTTCACGAACCAGAATTCGCCGACCAGATTATACTCGCCGAGGATGTTGACGTCGTAGGGGCTAACATCATCGGGCTCGATGGTGCCGATGACATGCTCAAGCAGCGTCTCGCCGGCCAGCTTGTTGCCGAGGTTCTTCGAACCGGCGAAACCGGGCGCCTCGACGGGCACCACCGGCCGACTGAAGCGCTCGCCCGCCCGCTTGCAGACGGCGGCGACGTCGTCGCCGATCAGCGCGGTGACGCAGGTGGAATAGACGAAGACGGCGGGCGGATCGTGCCGCTCGACGATGGTCCGGATCGCCTTGAACAGCTTCTTCTCACCGTTGCCCATGACGATATCGAGCTCGGAGAGATCGGTGGTGAACGACCGCCGCCAAAGGTCGGAGCCGGAGGAGGCCGCGTGGCGGTTGTCCCAGGAGTTTCCCTCGCAGGCGAGCGGGCCGTGGATGAGATGGGCAACGTCGGTGATCGGCTGAAGCACGATCTTGGCGCCGTCGAAGGCACAGCCACCCGCCGCCGCGCCGGGCGTCAGCGGCTTCGAGCACCCCTTCTTGCGCACCGTCTCGGACTTTTCCCGATTGGTCGGGCAAGCCGGCTCGTCGAACAGGGTAGCTATCCTGGCCTTCAGGGACATGGGCGCCTCTTTGGTGGTGCGATCAGTTGGCAAATCGCAAGCGCCGTGCCACCAGTCCCCTGCCCATCAACAGGCTGGAATCGCTCGTTTTTCTTGATTTTATTCGTAGAGTGGCAGTTCATACCGCGTGGCAATCGAACTTGCGACACGTCATTGTCGGGTTTGCGACGCGTCGGTCGACGCCATCGCGGGTTTTGCGCCACCTGAGGAACAGGGCGGCAGCGTTCTGAGGCTGGCAGCAAGTTCCGGCTGCGAGGCCAGATCGAAATCGCGGACCAGCGGCACGAAGCTTCGAGTTTCCGATGTGCGCAGATAGGTGGTGACCAGAAGGTCGCCGGCGGGCGCTCCGCCGGCTTGGCAGAAGCTTCGCGCGATAACACCGATCGATCCCTTCACCTTGTGGCCGGCAGCCCGCTCGGCAATCAGGCGATCGCGAGCGTTGTTCAGGCGGAAGGCATCCTCCGGGGACAGGGCATAGACGGTGAGGCTATCGCCTTCGCGCAACGTACCAACCATGTCGGTGAGGTCCACGGGCGCGGTCACCAGGGTGAGGCCGAATGTGTCCGTACGCTCCGGCTCATCATCAATGCGGCTTTTGAACTCGACCTGAACGCTGCCTTCTATCGCCCTGATCGACCGGGGTGCGGCCAGTGCCACCATCATGACCGAGAAATCGGTCGTGCGCGGATCGATGCGGACCAGGCTTGGCAGGGAGGTGAGCGGCACGGCGCTACAGGAGGAAAGGCAAATGGCCAGCGCGGCAGCGAGCAATGGATGATAGGTGAGCATGTGACACCGTCTTTCTGAATGACGGCTAATAATTACTGTTTTACGATAAAAAAAATCAACTCTTGCGATATCGATTCGGCCTGCAGACGGTCGTTAGCGCATCGGGCGGTCTCAATCGGTCGCGCCGACCCCACAAAAGAAAAGACCTGGCACCGATGACCGGAGCCAGGCCCATTGCCCCAATGGAAAGGAGCTTCAGCGGGTCAGATCGAAGGAGATGTCCGTCTCGCCGGCGATGTTGGTCTCGGCGTCGAGCTTGTCGAACAGCTTGTCGAGGATGGTGGTGAGCACCCTGAGGCCGCCCTGATAGCCGATCACCGGGAAGCGGTGATGGTGGTGGCGATCGAAGATCGGGAAGGTCAGACGGATCAGAGGCGTCTTGGTATCGCGTTCGAGATACTTGCCGTGGCTGTTGCCGATCAGGAAGTCGACCGGTTCGGTGAACAGCAGCGAGCGCAGGTGCCAGAGATCCTTGTGCGCGTAGGCCTTGCAATCCTTGCCGAAGGGCGAGCCGTCGAACAGCTTCTGCATGCCCTCCGCCCACTCCTTGCCGCCGTTGGTCGACAGGCAATGGATGGGCTCGCCACCGGTCTCCAGGATGAACCGGGCCATTGCCTCGACGAAGTCCGGATCGCCGAAGATGGCGTAGCGCTTGCCGTGCAGATAGGCCTGGCTGTCGGCCATGGCGTCGACGAGGCGGCCACGCTCCAGGCGAAGCGCCTCGGGGATGGTCTTGCCGGAGAGCGCCGATAGCTTCATCAGCAGTTCGTCGGTGGCCTTGACGCCGAGCGGATAGTGGAAGCTCGCCGTCTCCTGGCCGGCGCTCGCCGCGTATTCCAGCGTCTTGCGGCTGTTCCAGTGCTGGAGGGCGACCGTCGCCTTGGCGCCCTTGGCCGCCTTCAGCTCGTCGATGGTGGTGCCACCGTCATACATGCGATACTCGCCGTCCGACGGGGTGTCGAACTGATCGGACGCGTCGCCGATGAAGGTGTAGCTGACGCCCATCAGGCCAAGGATGCGGGCAAGCTCGCGGTTGTTGCCGACGCAGAAGCCATCGAAGCCCGGTACGATGTTAATGGTGTCGACCGACGCGGCGTCGACCGGGCTGTCCTTCCAGAAATGCTCTAGAATGCCCTTGATGGCGTTGTCGTAGCCGTCGATGTGGCTGCCGACGAAGGACGGCGTATGTGCGAAGGGCACGTCGAAGTCTTCGGGCACCGAGCCCTTGGCCTTGGCGTTGCCGATGAAGCCATGCAGGTCATCACCAATCACCTCGGCCATGCAGGTGGTGGAGACGGCGATCATCTTCGGTTGGTAGAGCGAATAGCAGTTGGCCAGGCCGTCGATCATGTTGTTGAGGCCGCCGAACACCGCCGCGTCCTCAGTCATCGACGAGGAGACCGCCGAGCAGGGCTCCTTGAAGTGGCGGGAGAGGTGGGAGCGGAAGTAGGAAGCGCAGCCCTGCGAGCCATGGACGAAGCTCATGGTCTTCTCGAAGCCGGCGGCGGCGAACACCGCGCCGAGCGGCTGGCAGGCCTTGGCGGGATTAATGACCAGCGCCTCGCGGGCGAAGTTCTTCTCCCGATAGTCCCAGCCCTTGGTGTATTCGGACTGGAGCGCGGTGGCGTCGACGCTGGCGGCGCCGTCGCAAGCCTTCTTGCGGGCGAACATGTCGCGGTATTCCGGCTCGCGGAACAGCGGGCCGTGGTCGAGGATCTTTTCGGCTGACTGGGGCATTGTCTGACCTCATCGCCCGTGCCGCGCCATACGGCGGCCAGACGGGCATAGGAGTATCGGTCACGCGCCAAAGGGCGTGGTGGACGTATCAGGACTGTCTGGGAGCCCCCTCCCCTTCACGGAAGGGGGCGCCGGGTCATTCGGCGGCCGCGAGCAGTTCGCCGCCATCCGTCCAAGGCGCGTCGAACAGGTCCCAGACCGGATTGTTGATGGCGAGATCCATGTCGCGGGCGAAGATGGCGAAGCCGTCGTAGCCGTGATAGGGGCCCGAATAGTCCCAGGAGTGCATCTGGCGGAAGGGAATGCCCATCTTCTGGACGGGATACTTTTCCTTGATGCCCGAGCCGACCAGATCGGGACGAATCTTCTCGACGAACTTCTCCAACTCGTAGCCGGTGACGTCGTCGTAGATCAGCGTGCCGGGCTTGGCGTAGTGACCGGTGCGCTGGTAGTCGTCGTTGTGGGCGAACTCGTAGCCGGTCGCCGCGATCTCCATGCCGAGATCCTCGTAGGCGGTCATGACGTGGCGCGGCCGAAGGCCGCCGACGTAGAGCATGACCTTCTTGCCCTTGAGGCGCGGCCCGTATTTCTCGGTGATGCTGTCGACCAGCGGCTTGTACTTGGCGATGACCTCCTCGGCCTTGGCCTCGATCTCGGGGCCGAAGTGCTTGGCGATCTTGCGCAGGCTGGCAGCGATCTGCGACGGGCCGAAGAAGTTGTATTCCATCCACGGAATGCCGTACTTCTCTTCCATATGCCGGCAGATGTAGTTCATCGAGCGGTAGCAATGGATGAGGTTGAGCTTGGCCTTCGGCGCCCGCTCCATCTCGGCCAGCGTGGCATCGCCCGACCAGTTGCCGCAGATGCGCAGCCCCATTTCCTCGAGAAGACGGCGTGACGCCCAGGCGTCGCCGCCGATGTTGTAGTCGCCGACGATGTTGACGTCGTAGGGACCGGCTTCCCATTCCGCCTCGGTGCTCTTGTCGAGCACCCAGTCGCGGATGGCGTCGTTGGCGATATGGTGGCCGAGCGACTGCGACACGCCACGGAAGCCTTCGCACCGCACGGGGACGATGGTCTTGCCGATTTCCTTGCCCTTGCGGCGGGAGACGGCCTCGATGTCGTCGCCGATGAGACCGATGGGGCACTCCGACTGGACGGAGATGCCACCGTTCAGCGGGAACATCTCTTCGATCTCGTCGATCACCTTGTCGAGCTTCTTGTCGCCGCCGAAGACGATGTCCTTCTCCTGGAAGTCGGAAGTGATCTGCATGGTGCCGAAGGCATTGATGCCGGTGGTGCCGACATAGTAGTTGCGGCGTTGCGACCAGGAGTACTGGCCGCAACCGACGGGGCCATGGCTGATGTGGACCATGTCCTTCACCGGCCCCCACACCACGCCCTTGGAGCCGGCGTAGGCGCAGCCGCGAATGGTCATGACGCCGGGGATCGACTTGATGTTCGACTTGACCTCGCACTCGGTGAGCAGCGGGCCTTCCTCGCCGACCGGCGCATCCGGTGCCGCCTCGGCCGCCTTGGCGACGGCCAGGTGCTTCTTGCGCCGCTTGGCGAACTTGTCGGGATACTGGGCGAGGACCTCGGTGATGTACTGCTCGTGGGCCTTGCCGTCGTTTTCGTAACTCTCGCTCATGGACTTGTCCTCGCGGAAGGGAACGGGAAAGGCACGGACGCCGGGGTCAAGGCCCGACGCCCGCGCGTCCTCCCGGAGATCAGGCGGGAACCGCTGCCTGGCGGGCGGCTTCCTTGGCGGCGAGTTCGGCGATCATCTGCTCGTCGGTCTTCATGATGCCGTAGGCGAGCAGCATGTCTTCCAGCTCCTCCATCGAGATCGGCGTGGGGATGGTGCCCTTGCCGCCGTTCTCGTGGATCTTGGTGGCAAGCTGGCGATACTCGTCGGCCTGCTTGCTGTCCGGCGCGTACTGGATGACCGTCTGCTTGCGCAGTTCGGCGTGCTGGACGATGTTGTCGCGCGGCACGAAGTGGATCAGCTTGGTGTTGATGCGCTTGGCGAGCGCCTCGGCGAGATCGAGTTCGCGGTCGGTCTGGCGGGAGTTGCAGATCAGGCCGCCGAGACGGACGCCGCCGGTGTTGGCGTACTTCAGGATGCCGCGCGAGATGTTGTTGGCGGCGTAGAGCGCCATCATCTCGCCGGACATGACGATGTAGATTTCCTGCGCCTTGTTCTCGCGGATCGGCATGGCAAAGCCACCGCACACCACGTCGCCGAGCACGTCATAGGAGACGTAGTCGACGTCTTCATAGGCGCCGTTCTCCTCAAGGAAGTTGATGGAGGTGATGACGCCGCGGCCGGCGCAGCCGACACCCGGTTCCGGGCCGCCGGACTCGACGCACTTGATGCCCTTGTAGCCGACCTTCAGGACGTCCTCGAGTTCAAGGTCCTCGACCGAGCCGTGTTCGGCGGCGAGGTGAAGGACGGTGTCCTGCGCCTTGGCGTTCAGGATGAGGCGCGTCGAGTCGGCCTTGGGGTCGCAGCCGACGATCAGGATCTTCTGGCCCATCTCGACGAGAGCGGCGAGCGTGTTCTGGGAGGTGGTCGACTTGCCGATGCCACCCTTGCCGTAAAAGGCGATCTGGCGGAGTGCTGCCATGGTCATGGTTCCTTGTCTTCACGAAAAGCATCGGGAGGTGGATGCGAATTCGGTCGGCAGCGACGAGCCGCCTCACGCCTTTCCAATTTCAAGGGGCGTGCCAACTGTCGAGATTCCAAAAAATCCGTTTCAAATCATATATTTATCTGTCTTTCTGAGAAATCCAGCGGAACAACAGGCGCTGTCGCGGGTCCGACAAAAGTCGACAGTCGATGTCGGGAGATCGAGCGTCCGAACAAAAAAGACCGCCCCGAGGGGCGGCCAGAAGGGCGGACGAGGGGAGAGGGAAGGTCCGCCTGAGAGGTTACCCGGCGAGGATTTGCGCCGCCTCGGCAAGCGGGAGGTCCAGCAGCAGGATTCCCTCGGCGGCGAGGAAGCGCCGCTCGTTGACGGTCAGTGTCGTGGCCTCCGCCACGCAGGCGTGCGGCCCGGCCGAGCGCTTCAGAATCTGCCGGGCATAGGTGCGCAGCATCTGGTCGTGGAAGCGGCATCCGAGGAACAGGAAGCCGCGCGTCGCCCGCCGCGCCCGCACCTCCTCCGGGATCGGCGTCTGAATGTCGATCTCGGTCAGCACCTCGACGTAATCGCTGTCGGATACCAGCACGTCACCGTCCGGCCTCATGCCGCCATGCGGCCTGTAGAGCAGCGTGCGCGCCTTGTCCGGCTCGGTAGAACGTCCAAGGAGGTCGAAGCCCCGATGCCAGCGGCTCTCGCCGATGGCGGCGCGCGACTGTCCCTGAACGTCGACGACGTCGGTCCGGCCGGCCTCGATCATTGCGGCGACCAGCGCACCGTCATACCAACTGTCGACGACGAGACCGATCGGCAGCCCGGCCAGAAAGCGATGGAAGGCGGAGGGCGTCGGCTCGACGGCAAAGACGTCCGCCATCAGCTTCTTCAGCGTCCGACGGTGACGATGGCTTTCGATGTACTGCGCGACGGCCCACATGTTGCCGCGGATGCGGCCGGGCACGGGAACGCGCTTCTGGAGAGCGGTGGCGATGTCTTCCGGCGAAGCCGGCACCGCCGCCGGCCCTTCGAGCGTCAGGAGGCCTGGGCCGAGATAGGGAGCAAGGCGATCGGCGAGAAGCTCGGTTCGCTGGTGCGAGAGCGCGTCGCGGGCGGCCTCTCCGGAGATAACGTCGAGACGGCCGCCGGCAAGAAGCGCGCTCATTTCAGTCGTCCTCGCCGCGTCGGCGTGCGTTGACCGTCACTGGGAGGCGGGTTTCCAACGGCATGTCCGGCAGATCCAGCACCCAGCCGTTCTTCAACGTCACGGCACCGCCCCAGAGCTCATCCTTCTCCTGAGAGACGATGGGCTCTTCGAGGTCCTTCTTGGCGACGTAGGCCGACAAACCTTTTGCCGATTGGCGGATCATCACTTTCATCGCGGGGGGCGCTCCGTCGTCTCCGGGCCATCGAGCGCGGTGAGTTCCCGCGCCCGCATACCGACCAGAATGCCGCGATCGACCCACTCGACCGCGTAAATGTAGAACTGCTGCAGGAAGGTACCGACGTCGCGCACATAGCCGACGTCGCCCTTGTGAACGAGACGCTCGCCGATGTCGCGCCCGGGATAGGTGCCGTCGTTCTTCACATTGAGGCGCGCGATCACCTTGTCGCCCGGCAGATGGCGCGGTGGGCCGTCGATCTCGACGTCCGGCTCTCGTTCTGCAAACGTCATGTCAGGCCGCCCGAGAGATGGCGCCCGACGGACAGACGTCATCGCATTGCGGTGCATCGGCGACGCCCTGGCACTCGGTGCATTTGCTGGCGTCGATGAGGTAGGCGGCACCCTTCAGGCGAATGGCCTTGGAAGGGCATTCGCACTCGCAGGCACCGCAGGCGGTGCAATCGTCGGCGTTGATGGACATGGCCATGGCGATATCTCCGTTCGGAAACTCCGCCTTTTGCTCCGCAAGCCCCATGCCACCCTAAAAACCGTTCCCCGCCAAACCGTTACCTGAGAGCCCCTTCCGGACAGCCTTGATTCGACACGTCATTGTCGGACTTCCGACAGGTGGCGGTCAGAACCGCTTCAGCTCGACGCGGTGCTTCTTGAGCGCGTAGCCGATCTGGCGCGGGGTCAGGCCGAGAATGCGCGCCGCCTTGGCCTGCACCCAGCCGGATTTTTCCATGGCGTCGATCAGCCGCTCCTTCTCGCCGGCTCGATGGCCAAGGGCAGGACAATCGGGGCCGGCGTGTTCGCAAAGCGGAGTTTCGGCTTGCGGTTCCAGGCGGGCGTCCGCCTCGGGCACTCCCGACACGGGAGCCGGCGGACGCAGGCCGGGCACCAGCAGCTCGCCACGCCTCAAGGCGGTCAGCTGCTCGTCGGCCGTGACATGGTGGGCGCCGGTCCACAGCGTCGCCGACAGGCATTCGCCGTGTGCGCAGGCAAAGTCCTCGCGGCGGATGGTGTCGCTGCGCGAGAGCGTCGCGGTCCGACGGACGCAATTCTCCAGCTCGCGCACGTTGCCGGGGAAATAGCACTTGCCGAGGAGATCCAACGCCCGATCGGTAATACTTAGCCGGCGTCCATTCTCGCGATTGAAGCGATCGAGAAACGCTCGGGCAAGCAGCGGAATGTCGCCCGGGCGCTCGCGCAACGGCGGCAAGAACACAGGCACGACGTTGATGCGGTAATAGAGATCGGCCCGGAATTCGCCCTTCGCCACCGCCGCCTCAAGGTCGCGGTTGGTGGCGCAGATCAGCCGGACATCGACCCTCAGCGTCCGCGTGCCGCCGACGCGCTCGAACTCGCCCTCCTGGAGAACGCGCAGCAGCTTGGACTGGAAGGCGGGGGAGATCTCGCCGATCTCGTCGAGCAGAAGCGTGCCGCCGTTGGCCAGTTCGAAGCGGCCCGGCTTCAGCGCGATGGCGCCGGTGAAGGCGCCCTTCTCGTGGCCGAACAGCTCGGATTCCAACACGCTCTCGGAAACGGCGGCGCAGTTGAGCTTGACGAAGGGCTTGGCCTTGCGGCTCGAAAGCTCGTGAATGGCGCGGGCGAACAGCTCCTTGCCGGTGCCGCTCTCGCCGCGCAACAGCACGGTGGAGTTGGACGGCGCCACGATGGAGATGGTTTCCATGACGCGGCGCACCGACGGGCTGTCGCCGACGATGCCGCCGGTCCCGACGCGGACGCGCGCCGGCTTGGGCTTTTCGTCGAGCGCCTTCTCGAGCCGTGACCGTTCATCGATCAGGCGCCGGCGATCGGCGGCGACGACGCGATGGAGGCGCACCGCCTGCCCCACAAGATTGGCAACCATGGCGAGGAAGCGCAGGTCCTCGTCGATGCGGATGTCGGCCGATCCGTCCCAGACACGGTCGATGCTCAGCGTGCCGATCACCTTGACATCGTCCTTGATCGGCACGCCAACGAAGGAGACGCGGCTCGGGTCGTGGGCGGCGGGCGTACCGGCAAACAGCGGATCGGCAGCCGTGTCCTGAACGACAAGCGAGGTTTGGGTGGCGACGATGCGATCGATGACCGCCTGGGGCAGACTGTCGATCGGCCGGCCCTTGACCTCGCCCGCCCAGCCGGCGGTAGCGACGATCTCCGGTTCACCAGCCTCGTCGATGACGACGATCATGCCGCGCCTCATGGCGAGGAACGACGTGAGGATGTTGACGACGCTCGCCAGCATGCTCTCGAGCCGGACGGGCGCGTTGAGGATCTTCGATATCTCGTAAAGGCCGAACAGCGCCATTTCGGCGCTCTGCCGGCTTTCGCGCCGAATGACGGGGGCCGTCTCGACGGGTGCGAGGCGAGGCGGTTGGCGGACTGCCACGATCATGCCATGGCTCCTCAGGGTCGGGGCCGGCAGGGAGGAGACCGGCTTCCCAAGTCTAAAGGGTCGAGGCAAATCCTGCTTTTGTCACGCACGAATTGCAGTCATTCCTGACACCACCATGCATAATACGAAAGCATATAAGTCTATATACTTAGAAAAATCGTCTGAAAGAACAGGCAGTTGCGGGGCGAGCGCTCCGCAAGTCCTTGTCCCGTCTTTCCTGCCAAGTTCGACGGCGACCGACGGCAGATGCGCCGCATATGAGCAGGCGACGGTCTAGTCGTCGTGGTGGTGATCTCCACCCGCCTGGCCGCGCCGCCAATAGGAGGCAAGCCGCAAGCGGTCGCGCGACAGTCCCCAGATGTCGACTGCCCTCCGGTAGATGGCGCGGCGCGCAGCGTGCTCCATGCCACCCCACACGACGACATCGGGCGGCAGATCATCGGCGCCTATCGCGTCTGCCATCGTTTCCAACCGGGCGCCATCCCGCCGATGCAGCCAGACGATGTCCGCCTCGGCCGCGCTTGGAAGGTCCTGCCGGTCTTCCCGGCCTTCGACCTCCAGGATCGCGCGGATACGGCGACCGGCCGGCATCTCGGCCAGCATGCGGGCGACGGCCGGCAATCCCGTCTCGTCGGCGAAGAACACATAGTCGTAGGCCTCGGGCAGATCGCCGCCACCAGGTCCCGTCATGCCGACCACGTCGCCCGGCCGCGCCCGCTCGGCGAAGGCGGCACCGGGCGCATCGTGATGACCGACGTGCAGCAACATGTCGATCTCCACCTCGCCGGCGGCAACGTCGATGCGGCGCAAGGTGTAGACGCGCGCCGGCGGCGGATTGCCATCCGGCCACCACGGGCGTCCGTCATCGCCGGTCACCGGCCAGCGCTGACGCACACCCTCGGCCGGCAGCAGCAGGCGGACATGCAGCCCGCCTTTGGCGAAGCGACCGAGATCGTCACCCCTGAGCGTCAGGCGTCGGAAGCGACCGAACGTCGCAGCGCCGGTCACCGTCATCTGCCGAAAGAACGGCAGCGGCGAGCCGGCGGCGCCCGCTCCCGTCCAATGAAGGGCAACATCAGCCTCGCCGAACTCCAGCACATGATCGGCCATGATCATCTTGATGTAGGCAAGACCGGCGGGATCGGCGCTTTCGGCGGTAATGCGCAAGGCGCCGGCTTCGAGCGTCAGCCGCGACCGGCCAAGCTCGCTCGACAGCAAGACGTCGCCCGAGTCCGTCGTCACGCAGCTGGCATGACGGCCGACGTGTTCGGCAAGCCGCGCGCGCAACGCCGTAGGGTCCGGACTTAGAACGACAAGGGTGGCAACCAGCCGGGTCGGCGCGTGCATGGTCATCGGGAGCCGTCTCCGTGCAGGTGTGGAAGGCGCGAGGTCATGGACGCTCGAAGGCGGCGAGGAAGCCGTCGGCGATCACCTGCTCGGCGCGCAGACCAGACCCCGTCAGGTACATGCCGATCGGATCGAGGTAGAGGATCTGACCGGACTTGGCCGCCTGGGTGCGGTTCACCAACTCGTTGTCGAGCAGGGCACGAGCTGGCGTATTGGCCCGACCGATGGCCGCGTCGCGGTCGATGACGATCAGCCAGTCCGGATTGACCTTGAGGATGTACTCCCAGGAGATGACCTGGCCGTGGGTGGTCGCATCGATGGTCGGATCGGCGGCGGCAAGGCCGTAGAGATCATGCACCTCGGAGAAGCGCGAGCCGGGACCGTAAGCGCTGATCTTGCCGCCGGTGGTCAGTACCACGAGGCCCCTGCCCTTGTCGGCGGTCACCTCCTTCAACCGGGCCGTCGTGGCGTCGAGCTTCCGGAGCCGCTCGGCCACGTCCGCTTCCTTGCCGAACAGCTTGCCGACCGCTTCGGCGTTGCGCTTCACCGATGCGCGGAAATCGTTGTTGTCGGGCGTCAGGTCGAGCACCGGCGCGATCGCCGACAACGCCGCGAAATGCTTCTGGCTGCGGCTGCCGATGATGATCAGTTCTGGTTCGAGCGCGGCCACCGCTTCGAAATCCGGCTCGAACAGCGAGCCGACCTTGGCGTAGGCGTCGCTCCGATACTTCTGGAGTTCGCCGGACATCGCCCAGTTGGGTACGCCCTTCACCTCGACCCCAAGGGCATCGAGCGTATCCAGGGCGGCAAGATCGAAGACGACGACGGTCTTCGGATTGTCCGGGAACTCCCGCGTTCCCTGTGCATCGCTGATGGTGGCCGCGGCCGCCGAGCCGACGGGCAGGAGGAGCGACATCAGCAGGACGCCGAGGCGGCAGAGCCTGCCTCGCCCACTCCGGATCGGACGCGACCGGAACACCGAGAGAAGACCCATTTTACTCGTCATTTGCCTCTATCCGACCACTATTTGCAATTGCAAGCCACTCGCATAAGGGATTTCCCTTAAACTTGACTAGTCATGTCAGGTATATAAACAAGGTGGTCGGAAGCTGTCGACGATCCGGGCTTCAGCGCAAACGTCGGTTTCTTTCTCGCAAACAGCCGAGCCCGTCGCGCGTGTTGTCGGACGGCGTCTCGGGTGGCATTGGGTGCGTTCATGGAACTGTCGATGGCGACATCGGAAAACGACGGCATCTCGCTCGCCTGCCGGCTCACGCCCGTGATTGCCGGCCAACGCAGCGTGCGCGAGATTCCGCCGGGTTTTCGGCTGTTCATCTATCTCCGGGGCTGGCAGCGGTTCGAGATCGACGGACAGCGGTTCGACGTTTCCGCCGACGCCGGTCCGGTAGCATTGGCACTGTCGCTCGTCCGCCCCGCCCGTCTGGTCCAGCTCGCCTGGTCGGAAGACCGGATGAACAAACTGATGATCACCGCCCCAAGCGACTGGACGGCGACGCTCGACCTTGATGGTGCGGGCCACGGCGACGCACTTGCGACCTTTCTAGCCGGGCATGGCAATCACCATCTCTGGCGCCTCGACGACGACAGCGTCCGCATTGCTCGGCTGGCCGCCGAGCCGCCGGCCTGGGTGCCGCGAGAGGCGTTGCCGCTCTATCGGCGCGCCCGCGCGCTCGATCTCGTTTGCCTCACCCTCAGCACGCTCGCTCTGCGCCGCGAGGAGAACACCCTGCCCCGCCCCGCGCAGTCGGTGTTGGGCGAACGCATCCGCATCTTCCTGCTCGATCACCTCAACGAACCGCTGACCATCGATGCGGTCGCCCAGGCCGTCGGGGCGTCGGTCAGCGTCGTGCAGCGGTGCTTCAAGGAACTCTACGGCATGACGGTGTTCGACTTCGTGCGCCGCCGTCGCCTCGATGCCGCCCGCGACGCACTCGACAATCGCGGCGTCAGCATCGCCTGCGCCGCCTTCATAGCGGGCTACTCGGCGCCGTCGAGCTTTGCCACCGCCTTCAAGAAGGCCTATGGCGTGCCGCCCAAACTCCGGCGCCGGCAGGCCATGCCGTTCCGCGAGGCGGCCGAGTGACCGTTCCACCTCGTCCGTTGCTGCTTGGCACCCTCCTGATCGCGACTGCCCTTCTTGCCGCGGCGAGCCTCCTCATCGGGGGCGGTTACGCATGGTCCGACGTGCTGACGCTGGAAGGCGATGGGGCGCTCATACTCGCCGCGAGCCGCGTGCCGCGCACCCTCGCGCTGCTGCTGTCGGGCGCCGGGCTCGCCGTATCCGGCATCCTGATGCAGATGATCGCCCGCAACCGCTTCGTCGAGCCTTCGACGGCCGGCACGGTGGAATCGGCAAGCCTCGGCATCCTTCTGACGTTGCTCCTGATGCCCGGCGCCCCGGTGGTCGTGCGCATGCTGGTGGCAGCCCTGGTGGCACTGGCCGGATCGGCCCTGTTCCTGATGCTGATCGCCCGTTTACCGCTCGGGTCGGTGCTGATGGTTCCCCTGGTCGGCATCATGCTCGGCGGCATCTTCGACGCGGCGACCAGCTTTCTCGCCTATCGCTTCGACCTGCTGCAATCGCTCGGCGCCTTCGGCAGCGGCGATTTCTCCATCGTACTGCGCGGCCGCTACGAGTTCCTGTGGATCATCGCCGGCCTGGTGGCCGTCGCCTACGCCACCGCCACCCGTTTCACCATCCTCGGCATGGGCGAGGCCGTGGCGGTCGGCGTGGGCCTCGATTATCGGCGGCTCGTCGTCTTTGGCCTGATCATCGTCTCGGTGGTCACCGCCGCAGTGGTGGTGACGGTCGGCGCCGTCCCGTTTGTCGGCCTCATCGTGCCCAATGTCGTCAGCCTGTTCCTGGGAGACGACCTGCGGCGCAGCCTGCCAGTGGTGGCGACGGGCGGCGCCGTGCTGGTCCTCGCGTCGGACGTCGTCGGCCGCATCGTCATCGCGCCCTATGAAATCCCGGTCGGGACCATCATGGGCGTCGTCGGCAGCCTCGGCTTCCTGACGCTCATCTTCTGGCGACGTGGCCATGCCGCCTGATCGCCCGCGGTCCGCCCGTCTCGTGCTGGTTGCCGTGACATCGCTCGCCATTCTGTCGGCGGTTGCGTTCATGACGCTCGACGCAAAGGGACCATGGAGTTTCATACTCACCCATCGCGGCATCCGCCTCGCAGCGCTGATCACGGTCGCCTACGCCATCGCCGTATCGACCGTGCTGTTCCAGACGTTGACGGGCAATCGCATCCTGACGCCGGCCGTGATGGGCTTCGACGCATTGTTCCTGCTGCTGCAAACCTCGCTGGTGGCGGCCCTCGGCGGCGCTGGTGCCGGGGCGATCGATCCGCGACTGCTCTTTTCGGTCGAGTGCCTGGCCATGGTCGGTCTATCCGGCCTGCTCTTCCGTCTGCTGTTTCGGGGCGAAGGGCGAAACCTGCCGCTGGTCGTCCTGTCCGGCCTGCTGTTCGGGGCGCTGTTCCGCAGCCTGTCGAGCTTCCTGCAACGCGTCATGGACCCCAACGATTTCCTCGTGCTGCAAGGACGGGCCTTCGCCTCCTTCAACGTCGTCGATCCGTCATTGATCGGCGTTGCCGCGCTGCTGGCGATAGCGGCGACGATCATCGTGCTGCCGCGCCTTGCGGAGCTTGACGTGCTCGTTTTGGGGCGCGACCGGGCAACCGGCCTTGGCGTCGACACGGCACGCCTGTCGGCCATCGTCTTCGCGGTCGTTGCCGTCCTGGTATCGGCGTCGACGGCGCTGGTCGGACCGACCACGTTCTTCGGCCTGCTGGTCGCCAACCTCGCCTATCTCCTGATCCCCTCGGCCCAGCACGCCAAGGTGCTGCCAGTCGCCATCGGCCTCGCCATCGTCACGCTGGTGGGTGGCCAGATGCTGCTGGAGCGGGTGCTGGGCTTCGGCACCGCGCTGTCCATCGTCATCGACTTCGTCGGTGGCGTCACATTCCTTCTCATCCTGTTCAGGTCCGGCCGGCGATGATCGAAATCGACAAGGTCTGCAAACGCTACGGCGACACGCTGGTCGTCGACACCGTCAGCCTCGCCATTCCACGCGGCGGCGTGGTCGGAATCGTCGGCCCGAACGGCGCCGGCAAGTCGACGCTTCTATCCATCATTAGCCGACTTATGAAGTCCGACTCCGGCCGCGTTCTCGTGGACGGTCTCGACGTGATGAAGACACCCGGCCGCGAACTGGCACGTCGGCTGTCGGTGATGCGGCAGGAAAATCACGTCGCGGCGCGGCTGACGATCCGCGATCTCGTCGCCTTCGGCCGCTTCCCGCACAATCGAGGGCGCCCCAACCGCGACGACCAGGAGCGGGTGGCGGCGGCGATCGCGTTCGTCGGGCTGGATGCCATGGCCGATCGATTTCTCGATCAGCTCTCCGGTGGTCAGCGGCAACGGGCGTTCGTCGCCATGGCTCTTGCCCAAGACGCCGACTATGCCCTGTTCGACGAGCCGCTCAACAACCTCGACATTCATCATGCCGTGTCGATGATGCGGCTTTTCCGCCGCATGGGCGACCAGCCGGGCAAGACGGTGGTGATCGTGCTGCACGATCTCAACATCGCCGCCACCTACGCCGACCGGATCATCGTCATGCAGAACGGCCGAGTGGTCGGTGACGGCGCCCCATCCGAGGTCATCAACGGGCACCTGCTGTCGGAGGTGTTCCGCGTCGAAGGCGATGTCATCGAAATCGATGGCCGGAGGGTGGTCAGCGTAGCGCCGTAAGCCTCCGCTCCCGCTCAGGCCGTTTCGACAGCCCAGCGGTCGTAGACGGCACTGACATCGCCGGAGAAGTAGTCGGGGTTGAGCTCGCGTATCGGCGCCAGGCTGATCCGAAGGCCATCGAGATGGCGATCCATCGCCGCTGCAGCGGCCGCGTCGTCCCGGCCGGCGATGGCCTCGACAATCGCCTCGTGTTCGGCGAGTGCGCGCTCCATGCGGTGCGGTTGTGGCAGGGTCAGGCGGCGATAGCGATCGAGCTGAACCTTGATCTGAACGATCATCGCCCACAGTCCCGGCAGCCTGCCGGCCTCGGCGATCGCCCTGTGCATGAGCTCGTCGGCGGCGTGAAAGCCGTCGATGTCGCCGGTGGCGAGCGCCTCGCGCTGGCGCTCCATGATCGCCCGGAGACCCGCGACATCGGATCCCCTGGCGGTCTTGGCGGCCGCCCGAACGGTGACCGCCTCAAGAGCGGCGCGTGCGACGATGATCTCCGGTAGGATTTCGGCCGGAATGCGAGACACCATCGTTCCGGACTTGGGCACGATCTCGATCAGTTTCTCGTCGGCGAGGCGGAGTAGCGCCTCGCGGACGGGCGTCCTGCTGACATGCGCCTCCAGAGCGATCTCCTTCTCGAAGATCACGTCGCCCGGACGACGACGCATGGAGACGATGTCATCCCGTAGCCGACGATGAACCAGTTGGGCGGCCGTTTCGCCGGCCGGGACACCGGCGGCCGGAGATCGCCCGCTATCGTTCATGGTCCATGTCGTCATCGGGTTCGCTCCATGGGCTGCCCTTGTGATGGTCTGTTCCGTCGATTCCGAGAGACTGCCGACGGGAACATGCCGTCAGCGCCCTCTGTCGCGGCAGGCACTCGTCGTCGCCACGAGTCCTGCCTCGTATTTCAGATATATAAAAAATAGCCAGAGCGGGTTAGTGCCAAGCTCGCAGATCGGGATCGCTACGGATGCACCCTCAGAGCGCAGGTCGCGTCTCTCCAGCATAAACGGCCCCGCTTCAAGTGGAAACATGGTGACCACTTCACCGCGCGCCCAACGCGACGCGGTTTCGCGACCTGCCTCCACCACGATCCCGAACATATTTTTATGCTTATATGGACATATACCTTATATATCTTATATACAAGATTGTATTTATTGGCGCATACCCCACTAAGAAGGCTCCCTATATTTTCTTATTACGATCGCAACCTCTGAATAAACTAGCGAATTACCTTCATTTAGACTTTTGTATCGCCGTACGTTCAAGCATTTCGACGTGGATTAATGCGTATTGACTTGATGTACGGGGAAATAGATGTTCCAGCCACAGCGGTCGATCGCGGGACGCCGAATGGCTCCCGCCCACATCGAACAGCGACCGATCGGAGGATGACGTGACCCAGGATATCCGCGTGGCAGCCATCGGCGAGTGCATGGTCGAGCTCCAGGAGCGCTCCGATGGCGGCATCACGCAATCCTTCGGCGGCGACACCTTCAACACGGCCGCCTACATGGCCCGGCTCGGCGAAGGACTCGGAGGCTTCGTCGACTACGTGAGCGCCATCGGCGACGATCCGTTCAGCGATGCCATGTCGGCCTTCTGGCGCGCGCAGGGCGTCGGCGATCGCCTGGTGCTTCGGCGGGCGGGCCGTCGTCCTGGTCTTTATTTCATCAAGACAGATGCCGCCGGAGAGCGCCGCTTCTACTATTGGCGCGGCGAAGCCGCGGTACGCGAGGCCTTCGAGACCGATGGGTCCGACGCCCTCCTTACGGCGCTCGCCGGTTACAGCAACATCTATCTCTCGGGCATAAGCCTCGCGGTGCTGAAGCCACAAAGCCGGGCCCGGCTCATCGCCCGCCTTGGCGAGCTCGCCGGAGATGGCGTCGCCGTCGACTTCGACTGCAACTACCGGCCGCTTCTCTGGGAAAGCGTCGAGATGACGCGCGCCGTCTACGAGGAAGTCATCGCCTTCGCAAGCCGCGTCCTGGTGACGGTGGAAGAACTCGAGGTGCTCGGCATCGATCCGACGCCCGCCGCCGGCGCCGCCCACTTTGCGGCCATGCCGCGCCTCGAAGTGGTGATCAAGGACGGCGCCAAGCCCTGCACGCTGATCCACGGCGGCAAGGTCGAGACGGTGCCCGCAACGGCCGTCGACAAGGTGGTGGACACCACCGCCGCCGGCGACAGTTTCTCGGCCGCCTATCTGCTCGGCCGCAGCCTCGGCCTCGCGCCGACGGAAGCCGCCCATCGCGCCCACATCGTCGCAGGCGCCGTCGTGCAGCATCGCGGCGCCATCATTCCGAAGGACGCCACCCCCGACGTCTTTGCCTCCGAAATCGCTCGTCGCCGCTGACCCGCCGAGCGCGCCAACGGCACTCTCTACGCTGGAAACGACTGAACATCATGAACATCAAGAAGACGATCGACAAAATCCCGGGAGGGTTGATGCTGGTGCCGCTGATCCTCGGCGCACTGTGCAAGACCTTCTATCCGGAAGCCGGCAAATACTTCGGCTCCTTCACCAACGGTCTGGTTTCCGGCACGGTGCCGATCCTCGCCGTCTGGTTCTTCTGCATGGGCGCCACCATCGATCTGCGCGCAACCGGCACCGTGTTGCGCAAGTCGGGCAATCTCGTCGTGGTCAAGACGCTGATCGCCTGGGCCGCCACCTACGCCGCCGCCCAGTTCCTGCCCATCGAAGGCGTGCAGGCGGGCCTGTTCGCCGGCTTCTCGGCGCTGGCCATCTGCGCTGCCATGGACATGACCAACGGCGGCCTCTACGCGGCGGTCATGCAGCAGTACGGCACCAAGGAGGAGGCGGGCGCCTTCGTCCTGATGTCCATCGAGTCCGGCCCGCTGGTGTCGATGTTCATCCTCGGCGCCGCCGGCGTCGCCACCTTCGAGCCGCATCTGTTCGTCGGCGCGGTGCTGCCCTTCCTGATCGGCTTCCTGCTCGGCAACCTGGACAAGGAGCTGAAGGAGTTCTTCGGCAAGTGCGTGCACACGCTGATCCCGTTCTTCGGCTTCGCCCTCGGCAACGGCATCGACCTGCACGTCATCGCCCAGACCGGTCTTGGCGGCATCCTGCTCGGCGTCCTAGTCATTGCCATCACCGGCATTCCGCTGATGCTGGCCGACAAGCTGATCGGCGGCGGCAACGGCACCGCCGGCCTCGCAGCCTCCTCCACCGCTGGCGCGGCCGTCGCCAATCCGATGATCATCGCGGAGATGGTGCCCGCCTTCAAGCCGGCCGCCGCCACCGCCACCTCGCTGGTCGCCGCTGCCTGCCTCACCACGGCGATCCTGGTGCCGATCCTGACCGGCATCTGGGCCAAGCGCGTCAGAGGCGCCAACCCCGCCCCTCTTCCTGCCGAGAAGCTGCAAGCCGCGGAATAGTCGCGGAGGGGCCGGCGCCAACGTCGGCCCCGAACCGCCCCCCAGGAGAAGCCCCATGTATCTCAGCCATATCGCCACGCTCGATCGCGACACCGCCAACCTGCCCGAAGACATTCGGCGCGGGCTGAAGTTCCTGGCCGAGACCGACATCGCCGCCCTGCCTGCCGGCCGCGTCGACATCGACGGCGACCGTCTGTTCGCGCTGATCCAGGACTACGAGACGGTCCCCAAGGCGGAAAAGCGCCCCGAGTCCCACGCCCGCTACATCGACATCCAGTATGTGGCGAGCGGCCGCGAGGTGATCGGCTATGCGCCGCTCGCCGGCGACAACCCGGTGGCCGAGGATCTTCTCGAAAGCCGCGACGTGCAGTTCTTCGCCACGGTTGCCGACGAAACCGACCTCGTGCTGGGCACCGGTGCCTACGCCGTCTTCCATCCCACCGACATTCACCGGCCGGGTTGCGCCGCAGGCGCGCCGGCCAAGGTCCGCAAGGTCGTGGTCAAGATTCTGGCCTGACCTCCCGCATCTCTCACCATCGGAGACACCAATGGACATTCGCTATTCGGCCAATCAGAAGGACTTCAAGCGCTACACCACCGAGGAAACGCGCGCGGAGTTCCTGATCGAAAACCTCTACCTCGATGACGAGGTGGTCTCCGTCTACTCCCATGTCGACCGCATGGTGACGCTCGGCTGCAAGCCGGTCAACGAAGCGGTGCCGCTCGACAAGGGCATCGACTGCATGAAGAACTTCGGCACCGCCTACATGCTGGAGCGCCGCGAGATCGGCATCTTCAACATCGGCGGCACAGGCTCCATCGAAGCCGACGGCGAAACCTTCCAGCTCGGCTTCCAGGACTGCCTCTACATCACCAAGGGCACGAAATCGGTCGTCTTCCGCAGCGATGATCCCAAGGCGCCGGCCAAGTTCTACATGGTGTCGGCACCGGCCCACAAAGCCTGCAAGACCACCTTCCTGTCCATCGCCGACGCCAAGAAGAAGCCGGTCGGCGACGAGGCCACCGCCAACAAGCGCGTCATCAACCAGTTCATCCATCCGGACGTGCTGGAGACCTGCCAGCTTTCCATGGGTCTCACCCAGCTTGCGCCGGGCAGCGTCTGGAACACCATGCCCGCCCATACCCACGAGCGCCGCATGGAGATCTACACCTATTTCAACATCCCCGAGGGTCAGGCCGTCTTCCACATGATGGGCGAAGGCAACCAGACCCGGCACATCCTGGTGCAGAACGAGCAGGCGGTCATTTCGCCGTCCTGGTCGATCCACGCGGGCTGCGGCACTGCCGCCTACACCTTCATCTGGGCGATGGGCGGCGAGAACCAGACCTTCGACGACATGGATCACATCGCCATCGGCGACCTGCGCTAAGCGAACAAGGACAGACCGCAATGACCTACCCGAACGCATTCTCGCTTGAAGGCAAGGTGGCGCTTGTCACCGGCGCCTCCTACGGCATCGGTTTCGCGTTGGCGAGCGCTCTGGCCGAGGCCGGCGCCACCATCGCCTTCAACGACATCAACGCGGAGTTCCTCGAGAAGGGCCTCGCCGCCTACAAGGCTGCCGGCATCGACGCCCGGGGCTACATCGCCGACGTCACCGACGAGGCCGCCGTGCAGAAGCTGGTGGCCGACATCGAGAAGGATCTCGGCACCATCGACATCCTGGTCAACAATGCCGGCATCATCAAACGCATCCCGATGCACGAGATGGACGTCAAGGACTTCCGCCAGGTGATCGACATCGACCTCACGGCGCCGTTCATCGTCGCCAAGGCGGTGATCCCGGGCATGATGAAGAAGGGCAGCGGCAAGATCATCAACATCTGCTCGATGATGTCCGAACTCGGACGCGAAACGGTATCGGCCTATGCGGCCGCCAAGGGCGGCCTCAAGATGCTGACCCGCAACATCGCCTCCGAGTACGGTGCCTTCAACATCCAGTGCAATGGCATCGGCCCCGGCTACGTCGAGACGCCGCAGACGGCGCCGCTGCGCGCGCCCGGCCACCCGTTCGACACCTTCATCCGCGCGAAGACGCCGGCCGGCCGCTGGGGCACCACCGACGACCTGAAGGGCCCGGCGGTCTTCCTCGCCTCCTCGGCGTCGGACTTCGTCAACGGTCACATCCTCTATGTCGATGGCGGCATCCTCGCCTACATCGGCAAGCAGCCCTGATCGACCGATCTCGAGATCAAGGCGGCCGCGCTCCTACCGGGGTGCGGCCGTTGCCTTTTGGGGCCGAGAATCCCGTTTCATCCGGCGCGATCAGGGCCTATCCTGCCGCCACCATGTACGAAATTCTCTCCGGCTTCCTTGCCCGCCCCGCTCCCTTTTCCATCTCCACCACCGAACTGCTGTGGACCGACCCGCACATCGCGAACGAGATGCTGCGCTTTCATCTCGACGGGAGCAACGATCTGGCCTCGCGGCGGACAACCGCCATCGACGCCTTCGTCGGCTGGCTGGACCGACGCTTCACCCTCGCCGGGCGTAGCGTGACCGACCTCGGCTGCGGACCCGGCCTTTATGCGAGCCGGTATGCCGGGCGCGGCGCGGTGGTGACGGGCCTCGACTTCTCGGCCAACTCCCTTGCCCATGCGCGCAACGTGGCCGAAGCGGCGGGGCTTTCCGTCGATTACAGGCGCGCCGACTATCTCCGGGACGATCTCCCCGGTGGCCAGGACCTTGCCACGATGATCTATGGCGATTTCTGCGCCATGGCGCCCGACAAGCGCGCCGTCATCCTCGCCAAGATCAGGGCCATGCTGAAGCCGACCGGCAGCTTCGTGTTCGATGTCTTCTCGACGGGCATGTTCGCCGAGTTGCGCGAGGAGACGGTTTTCGAAGCCCGCCTGATGAACGGCTTCTGGGCGGCCGGCGACTACGTCGGCTTCAAGACGACCCGACTTTACCCGGACGAGGCCATCGGGCTCGATCGCTATCTCATCGCAGCGCCCGATCGCACCTTCCAGGTCTTCAACTGGATGCAGTACTACACGCCGGACACCATCACGGCAGAGGTGCTGGCCGCCGGCTACTCGTCCGTGGACATCGTCGACTTCGAGACCGGCGGTCCGTGGCCGGGTGGCGCCAGCGCCTTCGCGGTGATCGCCCGGCCCTGAGGGTCAGCGATAGACGCGGTGGTAGCGATGGCCGAGCGAGGTCAGCACCTCATAACCGATGGTGCCGGCAGCGCGTGCAAGGTCGTCGGCGCTCTGGTGCGGCCCGATCAGTTCGAGAAGATCCCCCTCGGCCAGCGTGCCTGCCGGCAGTGCGCTGATGTCCACCGAGAAGCTGTCCATCGACACGCGGCCAACCGACGGCAGGCGCGTGTCGCCATGGTAGGCGGCGCCAGCACCGTTGGAGTACCGGCGCCACCAGCCGTCAGCATACCCCGTCGCCAGAGTGGCGAGGCGGGTCGTCCGGCTGGCGCGGAAGGTATAGCCATAGCCGACCGAGGTACCTGTCTCGATCTCGCGGATCTGGGCGACCCTCACCCTGAGATCGACGACCGGCTTGATTCCCTCGGCCAGCGGGCTGGTCTCGATGCCGTAGAGCGAGGCGCCGGGACGGGTAAGATCGAAATGGTAGTCCGGTCCGAGGAAGATGCCGCTTGAGGCGGCGAGCGAGCCGGGAAGCCCCGGCAGGCGGGCGCGCGCGGCTCGGAAGGCGGCGAGCTGTTCGCCGCTCGCCGGCTTGCCGGGCTCGTCGGCACAGGCAAGATGGCTCATGATGAGACAGGCGCCCGTGGCGGCGAGCAGCCCCGGATCGTCGGCAAGCATCTGCTGCTCGGCAGTGTCGAGGCCGAGACGCGACATGCCGGTATCGACCTGGATCACCGACGGGCGGCCGCCACGACTGGCCTCGGCCCAGGCACGACATTGGGCGATCGAGTTCAGAACCGGCAGAATGCCGTTGCCATAAGCCGCCGCCGTTCCGGGCAGCAGGCCGTTCAGCACGTAGATCGTCGCATCGGGCGGAAGCAGCGGCCGGAGCGCTTCGGCCTCCGAGAGCACGATCACGAAGAAGTCGCGACATCCCGCGTCGTAGAGCGGCCGCACCAACGGAGCGGCGCCGAGACCGTAGGCATCGGCCTTGACGACGGCGGCCGTGCGGGCGGGCGCGACACGGGCAGCAAGGCTCTTCCAGTTGGCGACGACGGCATCGACGCCGATGGTCAGGATGCCGCCGGCCGCGGCCGCGCTTGAAACGCCTTCGGAAGCCGACACTTTTCCCTCCACGCCTGATGGACTGCCTGGCACCGGCTTAGTCCGCCTTCTCAGCCGCCGCAAGCTGCACTGGCGAAGAACCGGCATCGGCAGGGTAAACAGAACCTTGAGATGATTGCGGAAAAGCCACGAGCCGATTGAACCGGCCTTTATCGCGAACCTGCTAGCTTGAGCGCACCTTAAGAGAGTGTCTCTATGCGCGCCAATTTCAAGGTCATGATCCTGCTTGCCATCGTTTGTGGCGGCGGAGCCATCTGGGCGGGCGGGCGCTGGCTCGACAACGCCTCGGCGGCCCGTCTCAGGGAGATCGAGGCGGCGCGCCCCTCGGTGACCTTCGGGACCCTGGTGGTGGCAGCGGAACCGCTGAAATTCGGCGCGCCGCTCTCCCGCCGGGCGGTCCGCGAGATTCCCTGGCCGGACGGCGACCTGCCCCCCGGCGCCTTTGCCACGGCCGACGATCTGTTCAAGGACGGCGACCGCACCGTGCTTTACCCACTGGAGCAGGGCGAGCCGCTGTTCGCTTCCAAGCTGACGGGCCCCGGCGAGCGGGCCGCTCTCTCCCGCCTGATTTCCGACGGCAATCGTGCCGTGACCTTGCGCGTCAACGACGTTGCCGGTGTTGGCGGCCTGGTCCTGCCGGGTGACCGGGTCGATGTGGTGCTCACCACCGCCGAGGTGGCCGAGGTCATTCTCCAGGACGTGCGCATCCTGTCGATCGACCAGATGGCCGACGAGAAGAGCACCGAGCCGATGGTCGCGCATACCGCCACCGTGGAGGTGTCGCCGGAAGCCGCGCAGAAACTGGTGCTGGCCCAGAGCGTCGGCAGCCTGTCGCTGGTTCTGCGACGGGCCGGAGAAGTGACCGCCGCCGCGTTCCGCCCGATCGGCGTCGCCGACCTCACCACGGCCCGCAAGACCGAAAACGCCGGCGCCGAGCCACCGCCCACCCCACCAATGACCGACGCCACGGTATGGGTACGGCGTGCGACCGAACTGACCCAGTATTCCGTTCCGGTAAGGGACGGCGGCCCCAGCCGCCTCGTGACGCCCCCGACTGCACCGACCGAAGCCTCTCCGTCCTCCTCCGCATCGATCGCCGCCGGAGAACCGCAATGATCCCCTCGATGCGCACGGCGCTTCGCCTCGTGGCGCTCCTCGTTTTCGCGCTGGCCGCCGCCGTGCCGGCCAATGCCGCCGCTCCCATCCGCATGACGGCGGCGACCTCGGGCCAGTCGTTCTCGATTGCCAAGGGCGTGCCGCAGATGATCGTGACGACCTCCGCCTTCTCGGAGATCGTGGTTGGCGATCCGGCGCTGGCCGATGCCTGGCCGCTCACCGACAAGTCGTTCATGGTGCTCGGCTCGAAGGGCGGCGTCACCGGCATCGTGCTGTTCGACAAGGAGCGAAACGTGGTCGGCGCCGCCGATTTCGAAATCGCCCTGCACACAGACCGGTTGCAGGCGGCCCTGGAGCGAAAGCTTCCCGACGCACGGGTCGACGTTTCCTCGGCCAATGGATCGATCGTCCTGTCGGGGACGGCCGCCGACCAGAAGACAATCGACGAAGCCGGCGCCATCGCCAAGGAGTTCGGCGGCGACAAGGTGGTGAACACCGTCGATATCGGCGGCGGCAAGCAGGTGCAGCTCAAGGTCCGCTTCCTTGAGGCGACACGCTCGGCCAGCCGCGAACTGGGTCTGGGCTGGGCCGTCCAGAGCGATGGCTTCGCCCTGGGCGTCGGGTCGTCGACGCTTGCCTCCGGTTCGACGCCGTTCGGCGAGATCGTCAGCCAGGTTCTGTCGGGTGGCCTGTCGGTCGACATGGTGGTGCAGGCGCTAGAAGCGCGCGGCCTTGCCCGGTCACTGGCCGAACCGAACCTTGTGGCTCTGTCCGGCCAAACCTCCAGCTTCCTCGCCGGCGGCGAATTTCCGGTGCCGGTGGCAGGCGACAATGACTCGGTTTCCGTCGAGTTCAAGAAGTTCGGCGTCGGCCTCGACTTTACGCCGACGGTGGCGCCCAACGGCCTCATTCATCTCAACATCAAGCCCGAGGTGAGCGAGATCGACTATTCGGCGGCGGTCACCATCAACGGCATCACCATTCCCGGTCTGAAGGTACGCCGCTCGGACTCGACGCTGGAACTGCGCGACGGCCAGAGCTTCGTCATCGCCGGCCTGCTCACCAACTCGCGTTCCGTCTCGAACAACCGGGTGCCCTGGCTCGGCTCGGTGCCCGTGCTCGGCAACCTGTTCCGCTCCACCGCCTACAAGCGGTCTGAAACCGACCTCGTGATCATCGTGACGCCGCACATCGTCGACCCGCTCGGCGCCGGCAACGCCATCGCCACGCCCTTCGACCGGGCGATGCCGGGCAGCGACCTCGACGCCTTCGCGCGCGGCAATGCCGAAGTGCCGCATGATGCCGCCGCCTATCTGGCTGCCAACGGCGCATCGACCGGCGGCTACATCCTGGACCTGGTACGGTGACGCCGATGGCCGAAACCTCGATCAACTTCGGCGTCGTCGTCGTCGTCACCGCCGACAAGGACTTCGCCGTCGTGGTGGCCGACGCGCTGCGCGCATCCGGTGCCAACGTCGGCGACCTCAAGGTGCGGGCGCCCGATAAGCTGTCCGACGAACTCGCCGATCCAGCTTGTGGTCTCGTCGTCCCCGACCTCGACGCCTTCCCCGACGGGCCGGTGGCCGGCCTGTCCGAGCTTTACCGGCAAGCCGGTCCGTCGGTGCGCTTCCTGCCGGTCACCGGCGTGTTCGATGCCGAGGTCGCCCGTGGCTTTCTGCGGTTGAGACTGCAGGACTTCCTGGTCAAGCCGGTGGCGCCTTCGGATCTCGCCCACACGCTGACCCGCCTCGGCCGCGACGACTCCGACCCCTATCCCGACTCCCGGATCTATACCTTCCTGCCGGCGGCTGGCGGCGTCGGCAATACGACCCTGGCGCTGCAGGCGGCCGTATTGCTGCATCAGGCAGCGGCGCGGCGACACCAGACGACATGCGTCGTCGACCTGAACCTCCAGAGCGGCTCCTGCGCCGAGTATTTCGACCTCGAACCACACTTCGACATCGCCGAGATCGAGAACCAGCCGGACCGGCTCGACCGCAAGCTGCTCGACGTCATGCTGAGCCGGCACAAGTCGGGCCTCGCCATCGTGTCGGCGCCCCCCTGTCCGTGGGAGATGCGCAGCTACCGCCCCGACCTGGTGGCGCGGCTGCTCGACCTCGTCGCCGGGCACTTCAACAACGTGGTGATCGATCTTCCCCGCACCTGGTTCCCCTGGACCGACTCGGTGCTCCAAGGGTCCGACCATGTGTTCCTGACCACCGAAATGACGGTGCCGGCGCTGAGACAGGCGCAGAGGCTTGCCCAGGCCGTACGGGAACGCGTCCACAAGGATGCCCGCTTCGGCGTCATCATCAACCGCGTCGATGCCAAGGGCAGTCCCAGCGTCTCGCTCTCCGAGGTCAAGGAACTGTTCGGCGACGCCTTCGCCGGCTCGGTCGCCAACGACTACAAGGCCGTCCGCGAAGCGCTCGATCAAGGGCGCGCGCTTGGCGAGGTGGCGCCCAACTCTCGCGTCATCGCCGATCTCCGGGCGATCATCGCCGATCCGGCCGAGCTTGGCGGAACCTCCTGGGCCGCGCCCTTGCGCGCCCTTCTCGCCCGGCTGAAGCGGTCCGATCCGGCGGCGGCGAGCAAGGGGAGGCGTCATGCGTAGCCGCTTCCAGAGTTTGCAATCGGGCGAAGCGCCGCCGACGATGCCCGCGGAGCGGCCGGCCGTATCGCTGATCCAGGTAGCGCCCTTGCGCGAAATGGAGCCGCTACCGCTGCCCAAGCCGATCAACGAGAAGCTGATCGCCGCCAAGGACAAGCTGCACAAGCGCCTGATCGAGGACCTCAACCTCTCCCAGCTTGAGAAGCTGTCACCCGACGCCGTGATGCGCGAACTCTACGGCCAGGTGAGCGCCTTCGCCGCCGAGGAGCGACTGGCGCTCAACGAGCAGGAGTTCGGCGAGTTCGTCACCGCCGTCTACGATGAAATGATGGGGCTCGGACCGCTGGAAGCGGTGATGCGCGACCCCACGATCAACGACATTCTGATCAACGGCCACCAGAACTGCTTCGTCGAGCGCTTCGGCAAACTCGAGCCGATCAACATTCCCTTCAAGGACGAGGCGCATCTTCTTCGCATCATCAACAAGATCGTCGCCGCCGTCGGCCGCCGCATCGACGAGAGCCACCCGACCTGCGACGCCCGCATGCTCGACGGCTCGCGCTTCAACGCGGCGATCCGGCCGATCGCCGTCGATGGGCCACTGGTCTCCATCCGCAAGTTCGCCAAGAAGAAACTATCGCTCGACCGCCTGATCGACGTCGGCGCGCTGGCCAAGCCGATGGGCGAGTTGATGGCCGCCGCCGTCAACGCCCGCGTCACCACGCTGATCTCCGGCGGCACCGGTACCGGCAAGACGACCATGCTCAACGCCCTCTCGGCCTTCATCTCGCCGGACGAGCGCCTGATTACCATCGAGGACGCGGCCGAGCTGCAATTGCAGCAGCCGCATGTCGCCCGCATGGAAACGCGCCCCGCCAACACCGAGGGACACGGCGAAATACGCCAGCGCGACCTCGTCAAGAACGCGCTGCGCATGCGTCCCGACCGCGTCATCCTCGGCGAGTGCCGCGGCGAGGAAGCCTTCGACATGCTGCAGGCCATGAACACCGGCCACGAGGGATCGATGGCGACGATCCACGCCAATACGCCGCGCGACGCCATCGCCCGCCTTGAGCAGATGCTGGGCATGACCGGCATGCCGATGACGGTCGCCTCCATCCGTTCGCAGATCGCCTCGGCCATCCGGCTGATCCTGCAGCTGACGCGCCTGTCCGACGGCAAGCGCCGGGTCACCTCCATTTCCGAGATCACCGGCATGGAAGGCGACATCATCCAGATGCAGGAGATCTTCCGCTTCAACCGACTGCGCACCGAGGCGGATGGAACGGTGGTCGGCGAGTTCCGGGCGACCGGCATCCGGCCGCGCTTCCTCGACGACCTCGTCGCCAAGGGCATCACCGTGCCGAGCGCCTATTTCGATCCCACCAAGCCACTCGTTTGAGGCCGACATGAACGAGATGCACCTGTTCTACGCCTTTGCCGGCTTTGCCGCCGCCTTTCTGGCCGAAGCGGTGTATCTCCTCACCGTGAATGCCAGCGCCGACCGCCGCCAGGTCAACCGGCGGCTCCGCGTGACGGCGCCCGATGCCAACCGGCAGGAAGTCATGGTGTTGCTGAGGCGCGAACGCGGCCTGACGGCCTCGGGCGGCATGCCGCGCCACCTCGCCTGGCTCGGCCGCCTGATCGTGCAATGCGGCATCACCATCGGCCTTACCAAGCTGATGCTGGTGTTTGCCGCCACAGGTCTCATCATTGCCGGGCTCGTCTTCAATTTTACCGGCCACGACATCGTCAAGACCGCCATCGCGTTGCCGCTTGGCGGTTTCGTGCTCCCCGTCGTGGTGCTGCGGATGCGGCGAAGCCAAAGGCAGGAGAAGTTCGCCCTGCAGTTCCCGGAGGCGATCGAGCTGATCGTCCGCAGCCTCAAGGCCGGCCATCCGGTGCCGGTCGCCATGTCGATGGTGGCTCGCGAAATGCCCGACCCCATCGGCACCGAGTTCGGCATGATGGCCGACGAGGTGACCTATGGCGCCGATCTCGTAACGGCGCTCGCCAACATGCAGGCCCGGGTCGGCCAGGAGGACTTGCCGCTGTTCGTCACGGCGGTGTCAATCCAGTCGTCGACCGGCGGTAACCTGCGCGAAATCCTGCAAAACCTCACCGACGTGATCCGCCAGCGCATCAAGATGCGGCGAAAGATCCGCTCGATCTCGGCCGAGGGAAGAATATCCGCCGTATTCCTCACCGCCATGCCAATCCTGCTGTTCGCGGCCCTCAACTTCATGTCGCCCGACTATTACGGTTCGGTGTGGGGCAAGCCGATGACCACGTGGGGTCTCGTGGGCGCCGCCGCCTGGCTCGGTGTCGGCAACCTGATGATGAAGAAAATGATCAGCTTCCGCTTCTGAGGCCCCAATGCCCGACGTCGCCCGCGCCCTTCTCGACTTTGCGACAGCCCGACCGGACCTCGTTGCGCTCGTCGCCTTCGTCGCCATGCTGGCCAGCATCGCCGTGACGGCGGTGAGCTCGCTGGCGCGCCGACGTCGCCTCAGGCGTCGCCTGAAGGTCGATCTGCCGGCATCGAAGCGAGACGCGGCGAGAGACGAGGCCGGCGACGACCCGCTGTCGACGCTTGGCCTCGGGTCGGAGGACGGTCGCCTGTCGCCAACGCTCGAACGGTTCGTCATTCAGGCCAACGGCATCGTCAGCAGCGGCGACGCCGGCAAGATGAAGCTGGCCCGGCAGCGGATGATCCGGGCCGGCCTGTTCTCTCCCTACGCCGTTGCCCTGTTCTTTGTTGCCCGCCTCGCGGGTGCCGTCGGGTTGCCCCTCGTCGCGCTGCTGTTGCTGGCCGTTACCGGCTTCGAACCGGTGATGACGAAGTTGCTCCTCATCCTGATGGTGTCGGCCATCGTCGGCTATCTCGGCCCGAGCCTTTACGTCGACCGGCGGGCCAAGACGGTGCTACGGCAAAACCGCATTGCCTTTCCCGATTTCATGGACCTGATGGGTGTCTGCGCCAACGCCGGGCTTTCCATGGAGGCCAGCCTGGAGCGCGTGACCCAGGAACTGGCACCGATGTACCCCGCGCTCGGCGTCAACCTTCAGGTGCTGTGCCTTGAGGTGCGAGCCGGCCGTTCCATGGAGCTGGCGCTGCAGACCCTGGCCGATCGCCTCGACGTCCCCGAGGTGCGCGCCTTCGCAACGCTGCTGCAGCAGTCGCGCGAACTCGGCTCGAGCCTTTCGGATGCGCTGCGCGTCTTCGCCGAGGACATGCGCCACCAGCGTCTCGCCGCCGCCGAGGAGAAGGCCTACGCCCTGCCGGCCAAGCTGTCGGTGCCGGTCACCGCCTGCATTCTGCCGGTGGTGCTGTTCATCGCCATCTGGCCGGTGGTGGTGAAGTTCAACAGCTGATCAGGCTGCGGCAACGTCGTCGAGGAAGGTCCGCACCCGCTGGCGCAATTCCGCGGTCTTCTCCGTCACGTCGGCCGAGGTCGAGAACACCGATCCGGCGGCCGCGCGCGACTTCTCCGCCGCCGACGACACGCCGTCCACACTATGCGTCAGATCGGCGGCGCTCGACGACACCGCGCCGATGTTGGCGGCGATGCTGCCGGTGACGACGCCCTGCTCTTCGATGGCAGCCGAAATGGTGGTGGTGTAGGAGCGCACCTCGTTCATCACGACGCCGATCAAGCGGATCGCCTCGACGGTATCGCCGGTCGACGACTGAATGCTCGCGATCTTTTCGGAAATGGTGCTGGTCGCCTTGGCCGTCTGGGCGGCCAGAGACTTCACCTCGCTCGCGACCACGGCAAATCCCTTGCCGGCCTCGCCGGCACGGGCGGCCTCGATCGTGGCGTTCAACGCCAGAAGATTGGTCTGGGCGGCTATGCTGTCGATGAGGGTGACCACCTCGCCGATGGCGTCGGCCAACTCCGCCAGTTCGCCGACACGCTTGTTCGCCCCGTCGACCATCTCGGCGGCGCGCAACGTCACCTCGGAGGTTCTGGAAATCTGCTCGGAGATTTCGGAAATGGCGCCGCGCAGCTCGTCGGACGCGGAGGCGACCGCCGACGCGCTGGTTGCCGATTGCTCGGCTCCCTGCGCCGCCTTGCTGGCTAGCCGCTCGGTTTCCTCTCCGGCCGTCGAGAGATCGCCGGCCAAACGGTCGAGCCCGGTCATTTCGGCGATGACAGCATCGAGCCGACGCCCGACGTCGCTTCCAAAGCTGGAAATCAGTCTTTCCACCGCCTCGCGGCGGCGCTGACGGTCCTGTTCGGCGCGCTCCTGCTCGGCGCGAAGGGTATTCCGCTCCTCGGCATTGCGACGGAAGACGTCGACGACGCGCGCCATTTCACCGACCTCGTCGCTGCGTTCGAGACCGGCAACCTCTACCGGACGGCCCTCGGCGATGTCGGCCATCGAGGCGCGCAGAGAGCGCATCGGAAGGGTGATGGTGCGGGTGAGCAAGCCGGCGACAAGCACGAGAAGCGCAGCGATCACCAGGGTGGAGGCCGCTGCCCAGATGGCCGACGAACGGTTCTCGGCGGCAATGTCGTCGACATAGACGCCCGTTCCGATCGCCCAGCCCCAGGCGGGGAAAGGCAGCACGTAGCTGGTCTTCGGCACGGGCTGCTCGGCGCCCGGTCGCGGCCAGAGGTAGCTGTAGTAGCCGCCGCCGTTCTTGGCGAGCTGGGCCATGTCCTTGAACAGCGTTGCGCCGGCGGGATCGGTGGAGGCGGAGAGATCCTTGCCGTCGAGCTCAGGCTTGATCGGATGCATGACCATGTGCGCATCGAAGTCGATGACGAAGAAATACTCCTGGCCGTCGTAGCGCATGGACGAGAGGGCGGAGAGCGCGTCTCTCTTCGCGGTCTCCTCGTCGAGCACGCCGCTCTTTGCAAGGTTCGCGAAGTGCCCGACCGACGACAGCGCCGTGTCGGTCAGCGAGCGCAACGTCTCGGTGCGATGGGCTCGGTTGGACGCCGTGAGCTGGTAGGTCGACAAGCCGGCAACACCGGCTACCGCGAGAACCGCCAAGACTATGAGGGTATGGAAACGTCCGGCAATGCTGTTGAGCCTGATCATTCTTCTTCCACCCCTTGCTATACAGCACTCAGGCCGGATGATTGATGAAGCGTGTGAATAGCTCATTAATAGAGTCCGGACGGCGACATGCATGCGGACAATTATTTCGGCTTAGCTTCTTCCTAAAATTGAACAGGAATTCTTGACGCAGATTTATGGTGCATTCACTAGGCTCCGATGAGCCACCAAGGTATGCACCATGGATCGACTCTTTTTCCTACCAGTCTTTGTACTTCTCACCTCGTTACCGCTCGCTGCGTGCAGTACAGCCTTCGAAGACGGGCTGATCGACGGCGGCCCCGAGTATTCGCAGTTCGCAACCCAGCAGGCGGCATTGCGCGATCGCGCCAAGGCGGCCTTTCGGCAAAGCGACTTCGCCGGCGCCGAGCGTACCTTCCGGGCAGCTTTGGCCAAGGATCCGCTCGATCCTGAAGCCTGGCTCGGTTTCGCGGCCGCGTCCGACCGGCTCGGGCGGTTCGAGGTCGCCGACAAGGCTTACGCGCAGGTGATCGCCATCGCCGGCCGACGCGGCGAAGTGGTGAACAACATGGGTTGGTCACAGTGGCTCAGGGGCAACCGCGAGGCGGCGAAGCTTCTCTTTGCCGAGGCGCTGACGCTCGCCCCCGGAAATCCGGTGATCGCCGCCAACGCATCGGCCAAGAGCGCCGAAAGCTGACTATAGCCGGATCGGCCCCTTGAAGATGAAAAACGCGCCAAGACCGATGAAGGCAAAGCCGACGAGGTGATTGAGCGTAATCGGCTGCTTCAGATAGACGGCCGAGAAGATCATGAAGATGACGAGGGTGATCACCTCCTGCATGGTCTTCAGCTCGGCCGCCGAATAGACACGGAAGCCGTATCGGTTGGCCGGAACCGCGAGACAGTATTCGACGAGCGCGATCGTCCAGGAAATCAGGATGACGGCCCACAGGGGCTTGTTCGGGTACTTGAGGTGACCGTACCAGGCGAAGGTCATGAACAGGTTGGAGGCGACAAGCAGGACGACGGGGAGGAGCGCCGGCGGGATGAAGGACATTAGAGCCATTCCGGTGGGAAGAATTTCGGAGTCTTGATTCCAGAATTTTGGCGGCATGACGGCAGCCTTGATTTCGACATGCCTGCGGCGCATCGACCCGCCGTCCGCGTACCAGGAGTCGAGCGATGCGATTGTCCCTTCTTGTTCCCTTCCTCGCCCTGATGGCCTCTCCCGCCCTTGCCGGCGACATCGAGCCGCGCCTGACGCTGCCGGCCGGCAGCCATGCCGTGGCGCTCACTTTCGACGCCTGCTCGGGCGCCGTCGACGAGCGCATCCTCGACGAGCTGATTGCCGACCGCGTTCCCGCCACGCTGTTCGTCACCCACCGATGGCTGAAGCGCAACGCGGCCACCACGGCTCTGCTTCTCGCGCATGCCGACCTGTTCGAAATCGAAAATCACGGCGAGAACCATGTACCGGCCATCACCGATCGGCCCACGGTGTTCGGCCTGCCCACGGCGGGATCGCTCGCGGCGGTGTCGGAAGAGGTTCTGGGGGGCGCCGCCGCGGTGACCGCCGCCTTCGGACGGAGCCCCGTCTGGTATCGCGATGCCTCGGCCCGCTACAGTCGCGACGCGGCCCACCTGATCGGCGAACTCGGCTACCGCATTGCCGGCTACTCGCTCAACGCCGATGTCGGCGCCTCACTGCCGGCGGATACGGTGAGCAAGCGCATTCGAGCGGCCCGGCCCGGCGATGTGATCATCGCCCACATCAATCACCCCGAGCGGCCATCTGGGGCCGGTGTCGTCGAGGGAATCAAGGCTCTTCTGGCAAAAGGCGTGCGTTTCGAACGGCTCGACGCCGCCTTCGCGCTTCCGACCGGCTGAGGCGCTCAGAGCGACCCGAAATCGCCCTTGATGGACGGATCGGCGGTCCGCGCGGGAGCGATCCCGGACGCCGCGCCGGCCTTTGGCGGGGCGAGCATGCCACAGGCGACCGTCAATCCGGTACCGTCGGCAAGATCGAGGTCGACGCTGCGGTTCGGCGTCACATCGAGCTGTGACCATGCCGGAGAGCCATCGCCGGGGCCTAGGCCGACGAGACAGACCGGCAATGCCGGAGACGCGCTGGAGGGAGCTTCGACGGCGGAGGCGGGAAATGCGAGCCCGAACACCGCCGCGATGGTCATCGACAGGAACGCCGGCTTGCCTGGGATGCACGCCATGATCGTCTCTCCAGAAGGACAGGCCGGCCGCTACCCGTCGCGGCAAAGCGGGCCTTTGTGGGTCCTATAACGCGGAGTTAGGCAAAGAGTTTCAGCTCGCGGGCACGCGAATGGGTCAGGATGCCGCCTTTTCGCCCGGCTTGGCCTGCCAGATATTCTGACGGTTGCGAATTTCACGCGGAGCGGGACCGAAGTAGGTCGGGGTCTTCACGAAATCGCGTGGGGCCAGCACCACCGACTGGATGCGCTGGTAGAGCGATTTGGCCGAAATCGGCTTGCACAGCAGTTCGTGAATGCCAAGCCTGCGCGCCTCGATGATCCGGCTGCGCTCGGTATGGCCGGTGACCATGATGATCGGAATGTAGGCGAAGGGGTTGGACGGCACGCGAATCATGCGCACCATGTCGGCGCCGTCGAGGATCGGCATCACCCAATCGAGGATCAGGATATCCGGGTTGGCGCGGTCCATCGCCTCCAGGCCGGACGCGCCATCTTCCGCCTCCACGATGCGGCGCGCGCCGAAGCCCTGCAGCATCGTCCTGAGGATCGTGCGCATGTAGGCGCTATCTTCCACGACCAGGAAGGTCAGGGATGACAGATCAAGCTGCACCGGCATACTCCTTCGACTCTCTCCCTATCAGCCAAAGGTGAAAAAGCGGTTAGGCGAAGCCGTCACCATGGCGGCAGACCCAAAGCCATCGACCAAAGGCCAAACGAGACGGCCGGTCGCACCGCCGCCGTCCGTTTCCTGGCGCCAGGATGACGAAACCGCTTGAGACTTCACCCATGCCGTGCTTTAGTTTCAGACAGATGCGTCGGGTTTTTGGACCCGTTCAAAAAGCTGTGACCACGCAAGGACATCGGGGACTCCCACCGTCTTTTCGCCGACCCCATTGATCAAGACAGTCTACGGTTTGATCGTGATCAAAGGCGTTCGCCGGCAATGTGCGTAGGTTATCGTAGGTGGAAAGACGACGGACCGTCAGCCGAAGCAAGGCGATCCGTTCACGGAAAGACGCTCAGTCCGCCGGGCGTCGGAGGGATTGGATCGATCATGAACTATGATGCCGTGTTCGAGAGTGCCGTCCAGGCGCTGCAGGACGAGAAGCGCTATCGCGTGTTCGCGGAACTGGAGCGAATGGCCGGACGGTTCCCAACCGCTCTCTGGCATCAGGGCGGCGGAACGCGCGAGATCACCGTCTGGTGTTCCAACGACTATCTCGGCATGGGCCAGCACCCGAGGGTGATCGGCGCCATGACGGCCGCCGCCGAGGCAATGGGCGCCGGTGCCGGCGGCACGCGCAACATTTCCGGCACCAATCATCCGCTGGTCCAGCTCGAGCACGAACTCGCCGACCTTCATGGCAAGGAAGCGGCGCTGGTGTTCACCTCCGGCTACGTCTCCAACGAGGCGGCGATCTCGACCATCGCCAAGCTGCTGCCGAACTGCCTGATCCTGTCCGACGCGCTCAACCACGCCTCGATGATCCACGGCGTGCGCTCGTCCGGCGTCTCCAAGCAGATCTGGCGGCACAACGACCTCGGCCATCTCGAAGAGCTGCTGATCGCCGCCGGTCCCGACCGCGCCAAGCTGATCGTCTTCGAGAGCGTCTATTCGATGGACGGCGACGTCGCGCCGATCGAGCAGATCGCCGATCTCGCCGACAAGTACAACGCCTTCACCTATATCGACGAAGTGCACGCCGTCGGCATGTACGGCAACCGCGGCGCCGGCATCTGCGAGCGTGACGGCGTCATGGATCGGATGGACGTCATTGAGGGGACGCTGGCCAAGGGCTTCGGCGTGATGGGCGGCTACATCACCGGCAAGAAGTCGCTGGTCGACGCCGTTCGTTCCTACGCGCCCGGCTTCATCTTCACGACGGCACTGCCGCCCGGCCTCTGCGCCGCCGCCACCGCCTCGATCCGCCATCTCAAGGAAAGCCGCAGCGAACGCGAGGCGCACCAGCGGCAGGCCGCCCGCACCAAGGCGGTGCTGAGGGCCGCCGGCCTGCCGGTGATGCCGTCGGTGACGCATATCGTGCCGGTGCTGGTCGCCAATGCCGATCTCTGCAAGAAGGCGACCGACATCCTGCTCGAAAAGCACGGTATCTACATCCAGCCGATCAACTATCCGACGGTGCCGCGCGGTACCGAACGGCTGAGGATCACGCCGACGCCGTTCCATAACGACGCGCTGATCGAACACTTGCGCGACGCGCTGGTCGACGTGTGGGAGACGCTCAGCCTGCCCTTCTCCGAGCCGAGCGTGCCGGAGGCGGAAAAGACGGTCCGCCAGCAGATCTTCAGCGCCGCCGGCGGCTGATCGAAACCTGCTCGAAACGACGAACGGGACCGACATCGTCGGTCCCGTTTTCTATTCTGTAGTCCTGCAGACCTCACTCACCCCCTGCGACGTTCCTCGCCTTCGGGGACCTGCCCGCGCGCGCCCTCGGGGAGAGCTTCGGGGACATCCTCGATATCGTCGTCCTCAAGAATGCGCCAGGCGGCTCCCTCGAGATCCTCATACTGGCCAGTCTTCAACGACCACATGAAGCCGGCAAGGCCAAGAAGCCCGAGTGCCAGCGCCGCCGGCACCAGAAAGACGAGAACGCTCATATTTGCACCTTGGCTTGCTCGCCAACCAACTCGTCACGGGCAGCCGCCACCGCCGCCGGTGGGCGCTCGGCGGGGGGCATCGCCACACGGCGCAGGCGCAACGCGTTGAGCGTCACGATCAGGGACGAGCCGGACATGGCCGCGGCGGCGATCAGCGGCGTGACGTACCCCAGGACGGCGATCGGCACGGCGATCAGATTGTAGACGACCGCCGTCCAGAGGTTTTGTTTCATCAGCCTGTAAGCTGCGCGTGACACGTCGATCGCAGTGACCACCGGCTTGAGGCGATCGCCCAGGAAGACGGCATCGGACGCAGCCTGGGCAAGGTGGGCCGCCGAAACCGGCGACAGCGAAACGTGGGCGGCCGCGAGCGACGGGGCGTCGTTGAGGCCGTCGCCAACCATCAGCACCCGTCGGCCTTCGGCCTTCAAGGCATCGAGCCGGGCGATCTTGCCCGCCGGGTCGACCTCGGCCTGCCATTCGGCGATACCAAGTTTTTCGGCCACGATCTCGACCGCCGCCGTGCGGTCACCCGACAGGATGATCAGGCGACATCCCTTGGCGCGGAGTTCGGCCGCCACCTCGACGGCATCCATCTTGAGACGTTGGGCGAAGGCGAAGACCGCCTTCCGTTCGCCGTCGGAAAAAGCCATGAGCGAGGCATCGGGATGGGCAGAGCGCACCGGGTCCGCGAGATCGTCACCGATCCCGCAGAAGGCGAGCGAGCCGAGCCGAAGGGGCCGCCCCGCCAGATCGACCGTCACGCCCTCGCCCGTCACCTCGCGAGCGCCGTCGAGGGTGCCGCTGGCGCCGGAGGCGCGGGCCAGCGCCTCGGCCAGCGGATGCCGGCTGGAGCGAGCAAGACGACCGGCGAGATCGAGAAAATCGTCGGGTATGGAGGCCCGGTTGGCCAGGAGTGGCTCGGGACTGGTCAACGTTCCCGTCTTGTCGAAGACCACGGTATCAACGCGGGCGAGGCGTTCGATGGCGTCGCCTGCGTTGAGCAGAATGCCGTTGCGGAAGAAGCGACCGGCCGCCGTCACCTGGACCGCCGGCACGGCCAGCGCCAGCGCGCAGGGACAGGTGATGATCAGAACGGCGATGGCGTTGACCAGTGCGGTGTGCCAGCCGGCGCCATAGAGCAGCCAGCCGATGGCGGTCAGCAAGGCCGATGAATGGACCACCGGCGCATAGGCACGGGCAGCACGGTCGGCCAGGCGCAGCGCCCCGGACTTTGCCGTCTGCGCCTCGCCGATCAGCCGCTCGATCTCGGCCATCAGCGTACCCTCGACGGCGGCGGTCACCACCACGGTGAGGAGACCGGCGCCGTTCAGGGTACCGGCGTGAACGACATCGCCCGGGACGACCGGCACGGGAAGCGTCTCGCCTGTGACCAGACTGCGATCGACGTCGGACTGGCCGGACAGAACCTCGCCATCGACGGGCACCCGTTCGCCGGGCCGCACGACCACAATGTCGCCGGGGCGCACCGCGCTGAGCGGCACCCGCACCAGATCGCCGTCGCTGCCGCGCTTCAGGGCCGAGTCGGCACGAAGCGTCGCCAGCGTTTCCGCTTCCACCGCCGTGCGGCGGCGCATGTTCTCGTCGAGAAAGCGCCCGAGCAGCAAAAAGAAAAGCAGCATCAGTGCGCTGTCGAAATAGGCCTCGAGCGCGTGATTCAGCGTGTTGAAGATGGAAAGGCCCATGGCCAGACAGACGCCGAGCGAAATGGGCACGTCCATGTTGAGCGACCGGCGGCGAATGGCGGCAAATGCGCTGCGGAAGAACGGCCGGGCGGCATAGGCAACCGTCGGAATGGCGATCAGGGCGCTCATAAAGTGGAAGAAGTCGCGCGTTTCCGGCGTGATGTCGGTGACATTGCCGGACCAGACCGAGACCGACATCAGCATGACGTTCATGGCGCCGAAGCCGGCGACGCCCATGCATTTCAGGAGTTCCCGCGCCTCGGCCGAGCGATTGTCGCGTCGCATCGCCGGATCGAAGGGCTGAGCCGGATAGCCGATCGCCGCCATGCGCTCCAGCACGGCGTCCGGCGTCAGCTTGTCGGGCGAGAAGACGACGGAGGTGCGGCGATTGCCGACGTTCACCCGGGCACTCACCACGCCCGGAAGGCGGCGGAGGCCGCGTTCGATGTCGGTAAGGCAGGCGGCGCAGGTTATGCCGTCGACGGCGAGTTCGATGCGGCGGGCGCCGTCGCGATCGGCGACGGTATAGGCGTCCCAATCGTGTCCGACGGACCGCCCCGAAGGATCGTCTTCCAGACCGCCGGCATCCACCGCTATGTTCACGGCCTCTCCCTTCGTCAGCGGACGAGGCGAAGCTGGTTGCGGCTCATGAAAAGCCGCTCATCGCCTCGATAGGCCTCGATCGTCAGGTTCCACATGCCGGCCTTCACGCCTTGCAGCTCGGTACGATAGGTGCCGCTTTCCACTTCGGGCAGGGTGGCCGAATGGTCGTGGTTCGGGTCGACGGAGTGAATCAGGCGGACGCGCACGTCGAGGCCGTGCAGATCGGCGCCCGCCTTGTCGCGAAAGTGAACTTCCACCGATGCGTTGTCGCCCACTGGCTTGACGGCGGCATCCACCGTCCAGCCGCGCTCGGCCTGGGCCCGCCCGGCGGCGATCTCGCCCTCGAACTCCTGGCCGGCCTTGTAGCTCGACGCTACCTCGACGCCTGGGAACGTCGAGACCGCGAAGTAGATGAAGGCGCCGTTCACCGCGAAGGTGACGCCGAAGAAGGCGAAGAGCCAGAGCAGGACTCCCCGACCGGTCAGGCGACGGCCGCGGTCGGATTCCTCGGTGGTAGCGGTCATTCGGTTACTCCTTCGCCATGTCCAAGCATCTGCCTTTTGCCAGCCGTTCGCAACCTGTCGGGCACGATGCGGGCTGGCAAGGCTCAGTTCGGCGGCGCAGCCTTGAAGAAGTCGGACGCGGAGGCCTTCTCTCCGTTTTCCGTGTCGACGATGTAGAAGTCGATCGGCGTCGATTCCGGCAGAGCCAGTCCGCCCGGAACCATGACCAGCACTCGCAGTTCGCGCGTCGTATCGGCCGGCACCTCGATCACCGGCTTGCCAGCGGCCGCGGCCACGCCCTGGGCCTCGACGGTAAAGCCCTCCGGCAGGCCGGAGACCGTAAGCGCGAAATGCCGCTCATGGGGACGCTTGTTGATGAGGCGCACCGTGTAGCCGTTGCGGACGCCGCCGTCGGACAGGTTGACGTAGAGCGGATTGCGGTCGTGCAACACGCTGACGCCCTGGAAGGCACGGTTGGCCAGGGTGTAGGTCATGATGCCGCCGATGATGACGATCAGCGCCGCATAGAGCACGGTGCGCGGCCGCACGATGCGGAAGATCGGCGGCTTGCCCTCGCTGCGACGGGCGATGTTCATATCGGTGTCGTAACCGATCAGGCCGGGCTCGCGGCCGACCTTCTTCATCACCGTGTCGCAAGCATCGATGCAGAGGCCGCACTGGATGCAGCCGAGTTGCAGGCCCTCGCGAATGTCGACGCCGGTAGGACAGACCTGGACGCAGGCCTTGCAGTCGATGCAGTCGCCGACCTGGGCACCGGCTGCCTTCGCGCGCGCGCCGGTCCGGACCGACATGCGCGGCTCGCCGCGATCGGTGCGGTAGGTGACGTTGAGCGCCCACTCGTCGGTCAGCGCCGCCTGAATGCGGGGCCAGGGGCACATGTAAAGGCAGACCTGCTCGCGCATGAAACCGGCGAGCGAGTAGGTCGTGAAGGTCAGGATGCCGATCCAGATGTAGACGATCGACGCGGCGTTGCCGGTGAAGATATCCCGGATGATCGTCGGCGCATCGCCGAAATAGAGCACCCATGCGCCACCAGTACCGACGGCGATCAGGAGCCAGACGAGATGCTTTCCCGTCTTGCGCGCGAACTTGCCGACGCTGAGAGGTGCCCGATCCATCAGGATACGGTCGCGGCGGTCACCCTCGAACCAGCGTTCGACGGCGAAATAGAGATCGGTCCAGACGGTTTGCGGGCAGAGATAGCCGCACCAGACGCGACCGGCCACCGCGTTCATCAGGAACAGGGCGATGGAGGCGAGCACGAGAAGGCCAGTGAGGTAGTAGACCTCCTGCGGCCAGATCTCCACGCCGAAGAAGTAGGCCTTGCGACCGGCCATGTCGATCAGCACCGCCTGGCCCGGCGCGTCCGGGCCGCGATCCCAGCGGATGAAGGGCAGGAAGTAGTAGATGCCCAGAGTGATGATCAGCACCGACCACTTGATGGTCCTGAGCCGGCCACTGACCGACGCCGGGTAGTTCTTCTTGGCGGCGGCGTAGTAGCTGTCGCCCCCCGTCGTGACGTTCTCGTCGACCCGCATGGTGCCTTCATCTCCCGGCGGCCGCCTTGCCGTCCCGGCAGCTCGCTTCTAAGTAATCGCCACTATTATTAGCACATTAGCACAAACGAGAACTGGCGACGACCGGCGATTTGGTCGCTGCCGCCATGCTACCGCTGCAAAAGGCAGCGGCGGGGATCGCTCCCCGCCGCCCCGGTTTGACGAATAGGCAGATCAGGTGCCGCCGCCGAGGTCGTGGACGTAGATCGCCAGCGACTTGATGGTCACCGGATCGAGCTTGCCGCCCCAGGTCGGCATGACGCCGCGGTGGGCATGGGTGATGGTGTAGATCACCGACTCCTCATCGCCGCCATAGAGCCAGATCTTGTCGGTCAGGTTCGGCGCGCCCAGCTCGTGGCTGCCCTTGGCATCCTCGCCATGGCAGCTGGTGCAGTTCTCGGCAAAGATCTGCTTGCCGGCGTCGACATCGGCACCCCGAACGGAGTTGCCCGACAGCGACAGCACGTAGCCGGCCACATTGCGGATCTGCTTGGCGTCGAGCAGCCCGTCGGCACCGAAGCGCGGCATGTCGTTCATCCGCGTGTCCGGGCTGGTCGAGCGCACGCCGACCGTGATGGTGTGCTCGATGTCTTCAAGCGTGCCGCCCCACAGCCAGTCGTCGTCCTGGAGGTTGGGATAGCCCTTGGAACCCGTCGCACCCGAACCGTGGCAGGGAGCGCAATTGTCGCCGAAGGCGGCGCGCCCCTGAGCCATGGCGAACTCCAGCATCTTGGGATCGTTCTTGATCTCCTGGAGGCTGGCATTCGCAAGGTTCTGGCCCACCTCGTTGCGAGCGGCACGGCCCGCCTCGGTCTCGGCGAGCGCCGAAGCGCGTTGCGAGTGGTTGAGCAGACCCTTGGTGTAGGTCGAGACCAGCGGCACTGCCGGGTAGACGAAGACGTAGCCGACCGCGAAGACGATACAGGCGTAGAACACCCAGAGCCACCAGCGCGGCAGCGGGTTGTTCAGCTCCTTGATACCGTCCCACTCGTGGCCGGTCGTCGACACGCCGGTGACCTTGTCGATTTCCTCATGAGCCATGGCTCAATCCTCCTCAAGCGGGATCTGCGCGGCTTGGTCGAACTTCGCCTTGTTCTTCGGCCAGAGCGCGTAGACGCAAATGGCCGCGAAGATCAGGAAGAAGTACAGAAGCCCGCTCTGTTGGGCGAAGGCGGCAACCTGTTCGTAGCTGAAGTCCATGGCTGTTCCTCAACGCAGGTTGGCTTTGTCGTCGTAGGTCGAGAAATCGACCAACGTGCCGAGCATCTGGAGATAGGCGACGAGCGCGTCCATCTCGGAGAGCTTGTTCGGGTTGCCGTCGAAGTCGCGCACCACCGCCTTGGGATAGCGGGCGACCAGCCCCTCGATCGTGCCGTCCGGATTCACCTGGGCCTTGAGGTCGGCCAAGGCGTTGGCGATGTCCTCGTCGGTGTAGGGCACGCCCTCGAGCCGCAGGGTCTTCATGTCCTCGGCGATGAGGTCGGCCTTGAGCGGCGTCTCCTTCAGGAAGGGATAGGCCGGCATGACCGAGGCCGGCACCACCGAACGCGGGTCGACCAGATGGGCGACGTGCCAGTCGTCGGAATACTTGCCGCCGACGCGGGCGAGGTCAGGACCCGTCCGCTTCGATCCCCACTGGAAGGGATGGTCGTACTGGCTTTCCGCCGCCAGCGAGAAGTGGCCGTAGCGCTCAATCTCGTCGCGCATCGGGCGGATCATCTGGCTGTGGCAGAGATAGCAACCCTCGCGCACGAAGATGTTGCGGCCGGCCAGCTCCAGCGGCGAGTAGGGACGCATCCCCGTCACCGTCTCGATCGTGCTCTTGAGGTAGAACAGCGGCACGATCTCGACCAGGCCGCCGATGGCGACCACGATCAGGATGCCGATCAGGAGAACGATGGAGTTCCGCTCGAACACCACATGTTTTTGCATGAGACTCATCAGTCGTCTCCTTACTCGGCCGGAGCCAGGGCCACGTCAGCAGCCGGCTTTTCGGCTTCGCCGTGGCGAATGGTGAGATAGAGGTTGACCGCCATGATCACCGCGCCGGTCAGGAAGAGGATGCCGCCCAACGCACGGATGACGTAGTAGGGGTGCATCGCCTCGACGGTTTCGACGAAGGAGTACTGCAGGAAGCCGAGCTCGGTGTAGGCGCGCCACATCAGGCCCTGCATGATGCCCGACACCCACATGGAGGTGATGTAGAGCACGATGCCCAGAGTCGAGATCCAGAAGTGCCAGTCGACGAGCTTCAGCGAGTAGACGTCGCGCTTGCCCCAGACCCACGGGACCATGCAGTAGAGGGCGCCGAAGGAAACGTAGCCCACCCAGCCGAGCGCACCGGAGTGCACGTGACCGATGGTCCAGTCGGTGTAGTGGCTGAGCGAGTTGACCGCCTTCACCGACATCAGCGGGCCTTCGAAGGTCGACATGCCGTAGAAGGCCACCGACACGACGAGGAGACGCAGCACCGGATCGGTCCGAAGCTTGTCCCAGGCGCCCGACAACGTCATCAGGCCGTTGATCATGCCACCCCAGGACGGCATCCACAGCATGACCGAGAACACCATGCCGAGCGTCGAGGCCCATTCGGGCAGCGCGGTGTAGTGGAGGTGATGCGGACCGGCCCAGATGTAGAGGAAGATCAGCGCCCAGAAATGGATGATCGACAGCCGGTAGGAATAGACCGGCCGGTTGGCCCGCTTCGGCACGAAGTAGTACATGATGGCCAGGAAGCCGGCGGTGAGGAAGAAGCCCACCGCGTTGTGGCCGTACCACCACTGCACCATGGCATCCTGCACGCCGGACCAGACGACGTAGGACTTGGAGCCGAAGAAGCTGACCGGCACCGCCGCGTTGTTGACGATATGCAACATGGCGATGGTGACGATGAAGGCCAGATAGAACCAGTTGGCCACGTAGATATGCGGCTCCTTGCGCCGCCACAGCGTCGCCAGGAAGACCAGCAGGTAGGCGACCCAGACGATGGTCAGCCACAGGTCGGCGTACCATTCGGGTTCGGCGTATTCCTTGCCCTGCCCGACGCCGAGCAGATAGCCCGTGCCGGCGATGACGATGAACACGTTGTAGCCGAGGATGACGAACCACGGCGTGACGAGACCCGGCATGCGGGCCCGGCTGGTGCGCTGCACGACGTAGAAGGACGTCGCCAGAAGCACGTTGCCGCCGAACGCGAAGATCACCGCCGACGTGTGGAGCGGGCGGAGGCGTCCGAAGGTGGTCCAGGGAAGGCCGAGGTTGAGGGCCGGATAGGCCAGCTCGAGAGCGATCCAGATGCCGACGGAGAAGCCGGCGAGCCCCCAGAACATGGCGGCGATCGAGGCGAACTTGACCGGGCCGAGATTGTAGTTCGGCTTGCCGTTGATCTCGGCGGGCTCGATGCGCCCGTCGCGGTCGATGAACGACCGGACGATCAGGAAGACGCCGGCCGCCGACGCGATCGCGCCGATGGTGGCATGAAAGGCAAAGACCGGATCAACCGCCTTGCCGGCGGCCAGAACGCAGTAGAGAAAGAGAAGCCCCAGGAAAACCGAGTATGCGGTTTCCTCGAGCGACATCAGAGGTTTGGCCCTCAATGCCGTCATGTTCGTCGCCCCGTGTCTGTCGGAGATCGCCCGCCGTCGCCAACGAACGCCTCGCCTCGCCCGTTTGCCGACCCCATGGAGTCCCCCCGCCCCGGACCTTCGCGTCCGAAGCACGGGAAACAACCTAGTGGGGTCTACGCATACCAACCTTGATAAAGGTCAAGGCTGATCCCGGAATGGAGGGGGTTTAGCGCAGTTCTAGACGTTTTGCCTATATCAAAATGGACTAATTATAATGAGCGTCACGGTTTGCATCGCCGCCGTTGCAAGCGAGACGGATCGAGAGGCAGATACCTGTCCGCCAAAATGGCCGGGACCGACTGATTCGGTCCAATGCCGCCGTGTTTGACACCAGTCAATGTATCAACCGGCCAGCGGCGTCTAGGATTGCGCATGACACAACTGGACGAAGCCGTTTCCCTCGAAACCCTCATTCGCGCCACCGTACCGCGCTACACCTCCTATCCGACGGCGCCACACTTCTCGGCCGACGTCGGCGCGGACGCCTATGGCGGCTTTCTAGACGGGGCAGCGGCGGAGGACGGCCCCGTCTCGCTCTACGTCCATATCCCGTTCTGCCACTCCATCTGCCACTACTGCGGCTGCACCACCAAGGCGACGCGGCGCTATGCGCCGATCGAGGCCTACGTCGAGGTGCTCAGGTCGGAAATCGCCATGGTCGCGGCGCGGGTCGGCCGGCGGGCGGTGTCGCATATCCATTGGGGCGGCGGCACGCCCAACCTGCTCTCCGCCGAGGCCTTCGAGGCGATCGTCGGCGACTTCCACCGTTTCTTCGACATCGGGCCGGATACCGAGCACGCGATCGAGCTCGATCCGCGCCATCTGGGCAAGGAGCGGGCGCGCCTGCTCCGATCCATCGGCGTCAACCGCGCCAGTCTGGGCGTGCAGGACTTCGATCCGGCGGTTCAGGCGGCCATCGGCCGAATCCAGCCCGCCGAGACGGTGGCGGCGGCCGTCGAACACCTGAGAGACGCCGGCATCACCTCACTGAGCTTCGACCTCATCTACGGACTGCCCGAACAGACGGTTTCTTCCATCCAGCGCACGGTGGAGACGGCCATCGCGCTCACGCCCGACCGCATTTCCCTGTTCGGCTATGCCCATGTGCCCTGGTTCCGCGTCAACCAGAAGCTCATCGACACATCGAAGCTTCCGGGTAGCGAGCAACGCCTCGAACTCGAGCGGACGGCCCATGGCTCCATCGCGGCAGCCGGCTACGTGCCGATCGGCATCGACCATTTCGCGCGGCCGGGGGACTCCATGGCCCAGGCCCTGTCGACGCGGACGCTGCGGCGCAACTTCCAGGGCTACACCACCGACCGCGCCGAAACGCTGATCGGTTTCGGCGCCTCGTCGATCGGCCGAACCTCCGGGGGATACGCGCAGAACGTCACCGATACCGGCAACTGGCGCGAGCGCATCACCGATGGCCGCTTCGCAACCGAACGAGGGCGCGTGCTGACGGCTGAAGACCGCCTCAGGGCCGACGTGATCGAGCAGCTTCTCTGCTTCTTCGATGTGGACCTGTCGGCCACCGCCGCCCGCCATGGCACCGAGACCGGGCTGTTCTCGGCCGATCTCGAGAAGCTGACGCCGCTCGTCCATGCCGGCTGGGTGGTCGTCGACGGCGGTCGGGTAGCCATCGTCCGGCACGGTGCCGAACTGGCGCGCCTCGTCGCGTCCGCCTTCGACGCCTATCTCGGCACGGGCGGACGCCACTCGGTGGCGGTGTAGCCGGCGACAGACGTCAATGGATGCCGGTCATCTTGCAGACGCGGCAGACATCGACGAGACGGATGCGGTCGTTGCGCTCGATGGCGATGAAGCCGCGCCGCTTGAGGTCGGACAGCACGCGGCTCACCGTTTCGATGGTCAGACCGAGGAAATCGGCGATCTCCTGCCGCGTCATCTTCAGCACCACGAGCTCGGTATCGGCGCTGTGCCGCTCCGGTCCCGCGCAGCCGACCACGCCGCGACCGGGCACGAAGCGCATCAGGAAACTCGCCACTCGCTCGGTGGCCGACTTGCGGCCGAGCAGGACGGCGTGGCTGTGCAACGCTTCGATGCGCGTCAGCAGGCATCGATTGACGTGGGCAAGCAGCTCGACGGACTGGTCGATGTCGCGGCGATCCAGCGTCCGCACCTCGGCCGAGGTCAGTGCTTCGGCGGTGCAATCGTAGAGGCCAGTGAGCGAATGGCCGCACAGGTCACCCTCGCCGAGGATATCGACAACTTGGCGGCGGCCGTCGCCGAGCAAGCGATAGAGCATGATCTGGCCACTGACCACCTCGTAGAGATGGCTCGCGGTGTCATCCTCACGGAACAGCACGGAATGGGCATCGTAGCGATCGAGCCGGGCCCGGGGCGACGCGCGGTAATGCGTCCAGGCACTGTCGTCGACCGGCGCACGAACCCTCGTACCGGCGTAGCGGCTGCGATGGCGTCCACCGTCAAAACCACCGGCAACGTACCCTTCGGCGAATGACGTCTTTTTCTCTACGAACATCGATCCCTCCTCGATGACTTGCTCGATGACACGTGGTCGGCAGGCCACCGGAGGATCGATCCGGCCATCCGTCCATGGCCATCTCTTCTCCGTAGGCTCGACCGAAACCCGTCCGCTTCGGCCGCACCACTATCGATACTGACACAATATGGACATTAGCGCCCTGCGGTAATTCGTTTGGTTACTTAACCATCGCAAGAAGGAGCTCCGGGGTCCGTGACAGCGGACACGACAAAGCGGGGCGGAAACATGCGTTTCCACCCTCCCCTCAAAACGATCGCAGGGAAATGTCACCCCCGACAAAACGGGCGCGAACATGGACAATACCGCCGCGCGGCGCCTTTCTCTCCGGAAAAGAAAGACAAAAAAACCCGGCGAACCGGGGCACCAGCGCACCGTTCCAAACGAAGGATCAGGCGGTGATCGCCTCCAGCCAGTCGGCAGCCGGCGGCTTGCGAAGAATCTTCACGTCGGCCAAGCCTTCCGTCTCGCGGGCGATCGTCCGCGACGACTTGCCGGAAATGGCGATAACCTTGGGATTGGAGCCGGCCTTTTCGAGGTGACGAACGAGTTCGCCCCCACTCATGCCGGGCAGGCCCAGGTCGACAATCATCGTATCCTCGGGCGCCAGGGACGCGGAGTGGATGAATTCCTCGGCGCTGGCAAAAACACGCACCGGCAATCCCGCTCCGGAGAGCAGGGATTCCAGCGCGTCGGCGACCGAAGGGTCGTCCTCAACAATTATGTACATCGGCAACACTCTAAAACCGCGAGACGCAAACCAGTCGCAGGAAAAAGTAGTGTGCCTTGATCATCAGGCAATGTTTATCCGTGATCCCCCGTATGCGCAGTCAGCACGATACGCACGAGATCAGCCGCATTGCGCGCGCCGAGCTTTTCCATGATGCGCGCACGGTGCACTTCGATGGTGCGCGGGGAGATGCCCAGGCGACGACCGGCTTCCTTGTTGGAGGCGCCACCGGTGATTTCCTGAAGAACGTCGCGCTCGCGCGGCGTCAGGTGCTCGGCACCGGGGAAGCTGAGGCCAGGCGTGCCGCCGCTGGCATGACGGCCGTAGGAGGCAATCGCCTCGCGAACGCGCGTCACCACGGTGTCGGCATCGAACGGCTTCTCGATGAAGTCGGTGGCGCCGGCCTTGATGGCACTCACCGCCATGGGAATGTCGCCCTGGCCCGAAATGATGAATACCGGCGACGGGAAGGTGCCGACATCGATCGAACGAAGAATGTCGAGACCGGACTTGCCCGGCATGTGGACGTCGAGCAGCACGCAGGCCGGCTTGTCCGTCTTGAGCGCCGTCAGAAACTGGTCGCCGTCGGCGAACACCCTGACGCCATAACCTTCCATCTCGAAGATGACGGACAGCGCGTCACGCACCGATGCGTCATCGTCGACAACGAAGATTTTTCCTTCTGTTTCAGCCATGTCACCCTTCCTCGATCTGAGGATCCCTGAAGACCGCCAGGGTCCCGCCCGGCTAGCCAAGTCCATGGATCGCGTCCGCTCCTCTCGCCTTGCGCCTTCCCACCCGGGGGCGGTCTCCGCAAGGCTCGCGGCGGACTTTGTTGGTCTACGTATTTATACGGCGAAACCTCCCGCCGCGCCAGTTGCCGCTCTTGTGGCGGCCGTATTGTTTTTGCCCTTCCCTCCGGCGCCAGCCGCGCCGCTCTTCACTCCCACGCGTCTTCTTCGGTCTCGTCCGACTGGTGCATCGGCAGCATCAGGGTGAACGTTGCCCCCTGTCCGTTGCCGCCGGGGTCGGCCATCAGGTCACCGCCATGGTTCTGGGCAATAGCCCGGGAAATGGCGAGCCCCAGCCCCATGCCGGTCTTCTTGGTGGTGCTGAACGTTCTGAACAGCGACTTGCCGACATCCTCGGAGAAACCGGGACCGCTGTCGGTCACCGAGACGAAGGCCGAACGATCGTCGGAGCCGATCGACACCTTCACCCAGCGCTCCTCGCTCTCCTTGGCCACCTCAAGGGCGTTGCGCAGGAGATTCAGGATGATCTGCTGGATCTGCGTCGCGTCGGCGTCCACCTGAATCGGGGTCATGCCGAAGACGCGGCGAATCGTCACGGTGGCGCCCTGCGCCACGAACTCGCTGAGGTCGAGCGCTTCGTTGACCACCTCGCGCAAGTCGATGGTCGCGCGCTCGGGATCGCGCTTTTCCACCATCTGGCGCATACGCTGGACGATGTGACTGGCCCGCTCGGCTTCGAGCACCGCCTTGTCGAGCACGTCGAGCATCTTGTCGCTCGGTGGCTTGGCGTCGGCATGGCAGGCCTTGACCTGCCGGGCGACGGCCTGGAGATAGAGCAGAAGCGCGGTGAGCGGCTGATTGAGTTCGTGCGCCATGGCGGCGCCCATCTCGTCCATGGCGGAGAGGCGCGTCATGTGCACCACCTGCGCCTGGAGCTGCGACACACGCTGCTCCACGGTCCGCCGGGGCCGCAAATCGCGCAGCACGCCGATATACTGCCGCCCGTCCGCCGTCTTGGCCTCGCCGACCGAGAGCTCCAGCGGGAAGACCGTACCGTCACGGTGCATGCCGGAGACTTCTCGGCCGATGCCGATGATCCGTCTCTCGCCCGTGCGGTGATAGTTGTTCATGAAGCGGTCGTGTGAGGTCGAGAACTCCGGCGGCATGATCAGCGACACGTTCTGGCCGATCGCCTCCTGGGCGGTGTAGCCGAACAGCCGTTCGCAGATCTTGTTGAAGACCAGCATGCGACCAGTATCGTCGATGACGATGATGCCATCGGCGGCGGTGTCGAGAAGACTCTCGAAACGAGCTTCCGAAACCGCAGTCCTGCGGTCCTCAAGTTCTCCCATATCCGCCTCGCTCTCCCCTTCAGCCAGATGGGGCCACATCCTTGCCCCGAAATCTGTCAAATCAGGAACAGCCCTTCAGTGCAAGTCCGGATGTAACATGCACGAGTTCTCGGGAAAAGGAACTGTTCCAGATCAAATTCAAACGCAAATGTCCGTAAAAAATCACTAAACGCCAGCTGCCACCTGTCGGCGCGTGGCGAGCCAGGCCGAAAGGCGGCCGAGCGCGGTGGTGATTTCCTGCGGATCGCCGGCGAAGCAAAGGCGCATGAATCGCTCGCCGCCCTTGCCGAACGCGGTGCCCGGCGCGATTCCGACGCCGGCTTCCCGTACCATGTCGAGGCAGAGCTGGCGCGTGTCGGGCTCGCCCTCCACGGAGAAGAACAGATAGAAGGCACCGTCCGGCGGGGACACGGTCACACCGCCGGCAGCGGCGAGCGTGGCGAGAACGGCCGCCCTGTTGTCGCGTGCACGAGCGGCTTGAAAGGCTAGGAAATCCTCGCCGTTGTCGAGGGCCTCGACGGCGGCCCGTTGCATGAAGACCGCCGTGCCCGAACTCGTATACTGCACAAGATTCTGGACGGTGGCGTTGAGCGAGGCCGGCACTTCGATCCAGCCTATACGCCAACCGGTCATCGCCCAGTTCTTGGAGAAGGTGTTGACGAAGATCAGCCTGTCTTCCGGTTCGGCCACCGTGTGGAACGAAGGAGCCACCGGCTCGCCGTCCAGATAGCAGAAGCGGCCGTACACCTCGTCGGCGACGATCCAGAGTCCATGGCGGCGGGCGATGTCGAGGATGGAGGCCAACCGGTCGCGGCTCGCGACCCAGCCGGTCGGGTTGCCGGGCGAGTTGACGAAGATGGCGCGCGTGCGCGACGTGATCGCCGCCTTGAGATCGTCGGGATCAAGGTCCCAGCCGGCCGAGCCGAAGCGCATCGGCACCTCGCGCACGGCGGCGCCGCAGAGCGCGGCGGCGGCAGGCGCGTTCGGCCAGGCCGGCGTCGGCACGATCACCTCGTCGCCGGCGCCGGCGACCAGCGTCGCCGCCATCTGGATGGCGTGCATGCCGGAGGCAGTGACGATGAAGCGGCTCACGTCGGCAGGACGACCACCAAACGGTCCGTAGATCCGGTCGTGGTATCGGCAGAGGGCCTCCCTCAGCTCGGGCAGCCCGGCCTGATGGGTGTAGAAGGTCTCGCCGGCCAGCAACGAACGAACCGCCGCATCGCGGATGTTGGACGGCGTCGGCAGGCTGCCCTCGCCAACCCAGAGCTTGGCCGTCCCCGGTCGCTTCAGCCCCTCGAGATGGACCTCGACAATGCCGCTTGGCGGCGCATTTCGGGCCTCCGGTCGGATCGTATCGAGAAAGCGTGCAGCAACGTCGGGTGTCATGGGCATACCCTGCTCGGATGGTCGGCGAGAATCGCCGCCACACGGGGCATATCAGGGCCTCAAAAACGAATCAAAAGGCAAGACGAGGAAGAGGCGGCCACAGCTCGGAGAGCGTGACCGCTTTTTCCATCAGCCCTTCTTGAGAAGGTCGCGAATCTCGGTGAGCAAGGCGACGTCGGCCGGAACTTCCGGCGGCGCTTCCACCGCCGGTTCGGAGGCGTTCTTCAGGCGGTTCATCACCTTCACCACCAGGAACAGGACAAAGGCGATGATCAGGAAGTTGATCGCGAGGGTTATGAAGTTGCCGTAAGCGATCGTTGCACCGGCCTTGCGGGCGGCATCGAGATCGCTCACCACCGGCGCGCCCGACAGCTGGACGTAGAGATTGGTGAAATCGATGCCGCCGGTAATGAGCCCGATGACCGGCATCAACAGATCGGCGACGATCGAGTTGACCAAGCCACCGAAGGCGCCGCCGATGATCACGCCGATGGCGAGGTCGACCATGTTGCCGCGCAACGCGAATTCCTTGAATTCCTTCAGCATGTTTCCATCTCCCAGCGTTTACCAAAGGTAAACGTGATCATGCAGCAGCGATTGCCGCGCTGCCATGCCAGGGGAGCTGTTGGCTCGCATTTCTACTGACAAACCTGTGGATTTCCGGTGCGAAGCCTAGGAGACGCTAGATTGGGGCCTTCTCCCGCTCGCGCAGCCGGTCGACCAGATCGAAGAAATGACGAAACATGCGGTCACCGAGGTCGAAGAACTCCTGGAGACGTCGCTCGTCGTCTTGGTCGAGCAGCGGCGCGGCGTGCTCCTGCGCCTTGAGGGCGGCAAGCTGCTTGGCGAGATGCTCGTTCTCTGCCTCGAGCTCGGCGATGCGATCCTCATAGGCCTTGCGATCATCAGCGATCAGTTGGCAGGACCAGGCCTCGCCGCGCGGCGCGCAAAGGGAAACGTCGCCGGTGCGGCGGTCGATCTTGAGATAGTTGCCGGTGGCTGGCTGCAGGCTGTAACCCTCGTCGCGCGTCGGACTCTCTGCCGAAGCGGGAGAAAGGACGAGGATGGTGCCGAACGCAAGAAGGGCAGCCAGGATCGCGCGCATCGTGGATCTCCCGGTTGGTCACTCGCCGACAGGATACTCCATCGTGTCCACGACGGCTCGTTCTTATTTGCCGCCGCTAACGGGCCCGGTCTCGCCTCAGCCCTTCCGCGTGCCGGCTTCTTTTTCCTCTTTTTCCTTCAAGAGGCCACTGACAACCGCCGTGGTCCGGCGCAGTTCCATCAGGGCCTGCTCGATTTCCTTTTTCTGCTTTTCCAGGATGGCGATCCGATCGTTGAACCGATCGAGCGCGACCTTGAGCTGAGCGACCTGACCGTCGCGCAGGTCATAGAGGTCGAGCATACCCTTGATTTCGGTCAGGGAGAACCCGACGCGCTTTCCCATCAGTACCAGCTTGAGGCGGGCTCGGTCGCGGCGGGAATAAAGCCGGTTGAGCCCTTCGCGGCGTGGGCTGACGAGCCCCTTGTCCTCGTAGAAGCGAAGGGTGCGAAGGGTGACGTCGAACTCGCGGGCCAGATCGCCGATGGAAAACATCGATCCGCGCGGATGCAGCCCGTCGTCATCCTCGAGCTTGTCGGCAATGACGGCCCCGATTTGGGCCTCGGCGGCCGGCTCGTCGCTTTCGCTCACCCCTGATCCCTCCATACCGAGCCGTGCCGGAACGGCTTCGCTGTCCATCGGTCAAACTGCGCACAAGCTTCCCTTTACGTCAAGGTCGGGCAGAAATGACATTGTTGGCGTCAGTTTTCGGTGCGGCGCGGTAAGGTTCCGTTCAGAGCGCTTAAAAAGTGACGAAGAAGGACCGCATAGTTAACCGGGCGTTTACCCTGTTTTTGCAAATTGCCCAATGAATGCATCCTGGCGGCGATCCGTCCCGGCGGCCCTTGCCGCGAGGACGGCGTTGCGAACGGGGAGAACAATCATGGCGTCGCGGGCTACGTCTCGTTTGAGCGGCGGAATGGGCGGAGCGAGCCAGTACGATCGGGAGCCGACCGGCCTCGGCTACGGATCGGACGGCGGCCGGCAGGGCGGCGACCCCGTCGACCGCATCCTCACATCGCTCGATCGCCTTGGGGAGCGCATTCGCACGCTGTCTCCGGTCGAGGAACGGCGGGCGTCGAGGCCGACGCCACGTGCGCCGGAACCTGACGACCTTCAGCGAGCTATCGAGCAGATTTCGCGCAAGCGCGACGCCGTCGATCCCGGCCGGCTCAGCCGCCGCGACGGAGCCGACGTTGCCGAACTCGGCGCCCGGGTCCGCGCCCTCAGTCAGGAAATGAACGCCGACCGTCGGCGGACATCCTCGCACGGCGACGGCCTCGCGATGGAAGTGGCCGACCTTCGAGCCCAAGTCGAGCGGCTGGTCGAGGCAAGTTCCGGGCGATCCCTTGAGGGCGCCTTCGATACGCTTGTGGCTCGGCTCGACGACATTCACACCTCCGTCGACAACCCGCGCGTTGTGGACGACCTCGTGCAGCGTCTTGCCGAGATCCGCCGTCTGATCGCCACGCTTCCGTCGGGCGATCAGGTAGGGGTCATCACCGCCCGTCTCGACCGTCTTGCCGAACGGCTCGATCAGGGGCTCGGCGACCAGCGCGTGCTCGGCGACTTCGGGCGCAGCCTGTCCGATCTCGCCGCCGCCGTCGCGCAGCTCGACAAGCGTGAAGTGATCGCAGCCATCGAACGCCGCCTGGACGACGTCGCCGGCAGCATCCGCGCCATCGAGCGCGACGTCGGCGACTTTTCCCTCTGGAAGGACGGGCTCGAGCGGCAGAACGCGACTCTGTCGCAGGTGGCCCAGCGCTCCGAACAGCTGCCGCGTTTCGCGCATGAACTGGAGCGGCAGTCGGCATCCATAGAGCGCATCGCCCGCTCGACCGAGGGACTGCCGCGCCTTGCCGAGGAGATCGACGGCCTGCGTCTGTCTCTCGATCGTCCTGGCGTGGCGCTCGACGCCGCCGCCATCCGGGCGCTCGACGAGCGGTTCGCCGAACTCGGCCGCTCGTTGGAGGCGCAACTCCGGCCGGCGTCCAGTGGGCTGCCGGATGACCTTGCGGCAGCCCTGTCCCGCATCGAGGCCAAGCTCGCCGAGCCGATGCCGACGGGCCGGATTTCTGAAATCGAAGACCGCATCGCCGTTCTGACGCGGTCGGTCGCCGATATCGATTTTGCCACCGGCAAGGATGTGTCCGCCCTGGAAAGAGCGGTCGAGAGCCTCAGGGAAGACGTGCTGACCGCGACCGGTCGGCCCGACACCGGCCTCGCGTCCGATGTTCGGACGCTCGTCGAACGCCTCGATCGGCTGGATGCGCCCTCGATCGGCGCCGTCGCCTTCGAGCGGTTGGAAAGCCGGATCGCGGACATTGCCACCCGTCTCGAAACCCGGCCGAACGAAATCGCCGCGTTGGCCGAAGCGCTCGAGCGCCTCGATGCCACCATGTCGAGTTCGCTGTCCGTGGAGGCTATTGCCGATCGCGTGGCGGCAGTCGCGGGCCGGAATGGAGACGACGCCCCTGCCCGTCTTGCCAGCGTCGAAGCGGGCATAACGCGCCTCGGCGAAGACCTGAGGGCAGGCGCCGAACGCGACCGCGGCTTGCTGCTGGCCATCGGTCAGACGGTGGAGCGCCTGGCGCTACGCGAGGTCGGCGAGGACACCTCCCGCATCGACGCTGCCGAGCCGAAGCCGGTGCGCGCCAAGAAGGACAACTGGGAAGAGATCGAGCAGGCGCTCACCCGACGGACGCCACCGATTCCCGAAGCCGAGGAAAACGACGACCTGCCGCGCATCTTCGGCCGCAAGCCGGCATCCGCGCCGCGCGTCGAGCCTCAGCTCGGCAAACCGGAACCTGCGGAAGCCGACGAGCCCCTGCTGCCGCCCGGCTTCGACGTCAACAAGCCGCTGGAGCCCGGCTCGGGCAAGCCGCGCCTGCCGAAATCGGCGCCCGCGGCCGAGCGCCCCGCCGCTCCCGATGCGACGCGCACGCCGACCAAGGCGGATTTCATCGCCGCCGCCCGGCGGGCTGCCCAGGCGGCCGGCACAAGCTCGCCCGAAGAGGCCCGCAAGGAAGACATCCCGGCGAGCGGGAAGCCGCGCTTTGCCTTGCCGAAGATCGGCTTCAACCTGCGCAAGATGGCCATGGCCGCCGCCGTGGTACTGATCGCGCTCGGCGTCGCCAAGATCGCCAGCGACACGCTGAGCCGCGGCGCGACGACCGACGAAGCGCCAGCGGCAGCCCCCGCTTCGCCGGAGCCGACGGCATCGACGTCGCGGGCTCCCGAGGTGTCGGCCGTTGAGACGCCCGCACCGGCGGCGCCGATCGTTCAGGCTCCCGCCCCCGAGACGCAGTCGGCCGGACCGGCCGCCGAGACCGAGAGCGCACCGTCGCCGACGGCGCCGACCAGCCTCGAAATTCCTCCGGCTTCGCAGGTCGCGCCGCCGCCGGGCGGCTTCTCCCAGACCCCCTCGGCGCTTCCGACCGATGGTTTCGTGCCGCCGGCCGCTTCGCCCGAGGCCGCGGTTGAGGCATCGGCGGCTCCGGTTGCCAAGGCTGCCCCTGCCCTGCCGGAAGCCGTTGGTTCCAAGGCGTTGCGCGATGCGGCAGCCGGCGGCGACCCGCTGGCCGCCTTCGAAGTCGCGTCCCGCTTTGCCGATGGGCGTGGCGTGCCGCAGGATCTCTCGGCTGCCATCGACTGGTATCGCCGTGCCGCCGAGGCTGGCCTCGCGCCGGCTCAGTATCGGCTCGGCAGCCTTTACGAGAAGGGTGTCGGCACGGCGCGCGACGCCAAGACGGCCGCCGAGTGGTACACCAAGGCCGCCGCTCTCGGTAACGCCAAGGCCATGCACAACCTCGCGGTGATCAACGCCGAAGGCAGCCTCGGCTCGCCCGACTATGCGATGGCCGCCAAGTGGTTCCAGGACGCCGCCGAGCACGGCATTCGCGACAGCCAGTTCAACCTCGGAATTCTCTACGCCCGGGGCCTCGGCGTGCCGCGCGACCTTGCCACCTCCTACAAGTGGTTCGCGCTCGCCGCCACGGGCGGCGATGCCGACAGCGCCAAGAAGCGCGACGACATCGCCCAGGTGCTTTCCAAGGAAGACCTTGCCCGTGCCCGTCTCGCCGTCGAGACGTGGGTGGCCAAGCCGCTCGATCCCAAGGCCGAGGATGTGCCGCCGGCCGATCCGGCCTGGGCTGCTCCGCCCGAGCACACGGCGTCGGTCGACACCTCCCGGACGATCGCCCGGACCCAGGCCGTGCTCGCCAGCCTCGGCTTCGATGCCGGCCCCGCCGACGGCAAGATGGGCCGCAAGACCCGAGATGCCATCGCCGCCTTCCAGACCTCGAAGGGAATGCCGGCGACGGGCGAGATCGACAAGGCGTTGATCGAAGCGCTCGGCATGCCGACCATCTGAGTTGCAGAAGACTGTTCTCCCCCCGAAGCTTCGGCTCCGGGGGTTTCTTTTTGTCACATCAATGCGTTTTTTCGCCGGAAAGGCGTGGCACAAGGTGTTCCGTTGCACTTTTGCAAGGGGTTAGGAGCTAATACTGGCCGCCAACCGCCTTTGAACGGATGACGGGTCGTGGATCTTTACTTGCCGATCGCCGAAATGCCGATGAACCTCTTCCTGTTGCTGGGGATGGGCGCGGCGGTCGGCTTCCTGTCCGGCATGTTCGGCGTGGGCGGCGGCTTCCTGCTGACGCCGCTCCTCATCTTCTCCGGCATATCGCCGGCCGTCGCCGTCGCCTCAGTTTCATCGCAGATCGTCGCCAATTCGGCCTCGGGCGTTCTCGCCTACCTGCGCAAGAAGACGGTCGACCTGAAACTCGGCCTCTACCTCACGCTCTCCGGCATCATCGGCTCGGCGATCGGCGTCTGGGTCTACGGGGCCTTGCGCGGCATCGGCCAGCTCGATGTGGTCATCGCCCTTTGCTATGTCGCCTTTCTCGGCACCATCGGCATGCTGATGGCCGTGGAGGCCATCAGGGCGATCCTCGCCAAGCGGCGCGGCACACCCCTGCCTGTCCGCCGTCCGGGCCAGCACAGCTGGATCGCCGGTCTGCCGCTCCGGGTTCGCTTCCACCGGTCGCGCCTCTACATCTCGGCGCTGCCGGTCATTGCGCTTGGCGCATCCATCGGCTTTCTCGGCGCGCTACTCGGCATCGGCGGTGGCTTCATCATGGTGCCGGCGCTGATCTACCTATTGAGAGTGCCGACCACCATCGTCATCGGAACGACGCTTCTGCAGACGCTCGGGACCATGGCCTTCACCACCTTCATGCAATCGGCCACCAACCAGACCGTGGACGTCATCCTCGGTCTCGCCCTGATGGTCGGCGGCGTCGTCGGTGCGCAGTTCGGCGCCCGCGTCGGCCAGTCGCTGCGCGGCGAGACCCTGCGCCTGCTGCTCGGCCTCCTCGTGCTGTCGGTGGGCCTCAGGTTCGCCGTCGATCTGGTGGCGAGGCCGGCCGAGCTCTATTCGATCAGCCGGATGGGAGGAGGATGAAATGATCGTCCGCGCCCTCCTCGCCGCCGCGACGCTCGCCTTCGCCTCGCCGCACCTGCACGCCGAAACCCTGGTGACGGCGCTCTCCACCGAGCGCGTGTCCATCGAATCCAACTTCACCGGCTCGGGGGTCGTCATCTTCGGCACCGTGGAGCGCGACCGACAGACGGTGGCCCGAGCCGATCCCTACGAGATCGTCGTGACGCTGACGGGGCCGCTGCGCTCCATGGTAGCCCGCCGCAAGGAACGGGTGGCCGGCATATGGATCAACCGGGCGTCGGGCGAACTGCCGCGCGTTCCGTCCTTCCTGGCCATAGCCACCACGGCGCCGATGGCCGACGTGGCCGGCAACCGCGTCAGGGCCGGCCAAGGCCTCGGCTTCGACATGTTGCCGACGCGCGGCCTGCCGGATGCCCTGCCGCCGGTCAGAACCGAGTTCGACGCCGCCTTCCTGCGGCTGATGCAGAAGGAAGGCCTGTTCACCCTCAATGAGGGCCGCGTCGAGTTCCTGTCGCCCCAGCTGTTCCGGGCGCCGATCGACCTGCCGGCCAACGTGCCGATCGGCTGGTACACGGCCACCGTCTACCTGTTCTCCGGAGGCGTGCTCCTCGCCAAGACGACGCAGGATTTCTCGATCCTGAAGGGGGGCTTCGAGCAGACGATCACCGATCTCGCCCACCGCCGGCCGGCCGTCTACGGCCTTGCGACCGTGATCGTCGCCTGCTTCACCGGATGGCTGGCAGGCGTGGCGTTCCGCAGGGACTGAGTTCGCAAAGGCTTTTCGCGCGGCGACTTCTGGAACTGCTTTAGTCGGGCAGGAACTCGGCCGAGCGCACCGGATAGACACGCCCGTCCGAGAGCATCCAGGCGATGAGACGGGACCGCTCGAACAGGCCCTTGAACGCCACATCCATGACGTTGAGCCCGCCGGTATAGGCGCCGAAGGCGGGCAGCAGACAACGGCTGCCATCGCACACGAAGGCGCGACGGCGGACCGAGCGGGTTCGCCCGACCTTGGCCGCCGGATGGAGGTGACCGGCCACCTCGCCGGCCGAACGGCCGGCACGCGGCTCGTGCCGGAAGACGAGCGGACCGACGACGATCTCGGCGACCGGCCTGCCGCCCAGGCCGGCGGGCGGCGACGGATCGTGGTTGCCCGCCACCCAGGTCCAATCGACGGATCCGACCAGCGCCGAGAGGTTTTCAAGATCGACCGGGGCCAGGCGCCCCTCGGCCTCAGTGTCGTGGAAACTGTCGCCAAGCGCGATCACGCGCTCCGGCCGAAGCCGGCCGATGGCTTCCTCCAGGGCTCGGAGCGTCGCTCGGGTGTCGTAGGGAGGCACGAAACGGCCGCGCGAGCCGTGAGAAGACCCCTTTTCGAGGTGCAGGTCGGCAACGACCAGCAGCCGCTCCTCCGGCCAGTGAAGCACACCGGAAGCGTCGAAGCGCACGGCGGCGCCATTGAGGTTCACGAGGCCGCCCGCTGTCAGCACGTCGTCGTCTCCCTGTCCCTTGCTCAGCGCCGTCAAGCCATGGCCTCCCGGATGATCTCATCGGCCGCCTCACGCAGGACGTCCTCGTCGGCCTCGCCGGCAACGCGCTCTCCGCCGATTTCAAGCATGATCGGCACGGCGAGGGGCGAAATGCGGTCGAGCCGCTTATGAACGATGCGGCCGCCGATTCGCGACAGCATATCCGAGAGGCGGCTGAGGTCCAGAAGGCCCGTCGAGGCATCGGCCCAGGCCGCCTCGAGCAGGATGTGGTCCGGTTGATGCTCGCGCAGCACGTCGTAGATGAGGTCGGTGGAAACCGTCACCTGCCGTCCCGTCTTCTGGGCGCCGATGGCATTCTTCTCGACGAGGCCGGCGATCATGGCGCAGGACTTGAACATGCGCTTCAGGAGATAGCTCTCGGCCATCCAGGCTTCGAGATCGTCTCCCAGCATGTCCGGCTCCAGGAGGCGCGACAGCGTCGGTTGCCCCTGGGCGAAGGCGCTTCCAACGTCGGTCGCGCACCAGACGCCGATCACGTAGTCCGTGGCGATGAAGCCGAGCGGCTTGAGGCCGAAGCGTTCGAGCCGGCGCGTCAGCAGCATGCCGAGGGTCTGGTGGGCGAGCCTTCCCTCAAATGGATAGAGCACCAGGAAGTAGCGTCCCCGGTGTGGGAAGGTCTCGACCAGGAGTTCGTCGGGCTTGGGAAGCAGGGAATGATCCCGCTGCAGCTCCAGCCAGTCGCGCACCGGTGTCGGCAGCCTGCCCCATGACGAGGGATCTGAGAGCATCTTGCGGACGCTGGCGGCAAGGAAGGTGGAGAGCGGAAACTTTCCACCGGCGTAAACAGGGATGCGGGGATCGCTCGACCGCGCGCGGGAGACGATCACCTCCGTCTCGCGCATGCCCTCGAAACGCAAAACTTCGCCGGCAAACAAAAAGGTATCGCCAACCTTCATCTGCTCGCAGAAATACTCTTCCACCTCGCCAAGCAGGCGGCCGCCCATCACCGGACCGCGGCCACGCGCCTTGCCGCCGAGCCGGACTTTCAGCATCGGGCTTTCGATGATGGTGCCGACATTGAGCCGATAGGCCTGCGCAAAGCGCGGATGGGTCAGGCGCCAGGTGCCGTCGGCGGTCAGCTTGATCTTGGCGTAGCGCTCGTAGGCGCGCAGCGCGTAGCCACCGGTGGCGACGAGGTCGACCACCCGATCGAACCGCTCTCGGTCGAGATGGCGATAGGCATAGGCGGAAACGACTTCGGCATGGAAGTCGTCGGCGCGAAACGGACCGGCCACGGCCCGGCCGAGCACGTGCTGAGCCAGCACGTCGAGCGCGCCGTCGCGGATCGGCGGCGTGTCCTGGGCACCGACATAGTTGGCATCGAGCGCCGCCTGGCACTCCAGCACCTCGAAGCGGTTGGCCGGCACCAGAAGCGCCGTCGATGGCTCATCCATGCGGTGGTTGGCTCGACCGACCCGCTGGGCGAGGCGGCTGGCGCCCTTCGGGGCGCCGACATGGATGACGAGGTCCACGTCGCCCCAGTCGATGCCGAGGTCGAGCGTCGATGTCGCCACGACGGCGCGAAGACGGCCATCGGCCATCGCCGCTTCCACCTTGCGTCGCTGGCCGACATCGAGCGAGCCATGATGAAGGGCGATGGGCAGGTTGGCGTCGTTGAGGCGCCAGAGCTCGGAAAACACCATTTCCGCCTGGCTGCGCGTGTTGACGAAGATGAGCGTCATGCGGCGGCGATCGATTTCCGCCAGCAGCCCCAAATAGGCATAGCGGGCGGAGTGGCCTGCCCAGGGAATGGTCTCGTCCGCCTCGAAAATGCGGATGTCGGGCCGGGCACCGCCGGCGACGGTGACGATCTCGGAGAGAGCGAGCGGTTCACCCGGCGCCTGCGGCACCAGCCAGGCGCGCAGTTCGTCGGGATCGGCAACGGTGGCCGACAGGCCGACGGTGCGGATGGCCGGGGCGATGGCACGCAACCGGGAAAGACCGAGTGCCAAGAGATCGCCGCGCTTGCTGGTGACGAGCGCATGCAGCTCGTCGAGAATGACCGTCTTGAGGTCTTCGAAGAAGGTTTCGGCATCGCGACCGGCGAGCAGCAGCGCCAGCTGTTCGGGCGTGGTCAGCAGGATGTCGGGCGGAATCAGCTTCTGCCGCTGGCGGCGGGAGGCGGAGGTGTCGCCGGTGCGCGTCTCGATGGCCACGTCGAGGCCGATTCCGGCAACTGGCGTCTCGAGGTTGCGCTCGATATCGACGGCAAGCGCCTTGAGGGGCGAAATGTAGAGCGTGTGAATGCCGCGCCGCCGCGTCCCCGGCCGCCATTTCGGCCGGGATGCGAGATCGACAAGCGACGGCAGGAAGCCCGCCAGCGTCTTGCCGGCGCCGGTCGGGGCAATCAGCAGCACCGAACGGCCGGCAAGGCCGTGTTCGAGCAGCGCGAGCTGGTGGGCACGCGGGCTCCAGCCGCGCGATGCGAACCAGGCTTCGAACTTGGGGGGCAGAAGATTCGTCTCGGTCACGGCGGGAGTAAGCCCGATTTCCGCGAACAAGTGAAGAACATTTGCTCGGCAGCCGCTACTGCGCGAGCCGAGCCACCACGATCAGCCCCCGGATCGGCGCGCCACGGTCGAACCGCAACGTGCCGCGCGTGAGCTCCACGACCTTAAGGTCCGCCTCGGCAATGGTCCGGCGGATGTAGGATTCACCGTGGGCGTAGCGCAAGCTGTCGCGAAGCACGAGATCACCGTCGAAGGATTCCTCGACACTGAATGCAAAAAGGCCGTCCGGTGCGAGACGGACGGCCACATGCCGAAACAGACTGTCAAGCGCGCCGACGTAGACGAGGACGTCCGCGGCGGTGACGAGATCCAGGGTTTGAGTGCGCTCCGACAGGAAGGTCGCAGCCTCGGCGACGACGACAGCCTGATAGCGCTCGCCGGCCTCGGCACGGACGATCATCTCCGGCGACAGGTCGCAGCCCGTGAAGTGATCGACGCGCCCCGCCAGCGCCTCGGCCATCAGCCCCGTGCCGCAGCCGAGGTCCAGCCCTCGCGAAAAACGCCCGCCGGGCCGAACCGTCTCGATGAGATCGGCGATCAGCCAAGGCGCCCGATAGCCGAGGTCCTCCACCAGCGCCGTTTCGAAGCGGTCGGCGTAATCGTCAAAGAGACCGCGAACGTAAGCGGCGGGAGGTGCATCGGGAACCTCGGCAAAGCCCAAGGCGGCGAGCCTCAGCGACGCGCCGAACAGCCCGTCATGGTCGCGCTTCGCCGCTTCGCGCAGCAGCGGCTCGGCCTCCTCAGGGCGCCCGTCGGCAGCCAGGGCATCGGCGGCGCCGACCAGGGCCGGCAGCCAGCCCGGCGCGCGTTCGAGGGTCTGCAGAAAAAGATCGACCGCCGCAGCGGCATCCTCGGCCTCAAGATAGGCGCGGGCATACTCGTAGCGGCGGTCGGCGAGAAGGTCCCCGGATGAGGAAACATGCAAGATGGCGGCACTCTGCGGAAAGGGCGCCGGGTCATCTCGCTAAAGCGGGCCGCCGTCAAGATGGAATCCACCGCGAGGCGGCGACCTTACCCCAACTTGCGATAGCGAACGCGGGCCGAGTGCTCGATGGCGGCGACAGCCAGCTTGTCGAGGGCGAAACGGTCCTCCAGCATCTGAAGGAAAACCAGTTCCTCCTGCTTGACGTCGACATCGGAGGCGGCAACCTCGACGGCGAGCGCGTAGGCCGTCTCATAGAGACGCTCCGGCAGGGACATCGCCACCCGATCGAGGATGTGATCGATGCCATTCACCGACTTCAGGTTGGCAGAGCAGGCATCGGCGATTTCGCCGACCGAGCCCTCGAATCCCTGGAATACGGGCAGGAAGCCGATCAGCCGCTCGAACTGGTTGAGTTCGCGCTCGGTCATGTTGCGGTCGGCGATGGCGGTGGTGACCATCACCCAGATCAGCGCTTCCTGGGCGGACAACGGCTTGTGCATGGAATCCTCGGCCAAAGGTCAAACGGGACCCTATTTGGGACGCCACCTCAAAAAGCGCAAGCATCCTCTCGGCGGAATCGACGCAAAACAGCCCCTCGTCCTTGACCTTTCGGGGCCTCGTCCCTACTGTCCCGCGCGCCCCGGAAACTCCGGGTTTTCTCGAATAGAGGCAACCGATGGCAACCGTTTCTTCCTCCGTGTTCTCCGATCCCGCGCTCCTCGCTGCGGCCGGCCGTTCCAAGGCCTGGCCCTTCGAGGAAGCCAAGAAGATCGTGGCGCGGATCGAGAAACGGAAAGATGCATCGAAGCCGGTGATCTTCGAAACCGGCTACGGCCCATCCGGTCTGCCGCATATCGGCACCTTCGGCGAAGTGGCGCGCACCACCATGGTGCGCCATGCCTTTCGCGTGCTGACCGGCGACAGCGTGCCGACGCGCCTTCTCTGCTTCTCGGACGACATGGACGGCATGCGCAAAGTGCCGGACAACGTGCCGAATCCCGAGCTGCTCAGGGCCAATCTCGGCAAGGCGCTGACCAACGTGCCGAACCCGTTCGACAACGGCTATCCGAGCTTCGGCCACAACAACAACGCCAAGCTGCGGCAGTTCCTTGACACCTTCGGCTTCGACTACGAGTTCATGTCGGCCACCGAGGAGTACAAGAAGGGCACCTTCGACGACATGCTGCTGCGCATGCTCGCCAAGTACGACGCGGTGATGGAGATCATGCTGCCCGTTCTCCGCGAGGAACGGCGCAAGACGTATTCGCCCTTCCTGCCGGTGCATCCGAAGACCGAAGTCGTCATGCAGGTGCCGGTCGAGGAGCGCAACGTCGAGAAGGGCACCATCGTCTGGACCGACCCGGCGACCGGCGAGCGCTTCGAGACCCTGGTGACCGGCGGCCACGCCAAGTGCCAGTGGAAGCCGGACTGGGCGCTCCGTTGGGCGGCGCTCGGCGTCGACTACGAAATGAGCGGCAAGGACCACATCGACAACGTCAAGACCTCGTCGCGGATCTGCAAGGTGCTGGGCGGCAACCCTCCGGACGGTTTCAATTTCGAGCTGTTCCTCGACGAGAACGGCGAGAAGATCTCCAAGTCGAAGGGCAATGGCCTGACCATCGACGAGTGGCTGACCTACGCCTCGCCGGACAGTCTCGCCCTTTACATGTTCCAGAAGCCGAAGACGGCCAAGCGGCTGTTCTTCGACGTGATCCCGCGCGCCGTCGACGAGTATTTCGCCTATCTCGAGAAATATCCGGCGATGGACGCCGACCAGCAACTGGCCAATCCAGTGTGGCATATCCACTCGGGCAACGTGCCGGTGACCCCGGTACCGGTCAGCTTCTCGATGTTGCTGAACCTGGTGTCGGCCAGCCACGCACATGACAAGGGCGCGCTCTGGGCCTATATCGGCCGGCATTCGCCGGGCGTGACGCCGGAGACGCATCCGAAGCTCGATGAGCTCTGCGGTTATGCACTGGCCTATTACCAGGACCGTGTGAAGCCCTTCGTCACCTTCCGCACGCCGGATGACGAGGAGCGCCAAGCTCTTGCCAAGCTGCGCGACGCGCTCGACGCGCTGCCGGTCACCACGCCTGGCTCGGACATTCAGGACACCGTGCTGTCGGTCGGCCGTTCGTTCCCGCGCTTCCAGGACCCGTCCAAGAAGAGCCCCGACGGCGGACCCGGCGTCAGCCTCGAATGGTTCGCGACGCTCTATCAGGTGCTGCTCGGCCAGGAGAAGGGGCCGCGCTTCGGTTCCTTCGTCGAGCTCTACGGCCTGAAGGAAACCGTGGCGATGATCGACGCGGCGCTTGCCGGAACGCTCGGCCAGGCCTGACGCTCGCAAGTTCCAAGACAATGAAGGCCGGCGCCCGTGCCGGCCTTTTTCATTCGTCCGGCGGCTGCAGGCTGCCATCACCGTAACGACCGAGCTTCTCCTCCTTCGCCTTGGCGGCGTAGGGAGCCAGCAGCGGATCGGCGGGGTCGACCGGCTCGGCCCATCCCCGGCCCACCATGAACAGCGACAGGTTGCGGCTGCCGACCCAGCAGTCGGCGGTGCTCTCGCCATCCTCTCCCTGCGTCGCAATACCGACGCAGCCCACCGACCGCGGGCCGATCAGGCGAGCAAGGTCGGCACGCGCACGGGCGCCGCAGTTCCAGTGGCCGGCGGTTCCCTCGCAGGAATCGGAAAAGGCAAGCCCGGCGATGCCCTTCAGATGAAGGACCAGCGTCTCGCGGTCGCGGATGGCGCGGAAGCGGATGGCATCGAGCACGGTGACGCGCGAGAACAGCGCCTCGAAGCTGTCCGGGGGCGGCGGAGGTGATGGCAACTCCTGCGGACGCGCCTCCGTCGCCGCCGAACCCAAGGCGACTTCCACCGGAGGCGGCGCCTGGGCGGCAAGCGGCTGCCTCAGTACGGGAGGCGACGGCAAGCGACCGAAGTCGAGCATGGTGGGCCGAACTTTCGCCAGATCCTCACGCTCGGCATCCCCCGACAGCCAGAGCAGCGCCCCGACAGTCAGAGCCGAACCGGCGATCAGCGGCGCCATGCAACCCATGAGAAAACCGTGCCGCTTCTTCTGTTTCGCCATCGTCTGAACGGCTTCCCCGCTTGATCGAACGCGGTGGAAAATGCTGGATTCTCGGCATGGGGGCAAGCGGCTCGCCAGCGGTCCCAAACCGGACGGGGAATTGAACCCGGCGGGGTGGTGTCGGGCTGCCGGATGTTCTAGAGCAGGGCCGCAGCCTTTCGGAGTTCCGACCATGGATCGTCTCGTCTACAAGATCGCCCCGCGCGCATTGTGGGAAGCCGCCGAAGCGACCGGCGTGTTTGCTGGCGCATCCGTCGATTTCGAGGACGGGTTCATCCACCTTTCTTCGGCAGCGCAGGTGAAGGAAACGGCGCGCCTCTACTTCGCCGGACAGAGCGATCTTCTGCTGATCGGCGTCGAGACGGCCGCGCTCGGCGAGGCGCTGAAATGGGAGCCCTCGCGCGGAGGCGATCTCTTCCCGCACCTCTACGCGCCGCTGGAGTTCTCGGCCGTGGACTTCGTCGCCCCACTGCCGATCGGGCCGGACGGTGCCCACCAATTTCCCGATCTGGAGACCGGCCGATGACCATTTCCGAACTGATCGGCTCGTTCAGTGCGGCCATGCTCCGGCGCTTCGATCCGGAAGTCTCCCACACGCTGGCCGTCGCGGCCATGCGTCTCAACCTCGCGCCCGGCTTGCCGAAGGTGGTGGACGACCGGCTGGCCATCAACTTCTTCGACATGCGGCTCGATCATCCGGTCGGGTTGGCCGCCGGGTTCGACAAGGACGCCGAGATCGCCGACACGCTGCTGAAGCAGGGCTTTTCCCATGTTGAGGTCGGTACGCTGACCCCACGGCCTCAGCCGGGAAATCCCAAGCCGCGTATCTTCCGCCTGCCCGAGGCGAACGCGGTGATCAATCGGTGCGGCTTCAACGGCAAGGGCCACGCCCACGCCCTGAAGCAACTGGAGCGGCGCGGCGGACGGCCCGGCGTCATCGGCGTCAACGTCGGCGCCAACAAGGACAGCGTCGACCGGGCCGCCGACTACGTGGCCGGTATCAAGGCGTTCTCCGGACTTGCCTCCTATTTCACCGTCAACATTTCCTCGCCCAATACGCCGGGACTCCGCGACTTGCAGGCCAGCGCGGCGCTATCCGACCTGATCGCCCGCGTCATCGAGGCGCGCGACGAAACAGCCGCTGCCGTCGGCCGGAAGACGCCGGTACTGGTGAAAATCGCGCCCGACCTCGACGAGGCGGCGCTTGACGACATCGCCGCCGTCATCGCGGCGCGGGGGGCCGATGGCCTCATCGTCTCCAACACCACGCTGTCGCGGAGCGGCGTGTTCGGCCCGACGGCGACCGAGCCGGGCGGTCTTTCCGGCAAGCCGCTGTTCGAGCGGTCGACGATCGTGCTCGCCAAGATGCGCGAACGGGTCGGACGCGCACTGCCGATCGTCGGCGTAGGCGGCGTGATGACCGGCGAGGATGCGTATCTGAAGATCGCCGCCGGCGCCAACCTGGTGCAGGTCTACACCGCGTTCATCTATGGCGGCGGCAATGCCGTCAACGCCATCACCACGGACCTGCTCGCCCGCATCGAGCGAAGCGGCATCGGCTCGGCGCGGGCGCTCGCCAGCTCTGACAGCCGGGCTTGGGCCAGTCGGCCGATTCCAGCCTGATTTCAGATGGTGTTCAGCACACCACCGTCGACGCGCAAGGCGGCGCCGGTGGTGGCGGAGGCCTGCGGCGAGCAGGTATAGACCACCATGTTCGCCACCTCCTCGACACTGGCCGCGCGCTGGATGATCGATGAGGACCGGTGGGTCATGACGAAGTCGGCGGCGACTTGCTCGACCGTCTTGCCGCTGCGCTTCACCTCGCCGGACAGCATGTCGGCGAACCCTTCCGACAGCGTCGGGCCGGGCAGCACCGAGTTGACGGTGACGCCCGTTCCGGCCATCCGCTTGGCGAGACCGCGAGCGAGCGACACCATCGCCGTCTTGGAGACGCCGTAGTGAACCATGTCCTCGGGGATGTTGAGGGCGGACTCCGAGGAAATGAACACCACCCTACCCCAGTCCCGCTTCGCCATTCCCGGCAACCAGGCCCGCGACAGGCGGACGCCCGACATCACGTTGACCTCGAAGTAGCGGGTCCATTCGTCGTCGGGCGTTTCGAAGAAATCGCGCGGGCCGAAGATGCCGAGATTGTTGACGAGAATGTCGCAATCGGGATGGGTGGCGACGATCGCCGCGCAGCCGTCCGCCGTGCCGAGATCACCGGCATGGCCGATGAAGCGACCGGCCGGCACATCGGCCTTGGCGGCCACGATCGCCTTGTCGACAGCCGCCTGCGTGCGGCCGTTGATGACGACGGTCGCACCGCATCCGGCGAGCCCCTTGGCAATGGCAAGTCCGATGCCCACCGTCGATCCGGTCACGACGGCCGTTTTGCCCGAAAGGTCGATCCTCATGTCTGTCTCCTCGGCACCGACTAGCCGGCTGCCCGGCGCAGTCCTTCGAGATTGGCGGCAATGCTGGCTCCGGACTTGAAGACGGCGCTGCCGCTGACGATGATATCCGGTCGGAAGCCGGCGGCAATGCCGATGGTCGCCTCGGTGATGCCGCCATCGATGGCGATCAGCGGATCGGCGCCGGTCTCGGCGGCGAGCCGCCTCAGCCGCTCGATCTTGCGACCAAGCGCCGCGTCGGGCACGCCGCCGCTCCAACCGGGATCGACGGCGAGCAACGTCACCATGTCGACCTCATGGAGGACGGGCACGAGAAGGTCGGCCGGCGTCGCCGGATTGAGCGCCACGGCACGCAACACGCGGCGGCCCGGCCGTCCCGCCACCTCGACATCGAGCATGGCGAGCGCCCGATGGAGGTGCACAAGCCCCTCGGGGTGAACGTGAACGATGTCGGCGCCGGCCTTCAGGACCGCCGGAATGATCGCGATCGGATCGGCCACCATCAGATGGACGTCCTTCAGCATCTTCGTCTTCGACGCCGCCACAAGCGGCGGCCCGGCGGTGAAGGCCGGACAGAAGACGCCATCCATGACGTCGAAATGCAGGAGCGCGGTGCCTGCCGCCTCCAGTTCGGCGATGGTCGCGCCATACGCCATGGCGTCGGCAGCCAGAAGGCCGACGCTGAGGGAGGGCGCAGCGCGACGCAGAAACGTCTTCAGCGCATCGCGCGTCGCAAGATCATCGGAAGTAGGAAACATGGCGGCCTCGTCAGTCGCGCGGCATGACGCCGACGAACACCTTGTGGCTGCGCGGCCCGGTCATGATGTCCTCGAGCTCGGCCTTCACCTTGAGATAGTGCGGCGTGGTCTTGTGGAACTTCACTGCCGCCTCGTCGACGAACGCCTCGTAGATGGTGAAGCGGGTGGGCTCCGCCGGATCCTGCAACACGTCGAACCGGCGGCAGCCGGGCTCGGCAATCGTGCCTTCGCGGTTGGCGCCGAAGACGCGCAGGAAATCGTCGATGCGGTCGGGCTTGACGTTGATCTCGACGAGCGTGACGTGCATGGCCGGAGCCTCCAGATTGAATGGAAAGAAAAGGATGGCCGGCCGCCGATGGAAGGCGGCCGGCTCTCCGGAATCCCGAGCGGTCCATGGGGGGGATGACCGACGGGGGAGGCGCGGACGGCAGATAGCAGGGACCGCCGTCTCGCAGAGTTGGGATCGACCCGATCAGAAGTCGAAGTTGTCGATGTTGTCCTTGGTGAAGACCTGGCGCTCCGGCAGCAGGATGATGCCGTTGTCGTCGGCCTCATAGCTGTAGCCCTGCACGCTGTTCGGGCTCACCTCGACGGTGCCGATCTCGGGAATGTCGAGCTTGTCGCCGACCTTCATGGCGCCGTTCTTGATGAGGTGATCGGCAACGTAGATCGAGATGGCACCCTGCTTGGTGACGTCCCAGAGGCCGAAGGCCTTGACGGTGTCACGCTTGACGTAGGGGCGCATCACGTTCGGCGTCGAGAAGCCGACGATGGTCACCTTGCCGGCGCGGCCGACGTTCTCGGCAGCCTGGGCGGCAGCGGGAAGCGCGTTGGCGTCGGGAGCGATGATGATGTCGACGTCCTTGTAGGCCTGCAGGATGCTTTCACCCGTCTGCAGCGACTTCTGGGCATCGTTGTAGCCATACTGGGTGGTGACCACTTCCCAGCCCGGCTTGTCCTTGGCGATGATCGCCTTGGCCTGCTCGACCCACTGGTTCTGGTCGGTCACCGTCGGGCTCGAATAGAAGAAGGCAACCTTGGCCTTCTCGGCCGGGTGCTGTTCGGAGGCCATGTCGACCAGGAGCTTGCCGAGCTGGGCCGGCGTGCCCTGGTTGATGTAGTAGCTGCGGCACTCGGGATTGACGTCGCTATCCCAGGTCAGAACCTTGATGCCACGCTGCATGGCGCGCTTCAGGGCCGGGCAGAGACCATCGGGCGACACGGCGGACACGACGATGGCATTGAAGCCCTGGTTGGCGAAGGTGTTGATGTACTGCACCTGGCCGGACACCGACGGCTCAGTCGGGCCGTCATAGGTCACCTCGACGCCGAGCTTCTTGCCGGCCTCGACGGCGCCCTTGCCGCCGGAAGTGAAGAAGCCGACGCCCACCAGCTTCGGGATGAAGGCGATGCGGGTGCTGTCGGCGGCGACCGACGGACCGGCGATGGTCGCAGCGGCGGCCACGGCAAGCGCGAGGGAAACGGTACCAAACTTCATTATGCTCTCCTTCCAAGCATGGCCCGCGAGGCTGACACCCCGAGTTCCGGGCCCTTCCTCCACAAACGTCTGACCGTCATTCGGCGGCGGCAACGTTTCTCAGCACGCGTCTGTGCTGGAACCAGACGCGTCCCATTTCCGAGAGGCTGCGCAAGGCAACCACGATGACCAGCAGACCACCCGACAGGGCGCTCGAAACGTGGCTCGACACACCGACGAGCTGGAGACCGGTCTGCAGATATCCGACCAGCAGCGCGGCCAGCGCCGTGCCCAGGATGGTGCCCGAGCCGCCGTAGATCGACGTGCCGCCGAGCACGACGGCGGTGATGGCCGGCATCAGCGCCGTGGTGCCGAAGTCCGAACGGGCGGAGCCGAAGTAGGACGCCAGGATCAGGCCGGACAGCGCCGCCATCAGGCTGGTCAGGGCGTAGGCGACCACCAGCGTGCGGAACACCGGCGTGCCGGCATAGGCGGCGGCACGCGGGTTCTGGCCGATCAGGTAGACGTAGCGACCGAAGCGGGTGCGATGCAGCAGCGCCATGAAGCCGACGGTCAGCGCCAGGAACAGGGCGAAAGGCAGCGGCAGGCCGAGAACCTCAAGATTGGCGAGGTTGACGAAGGCCGGATCGAAGTTGCTGATCCCTTCGTAGCCCGTCGCACCGGCAAGGCCCGACAGGACCAGCGCCGCTCCACCGAACAGGAAGCCGGTGCCGAGCGTGATGACCAGTGGGTTGACCTTGGACAGGTGGATGGCGACGGCATTGAAGATGCCGCCCAGCGTACCGACCCCGAGCGCGGCCACGGCCGCCACCCAGATGTCGACGCCCCCCACCCAGAGGATGCCCAGAGTGATGGCCGAGAGGCCCATCACCGAGCCGAGCGACAAATCGATGCCACCGGTGATGATGACCAGCGTCAGGGCGAGAGCCGTGATGCCGACATGGATGAAGTCGGAGGTGGCGTAGAGCAGCATCGACGGCTGCAGGAACACCGGGTTGATCGCGCCGAACAACAGGATCTCGGCGATCAGGAGCAGTGCGAGCACGCTCTCCCAGCGCTTGAGGGCAGGATGAAGCTTCATTTGCGCGCCTCCGAGGTATCAAGCGCCGTCTTGAGCGGCCGCGTCGCGGCCTTGGCGGCTTCGCCGTTCTGGCCGGCCGCCTGCGGATCGATGAACTTGCGGTACTTCTGGTAGCGGAGGAGACGATCGACGGCCTCGCGGATCTTGCCGTCGGTGATCAGCACCACCAGCAGGATGGCGCCGGCGATGATGTCGTTCCAGTAGGCCTCGAGGCGCAGCAGCACGAGAATGCTGTCGATCGAGGTCATGAAGTAGGCGCCGAGCGCCGCGCCGAGCACCGTGCCGGTGCCGCCCAGAAGGCTGACGCCGCCGAGAACGCTGGAGGCGATGGCCCGCATTTCCATGCCGGTGCCGGCGGTGTTGGGAATGAAGCCGATCTGCGAGGCGAAGATGACGCCGGCCAGCGCAGCCAGCAGGCCGTTGAGACCGTAGGCGACGATCTGCACCTCGTTGACGCGGATGCCGATGAGGCGCGCACCCTCGCGATTGTCACCGACGGCGAACATCGACCGGCCGAAGGCGGTGTAGCGCAGACCGAGATGGGCGACGATCAACAGGACCAGCACCAGCCAGGCCACCGGCGACAGGCCGAGCGAGCCGGCCTTGGTCAGGGCCTTGAAGCCTTCCGGCAGACCTTCGATCCAGCTGCCGCCGGACAAGAGGTGCACGAAGCCGCGATAGAGGCCGAGCGTGCCGAGCGTGGCGACGATGGCCGACACCTTCAGCCACGACACCAGCGCGCCGTTGAACAGGCCGCAGAGGAGGCCGACCAGAAGTGCGACGCCGATGGAGGCGGGGATACCCCAACCGGAATTCATCAGAAGGCCGGCGACCACCGCCGCAAGGCCCATGATGGAGCCGACGGAGACATCGAGGCCGTGCGTCGCCATCACCATGGTGGCGCCGATCGCCAGCACGAACAGGATGAGGCTGTTGCCGTAGACCAGAAGCACCGTGTCGAAAGACAGATAGCTGTGATCGACGAGGCCGAGGATCGCGAATAGGAAGACGATGATCAGCGCGACCGAAGCTTCGCGGTGGCGCTGCAAGAAACGGATGATCATTGCGCAGCGTCCATTTTGGCGCCGACCCCGAAGGAGAGGCGGGCAATGGCATTGATGGTGATGTCGGAGCCTTCGAGCAGACCGCCCGGATAGCCGTGGTTCATCACCAGCACGCGATGGCTGAGACGCTCGACCTCCTCGTGGTCGGAAGAGATCAGGAGGATGGCAAGCCCCTCCCCGGCGAGTCGGTCGATCAGCCGGTAAATGTCGGCGCGCACGGCCACGTCGACGCCGCGCGTCGGCTCGTCGAGGATCAGGACGCGCGGACCAGCGGCAAGACACTTGGCAAGCAGCACCTTCTGCTGGTTGCCGCCCGACAGCGTGCGAACCGGCTGGTCGGCATTTGCGCAGACGATGCCCAGAAGCTTGACCTGTTCGGAAAAGTCGGCCCGTTCCCTGGCGAGCGGCAGCCACTCCTGGCCACGGTGCAGCACCAGCGCCGACGCATTCCAGACGAGCGGCGCGTTGACGAACAGGCCGGAGACCTGGCGGTCCTCGGGCAGGTAGACGACGCCGGCATCGAGGCTTTGGCGAGGGCCGTGACCCGACAACGGCTTGCCGTCGACGAAAATGCGGCCACGGGCGGCGGGACGAATGCCGTAGATGGTCTCGGCAAGCTCGGTACGGCCGGAGCCGACAACGCCGGCAAGCCCCAGGATCTCGCCCGAATGCAGCGAGAAGGTCACGTCGGCGAAACCTTCGCCGGCAAGCCCTTCGACGCGCAACCGTTCGGGCCCGCGCTCGGCGGGAGCTGCGACACGACCGAGCGTGAAGCCGTCCTTGCCCTCGACATGGGTCATGGCCGCGACGATCTCGGCGTCGGTGAACGACTTCGGCGGACCGGCCAGCACGACCTGGCCGTCACGCAGGATGGAGACGATGTCGGCGATCTCGCGGATCTCGCCGAGCTTGTGGGAGATGAAGAAGATGCCGACGCCCTGGGCCGTGAGCGCGCGGATGCGCTCGAACAGCTTGCCCACCTCGCGCGGCGTCAGCGCCGAGGTCGGTTCGTCGAGAATGAGGATGCGAGCGTCGCGGATGAGGCCGCGCAGGATTTCGACCATCTGCTGGTCGGCAACCTCAAGCTGGCCGGCCTGGGTGGACAGCGTCATGCCGGCGCCGATCTCGGAGATCATGGTCTCGAGGCGGGCGCGCAGTTCCTTGCGATTGCCGGGAACGTGCATCAGCACGTTCTCCTCGACCGAAAGGCTCGGGAACAGCATCGGCTCCTGCGGGACCAGATGGATACCCGCCTGTCGGGCGATGACCGGCGTCATGGCCGAGGCGTCTTCGCCGCAAACCAGGAGTTCGCCCCGGTCGACGCGATGCAGACCGGCGATCATCTTCATCAGCGTCGACTTGCCGGCACCATTGCCGCCAAGCAGCGCATGCACTTCGCCCGGACGAAGCGTCAGGTCGACGCCTCGCAGCACGGCGATCGAGCCGAAGAATTTCCAGATTTGCCTGGCTTCAACCAGCGGCGGCGGCTGGTCGGACGGCGAGGTTCCCGCCATATTGACAGTCTCCCAACATTATTCTTGGAAGCGCGGGGCTGCCCGCGTTTCGGCGCCCCCCTCCGGGCGATCCGCCGGACCTCCCCTTGAGGAGCCCGGCGGCACGGTTCGCGATCTTCCTGCGGCTCAGGCCGCCTTGGCCTTGCCGGCCTTGTAGATTTCGTAGGCCTTGTCGACGCTCTCGCCGTCGTGCACCACGGCCCGCACGGCCGAGATCATCGCCACCGGGCAATCGGACTGGAAGATGTTGCGGCCCATGTCGACGCCGGCAGCACCCTGATCGATGGCGCGCCAAGCCATCTCGAGCGCGTCGCGCTCGGGCAGCTTCTTGCCGCCGGCGATGACGATCGGAACCGGGCAGCCGGCCACGACCTTCTCGAAGCCGTTGTCGATATAATAGGACTTGACGATGTGCGCGCCGAGTTCGGCGCAGATGCGGGTCGCGAGACCGAAGTAGCGGGCGTCGCGTGCCATGTCCTTGCCGACGCCGGTCACCGCCATGGTCGGAATGCCGTAGCGATTGCCGGTGTCGATCAGCTTGACGAGGTTGGCGAGCGACTGGTGCTCGTACTCGGCGCCGACGTAGACGTTGGTGGTGATCGCCGAGGCGTTGAGACGGATGGCATCCTCGATGTCGACCGCCACCAGCTCACGCGACAACTCGGTCAGAACGCTCATGCCGCCCGAGCAGCGCAGAACCACCGGCTTGCGGCTGTCGGCCGGCATGGTCTGACGCAGACCGCCACGCGTGCACATCAGCACGTCCGTGTAGGGAACGAGCGGGCGAATGGTGAGATCAAGCCGCTCCAGGCCGGTGGCCGGGCCCTGGAAATAGCCATGGTCGAAGGCCAGCATGACGGTGTGACCGCTCTTGGGCTGGAAGATACGCGCCAGGCGGTCCTGCATGCCCCAATCGAGCGAGACGGAACCACGCACAGGGAACGCCTTGACCTCCACCGGCTGATCCAATCCGAAATCCTTGCCTTCTCTCACGTCGTCCAAATCGGCCATGGGGTCCTCCAATGGGCGGCGGGGGTCTGCAACCAGCAGCACCAGTCGTTCAAATGAACACCGCCTTATCAATTGCACACCGGATTATTCGCTGAGCAGCCCATATCGTCAACCCAGATTCTGCACATAAGTGATAGTGACAGCCAAACGAACCGCCCCGCGAACTTGAGGCAATATGATGTTCATCTTGTAACTCATTGATTTGTAAAGATTCTGAGAAATCTGATAATCTGTGCTATGCGACTTAATGATGATCAGGAACATCACATCTTGCGCTTATGTGCGCATCGTGATCATATGATCGTCACTAACGGTGTTCGGGACCTCCGGCGGGAGTGCCCGTGCAAATGTCGTGAAGGTGAGTAACGTGAACGAAGCCTATGACGAGCTGGCATTCGAGCCGCACGAGGAAGAGCTGCTGAGCCGCGTTGCCTGGCATTATTACCATGACGGCCTGACGCAGAGCGAAATCGGCGAGCGGCTCAACCTGTCGCGCATCAAGGTGTCGCGCATGCTCGACCGCGGCCGGAAGATGGGGCTCATTCACGTCCACATCAATTCGAGCTACGGCGGCTGCTTCGCCCTCGAGGCCCGCCTCCAGGAGCTTTACGGCCTCGACGAGGCGCGCGTCATTCCCGCGCAGGAGACGGGCAACATCAACGACCGGCTGGCCGAAGCGGCGAGCCAGTACCTGATGGGCCGCCTCAAGGACCAGGAAATGCTGGCCGTCGGTTGGGGCGCCACGGTCATGGGCACATTGCAACGGCTTGCCCGCACCCTCTCCTATCGCGATATCTCTCTGGTCAGCCTGACAGGCGGCGTTTCGGCCTATATCGAGGGCGTCGCCTCGGGCCGGTCGTCGCAGAACGTCCATCTCATTCCGGCGCCGCTCGTCGTGTCGCAGGAAAGCATTGCCGAAGCGATCCGGGGCGAACGGCACGTCGTCGAGGTGATGAGCATGGCTCGCACCGCCAACTACGCCCTCGTGGGCATCGGCGCCGTCGCCGACGAGGCGACGCTGATCGCCTCGGGTTATGCCAGCCGCTCCCAGTTCGAGATCTTTCGCCGCCAGGGCGCCGTCGGCGACATCATCGGCATCTTCTACGATCAGAACGGCGTGCCGCTCGACCTTCCCTTCCACAAGATGCTGGTCGGGCTCGACTTCGACGCTCTGTCGGCCATCCCCCAGGTGATCGCCGCCGCCGGCGGCCCCAAGAAAGTGGAAGCCATCCGGGCCGCCGCCCGTGGCGGACGCATCAACGTGCTGATCACCGACGAGCCGACCGCCGAAGCCATCCTCGAGAAAGACCAAGCATGACCAACCCGCACGTTCTCGCCATCGATGCAGGCACCGGCAGCGGCCGTGCCGTGATCTTCGACAAGGCCGGCCGCCAGGTCGCCGTCGCGCAGGAAGAGTGGACGCATCTCAGCGATCCCCGCTACCCCGGCTCGATGGAGTTCGACTGCGCCACCAACTGGGCATTGCTGGCCGGCTGCGTACGCCGCGCGCTCGCCGCAGCCAACCTGCCGGCGTCGGCCATACGGGCGGTCAGCGCCACCTCGATGCGGGAAGGCATCGTACTGTGGGACCGCGACGGGCGCGAGCTCTGGGCCTGCGCCAACGTCGACTCGCGCGCGTCCGACGAGACCAAGGCCCTCAAGGCCGCCATGCCCGACTTCGAGCGAGACGCCTATGCTGTGACCGGGCAGACGTTCGCGCTCGGCGCCATTCCGCGCCTCAAGTGGATCGAACGCCACCTGCCGGACGTCTATGCCCGCACGGCGCGCATGTGCATGCTGTCCGACTGGATCGTTGCCCGCCTCTCGGGCGAGATCGCCTGCGATCCCTCGAACGGCGGCACCAGCGGCCTGCTTGCCCTCGACAGTCGCACCTGGGATGCCGATATCGCCCGCCGCGCCGGCATCGATCCCGCTATCCTGCCGCCCGTCCACGAGACGGGTACCGCCATCGGCCGCGTGACGGCAGCCGCCGCAGCCGACACGGGCCTCGCCGTGGGAACGCCGGTGGTGGTCGGCGGCGGCGACGTGCAGCTTGGCGCGCTCGGCCTCGGCGTCGGTCGCGCTGGCGAAGCGGCGGTGCTCGGTGGCACCTTCTGGCAGGAAGTGGTCAACATGCCCAGGCCGACGGCCGATCCGGCCATGCGAGTGCGCGTCAATCCGCATGTCGTGCCGGGCCTCAGCCAGGCAGAAGGCATCGCCTTCATGGTCGGCATGACCACCCGCTGGTTCCGCGACGCCTTCTGCGACGAGGAAAAGCGCATCGCTGCCGAACGAGGCATCGACGTTTACGCGCTCCTCGAGGAGAAATCGGCCGCCGTGGCGCCCGGTGCCAATGGCATCCTTCCGATCTTCTCGGACGTGATGAACTGCGGCGCCTGGTACCACGCCGCGCCGTCGCTTCTGAACCTGTCGCTTGACGCCAGCGTTTGCGGCAAGCCCCAGATCTTCCGCGCCATCCAGGAGAACGCCGCGATCGTCGCGTCGGAGAATCTCCAGCTGGCGGCGAACCTCGCCGGCGTGACGCTGACCGACCTGGTTTTCGCCGGGGGCGCCTCCAAGGGCGCTCTCTGGGGCCAGATCCTGTCCGACGTGACCGGCCTGCCGGTGAAGGTACCGGAAGTGACCGAGGCGACGGCGCTGGCCGCGGGCCTCGCCGCCTGGGCCGGCATTGGCGAGTATGCGTCACTGCCGGAAGCGGCCGACGCCGTGGTTCGCTGGCGTCGTCGCTACGAGCCGGATGCCAGTCGTCATTCTCTCTACCGGGAGGTCGCCGAGCGTTGGCGCGAAGCCTATGCCGCCCAGCGCCGCCTCGTCGACGCCGGCATCACCCGGTCGATGTGGAAGGCCCCCGGCCTCTGACGCCTGTCGCAACGAAGCGGCAGCACCGACTTTCAATTGCAAGCAAGAACCGCCGTCCGGACGGGGACAGCGGCGGAGGAACAATGTTCAAAACAAAAGAAGACGAGCACGAATATCGCTTCGGCGATCACGGCCCCAAATACCTGCTGCGTGGTCCGCGCGTCGACATCGGCGTCGTCACACTGCTGCCGGGCCAGCATTTCAACACGCACAAGCATCAGCACATCGAGGAAAACTTCCTGACGATCGCCGGCGAGGTTCACATGTACGTCGACGGCGAGCTGCATGTGCTCGGGGTCGGCGACTTCCTGCGTTGCGAGCCCGGCGAGGGGCATCACGTCGTCAATCGTGGCGACACGCCGTGGAAGGCGGTCTTCGTCAAGGCGCCCTACGACCCCAAGGACAGCGTCCCGATCGCCTGGTCGCCCGAAGACTAGTCGTCAACTCGCCCTGCCACGGCATCCGCGGCAAGCGCCGCCACGGCGATGGCAAGTGTCGCACCGAGAAGGCCAACCGGCCCCAGAGGAAGCACCAAGATCACGCCGCCAGCCGCGGCGGCCGCGATGCGCGGAGCTATGCCGCGAAGGCCGAGGCCGTACCGGAACAGGGCTGTTCCGGCGAAGTAGAGGGCGAGTCCGAGACCGAGCCAGAAGGACAGGTCGGCATCTCCGGCCTCCGGCCCGAAATGCTCCTTGAGACCGACCGACAGGCAAAGCACGCCGCCGATCATCACCAGGAAGGCGAACCAGTAGGCGATCAGCGCCGCCCGGCCGCGTTCGGCCGGGGCCAGATCGGATAGTCGTCGCTCGGCCCGCCGATCGTCTCCGGCAAAATAGGCGGACCACAACGCAATGATGATGGCCAGCGACAGGCCCGCCTCGATCAGGCCCGTCACCATGCCGCCGGCAGAGAGCGAGATGCCGATCGAGATGACGCTCTCCCCGAACACGATGAGAAGCAGCAGGCCATGCCGCTCGACGAAATGGTCGGGAGAGAGCGTGAAGGCGCGCGCCGTGTAGAACAGCGCCATGCCGACCAGGATGATGATCACCAACGCCTGAGCCATGCTGCCCGCAAGCCCCGGCAGATAGCCGGATATGCCCAACAGGAGCGCGGTGCCGAGGTTGACGACGCCGAAACGCAAGGTCGGACCGACAAGGCCGCCAAGCGTTGCGAAGGCCAGGGTATGAACCGCCACGACGAACAGCGCGCCTCCGCCGACGACGGCGGTGCTGTGCTCGTGGAGGCCGGGAATGCCGATCGCGAGAAAGAACGTGCCGGCCATGGCGACCAGCATGACCGCCGTCAGGGCGCGATGCGAAGCGATGTGGCTCGCCAGCCAGACATAGCCGCCGTACATCCACCAGAGGAAGGTCAGCACCGACAGGGCGCCGACAAGATCGGCCGGCGTGTGCGCCGCCTTCAAGAGGTGGGTGATCTGGGTAATCGCAAAGACGAAAGTGAGGTCGAAGAGAAGTTCGACCGTCGCCGCGCGACGTTCGCCCGTCCCCTGCGCTGCTGAAATCATCGAGGCCCCCGCCCGAAAGAAGCTGAAATGTACGTCGGCAACAATGATTGGAAGAGTAGTCGATTTGAGGGGGCGCGCAACCAGCGACGGCGAGGCGCGGAACATTCCCGTCGACGAACGGTTTAGGCGGGACATATCCGCAGGAAGGAGACGTTCCATGCCCCGTGGAGATAAATCCGCCTATACCGAAAAGCAGAAGCGCAAGGCCGAACACATCGAGGAAGGCTACGAGTCGCGCGGCGTTTCCGAAGATGAAGCGGAGCGGCGTGCCTGGGCGACCGTGAACAAGGAAAGCGGTGGCGGCAACAAGTCCGGTTCCGGACGCGGCCGCCCGGACACCACCGTTTCCTCAGAGAAAGGGGGACGGAAAGGCGGCGCCGCCTCGGCTTCCCGCTCGAAGGAAGAGCGATCCGCCTCGGCCAAGAAGGCGGCCGCCTCTCGATCGCGGGAAGATCGTTCCGCATCGGCCAAAAAGGCCGCCGCGACGCGCAAGCGCAATAAGGAACGAGCCGCCTGACGTCCGGCGCTGGAGCGGCTGAAGGATCGGACCCTCTCGCCGAGCTCCGGCATATCAATGGCGGCGGTGCGCTTGGCTGGCCATTAGCCACTAGCCGAGTGGGTCATCCCGGGCAAGGTGACCTGGCTTGTCGAGGACTCTCGACGCACAAGTATACGTACCATTCCGAACCATATTTTCGCCCCTATGGGGCTAAATCGATTTCTAATCATTTAGATTCCACTTTACCGCGCTCAGGGCTGCAAGTGCAATTTCTTTAGTCTTTCCATAGGTATAATCCGATATTGCCCGCCACCGGATAATTTCTAGAGTTCTTCTGTCAAGTTTGATGGAAGGAAAGAAAAATGCGTGGCTTCGCAATGCTGGGGATCGGTAGGACCGGGTGGATCGAGAAGGAGACACCCAAATGCGGACCGATGGACGCAATCTGCCGCCCAATTGCGCTAGCCCCTTGCACGTCGGATACGCACACCGTCTGGGAAGGAGCGCTGGGAGACCGCCACAATCTCATTCTTGGTCATGAAGCGGTCGGTGAAGTGGTCGAGGTCGGATCGCTGGTGAGGAGTTTCAAGCCAGGGGACAAGGTGCTTGTTCCGGCGATCACGCCGGATTGGAACTCGCTTGAGGCACAGGCTGGCTACTCGATGCATTCCGGTGGAATGCTGGGGGGATGGAAGTTCTCAAACAGCAAGGATGGCGTCTTTGCTGAGTTCTTCCACGTCAATGACCCGGACGGCAACCTTGCCCATCTCCCCGAAGGCATCGAACCGGCAATCGGAACGCTGCTATCCGACATGATGCCGACAGGCTTCCACGGCGTTGAGCTGGCGGACGTGAAGTTCGGCGACAGCGTCGCGGTGATCGGCATCGGGCCGGTTGGCCTGATGAGCGTAGCCGCGGCGGCCATCGGCGGCGCCTCGCGCATTTTCGCCGTCGGCTCCCGCCCGAGAACCATGGACATCGCCATCGAATATGGCGCCACCGACTGCATCAACTACCGGGATGGCGACATCGGCGAGCAGATTCTTGAGAAGACCGCCGGAAAGGGTGTCGACAAGGTAATCGTCGCCGGCGGCGACGTGGACTCGTTCATCCCCGCGACCAACATGATGAAGCCGGGCGGCACGATCGGCAACGTCAACTACCTCGGCTCCGGTGACTATATCAAACTACCGCGCTCCGGCTGCGGTTGTGGCATGGGTCACAAGAACTTCCGAGGCGGGCTGATGCCCGGCGGGCGGCTGAGGATGGAGAAACTCGCCGCGTTGATAACTTCGGGCCGCATTGATCCAAGCAAGCTCATCACCCATCGTTATGAGGGGCTGGAGCATGCCGAAACGGCGTTGATGCTGATGAAGGACAAGCCGGCCGATCTGATCAAGCCGGTCGTCACCATCAACTGGTAGCGCAAGCATAACCTTAGGCACCGGAAGCCATCCGCTACATTGCGGGTGGCTTCTCGCGGCATGCCGGCAACGCACACCACAACAAAAACGACCAACCTTTAAAGCCGAGGCGATGGGCTGGAGCAAAGCCGCAGGATTGCAGGGGCAAGAGTCGCGGCCAGGTCGCCGAAAGGCGAGTGACACGGCAGTGACACGAGTGACACGGCAGCAAAAACTAAAGGCTTAAATTATTGATTTTATTTGTAAATCTGGAGCGGGTGAAGGGAATCGAACCCTCGTATTCAGCTTGGGAAGCTGCTGCTCTACCATTGAGCTACACCCGCGACGCGCCCTAGATCGCAGTCTGGCCCGGCGCTGTCAAGAGGCGCTTTGGGGGCGGAAATGCTTGGAGAGCTTCAGCCCCTGGGCCTGGTAGTTCGACCCCATGCCCTGCCCATAGAGCGTGGCCGGTACCTCGACCATACGCTCGTAGACGAGGCGGCCGATGGTCTGCCCATGGTCGAGGATGAACGGTACGTCGTGGCTTCGCACCTCGAGCACCGCGCGGGCGCCCTTGCCGCCGGCCGGCGCATGCCCGAAGCCGGGGTCGAAGAAACCGGCATAGTGAACTCGGAATTCGCCGACCAGAGGGTCGATCGCCACCATTTCGGCGGCCGTTTCGGGCGGCACCTGCACGGCCTCGCGCGAGACGAGGATGTAGAACTCATCCGGATCGAGAATCAACGACGTACGGCCGCGTGCCTTGATCGGCTCCCAGAAGTCATCGATCTCCTGCGCCGCCTTGACGTCGACGTCGAGAACACTGGTATGCCGGCGGGCACGATAGCCGATCAGAGCGCCCTCTCCCGCTCCGGCAAGGTCGATGGACAGGGTCAGGCCATGCTCGAAGCGCGGCTCCCGGTCGACCAGGGGAAAGCGGGCATGAAGCGACGCCAGCGCCGCATCATCGAGACGCGCGTCGCCACGGCGGAAGCGAACCTGGCTGAGGCGCGAGCCCGATCGGACCTTGATCGGAAAGGTGCGGGGCGAGATTTCGACCCACAGCCGCCCGTGATAACCGGCGGCGATCTGGTCGAAGGCGACGCCATGGTCGGTGATCAGACGGGTGAAGACGTCGATGCGGCCGGTCGAGCTCTTGGGGTTGGCCGAAGCGGACACCGCGTCGGGCAGGGCAAGGGACTCAAGAACCGGAACGAGATAGACGCCGCCGGTCTCCAGAACCGCGCCGGCACTGAGATCGAGCTCGTGCAGGGCGAGATAGTCGAGCTTGTCCTCGACCGTGGAGCCGCCGCCCGGTAGAAAGCTTGCCCGAAGCCGGTAAGCCACCGGCCCCAGGCGCAGGTCGAGGCTGGCCGGCTGGATCTGGTCGGCATCCAGCGGTCGCGTCGACGCGATGGCGCCGGTGTCGAACAGCTCGCGGATGCGATGGGCGGGAAGAATGCCGGCGATCTCGGTCATGGGCGTGCAAAGCGTCCGGAAAGCAACATACGAGGCCGACGCCGGAAGGCGCGGCCGGACTTTCCGAAGCTCTAGCCTGTTTTGGTGTCTATGGAAACTCGAACAGACGCGGGAATCGAAGAATGACGGCGCTCAGATACCGACGGCGGGAACAATTGCCCAGTCGCTGGGAACCGTCTCGGCGTGCATGCTCTTGCGATAGAACCGAACCCGCCCCTTGCCGCTCTGCTTGGCGGCATAGAGCGCGGCATCGGCCTTGTGCAACAGGGCGGCGACATTGAGACCGTGTTCCGGCGCCAGGGCAATGCCGATGCTGACCCCGACGACCAGAGGACGCCCGTTGTAGTGATAGGGGCTGCTCAGCGCTGCCAGCACCGCTTCGGCCCGCGCCTCGACGATCTGGCGATCATCCATCGGAATGACCATCACGAACTCATCGCCGCCGAGCCGAGCCACCGTATCTTCCGCCCGGCAGAACTCGCGCAGCCGGCGCGCCACCCCCACCAGCACCGCATCGCCGGCGGCATGGCCGGCGCTGTCGTTGACGTCCTTGAAGCCGTCGAGATCGAGGTAGAAGACCGCTGCCCTTGCCTCCTCACCACGCTTCGCCGCAAGCAGGTGTTTCATGCGGTCGAGCAGAAGCAACCGGTTGGGCAGACCGGTGAGCGGATCGTGCAGGGCCTTTTCTTCGCTGTCGCTGATCAGCCGGACGGCACGACGCGCAAAGAGCAGGACCACGGCGGTAAGGACGAGATAGGCCGCGAAGACCAACACGAGTCCCGGTCCGATGGCCTTGATGATTTGATCGCCGGGCAGGATGGGATCCCAGACCAAGGCATCGGACATGGTGCCGTCCTGGCTCATCAGACGCAGGCGGCCGGGGCCGTCGCTCGTCTGGCCGAAGCCCGGTTCGTAGCTGAGGTTTGGCAGCATGAAGGTTTCGGCCAATCGACTGAGGCTGGCGCGGTCGACGCGCCGGCCGATCGCCAGGACATAGCCGTTGTCGGCCAGCTCGTTCCGGTCCGCGATCTTGTGGACGCCGGTGACCGCGAACAGCACCGGCGTACCGTCCACAGCCATGAGCTGAGTGACGGTATCGCTGATGTGGCCGGCCCGCCAGCGCGCGATCAGCTGCCCGAAGGTGGGGGGCAGAACGCCGCGCGCCTCCACCGCCACGACCCGGCCGCCGGTGCGGGAAAACAGCGTACGGTCGTCAGGATCGAGAACGAACAGGAAGGCGTCGGCCTGTTCCGCCGTCAAATGTTCGGCGAGCCAACCGGCATCGAAGGCGTCGATGACATGGGTCGCCGTTTCGTCCCGCCCAGCCAGGCCGGATGCCTTGCTTGAAAGCTCGTCGGCGAAATAGCGCAGCGCGTTCTTCGCCGTGCGGTGCTGGAACTCCGTCGACAGGTAGTTTTGCTTGGATGACAGCATGAGCACGCCGGCAATGGCGCCAGCGAGCAGAATGGCAATCAGGCCGAACATCGGCAGGATCACACGCAAAAGAAATCGGCGATCAAGGCTGGCCGTCGGGTTCATCGGACCTCCGAAAACGCGGTCGCATGAACAATATCTTGAGCCCCATCAACCAATAATCAGTGGAGGTACGGGAATTATCTCGGTATGACAAACACGACCTTACGGGAATGAGCAGTTTCGCCGTGGCCGTTTGCTGCTTGCGGCGGCGTTGCGGCCGATTCTGCAACGCACCGCATCGGTTGCCGGCTTGACCTTTGTCCACGCATCCCATAGCGTCGCGAGGATCGTGGTTCTTTGAGCCGACCGGCTTGCCGCCACGTTAAACAAGGCTGCTAAAAGGTCGGGACGGACATGTCGATTGCTGACACCCGGCTCGCCCTTGCGCAGCCGGGTTTGTTTTTTTCCGGTCTCCGATATCGAAGGACGAAGACATGACCAAGGTCAACTGGCATCCCGACACTGCCCTCGTGCATGGTGGCAGCCTGCGCTCGCAATGGGGCGAGACGTCCGAGTCGATGTTCGTGACGCAGGGCTTCGTCTATGAAAGCGCCGAGCAGGCGGAAGCGCGCTTTCTCAATCTCGATCCGGGCTTCCAGTACAGCCGCTTCTCCAACCCCACGGTCGCCATGTTCGAAGAGCGCATGGCCCTGCTCGAAGGCGCCCCGGTGGCGCGGGCGACGGCGACCGGCATGGCGGCGGTGACGGCGGCCATCCTGTCACAGGTTTCGGCCGGCGACCACATCGTCGCTGCGCGGGCACTGTTCGGGTCCTGTCGCTACATCGTCGAAGACCTGGCGCCGCGCTTCGGCATTGCCTGTACATTGGTCGACGGTCGCGACCTTGACCAGTGGCGGGCAGCGGTGCGGCCCAACACGCGCGTCTTCTTCTTCGAAAGCCCGACCAATCCGACGCTGGAGGTTGTCGATATCGCCGCCGTGGCCGAGATCGCCCACGCAGCCGGCGCGCGCCTCGTCGTCGACAACGTCTTCGCCACCGCGCTCTATCAGAAGCCGCTCGAACTCGGCGCCGACGTGGTGGCCTATTCGGCCACCAAACACATCGACGGCCAGGGCCGCTGCATGGGCGGCGTCGTCCTGTGCGACGAGGAGTTCCTGGAGAAGTACCTGCAGGTGTTCCTGCGCCAGACCGGCCCGACCATGAGCCCGTTCAATGCCTGGGTGATGCTGAAGGCGCTCGAAACCTTCTCGCTCCGCGTAAGCCGGCAGGCCGAGAGCGCCGCGAAGATCGCCGCGGCCCTCGAGGGACACCCGAAGATCGCGCAGGTGATCTATCCGGGTTCGGCAAGCCACCCGCAGGCCGACATCTGTCGCAAACAGATGACCGGCGGATCGACCATGATCGCCATCGAGGTGAAGGGCGGCCGCGAAGGCGCCTTCGCCGCCGTGAACAAGCTGGGCATCATCAAGATTTCCAACAACCTCGGTGACGCCAAGAGCCTGATCACCCACCCCTCGACGACGACGCACCAGCGCTTCACCGAAGAGGTGCGGCAGGAACTCGGCATCCGCCAGGGCCTGTTGCGCCTGTCGGTCGGCCTCGAACACGCCGACGACCTGATCGCCGACCTTGAACAGGCGCTCGGCTGATCGCTCGATAATAACGCCTCCGAAACGAATTCGGTGTAGACAGGGCGCATGCCGATCGACATGCGCCCCGCTCAGGCCCTCAGACTTTGGCACGACGTCTCGCTCGCCACCGTGCGCGAGAACGGCGCCGACCTGTCGCCGCGCCAGATCACCGTGCTGCTCACCGTCTATCTCGAGCCACCGCCGCACACGGTGCGCGGTCTCGCCGAAAAGCTCGGCGTCACCAAACCGGCGATCACCCGTGCGCTCGATACCATGGGCGAACTGAAGCTTCTGGGCCGCAAGCGCGACGAGACCGACAGGCGCAACGTCATCGTTCATCGCACGGTGGAAGGGGCGCTGTTCCTCGAACGCCTTGCCGATATCATCGTGGACAAAGCCAGGGAGCTGCCGCGTTGACCACCGACCGCCGCACCACGTTCGCCCGCCCCGACCTCGCCGACGCCGCGCTTGCCGGTCACGTGGCGGCCGAGCGATATGTCGAGCCGAGGCCCGCCCGGGTTGTGTCTCCGGTCGCCGGTCTCCGGCGCGAACCGCGCTTCGATTGTCCGCTCGACAGCGAAGCGCTTCATGGCGAGGCGATCGGCGTGCTCGATGTCGATGGCGAAGGCTGGGCCTTCGTGCGGATCGGGCGCGACGGCTATGTCGGTTACATGCCGGCCGAGGCGGTGTCCTTCTCGGCTCCCGAGCCGACGCATGCCGTGTCGCAGTTGCGCTCCTTCGCCTTCTCGGGGTCCGATCTCAAGCTGCCCGTCGCCTACTCGCTGGTTCAGGGCGCGCTGGTCACCGTCACGGGCGAAGTGGAGCGGCGCAACCTCGTTTATGCGCTTCTTGCCGATGGCACGGCCACGGTGATGAAGCACCTCCGGCCGATCGGATCGCCGCCGACCGGCGATTTCGTCGCCGTTGCCGCCGCCTATGTCGGCACGCCCTATCTCTGGGGCGGTTCGTCGAGCCTTGGCATCGACTGCTCGGGGCTCGTCCAGCGCGCGCTTGCCGAAACCGGCATCGCCGCTCCCCGCGACACCGACCAGCAGGAGGCCGGCGTCGGCGAGCCGGTCGACTGGAATGGCGATCCCGACGCCCTCGAACGCGGCGATCTCGTGTTCTGGAATGGGCATGTCGGCATCGTCGCCGGTCCGGACCAGCTGCTACACGCCAACGGCTTTCACATGGCAACGGTAATAGAACCGCTCGGCGGCGCCATTGCCCGCATCGCCTCTGGCGGCGTGCCGGTAACGAGCGTACGACGGCTTGCCGGCTACCGCGCCAAGGCGTGACGGGAACGGGTCAGATCCCCCGTAGATTCGACAACCAGCCGCCGAGGCTTCCGCCCAACCCGAAGTTCGGCTAGCCTCGCGGGACTATCATTTTCGCAGCCGCCGAGTGTGTCGAAGATGCGCCTATCAAAAGCCTTGGTTGCTGCAAGCCTGGGTCTGCTGTTCTGCCTCGCCGGTCCGTTTGTCTCGGACCTCCGTGCCGCTGACGCCGACTATCCTCGGCTTGTGCCTCTCGGGACGGGAGCCACCGCCGGCGCGAGCCCGCCATCCATTCGCTTCGTGACCTCCGACGACTTCCCACCGTTCAACTTCGTCGACGGTTCGGGCCTCATCACCGGTTTCAACGTCGAGGTCGCGAGGGCGATCTGCGCGCGTCTCGCCATTCCGTGCACCGTCCAGGTTCGGCCGTTCCCCCTTCTTCTCGAGGCGGTGCGCGAGAACAAGGCCGACGCCATCGCCGCGGGCGTCGCCGATACGCCGGTCCTGCGCCGCCATCTCGCCTATTCCGTTCCCTACTTCAGGGAACCGGCCCGCTTCGTCCGCCGCTGGCCGGCACTGGTGGAGCCGTCGCCGCGCTCGCTGTCCGGCAAATCGGTGGGTGTCCTCGCCGGCAGCCGCTATGCCGATTTCATCGGCGACTTTTTCCCGACATCCCAGCCTCGTCCCGCGACCACCGAGGCCGAGCTGTTTTCGCTCCTCAAGAGCGGCGAGGTGGATGCCGTCTTCGCCGGCGCCGTCGGCGCGTCCTTCTGGCTGGCCGGTCCGGTCGCCAAGGGCTGCTGCGCCTTTTCCGGCGGCGCCTATACCGAGCCGGCCTATTTCGGCGACGGCATGAAGATCGCCGTCGCCGCCGACAACACCGCGCTCAAGGCCAGCATCGACGGTGCGTTGCGTGCGCTTGACGCCGACGGCACGCTGGCCGATCTCGCCTTGCGCTTCTTCCCCGAAAGCCTTTACTGACGCCGAGCCGCGAACCGGGATGCACCATGTTTACCGCCGTCAGCCATGAGATAGTCGTCAGCGTGGAGCCAAGCTACCTCCCTGCGGAATCCGAGCCCGACGAGCACCGCTATGTCTGGTCATACCGGGTGGTCATCGCCAACCATGGCCGGCGCGCCGTGCAGCTCATGACCCGGTTCTGGGAGATCACCGACGCCAACGGCCTGCGCCGCACGGTGACCGGTCCGGGCGTCGTAGGGCAGCAACCGATCATCGAGCCGGGCGAAGCCTTCGAGTATACGAGCGGCTGTCCGCTATCGACACCTAGCGGCATCATGTCCGGCAGCTACCGAATGGTCGACGATCGCGGCACCACGCTCGAGGTCGTCATTCCGGCCTTCTCGCTCGACAGTCCGGCGGCGGTGCGTACCCTCAACTAGTATCCGCCCCGGCTTCCGCTCGGCACCCGTTTCCAAGATGCTTCATCTTGCACGGACGCTCGCCTGACGCCGAAAGGCGTCCGCGGTTGCTTCAAGATTGCCCGCTACCGGTCGCCTCCAACGGCTGGACAAGATCGGTCGCCGCGCCTATCTGTCGGCAACTCCCTCACCGAAAAGCCGGAGCATCGTTCCCATGTCCGACCGTTTCGTGCGCCTGTTCGGCGACAGCCCGGCCCGCCTTCTTCTGAGGCTTGTCATCCTCTCGTTGGTCGTCGGCGTCGTGCTCGCCGCGCTCGGCGTGGAGCCCTATGACATCGTCACGTCGGCGCTTCGCTTCGTCGACCGCATCTGGTCGATGGGCTTCGATGCCGTCGACCGCGTCTGGCGCTACTTCCTGCTCGGAGCCGTGGTGGTGATCCCGGTCTGGCTGGTGCTGAGACTGCTCAATATCGGCCGCAACCGTTTCTGACGGACGGCCGCAAGCACCCGGCCGGCGGTGAGAGCCGGCCCACTGAAAGCGAATGACACGATGATTTTGCCTTCCGACCCGCCTTTTGGCTTCGACTGGTCCAGCCACAACACCTACTCGACCAACGTCCTTCATCGTCATTCCGAACAACGCACCGACGAAGCGCTGGTGCAACGCCATCTTGCCGACCCGAACCGCCGGTTGATGATGCTGTTCGGCGACCGCGTCCTCGTGAAATCTGGCCGCCTCGACTTCGAGGGAAGCGCCGCCTCCGCCCTGTTCCAGGAAACGGAGACGCAGATTTTCCTGGGCCTCGACGCCGAGGAGCGCCCGTGGTTTGCCGGCGAGTTCAAAACCGAGCCGGAGCTGGAGCCCGGCGAGACCCTCGTCGACCTCCGCAGCCTTGCCCGTGACGCCGTGGTCGGCGCCGACGGCTTCGGCCCCGTGGCGCAGGCGCGGGCAACGTTGTTCTGGCACCAGCGCCACCGCTTCTGCGGCGTCTGCGGCGCGCCGACTGTGAGTATCGCCGCCGGCTACCAGCGCAACTGCACCGGTTGCGGCACCCAGCACTTCCCGCGCACCGATCCGGTGGTGATCATGCTGATCCAGAACGGCGACGACCGGGTGCTGCTCGGCCGGACGCCGCGCTTCGAGGCCGGCATGTATACCTGCCTTGCCGGTTTCATGGAGCCGGGAGAGACGGTCGAGGACGCCGTGCGGCGCGAAGTGAAGGAAGAATCCGGCATCGACGTCGGCCCCGTCCGCTACCACGCCAGCCAGCCGTGGCCGTTTCCGGCCAACCTGATGCTGGGGTGCTATGGCGAGGCGATCTCCACCGACATCGTGGTGGACAAGGCCGAAATGGACGATTGCCGCTGGTTCACGCGCGACGAGGTCAAGGCGATGCTGGCGACCACCGAGGTCGGCAAGCTTCACTGCCCGCCGAAACTCGCGGTGGCCCGCCACCTCATCGAGGTGTGGGCCGACCTCAAGTAGCGATCACTCGCCGGGCCGGAGCCCGAGATGGGCGGCCGGCTCGCGGATCTTGTCGCGGAAGGGGCTGGCGGGGTAGCTGCCGAACACCTTGACCTCGCGGCTGAAGAACTCAAGCTCTTCCAGGGCGAACTTCACCGCCGGGTCGTCGGGATGTCCCTCGACGTCGGCGTAGAACTGCGTCGCGAAGAACTGACCTTCGAGCTGGTAGCTCTCCAGCTTCGTCATGTTGATGCCGTTGGTGGAAAAACCGCCCAAGGCCTTGTAGAGCGCGGCGGGAATGTTGCGGACGCGGAAGATGAAGGTGGTCACCGTCGGCGTGCCGTAAGGCGGAGCGGCGCGCGGACGCGGCGACAGGATGATGAAGCGCGTCGTGTTGTGGAGGGTGTCCTCGCAGTCGGCCTTCAACACGTCGAGACCGTAGATGTCGGCGGCAAGCGACGAGGCGATGGCGGCGCGCGTGGGGTCGCCCGTTTCGGCGATCTCGCGGGCCGAACCCGCCGTGTCGGCGCCGACGATCGGCGTGATGCCGAGCGAGCGCAGCGTCTGCCGGCACTGGCCGAGCGCCTGCACATGGCTCTGCGCCGTTCGGACGTTCTCAAGGCGCGCGCCCTTGACGCCAAGGAGCTGGTGGTGAACCGGCAGGAAGTGCTCGCCGATGATATGGACGTCGGCATGCGGCAGGATATGGTGAATGTCGGCAACACGGCCGGCGGTCGAGTTTTCGATCGGAATCATGCCGAGGTGACCGGCGCCGGACGCGAGCGCTGCAAAGCAGTCCTCGAAGGTCGGGCAGGCGACGGCCTCGCAATCGGGATAGACCTCCAGGGCGGCGAGATGGGAATTGGCGCCCGGCTCGCCCTGGAACACGACCTTAAGCTTCTCCGACATCGTTCTCTTCCGCTTTTTCAAAAGGCGGAAAGCGGCATAGCAGCCGCGCCGAAGCAATTCCAGCAAAAGTGGATAGGAGTTCCGCCTTCGGAACCGCGCCGCGAGAGCGAAGGGAGCGTTTCCGACGCCCTCGCTTCATCGAGAACGCCATGGCCCGTCATCCCTTGATAGAGGCACCGATGATCGCCCTGGCCCGGTCGAGATCGTGCGGGGTGTCGACGCCCAGCGGAACGTCATCCACGATGGCCGCGTCAATGCGCATGCCCGCCTCGAGAAGGCGGAGCTGCTCCAGCCTCTCGCGCTTCTCGAGCGTCGACGGCGGCAGCGTCACGAAACGGGCGAGCGCCGAGCGGCGATAGGCGTAGAGGCCGATATGGTGATAAAGCGGCCCGTCGCCGTAAGGCGCCGTGGCGCGGCTGAAATAGAGCGCCCGGAGGCGGCGTTCGGCCACGGGAGAGCCGATCACCTTGACCACGTTGGGATCGACCTTCTCCTCGTCGCGAACGATCTCGGCGGTCAGGGTGGCAACGTCGACCGCAGGATCGTGAAGCGGATCGAAACAGGCGCGAACGGCAGCCGGCGCGATCGTCGGCAGGTCGCCCTGCACGTTGACGATCACATCGACCCGCCCCTCGGGATCGGCCTTGGAAAGCGCTTCGAAGATCCGGTCCGAGCCACTCGGATGGTCGGGGCGCGTCAGCACAGCCCGTCCGCCGGCCGCTTCGATGACCGCCTTGATGGAGGGATGATCGCAGGCGACGACCACCTCGCCGATGCCGGCCTCGACCGCGCGTCGCCAGACGTGGACGATCATCGCCTCGCCATGGATATCGGCGAGCGGTTTGTCCGGCAGGCGCGTCGACCCGAGGCGCGAGGGAATGATCACCAGGGCGTTCGGCTTCATTTCGGACACGTGCAATCCTCCGGCAGGGCGGCAAAAGGGCGTCGACCGACGCGCTCGCGCGCGGCCGCTTTATACGGTGCGCCGCGACCTGAGGATAGTTTGCAGGAGGGAGCAAAATCCCGTATATGCTGCCGAGTGTGACCAGAAATCCTCTGGTGAGGTCCATTCCTAAACCGCCAAACGTCACGCGCGCCAAGGCGGGCGCCGCGCGACCCCAAGGAGCCGGTGTCCCCGATGTCGCTGCAACCCAACAAGATTCTCGGCGCCGTGCTGGCGGTCGCCGTCGTCGCTTTCGCCATCGATTTCGTGTCCGACCAGATTTTTGCCAAGCAGGACCTCAAGACACCCGGCTATGTCGTCGACATGAATGCCGCCCCGGCCGTTGCCGCGGCAGAGGCTCCCGCGCCCGCTGCGGTCGCCCCCGATCCCAACGCACCGGCCGCCGTTGCGACCCAGCAGGCCGCCGCGGCGCCGGCAGCCGCCGGCTCGGACGTGGCTCCCATCGCCGACCGTCTGAAGACCGCCGACGTCGCCGCCGGAGAGAAGACGTCCAAGGTCTGCACGGCCTGCCATTCCTTCGCCGATTCGGGCGCCAACAAGGTTGGCCCCGGCCTTTGGGAAGTCGTGAACCGCAAGCCGGGCACGCATGAGGGCTTCAAGTATTCGCCGGCCATGGTGACCTTCGGCGAGACCCACACCTGGGATTACGCCACGCTTGACATCTATCTCACCAATCCCAAGACCGAGGTGCCCGGCAACAAGATGGCTTTCGCCGGCGTCAAGAAGCCGGAAGATCGCGCCAATCTGATCGCCTATCTCCGGTCGCTGTCGGCCAATCCGGCGCCGCTGCCGTAAGCAGGCTCCAGACGAAACAGATCGCGCGGGCGGCCTTCAGGCCGCCCGTTGTCTTTTGGCGAAGGCCGGCAGCGGCAGGGCGATGGTGGCAAGACCGAGAAGGATCAGCCCCATGCCGGCGACGCGGAGCGGCGAAAAGGTCTCTCCCAGCACCAGCCAGGACGACAGCGTGCCGAACAGCGGCACCAGGAGCGAAAAGGGCGCCACCGTCGAAGCCGGGTGGTTCTTGAGAAGAAAGCCCCAGAGGCCAAAGCCGACCAGCGTGGCGAGCAGTGCGAGATAGAGCACCGAACCGGCGCCCACCAATCCCATTCCGGTAACGCCGGAGACGATGGCCGGCCACCCTTCGAAGACGAGCGATAGCGCGAACAGCGGGATCGGCGGCACGAGGCTGAGCCAGACCATCATCGGGAACATGTCGACCTTGCCGGTGCCCCGCATCAGCACATTGCCGAGAGCCCAGCTTGACGCCGAGGCGAGGGTCAGGCCGAGACCGACCACCGTGAAATCGCCGCCCACCGTGGTGGCTATAGTCAGGAGCCCGAGCGCGGCGACACCGGCACCGGCAAGCTGGCGGGGCCTTGGCCGCTCCCCAAGGGCGAACGCGGCGAACAGGATGGTCAGGAAAGCCTGGCTTTGCAGCGTCACCGAGGCGAGCCCCGGAGGCATGCCGAGCTTCATCGCCGGAAACAGGAAGGCGAACTGACCGACGAACAGAGTCATGCCCACGGCGATCATTCGCAACGGCGGGACGTTCGGCCGCGCGAGAAAAGCGACCGGCAAGGCGGCGACGACAAACCGCAGCGCAGCGAGGAGGAGCGGCGGCACGGAGCCGAGCCCAAGACGGATCACGACGAAGTTGAAGCCCCAGATCGCCGTGACGAGGACGGCGAGGGCGATATGGCGGACGGGCATGGGCGAACGGCTCCGGGAGGAGCGCAAAGCCTAGCGTTGCGACGGCCCGGACGCAAACGGGGAAATCTCACGTTCTCGCCACGGCAAGGCGACCATCGACATAGTCGCGCAGGATTCCGAGCGCCTCGCCGGGGGAGCGATGCAACGTCGGCAAGGCGGCGTGCAGCCAGAGACCGTCGATCATCGCCGCGATGCCACGGGCGAGAGCGGGAGCACCATCGCCGACAAGCGGTCGCAGGTCGTGTCGGAGGTTGGCCTCGAGCCGCTTCAGGTAGATGGCGAGCAGGCGCGCGGCCGCCTTGTCGTGAATGGACTGCATGTAGAAGGCGAGCCAGGCCGAGATGACGGCGGGCGAGAACTGCTCGGGCGCGAAGCTCGCCGCCAGGATGGCGTCGACCCGAGAGCGCGGATCGCCCGCTTCGGCGAGGCGGCGACGGGCGGCGAACGCGAACTCGCCGAGGAGATGCCGCATGGTGGCCGACAGCAACTCGTCCTTGGACCCGAAATAGTGGTGCGCCAGCGCGGGCGACACGCCGGCCCTCTTGGCGATATCCCCCATGGTCACGCCGTTGAGACCACGCTCATGAATGGCCTCCACGGCCGCGACCACCAACTCCTGTCGGCGGATGGGCTGCATGCCGAGTTTGGGCATTCCGCTCTCCATTGCTGCTGGCCACAGCATATTTTTAATTGACTGCTCAATCAATAAAAAATCTGGAACGTAAATCCATCCATATTGAAGCCTGGAGGGCGGAATGGACGCCGATAAATACGCTGATGCGGGCCGATTTCCGCGGATTTCGCGAAGTACTCCACTGCAATCGATCAAAAAACCATTGGCAATCACAGGAAAATGCGTATTCATTTCGCTCCGCATGGTCATAAAACTTTCACGGCCTGAGGGAGGCGATGCCTCCGGAGGGCTTGAGGAGCTGTACAGCTGATGAAATCCGCCTTTGCCGCCCTGCCGATCGCCCTTGCTCTCGCTGCTCCGGCCCTTGCCGCCGACGGCGACGCCTGCACGACCGTGCGCTTTGCGGATGTCGGCTGGACCGATATCGCGGCCACCACAGGTGCCGCGTCCGCAGTGCTGGAAGGGCTTGGCTACCAGCCGGAGGTGCAGCTTCTCGCCTTGCCGGTCACGTTCGCGTCGCTCGCCAACGGCGACATCGACGTCTTCCTCGGCAACTGGATGCCGACCATGGAGGCCGACCTCAAGCCCTATCTCGACAAGGGGACGATCGAGGTGACGGGCGTCAACCTCGAGGGGGCCAAGTACACCCTCGCCGTGCCGAAATACGCCTTCGACGCCGGTCTCAAGTCCTTCGGCGACATCGCCAAGTTCAAGACCGAGCTCGAAGGCAAGATCTACGGCATCGAGCCGGGCAACGACGGCAACCGCCTCATCCTCGGCATGATCAACGACGGCAAGTTCGACCTCACCGGGTTTGAACTGGTGGAGAGCTCCGAGCAGGGCATGCTTGCCGAAGTGAGCCGGGCGGTGAAGGACAACAAGCCGATCGTCTTCCTCGGCTGGGAGCCGCACCCGATGAACGCCCGTTTCGAGATGGCCTATCTCGAAGGCGGCGACGATGTCTTCGGCCCGAACTTCGGCGGCGCCACCATCTACACCAACACGCGCAAGAACCTGTCGGTCGATTGCCCGAACCTCGGCAAGTTCGTCAACAATCTGAAGTTCACGTTGCCCTTCGAGAACGAGATCATGGGCGACATTCTCGACAACGGCGCTGACGCCAAGGACGCCGCCAAGGCCTGGCTGAAGGCGCATCCCGACACGCTCGGTCCCTGGCTCGACGGCGTCACGACGCGCGATGGCAAGGATGGCCTCGCCGCCGTGAAGGCGTCGCTCGGGCTGTGAAACTGACGCGGTAAAAGCAAGCTGAGGCGATCATGGACTTCCTGACGGCCTACAAGATCCCGGTCGGTCCCTGGGCCAAGACGCTGGTGGACTGGCTGACGGCCAATGGCGGCGGCTTCTTCGACGCCATTTCCGCCGTGCTCGGCGGAGCCGTGGGCTGGATCGTCCTGGCATTGCAGGCGCCGCCGCCACCGGTGACGGTTGCCCTGATCGCCACGCTGGCCTTCATCCTGAAGCGGTCGATCCCGCTTGCGCTGTTCGTCGCAGCGGCTCTGCTCTTCATCGTCAACCAGGGGTTCTGGAAGGAAACGACACAGACGCTGGCGCTGGTGGTGGCGTCGTCGGCGGTCTGCATGGGGCTTGGCGTTCCGATCGGCATACTGGCGGCGCGCCGAGCCTGGGCCATGGCGGCCCTGCGTCCGGTGCTCGACCTGATGCAGACCATCCCCACCTTCGTCTATCTCATCCCGGCACTGGTGCTGTTCGGGCTCGGCATGGTACCGGGTCTGATCGCCACGGTGATCTTTGCCCTGCCCGCTTCGATCCGCCTTACGGCTCTCGGCGTATCGTCGACGCCGAAGCCGCTGGTCGAGGCGGCCGACAGCTTCGGCGCGACGCCGTTGCAGCGGCTGGTCAAGGTGGAGCTGCCCTACGCCATGCCGCAGATTCTCGCCGGCCTCACCCAGACCATCATGCTGTCGCTATCGATGGTGGTCATCGCCGCCATGGTCGGCGCCAACGGTCTCGGCGTACCGGTGGTGAGGGCGCTCAATACCGTCAACATCGGCATGGGCTTTACCGCCGGGCTGGCCATCGTGCTGATCGCCATCATGCTCGACCGCATGTGCCGGATTCGCGGCTGAGGAGTTGTTCGTGTCATCCTCCCGCGTTCGCGACGCGCTGCGCTTCGAGCGCGTCGACATCATCTTCGGCAAGAAGCCGGAGCCCGCCTTCCCTCTGATCGACGCCGGCCTCAGTCCATCGGAAATCACCGCCGAGACCGGCCTCACCGTCGGCGCCATGCAGGCATCCTTTTCGGTGCGGGAGGGCGAATGCCTGGTGCTGATGGGGCTTTCCGGCTCGGGCAAATCGACGCTGATCCGTGCCGTCAACGGCCTCAACCGGGTCAGCCGGGGGCACCTTTTCGTGCGTGACGGCGAGGGAGAGGTCGATGTCGCCCGTTGCGATGCCGCGGCGCTGCGGCGCATCCGCCGCCGGCGCGTCGCCATGGTTTTCCAGCAGTTCGGCCTCTTGCCCTGGCGGACGGTGGCCGACAACGTGGCGCTCGGCCTCGAACTCGCGGGCGTGCCCAAGGCGGACATCGCCGCGCGCGTCGCGACGGAGCTTGCGCGCGTTCATCTCGCAGACTGGGCCGACCGCCGGGTTCAGGAGCTGTCCGGCGGCATGCAGCAGCGGGTGGGTCTTGCCCGCGCATTCGCCACCGAGGCGCCGATCCTGCTGATGGACGAGCCCTTCTCGGCTCTCGATCCGCTGATCCGCGACAAGTTGCAGGATGAGCTGATCGATTTCCGCGCCGAACTGAAGCGCACCATCCTGTTCGTCAGCCACGACCTCGACGAAGCCATGAAACTCGGCGACCGCATCGCCATCATGGCCGGCGGGCGCGTCGTGCAGGTGGGCACGGCGCAGGAAATCATGCTCGCACCGGCGACGCCCTATGTCGCCGAGTTCGTCGCCCACATGAACCCGCTCAACGTGTTGCGCGCCGCCGACGTCATGGCGCCGGCCGGCAGTCCCGCTCGCGAAGAGGGAAGCGCGGTGGTCGCCCCGACGACGCCGATCCGCGAAGTGATGGCCGCTTCCGTCGCCACCGGCAAGCCGGTGCTCGTCGAAGACGCCGGCGAGATCGTCGGCGCCATCACCTCGGAAGCGATCCTCAAGGCCATTCTCAGGAAATAGCCGATTAGGCCGTCTTCGCGGACCCGACGAGGCCGAGATAGTCCCAGATCACCGTGGCGGCGGCGAGTGCCGTGATCTCGGACACGTCATAGGCCGGGGCGACTTCCACGACATCCATGCCGACGAAATCGATGCCGGCCAGGCTGCGCAGTATGGCTTGGCTCTGCCACGGCAGAATACCCGCGAACTCAGGCGTACCGGTGCCGGGAGCGAAGGCGGGATCGAGGCAGTCGACGTCGTAGCTGAAATAGGTCGCACCCGATCCCACGACCTGCCGGATCCGTTCGGCAACGGCGGCCGGCCCCAGGGCGTGAACGTCCTGAGCCGAGAGGATGGTAACGCCCTTTCCGATCGTCCAGTCCCAGACCTCCCGCTGCACCGGCGAGCGAATGCCGATCTGGATCATTCGCCTGGGATCGACGAGTCCTTCCTCGATGGCATGGTAGAAGGGCGAGCCGTGGCCGTAGACCTGGCCGAAGTTGTCCGGCCAGGTGTCGACATGGGCGTCGAAATGGACAAGGCCGAGCGGCGCGCCGACCTTGCGGCGCAGCGCCCGCAGGAGCGGCAGCGTGATGCCGTGCTCGCCCCCGACAGCGAGAAGATGATCGAGGCCCTCGGCCTGCTCTTCGATCAGCCGATAGCTTGCGGCGAGATCACCGAGGGCGATCGTGAAGTCGCCGATGTCGGCAATATCGAGACGCGTCGGGTCGATCCAGAAATGCGGATGGTCACCGTCGGTCAGCATGCGGCTCGCCGCGCGCACGGCGGCCGGCCCCGAGCGGGCGCCGGTCCGGTTGGTGACGCCGATGTCGAGCGGAATACCGGCCAGAGCAAAAGCGGCGCTGCGATCGGAGCGAGGAAGCCCCATGAAACTTGAGGCAACGGCGAAGGTCGGGGTACCGGACATGGACGCTCCTGCGTGCGCTCCGGCAGCCGTCAGGTCTCGGCGGCCACCGGCAGATGAATCGCCGCAGTCAAACCGCCGCCGGGCCGATTGGCAAGCGTCAATTCGCCGCCGTGGGCCCGAACGATCGAGCGCGCCGTGGCAAGGCCGAGGCCCACGCCGCCGGTCTCGAGATTGCGGGACGTCTCCAGCCGGGTGAACGGGGCGAAGACCTCCTCCAGCTTGTCCTCGGGGATGCCGGGGCCATCGTCGTCAACGGCGATGACGACGGCGGTGGCGGTGCGCTCCAGCCGGACGCGGGCGCGGAGCCCGTAGCGGATGGCGTTCTCGACAAGATTGCGCAAAGCGCGCCGCAACGATACCTGCCGGACCGACAGGTAGAGATGCTCCGGCCCCTCGACGCTGACGTCATGACCAAGATCCGAGAAATCGGCCGATACCGCCTCGATCAGCGCCACGAGATCGGTGTTGCGCGACTCCTCGCCGGCCGCGTCGTCGCGGGCGAAGGCCAGCGTCGCCTCGGCCATGCGCGCCATCTCGTCGATGGTGGCAACCATCCGCTCGCGCGTCTCGTCATCGTCGATGAACTCCGCTCGAAGGCGCAGCGACGTCAGAGGCGTTCGGAGGTCGTGACTGATTGCCGCCACCATGCGTGTACGGTCGGCAACGAAGCGGCTGACGCGCGCCTGCATGGCGTTGAAGGCCCGCGTGGCGCGGACGATCTCCTCCGGACCGCGTTCGGGCAGATCGGGCACATTCTCGCCGCGCCCGAGCCGGTCGGACGCCTGGGCCAGCTCCCGGAGCGGCTTGGTGATCCGTCGCACCGACAGAGCCATGACCAGGGATATGGCGATCACCGTCAGGAAGGTCGACATCACCACCGGCCAGGCCCAGAGCTGGGGGCGCGGCAGCAGCGTTTCCGAGTTGAGCCAGGCACCGTCGGAAAGTCGCACCGACAGCGCAAGCGTCGGCGGCCAGTGCTTCATCCGCTGCCGGGCGCCCTGACCAAGCCCGTTGCCCCGCATTGTAGAGTGAGGTTCGGCGCCGGCCCGGTCGTTGTCGGCAAACTCGGCCCGGACCTGACGCCCCGGCCCGAAGATTTCGTCGAGCTTGGCGCGCGTCTCGTTGTCGGGCCAGACGGTGACGTCTCCCTTGACCAGCGGCTCGGGAGTGACCGAATAGGTAAAGCGGGTGGTGCTGAGCGCCCCCAGAATGCGATCGCGCTGGCCGACGGGCGTTTCCTCGATCAGGTTGGCCAGCGTGGCAATGCGGCCGAGCACCTGCTCGCGGGCCGCCGCATCGATCGCCGACCGCCGGCTTTCGGCGAAGAACACCAGCGTGACCACCTGGGCGATCAGGACGGCAGCGATCAGCAATACCGAAAGCTGACCGGCAAGGCTGCGCGGGAACAGACGCAATCTCACTCGGACAACTCCTCGACGTCGGCGGCAAAGATGTAGCCGCCTCCCCACACGGTCTTGATCAGCTCGGGATTCTTGGGGTCGACCTCGATCTTCTTGCGCAGCCGACTGACCTGATTATCGATGGAACGATCGAAGATTTGCGGCGTGCGTCCGGAGGTCAGATCCATCAGCTGATCGCGGTTGAGGACCATGTTGGGACGCTTCAGGAAAGCGGTGAGCAGTTGGAACTCGGCCGTGGACAGCGGCAGCGCCACGCCGTCGCCACCGACCAGTTCCCGGCGGCGCGCGTCGAGCACGAAGCGGTCGAACTTCAACCGCCGGGACTCCAGCGGATCCCGGGGCTTGGGCACGGCCTGCGTTCTTCTCAGCACCGCGCGAATGCGGGCGAGCAGTTCGCGCGGGTTGAACGGCTTGGTGACGTAGTCGTCGGCGCCGATTTCCAGGCCGACGACCCGGTCGGTATCCTCGGCCATGGCGGTGAGCAGGATCACCGGCGTATCCGAGCTCTCGCGCAGGAAGCGGCACAGGCTGAGGCCATCCTCGCCCGGCATCATGATGTCGAGCACCACGAGATCGACCGCCGCCGCCTTCAGCGCCTTGCGCGCCGCGGCCGCGCTCTCGGCCGTCGTGACTCGAAATCCGTTCTTCAGCAGGTAGCGGCCGATGAGGTCTCGGATCTCGCGATGGTCGTCGACCACCAGAATGTGGGGTTGAGGCTCGGTCATGTCGGGTACTCGGACGTTCTGTGTCCCAAGGATAGCGATCCGCAGGAAGGATACCAAAGGAAATGGTATCAAGATGTATCCATCGCCAGCGAGGTTACGCCTCAATACAACCGGGGCATTTCCGGGCGAATTTGAGCGACAATTGCTCCCTATGTTGCCCCTGCCGCCAACGGGACCCCCCTTTCAAGCCGTAGGCGGTACGGACAGACAAGGAGAAGCTCCCGTGAAAGCGCTCACACTCGCCACGATTTCCACTCTCTCGGTCATTGCTGTCGGCACCGTCGCCTTCGCTGCCGGCCCCGGCATGGGGCCGATGGGATTTGGCCCGGCGGGCGAACCGATGAAATTCTTCGCCGAGGCCGACACCAACAAGGATGGCAAGGTCGACGCCGCCGAGATGACCGCCTATCGCGACAAGATGTTCGCGGAGGCCAACAGCGACGGCAAGGACGGCATCACCATTCAGGAGTTCGAGCCCTGGTTCTGGAAGCAACACCGGGAGATGATGGTGCGCGCCTTCCAGCGGCTCGACGCCGACGGTGACGGCCAGATCACCAAGGCCGAGGCCGATGCGGCCGCCGAGCAGATGCTGAACCGTTTCGACCGCAACAAGGACGGTGTCCTGTCCGCCGAAGACCGGCCGAACCGCGACGGTTGGGGCCGTGACGGCAGACACGGCCGCCACCACGGTCAGGGCATGATGAAGAACTGGATGGGCCAGGGTCCCGGCCCGGCGCAGGATGCGCCCGCCGACGAGACGCCCGATCCCGCCAACTGATCGCGAAACCGCAACACGACCGCCGCCCTCCCCCCGGAGGGCGGCTTTCCTTTACTGCGCGCGATCGATGATCAGCAGATCGTCCTTCTTGAAGGAAACCGTCGCCGCCGATCCGACCTTCGGCAACTCAAGGGCCGGGTCGTTGAAGATGTCGAGCGACACTCTGGCCTCGCGGAGCCGAACGCGGACGCGGATCACCGCGCCAAGGAAGGACACCTCCTCGACGGTCCCGGAAAGGGCGTTGCGATCACTCCCGCCGTCGCCGCCGAGCGAAAGCGCCTCGGGCCTCAATGCCACCGTCGCCTCGTCGGCGATGCCATAGCCGGAAATGTCTCGCGCCGTCACCACCGGCTGGCCGTCGATCGACACGCGCCCGGCCGCCGGATCGACGACACGCGCCTCAAACAGGTTGAGCGTGCCGACGAAACTCGCCACGAAGCGCGTCGTCGGGTTGTTGTATATCTCCGAAGGCGTCCCGACCTGATCGGCCCGACCTTCGTTCATCACCACGATGCGGTCGGAGATGGACAGCGCCTCCTCCTGGTCGTGCGTGACGAAGACGGTGGTGATGCCCAGCTCGCGCTGGAGCGCCCGGATCTCCTCGCGCAGGGATACGCGGATCTTGGCGTCGAGCGCCGACAGGGGTTCGTCGAGCAGCAACACCTGCGGCTTGATCGCCAGCGCGCGAGCGAGCGCCACGCGCTGCTGCTGGCCGCCGGATAGCTGGTAGGGGTAGCGGTCGCCGAGGTCCGGCAACTTGATGAGTTCCAGCATCTCGGCGACGCGCGCGTCGATCTCGCCCTTGTCCTTACCGGCGATCTTCAGCCCGAAGCCGATGTTGCCAGCCACCGTCAGGTTGGGAAACAACGCATAGGCCTGAAACACCATGCCGACATTGCGCTTGGCCGGCGGCAGGTGCGTCATCTCCACCCCGCCGACATGGATCGATCCCGACGAGGCGGTCTCGAAGCCGGCGATCATCCTGAGGATTGTCGTCTTGCCGCAGCCCGACGGGCCGAGGAAGGAGATGAACTCGCCCTTCTCGATGGAAAGGTTGAAGTCATGGACCACGGTGTTCGGACCGAAGGACTTCCTGAGGTGGCTGATTTCGATGAAGGACATCGGGCGTTCCGTGGAGTGCTGCGGTTGGGGCCGGGTCAGGGGCGGGCGGCAACGGCGTTGCGGGAGATGACCTGGATGATGCCCATGCAGGCCCAGGTGATCATGAAGGCCATGACGGCCAGCGCCGCCGGCTCGTAGGCGCGATTGGCGCCGATGAGCTGGAGGTACGGGCCAAAAGCCGGCCGGTTGAGCAGACTGGCGAAGGTGAATTCGCCGATGACGATGGCGAAGGTCAGGAAGGCGCCCGACAGCATGGCCGAACGGATGTTGGGCAGGATGATGCGCCAGATGATGGTGCCCGACGATGCGCCGAGGCTCTCGGCCGCTTCGGTCAGCGTCCTGACGTCGATGGACCGGAGGCCCGTCTCGATGGAGCGGTACATGTAGGGCAGCGCCAGCGTCACGTAGCCGCAGGTCAGGAGAAAGTTGGTGCCGAGCGAGGAGTTGGTGAGCGGCAGGACGCTCGACGAGTTGTAGAGGCGCAGATAGCCAAAGACGATGACGATGGCCGGCACCACCAGTGGCAGCAGCGTCACGAACTCGACGAACGGCCTGAGTTTCCTGAGCCGCAGCTCGACGAAATAGGCCATCGGCACGATGATGGCCATGCCGAAGACAATGGTGACCACGGCAAGGCCGACCGAGAAGGTGAAGGACGACTGGAACTGCGGGTCGGCCAGCACCACCCGGTAGGCCTCGAAGCTGTAGACGCCTCTGAGCTTTCTCAACGAAAACTCAAAGGTGGCCGCAAGCGGGACCAGGAAATACAGCGTGCCGATCAGGATGGCGAGCCAATGGCCGAAGCGGTCGGTCTTCATTTGAGCCACCTTTCGCTGCGCACGCGCAGCAGGATGTAGCAGAGATTGGAAAGACCGGTGATGACGATCATGCCGAAGGCGATGGCGTAGCCGAGGTTCTGGTCATGCAGCACGTCGCCGCGGATCTGCGCGTAGAGCAGGATGGTGACGATGTTGAGCGACGAGCCGGTCAGCGCATAGGCGGTGGCTATGGCGCCGAAGGCATTGGCGAACAGAAGCAGCGTTGCGCCAAGAAAGCTCGGCAGCAGAACCGGCCCGGCGATATGGCGCCAATACTGCCAGTTGGACGCGCCGAGGATGGTGGCCGCCTCGCGCCATTCCTTCCTCAGCCCCTCGATGGCCGGGGTGACGATCAGCACCATCAGCGGGATCTGGAAGTAGAGGTAGGTGAGCGTCAGCCCCCAGAAGGACAGGAGGTTGAAGCCCTGGGCGTAGATGTTGAGGCCGAACACCGACGACAGGAACAGCGTGACGAGACCCTGCCGGCCAAGCGTCGCCAGAAAGGCGAAGGCCAGCGGTACGCCGGCGAACTGCGATGCGACGCCGGAGAAGGTCATGATGGTGGGGCGGATCCAGCGCGGCAGACCGCCCGACACCGCCGCATAGGCGATGAAGGCACCGATCGCCGCCCCGATCACCGCCGAGGCGACCGACACCTTGATGGAGATCCAGTAGGACGACAGGATGGTCGGCGTCCACAGCTTGCCCAAGTTGGCGAAGGTGAAACTGCCTTCATTGTTCTGAAACGCGCCGACCACCAGAAACAGGGTCGGCAGGATCAGGAACAGCACGGCGAAGACCATGAAAGGCGTTACGCCGACGACGGCCCATGGAACGCGTGGGCGGGGAGAACTGGCAGACGAAGCACTGAAAGCCATGCTTTTTGCTATCCGGATCGGCGATCGCGGAAAACCGCCCTCCGACCGAGGCCGGAGGGCGGTACCGGGAAGGGAGGCGGGCGGCCGTGTGACCGCTCCGGGCCTTACTTGACGTCGGCGCCGACGACGCTGTCCCAATTCTTGGTGATGGTTTCCTTATAGGCCGCCTGCTCGTCGAGCGTCGGGAAGATGGCGTTGGAGTAGGCCTCGGCCGGCGGCAGCTTGTCGAGCAGCTCCTGCGGCACCTTGCCGTTCTTGGCGAGGTCGTTGAAGCGGATCGGATGGCAATAGCCCTTCAGCCAGCCGAGCTGACCTTCGTCCGAGTAAAGATACTCCATCCACAGCTTGGCGGCGTTGGGATGCGGCGCATAGGCCGAGATCGCCTGAACGTAGACGCCGGCCAGCACGCCGGTCTTCGGCACCACGACGTCGATCGGCGGATTGCCGGCGAGCGTGTCGCGCCAGGACAGCAGATTGTAGTCCCAGGCGGCGACGATCGGCGTCGTGCCCTGCGCGAGCGAAGCCGACTTGCCGATCACCGGCACGAAATTGCCCTTGGCGACGACATCCTTGAAGAGACCGAGACCGGCCTCGCCAGCCTTGGCGACATCGCCACCGGCGGCCGACAGGCCCGCCGCGAAGACGGCCGAGATGGCCTGCGAGGAGGCGCGCGGATCGCCGGCCAGAGCCACGGCGTTGGCAAACTCCGGCTTCAGGAGGTCAGCCCAGTCGGCCGGGCTGTCCTTGATGAGGTCCTTGTTGATGCCGAAGGACATCACGCCGTAGTAGTCGCCGTACCAGTAGCCCTCGGCGTCCTTGGCGGTGTCGGGGATGCTGTCCCAGGTCGCCACTTTGTAGGGCTGCAGAAGCCCTTCGGCCTTGGCGGACGGACCGAAGCTGAGGCCGACGTCGATCACGTCGGGCGCCTGATCGCCGGTGTTGCCCTTGTTGGCCTTGATCGCCTCGATCTCGTCGCCGGAGCCGGCGTCGGGATTGAGCTCGTTGACCTCGAGACCATACTTGGCCTTGAAGCCCTCGATAACGGCACCGTAGCCACACCAGTCGTGCGGCAGGGCGATGGTGGTCAGCTTGCCTTCGGCCTTGGCGGCAGCGACGAGTTCATCCAGCGACGCCGCGAAGACGGGCGTGGAAACGCACAGAACGGCCTGCGCGGCGATGGTCGACGCGAGAAACAGCTTGAAAGACATGATGGTTCCCCTGTTGGCCGGACACTCCGGCACCCGGATTTCCCACTCTTCGGCAACGCCCCATACCCGCCTCCGCAAGGAAGCGGGCGAGGTTTGCGCGTTCTAGAAGGCGCTCCGATCCGGGATGCCGCGAGCGGTCTCAGAAAGGTTCGCCGTCTCCGCGTTCTTCGTTACCTGAGTTATATGACAGTTTGTTGTGCGTGCCGTCAATTCGCCCAGTCCATTCGGGACGTTGCGTTTTTCGCCGCCTAAGGGCTTTCGCCTTTGCGCTCAGTAGCCTTTGTTGCGATCGACAAGATGACGGAGGGGCCGCCCCGCCTCGTAGGCGGCGATCTCGCCGATGACATAGCGGCTGAGGGCCACCGGATCGCTCTCGGCGGCGACATGAGGCGTCATGAAAAGATTGGGCGCCTGCCAGAGCGGACTTTCGGGCGGCAATGGTTCGGTGGCGAAGACATCGAGGCTTGCGCCTTTCACGCGACCGTCCAGCAGCGCTTCGACGAGGTCGGCCTCGACCAGCGACCGGCCGCGGCCAGCATTGAGAATGACCGGACCGCCAAGAGGACCATCCTTGGCCAGCGCATCGATGACGGCGCCGTCGATCAGGTTTTCGGTCTCCGCCGTCAGCGGCAACAGCGACACGAGAATGTCCGTGCGCGCGAGGAAGGGCGCAAGTCCTTCCTCGCCATGGAAGCAATCGACACCTTCCACGCGCTTTTCGGTTCGGCTCCAGCCGGCGACCTGAAAGCCAAGCACCAGGAGCGCCCGCGCGGCATCTCGCCCGAGCTCCCCCAGCCCCATGATGCCGACGCGAACGGCGCCGGCCGCCCACTGGCGGAGCGGCTTCCAGCTGCCGGCCGCCTGCGCCGCCGCGTAATGGGCATGGCGACGGTGATGCAGGAGCACGTTGAGCACGACCCATTCGGTCATCCGTCCGGTCAGATCGGGATCGACGATGCGAACGACAGGAAGGTTGGGGAGATCCGGATCGGTAGTGAGATGGTCGACGCCAGCCCCCAGCGAAAAGATCGCCTCGAGCTTGGGGAATGTCTTGAGATAGCCGGGCTCCGGCTTCCAGACGAGAGCGTAACGAACGCTGGCCGGATCGAAATCGTCGCCCGGCAGCACCACCGTGCGGTCGGGCGCGGCCTCCCGCAGGGCATGGATCCAATGATCGGGCTTCCAGCCCCGAACGGCGACGAGAATGGTCATGGCGATTCCCGGATGGAGAAGATGCTCCACCTTGCCCGGCTTGGGAGCGGAAACGCAAGCCATGCCGATCCGCAGCCGACCACCAGGACTTGCGCCGTTCCCGAGACATGCCCGGATGGTCGCTATTGACGGCAATAGCTGCCATGCGTATCTGACTTTTCATGTCAACACGCCCCCTTGTCATCCTTCCCGCCCCGCAGCTTCGACTGACTTCGGCGCCCATCGCCCGCGTTGACGATGGCGTTCGCAAGCTTGCCGAAGACATGCTCGAAACCATGTACGCGGCGCCCGGCATCGGCCTTGCCGCCGTGCAGGTGGGCGAGATGAACCGCCTCATCACCATCGACGTCTCGCGCGACGAGGACGTCAAGGAACCGCGCGTCTTCATCAATCCGGAAATTCTTTGGAAATCCGAAGAGTTGTCGGTCTACGAAGAAGGTTGCCTGTCGATCCCCGACTACTACGAGGAAGTCGAGCGGCCGGCCAAGATCCGCGTCCGCTATACCAACCTCGCCGGAGAGCCGGAGGAAGTGGAAGCCGACGGCCTGCTGGCCACCTGCCTGCAGCACGAGATCGACCATCTCGACGGCGTGCTCTTCATCGACCACATCTCCAAGCTGAAGCGCGACCGCGTGACCAAGAAGTTCGTCAAGGCGGCCAAGGAAAAGACGCGCATTTAGCTCGCCCACGCCGAAGCCGCTTTCGCGGCTTCAGCTTTGTTCCCCTCAATCGTCGGCGGCCTCCGTCCCCAGCTTTCGCGCTCCGCGCGGGCGCCGCTTGGCACCGGAAGCCGCTTTCGGCTTTGTTCTCCTCAGTCGCCGGCGGCCTCTGGCCTTGGCTTTCGCGCTCCGCGCGGGCGCCGCTTGGCGCCGCAAGCCGCTTTCGGCTTTGTTCGCCTCAGTCGCCGGCAGCCTCTGGCCTTGGCTTTCGCGCTCCGCGCGGGCGCCGCTTGGCGCCGGAAGCCGCTTTCGCGGCTTCACGCGGTTCCGATGCTTGACGCGGCCATCCGCATGGTATGAAACGCCGGGCAGGACAACTGCCGCAGGATCGCCATGCCGCTCAAGATCGTCTTCATGGGAACGCCCGACTTCTCGGTGCCGGTGCTCGACGCCGTCGTCGGATCGGGACATGAGGTCATCGCCGCCTACACGCGCGCGCCGAAGCCGGCCGGACGCGGCATGGAGCTTCGTCGTTCGCCGGTTCACGTCCGCGCCGACGCGCTGGGCATGCCGGTTTTGACGCCGAAGACGCTGAGGACGGAGGAGGCGCAGGCCACCTTCGCCGCCCATGGCGCCGACGTCGCGGTGGTCGTCGCCTACGGCCTCATCCTGCCGAAGCCCGTGCTCGATGCACCTCGCCTCCACTGTCTCAACCTGCATGCCTCGCTGTTGCCGCGCTGGCGCGGGGCGGCGCCGATCAACCGTGCCGTCATGGCCGGGGACGCAGAATCCGGCGTCATGGTGATGAAGATGGAAGAGGGGCTCGACACCGGCCCCGTGGCGTTGACCGCCCGCGTCGCCATCGGTCCGAACATGACCGCCGGCGAGTTGCACGACGCGCTGTCGCCAACCGGCGCCGCCCTGATGGCCGAAGCCCTCGGCCAGATCGAGGATGGATCGATATCCTTCGTTTCCCAAGGCGAGGACGGCGTCACGTACGCCTCGAAGATCACCAACGAAGAGACCCGCGTCGACTGGCGCCTGGCGGGCGCGGCGGTGCACGATCACGTGCGCGGTCTTTCGCCCTTCCCCGGCGCCTGGTTCATGGCCGATCTCGGCAAGGGCGAGGAGCGGGTCAAGCTTCTCCGGGCCGAGCGGGCCGAAGGCTCCGGGGCGCCCGGCTCGCTGGTGTCGGCCGAAGGGGTGGTCGCCTGTGGCGGTGGCGCGGTGCGCCTCATCACCGTGCAGCGGGCCGGCTCGAAGGCGATGTCCTTCGCCGACTTTGCACGCGGTGCCCGCTTGGCCCCCGGCTTCCAGTTCGGCTGACCGCGATGCCCCGTTACCGGATGCTCATCGAATATGACGGCACTGCCTTTTCGGGCTGGCAATCGCAAGCCGAAGGGACCGGCGTTCAGGACTACCTGCAGCGGGCGATCCTGAGGTTCACCGGCGAGACCATCGTTCTCAAAGGGGCCGGCCGTACCGATGCCGGCGTTCACGCACTCGGCCAGGTCTGTCATTTCGACATCAGCAAGACGCTCCGTACCGACACCATCCGCGACGCCGGCAACGTTCACCTGAGGCCGCACGCCATCACCATCGTGTCAGCCGAAGAGGTGCCGGAGACCTTCGACGCCCGTTTTTCGGCGGTGAAGCGCCACTATCGGTATCGCGTCTTCGCCCGACGGGCGCCGCCGACGCTGGAGCGGCACCTCGTCTGGCACGTCCACGCGCCGCTCGACGTCGAGCGCATGGCGGACGCCGCCAAGGTCCTGCTCGGTCGGCACGACTTCACCACCTTCCGCTCGTCGGACTGCCAGTCGAAGAGCCCGGTCAAGACGCTCGACCAGCTCGACGTGGTCGCGGCGGACGGCGAGATTCACTTCCTGGTCTCGGCGCGCTCGTTCCTGCACAATCAGGTGCGGTCGATGGTCGGAGGGCTCAGGAAGGTCGGCGACGGTCGTTGGACGGCAGCCGACCTCAAGGCGTCGCTGGATGCCGCCGACCGCAGCGCGTGCGCACCGGTGGCTCCGCCCGAGGGGCTTTGCCTGATGCGGGTCGACTACTAAGAGAAAGGGCGGGAAGTTTCCTCCCCGCCCCATCGAAATCAATTGCTCGCCCGGATCACTTCGGCCAGACGAAGGTGGTCGGCAGATGCTGGTAGAGCCAGGTCTCGGTCAGCGTCTTGTCGCCGGCACGCAGGTAGAGGCGCATGTCCACCGGGTTGGGGCCGTCGCCCTTGAAATCGAACACGGCCCGCCAACGCGTGGTTCCCACCACCGGCAGCGTGTAAACGCCGGAAATGGAGCCGGACGACGCCGACACCACAGCCTCGACGCCCGACGACTGGTCGTAGGTGCTGAGGTCGCCGCCGTCGAAATCGATCACGTATTTGACGACACCGGCGGGGCGGGTCTGGCCGGGCACGCCGCCGAAGCCGAGACGCGTCGAGTAGACGCGACCGACCGGCGCCGGGTTCGGCTCGTCGACGCCCCAGGTCAGGCGATAGTCGAAGGCGATTTCGCTGCCCTTGATGGCCGGCGCCGCCGGCAGCCAGTAGGCAACGATGTTGTCGTGGATCTCGTCGTCGGTGGCAATCTCGACGAGTTGCACTGCACCGTCACCCCACTCGCCCTTCGGCTCGACCCATACCGTCGACCGCTTCTCGTAGAAGACGCCGTCGTCCTGATAGTCTTCGAAAGAGCGGTCGCGCTGACAGAGGCCGAAGCCCTTGACGTTCTTGTCGACGAACGTCGACGTCATCACGTTGATCGGATTGTTGAGCGGCCGCCAGACTCGCTCGCCGGCACCGTTCCAGATCGACAGGCCATCCGAATCGTGGATCTCCGGCCGCCAGTCGGGCGCCCGCTGACGATTGGTCTCGTCGTACCAGAACATCGAGGTGAGCGCCGCCACGCCGAAGCGGGCGATATCCTCGCGCGGGTAGAAGCGTACGGCCATGTCCATGACGACCGTGCGGTTCTCGTCGCGGCTGACATCCCAGCGAACGGCACCCGAAACGCGCGGCCCCTCGAGGTCGGCATAGATGGCGAACTGGCCGTCCTTGGAGGCGCCGAAGTAGAAATTGGTGAAGCGCGGGAACTCCTCGGGCGTCGGCATGGCGACGTCGATGGCCAACGCGCGGGCGGATAGGCCGTACTGGTCGAGCGCACCCGACGAGCGGAAATAGGCGGCGCCGAGGAAGGCCAGCCAGTCGCGCTGGCCGGTGTCGTCCATGACGCGGAAGCCGGCGAAGCCGATGTCGCCCGGCAGGCTGGCGGCGGGATTACCCTCGGGAATCTCGAAATAGTCCGGCGAGTAGAGGACTTCCTGCGTCTTGTCGCCATCGACCAGATAGATGCCGACCGGCAGCTTGAAGTAACGGCCGAGGTGGAAGAAGCGAAGCGGTGCCTTGCCGCCGGCCGCCTGGACGGTGTGATCGTCCTTGAACTTGATCTGCCAATGCCTGTCGTAGTCGATCGCTTCCAGCGCGTCGAAGGCGCGCGGCACCTCCGGCACGTAGGCAGCGGCGGCCCGTTCCTTGGCGGCAGTCATCAACTTACTGAAGGAAAAGGGCTTCGGCTTGCCGAGCCTGGTCGACGCCTCAACGGCGAGGGCCTCGGTTGCGGAAAGGCTCGGGACGAGCCCGAGAGCGGCCAGCATGGCCAGAAGGTCACGGCGGGTAAGCTCGGACGACATGAGAGGGACACACTCCGACGAAGAGTCGGCGCCTGCCATGCCGATCATTATCGGAGCGGGGCGCGACGGGCGCATACATAGACCGAACAAGGCTCGACGAACAGTAGTGGAACACTGCATAACTGGTAGAATGATTGATGATTCCCGACCATCCGAGCGTTTGTTCGAGCGGCTCACCGGCACGGTCGAGCGCGTTACCTTCCACAACGAGGAAAACGGCTTCTCGGTGTTGAGGATACGCGTGCGCGGCCGAAAGGACCCCGTGGCGGTCGTCGGCCACGTTCCGACCGTCGCGGCGGGCGAAAAGATCGACGCCGAGGGCCAGTGGATGACCGACAAGGTCCACGGCCTGCAGTTCCGCGCCGACCGCATCGAGACGCACGAGCCGACCGGCAAGGATGCCGTGGTGCGCTTTCTCGGATCGGGCCTCATTTCCGGCGTCGGCCCGGCGATGGCCGAGCGCATCGTGCAGGTGTTCGGGGCCAAGGCGCTCGACGTCATCGAGAACGAGCCGATGCGGCTCGTCACCGTGCCGGGCCTCGGCAAGCAGACGGCCGCCCGCATCGCCGAAAGCTACCGGGAGCGCAAGGCGGTCAAGGACGTGATGATCGCCTTCCAGGACAAGGGTATCGGCACGGCACGCGCCGTGGCCATCTGGAAGGTACTGGGGCCGGAAGCGGTGAAGCTGGTCGAGGAGGATCCCTATCGCCTCGCCCGCGAGGTGCGCGGCATCGGCTTTGCCGGCGCCGACGAGATCGCCGAAAAGTTCGGCATCGACCGCGCCGCGCCGGAACGTATCCGGGCCGGCATCGCCCATGCCATCGAAAGCGCGGCCGACGACGGCCATACCGCCGTGCCGCGCGCCGACGTGCTGGAACGAGCCGAACGGCTGCTGGGCGTCGATGCCGATGCCGTTTCCGCCGAAGTGGAAGGAGCGATCGCCCAGGGCGACGTCGAGACCTTCGACATCGACGGGACCGCGTTTCTGGCCGTTCGCCGCCTCGCCCGTTTCGAGCGCTCCGTCGCCAGCCGCCTCAAGGCTCTCTCCGAAGGGCGCCCGCCTTGGGGCAAGATCGACGTCGACGCGGCCGTCGAGCGATTCGAAACGCGAAAGGGCATGAAACTCAGCCCGTCGCAGCGCGACGCACTGGCGCTGGTTGCCGGCGCCAAGGTTTCGGTGATCACCGGCGGCCCGGGCGTCGGCAAGACAACGCTGCTCGAAGCCCTGCTTGCCACCATCGCCACCGCGAAGCTCACCGTGGCGCTTGCCGCTCCGACCGGCCGCGCCGCCCGCCGCATGGCCGAACAGGCTGGCCGCGAGGCGAAGACCATCCACCGCCTTCTCGAAATCGACCCGACCACCGGCGGCTTCAAGCGCTCTGCCTCCGAACCGCTGGAAGCCGACGTGGTGGTGATCGACGAAACATCAATGGTCGACGTGCCGCTGATGGCCGCGCTGGTCGAGGCCGTGCCGCTCAACGCGGCGCTGATCCTGATCGGCGACGTCGATCAGTTGCCGTCCGTCGGGCCGGGCCAGGTGCTCGCCGACATCATCGGTTCCGGCCTGGTGCCCGTGGCTCGTCTGACCGAGATCTTCCGGCAGGCAGAAGAGAGCCGGATCATCGTCAACGCCCACCGGATCAACCGGGGCGAATGGCCGGAGCCGCCGCCTTCGGGCGAGCTTGCCGACTTCTACGTCATCGAGGCGCGCGGCGCCGACGATGCGCTCGCCAAGATCATGGAGGTGGTCGGCAACCGCATCCCGCGCCGGTTCGGCCTCGATGCCATGCGCGACGTGCAGGTGATCACGCCGATGCAGAAGGGCATCTGCGGCGCCCGCAACCTCAACGACCGGCTTGCCGAGCTTCTCAACGGTGCGCCGCTCGACCGCATCGAACGCTTCGGCCAAACCTACGCCACCGGCGACAAGGTGATGCAGATCGAGAACGACTACGATCGCGACGTATTCAACGGCGACCTCGGCATTCTCAAACGCATCCGCCAGAAGGAAGACGAGGTCGTCGTCTCCTTCGATGGTCGCGATGTGAAATACGGCCTCGAAGACCTCGAGGCGCTGACGCGCGCCTATGCCATCACCATTCACAAGAGCCAGGGTTCGGAATACCCGGCGGTGGTGATCCCGCTCCTGCGCGACCACGCGATCATGCTGGCCCGCAATCTCCTCTACACGGCGGCGACGCGCGGCCGGCAACTGGTCGTGCTGGTGGCCGAGCCGCGAGCGCTGGAGATGGCGCTTTCGGGGGACAGGATCCGCCGGCGGTTTACCCGCCTGAAGTCCATGCTGACGGGCTGATCCATCCCTTCAGGCGCGAGATTCCTGCCGGAAATGGTCCGTTTCGCTCTGCACCGCTTGAGGTCGCGCGCGGCCGGGGACCATTTCAACCAGTTGCTTTGATTGGTCGGAAAGCCATTTGCCCTCGCCCTGGCTTCCGCGTAACGTCGAGAAATAGCGATCGAATTCGGGAGATGGGTCGATGGTGGATCTCGGGTTGCGTGAGGGACTGACGGACGGTGCGGTCCGGGCGATCACCGAGGGAACCCATGGCGACCCGTTTGCGCTTCTCGGGCCGCATCGGGTGTCCGGTGCGCGGACCGTCATCCGGACCTTCAAGCCGAACGCCCGCGCCATTGCGCTGATTTCGTCCGACGGACGCAAGCTCTCCGACTTCCAGCATGTGGAAGGTGGCCTGTGGGTGGCCTTCGCGCAGGGCGATCCGGGCCTCTATCGGCTGCGGGTCGAGTGGCCGAACGGCAGCCACGAGGCGGAGGACCCGTATTCCTTCGGGCCACTGCTCGGCGAGATGGATGTCTACCTGCTGGCCGAGGGCCAGCACCGGCAGCTCACCGACGCGCTGGGTGCCGTGGTCACCGAAGTGGGCGGCGTACCGGGCGTGCGCTTCGCGGTCTGGGCCCCCAATGCCCGGCGCGTTTCGGTGGTCGGCAACTTCAACGTCTGGGACGGCCGACGCCACCCGATGCGGCTCCGCCGCGAATGCGGCGTCTGGGAGTTGTTCATCCCTCGCCTTCCGGTCGGCGAAGCCTACAAGTACGAGATCATCGGCGCCCACGGCGAACTGCTGCCCGACAAGGCGGACCCGGTCGCCCGCCAGTACGAACTGGCGCCGGCCACCGCCTCCATCGTCGCCGATCCCAAGCCCTTCGAGTGGCACGACGCCACCTTCATGCGCAACCGCGCCGCCTTCCAGTCCAGGACCGCGCCGTTTTCCGTCTACGAAGTGCATCCCGGATCGTGGCAGCGGCCGGACGGCAAGCCCGTGACCTGGCGTTTCCTCGCCGAACATCTCGTGGCCTACGTGAAGCACATGGGCTTCACGCACATCGAGCTGTTGCCGATCATGGAGCATCCGTTCGGCGGCTCGTGGGGCTATCAGCCGCTCGGGCTGTTCGCGCCCACGGCCCGCTATGGCTCTCCAGCCGACTTTGCCCGCTTCGTCGACGCCTGCCACGAGGCGGGCATCGGCGTCATTCTCGACTGGGTGCCGGCGCATTTCCCGACCGACGCCCATGGCCTCGCCCGTTTCGACGGCACACCGCTCTACGAGCACCAGGACCCGCGCGAAGGTTTCCACCAGGACTGGAACACGCTGATCTACAATTTCGGCCGTACCGAAGTGATCGGCTTCCTGGTCGCCTCGGCGCTCGAATGGCTGAAGCGCTTCCACATCGACGGCCTCCGGGTCGACGCCGTGGCGTCGATGCTCTACCGCGACTACTCGCGGCAGCCGGGCGAATGGATCCCCAACAAGTACGGCGGCCGGGAGAACCTGGAAGCGGTGTCCTTCATCAAGCACCTCAACGGCGTCATCGCCCATGAAGTGCCTGATGCCCTGATGATCGCCGAGGAGTCCACTGCCTGGCCGGGCGTCACTGCCCCGCTTGCCGATGGCGGCCTCGGTTTTTCCTACAAGTGGAACATGGGCTGGATGCACGACTCGCTCGACTATTTCTCGCTCGAGCCCGTTCATCGCAAGTACCACCATAACCAGCTGACCTTCGCGCTGATGTACGCCTACTCGGAGCGTTTCGTACTGCCGCTCAGCCACGACGAAGTGGTGCATGGCAAACGGTCGATCTTCGGCCGCATGCCCGGCGACGAGTGGCAGCGCTTCGCCAACATCCGCGCCTACTACGCCTTCATGTGGACCCACCCCGGCAAGAAGCTGTCCTTCATGGGCAACGAGATCGCCCAGGGGCGCGAGTGGAACCACGACGGCACGATCGATCTCTGGCTGGAGAGCCGGGCGAGCAATCTCGGCGTCCAGCGCCTGATGCGCGACCTCAACACGCTCTATCGGGCCGAACCGGCGCTGCATGCCCGCGACTTCGAACCGGATGGCTTCCAGTGGGTGGTGGTGGACGACAACGAGCAGTCGACGCTGGCCTTCATGCGCTGGGGCTTCGAGACGGATGCGCCTTGCCTCGTCGTCGGAAACTTCACGCCGGTGCCCCGCTCGGGCTATCGCGTGGGAGCGCCGCGCGCCGGCATCTGGCGCGAGGTGTTCAACTCCGACGCCGAAATCTACGGCGGCTCCAACATGGGCAACAAGGGGCGGCTCACGGCAAATGACGCCCCGAGCCATGGCATGGACTTCTCGCTCGACCTGACCTTGCCGCCGCTCGCGGTCGTCATCCTGCGCTGGGATGGCGAGGCGCCTGCGACCGAAGAAAAGCCGACAAAGAAGGGTAAGGCGAAGGGATAACGCCACCGCCAGCTTTTGGCCGACCTGTTGCCCTCCCCCGCGCGGCCCTTCCGGAAACGCGCATGGGAGGGCAGAAGGCTATTCAGCGAAGTACTTGTCCAGGAAGGCCCGGTAGATCGCCTTCAGGCGGTGCAGGTCGTCGAGCGCCACGTTCTCGTCCACCTTGTGCATGGTCTGGCCGACGAGGCCGAACTCGACCACGGGGCAGTAGTTCTTGATGAAGCGCGCGTCGGACGTGCCGCCGGTGGTGGACAGCTCCGGCCGGCGGCCGATGACCACCTCGACCGCGTCCGACAGGCCATCGATCAATGTGGCGTCGTGGGTCAGGAAGGAAACCGCGTTGGTGGACTCGAACGTCAGCTCGTAGGAAAGCGGCGCAGATCGTCCCGTCCGCAGCGGCGCGGTCTCGACGGCGCGGCGAACCCGTGCGCCGATTTCCTCATGCAGCGCCTCGACCGTCCAGATGTCGTTGAAGCGGATGTTGAAGGCGATCTCTACCTCGGCCGGCACGACATTGGTTGCGCGATTTCCGGTCTCGACCGAGGTGACCTCCAGGTTGGACGGCTGGAAGCGCTCGTTGCCGGCATCGAACGGCGGGTCCATCAGCGCGGCGATGACAGCCGGCGCGACGCGGAGCGGGTTATCGGCAAGGTGCGGATAGGCGACGTGCCCCTGCACGCCCCTGAGCTTGATGAAACCGGAAAGGGAGCCGCGACGGCCGACCTTCACCATGTCGCCAAGGGCGTTGGGATTGGTGGGTTCACCAACGATGGCATGGCTGAAGCGCTCGCCGCGCCTTGATGCCCAGTCGAGGAGCTTCACGGTGCCATTGATCGACGGCCCCTCCTCGTCGCCGGTGATCAGGAAGGAGATGCGCCCGCCGAAATCGCCACCGTTCTCCTCGACGAAATCGAGGGCGGCGGCAGCAAACGCGGCAATCCCGCCCTTCATGTCGACGGCACCCCGGCCATAGAGTCTGTCGCCCTCGATGTCACCGGCGAACGGACCGTGGCTCCAGAGCTCCACCTTGCCGGGTGGCACCACGTCGGCATGGCCGGCAAAGGTCAGATGGCGGTTGCCGGAGCCGATGCCGGCAAAGAGGTTCTCGACATCGGGCGTACCCTGGTCGGAGAAGATGGGGCGATCGACCTGAAAGCCCGCCGGCGCCAGCAATCGCTCCAGAAAGGCGAGCGCCCCGCCCTCGGCCGGCGTCACCGAAGGGCACATCAGAAGGTCGCGGGCAATGGCGACGGGATCGTGAGGCATATCCTTCTCCTCAAAACGCAAACGGCCGGCGGTTTCCCGCCGGCCGCCCGAATAGCACGAAACCTGCTGGCGGTCAGTCGCGCAGAAGCTCGTTGATCGAGGTCTTGGAGCGGGTCTTGGCGTCGACCTTCTTGACGATGACGGCGCAATAGGTCGACGGACCCCAATCCTGACCGGGCATCGGCTTGCCGGGGATCGAGCCGGAGACGACCACCGAATAGGGCGGCACCTTGCCCATGTGAACCTCGCCGGTGGCGCGGTCGATGATCTTGGTCGACTTGCCGATGAAGACGCCCATGGAGATGACCGAACCTTCGCCGACGACGACGCCCTCGACCACCTCGGAACGGGCGCCGATGAAGCAGTCATCCTCGATGATGGTAGGGCCGGCCTGCATCGGCTCTAGCACGCCGCCGATGCCGACGCCACCCGACAGGTGGACGTTCTTGCCGATCTGGGCGCAAGAGCCGACTGTGACCCAGGTGTCGACCATGGTGGCCGTGTCGACATAGGCGCCGAGGTTGACGAAGGACGGCATCAACACCGCGCCCGGCGCGATGTAGGCCGAGCGGCGGACGATGGCGCCGGGTACGGCGCGGAAACCGGCGGCCTCATAGGCGGCGGCGTCCATGCCTTCGAACTTGGAGGGCACCTTGTCCCACCAGGCGGCGCCACCGGGAGCGCCCGGGATCAACGCCGTCGGCGTCAGGCGGAAGGAGAGCAGCACCGCCTTCTTGAGCCACTGGTTGACGACCCATTCGCCGTCGATCTTCTCGGCGACGCGCGCCTTGCCGCCATCGAGCAAGTCCAGCGCCGCTTCGACGGCGTCACGCACCTTGCCTTTAGTCTCCTGCGAAACGGAGGCGCGATCCTCCCAGGCGGCGTCGAGGGTGGCGGCGAGGTCGGCGTAGGCGGCCGTGGCGGCAGTCTCGGTCATGATGATCTCCGAATGGGCCATGCGGGATGGGCATCGGCTTCGTGCTTTAGGGGTTTTGACCGGCGCACGCAACAAAGGTGGCGAAGACCGGGGCACCTCGCCTCACGACATGCGCAAATCGTCACAAAGACAGTGCGATATGACGATGGCCAACCGAAGCGGGGGAAATCGCCCCCGTTTCAAGGCCTTATGGGCATCACCAGCGATCGGATGCGGGGCAAGTGACGGCTCTACCCCTTACAAAGCCAAACCGCCGGCCAAGGGCCGTCGGCTTCATAGGTATTATCCCGCAGATGCCGCCGATCAGCCAGCTTTGCGGACTTTTTTCTTGCCCTTGAAGGGCGCCTTGCCGTCGCGCGGGTCCTTATATGGCGGCCTGTCGTCGCGCGGCGCGTCCCGGTATGCCGGCTTGCCGTCACGCGGCGGCTTCGACTTGCCCTTCGGGCGATCGTCGTCGCGCCGCGGCTTGTCCTTGCGGGGGCCGGCTGGCGAAGCCGCTGGCGGACCATCGGCACGCGTGATCCGGACATTCTCGTCATTGCCGGCGGCGGCAAGCCGCTCCATGGCGGAAATGCCGCCTGGCGCCACCTCGGCGAAGGTCTCGCCGTCAGCGAGGCGGATGGCGCCAAAGTTGCGCCCCTTGAGACCCGATTGGCGGCACAGGAAGGCCAGCACGCGCTTGACCTCGGCGCCATCGCGGCGGCCGACCGACAGGCGGAACCAGGCCGACCCGGAGAAGTCCACCGTCTCACGAACCTTCGGGCGTTCCGGCGCGTCGATACGGCGCGGCTTGCGCTCCACCGGATCGCTGATTTCCTCGGGCGCGGGAAGTCGCGTGCGAGCGAGGCGGATGAAGGCTGCGGCCAGTTCTTCCGCCGTCCGTCCCTCGGCCAGACGGCTGGCAAAGGCACGCTCGTCTTCGCCGATTTCCTCGGTCAGCACGGGATCGGCGAGCAGCCGATCCTCGTCCAGCTTGTGGATCGTATCGGCCGAGGGCGCCGCCTCGGAAAAGAGTTCGATACCGGCTCCGGCGAGCAGGCTTTCCGCCCGGCGCCGACGCGTTGACGGAACGAGCAGCACCGAGACGCCCTTGCGACCGGCGCGGCCGGTGCGACCCGAGCGATGCAGCAGCACCTCGCTGTCATGCGGCAGGTCGGCGTGGATGACGAGGCCGAGATCGGGAACGTCGAGACCGCGCGCTGCCACGTCGGTGGCGACGCAGACGCGGGCACGGCCGTCGCGAAGCGCCGACAGCGCCTCGTTGCGTTCGCCCTGCCCCATCTCTCCGGACAGCGCCACCACCGAGAAGCCGCGTTCGAGCAGCGCGCCGGTGAGGCGTTTCACGCCCTCACGGGTGCCGCAGAAGACGATGGATGTCGCCGCATCGTGGAACCGCAGAAGGTTGACCACCGCCTTCTCGATCTCGTGCGGAAAGACGCGGACGGCATGATAGTCGATGTCGGCGTGGACCTCGCCATCCTCGGCGACATCGACGCGCGTCGCGTCCTTGCGCATGAAGTCGCGAGCAAGGCGGACGATGTCGGCCGGCAGCGTCGCCGAGAACAGCAGCGTCTGCCGATCGGCGGGGGCGGCCCCCAGCAGCTTCTCGAGATCTTCCCGAAAGCCGAGATCGAGCATCTCGTCGGCCTCGTCGAGCACCACGGCAACCGCTTCGGTCAGGTCGAGGTTGCCCCGGTCGAGATGATCGCAGAGACGGCCGGGCGTGCCGACGACGATGTGCGCGCCCTGCGCCAGCTGCCGCTGTTCGCGGCGCGGATCCATACCGCCGACGCAGGACACGAGACGGGCACCCGTTTCGCCGTAGAGCCAGGCGAGTTCGCGCGCCACCTGCAGCGCCAGTTCACGCGTGGGGGCGACGACGAGAGCGAGCGGTTTGCCGGCCGGAGCGAAGATCTCGGCCGGGCCGAGAAGGCGCTCGGCGAGCGCCATGCCGAAGGCGACGGTCTTGCCCGAACCGGTCCGGGCGGAGACCAGCATGTCGGCACCGGCGAGTTCGGGCGCGGCGACAGCCGATTGGACGGCGGTGGGATCGGCATAGCCACGGGCGGCGAGCGCCCGCGCCAAAGCGGGATGAGCTTGAGAAAAAGACATCGGGTTCCTGGGAGGAGCGCGCGAGCAGCGGCGGAGGCCGGCACAGCGCGGAAAAACGAAACTCTCTCATACAGACGAAGGCGCGTTTCCGCCACCCCTGTCGGCGCATGGCTCGTCAGCCGGAAAGCGTGTCGGCGATGTTCGAGAGGAAACCGGGCAGGTCGCTGATAACGAAATCGGCGGCCGGCGCGATCGGCCGTGGTGCTTTTTGCCCTGTCACCAGCACCGTGCGCATGCCGAGGGCTCGCGGCACGACGAGATTTCGCGGCGCGTCCTCGAACATGGTGGCTGCCGCCGGCTCGATGGAAAACCGCTTGATGAAGGCGGCATAGGTCGCCTCGGCCGGTTTCGGCAGATAATCGGCGTCGGCAATGTCGAACACGCCGTCGAACCGGTCGGCGATGGCCAGACAGGCGAGCGTCTCACCGACGTGGGCATGGGTGCCGGAGGTCATGATGAACTTGCGCCCCGGCAGGCGCGACAGCGCGCTCGCAAGCTCCGCATCCGGAGCAAGCGCCGACCGGTCGACGGTGTGGACATCGGCGAGGAAGTCCTTGGGATCGACGCCGTGCTCCTCCATCAATCCACGCAGCGTGGTGCCGTAGCGGGCAGCGTACTCCCTCTGAAGGGCGGCGGCTTTCTCGACGGGAATGCCGGTCACCCGCGCCGTGTAGGCACGGATCCGATCCATCACGGCAGTGAAGACGCCGCTCTCCGGCGGATAGAGCGTGTCGTCGAGATCGAATACCCAATCCCGAACGCCGGCAAACACCGATAGGTCTCTGCCGGCGGGCGATGTGTCGACAGGCATCAGCGTCGGATCAGCGTGCCGGCGCCGGTTTCGGTGAAGATCTCAAGAAGCACGGCGTGCGCCGTCTTGCCGTTGACGATCACCGCCGCGTCGACACCGCGCTTCAGCGCGTCGAAGCAGGTTTCCACCTTGGGGATCATGCCGCCGGAAATGGTGCCGTCGGCGACCAGCGCCTGCGCTTCGGCGCGCGTCAGCTGCTTAAGAAGCTGGCCGTTGCGGTCGAGCACGCCCGGAACGTCGGTCAGGAACAGGAGACGGGCCGCATGCAACGCGCCCGCGATGGCGCCGGCGAAGGTGTCGGCATTGACGTTGTAGGTCTCCCCGTCGATGCCAGGCGCCACGGGCGCCACCACCGGGATCAGGTCTTCCTTGGCGACCATGTCGAGCACGGCCGGATTCACCACCTTGGGCTCGCCGACGAAGCCGAGATCGATCACCTTCTCCATCTCGCTGTCGGGATCGCGCATGGTGCGCGTCGCCTTCTCGACGGTGACGAGATTGCCGTCCTTGCCGCAGAGGCCGATGGCCCTGCCGCCTTCGGCGTTCAGCGCCGAAACGATCTGCTTGTTGATGGAGCCGGCCAGCACCATCTCGACGATTTCCATCGTGGCGCGGTCGGTGACGCGCAGACCGTTCTTGAACTCGCTCTTGATGCCGAGCTTGTCGAGCATGGAGCCGATCTGCGGGCCGCCGCCATGGACGACGATCGGCTTCATGCCGGATTGTTTCAGGAGCACGATGTCGCGGGCGAAGGCGCGAGCGAGATCGGGATCGCCCATGGCATGGCCGCCGTACTTCACCACGATCGTCTTGTCGTCGTAGCGCTGCATGTAGGGCAGCGCTTCCGAGATGATGCGGGCGCGCGACAGCATCGCTTCGGCGGTTTCGGGCGTGGAAGGTGTCATGGCGGCCTCGCGTCGGTTGGATCGAGAACGCCTATAGCCGATCGAGGGGCAAGGCTCAACGGAGGAAGCGCAGGCGGCAGGGCCCAAGCCGCGTCGATGCCACCGCTCAGGCGCCGGCGAGCAGCCTCGAAATCGCAGCCTTGAGGTCGTCGATGCCCGCGCCCTTCTCGCTCGACGTAGCCAGCACCTCGGGAAAGGCGGCAGGACGCTTGCGGATCCGCTCGGCGGTGTCGGCAATCACCTTGTCGATACCGCCCGGCTTCAGCTTGTCGGCCTTGGTCAGCACGACCTGGTAGGAGACGGCCGCCTTGTCGAGAAGCGTCAGCACTTCTTCGTCGTTCTTCTTGAGGCCATGGCGGGCATCGATCAGCACGTAGACGCGGCGGAGGTTGGGCCGGCCGCGCAGATAGTGGCGGATCAGCGCGTTCCAGACGTCGACCTTTTCCTTCGGCGCCTCGGCATAGCCGTAACCCGGCATGTCGACCAGCAGAATGCCGGCTTCGACCTCCGGCCGGAACAGGTTGAGCTCCTGCGTACGGCCGGGTGTGTTGGAGGTGCGGGCGAGCCCCTGCTGACCGGTCAGCGCGTTGATGAGGCTGGACTTGCCGACGTTGGAGCGCCCGGCGAAGGCCACCTCGATGGTGCCGGCGATCGGCGGCAGGTCGTCCGTGTTTGCCATGCCGCGGACAAAGGTCCAGGGCCGGGCGAACAGAAGGCGCGTCGCTTCGGGATCGATCGCAGTGCGGGTCTCGTCCATCGTGGGAATTCCTGGGCTGACGGCGGCGGGCGGCCTCGCCCTTATAACGGAAACGGACCGGCTTGTTGTAGCCGGTCCGCGGATTTCACGAGCCTTGGCGGCGGTTTCAGCCGGCCTTCGGCTTTTTGGCGAACGTGCTTCTCAGGTTGTCGAACAGCTCGATCTTGACGCCGTGCTTCTTCATGATCAGCGACTGCTGCAGGATCGACAGCAAGTTGTTCCACGACCAGTAGATGACGAGGCCGGCGGGGAAGGACGCCATCATGAACGTGAAGACGATCGGCATCCAGGTGAACAGCATCGCCTGCGTCGGATCCGGCGGCGCCGGGTTGAGCTTCATCTGGACGAACATGGTAATGCCCATGATGATCGGCCAGATGCCGAGCATCAGCATGTGCGGCGGCGTCCAGGGGATCAGTCCGAACAGGTTGAAGATCGTCGTCGGGTCCGAAGCGGACAGATCGTGGATCCAGCCGAAGAAGGGCGCGTGACGCATTTCGATGGTCACGTAGAGCACCTTGTAGAGCGAGAAGAACACCGGGATCTGCACGACGATCGGCAAGCAGCCGGCCAGCGGGTTGATCTTCTCCCGCTTGTAGAGCTCCATGGTCTCCTGCTGCTGCTTGACCTTGTCGTCCGGGTACTTGGCCTTGATGTCGGCCATGGCCGGCTGCAGCATCTTCATCTTGCTCATCGACGCGTAGGACTTGTTGGCGAGCGGGAAGAAGATAGCCTTGACGATCAGGGTCACCAGCAGAATGGCAATGCCGAAGTTGCCGACCAGATTGTAGAGCCAATCGATCAGCAGGAACATCGGCTTGGTGATCCAGTAGAACCAGCCCCAGTCGATCATGCGGTCGAACTTGACGATGCCGAGCTCGCGCTCGTAGGCATCGACGCGCGCCACCGTCTTGGCACCAGCGAACAGGCGCGTCTCGGTGACGGCGGACCCGCCGGCGGGAACCTCCAGCGGATCGCGGAGATAGTTGGCCTGATAGGTGTCGATGCTGCCGGCAAGCGCCCACGAGAAGCGCGGCTGGAACGAGACGCCGCCCTCGGGAATGAGCGCGGTCGCCCAATACTTGTCGGTGATGCCAAGCCAGCCGGACGCGACCTTGGAGGGCTTCACCCCATCGCTGTCCTTCAGATCCTTGTAGGAAGTCTCGGTGAGCCCCTCGTCGCCGAACACGCCGAGCAGCCCCTCGTGGAGAACCCACGTGCCGGGCACCTGTGGCGTGCCATAACGGGTGACGAGGCCATACGGGTAAACGGTGGCCGCGGTGGGCGAGGTGTTGGCGACACCGTCCTTTACCGTGAACATGGCGTGGGTATCGACTGAGATCTCGCGGGTGAAGACGAGACCGGCCCCGTTATCCCAGGTCAGCGTGACCGGCGTCGACGGCGTCAGGCGCGCGCCTTCGGGCGCGGTCCACACCGTATCGGCGCCAGGCAGCTTCACGCCTGCTCCGGCCGGAGCCATGAAGCCGAACTCAGCATAGTAGGCATGGTCGGTGCCGAAGGGGTTGAGCAGCTTCACCAGTGGCGAGTCGGGGGCGATGGTGTCGCGATAGAGCTTCAGCGACAGATCGTCGATGCGAGCGCCGGTAAGGCTGATCGAGCCGATGAGCTCCGGCGTATCGATCGCCACACGCGGGCTCTTGGCGAGCGCTTCCTCGCGGGAGACGAAAGCCGCGGTGGTGTTGAGGCCGACCGTCGGCGCCGCACCATCGGTCGTGGCGCCACCGGCGGCCGCGCCGTCAGCCGGGGCGGGAGTCGCCGTGCCCGCCTGCTGCTGGGCTGCCTGCTGGGCGACCTGGGCCTTTTCGAGCTGCGGACCAGCAACGAAATACTGCCAGCCGAGCAGCACGGCCAGCGACAGCGCAATGGCCAGGATCATATTGCGGTTTTCGGTCATGGACCTTTTTCTTCCTCGCTCGGCGCCGGCTTCAGCGCCCCATTGCCGCCGCGCGGCCTTGTCTTGTCGGAGGCCGCGGCACGAACGGCGCCGACGACTTCGGACACCAGATCGGCAAACGGCATGTCCAGCGCCGGACGACGGCCGACCAGCACGAAATCGCGCCCGGAATCGGCGGCCTTGGCACCGGCTAGCCGAACCGCTTCCTTGAGACGGCGCCGGATGCGGTTGCGCACCACGGCATTGCCCATCTTCTTGGTCACCGTGAAACCGAAGCGGGCGTCCGTCCCGGCCTCATCTTCCGCTCCATCGGAGCGGCGAAGCGATTGCAACAAAAAGCCGCGCCGGGGTGTTCGGGCACCCCGGGCGACTTTTACGTAGTCTTTTCGCTTTTTCAGCCGTTTCATGTCAGGCGCCTCGCGAGCCGGGTGGCCGGCGTCCGCCATGAACAAGGCCGATCACGCCGACAGACGCTTGCGCCCCTGGGCCCGACGGCGGGCAATCACCTTGCGACCACCGGCGGTGGCCATGCGCGCACGGAAGCCGTGGCGGCGCTTGCGAATGAGCTTGGACGGCTGATAAGTCCGCTTCATGGTCGTTTGCCCGCCCAGCGGGCCCCTCGTTCTGGCGGCTCTCCGGCCTCGTTGCGCTTAGCGCCACGCCTTCGGACAGCTCTAGTGTCTCAACAGGGAAATCGGCCACGGCATATGCGGCCAAGCCGGCCGAAAGACCGGTGGCGCCCTTCCGATCGGAGGGGCTTATACGGGACGGACGGTGGCTCGTCAACGCATCAATGCCATGCGAACCGCTGCGAGAGCGCCACTTATCCGGCTTTCTTGCCACTGCTGACAGTTGCCGGTGCGCCGACGCGCCAAGATGAGGGCAAATATGGCACCGCGACAGAATTTTACCTTATTTCCGACGCGTGCCTCTTCCAATTTCTGCGCAAAGCGACAGATAGAGAGCAGTCTTTTTCGGAATCTCCCATAATGGCCCAGACTGATAATTCCGGCGGTGCAGCCAAGCCGCATTTCCCCACCAAGCATACCTTCAGTCTGTCGTTCAAACTTCTGATCTTCACGATTCTCTTCGTGATGTTCGCCGAAGTGCTGCTGTTCGTGCCGGCCGTCGCCAACTTCCAGCGCACCTATATCGAATCGAAGATACGCACTGCCGGCATCGTCGCTCACACGCTGACGACCTACCCCGAGACCGCGCTGCCGCGGACCATCCAGGCCGACCTGTTGAACCGGCTGGATGCCTATGCCGTCGCCGTGCGTTCGGAGGGAATGAAACAGCTCGTCGCCATGGCCGACACCCCGCCGACGGTCACGCGCAGCATCGATTTCGACAGCCAGCAGACGCATGGCATCGTGATGGAAGCGATGGACACCATGCTGTTCGGCGGCGACCGCACCATTCGCGTCACCGGCAACTACGATGGCGAGGGACAGGTCGAGGTAGTGTTCTCCGAAACGCACCTCAGAGACGAGATCCTGCATTTTGCCGGCCGGCTGCTTCTGGTGTCCTTCCTGATTTCGGCCTTCGTCGGCGTGCTGGTGTTCTTCTCGATCCAGTATCTGATGGTCATCCCGATGCGTCGGCTGGGCAAGTCGATCTACAAGTGGTCGCAGGAACCGGAAAGCGATGCCTATCTCGTCCGCTACGGCGGACGCACCGATGAGATCGGCCGGGCGGAGTTCGCCGCGGCCACCATGCAGCAGCGTATCCAGGAGCTTTTCAAGCAGCAGAAGCGGCTCGTCGAGCTGGGGCTCGCAGTCTCGAAGATCAACCACGACCTCCGTAACCTGCTCGCCTCGGCCCAGCTCATCTCCGACCGCCTGACGGCCATTCCGGACCCATCTGTGCAGCGCTTTGCGCCCAAGCTGGTGTCGGCGATCGACCGGGCTATCAACTACTGCCAATCGGTCCTGGCCTATGGCAAGGCGCAGGAAGCGCCACCCGCCCGCCGGCTGCTGTCGCTGTCGCGGCTCTGCACCGATGTCGCCGAGATGACCGGCCTCATCCACCATGCCAGCATCGAGTGGGTGAACTCGGTGCCCGACGACCTCGAAGTCGATGCCGACTCGGACCAGTTGTTCCGAGTTCTGCTCAACCTCGTGCGCAATGCCTCGCAGGCACTCGAACAGTGCAAGGATGACGCCCTGGTTCGCCGGCTCACGGTTTCCGCCGAGCGGAACGGTACCAAGGTGAGCATCCGCGTCTCCGACACCGGTCCCGGCCTGTCGGAAAAGGCACGCGAGTCGCTGTTCAAGCCCTTCTCAGGTTCGGTCCGGTCGGGCGGCACCGGGCTCGGTCTTGCCATCGTCGCCGAGCTCGTCAGGGCACACGGCGGCACGATCTCCTGCCTGGATGGCGGCCCCGGCGCCACCTTCGTCATCGACATCCCCGATCGCCCGGCCCTAGCCGCCTGAGTGCCGAACGCATGCAGAAACGGCGGCGCTCGGAAAGCGCCGCCGTCGGCATGTTTCGAATACGATGAAGCGCCTTACTCGGCCGCCAGACTTTCGTCGGCCACGCCAGCTCCGCTCTCGGCGTCCAGCCACCAACTGACGTTGGCGTGACGGCGCAGCGCCGTGGCCGGGCAGTCGGAACCGATGGCGCCCTTGAGCGCGGCATGCACCGCGTCGCGCTTGGTGGCGCCAGTGGCCAGCACGATGATTTCCCGCGACTCGAGGATGGTGCCAATCCCCATGGTCATGGCCTTGGTGGGCGGCAGCGCGCCATCGAAGAAGGCCGAGTTGGCTTCCAGCGTCGACGGCTCGAGATCGACGACGCGGGTACGGGCGGCAAAGTCGGTGCCGGGCTCGTTGAAGCCGATGTGGCCGTTGCGGCCGATGCCGAGAAGCTGCAGGTCGATCCCACCCGCCTCGCGCATCATCGCCTCATAGCGGCTGGCGAAGGCGGCCGGATCGGCCGCGAGCCCGTCCGGCACGAAGGTCCTGGTCTTGTCGATATCGACGAGATCGAACAGCTGGCTGTCCATGGTCGACCGATAGGAACGCGGATCCTCGGGCGGCAGCCCGACATACTCATCCAGATTGAAGGAGGTGACGCCGGCAAAGCTGATCTCGCCGGCGCGGTGCAGCGCGACGAGCCGCTCATAGACGGGCTCCATGGTGGCGCCGGTGGCAAGGCCAAGCACGATCTTCGGCGTCGCCTTGAGGCGCTCGGCAATACGGTCGGCCACGGCATGGGCCGCCGCCACGGTGGTGGGGAAATGATTGATCCGCATCTTGGGCTCCATCGACCGGTCATGCACGAGCGACCGCCAATCTCATGAGGAGATGATGGCGATGGATAATTAGTTCGTCAAGATGCCGAACATAAAATTTCGATGACACTCAGCCGTGGGCGGCGGACGGCAATCGCAGCGGCATAGGCAAGTCGGCCGGGCTGAACAGCAGGTTGTGCGCCTGATTGAGCGCGATGGCGACGGCCCCGGTGAGAGCGGCTCGGGCACCGAGCGCCGATACCTCGACGACGATCGGTCGGCGGCTGACGCGCGGCAGTCCGGCGCGTATCCAGTCCACCACGCCCGGCAGGCATCCGACGATGCCGCCCACGACGATCTTCTTCGGCTCAAGCAGCGCGTGGACGGCCACCATCGCCAGCGCGGCGGTATGGGCAAGGTCGCGGGCAGCCGTGACGGCGGCATCATCCTGGCCCTTCAGCGCCGCCGCGACGATATCGGACGCGCTTTGCGTCTTCGCACCACCAAGCGCCCGGTAGCGTTCGCGGATGCCACGTCCACCGATGGTGCTTTCGAGGGCGCCGCGCTCCAGGCTGTCGGCGGCGGCCGGGTCGCCACCGATCGGTAGGAAACCGATTTCGCCGGCGGCGCCGCTGGCGCCCCGGATCAGTCGCCCGCCGGTGAGCGCGCCAAGACCGATGCCCGTGCCCAACGAGACGAAGGCCACCTCTTCCACCCCGACAGCACACCCCGTCCAGGATTCTCCGATCACCGCCGCGTTGATGTCGTTCTCGATCACCACCGCGCACCCAAGCTCGGCCGACAGCAGCGTGCGGACATCGACGTCGCCCAGCCCCTCGAGGTTGGGCGACAGCGACAGGCGTCCGCTGACCGGTTCGACGACGCCGGGCATGGCCACGGCCGCCACCAGAACCTTCTGCCGGTCGACGCCGGCCTTGGCGACGAGTTCGCCGGAGAGGCGCCCCAAAGCCGAAACCAGCGCGGTCCCCGTGAGGTCGTCCGACGGCGCTTCCTCCGACGCCAGGATATCGCCGACGATGTTGGCGAGCGACAAGCGCAGCGACGTCACGCCGAGCTCGGCTCCGATGACGTAGCCGGCCGAAGGATCGACTTCGTAGATGACGGCGGCACGGCCGACCTTGCCCGAGGTCACGCCCTTGATGCGCACGAAGCCGCCGCTTTCCAGCACGCGGATGACTTCCGACATGGTCTGCTTGGATAGACCCGTGATCTTGGCAAGGGCGGCTCGCGAGGTCGCGCCCGAGTTGAGGAGTACGTCCATGACGGCGCGCACCGAGATCTGGCGCAGCACCGGCGTTGCGGTATCGTCTGGGATCATCGGGCCGGAAGTCTCCCTGGGAGAGTAACGGGATCGATCCTTACACCCAAATGCGAAGCTTCACAGCCCTGCCAACACTTACGCCTTGGAGGCGGCAGCCCCGGCCTGCACCGAGTTTCGGTATTCGGTGGGCGTGCGCCCGACCACCTTCTTGAACACCTTGTAGAAGTAGTTGAAGTCGTTGAAGCCGCATCGCTGGGCGATCTGCGACAGCGGCAGATCGTATTTTTCCAGCATGAACTTGGCCTTGCCGATTCTCACCTGCGTCAGGTAGTCGGAAAAGGTCATGGCGCCCTGCTCCCGGAAGACGCGGGAGAAGTAGTTGGGGCTGATGCGCAGATGGGCGGCCACCGTGTCGCGGGTGATCAGCCGGTCGAAGTTTTCCTCGATATAGAGACAGGCGGCACGGAAGAAGGCCGACGACTGCCGGTCCTCCTCGGGTACGGGATTGGCAATCAGGCGGCGGGCATACTCGAGGATCGACTGCGCCAGCAGACGGGCATCCAGGCTGGTGCGCCCGACGTCGTCGCGGTGGCTCGTCATGGCCTCCACGAGGTGCTGCAACGGCCCGTTGCCGGGGATCAGGCAGCTTCGCTTTTCAACCGAGACGAAGCGCTGCTCGCCGGCGTTCCAGCGTACCAGGCTGACGCCGAGATGGGTTGCGCCGAACAAGAGGCTCAGCACCTCGACGTCCTTGTTCCACAGCGGCTGGTTCCAGCAGTTGCCCGGAACCACCAGCGCGTCGCCGGGTCCGAGCTCGCTTTCAATGAGCCGCGCGGCATGGTCGCAAAGCAGGTTGGTATAGGTGCCGGCGATCACGAACTCGAAGCGCGCAAACTGAACCTGCAGCGCCCCGAGGGGCGGCGCGGCAGCGTCGAGGCCAAAAACGATACGCTGCGGCCAGCCCGCCTCCGCGGCAAGCGCGTCCCCACGGGCAAAATCGTCGAGCGTCACGTTGGCATTTAACATCGCGCGTCTCCTTCTTGCTTCGAGGGGGGCAAGAGAGCGGTCGCAGAAAGGCGTCAGAGCCCCGGCCAGCGCCGCGCCACCATCGCCCGCACCTCGGCTGCGGAATCGAGAGACAAGGCTTCCTCCGCCACGGCCCGGCAGGTGTCCTTGTCGAGCGTACGGATGAAGGCCTTGAGGTCGGGAATGCCGGAACGGGTGGCCGACAGGCTGGTCACGCCGAGTCCGATCAGGATGGGCGCGGCCGGCAGTTCCGAGGCGAGGCCGCCGCAAACGCCCACGGGGCAGGCGTGGCGGGCACCGGCCGCAGCCGCGTCGGCGATGGTCTTGAGCACCGCCGGATGCAGCGAGTCGATCTCCGGCGCGAGTTCGGTGTTGCCGCGATCCATGGCCAGAACATATTGCGTGAGGTCATTGGTGCCGATGGAGAAGAAATCCGCTTCCTTGGCCAGCTTGTCGGCCATGGCGACGGCAGCGGGCACCTCGATCATGATGCCGAGAGGCACGTCGGCGGTCACGCCGAGCGCGGCCTTTTCTTCCTCGAAGATCGCCTTGGCCCAGCGGAGCTCTCCGATATCGGCGATCATCGGCATCATGATGCGGACGACCGACACCGGCGTGACCTTGAGGATGGCACGGAACTGCTGGCGCAGAAGGTCGGGCCGCCGCCGGGAGACGCGGATGCCGCGCACGCCGAGGATCGGGTTCTCCTCGGCCGCCTGCTTGAGATAGGGCAGCGGCTTGTCGCCGCCGATATCGAGGGTGCGAATGGTCAGCGGCTTGCCGCGCAGCGCATCGGCGATGGCCTGGTATTCGGCCTGCTGCTCGGCTTCGGTGGGGGCCGTCGGCCGATCGAGAAACAGGAACTCAGTCCTGAGCAGACCTGAGCCTTCGGCGCCGAATGCGAGACCGCGCGCCGCGTCGGCCACCGAGCCGACGTTGGCATAGACGGGCAGACGCGTGCCGTCGGCCATCACGCAATCGACCGGCGCCGCCTCGCGATTGGCGGCGCGGCGTGCTTCTCGTTCGGCCGCCGCCTTTCGGGTGGCCTCGATGGTCGCCTCGGTCGGGTTCACCTGGATCTCGCCGCGCTCGGCATCGACGATGAGGGGCGTGCCTTCGACGATGCGATGGGCATCGGGGCCGACGGCAGCCAACATCGGCACGCCGCTCGCCGCCGAGAGAATGGCGACGTGCGAGGTACGACCGCCTTTGGCGACCACGAAGGCCGCCGGCAGGCGATCGCCGAAGGCCATGAATTGCGACGGTAGCAGATCGTCGGCAATGGCGACGGCATCCTCGGGAAGCGCCAGGCTTTCGGGCGAACCGCCGGCCAGCACGGTCAGCACCTGCTGTTCGAGATCGACGAGATCGGCGGCGCGTTCGGCAAGACGGGCATTGTCGAGCCCGCGCAACAGAGCGGCCTGGGCCGAGATGGTATCGGAGAAGGCCCAGCCGGCGCTCTTGCCGCGGGCGATCCGGTCGCGAGCGCCTTCAAGCAGTTCGGTATCCTCGAGAAGCGCGGCATGGGCCGCCATGATTTCGCGCTGCTGCTGCGTGCGACCGGCCGTCGCCTGTTCGGTCAGATGCCGATGGACGCGCGCAATGGCGGCGTCGAGAGCCTCGCTCTCGGCCACCATGTCACCACCTGTCTCTGCGGGGCGGGCCACCTTCTCCTTGAGGTGAACGGCGCGACCGATGGCAAGACCGGGCGCCGCGACCACACCAGCAAGCTGCGGCCGGTCCTCGGGACCGAAAGGCGTCATATCAACGGGCGCCTCTTCCGGTGAGGCAGAAGCATCGGCGACGCCCGGCAATGTATCCTGTCCGGCGTCGACGTAAGGGACGACGGGGTCGCCCAAGCCCGACGCGATCGCTTCGATGACGCCGTCGACGGCCGCCGCCGCGTCGGCACCCTCCGCCGAAACGGACAGGCGGCTGCCCCAGCGGCTGCCGAGCGTGAGCAGCGACACAGGACTCTTCGCATTGGCCTTTCGCTCGCCGAGGGCGATCTCGATGGCGCTGGCGTACTCCTTGGCCTTGGCCGCGAGAAGCGCCGCCGGCCGGGCATGCAGGCCTTCGCTCATCTCCAGCACGACGTCGCGTCCCACCCGCTCGACCGGCGGCGGAGCTTCGGCGCCAATCGGCATGACCGTCATGACCTCGTCTTGGAGATCGACCGAGCCGGACGATTTGCGCGCCGTCACATGGAAGGCGTCCTCGTTTGTGACGAGAACGGGGGTCGTCACGATGCCGCAGCTCTCCGCGAGGGCGGCGAGATCGAAGTGGATGAGGAGATCGCCGGCCGCGACGCGGTCGCCTTCCGCCACCATGGACACGAGGCCGGCGCCGCGCAGCGCCACGGCCTCAAGGCCGACGTGCACCAGGAACTCCGCGCCGTCGTCGGTCATCACCTTCACCGCATGACCGCGACGATGCACGGACGTCACCGTACCGGCGACCGGCGCATGCACTTCGCCGACTTCCGGCTCGATGGCGAGACCATCGCCCATCATGCCGAGCGCGAACATCGGATCGGGAACGTCGCCGAGCGGCACGATCCGGCCCTTGAGCGGAGCTCGGACGGAGATGGTGGAGGTGGTCATGCGCTTGTCTCCCAATACCTTGTGTCGAGGCGAGCCTCCCTCCGCCGCCGGTGTCCGGCGGCGGCCGGGGTGCGAGGAGGACCGGACGCTTGCCGTCCCGTCATGCCTCGTGGGACCTAAATCTGGGCTGCGGCGGCTATCTCGGCAAGGACCTCGGCGGGAAGCGCGTTGCCGGAGAAGCGATCGACGGCCGCCGCGATACCGACCTCGGCAATGGCCGCCTGCATCTCGACCGCCTGGGGATCGCTGTCGTTGCGGTAATGCAAGGCGGCGGCGATGCCCTTGACGAGGTTTGCATGCGGAAGGCCGTACTCCAGCGTGCCGAGCAGAGGACGGATCAGCCGGTCGCCCTTGCCCAGCTTGCGCAGGGGCTCGCGGCCGACACGCGCCACGTCGTCACGGATGAAGGGATTGGCGAAGCGACCGAGGATCTTCTCGATGTAGGCGGCGTGCTTGGCTGGGTCGAAGCCGTAGCGACGGATCAGCACGGCGCCGCTCTCTTCCATGGCGGCCTTGACGACGGCATGAATGCTCGCATTTTCGATGGCGTCGCGGATGGTCGGCATGCCCTGTTCAAAGCCGAGATAGGCCGTGATGGCGTGGCCCGTGTTGAGCGTGAACAGCTTGCGCTCGACGAAGGCCATCAGATTGTCGGTCAGTTCCATGCCGGGAATGTCGTGGGTCCAGCCCTTGAGCTGGCCGCGATCGACGATCCACTCGGAAAACTCCTCGACGGTGACCGCGAGCGGCTCGCCTTCGACGGGCGGAGCCGGCGGCACGATGCGGTCGACGGCGCTATCGGCAAAGCCGACCTCGATCTCGACGACGGCGGCAACGGCTGCCGGCAGATGACCGAACACGGCATCTTTCAGCTGGGTGGTGCCGCGAATGGTGTTTTCGCAGGCGATGATATTGAGCGGCGCATGCTTGCCGGAGGCGACACGCGCTTCGAGGCCACGGGCGATGGTCGGTGCGATCTTCGGCAGCACGGCCGGTCCGACGGCGGTGGTAATGAGGTCGGCGGAGGCCATGAGAGCCACGATCTCGTCGCCGATCGACGAGACGGCGGTAACATTGGTCACTTCCTCGCGACGGCTGCCGGATCCCACGATGTCGACGGGGTAGCGTCCGTCCCTGGCGATCTGTCCGACTAGGGTCTCGTTGACATCGGCGAAGGTGACGGCCCAGCCGGCGTCGGCGAGGATCTTGCCGATGAAACCGCGGCCAATATTGCCCGCGCCAAAGTGAATGGCTCGCATGGTCGTCTCCAAAAGATGTCGGGGGAGGAGGCCGCCTGTCGACGGCCTCCGGTTCTCAGAAGCCGAGGTCAGCCGAGATCGAGGATGCGCAGCACGTCGGCGGGGTTTTTCGTCGTCGCAAGGTGGGCGACCACCTTGGGATTTTCGAGAACCCTGGCGAGGGCAGACATGACATCCATGTGCTCGTTGCCCTTGGCCGCGAGGCCAACGACGAGACGAGCCACGTTCTCGGAGTCGGGACCGAAGAACACGCCGTCGGGATACTGGCAGACGACGATGCCGGTCTTCAGGACCTCGTTCTTCGCTTCGTTGGTGCCGTGCGGCATGGCCAGCGACTGCCCGAGATAGGTCGACACGATGGTCTCACGCTTGAGCATGGCATCGATGTAGCTCGGGGTAATCACCCCCATCTCCAGAAGCTTGGAGCCGGCGAAGCGAATGGCTTCCTCTTTGGTGGACGCGGTGAGGCCGAGGAAGATGTTTTCCTCACCGAGATTAAAAGATGCGCCACCCTCGGGCTTGCCGGCGGCCGGAGCCGCGGCGGAACCCGCCTTCGCCTTGATTTCAGCGACGATGCGGTCATAGGCCGCGCCATCGAGGAAATTGGTGATGGAGATGTGGGTGGCCTGGGGAGCGGCCCGGCGGGCACGCTCGGTCAGGTCCTTGTGGGTGATGACCACATCCACATCGGCCGGAAGCGCGTTGATGGCGACATTGCTCGACCGAATGGCGCCGAGACCAGCCTGGTCCAGCTTCTTGCGAAGCATGGAAGCACCCATGGCGGACGAGCCCATGCCGGCGTCGCAGGCGACGATGACCGAGCGGACCGGACCGGAGATGGCGGCCGACGAGGCGGCAACCGGGGCGGCCATGCCCTTGGATTCGGCCTTCAGGGCCTTCATGCGAGCGGTGGCCGCATCGAGGTCCTCGGCGGCTTCCTCGGACTTGTCGGTCTTCAGCAGAACCGAAGCGACTAGGAAGGTCACGAGGGCACCCAGCGTCACGGCGGAGATGACGCCCACGAAACCATCGGCCGGGGTCATGCCGAGCACGGCGAAGATCGAACCCGGCGACGACGGGGCACGCAGACCACCACCGAGCAGCATGTTGCAGGCAACGCCAGTGGCACCGCCGGCGATCATGGCGATGATCAGGCGCGGCTTCATCAGCACGTAGGGGAAGTAGATCTCATGAATGCCGCCGAAGAAGTGGATGATGGCGGCGCCCGGAGCCGACTGCTTGGCATTGCCACGGCCGAAAGCCATGTAGGCGAGCAGAAGGCCGAGACCCGGACCCGGGTTGGCTTCGATCAGGAAGATCAGCGACTTGCCCTGTTCCGCAGCCTGCTGGATGCCGAGCGGGGTGAAGACGCCGTGGTTGATGGCGTTGTTGAGGAACAGCACCTTGGCCGGCTCGACCAGGATCGAGGCCAGCGGAATGAGACCGGTGCTGATCAGGGCGTTGACACCCGCGCCGAGAGCCGCAGACAGATGCTCGACGATCGGACCGACGATCGCGAAAGCGATCATGGCGAGGATCATGCCGAGAATGCCGGCCGAGAAGTTGTTGACCAGCATCTCGAAGCCGGGACGGATCTTGCCGTCGATCAGCTTGTCGAACTGCTTGATCGACCAACCGCCGAACGGCCCCACCAGCATGGCGCCGAGGAACATCGGAATGTCGGTACCGACGATGACGCCGGCGGTAACGATGGCGCCGACGACAGCGCCGCGTTCACCATAGACCAGCTTGCCGCCGGTGTAGCCCAAAAGGAGCGGCAGCAAGTAGGTGATCATCGGACCGACGAGTTTGGCGAAAAACTCGTTGGGCAACCAGCCGGTCGGAATGAAGAGAGTTGTAATGATACCCCAGGCGATGAAAGCGCCGATGTTGGGCATCACCATGCTGCTCAGGAAGCGGCCCACCTGCTGGACGCGCACCTTGAGGTTGGACGACGCTCCGTCGCCCCCTGCGGTTCCGGTATATGCCATGTCTTGGAAACTCCTCCACGAAGTCCTGTCACGCCCCAGAGGGGAACCGACAGGCCTAGAGACAAGCGATCCCGTCGCCGCAACAGAGTTGCGCCGAAGAAATACCGGCTCCCGGGACGAGCCAGTCAGGTCGTTTGTCTCGCAGGCCTCTCCGCCCCTCCATCCCAGCCCCGTATTCCACGGTCCAGGAGATACGAAAACACCGCCCCGAGCGCCTATCGACGCTCGAACTCCAGCTCACTTGAATAGTTGTTCTTGCGGGTCCTCGTTCGATTGTGATGAAAACATGACATCACTATTAGTTAAAGTGGAAAGATATAAACACGACTGTAAAAATGTATCCTACGCCAAGGCGACATTGGGCCACCTCTCGTCCACCGGAACGAAAAGCCAATGAAATCCATTGATTTGAGGTGATATCCACGACTTGAAAATTGTATGATTGAGCCTCAGCCAGAACCATACTTAAGTCGACATACGGAGCACTCCGGCTCCCTTACGTATACTTTTTGCTCATGGAAAAACGGCGCGCAGATCCCGAAAGACCGACGCGCCGCTTTTTTCTGAACCGGACTCAACCCGTTGACCGACTACTCGACGGTCACGCTCTTGGCGAGGTTGCGCGGCTGATCGACGTCTGTGCCCTTGGCCACCGCCGTGTGATAGGCGAGAAGCTGAACCGGCAACGAGTAGAGAATGGGGGCCACGAAAGGATCGACTTTCGGCAGCTCGATCGACCAGCGCACCTTGCCGCCGAGGCGGGCGACGCCTTCGGCATCGGAAATCAGCAGAACACGGCCGGAGCGAGCCGCCACCTCCTGCACGTTGGAGACCACCTTCTCGAACAGGGCGTCCGAGGGGGCCAGCGCTATCACCGGCACGCCGTCGTCGATCAGCGAGATCGGGCCGTGCTTCATCTCTCCGGCAGCATAGCCCTCGGCATGGATGTAGCTGATCTCCTTCAGCTTCAGCGCCCCTTCCAAGGCGATGGGGTATGCCGTGCCGCGCCCAAGATAGAGAGCGTCGCGGCTTTCGGCCACCATGCCCGCCAGCGCCTGGATGGCGTCGTCGTGGCGCAGCACCTCAGCGGCGCGAGCCGGCACTTCGCGCAAGGCCAGTGCCAGTTCGGCCTCCCGTTCGTGGGAGATGGTACCGCGAGCACGGGCGAAGGCCAGCACCAGGCAGGCCATGACGGTGAGCTGCGTCGTAAAGGCCTTGGTGGAGGCGACGCCGATTTCCGGCCCGGCCAGCGTGTAGAGCACGCGGTCGCTCTCGCGGGCGATGGTGCTCTCGGGCACGTTGACGATGGAGACGATGTGCTGCCCCGCCCGCTTGGCGTGGCGCAGCGCCTCCAACGTATCGAGCGTCTCGCCCGACTGCGAGACGAAGACGGCGACGCCCCCTTTCTCGAACGGCGTGTCGCGGTAGCGGAACTCCGAACCGATATCCACCTCGACCGGCAGGCGCGCCACCTGCTCGAACCAGTACTTGGCCACCATGGCCACGTAGTAGGCTGTGCCGCAGGCGACGATGGTCAGGCGCGGCACCTTGGCGGGATCGAAGGGCAGATCCGGCAACGCGATGGTGCCGGTGGATGCGGACACGAAGGCATTGATGGTGTCGCCGATCACCTGCGGCTGCTCGAAGATTTCCTTGAGCATGAAGTGGCGGTGGCCGGCTTTGCCGATCAATGCCGCCGAAACGTTGGAGACGTGGATCTTGCGGTCGACAAGCGTGTCGTCGGCGGCGCGGATCTCGGCCGAGGTGCTCGTCAGCACCACCCAGTCGCCATCCTCGAGATAGGCGAGCCGGTTGGTGAGCGGCGCCATGGCGAAGGCGTCGGAGGCCAGATACATGGCGCCATCGCCATAGCCGACGGCGAGCGGCGTACCGCGCCGCGTACCAACCATCAGGTTCTCTTCGCCAGCGAACAGGATGGCCAGAGCGAAGGCTCCTTCAAGGCGATGGAAGGCGAGGCGGCAGGCCTCGACCGGCGCCTTGCCCTGCTGGAGATAATCCGTGATCAGGTGGGCGACCACTTCGGTATCCGTCTCGGTGACGAAGACGTGGCCCTTCTGAGTGAGCTCGGCGGTCAGCACCTGGTAGTTCTCGATGATGCCGTTGTGAACCACCGCCACCTTGTCGGTTGCGTGCGGATGGGCGTTGCCCTCGGTGGGGCCGCCGTGGGTCGCCCAACGCGTATGGCCGATGCCGATGGAACCGGCGAGCGGCTCTTCGGCAAGGCGCCGTTCCAGATTGACGAGCTTGCCCTCGGCGCGGCGGCGTTCGATGGCGCCATCGACCAGCGTCGCGATGCCGGCGCTGTCGTAACCACGGTATTCGAGACGCTTCAACCCTTCGAGCAACAGTTCAGAGACACCATCGCGACCGACGATTCCAATAATTCCGCACATTGACGAACTAATCCATTCTTGTCCCGGAGGCCGATCTATCAAACGAAACTCGTCCTGACGATCTCGCCTTTCATGGGAGATGACCGTGTCACGCCGAATAACTGGCGACAAGTCAACAATAGTTGCCAAATTTTACAGAAATCTTGCCGAAGGGCCGGCCATCACGGCCTGGGCAGCGCCAGGGCTTCGGCCAACACCGCGTCCGGATCGGCAATGGCGCGCGCCGTGCCGACGGTCAGCACCGGCACGCTCTGGAAACGGTCGAGGCCGTCGATGTCCACATCGGCGGCGATGATGGCGGCGTGAGCGCGGCCGATGTCCTTGCGCGTCAGGACGTCTTCGCTGCCGAGAGCGCCCTGGGTCTCGACCTTGATGAGATAACCGAGGCGCTGAGCGGCGGTCAGCAGGCGGGTGGCGGCCATATAGGTGAGCGCGACACCGGTCGGGCAGGCAGTGACGACAACGATGCGAATATCGTTTTCCATGCCGCCTCCTTCCTTGCCGCCCGCGAGCATTCCGCAAAGGCGTTCCGCCGTTTCGAACCGCTCTGATACTTCAAATGCGCCAAAGCTGCAAACGGGAGGAAAGGAGGCAAGCCTCAGAAAACTAACCCCAACGAGAAGCGATCATGCCCGAAGACGCTCACATGGCGGTTGCGAGAGCGCGTCACAGGGTGCGGTTTGGCCGTCACCGATGACGACAAGAGCGAACGGCGGGCCGATCGGAGCACTGCGTTGACAGCCTTACGCTTCCGGCGCCCTGGGCACAACCGCCGAAAATGTAAATAATATCAAGAGTTTGTGGATCAACGGAGTTCCCAAAGGGCCTTCGATGACGCCCCTTGGGTGTCGCACAAAACCTCAATGCACGGTCCAGCGGACCGGACAGGACTGCCCTTCGGAATCGAAGCCATGCGAGGCTTCCGCCTGCGGTGCGAGACCGATGGTCTCGCCGCCGATGAGCGCCGCATCGCCAACCGCACGCACCGTCAGACGGCCGATGTCGGGAACGTCCACATGCAGATAGGTGTCGCTCCCCAGCCGTTCGCTGAACTGCACGGTTCCTGTCCAGTGAGGAGACGAGGTGACGATATCGATGTGCTCGGGTCGAATTCCGAAGGTGGAAACGCCCAGACGCGCAGCATACTCGCCCGTGATGAAGTTCATCTTCGGCGAGCCTATGAAGCCGGCGACGAACAGGGTCTTCGGATTGTTGTAGAGTTCGAGCGGACTGCCGACCTGCTCGATCCGCCCCTTGTTCAGGACCACGATCTGATCGGCCAGCGTCATCGCTTCGACCTGATCGTGGGTGACGTAGATCATCGTTGCGCCAAGCCGCTTGTGAAGCTGGGCGAGCTCCACACGCATCTGCGTCCTGAGCGCCGCGTCCAGGTTGGACAGCGGCTCGTCAAACAGAAACACCTTGGGCTCGCGCACGATGGCGCGACCGATCGCAACACGCTGACGCTGCCCGCCCGAAAGCTCGCCCGGCTTGCGCTCAAGAAGAGCGTCGAGCTGCAGCGTCTCCGCTGCCGCCTGGACCTTTCGGGCGATCTCCGCCTTGGGCTTGCCGGCCATCTTGAGGCCGAAGCCGATGTTCTGCGCCACGTTCATGTGCGGATAAAGCGCGTAGGACTGGAACACCATGGCAATGCCGCGTTCGATCGGTCGGGCAAAAGTCACGTCGGCTCCATCGATCTCCAGCGTTCCTTCGCTGATCTCCTCCAGCCCTGCGGCGAGCCTCAACAAGGTCGACTTGCCGCACCCGGACGGGCCGACAAAAACGGTGAACGAACCATGTGGGATAAACAGCGACACATCCGGGATCACCTCCACGGCGCCGAAGGTCTTGTTCACATGCTTGAATTCGAGCGTTGCCATGGATGGATCCTCACGCGCCGAGATCGCGGTAGCGGAAGTAGGAGAAATCGGCCGGCATGGCCTGACCGCTCAGATCGTTGGCCGACATCCCGACGAAAGCGCCGGTGAAGTTGGAGTGTTCGCCCGCTCCGCATTCGTCCGAGAGGAGCGACGCATCGAGCACGCCTCCCACCTGCGTCCAGTCGCCCGAGCCCACTGCATAGAAGAAGATCAGGGTTGTCGTCCGGACTTCGACCTTGAGCCGCACGGGCACTCCGCCGGGGACGGGAACGGGCTTGGCGAGACCGATGGTGGTCTGCCCGCCGCCTTGCGTGCCGGTGCAAGAGATCACCTGCAGGCAGGTGCCGACCTCCTGGTCGAAGGTCAATGCCAGGTAGTGATAGGCAAAGCGATTGTAGTAGGCCGCGAGCCCCGCCATCTGCATGTGGAGCTTGGGATCGGCATGAACCTCGGTTTCCGCATCATAAGAGAAAGACGTCTGCCGACGTGCTATCAGAGCCTGCTCGTACCAGGACCCCATGGCTTCGCGTCCGTGGAGACGCAGGAAACCGGGACGCGCATCTAGCGAGAACAGCCGCTCGCCAAAAGGCGTGCGCAACCACTGGAAGTCCTTGGGCAGGCCGGCACCGGCCGAGAAGCGATACTCCTCCGGAGATGGGGCGAACGGGTGAGCCGGCACGTCGGGCGCTTCGACTTCCAGCCTGGGCGTCAGTTTTCCGCCCGCGATGCGAGGCCAACCATCGGCACCCCACTCGATCTTCTGGATGGCGGTTTCCCGTCCCAAGGTGCAACGGCGCAAGCCCGGTATGGGGCGCCCGGTCAGATGCACGAGATAGGTCTCGCCGGTCGGCGTATCGACAAAGTCGGCATGCCCGGCGCGCTGAAGCGGCGCGCTCGGATTGCCGCGAGCCGTGACGACATAGATGTCTGGGTGCAGCTCATACGGCCCATCAAGCGCGCGGGAACGCCCCACTGTGGCGACATGATTGTAGCCTGTGCCACCCTCGGCAACCATGATGTAGTACCAGCCGTCGCGCCTGTAGAGATGGGGGCCTTCCGTCAGGCCGGCCTCGGTGCCCTTGAAGATGTTGGTGATCGGACCCTTCAGCTTGCGCTCAGCGACGTCGTATTCCTGGCAAGCGATGCCGGCAAAGCTGTTGTCTCCCGGAAAGCGCGGCGGGCGGCCGCGATAGTCCCACCACACATTGAGCAGCCACTTGCGACCGTCATCGTCGTGGAACAGCGACGGATCGAAGCCCGAGGAGTTGAGGTAGATCGGATCGGACCAGGGCCCTTCGATCGAGGGAGCGGTCACGAGATAGTTGTGCACGTCCTTGACCGAGCCGTCGCGACGCTTCATGTCGCTGAAGATCAGCCAGAACATGCCGTCGGCATAGGTCAGACAGGGCGCCCAGACGCCACAGCTGTCCATCTCGCCACGCATGTCGAGCTGGCTCGCGCGGCTGAGCGGCCGGCAGACCAGATCCCAATGCACAAGGTCGCGGGAGTGGTGAATCTGTACGCCGGGAAACCATTCGAAGGTGGAGGTGGCGATGTAGTAGTCGTCGCCGGCGCGGCAGATCGACGGATCGGGGTTGAACCCCTTGAGGATCGGATTGGTGATGACAGGACGGGACATTTTTCAACCCTTGACCGAGCCGCGCGTAAGGCCGGCGACGATGTATTTCTGCGTGAAGGTGAAGAAGATGAGCGCCGGCAGGATTGTCAGCGACACGAAGGCGAGAATGCGGTTCCACTCCACGATGAACTCGCCGCGGAACTGCATGATGCCGAGCGGCCATGTGAAGAGAGACTGCTCGTTGAGCACGACCAGCGGCAGAAGATAGTTGTTCCAGCTCTGGACGAACACGAAGGTGCCGACCGTGGCCAGGATCGGCGTCGACAGCGGCAGCGTGAAGCGGAAGAAGAAGCCCACGTAGCCGCACCCGTCGACATAGGCCGCCTCGAACAGTTCCTTGGGCAACTGCTGGAAGAAACTCCGGAGCAGCACCACGGCGAAAGCCATGGAAAAGGCCGTCTGAGGCAGGATGATTCCGAGCGGATTGTCGAGCAAGCCAAAGCGGTTGATCTGGAAGAACAGAGGCACGATGGCCGTGGCAAAGGGGAACATCATCCCCAGCAGCATGTAGGATTGCAGATAGCGCGACCCGAAGAAGCGGATTTGCGCGAAGACATAAGCCGCCATGGATGCGCAGAGCACCGTCAGAACAACCGCCGACAGCGAGATGATCAGCGAGTTGCGCAAGTAGCCCCAGAACGCCGAGCCCGTCAGAATATCGACGAAGACAGTGAAGCTCCATTCGGAGGGTATGCCGAAGGGCGCGGCTCTGAGCTCGCCCAACGTTTTGAAGCCGCCGAGAAAGGTGGCCAGCAGGGGCAGGATGACCAGCGCGGCGATGAAAGACAGGAAGGCCGCGCGCATCAGCTGCGGGAACAGTTTCGTGCGCTTCACAGCTGCCCTCCCTTGTCGATCGCCATGCGCTTGTAAGTGAAGGCCGTACCGACGCAGAGGGCGAACAGCACCACGCCGACGGCGGCACCGAAGCCGACGTTCATGCGGGCGAGGCCGAAGGTGTAGAGGAAGCTGACAATCGAGTGCGTCGAGTTCGATGGACCGCCGTTGGTCAGCGGAATGATGATGTCGAAGACCTGAAGGGCGCCGGTGATGGCGAACAGCACGCTGAGCTTGATGGCGTGCATGATCATGGGCAGCTTGACGTACCAGATTGTCTTCAGCGAGCTGGCGCCGTCGATCTCGGCCGCCTCGACAAGGTCGGACGGCACCGCCTGCAGGGCGGCGATGAAGATCATCATGTGATAGCCGAAGTACTTCCACACCACCACGATGATGATGGTCCAGAAGGCCCACTGCTTGTCCGCGAGGATATAGAACGGCTCCGTGCCGAGCTTGTTGGCGACCATTGCCGAAATGCCGTAGTCACCGTCGAAGATGAAACTCCAGATCAGGCCGGTCGCGATCTCGGCCAGAATGTAGGGAGCAAAGAAGATCAACCGAAAGGCCGTGTTGGCGGAGGTCTTGCGGTAGAGAAGCAAGGCCAGCACCAGAGCCAACGGGATCTGCAGGAAGATCGAGGCCAGCAGCAGCTTGAGCGAGTTGAACAACGATTGGTGGAAGATGGAGTTCTTCACCAGGATCTCGTAGTTCCGCAAGCCGACGAAGTTGGTGACGTCGCCGTAGCCGTTCCACTTGTAGAAGCTGAGATCCACCGCGCTGAAGATCGGCCAGATCACGAACAGGGTGAACAGGAG